>Ga0182024_10000044_pt1 | contig 215043 bp, 183 predicted proteins | sample P32metaG_FD_120480 | JGI IMG/M metagenome (GOLD analysis project Ga0182024, IMG submission 120480) | Permafrost microbial communities from Stordalen Mire, Sweden - P3-2 metaG (Illumina Assembly) | ecosystem: Environmental > Terrestrial > Soil > Wetlands > Permafrost | place: Sweden: Stordalen...
ATTCCGGTGGCGTGGGGATTCGCGATCGTGAACTTCGTCTGGTGGATCGGCATCGGCCACGCGGGGACGTTTATCAGCGCGATGCTGCTCTTGATGCGCCAGGACTGGCGCACCAGCATCAATCGGTTCGCCGAGGCGATGACGCTGTTCGCGGTGGCGTGCGCCGGGATGTTCCCCCTGCTGCACCTGGGCCGGCCGTGGGTTTTCTATTGGATCGTGCCATATCCCAACTCGATGAAATTGTGGCCACAGTTCCGCAGCCCGCTGGTGTGGGATGTCTTCGCGGTGGGCACGTATTTCACCGTCTCGCTGATTTTTTGGTACGTTGGCACCATCCCCGACTGGGCGACGCTGCGCGACCGCGCCGAGAACAAGGCCAAGTGGTTCGTCTGCGGCGTGCTGGCGCTGGGCTGGCGCGGGGCGTCGCGGCATTGGAAGCGATACCAGACGGCTTATCTTCTCCTGGGTGGATTAGCCGCCCCGCTGGTGATCTCCGTGCACAGCGTGGTGGGCATGGATTTCGCCGCGGCGCTGGTTCCCGGCTGGCACACCACGATCTTTCCCCCTTATTTTGTGGCTGGCGCCATCTTCAGCGGCTTCGCGATGGTGCTGACGCTGGCGATTCCGCTCCGCGCGATCTACGGATTGCACAACCTCGTCACCATCCGCCATATCGACAATTGCGCCAAGCTGATGCTGATCACCGGGTTGATCGTCGCCTACGGTTACGGCTCGGAGCTTTTCGAGGGATGGTATGGCGGTAACCCGTTTGACTCGTACATGAGTCTGAACCGCATGACCGGCCCGTATATGTGGTCGTGGTGGACGATCGTATTCTGCAATGTGCTGGTCCCGCAGTTCCTGTGGTTGCGCCAGGTTCGCCAGAATGTTCCGCTCATATTCCTGATCTCGATCATCATTCAGATCGGGATGTGGACGGAGCGGTTCGTGATCGTCATCACCAGCCTGACCCGCGAGTTCATGCCCAGCGGCTGGGGAGCGTATGAGCCGACCATTTTCGACTGGTCGACGCTGCTGGGGACAATGGGCTTCTTCCTGCTTTGCTTTTTCCTGTTTGTGAGACTGGTTCCGATGATATCAATGTCGGAGGTGCGCGAGCTGGTGCACACGACCGACGGCGGCAAACACGAGCCCGAGGATTTCTCCCCCAAATATGCCTACTGAAGTGGAACAACCTGGTGTCCGCGCGCCTGGCTTGTACGGCCTGGCGGCATCGTTCGATTCACCCGAGGCGATCGTGGAGGCCGCGAAAAAAGTCTTCGCCGCCGGGTATCGCCGAACCGAGGGATACTCACCCTACGCCGTCGAGGGACTCACCGAAGCGTTGGGCTTCCATCGCACGGGCGTGCCGCTGATTGTCTTCGTGGGCGGGCTGGTCGGCGGCATCGGTGGATACTTCATGCTCTGGTACGCCAATGTCGTCAGCTATCCGTGGAACATCGGCGGCAAGCCACCAAACAGCTGGCCAGCGTTTATTCCCATCACTTTTGAAATGACCGTGCTGGGCGCGTCGCTGCTGGCGCTGCTGGGGATGCTGATCCTCAACGGCCTGCCTTCGCCGTATCACCCGATGTTTCGCGCGCCCACGTTCGAGCTGGCAAGCCAGACGCGATTTTTCATCTGCATCGAAGAGGCCGATCCGCTGTTCGATTTCGAGACGACGCGGCGATTTCTGCAGTCCCTCGATCCCCTTGCCGTCGTAGAGGTGCCGTGGTGAGCGAGCAAGTGCCCAACACCGAAAAGCTCGTCGGCCAGCAGCGCAACGTCGATCAGGCGTGGCTGCTGCTCCTGACGATTGCGTTCGTCGTGGTGGGGACGGTCGTGGGATTCATGATCGTCCTGCCCAGTTGGAAACCGAACCACAACATGGAGCGCCAGCCGTATTACAAGCCGTTTACCGAGAGCGGCGTTTTCGCCGATGACATGTCGGAGCGTCCGCTGCTCAGCGGCGTGGTTCCGCGACCGGCGGATCAGTCGCCGGGGATTCCGTACGTCATGGTTCGGTCCGGCGGGCCGGCGAATTTTCCCGATCTGGCCAAAACGGCCTCGATCCCCTTCCCCATCACGCGCGCCCTGCTGGAGCGCGGGCAGGAGCAGTTCAACATCAACTGCGCCGTTTGCCACAGCGCCGCCGGCGATGGCGATGGCATGATCGTTCGACGCGGATTCTATTCGCCACCCAGTTACTTTATCCCGCGCCTGCGCAATCAGCCGGATTCGTATTTCTACAACGTCATCACCAACGGCTACGGGACGATGTTCAGCTATTCCGATCGCGTGGCGCCCGACGATCGCTGGACCATCGTCGCCTACATCCGCGCGATGCAGTTGGCGGTGCACGAGCATCCCGAGATCGAAAACCGTTTGCAGAAAGAGCGGGGAACGCAGCCATGATCGCGGACGTGAAATTCCCGCCCTTCCCACGACAACGCGTCATCGTTGTGTCGCTGATCGTCGGCCTCGCCTGGATGGGCTGCGTGATTTTCGGATGGATTTCTGACCCGCAAAAGTTTTACCAGGCATATCTGCTGGCGTGGCTGTTTTGGCTGGGCGTGAGCCTTGGGGCCATGGGCACCGTGATGCTGCATCATCTGATGGGCGGCAACTGGGGCTACATGGTGCGCCGCCTCGGCGAGCATGCGGGGATGACGATGCCGCTTCTGATCGTTCTGTTCATTCCCATCATCTTTGGTCTGCACAGCCTGTACCCCTGGGCCCGGCCGGAGGAATTGGCGCGGGATGCAATCCTGCGGCATGAGAGGCCATATCTGAATGTGCCCTTCTTCCTGTTACGCGCGGTGATCTATGGCGCCTTCTGGCTGGCGATGGCGTGGTATCTGCGCAGCGCTTCGCTTCGCCATGACCGCAGCGGCGACATCAAAACCGCGCTGCATATGCACAACGTCAGCGCCGGTGGAATGCTGGTCTATTTCATCACCATGAGCTTTGCCAGCGTGGACTGGATCATGTCGCGCGAGCCGCACTGGTTCTCGACGGTTTTCGGCTTCATGATCATCGCGGGCCAGGCCATCTCCGGATTGTGCCTGCTGATCGTTTTTTTCATCCTGATGATCAACACGCCCCCCTTCCGCGAACATGCGCGCAAGGAAACTCTCAATGACCTGGGCAACCTGCTTCTGACGCTGGTGATCACCTGGGCGTACATGTCGTTTGTGCAATTGCTGGTGATCTGGATGGGAAATAAGCAGGACGAGATTCCCTGGTATGTGCATCGGCTTTCCAACGGATGGGTGTGGATTGGCGTGGCCCTGGTCGTGCTGCATTTCTTCGTGCCGTTCATCATCCTGCTGATGCGCGAGCTGAAACGCAAGGTTGTGCTCATGCTGATCCTCTGCGCCTGCCTGCTGGTGCTGCGGGTGGTGGATCTATTCTGGCAACTCGAGGCGTCCAGTGATCAGCCGTACGTGCTGCTGCAACAGGTTTGGAGCTGGATGGATGTCGTCTTTCCAATCGGCATGGGCGGTTTGTGGGTGGCGCTGTTTTTGTGGCTTTGTTCAGATCATTCGCTGATGCCCCTGGGGGATACGGCGCCAATCGGCGTGCCGGCGGTGGAATCATGAGCCAGAGCACGCAGCAACCTCCATCCCCGCAGTCGCTGCAGCAGGGCTATGAGCCAGCGGATGTGAATAACGTTGGCATGCTGATCTTTTTTGTCATCTTCGTCCTGACGGCGATCGTGATTTACCTGGGTCTGTGGGGGCTGATCAAATTTTACGATGCGACGCCGCGCACGGTGGATGCCGCCACGTCCGCGGCGCCCAAGCAGCAGCGGTTTCCGCCGCCAAATCTTCAACCGATTCAGAGCCACAACCAGCTTCCCTGGCAGGATTTGCAGGATTTGCGAAATCAGAAAAATCAGATCTTCACGCAGTTGGGATGGAGCGTCAATCCCAGTTCCGATGTGCCGACCATACCTGACGACGTCGTCAATAAGTTGGCCGACCAGCGCAGCGGCAAGGGAGGCGGACGATGAGCGCGCGGGTCGCGGCCATCTTCTGTCTCTTCGCCGTATGCGCTCCCGCCGGCGCTCAATTGCAAACCTCGCGGACTCTTTCGACGCAGGACCAGATTCGCCAGTCGTATCTCGCGCAAACTCTCGATGCGCAGGTCCCGTTGGATGCATCATTCATCGATGATTCGGGTAATGCCGTTCGCCTCGCAGATTATTTCGGCCACGTGCCGGTGCTTCTGGTGCTGGGATATTTCACGTGCCCCGATCTGTGCCCGATGACGTTTCGCCATTTGACCGAAGAGCTCAACGGCATCGCACCGGTGGCCGGGCGGGATTTTTCGGTGATCATCATCAGCTTCGACCCGCGCGACACACCCGCCCTGGCCGCCGAGCAAAAACGCAGTTGCCTGCGCGCCTACAAGTGGCCCGACCAGGCCGATGGATTCCATGTATTGACCGGGCGGCAGGATGCGGTCGACGCCGTCGCAAAGGCGGTCGGCTTCCATTACACGTTCGACCAGGTTCAAGGTCGATTCGTTCACCCCGCCGGGGTCATGGTGCTGTCGCCACAAGGTCGGCTAACGCATTATTTCTTCGGTATCGACACATCGCCGGCGGACGTGGAATCGGCGCTTCACGACGCCGCCGCTGGCCGGGCCACCGCCGTTGACCAGCCCGAACAGCAATACTGCGTGAACTACGATCCGACCCTTTCCCCGCGCGGCCGGTGGATTACGCGCATCATCTACTCGGCTTGCATCGCCTGGGCGGGAATGCTCTTCGGCTACATCGGCTACAAGCTGATCGGTGATTTCAACCGGCGCAAGCTCAATGCGATCTCCCGGGCGCCGGCCCAGGAGGTGCATTCGTGAGCGGCATTCCTTTTGTCCCATCCGAAGGGTCGACTTTCGCGCCCAAAGTCGATGCGTTGTTTTTGTTCGAGCTGACGGTGGCCGCATTCTTCACGTTCCTCATCTTCACGTGCATCGTCTATTTCTGCATTCGTTACCGCCGCCGGTCCGAGGACGAGATTCCACCGAAAATGCCCAGCCACTATGGCCTGGAGATCACCTGGACGATCGTGCCGTTCCTCCTGATGCTGGTGATGTATTTCTGGGGCGCCAGCCTCTACGTGGACATGAAGCGCCCCGGCGAAAACGGTTTGGAAATTCACGTCATCGCCAAGCAGTGGATGTGGAAAATCGAGCATCCCGAAGGCGTCCGGGAGATCAACGAGCTTCATGTGCCGGTAGGCATACCGGTCAGGCTGATCCTGGCATCTCAGGATGTCATCCACGATTTTTTCGTTCCCGCCTTCCGGATGAAACAGGACCTGATTCCCGGGAGCTATGTCACGGAATGGTTCCAGGCCACGCAGGTCGGCACGTTCAGGCTTTTCTGCGCCCAGTACTGCGGTATGGGACATTCAACGATGGTGGGCAAGGTCGTCGTGCTGAGCCCGCACGATTACCAGGCATGGGTCGCCGGCGCGGGGCCGGCCGAGCCGCCCGCAGCCGCGGGGAAAAAGCTCTTCACCACCTATGGATGTGTGCAATGTCATGGCCAGCGCGCGCCCACGCTGGCCGGCCTGTATGGCAGCAAGGTGGCTTTGCAGGATGGGCGGATGGTGATTGCCGATGAGCAATATCTCCGCATGGCGATTACTGATCCCAGCAGCCAGATCGTGGCGGGCTATCCGGCAATCATGCCAAGCTTCAAGGGACAGCTCAGCGAGGAGCAACTGTATGAGCTGATCCAGTTCATCAAGAGCCTGACGCCGGTGCGCAACACGCCCTACGGAAATATCTCGCAGCCACCGGCAGCGCCATTGGGCGCACCATCGACCCAGCCGGCGCCAGGCGATCAGCCGCAGGCCGTGCCGAATTTCCCACCGGCCGAGAGACCAGATTCACCGCCGTCTCAACAACAAGGTCCGCAGTCATGACCACCGCCACTTTTATCCCGGCCGCCCGGCGCGTGAAAGAGCTCAACTTTCTCAATCACGACTACAGCATTCATTCCTGGCTGATGACCAAGGACCACAAGCGCATCGCCATCCTGTACATGGTGTCGATCACATTTTTCTTCATCATCGGCGGGGTGGCGGCGATGCTCATCCGGCTGGAACTGATCTCGCCTACCAACTGGCTGGTCGCGTCGGAGACGTACAACAAGCTGTTCACCATGCATGGCGTGATCATGGTGTGGTTTTTTCTGATCCCCTCCATACCTGCGGTGCTGGGCAATTTTCTCATGCCGTTGATGCTGGGGGCGCGGGATGTCGCGTTTCCGAAACTCAATATGGCAAGTTGGTATCTGTATGTCATCGGCGGTGTGTTCACGCTGGTGGCGCTTTTGTGGGGCGGCGTGGACACCGGCTGGACATTCTACACGCCACTTTCCAGCACCTTCTCCAATACACATGTTGTCATGGTCGTCGTGGGTGTTTTTATCGTGGGCTTCAGCACCATCTTCACGGGCCTGAATTTCATCGTCACCACGCACAGCATGCGCTGCCCGGGGATGACCTGGTTCCGCATGCCGCTGTTTGTCTGGGGGATTTACGCCACCAGCGTGATCCAGGTGCTGGCGACGCCGGTCCTGGCGATGACGCTGGCGCTGGTCGCCATCGAGCGCATCTGGCGCGTCGGGATTTTCGATCCGGCGCTGGGCGGTGACCCGCTGCTGTTTCAACACCTCTTCTGGTTCTACTCCCATCCGGCCGTTTACATCATGATCCTGCCCGGCATGGCGGTGGAGAGTGAGCTGATCACCTGTTTTTCACGCAAGGAGCCATTTGGTTACATTTTCATCGCGTTTTCGAGCGTGGCGATCGCCATTCTCGGGTTCCTGGTCTGGGCCCATCACATGTTCGTCGCGGGAATTTCCGTTTACAGCGGCCTGGTTTTCTCAATGCTGAGCATGATCGTCGCGGTGCCATCCGCCATCAAAGTTTTCAACTGGACGGCCACCCTCTACAAGGGCTCGATCTCGCTGCAGACGCCGATGCTGTACGCGCTGGGATTCATCGGACTGTTCACGATGGGCGGGCTCACCGGGGTCATGCTCGCCACGCTGGGGCTGGACGTGCACGTTCACGACACCTACTTCGTGATCGCCCACTTCCACTACATCATGGTGGGTGGGATGGTCATGACGTACATGGGCGGGCTGCATTTCTGGTGGCCCAAAATTACTGGCCGAATGTATAACGAATGGTGGGGGAAAATGTCGGCCCTGACGATTTTCCTGGGATTCAATCTGACGTTTTTCCCGCAGTTTATTCTCGGATACCTGGGGATGCCGCGGCGGTATCCGGCTTATCCGCCGGAGTTCCAGTTCTATAACGTACTAAGCAGCGCGGGCGCATCGATCCTGGCGGTGGGATATATCCTGCCATTGGTATACCTCTTGTTGTCGTTGCGCTACGGCAAAAAAGCGGGCAAAAATCCTTATCGCGCCACCGGCCTGGAGTGGACGACGACCTCACCTCCGCCGGAACATAATTTTCACAGCATTCCGGTTATCACACATGAGCCGTACGCTTATCACCTGGAATTGCGGGAACCGCCAGAGGAGCAACCCAGTGACTAAACCCGCTTATGTCGAGCAGCAGTTTGAGGACATCGAGCAGCAGACGCACGCCGCGACGCTGGGGATGTGGGTCTTCCTCTCAACCGAGATTCTATTCTTCGGCGTGCTGTTCTGCTCATACATGACCTGCCGGACGCGCTGGCCCGATGCGTTCCGCCACGGCAGCGAGGATTTGTTTCTGTGGATCGGCGGAATCAACACCGCGGTGCTGCTGACCAGCAGCCTATTCATGGCACTTGCGGTGCGCTCCGCCGCGCGCGGAGACAATCGCAGGGTCGCCATCTGGCTGTGCATCACCACCGCCTTCGGCGTGGCATTCCTGGGGATCAAGGGATTCGAGTATGCGCAGGACGCCAAAGAGCGCCTGATCCCCGAGTATAATTTCTCAACTATTTCCACAGAGGATGCCGGCAAACCCCCGAGTAAGCAGGATCCCCGCCCGCAGCAGGAGCAACTTTTCATGGTCTTCTATTTCATCATGACTGGTTTCCACGCGCTGCATATGCTGGCTGGCGTCGGTGTGCTTCTGGTCCTGCTGATCATGACGCTGCGCGGCCGCTTTTCTGCGGAGTATCACAACCCCATCGAGATTGCCGGTCTCTATTGGCACTTCGTGGATATTGTCTGGGTCTTTCTCTATCCGGCGCTGTATTTGCTTCGACAGGCATAGGGATAACCGATGGCGAAAAAGGCGCATCCAATCGGACTTTATTTGCTGGTATATCTGGCATTGCTTTGCCTGCTGGGGATCACCATCGGCGCGTCGTATCTCAACATTGGGCGCTATCCCAACAACATCATCGCCATGGGGATCGCCATCATTAAGATGCTTTTGATCATTCTGATTTTCATGCACTTGAAATATGAGCGATGGATTACGTGGTTCTTCGCCGCCGCCGGAATGGTCTGGCTGTGCATCATGATTTCTTTAATGATGACGGACTATCTTTCCCGAAATCACCCGGTCAATTCCAGTCCCAAGGGAGAACCGGTCTTCATTTCCGAGCGATGAAAACCGCTTTGTCCTTCAATCAGGGTGCGCCGACATATCCAGCTCCACCACGTCGTTCCTGAAAAACAATGCCACGGTCCAATCGATCACCAGCCTGACCTTGCGGTTAAGCCCCGGCATTTGCATGAGGTAATAAGTCCTCCAGGCCCACCACGCGAGCAGGCCGTGGATCTTGATCTTATATATCCGCCCGACTCCCTTGTAATGGCCCAGCGCCGCCAGCGTTCCCTTGCTCGTGTAGATAAATGGTTTGGGCTGGCCGCCGCGCACGACGGCGGTGAGATTCCGCGCCAGGCAGCGGGCTTCCCGCAGGGCGTGCTGCGCCAATTGCGGATAAGTCCTGCCCTGCGCGTCAGGGATGGCGGCGCAATCACCCAGCGCCCAGACCGATGGATCGGATGGACAGCGCATGGTCGCATCCACCTTCAGCCGCCCGCGCGAATCTTTCTCCAATTCCAGCGATTCAATCAGCGGGTTTACCGCCACGCCGGTCGCCAGCACGATGGTGTGCGCGTCGATCGTCTCGGACGGCAAGGCAATGCGCGTAGATTCAATCCGATCCGCCCTGGTGTTCAGGCGAACATTGATGCCGCGCCGTGCGAAGGTTCGGGCGATGTAGTCTCCCAGGTCAGCGTCCAGCTCCGGAACCAGGCGCGGACCGGATTCGATCAATTCAAAACGGATCTCCGACGCGCTTACATGCGGATAGGCCACGCGAATATTTTTCACGAATTCGGTCAGCTCTCCCTGCAGTTCGACGCCGACCAACCCACCGCCCACGATCACAAATGTCAGCAGCGCTCGGCGGACAGCCGTATCTGTCTCGACATCCGCGCGCTCGAACATCGCAATGCAATGATTTCGCAGCGAGATCGCATCGGCCAGGGTTTTGAATGTGCGCGCCGTCTGCGAGCCAGGGATCTGGTGTGTATTGGTCACCCCGCCCAGCGCAAGCACGAGATGATCATACGGCACTTGTCGGATTTCACCTGGCTGCGGCTCCACTGCGACGGTGCGTTGCCGCAGATCGATGGAGCGCACGAACGCCTGCATGAATTGAGTATATTTGAACATTCGGCGGATGGGATTGACGGCATGTCGCGGCTCCAGCACGCCGCTGGCGGCTTCGAACAACAGCGGCGTCATAAGGAAATAATTCTCCCGGCTGATCAGCGTGATTCGCGGATCGACAGCGCGCTTGAGCCGTTCCAGCGCGCAAGCGGAGTAAACACCACCAAACCCCCCGCCGAGAATCAATATCTGCGCTCCGTTGCTGGTTTTGGTCATGGATGCTTTCGTTTGATATTACCATCCTCGCGCCGGCTCACCGTGGAAAGGTCAATTGACCCGCCGTAAACCGTCGAATTCTTGGACGCTCTGTCAGGGAACCATTCATTTCTGTCGTGGTAATAGCCCTGGTTCAGCCCGTTTCGTCCGGAATCAGGGCATGTTGAAAGATTGGCATTAAAATTGCACCCCGACCGTCGCATGGTATAGCATGGACCTTGGAGTCGTGGAAAAGTCCGACCCGCGCGGTCGGTGGGTGGAGCGCTCTTTTCATGGATGTGGGTTTTCATAAACACTTTTAATTTGGAAGGAGGCTTTATGTCGGGAAAGATTTTTGCCTTTTTTGTTGCCCTGCTCGTGATTCCCTGTTTCGTCTACGCGGACGATATCGCCAGTCAGGCCGGGCCTTTTGAGCTGGAAGTGGGTGGCAGCGGCGCCAACGATCGGAATTTCCGTGCCGGCGACTTTACACTGAACGGCGAGTTTGGCGTCTTCATTCTTCCCATCATCGAACTGTCGGCGCGCGACGCCGTCTCTTATACGGATCTACCGCATACTCATCCCAGTTGGGGTAACACCGTGGACGGGGCAATCGATCTGGAAATTCCGATCGACCGCTTCGAGCCTTACGTTGGCGGAAACGTCGGATACGCTTGCGGCACTGCGGCGCATAGCACCGGTGAGGCTGCGCCCGAAATCGGCCTGAAAATCTTCTTCGATAAATCCGTCTTCGTTTTCGGGCAGATGGAGTACGACTTCTTCTTCAATAACACCCACTCGACATTCGACACCGGTGAATTCGTTTACACCGTGGGACTGGGCTTACGCTTCTAACTTCTCTATCACACGTTCGCTTATCCGATGCCCGATTCTGGCGACTCACGTCACCACGATCGGGCATCGGTTTTTTCATCAGAGCTGGACGGGCGATCCCTCATCGGCCGACTTTTGAATTGCCGCGACCACCCGCGTGTCCGCCAGCCCTTCCTCTCCGGGCGTCAGCGGTTGCTTATTATCCTGTACGCAACGGCTGAAGTGATCCATCTCACTGGCGAAGTGGTTGACCGGGGACATGTTCAATTCCGTGCGTCGGGATTTTCCTGAGTCGTCTGGCCGATCGATGTGCAGGCGTTGTCCCTCATAGCCAAAGGCCGGGTCCAGTTCCATCCACCCCTTGTCGCAAAACACGCGATAGTGCCGCGACTCCGAAGCGCTGAACCCGCATGTCGCGGTCATTAACACACCCGAGGGGAAACGCAGCTGGAACGCAACGCGGTCCGGAACCTGGGCGAACCGCTCATCGTCCTTCGGCTGAAACTGCATGGCGGTTACTTCCTTCGGCTCTTCGCCGGTTAAATATCGCCCGGCATTGATGCAGTAGACGCCGACATCCATCAATGGGCCGCCGCCGAGCTTTTGCACGAGGCGAATATTAGGCGCCTTGACCTGCTGCACGTTATCCGCCTCAATCAGGCGCAGCGGGCCGAATTCCTGGCGACGGGACATCTCAATCATCGTCTGGTTGAACGGCTCGTACCGAAGACGGTAGGCGATCATCAATTTGCGATCCGCTTTTTTAGCCGCATCGATCATCCGCTGCGCTTCGTCCACGCTGACGCACATCGACTTTTCACACAGGGCATGCTTGCCCGCTTCCAGGGCTCGAATCGTGTACTCGGCATGCATGCTGTTAGGCAGGACAATATAAACCACGTCAACCGCCGAGTTATCCCCAATCGAGTTGAGGTTGTCGTAGTTAAAAATGTTCCTGGGATCGATGCCATAATGGTCCGCCACTTTTCGAGCTTTGTCCGGATGTCCACTGACGAGTGCGGTCGGGCGGCATTCCTTGGAAAGGGCAAAGGCGGGCATGATCTGTTCCAATGCCAGTTGTCCCAAGCCCACGATGGCCCAGCCGGTCTTGGGCGCATTGGGAGTAGGGATTTGCAGGTCGGGCGGCTGGCGATCCGGCGGCGCGAGCATGATTTCAGCCGCCTTGCTTAACCCTGCCACCAGCGCGCCCGTTCCCGCCGCGACCAGAAAACCCCGCCGTGATGTTCCGAGTGTTGGTGTCATATTCATCTCCCAGATAATGCGCCGAATCCAGTAATGCCCGTGCCAAATACGTACGATCGGGGTCGCATGCGCCCGAAATTTTGTCCGACCACCCCACGACGGGCAGACAGATTGAACCGAGCTCAGACGGAACCAAAGTGCCTTTAAATCGACCCGTCGTCTTGCGGCGGTTGGTATGAATTTCGCTCTAAGATATGCGAATGCACTCGGACTTAGCTGCGGCTGGTGCCGCATTCTAAACGAGGTTAACAGTTAAGGAGCCACTCATGGCGCAAAACAACAAATCGGATTCCAGCTCCAAACAGCAAGGTGGACAACAGCAAGGTGGACGGGACCAGGACAGCGACGAGCAACGCTCCGGTGGTGAACAGTCGCGCGGCGGCAGCAAACAATCGGAGCAATCTCATTCGCAACAAGGCGGCCAATCCGGCGGCCATCGCGGTGGGTCTAGTGGCTCGGGTGGCTCCGGTGGATCGGGCGGCTCCAGCGGTGGATCCCGTTCCTCAAACAAGTAAACACCTGGTTCGCTCCATTAGTTTGGATGGGCCGGTTAGCGCGACGCGCGGCCGGCCCATCCGCTTTTTTTTCTAAACGCCGCTTACTCCGAGGTCTGGCCCTTGGCCGACTTCACATCACCAAAAATTACGTTCTGCAGATCGCGACCGATCGATGAAAACGGAATTTTATGAATGTTGGCGTTGCGCGCATTCAAGTGATCGAGATAGTCGCTGAATCTGACCGCCAGGGCGTCGTGCTGCACCGCGCCCAATGCGTTGTCGAGATCCGCCAGGCCCGGCAGATCGATGGACTGGAACGGCCGAACCGATCCCACCGCGGTCATATCCACCCAGCAGTGCGGGACGGCCGGATAATCGTCGATATATCCGGATGCGCGCACTTCTGTCCCCCGATCGAAATAGCGCAAAGCATTGACGATGATTGATTGTCCCTGAAAACTGAAGTCGACGCTTCCACTACCTTCAGGCTTTTTGGGGTTATGGCCAATGTGCATCAAATTATATAAAAAACTCACCGGCCCGATTTCCGCGAGATCCGAATTTGAGACTGTCAGATTTCCCTCTCCAAAGGTCAGCCCCGGCGCGCCGAGCTGCTGGACGATGGTGATGCTTCCATTGAGCGACCCGGGCGTGCGGGCGATCTTTGATCCCTCCGGCAAGACTGCATCCAAATTGATGTTGTGGAGATTCATTTGCAGCAGCGATTCATAGGTATCCCTCGCAGGTTTGCTCATCCGCCCCCAGACATTCAGCGTCCCGCCGGCAATCGCAACTTCGCTGGATCGCGCGGGTGAGTCGTCCAGCACGAAGCGATCAGCGCCGAGGTAACCGAACATCTGGGCGCGCCCGATATTGATATGGCTCAGTTGCACGCTGTGCGGCTCGACATGGACGACGACCTGCAGCGGCTCCAACGGCCGCGCTGTTGTCGCCGGCTCTACCTGAATCGAGCCATCCACCAAACCCGACACGTCCTTCCATCGCGGTGAGATTTCGCGCAGGCGGGAAAGATCGACACTGGACCATTTTATATCCGCCCTGGCTCCCAGGGGATTATCCAGGTTAATCGCTGCACTGCCGCCCGCGCTCCCCTGCAGAGCATGAACTTGAATTCGTTTCGCGTCGATTTGGCGGCCAGAGAGGGCGCTCTCAACCTGCACGCTGGCGATCGTCTGATTGGCCCAGGACAGGTCCGCGGTAACATCAAGATTGCCCCAAGCCGATTTGCTGGCCAGATCCGTATCCAGTTCGCCCTTGGCGCCCACGTTCGCGACCGCACCACGCGTCTGGGAAATCGAAATCGGCCACGTGCTGGCATCCACCGAAAGCCACAGGCGCGAGGGATGCGCCAGCTCTGCCCAGATGTCGAAGTTGGCGCGGCCGCGGTCGGCCTGGCTATGCATCGCCGTGATTGATTGAATGTTCACTTCACCGGACTCGACGTCAATGCTGGGAAGCTCGATCTGCTCGGCGCTGATCAATGGCGAATCGGGCGATTTGCCGATGGCGAAATTGCTCACCTGGGCCGAGCCTTTGACCGTAATTCCGTTGGCTGAAAAGCGTTTGATGTCGACCGACCATTTGCCATCGAGCGTTCCCTGGACGTCGTCCCGCGCCGCCAACAGCGGCAGCGAAAGGTGCTCCACGCTGACGCTGTCCAGGCGGAGCGCGCTCTGCTCAACAGGCCAGCAACCGGCAACCGTCCACTTTCCACCCAGCAGATTGATGTCGCTGGATGCAATGTCGATGCGGATCAGATTGCGCGGATCATCATGAACGGTGCCGGCAAAAGCGAGCTTGAGATCGCCCAGGGAGCGCGCGCCAATCGTGACATTTGATCCATTGGCATTTCCCGTGAAGGCCAGATTGATCGGCCGAACGCTGCCCGCCAGATCAAATTCGCTCGTCGCCGAACCGCCCGGGATAAACATGTGCGGCCGAGGCGGTGGCGCGTTTTCGGCGACTTTCATGAGGTAGACCCGCGCGTTCACCGGCTTGGGGGCCTGCAGGACGTAATCCCCCTCGGTGTAGGTCTCCAATTCCCCGTCGCGCAAATACAATTTGCTCAGATGAACGCGCTCGGCCGTCATCCACAGCTTCATGTCCACGTCAATGACAAGCGATGAAGTTCCGGGGAGCGTCCAGTCGCGCCCGTCCAGCGTGAGCCAGCCGGCTTTATTCGCCACATCGTATTGACCCGCGCCGGCGATGCGCTGCCCATTACCCAGGCGAAATTCCTTCAACGAAAATACTTTGTCCTTCGGCTCAGCGACTTCGGCGGCGAATCCGGATAGGTCGACCGCCTTGTGGCCCGCCGTCTGAAAGAGCAGCTGTGGAGCGCTGGCGGAAATGGAGAGAGATTTCAGGTCCTTACCACCTCCATCGACGTTGATTTGCGCAGTCCATGAGCTCGCGCTGATCGTGCCACGACTGTTGAGCGTTGCCTTAATTCTCGGCTCGTTGAGCGTGGGGGTGAAGTCCAGGGACAAATCGCCCGAATGCGTCACCGCCGTGGGGAATGTGACATCCTTCCAGGCGGCATGGATAGACCCCGCGCCGTTGGCCAGCGCCGCCGTTCCATCGATACTGGCACGTCCGCCGGCAAATTGCATTGCCAGGGCGACTGTTCGCACCTGATCTGCATCGACAATAATCCGCCCGTCATCCAGCGTGGCCTCGTAGCCACGATCGCGCACCCGCAACCTGCGCGGGAAAATAGTCGCCTTGCCATCCGCCGCCGAAATTTCCACAGGTCCGTCGACCTGGGCGTGACCATATTGGGCGCTCTGTACGCTCACCCGCGCGTTTAAATGGTCGCCGTTGATCTGCCCAACCCATTGTGCATTCAGGTGCGCCGAATCAGGCCATGATTTGATCCATGGTGAAGCCCAGGGCTGGATGTTGGAGATTGACAGGTCAACCTCGTGCGCCCATGTTCCACCGGGCGCGACTTTTGCGGCGGCTTTCAGCTTCCCCGGCACGGTGGCCTCGCACTGCCAGACCAGCGGGCCGTCGGATTTGCCATCAATCGAAAGCCCCGTGACGGTCACCGAGCGATTCCTGTTGTCGGCGATCATCAGTGTCGCATCGGTTAACTGCACGTCGGGCAGCGACGGCCCACTCCCGCGACCACCCCCGGACGAATTCCCGCCTCCGGACCCCCCGCCTGGATGCGAGAACATCCGCGCCACCTGTTGAAGGTTCCAGTTGCCCTGCGCATCCTGGAGTACATTCAGCTCGACATGGTCACTGGAGATTTCGTGAATCACCATCTGGCCGGTGATCAGCAGCCACGGCAGCGTAGAGTGCCGCACATGAGCTTCGGGGATGGTCAGAAACGCCTTATCTGCCAGCGGCAGCGTCACCGTCACATCGCGCAGTGTCGTATGACCGAGCCACCCGGTTGAGACGGATTTTGCCGACACCCGCAGGCCAAGCTGCGACTGCAATGCGTTGACCACCAGATTCCGGGGAATGTCGGTGGCGAAGACAATTTCTCCACCGATCACCACCAGCAGAAACAGGATCATGATGCCGACCACGCCAAACAGCGCCCATCGCCGCCAGCGTCGTTTCGGCCGAACCGCCTGCTCCACACTTGGACTCTGCGTTGACATCGTGTCTTTCGTTACTGGCGCGCGGTCGGCTTGGCATTCTGGCCGATGGACTTGGTGGCGGGCGGGATGTTTCCAACCGTGCGCGGGCCCATGCCCAGAATCCAATAGTCCTCGCGATTCGTGCGGCCGATGAATGGGCCCGAACTGGATACGATCTCACCCGTATCGCGCCAGTAGGCGACGATCGCGACGCTGGCAAACCCATATTGCTTGGTGCTTTTGAGGATCGCCAATTCCGGAGTCGTGAATGGAACGGTGGCCACCACCTCGGTGGGCACGGTGATGCTGGCCAAGCCAAGCAAGTCCTCTTCATGATCGACGCTGATGCCGCCGGTCCGCGCCTCCACAATGACTTGCGCCTCCTCTTTTCTGTCAACGAGCCGTGCCCCTCCCACCAAGAGCCGAGCGCGCAGTTCGGCGATCAGATAAAGGTAAGGCTGGGGGGTCTGCTTAAATGACAGGACCTCCGAGTTTTCCCGCACCGTCGACAGGTAGGTCGAGTCGACGAACACCTTGCGGTCGCGCATGAAGCTGACATTGATCTGTTGCACGGCCTGGCGTGTCGCTTCGGACTCAAGGAACTCTTCTGTCGCGGTCTGGTAGGGGTCGGTAACGCGGATCGTCGAGCAGCCGCCGGAAAATCGCAGCAGCGTTCCGAGGACGCAGATTACCGCGATTCTCCCCCACGTGGACGAAACAACGACGATTCTCAAGACTCGGTCCTCGCTGTCGCGTTTGTCAGCCAACGCATCGGACCCAACATATAGTGGATGAGCGACTAAAGGCAATGGATCATTGCCCTCGCGCGGGATGATATTGCGCGGATTATCTTCTCACAGCCGCGGGCGCAAGCCCGGGGACGACGTGAAAAGCCCCGCGGGCTCGCACAGGCGGCCATTAACACAACGCGCGAAAAATTCGCTTTGGCGCAGGCACGGACGCGCCGACTCCCGGCGCGGCCACTGCTTTTGGGCCAGGCGCGTTCAACGGCGCCGCGCGGTCTACCGCACCATGTCTTTGAGCGCTTTGAGCGGCCGGACCTTCACCACCTTGCGCGCCGGCTTGGCCTTGAAGACCTGCTCCTGCTTCGTGAATGGATTGATGCCCGTGCGTTCGGGAACGGCGGGCTTGTGAATGACGACCAGCTTCATCAGCCCCGGTACCACGAATGCCCCCGGACCTTTTTTGCTCAGGTCCTTCTTGATCAGTCCCGTCAGCCCCTCAAACACCATCGAAACCTGTTTACGCGACAGCTTGGTGCTGGTTGAGAGGCTCTTGAGAATCTCGCTCTTACTAGTGGTCTTGGCCATTGGGTTTTCCTTTCCGGGTCGAGATCACTCTACCCTGACTATTTGCGCCATTGTTGCAGGAAATATCGAGGAAACAAGGGGTGCGTTCGCAATCTGTTATTTAGCAAAGTAGCTGCTGCCGCGACCCTGCTTCACCGGCTCGCGCCGCAGGCTCCTCATTTTTACCATCCGACTGAGTGTGTTATCCGCCTTGCCGGGTCTGCGGCTCTTCGTCCAAGCGGTATTGATCTGAGCGCTGGTGATCGCTTTTTTTCCCTTGACCAGCGCGGCGATGAACTGTTCGGCGGTCTGTGAATATTTTCCCCTCTGACGATTCTTTCCCGGGACTCTACCTCCCATCAGCGACAACTGCCGAAGCGCCTCGCGCTTTCCGATGCCGCGCACCGACGCCAGCCTGGCGACCTGCGCCCGCCGCGGGCGCGATTCGCCGCTTTCCCATAAGTAGACCGTCTTGGGGGACACACCGCCCAGCAATTTCCCATAATCTTTTGCCGACAGCTCCAGCTTGGCGCGGTGAGAACGGAGTCCGTCGGACCGGAACCTGATGCCGTCCGACTTGGACGGCATGGGCTGCTGCGACGCCCGCTTTTTTTCCCGCGCTTCCAGAAACGCCAGCATCTTCGTCAGCGTCGCGACCTTCCGCTTCAAGGCGGCAATGTCCCCGCGATACCGCACCGTCGCTTTACGCGTGGCGCCGGTCTGCGCCCTGATTTCCTTGCGGGCTACCCGCGCGATTCGCTCGTTGAGAACAATATTTAGATTCGCCATGAAATCTCCTTACCGGGTAAGGAGTGTAATAGCAAGAGATAGCTACAATTCCAATACGCGTTGGCGAATGGCGTAATGAAAGCAAAGCCCGGATGTTTATCCGGGACTTTCGTGGAGGAATGTTGTTCCCCAATGCGGGTCTATTGATCTTGGTACAACGTGAAGACCGCTCCCATGGAGGGTATGGCCGCGGGAGAGCCCTGCAAGGTAGTGGCACCCACAACCTCCGTCGCATCGTTAAACGGCTGCGTAGGAAATAACGAAACGTGGCCGTCGAAGAATGCGATGTTGGTGAAGGCGTTGAGACCGTTGGCGCTAACGTCGCCATGTCGTCCGGCGAGGCAATAGTTGTACATCGTTTCGCCGTTAATGGTCTCTGCAGTCACTGTGGTCGTACCACCGGCAAGGAACCATTCCGGAGTGGAAGCCTCCACGACCATGGCCATGACTGCGCTGTGTCTCACATCGCTGAGATTGCGGACATAACCGGGATTGGAAAGGGTCGGCGCAACGCTCTTTCCACCGGCGCCATCGAAATAGACAAACGGGGCATCAGCCGTACCGCCCGGGTATAAGCCCGGCGGGTTCGGTTTGGCGGCGGTTGGCGCGCTCGCTCTGACGGCGCACAACTGATACCACGTCGCGACGCCATAGATTGGTGATGTATTCCCAGCGACATTGTTGTCCACGCCGTAAGAGCCAATATTGTCGACTGAGGCCGTGGGGGACGTGGACCCGGCGGGAAAGTATGTGGCCTGACTTGTACCGTCTTGCGGCGTGAAATCCGACGGAGCAAGCGCCTCCGGACAATAAAACGGTGTGTTCGTCGTGAACTGCTTCGAGACGCCCGCGGCTCCGGCCATCGTGTTGGGTGGGTAAATACTCGGCGCGGCAATGTAGTGTTGGTTCATCATTTCCGCAGCCCAGAACCAGCCACCGGGATTGTACGGATCACCTGCGGTCTTATCATTCAGAATCGCCGCCGGCGGCAGAATGCCTTTGTTGTCATTGATGTAATTCAACAGTCCCAGCGCGATCTGCCGCATGTTGCTGGCACATTGCGTCTGGTACGCCTGGCGCCGCGCCTTGTTGAGCGCGGGCAGCAGTATCGCGATCAGCAGCGCGATGATTCCGATCACCACCAGCAGCTCAACCAGCGTGAAACCGCCCCCTCGAATCTGTCTACGGTCAACGAATCGACGCATATACATCCTTTCGATCATGCTCGGGGCCGCTTCATCGCACATGATTCAAAACGCAGTTTCCAGGAAGGGTCAAAGGCAGCGAGCGGTGAATTGGCTTCTCCAACTCGACGATTATACAAGCAAAAATCTTCAAGTGCGGGTACTGCCACCGATCCCGTCCAAAATGCACCGCTCTCTCGGGCCAATAGCATCTGGCGCATTTATTGGGACAGGAAAAAGGCTCTCCGCAACCAAAAGTGGCTTTATTGCGCTGTAATGGGGGGAAGCCCTACGGCCCCCACCTCGGCATGGGTCAGCGTTTCCCAGGCCATCTGGTGATTCACACCCGTCGGGCGAATGGTCGGCAGCACCGCCGCCATCTTGGGCAAGTCATATCCCAGACGATTGTGATATTCGTTAAAAGCGATCTCCCAGGTCGGATGCGTGTTGAAGGTCAAGTTCTGCGGCGGCTTGGCGTTGTTGGGCGGCAAGTACTGGGCCTGGAATTCCAGGGCGGCCATGATCCGCTTGCCCTGCTCGCTGTACAGATCCAACCCCTGCTGCCGAGCCGTCTCTGCCGCGTTCACCATGGCCGACAGGGCCAGGTTCGCATGCTGTGAATCGCGGACGCTCTCCTGCAACAATCCATCGACATACGGGGTGGTGAGGCCCTTGTTGGACCAGATTGGCATCTCGGCCCAGTTGGCGGCCTTAATCGGCGTCGGGCCGTCGCTGGTGAGATAAATATACGCCGGCGACCGTCCGCGCCACATCGTCACGCCATCTTCGAAGATCTTTCGGTCGTCATTGAAGACGCCGATGTTGATCAGCGCCTCGCTCATCGACAGCTCTTTGTTGCCGTTCTCCCCGCTGCCATGGATGAGCGACGGCACATATTGTTTTGTCAACATGTCCTGGAACTTGGCGACATCGGTCGCACTCCATCCATCATAGGTATAGCGGATGATCTCCGCCGCCCGCGGCCACTGCTCGGCGCACCAGGCGGCCTGGACCGGGCCGTTGGAATTGGTATGCCCGCCGGTCAGCATGCCTGACCAGCCATTAATGATGGTAATTGCATTCTGCGCGTAGACCTTGTTGCCGGTGATGTACCACAGGAGCGCCTGGGTATAGGCGGCTTCGCTATCGTGCTGCTCATCCTTGCAGCCCAGATCGGGGCGGGAATACGGTCCGCATTCGCACTTCTTCCATGGATGGGGGGTATACGTCAGCGATCCCAGGGGATCCGATTTGGCCGCCTCAAACGCGGATTTCCACGGCTCCTGGCCGGCGGCGACCCTCGCCTTGATAAAATCCAATTGCGGCCGGTTGACCAGAACGCCGGGATGATAAAAGCCCGCCGCGGATTTGGTGACCCCCGCCGGCAACGGCCACGTCGCGCTGGTCGAATCATCCGCCCGGGCCCATGACCCCGTCGTCGCGACGATCAGCAGGGCCAGCAGGGTCAGAGCAAGACGCCTGCCCACTGGAATCAAAATGCGTGGATCAGCCATGATGGAGATTATTGTGCCGCCGGCTGGCTGGTGGAATTAGCCTTCTTCTTGCCGCCGCTCTTGCCGCCGGTCTTCTTACCGAACCTGACCTTGGTGATCTCGAGCTTGCCATCGCTGCTGGTGGTGTAGCTGCCGCGAGCCGGCTCGCCGACGACCGCGTCCGCCAGGGTGGCCGGCTTGTTATCCTTGGTCATCCGTGATTCACCGGTGATGTTGTAAGTCTTGTCGGCGACGACGAAGGTCATCGCGTTGACATCGACGGCGGTGACTGTGCCGTAGAACTTCTGAACCGCTGCCTGGTCCGGCTGCGAAGTTGGCGTGCTGGGGCTGGTGGTGGGCGGTGTTCCGGCATCCTGGGCCGACACCAATGCCGCCGTGCCGATCGATCCCGCGACACCGATTGCCAACGCCACTCTAATAATTGTTTGATTCATCATGGGTCCCATCTTCTCAATAGCATTTCGGCACTTGTTTAGGACATTAATGCGGGCATCCACCGCCCCGAAAACCTTGGACTGTCCGCACTTCTGTCCTAAATTCCCGCCCCGCTGCTATTAGACCTACGTATCTCTACAGAATTGGATCGCCTTTATCCTGGGTGTTTTTCCCATGGACAGCGTTCGGCTTGGCATCATCGGCCTGGGAAACATCGGCAAGTACCACGCCGAATACCTCTCAGCCGGCAAAGTTCCCCGCTGCCAGCTGGTGGCGGTCTGCGATTCCAATCCGGCCAGCGTCGAGCGCTATAGACCCCTGCCAGCTTTCACGGACGGCGAGCAGCTAATCCAATCCGGTGAGGTGGACGCGGTCATCATTGCGACCCCGCACTTCCAGCATACCACCCTGGGCATCGCAGCGCTTCACGCCGGGGTGCACGCAATGGTGGAGAAGCCCATCTCATCCCACAAGGCGGACGCCCAACGCCTCATCAGTGCGCACATGCAGCATCCGCACATCATGCTCGCGGGGATGTTTCAGCTCCGCACCGAGCCACGCTACCTGAAGATTCAGCAACTGATCAACGACGGTGAGGTGGGCACGATCACCCGCATCAACTGGATCAATACCGACTGGTTCCGCACGGACGCCTACTACGCCAGCGGCGGCTGGCGCGCCACCTGGAAAGGCGAAGGGGGCGGGGTGCTGCTGAATCAGTGTCTGCACAACCTCGATACGCTCCAATGGCTCTGCGGGATGCCAGTCCGCCTGCGCGGGTTCTGCCAGCTCGGCAAATTCCATCCGATCGAAGTCGAGGACAACGTCACGGTATACATGGAGTGGAATAACGGGGCCACCGGCACGTTCATCGCCTCCACCGGCGAATCGCCGGGAACCAACCGCCTGGAGATCGCCGGCACGCGCGGCAAGCTCGTGCTGGAAAACGACACCCTCACCTTCACGCGCAACCAGATCGACATGATCGAATTCGCCAGAACTTCCCGCGAGGTATTCGCCAAGCCACAGTCCACCACCGAGCAGATTCCCATTGAGAATGCCGTGGTTCCCCACGCGATCATGATGCGCAATTTCGTGGACGCGATTCTGGACGGCACGCCCCTGATCGTCCCGGCGGAAGCGGGCGTCAACTCGGTGGAATTGGCCAACGCGGCGGTCTATTCATCGATGCTTGGCCAGATGCTGGAATTGCCCATGAACGCCGGCGCATGGGAACGGCGGCTCAATCAATTGATCGCGGAATCAAAAACGCAAAAGAAAGTCGTCGAGATTTCCGACGCCGACATCATCAGCTCGTTCCGTAAATAGCGCGCAGCGGAAAAGAGCCGCAGCGTTTGTTGCTCCGGCGAATCCCATTCTTAATTCGGAAAAATCAGACGACGCACACCGAGGTGGGCGCGGATTATCCGAGGAAGATGCGCCCACCATCGGGTGCGCCTGCCACATCTGCGTTGCCGTTGCAATCGGCTGGGCAAAAGCGGCGACGGAGCCCGGGTCGCCCGGCTGCGCAAGCCGATGCTCCGGGTCTCCGCGTCTGAAAAAAAGCATGCTCCCCTGTATTGGGTCTGGCGCCTGAAGGTTTTCGGGCCAATGGCGGGAACGCGGCAGTTTTATTGTTTTGAGATTTGCAAACAGCCGCGTGCCGACGTGTCGGTCGTCGGTTAGTTCGGAAAAGAGTTCGTTTGGCGGCCGCTATCCGCCGATTTCCTAAGACTTGCTCCGACGCCTCCGCAGCATCATCAGCGCCCCAACGCCCAGGCCCGCAATTGTCGCCGGCTCGGGCACGGCGGTGATCGTCAGGTCGATCTGCTGACCGGCCGCGTTATTAAAGACGTTGAACGTATCACCGGCCACTCCGGGCGCATTGGTTGTGTTCACCGAGAAGGCGCCGCTGTTGAAGCCGCTCGGGGCCCCACCCGCCACCTCCATGGTGCCATAACTGAACAATTCATAGGTGCCCGGGGCGATGCTCCCCTGGGCATTGGCGCCGGCATTGTCGATGAGGTTCAGAATCGCGCTGTTTGTGGCCGAGGGAATGTTGAGCAATCCGGCGATGGCCATGAGGCTGCCCTGCTCGCCGGCCGGGGTGCCGGGTGAGCTGGGCACGCTGGTGCCGGGAGTTCCCAGCGTATAGTTGAAGTTTTCGGGCGTAGCGGTGCTGCCGGCCGACACGTCGAGATTGTTGTTGTACGTCGTCGTGCCGATCGACCCGCCGGGTGTGAACGTGGAACCAGCGCTGGCGATCACGCTGCCATTGACGGTGCCATGGCCCGCCAGGGTTTGATTAGCGCCCAGGACGAAGGTGCTGCTTAAACCGCTGACGTCGAAGATGGCGCCGCTATCCGCCTGGCTATCGCCGACGTTGATCAGCGTAGAGCCGGAAATCGTGGCGGTCCCCGTCAGCGCCAGCGTGCCGGCCTTGATCGTGGTGTTGCCCAGGTAGGTGTTGGCCCCCTGCAGCGTGAGCGTGCCGCCGCCAAGCTTTGTCAGCCCACCGACATTGCTGCTGGGCAGGCCGCTGGCATACGTGACGCCTTGGCCATTGGTGTCGATGGAGATCGCGTTGGTACTGTTGGCGATCCTGGCCGAATAATCGACCTGGTTATTGGTGCTGTATTGCAGCGTTCCGCCGGAGCCGCCGAAGCTGATGGTGCCGCTGCTGCCCAGTGCACCGGTATTGTTCACGTTGAGCACCCCGCCGTTGAGCGACGTGCCGCCGGTGTAGGTGTTGTTGCCGCCCAGGACCCAGGTGCCGACGCCGGTTTTTGCCAACGCCAGGACCCCTCCGCCGGAGGAGTTTGCCAGCGTGCCGGAGATGGTGTTGGCGCCGGTGTTCGTGCCGGTAAGGCTGAGCGTGCGTGTATTGCTGGGCGCGGCGGCGTAGGAGAAGGTCACGGCATTGGTGGTCGCCGCGGCCGTAAACGGAGTCGCGACCGTGATGCTGTCCTGTTCATAATTGACGCTGACAACCGGATCATTGGTAATTCCCAGAGCGGTGTCAGATACGAGCAGACCGGCGGCCAGATCGTTGACGCTGTTAAGGCCGCCGACAATTGTAATCTTCGTGGTCGCCGTCGCCCCTGTCACGCCGGTGTGCCCCGTGAACAGGGGATCAGCACTGACGTTGGCGCCGGCATTCGTAAACACCAACGTGCCCGATCCGGACGAGTCGATCGCCCCGCCGGCCGCATTGACGGTAAACAGTCGGTCGGTGCTGGCGCCCGAGCCGGTATATTGCAGGGTCCCGCCATCCAGCACGAGATTGGCTGCCGCATTGGTCGATTTACCGACCCCACCGGCGATTCCGCCCGCGGGCAACGTGCCGGCATTCAAAATCCCCGAAACGACCGTGGTCGGCCCGCTGTAGGTGTTCGCTCCGTTGAGCGTCAGGGTACCGGTGCCAAATTTGGTCAGGCCCGCCGAGGTTGATGTCGTTCCACCAATGGCATTGGAATAGGTCACGCTATTGGTGCCCGTGTCGATGCCCGCGCCCGGGCCGGCCGAGGTGAAGGTCACGCCCAGCGAGGAGACATCCTCGCTGTTGCCCGCCCCGTATTGCAGGATGCCGCCCGACGTGCCGACGGTGCCTGCGAAGCTGACCGCGCCGACACCCATATTTCCCGCCGCCAATTCCAGCTCGATGATGCCGCTGGTGAGCGTCGTGCCGCCGGAGTAGGTATCCGTGCCGGCCAGGATCAACGTGCCGGTGTTATTCATGTTCAAGCCGGCATCGTTAATGCCGGTGCCGCCCAGGCTCGCCAGGATGGCGGTGCCGGTGGGAAGGGTCACGATCGTGACGTGCCGCTTGCCGACCGTGCCGGTGTTGCCAGCGCTGACATCGGGGCCGATGGCGAAGCCCTCCATGTTCACGGTCCCACCGCTGAGTTTGAAGGTCGAGGTGGAGCTGCCGACCGTACTGACATCGATGATATTGGCACCGATGTTGGCCGTGCCGCCTACCACAGTGAAATTGCCTTGCGGCCCGCCGTTACTGCCCCCCACATCGTCGCCGATCAAAAAGCTGTTGGTGACATTGAGCACGCCGGTAGAACTGGCCGCGCTGCCCAAGTCAAAAATGCCTGAAACCGCGTCGGAAGTCGTGCCGGCGGTAGCAACGGACAACTCCAGATTCGCAACGGAAAATGTTCCGGTATCGAAAGTGATCGTGCCTTTGTTGACCGTGCCTGCCTTGCCCGCACCCGGCGTTCCGGAGAATTCGCCGACGATGACCGTGCCGGCCTGAACGGTAGCGCTATGGCCAGCCAATGAGAGCATCGAGCCGGAACTAGGAGGTGTCCCCAGATTTGCATTGTCGACGGTGATATTCGCAGTGCTGGCCCCGCCCGCGGTCCCCGTGATGGTCAGCGAGCCCGTTGTCGTTGTCGATGGCCAGGTGACGATACCCGTCTCTCGGCCGGCGCCGATCTGGATGTTATTTGCCGCGAAGACGTTCGTGCCTGCCCCCAGATTCACGGTGGTCGTCGACGATGCCACCTGGCCATCGTTGACGGCATTGCTGTCACCCGGCGTGGCTGCGGAATCGCCGATGTCGATCAGGGGCGCGGTGATCATATTGCTGGAATTGCTGCTGGCACTGGCGAGGCTGAGCGTGGCACTGGTGTTGTTGCCGGCACCCACGGCAAATTCGTTTCCGCCAACCGTACTGGTCGGCGTGAAGGTCCCGGTACCGGTGGTAAACGAGAAATTTGCCAGGCCGCTCATGTTTAGCGTCGCGGTCATGGTCGGAGTGCTGGTGAGAAACGCGCCCAGTCCGACCAGGAAGCTGGAATTGTTATTGCCGCCATTCACGTTAAGTGTGCCCGTGCCGGAGACAGTCAGGGCGGTAGTGGTGACTACCGATGTACTGGTGGCGCCCAGGACAAACACGCCATTGATGCCCGTCGGGGTCAGGCTGTTGTTGCTGTTCACATTAAGCACGTCCGCGCCGTTGATCGTGAGCGTGCTGGGGGAAGCGCTATTCACGGCAGTAGTCAGGCTGGCGATGGTTGTCGTGCCGCCAGTCTGTAATGTCAGCGCGCCCAGTGTTCCACTGCCCGCGCTGCCAAGGGTGACCGCGTTGCTTGGATCACCCAGATTCCCCCCCGGATTAACGATAATTCCGCCACTGTTGATGTTCAGCCCGCCCGTGAACGTGTTGTTGCCCGAAAGGGTCAGAACGCTGGTTGCGTCGGCGCCGGTGTAATTCAATCCGGCGGTCCCCGCGATGGGGGCGCTGATCGTCGGCGTCACGCCGCTGGCCACGTTGATGGCGGCGGCGCCCGAGAGGGTCAGCGCATCGGTACTGCTGGCGGCGATCGTGTAGCTGCCGCTGCTGACGGGGTTAAAGTTGATCCCCGAGGCGTTGACGGTTCCCGAAGCATCATCGATGGTGATGATTCCTGCGGGTTCGCCGACGACATTAGAGCCGATGCTCGCGACGTCTGTGTTGATCCACGGGACGTCCCCGGTGCCGTTCCACCAGTTTGCGGTCGCCGTATCCCAATTGCCCGATCCGTCGGAGCCGCCGGAGCCGCCGGTGTTGCCCGGATCCCAGGTCAGTTGCGCCATGGCCGGCGACGCCCACATTGGGGCGGCCATCGGGCCGACGGCCAGGGCCAGGAATTTCGCCCGGCGAATCAATCGCGCCACGCTCGGAGACTTTGCATTCTTCTGCTCGATCGAATGATTCTGGTTAACGTCTCCCGGTCGATTTCCGATATTTTGCATAAATCCACTCCTCCGAGGTGCGGGCACAACTGCTCATGGGCTCGCGAACAAACCGCGCCCGGCGGGCGCCGTGACGAATTGATTGGTGTTGTCAGCCGTCCATTCAGCGCGGTCCACCCTCAAACGACCGGCTTGCCGCAGAGCCAACAGGCCATGACGCTCAAATCAGGGTAGACCGGTTCCTCCTTTGGTAAATAGCAGCCCAATGCATGATTGAGACCAGGAAATGGATAATCTGAGCAGCCGGCTCGCGGAACATGCTGGCCATGTCCTAAATCACGCCCGCACGTGCTATTAGAGGCAGACCAGTTATGCTGGCGTCGGACGGTTAATTTTTCAGGCGGTCCCCCAAAAAAAGAGGCAAAGGTTACCTAAGGTACCCGCTACGTCTAAACAGAAAGACGGCCGCGCTGAGCCCGAATGGCAAATGCCCGTAAAACCTGGATACAACATGAACCAACATTCTCGGCGAACATTTCTCAAGCTGGCGTCGGTGCTGCCTTTCTATGCTGCGGGAGTCATGGCCGAATCAACGACGGCGCCGTCCGCAAACGCGCCATCGGGCATGCCTAAGCCGATCGAGCGGGTGGGCGGCGCTTCGCTGAAGGTGTCGCTCAACGCCTATTCCTTCTCGAAAATGCTCAACGACTTCATCAAGAAGCGCGGGCCGGGGGTGGAGCTGCCCGCTTTGCTGGACTTTTGCGCCAAGTACAACTTCGACGGCCTTGACCCGACGGGATACTTTTTCCCGACATATCCGGAAGTCCCCCCCGACGACTACATCAACAACTTCAAGCGCAAGGCGTTCGAGCTTGGCATCGGCATCAGCGGGACGGGCGTGCGAAATAACTTTACGACCGCGGACAAAGCCGTCCGCGCCGCGGCGGTGCAGCACATCAAGGAATGGGTTGAAGTCGCCGCCAAGCTGGGCGCGCCAGTCCTGCGCGTCTTTGCCGACACGCAAATGCGCGCCATGACGTGGATGGACGTCGCCAAGGGATATACACGCGACCAGGTCCAGCAGTGGATCGTCGAAGCTCTGAGCGAATGCGCCGAGCAAGGCGGGAAGTATGGCGTGATTATCGGCGTGCAGAACCACGGCGATTTCCTGCAGACCGGCGAGCAGCTTCTGGCGCTGATCAACGCGGTCAATTCCGACTGGTGCGGCGCCATCGTCGACACCGGCTATTTCAAAACCAAAGACCCGTACGAGGATATGGCCCTGGTCGCCCCCTACGCCGTCAACTGGCAGATCAAGCAAAGCCCCTTCGGCGAAGACAGCGATATCCCCACCGATCTGGTCCGCCTGATCAGGATCGTACGTTCCTCCGGCTACCGGGGATATTTGCCAATCGAAACCCTTTCTCCCAAGAATAAGGTGTATGATCCCTTCACGGTGGTGCCGAAGTTCCTGAAACAACTGCGCGAGGCCATCGCGCAAACGTCGGAGCCGACTGCCGAAGCGAGTAATCCGGGGCACGCATGAAATTCTCCCGTGTGATTTTGGCGGCGCTATTCGTCCTGACCGCGGGCCCGCTGGCTGCGCAGACGCGTCCCAGTGGATCCAAAGGCGTCGACCTGGAAAGCGAAATGCCGCGCGATGCCCATCGCTTGAAGATCGGCGACCCCGCGCCGGATTTTTCTCTGCCTGGCGTGGACGGCAGGACATACACACTGGCCGATTTCAAGGATGCGCCGATCCTGATGGTGGCGTTTCTGTCCAACCACTGCCCGTATTCTCACGCCGCCGATTCGCGCCTGGTGCCGATGGCCAACGAGATGAAAAGCCGTGGCGTGGCGGTGGTGGCGATCAATCCCAACAGTCCCGAGGCGGTGGCCGTCGGCGAGCTGGGCTACAGCAAATACAACGACAGCTTTGACGAGATGAAGCTGTACGCGAAGGAGCGCAGCTTCCCCTTCCCGTATCTTTACGACGGGCAAACGCAATCGACCGCCAAGGCGTATGGCTGTCTTTGCACGCCGCACATCTTCATCTTCGACGGCGATCGCCATCTGCGCTACATGGGCCATCTGGATGATTCCCGTTTCGCCGACCCGGCTTCTGTCAAATCGCCTGATGCCCGCAATGCCCTGGAGGCGCTGCTGGCCGGGAAGCCTGTGCCGGTCGCGGTGACCAAGCCGGTCGGCTGCTCGACAAAGTGGCTGGAGAACAAGAGCGCGGTCGTTCAGGACGATCAGAAATGGGATAACACGCCGGTGATGCTGGAGACGATCGACGCAGCCGGGATCAGCGCGCTGGCCAGGAACGACACGACCAAAGTTCGCCTGATCAATGTGTGGGCGACGTGGTGCGCCCCCTGCGTCGCGGAATTTCCCGGCCTGGTTTCGCTGTCGCGCCGTCTGGGCAACCGCGATTTTGAATTCATCACGCTCAGCGCGGATGAGCCAACGGATCAGCCCAAGGCGCTGCAATTCCTGCAGAACCAGCACGCCGCCACCCCCAACCGGGTGATGCGCGGATTGAAAGCCGAAGGCCGCAAAACCAACAATTATCTTTTCACCGGCGCCAGCCTGGACGCGATGATGGCGGCGCTGGACCCGGCATCGCCTGGTCCATTGCCGTATACACTGGTCGTCGCTCCGGGCGGCAAGATTCTCTATCGCCATTCCGGATCGGTGGATCTGGACGAGCTGAAGGCCAAACTGATCGATGCCCTGGGCGCCTATTACACGCCCACGGGCCGCTGACCCCCATTGACTGCCATCACCTCAATTCCGACGTCCTGGTGGCGCAGCTTCAACCGCTATCACTGGTATATCTTCACGGTGGCATCGCTGGCGTGGCTGTTTGATTGCCTGGACCAGCAGGTGTTCAACCTTTCGCGCGACGGCGCCGTTGAGGATTTGCTGGTCAACAAATCCAAAGCCACCGAGTTCGCGGCGTACACCACCTCTTTTTTTCTGCTCGGCTGGGCCACCGGTGGATTGATCTTCGGGGCATTGGGCGATCGGTTCGGTCGGGCACGCGTGCTGACAATATCGCTGCTGATCTATTCGATCTGCACAGGTCTGAGCGCGTTCGCGAGCAGCTTCGCGGGATTCTGCGCAATCCTCTTCTTCACCGGCCTGGGGGTCGGGGGGGTGTTCGGCCTGTCGGTGGCATTGGTGGCCGATTCGGTGCCCGATCGCACCCGCGCCCCGGCGCTGGGGATGCTGCAGTCGCTTTCCAGTTGGGGCAATATCATCGCGGGACTGACCGGCATGGGAATCGGCCTTCTGGCCGCCCGAAGCCTGCTGCCGTGGGGCCTCAAGGCCTGGCAGACAATGTTTCTCGTCGGGGCTGCCCCGGCGTTCATTTTTGTCTTCGTGCTGATGGGCGTGGCCGAGCCGCCCAAATGGGTCCTGGCCAAAGCCGCCGGAGCGAAGATTGGCGTCAAATTCGGATCGTATGCGCTGCTGCTGCGACACCCGGTCTGGTCGCGCAACGCGTGGCTTGGATTGATCCTCTGCAGCGCGGGCATCATCGGGTTGTGGGGGCTGGGGAATTTCCATCCGACAATCGTGCGATCGATCGTCAATGCCCACTTGGCCGCCGCTCATCTGTCGGCGGGCAAACTGGCCAGTGAGAAGGCATATTGGAGCTCGGTGGGATTGCTGTTGCAAAACATCGGAGGCTTCTGCGGGATGCTCAGCTTCGCCAAGCTGGCGCAGGTGTGGGGTCGGCGGCCGGCGTTTGCGCTGGCGTTTGTTCTTTCGTTTCTGTGCACGCTGCTGGTCTTCAGATATCTGCGACAGATTGACCAAATTTACTGGATGCTTCCGGTGATGGGTTTCGGACAGTTTTCGGTTTTCGGGATTTACGCGATTTACCTGCCGGAACTGTTCCCCACCAGCTTGCGCAGCACTGGCACGAGCTTCTGTTACAATTTCGGCCGTATCGTGGCAGCTTCGACGCCGTTCACCATCGGCAAGATCACCAAGCATCTGGGGGGCAATATCGAGGGTTTTCGCACCGCCGGGATGCTGGTTGCGCTCGTGCTGCTGCTGGGCATCGTCGTCTTGCCCTTTATGCCCGAGACGATGGGCCAGCCTCTGCCGGAATGAATTGCCGGCCGTATGTCCCAATGGCACCGTCTTGCCGCTATTGGCTTATAGACCGATTTCTTCCGCAGGGAACACGATGAAAATGACAGCGACGTTTGCGGCTTTGGTTCTCATTCTTCCCGCGCTGGTCCTGGCGGACCCACCAGAGGGCAGCGGACCGACGACCCAGCCGCGGCCAAAAAAGGTTGAAAAACCACCCCATTTCATCCCCGCCACGCCGGATCCCATGGTCGGCGACTGGCAGGGCGCCGGAGGGGGATTTGTTGCCCAGGTTTTCAAAACGGCCGGTGGTGGTTATCAGGCCAATCTTCTCAAGGCATTCGATGTCGAGGGTGATCCCGTTGCCACGCTCAAGGGCGAACAAGCCAACGGCGTCGTCACGTTAACTGGCGATGGTTGGACGGCCACGATTCAGAATTCCCACTTCACCGGCAGCAAAGGCGATCAGAACTTTGATCTCGGGCACGTGACGCGGACATCCCCGACGTTGGGCGCGGCTCCGCCGCCGGGTGCGGTGGTTCTGTTCGATGGCCACAATCTCGACGCCTGGGTCAAGAAGGCGGGTAAGGACTGGTTGACCGAAGACGGCCCGGCCCGATGGACGGTCAATACCGATCAGGGATATGTCGACATCGTTCCCGGCAGCGATTGCATCATCACGCATCAGAAGTTCGGCGACTGCCACTTGCACGTGGAATTTCGAACCATCGGTTCGCCGAGCAAAAGCGCCGTCTTTCTGGAAACGCGTTACGAAGTGAACATCAATGACAGTTACGGCAAGACCCAGGGAAACGGTACGGGTGGTTTGGATAATTCCACAAACGATGCTCATCCACGTGTGCGCGCTGCCCTTCCGCCCCTGGCATGGCAAACTTTCGATATTGATTTCCACGCCCCGCGCTTCGACGCCACGGGAAACAAGTCCGCCAAGGCGCGGATCACCGTGCTGCTCAATGGGGTGAACGTTTTCGACAACCAGGAGTTGGATCCCCCCCACGGCGCCGCCGGCCGGATCGGTGAAGCGCCTACCGGGCCGCTGATGTTGCAGGATCATCTTACGCCGTTGCAATACCGGAACATCTGGCTGGTGGAGACGAAGGATGAAAGTCCGCGTCCTCAGGCGACGGGTGGTTAAAATTGCGGTTGATCGACGGCCCGGCTGGCTGCCTGGGAATGCCCCTTTTTGTCCTAATTTGCGGTCTATATGCTATTAGCTGACTGGAGTTGCGCTGTTGACGCATCCAGTGGACCGATGATAAGCATGACCCTGCAAGTCTCCGAACGTACGCGGGTAGCGCTGTCGGACCGATAAGCGTTATGCAAACAGAGACCGAAAGTCGCAAGCGCCTCATGACGTTGATGACCCGTCACCAGCGTCAGATCTTCTCGTACATCTATACGCTGGTACCCAATCGATACGATGCTGAAGATCTCCTGCAGGAGACCGGGCTGGTCATCTGCGAGAAATTCCACGAGTTCCGGGAGGACTCGGATTTCGTCGCGTGGGCGTGCCAGATCGCGTTTTGGCGGATCCGATACTCCAGGCAGAAGTTCGTCCGCTCCAAGGTTTTGTTCGACCAGGAGATCGTCGACGTGGTCGCCCAGACTGCCGCCAACATGGCCGATGAGCTTGACGACCGTCATGAAGCCCTCTCGCGGTGCCTCCAGAAGCTGCACCCGCGAGATCGCGACATGCTGCTGGCGCGTTATGAGCCGGGTGGTGGTGTCGAGGAAGCGGCGCGACGCTCCGGCCGCACACGCCAGACCGCATACAAAGCCTTGGCCCGCCTCCGCAAATTGTTACTGGATTGTGTGAGCAACCGACTCGCCAGCGAAAGCGTCGCATGAACTTGGCAGACAAGGACATCCTCGAGCTCAACGAGCTGTGCAACGCCCTGGTGGACGGCAGCATCTCCGAAAAGCAGACGGCGCGGCTTTCGAGTTGGCTCTCCACTTCGGAAGATGCCCGCCAGTTTTATGTCCGCGTGATGGGGCTGTCGGCTAGCTTGTGCTATTACGCCAGTGAAATGCAGACCAGCGAGATGCAGGCGCACGAGCCGCATTCCCTGGCTCGTTCCGGACGGTCCGTCCGCCATTGGGGCTGGGCGATCGGCGCATTGGCGGCGGCTGCGTGTGTGCTATTCACGCTACACATCGGGTTGTCCAGGCATGACAGCCACAGTATTTCGACCGCGCCCAATCCTCCAATAACTTCGGTCGCCTTGGCGGAAGATCATGTTTTCGTCGCGCGATTGACCGGCTCCCAGCAATGCCAATGGGTCCGCGAGTCGGCTTCCATCCAACCCGGCGATCAATTGCGCGACGGGCAGCGCCTTGACCTTGCCAAGGGATTCGCCGAGATCACGTTCGACTCCGGCGCCGTCGTGGTTTTGGAAGGTCCAGCTTCGCTGGACGTGAATTCGGCCTGGAGCGCGACACTGAACCGCGGGACGCTCAAGGCCAGCCTGCCGCCCGAAGCGATGGGCTTCTCAATCTCTAATCCCACGGTCGAGGTGGTCGATATCGGCACCGAGTTCACGATGTTTTCCGACGCCAGCGCCGCCGCTGCGGAAGTGCTCGTACTCAAGGGCGAGGTTGAAGCGGCCCCGAAGAATCCGGTGGACCAGCCCCCCGCGCCTATCGTGTTGCGCCAGAACGAGGCGTGGCGCTTCGCTGCCTCCGGCATCTCCAGCATCCACGACAGCCAACAGAAGTTCGCCGAGTTGACACAGCCCGTACTGCTGAACCATGTTTTCTCGCCGATCGGCTATGCCCACTGGTCTTTCGACGAAACCGATGGAAACATCTTCAAGGTGAGCAACTCTGGCCTGGCAGTGAATGCGTCGGCGGCGCAGTTGGAGAATGTCCCGCAAACCGGCCTCGCCGAGTTCCATATCAAGCATCTCAAGGGAAACATGGGAGGCGCGCTGCATTTTGATGGCCATATTTATGCCAGGGCGGCCTATCCGGGCATTTCTGAGAATTCACCCCACACCGTGCTGTTCTGGGTGAGGGTGCCCAAGGATGCCACGATCTCCAACACATATATGGTTGCCTGGGGCGTCAACAATAAGCAACTGCGCTCGCACCCGATTCAGATTGGCTGGAACCGATCTCCCAACGAAGGAATGGTGGGCGCGCTGCGAACCGATTACGGTGGTGGGTTTGCCGTCGGCGGTACGCAATTGCGCGATGGGCGCTGGCATCACATTGGTGTTGTCTTCATCCCCCGGGATGATGCGCAGAGCCCCATGGAAGTTAAACAGTACGTCGATGGAATCCTCGAGGGCGAAGGCAAACCCTCGACACCGCGTGGTGACGCTTTCATGCACTCGGCTGAATATAGCGCCCAGACCGCTAACGGCACTCTCTGGCTGGGCTGCCGATTGGGCAAACAGGGCGTGCGCAGCGATTCGCGCTTTTATGGCGACATGGGAGATCTTTTCATCGCCGACCGCGCCCTGGAGCCCCAGGAAATCGTCCACTTGATGAACACCAATCAGTTGCAATACTGATCGACGGCGCAAGGACCAATATGTCCCATCGCACATGGAAGCTCGCCGCCATGATCGTGGTCGCGGCATTGGCGGCCTACCACTCCACTCAGACAGCGTTTTGTGCCACCGAAGAACTCCTGCAACCCCCCACCACGCAGCCGCAGAATGAGCCGCAGCAAGCCGGTGGGATTCGTCGCCCGCAGATCGTCGGCCTGTCGCATATCGCGCTGTGGGTGCACGACATCGATAAGACGCGCGCTTTTTACAAGGACTTTCTCGGATTTGCAGAGCCGTATTCGCTGAAAAACCCCGATGGAACACTGCATCTGACCTGGATCAAGATCAACGACCGCCAGACCATCGAGCTGTTCCCGGAGAAACAGCCCGACACCGATCGGCTTTATCACATCGCCCTGGAGACGGATGACGCCTCTGCCATGCGCGATTATCTCGCCGCCAATGGCATCAAAGTCCCCGCCAAGGTCGGCAAGGGGAAGATCGGCAATTCAAATTATTTCATCAATGATCCCGACGGGCACATCGTAGAGATTGTCCAGTATCAGCCCGATGGCTGGACGCTGCTCACCCGCGGAAAATTTCTGCCCGACACCCGCATCTCCGATCACATGCCGCATGTCGGCATCCTCGTGGGCAACGTGGAAGCGGCACAGAAATTCTACGGCGATATCCTGGGCTTCAAGGAAATCTGGCGCGGCTCCAAGAACCAGTCTCAGCTCAGTTGGATCCACATGCGCGTTCCGGAAGGTCACGATTTCATCGAATTCATGCTCTATTCGATGCTGCCCGATCCGGACAAGCGCGGCAAATTCCATCACCTCTGCTTCGAGGTTCCCGACATCAATGCCGCCAAGGCTACCCTGATGCAGCGCGCCGCGAGCATCGGTTATACTCGCCCGATGGAAATCCAGATCGGCATTAATCGCAAGCGGCAAATGAACGTCTACGATCCCGACGGCACGCGCGTGGAGCTGATGGAGCCGCACACGATCGATGGCATCCCCACACCATCCTCGAGCGCCCCGCCCCCGACGACGCGGCCATCCACGCAGCCGACCGCATGAACCGCCGCGAATTTATCCTCGGCTCCGCCGCCGTCGCGCTGGGATTGACGCTGCCGTGCTGGCGCGTTGCCCAGGCCCAGGCCGCCGCACCGCGCAAGGTGCTGTTCTTTTCCAAATCGTCCAATTTCGAGCACGCCGTCATCAAACGCAAAAACGGCCAGCCCAGCTTCGTCGAAAAAGTCCTGGCTGCAGTCGGACCCAAGCGCGGCATCGAATTCACGTATTCCAAGGACGGCAGTCTCTTTAATCCCGACTATCTCGCGCAGTTCGATGCGTTCATGTTCTATACCAGCGGGGACCTACTGGCAGCCGGCAAGGATGGAAATCCGCCCATGACCGCCGACGGCAAAGCCGCCTTCCTCGACGCCATCAAAAACGGCAAGGGGTTTGTCGGCGTTCACTCGGCCGCGGACACGTTCCATACCGGCGAGACCGTCGATACCGACACCAACCGCGCGCGCGCCTGGCGCTATCGCATCAACGGCGACAATGCCGATCCCTACGTCCGCATGCTCGGCGCCGAGTTCATCGTTCACAGCGTTCAGCAGATGGCCAGGCTGCGGGTCGTCGATCCGAAATTCCCGGGCATGGAAACGCTCGGGGCCGATCAACAGTTCTGGGACGAATGGTACAGCCTGACGGATTTCTCGCACGATCTTCACGTCCTGCTGGTGCAGGAGACGGCCGGCATGACCGGACCGCCATATCAGCGTCCGCCCTACCCATCCACCTGGGCCCGCGCCCACGGCAAGGGCCACGTCTTCTATACTTCCATGGGGCATCTGGAAAACGTCTGGACCAGCCCGATATTCCAGGACATCCTGTTCGGCGGAATCTCCTGGGCCACCGGCGCCGTGGACGCCGACGTGACGCCCAACATCGAAAAAGAAACCCCCGACTGCTGGAAGCTTCCCCCCGTCTCGGCCCCCGTCGCCAGCGACCCGGCCAAGTACGATCCGAAAAAGGAACTCCTGATCGACACCCCCACGACTCGCCCCTAGCGCCGCGCACCGGCATGCCGACTTCAGTCGGCATGTCTTCTGCCCCGCTACGACGAAACCAGTTCCACCGCCATCGCCACCGCTTCGCCTCCTCCCAGACAGAGCGCAACAATCCCAATCCGCGCCCCGCGCCGCCGCATCGCGTTGATCAAAGTCACCAACGTGCGCGCCCCGCTGGCGCCGATGGGATGTCCCAGCGCCACCGCGCCGCCGTGCACGTTCACTTTCTCATGCGGGATGGCCAGCTCCTTCATTGCCGCCATCACCACCACGCTGAACGCCTCATTGATCTCGAACAATCCCACATCCGCAACCTTCAGCGATAGTTTGTCCAGCAGCTTCAAGATCGCTCCGATCGGCGCGGTGGTGAACCATTGCGGCTCCTGCGACGCGGTCGCATATCCCAGGATCCGCGCCGCCGGTTTGGTCCCCAGCGATTTGATCTTCGGTGCGGAGAGCACGACGATCGCCGCCGCCCCGTCGTTGATGCTCGAGGCATTGCCGGCCGTCACCGTGCCGTCCTTTGCGAACGCGGGGCGGAGTTGGCGCAGCTTTTCTTCGTTGAATTTCCGCGGCGTCTCGTCCTCGCCGACGGACACGGTTCCCTTGCCCGCGGGCGCGTCGACCGGGACAATCTCATCGGCGAACACACCGGCCGACTGTGCCGCGATGGCGCGCTTAAAGCTGGCGATCGCAAAGTCATCCTGCTGTTGGCGAGTAAATTTGAAGTGCGCCGCGCACTGATCCCCGCATGTTCCCATGTGCACATTGTTATAGACGTCCCACAGGCCGTCGCGGATCATCGCATCGATCAACTCGCCGTTGCCCATGCGATATCCGGCGCGGGCTTTCTCCAGGAGGTACGGGGCGCGCGTCATATTTTCTGTTCCCCCGGCAACGACGACGCCGCTGTCCCCGCAAACGATCGCCTGCGCCGCCAGCATGACCGCCTTGAGTCCCGATCCGCAAACCTTGTTGACGGTAGTCGCCCCGACTCCCACGCCCAGCCCCGCCCCGATCGCGCATTGGCGAGCCACGTTCTGTCCCAATCCCGCACTGATCACGTTGCCGAAGATGACTTCATCGACCTGATCTTTGGGAATCCCCGAGCGCTGCACGGCCGCCTTGATGACCGCCGCCCCCAGCGCAGTCGCGGGCACTTCGGCGAACGCGCCCGCAAACGCTCCAATCGCCGTTCGCACTCCGCCCGCCAGATAAATTTCATTGATCATCGCAAAGCTCCTCTGCTCTTCTTCCCCTCTCCCGATACTACTCCCACTCTTTCCCCCTCTCCCGTTACTGCGGACTTCGGTGAGCTCAGTCGAACCGGAGAGGGTTGGGGTGAGGGCTCTTTCATTCGTGAATTCGTCATTCGAATTTCGTAATTCCCCCAATCCTAGCCTGCCGCCACCCCACCAGCGCGGTAACCGGGGAGAACTATGCAGTGCGCACAGGCGGCTATTTCCCCTTTGGCGGCGCGCCGGTCGGCTTGGATTGACGCCTCTGGGAAATGCCAAAATCCGATTGCCCAGCCCAGCGATCATCGTATAATCCACCTTCTCTTCAGCAAGACTGGCAGCAAGTCTCGGCGGAATCTCAAAAAAGGGAGGTGGGAAAATGTCAACCAAAAAATCGGCACGCGCTCGTATCCTGGCCGCCGCGGCTTCTGGCATCATCCTCGCCTGCGGCGCCAAGGCCTCGGCACAAACCTTTACCTGGACGGGCTTTAATGCGGACGGCAATTGGAGCGATCCCGTTAACTGGGCGGACCTCCAGGTTCCGTCCTCCGGCGACGATACCGTCGTCGTATTTCCCCCCAGCGAACACCAAGGTCCGTACCAGGACATCGCCAATCCCTTTGAGCTGAACGGCCTCGTGGTCGATGCCGCCTTTGGTTTCGAAGGCGACTCACTGCAATTCGTCACCAGTTCCACTTCCGTCGCGCCGACAATCGTTTGGAATTCCACGAACACTGCGACAGTCAGCAACAACCTCGTTCTGAGCAATACGACGACCGTCAACGGCAGCGGCACGGGAGAACTTGAGCTGAACGGCGCAATCAGCGGCGCGAGCGGACTCACCGTCAATACATCCGGCGAAGTCTATCTTTCCGCCAGTAATTCTTATTCAGGTACGACCACCGTCAGTGCCGGCACGTTGGACATCGCCAACAGCAACGCCTTAGCCGCCAGCACGCTATCGCCCAACGGTGGAACGGTCCTCTTCGACGGCGGCGTCACGTCCAACACGTTCAACGTCGGCGGCCTCTCCGGTAGTGGCAATCTGGCCCTGCAAAACAACGCCGCCACGCCCGCGGCCATCACCCTCGTTGTCGGTGGAAGCGGCTTCACCACCTATACAGGAACGTTGAGCGGTCCCGGTGCGCTGACCCTAAACGGTACAGGCAGCCTTGTACTACTTAACTCCAACACCTACAGCGGTGGTACGACCCTGGACAGCGGCAGCGTCGGCACCGGCAGCCTCCCCTCGTTCGGCACGGGCAGCATCACCGTCGCGGGCAACGCCTCGCTTTTCGTCATCCCAGGTTCCAGTCAGATACTATCTAACGATATCTCGATCAATAACGGCCAGACGCTTACTGTTTTGGGCATAGCGAGTAACTTTCTCACACTGAATGGCACGATTGTGGGGCCTGGATCGCTGAGCACCCAGGGCTCCATCGCGCTCACCCTCACCAACGCTGTCTCCGACATCGGTGGGATTTCAGTCAATGGAGGTGGCGTGATCTTCTTCAGCGGCGACTCGGTCCAGTTGGGGTTCAGTTCCATCACCGTGGCTGCATCGGGCGGTGTTGCCTATGAGAACGGCGCGCAAGTCGTCGGAGGATTTCTCATGGGCGGCGGCTCGCAATCCGTCGGCACGGGCGGAGCAAGCTTCACGGGAACCACGTTGGATAACGGGCTGGCCTTCGCGGTGGCTGGCCCGACAACCTTTACCAATGTCTCCAATGATGCCACCGTGACCGTCAGTAATGGGCAAACACTGACTTGGGCTGGCGGCAACAATGCCAATACCCTCAATGTTGGCGCTGGCGCGGCGGCTAACCTCAGCGATTTTCTAAGCACCGGGACGATCAACATCACCGGCACGGGCGCTATCTCCAACAGCGGCGCCAACCTGATTCTCAACGGCGGCAGCCAAACCATCATCGGCTCCGCCGCGACTCCCGGCGGCACACTCTCCACCGCCGCCGGCACAACCATCCAACTCAACGGCGGCCTGCTGGACAACAACGGAACCGTCAGCGGAACCCTGGACGTGAACTTTGGCAGCCTGGCCGAAGGCGCGGGCAGCTTCGGCCCCGTCACCGTCAACAACGGCGGCACCTTCCATCCCGGCAACAGCCCGGGCATCGCCAACACCGCCAGCTCCACCTGGGGCGGCGGCGGCAATTATCAGTTCGACATCGACAACGCCAACGGTTCCGCAGGAACCAATTTCAGCCAGTGGGATATCACCGGCAACCTCTCCATCACCAGCGGCAACACACAGAACTCCGTCTTCACCATCGAGCTGGATTCGCTGACCGCCACCGATTCGGCCGGCCTGCTGCCCAATTTCAATCCCGCGGATGATTACAGTTGGAAGATCCTCACCAGCACCGGCGGGATTGACGGCTTCAACACCGCCGACCTGGCCATTAACACCAACAATTTCCAGAACTCCTTCGGCGGAACTTTCAGCCTCAGCAGCGACGGGGACAACATCTTCCTGAACTACACCGCGGTACCCGAGCCTGCGGCATTGTCGATGCTGGGGACTGTTTACCTCGGTTTGCTGTCCCGGCGGAAGAGACTGATACGGAGTTAGCCCGGATTATTCACCGCGAAGGCACCGAGAGACACAGAGACAACCGCAAAGAAAGAATTCTGGATTTTCTCTCTGCGGCTGTCTCTGCGTCCTGCGTGTCTCTGCGTTCTATTTAACCGCTCGACCATAATCCACTAAAGCAAACCGATCCGTCGCCGTCTCCTCAATATCCCCCGCTCCGCCGCGCTTCCAGTGATGGCGAAAATGGATAGCGCGCGAACAGGGCCGTCGACCCAGATCGCCACATCCCCGGGGACGGATAGACATCACCGGTGTATCCGCTCTCGTTCATGACGCGCAGCACGGATTCGAACGTCGGCGGCTGGCCCCGGTCGTCCACCAGCAGGTTCGCCCGCGCTTCCAGAAAGCTCACCGAGGCGCTGGGAATTCGTTCCGGCTTTCGCTGGATCATCTCCACGACGATGCGCATCGCCGACGCCAGATCCGACAGCGTCAGCCGATCCTCGCCCGTCGGACGCATGATCGCCAGCACTTCTACCGCGTCCATGTCATACTTGAGGACTTTGGCCTTACCGCCCTTGTTGTCGAAATTCCTGGCATATTCGGTGATCGATTTGGCATCCCACTGGCTGGTGGGAAGAAACGCGGCCACCTGCGAGATGATCCCGTGCGAGTTGTCCTGGGCGTTGACGGCGCAGACCAGCGACCGATATCGCCCCGCGACCAGATCGTCCAGCAGATGCTGTCCCCACATAATCCGCAACCGCGGCGTGAGGTCCGGCAGCTTGGTCGGCAGCGCATCGGGCACCAGCACGATGTGTTCGGTCACGCTGGCGACTTCCTGCATAAGCTGGTCGCCGTCGCGGTCATAGATGGGCGGTTGCGTGGTGCTGGCCATCGTTCGCTCCCGTGCAGGGTTGATCCACGGACGGCCCGAACCGACTGCCCAAAGAAATGCTCCTCCACCGCCGTCCGCTTCAATCGGGCATTCTTCTAGCCACCGACCCGAAGTCAAGCCGAGGACTCGGGGCCGTTGGCTCTTACCCAGTTTTCCCGAAGGAACCTTCATAAAAAATTTTTTGCGCTCGGTTCGAACTAGGATTGCGATGGGGGATCAAGGACAAGGCATTGTGAGGCCAGCGCTTCCAGTCAATACCCCACAACTCCGACGTAATTCATAGAGATCGGCGTTTGTTTAATACTCAATAGACTCGTTAGCTCAAGGATTCAGTGATCCCCAGCCGGACGCGCCTCGCGACCGCCGATCTGCGATATCGACGCTCCAAGTGTCGCTGCTGCCGATTCTGGTAAAATCGGCGATCGCTGGCCGTAGAGCGGCCTAGCGGAGCGTGCGGCACGTGATCGACCCGCGGACGCCCGTCCGGCTGGCGAAAGAAGCGGAAAAATGAGGCAACGCCAGATCAAGGATTCGCGAGAACGCGTCCCCGTAACTCTTCCGCCTTAGGTAGCCCAGTTAGGATTGATTGAGAGAATCGTCTTTCGTAGCGCCAATCGCAGCAACGGCCAGTAAAATTGCTGACCGTGGCCACCTTCATACAGATATCTCATGGATTCAAAAGTCTCGTTCGAAATCCGCAAACATTCATCCAGCCCCGCTATGAAAGTCGGCTCATTTCTCCTCATAAACTCCGCAACCGAATGGTTTGCGAGAAAATCGTTGTAAACGTATCTGACCGCCTGTTGCATTCCCGGCTTTAGAGCGGCGAACAACTCTTGATATTTATGGCCGCGCGATGGCATCCCGTGATCGATTGCGTAAAGGCACTTCAAATAGAGTTCCGTTGCGAAGGAATCCAAGGTGACGGTCGGGGCAATGTGGGCCGCGTCGGCCACGTGGGCCTGCGTTCCCGATGGTTGTCTTCTGAATTGTGCCTGGAGCTTTTCTGTAGCTTCCGCAAACGCTTCCGCATACGAAAAGATCGCACGGGGAGAGTTAAGTCTGTCATCCACTTCTGTCATTTGCCGCCAGTTTTGGGAAACCCCAATTATACCGCGCGTACGCCAGCAGGTCAGTTTTTTGAAAAACCAAGTCAATTTTCATGGCACCCTGTCGTTTTGTGTCGTCGCGCGGCGCGATAAAATGAACTCTCCGGCGCCTTAATGATCGACTTTGACAATATCGACGATTGGGCAGCGAAACTAGGCGCGGCCGTTGCCCCATGGATTCCAGCTTCCGCCCGTTCCAGAATTAGGAAAGCCACACTAGAGTACGTCGACGACACACTCGACAAACTTTTCGATCTGACTGATCGGGATGCGCTGATCGACGCAACGTTGAATTGGATTCGCTCATCAACCATTGTTGCCTACCACGGCTCGCGTTTGACGGATGAAGATGTCGCCTTAATTGAAGCCGATGGGCTGAAACCATTAAGAGCCGCAGATCCCGTCGTCCGCCTCACCCGAGCGTTATCGAAACATCCCAAATGGTGCGAGGTAGCCGGCAGATTTGACCCAACGCATCCCTCCTACGGGACGGGGGAATACATTGGCAATCGGGAAGGTCAGGTGCATCTTACGTTATCAAGGTCTGCTTTGCTCGACGGCTTCAATCAATATCTCACCCATGGCTCAGAGTTCGATAGGAACATTGCTTGCCTTCTCCTTGGTTCAGAAGGAATGGAGCTGCTTGAGCGCGATGGCAGCCCTGCCGTGATCCAAGTTGCCGTCCCTGGGCGATTGGCGTTGCAACCGGACCACATTCTCAAGTCGATCCGCGCTAACGGAAACACCCCAGATATGGCCAGGCATTTTCTTGAAGCGTGGAGCTATCGGCTTGCGAAGCCTCGGTTTCAATCTCGGAAGATGATGGTGGATTGCGGAATCGTGTTCAATAAGGTCGTGCCTGCGGACTGGATTCTGAAGGTGCAAGTCCTGCGCAGTGTGCCCAAGGCGCGTGCATAATCCCCGCCCATTCACTCGCCGTCGGTGTTAACAAAACAAACGGCCGCGTTGGAATCATGCCCCTTGGCTGCCCGCTGTGTCCAATCGGAGTAGACTTAAGGCGACGTAGCTCTTATCCGTCATTCTCCCTCGGACTGCCTCATAGGCCTGCCGCGGCGGCTCTCGCGGAGCGATTCCGATTCCGCATGCGTTGGATCGCTGAAGCACTCAATCCTGTATCGCAGCCGCGAACATGTCGTCAACCACCCCTTCGCGATTGACCCTGCCGCAATATCGTCAGGGTTATTCACCCACCCGGGTATAACCAATCCCCACGAACGCGCGCTGCCCGCCGAGCGCCGGATCATCCACCAAGGCATGGAGCGATTCCCCATTTCGCAGTGCGACGCGTCCCAGGTATCCGCGGTAAAGCGCGCGGGCGCCGTCGCTGAGTGGGACGGGCTGTGCAAATTGGGACGCTTCGGCCTGCTGGCAGAACCGCGCGCGCAGGGGAATCATTCGATCCCGGGACAAGCCGGCGCGAATTGGCTGGTCGATTTTCGCCGTCGCCCAGAAGAATGCGAACACATTATACGTTCCGGCGCCTGGATCGGGGATGCTCACTTTGTCCGGTGATTTCTCGTCGGCGGCGACGAATTGAACCGGGCCGATGGTTTCGCCTTTGCGCTGGATCGTCCCGACGATGGCTGAATCGTAATGCTGTGAACGACTCATGGTTCCGCGGAACCAGAGCAAGGCGGTGTTGTCGCGGGTCCAGATGGGGAGCATCGGGCGAAGATTATCCACCGTCGAATCCGCGGTGATGGCCGTCCAATTCCAGTTCTGGCCGCCGTCGGATGTGACGCCTTTAAAAATCTCATGGACCGCCAGCGCGGCGCCGTTGCGCGGATCGATCGTGGTGGAGACAAAGACCGCGTTGACGTCGGAGGGATCCATCGCCGCCAGGCCCGTGTAGTCCTGCTCGGCCGGCCATAGACACGCGCCCGCCCTGGCCAGCAGATGCACGCGCCAATCCTTTCCGTCGTAGCGGACATAAAAAAATCGGTGATCGGTGAAATTTGTATTCTCCGGCACGTCGTTGGCGCGGGTGGATATCAGCGCGACGGGCCGTCCATCGCTGTCCAAGTGCAAATCCATCGTCCACGCATGCGTCATTTTCTCGCCATTCAAAACCGAGTTCGCCGCGAAGATTTTCGTCAGCTCGGTCTGCGCGTGGCCCTGGCTGTGGAAGATGTCGTCGTCGACTACCGCGCCATCCGATTTGTGCAGCTTGCAGTCCTGGATGAAGCCGTGATAGATGCTGTTGTTGAAATCGCGCGGGTGGTGCTCGGTCGTGATAAAGTCGATCCGGTCCACGCCATTGCTGGCATACTTGGTGTAGCCGTTCACGTAGCCAAGCTTGGGCTCCACCAGCAATCGAGCGGCAAAGGACCAGCTATCCCCCTGGTCGGCCGAGATCAGGATGGTTGGATCATCATTCACCGCCCGGGAAAAATCGTACATCCGCTTTTCGGCCGAAAGATAGAACAGGTTGGAATAGGTCACATGGGCGTGATAGTCGACCGCGTTGAGATACACCGTCCAATCGAACATCTTCTCTGGCCGCCAATGGCTGGCATCGTGCGGATTAGTGGAGATGCGCCAGTAAGAATAATTCTCCTGGTTGTGCTTGGTGTACATCGCCAGATATCGCCCGTCGGGGCGGATAATCAGTGCTGGGGTGTTGTGATCGTCCTGGGAAAAGTTGTGATGAAGCACCGTACGCGCAGCGTCGCCCGTGTTGAAGTCGAAACAGGCCAGATCGACATCCCCGCCGCGCGCCTGACCGTCCACACCCTCAGTGGCGGCGATGGATCCCATGAGCATCGTGCCCGCGGCCGGGTCGACCAGCGCGCGTTCATCCTGATACCAGCACCAGGCGCCGTTGTCGTTGAAGAGGATCAGGTTGCCGGCGACGTGGTCGGCGGCCGATGCACTGCGCGCTATCATGAGCAGCACCGCTGAAACGAAAACCCCACGAAGAACCGAAGCCGCATTTCGCATTTTTGCATTGGACATGGCTTTGGGAATCGGCCTGCTTTAGGCGGATTGCGATCCACCTACGCCCTTGCGGGCGGCGGGGCCGTGGATCCGCGGATGATCAGATCTTCCACGATCCGAATCTCCGTTCCGGAGTTGGGTCGCGTCGCACGCAGACTGTTGAGCAGCAATTCCGCCCCGAGCCGGCCCATTTCGCGGCCGGCGACCGCGACGGATGTCAACGGCGGATGCAGCATCGCGACCGGAAAGACATCGTTGAAACAGATCAGGCTGAAGTCGGCGGGAATACGCATGCCCTGCGTGTGCGCCGCCCCCAGGATCATGACGCCGATGCGATGATCATAGGTAATGACGGCCGTCGCGCGTCCGTCGATAATAGCTCGGCGCAGGAACTCCGCCGGATCGGTGAACGGCGTGTCGTGGCCGGGGACCAGCTCCACTTTCTGCTCGCGTGCCGCTGCGCGCAACGTGTCGTAGCGCTCAGTGACGCTATAGTGGCTGAAATATCCCGCCCGCGCGTTGGCGTAGGCGATGCGCCTGTGGCCCAGCTGCACCAGGTGGGACACGGCGCTTTTCATCCCCATCGCGTCATCGGCCAGGACATAAGCCACCGGACGCCCCACCCGCTCGTTGACACAGACATACGGAACCCGGCGCGAATTCAGCTCGTTGACAGTCTCGGCCTTGGGCGACTGCATCAGGATCGCGCCGTCGAACCGCCAGAACGGAAGCGGATGATCGCTCTGCTGCGGGCTTAGCTCAAAAAAGACGTCGTAGTTGGCCGCGTGCAGGACCGATGCCAGGCCTTCGATCAACGATTCGTTGATGCCCTCGGCAACGTGCGTCTGCGGCGAGGCGAACAGGCCGATGATATGCGTGCTGCGGCGGCTCAGATTGCGGGCGCTGAGGTCCGGAACGTAACCGACCTTGGAGGCCGTGCTCCAGATCTTCTTGCGCACTGCGTCGGTGGTGGAGAACTCCTTTTTTTTATTGAGAACTCGACTGACGGTGGCCGGGGTTACCCCGCAAAGCTTGGCGACATCGGTAATCGTGGGCCGACGTGTGGGCACCTGCACCATTATAGTGGTGGGCGGCCCGCTCTGCGATGCCAGCGCGCGCCGCGGGGGCGATCCATCGTGGTCGATCGGAGGCTGGGAATTGGCCATTTTCTGCACGTCCTGTTTCACTGTCCGGTCGTCGCCGCCGGCGCCAACACACCGACCACGGCAAAAAACGCCGGCTTGGGCTGGAAATCCCGATCGAACAGCAGCGCGTGGTTCGTACGGTGCGTCGGCCAGTAATTCAGCCAGGAACGCCCATCATCGGCGCCCCAGAACGTCACACGATCGATCTCGGATCGATGATTGTGGAATATCTTAAATAGCCTGGCATATTGATCGGCCTGGCGGCGAAGCGCATCTTTGAGTGCGTCAGGCGACAATGTCGATGGCGCCGTCGACGCCGAATGGGCGGCGACATCCGCGCCACCCGTGTGGCGCGGGAGCATATCCAGATCAACTTCCGTGAAGTTCACCTGCAGTCCCAGATCATGGAAGTCATTGATGGCCGTTTCGATATCAGCAAAGGGAACGCGATTCAGCAACCAGTGACCTTGGATCCCGACGGAATGAATCGGCACGCCGCGCTGCTTCAGATCGCGCAATAAACGCAGGGCGTTCTGATGCTTTTGCCCATTCTCGATGTTGTAGTCGTTGTATTGCAATTGTGCGTCGGGATCGGCCTCGTGAGCAATTCGAAACGCCTGCTCGATGTAATCCTCGCCGACGATGCTCAGCCATTTCGTTTTGCGCAGGTACTGCGAGGATTCATCGGCCAGCGCTTCATTGACCACGTCCCAGCCGCGGACCTGGCCCTTGAATCGGCCGACGACGGTCTGAATATGGGTGCGCATTCGCTGCAGCGCCAGCTCGCGCGAGGCGGGATTATCACCATCTTCAAAGAACCATTTGGGTGTTTGATTGTGCCAGACCAGGGTATGCCCGAAGACCGCCATGTGATGGGCTTGGGCGAATTGCACGAGGGCATCGGCGTCGTCGAATGTCCAGACGTTCTCCCGCGGTTGCACGGACGCCGGCTTCATGCAGTTTTCGGGCGTGACGGCGCTGTACTGCTGCGCGATCAACTGGATTTCAGCGGGGGAATAAGCATCGGGCAACTTCCCGCCCAGGGCGACGCCGATGAGAAAATCATCGTGATAAACCTCTTTGAGCGAGGAAATCTGGGCTCTGGCGGCGACGGTCAGTGAACCCATAGCGGCGACGGCGGCCAAACTCCAGAACGTTAGCATCAAGCCTCTCCGAAAAATTCGCCGCGCCGGGGGTTTCATCAGGGATAGATGGCCTTGGGTACATCGCCCGATCCGTCAGGACATTGCACCTTTACGATCGCCTGTCCTTTGGCCGAGTATTCCTTCACCCATTCCGAGTTCCCCGGCTTCTTGACGAGCGATCCGCCATTAAAATCCAGGGGCGCTTCGGTGCGATGTTTCGGATCAAAAGGCGTGTTTATACTCTTTAGAAGATCGTCCGTGTATTTCTCCAGGTAACCCACAAATTTTTGGCCCTTGCATTCAAAGACATAGCATCGCACCGCCGGACTGCCGTGATGATCGAACGGCGGCATCAGCCCGCTTTCGTCGGAAAAATAGCTCTGTCCATCGTCATCCGAGTAATACGAGCGGATATTCGTCACATGCGAGCCGAATCGTGGGCTGCGGATTTCCCACGCAACAACGGCATAAACGCCGACCACCAATACGGCAACCGCAGCGATTCCCGCTTTGGGGGCCTCATTTAATTTCTGTCTGATTCCCACACGGCACTCCGCCAGTACACCTCAATTCTGTCCGCGACCGCGCCCTGCATCCCGAATCCCGGAGAAGCCTACCCTCAAGCTCGAAGCGCGGTCCCAATGATATGGTCCATATCACGGAGGCGATGGCATCGTCACGTAAATGTTCTTCTTCAGGAAATCCGTGCAATTCGACGCCGGATTCGGCGCTCCGGGTTGCAGCATCTGCGGATTGAAAGTGAATGTCTGAACGTGTCCATCGCACATCAAGGCGTTGGTTTTCGTGTTATTCATGTGTACGAAACGCACGTTCTGCTGGTTCTGCTGCGTATCGGTATTGACGTAGGCTACCCCGGTCGCGGGATCACCCTGCGCATGCAGATTAATCGGGTCATTGCCGTTCACGTTCACACCATTCGTGACGCCCAGGGTATAGTTGTCGGTCATCAGCGTGCCATAGGTAACGCCGTAGGAATCCAGTTCATCTTCCACCGGGGTGTCCAACGGCGCATATCCTCCGCCGGCCACTGGCACCAGGCTGGATTCGAATATAACTGCGATATCAGCCGAGTGCACAACATGCGTTAATTTGTAGGGGAATATGTAATAGCCAAAGTGAGCCGGCGCAGCCAAGTTGAAACTCTGGACCTGCCAGAAGTTATCTAATTCCGGCATAAGCAGCGGATGACAGGCATAGTGCTCGATGGCATTTCCCGCCGTGTTCATATCCGGTGGCTGCTCGGGACACATGAAAACGTGGCGGAGGGCGGAATCCCATCCCCCGCTGGTGTAGTTGTCGCCCCAGTCAGAGCCTGCGGCATGAGTCATTTCGGCTTGCAGTAGCACGGTCCAATCCGAGCCAATGGCGTCCGAAGCCGGCGTTCCGGACCCGGTTCCCCTTCTGTTGGTAGGACTCCAGGCGCCATCCCAGAATCCATATGGGAACGTGCCGCCGAAATCACCGGCGTAGATGAATATGTCCTGGCCGATTTGACGTAGATTTGATTCGCAGGCCACTAAGTTCGCCTCTTCGCGCGCCCGACCCAGTGCGGGCAGCAGGATCGAGATCAGCAGCCCGATGATGCCGATGACGACAAGCAACTCCACCAGGGTGAACGCCCCGCAAGACGAGCGCGCCGCAATCCGGTAAGCAGGAAATCTGTGTCGCATTGCAAGCTCCTTGAAAATGCGCCGCCCAAGGCTCCGGCGGCCGTGGCACGGATTAGAGCACCGTATCCGTCGAAATCCCGTTTCCTCCCTAAATCCTTGAGTAAACGTTTACCTAGACATATTAATCGCCTTTTTGAGCCTGTCAAGATAATTCGCTACGAATCAGAGCAATCTGGGTATTTCATACGAGAGATTCCATCAGGAGCACCGGCCAAGGAACGTCTCTCAGATTGGTTTGTCGAAACGCTCCTCGTGCTTTTGATGACAATCATCACCGGCGCGCGCTGCCAGCCTCGTGGGTAAACATTTTCCTCCGGATTTTTGTTGACAACTTTTCGATCAAAGATATATTTTCGGTAATCGTTTACCTAATCTCAGGGATGGTTAGACGAGGGCACGCAATGCACCGGCGATTACGGGCCAAATCATTTCGGGAATTTGCCGGAGGACAAACACCTTTGGAGGGCACTTATGCTGGGAAATCGAAAGCTCACGATTCTGAGCGTTGCCGCCGCGGCAGCTTTGGGATTTGATCTTCGCGCTCAAGGTCAGATTGCTGTGAATGTATACAATTCGACGACGGCCAACCCCGGTTTCACCGGATGGACGGGCGTCCCCACGCCCAATTCCGCTGATACAACTATGGAAAGCCAAACCACCGGTGCGGCTCCCAGCAACGAAATGACCGGCTTCACAACGGCGGACGGTCCAGGTGTGGGACCAGATTCTAATCCCTCCTCTTGGGGCCAGAGCTTCGAGGCCATGAAAAGTGGATCGCTCACGAACATCGAAATCCTCGTTACCGGCACTCCGCCGGCGACCATTAATATTGCCCTGTATGATGCTGGCAGCGCGGGCGCCACCACAGCCAATGCTGCGGCGGGATCCGTCGGCAATGCAAGCCCACTTACTGGCCAAGGCAGCGCCGGATACACGGGCGGAGTCGGTGGGGGGACGCCCGGCACGCAAAGCACGACGTTCGGTGGCGGCGGCAATGGGACAACGACCAATGGTGGCCATTACCTCAACACCACTACCAATTTATTGACCGACGGCAGTGGCTTGACGATGACCGGTTACGGCACCAACCCCAACGCCACTGGCGCGACGTCGGCTATTTTGGATTTCCAGCTCTCTGGCGTGGACTCGGTCAGCCTTGTGGCTGGTGAGGAATACGTGTTCCAGGTCAGTCCCGTTACGGGCAGCCTCTTTTATGACCGAAACGGCGCCAGTTCTGCGGCGTTCTATCCGTACGGCGAGGCATTCAAAGGCCAGGAATCGCTCAACGGAAACTCACAACGGAGCTTTGCATTAGGAGTGGTCGTCGCAGTCCCCGAGCCGACATCCCTCTCGCTCGTGAGCCTGGGAGCATTGAGTCTGCTGGCCCGTCGCAGAGGCAATCTGGCCTGAGCGCGTAAAAGTATATGCGCCTCTGATTTCGGTTGACCGATAGCGCCGACAGTCATCTTCCGCAGTTGACTGTCGGCGTTTTTTCGCCCCGATGTTCGCCCATCCGCCGGGCGGAGGATCTCTTCCATGCGGCGATATGCCGGCCTATTTGTGCTTGCCGGCGGTATGGCCACGCCGATTTACGCCCAGACCACCGTCAACGGCGACAATCTGGTTTTCCAGTCCAACGGCGCCGCCGATGGAACCGCCTGGACGCTGGGAACCGGCGTCGCGGGAAATAATGGCGATCCCGTCAACGGCGTGGGAAACAACAGCGACGGATATGTCGGCACCTACATCCAGGTTCCCACCACCGGCACGGTGAGCATCTCCGTCAACGCGGCGGGAGTGGAATCAAATTCGCTCTGGCCGGACATGACGATCTCCGTCGCGGGGATGAACCAGTCTTTTTCCGTCAACTCCACTAATTCCAATACCTACACCGCCACGTTCAACCTCCCCGCCGACACCGCCACCGACGCCAATGGAACGTATATGGTCCGCGTGCAGTTGGATAACCAGACGTCCACCGCCACGCCGGACCTGACGGTTAACAGCGTGACCGTCAACGGCGCCAGTTTGGCGAACACCAGCAACGATACGATGGCGATGGAAGCGGCGCAGACGTACGGTGACAAGTTCCGCTCCGGCCCCGGCACGATCACCATCGACGGCGCCAACGGCCAGCCGATCGGCGCGGGAACGGCAGTGCAGGTGAAGCTGATCAAAAATGCCTTCACCTTCGCCGACGCCGTGGTCGGGACCACCAACAGCACCGACTCGGGGAACCCGGCGTGGCTGACCACCAACGCATCCGGCCAGGTCATTCCCGCCACGTCCGGCACGTACGCCTTTAGCTACCAGCAGGCGATCCTCCAGAACTTCAACGCCATCGTCCCCAGCAACGCCGGCAAGTGGACGTACAACGAGCCCACGCAGGGCGCCACCACCACCGCCCAGGGAAGCAACCTGACGTTCCTCGATCAAATCTCCCAGTTCGCCCAGCAGAACGATCTGAGCATGCGCATGCACAATCTGATTTGGGACAGCCAGCAGCCGGGCTGGGTGAACACGCTTTTATCCAATGCGTACAGCGGCAGCACCACCGCCAAGACGTCGCTCACCATCGCCGTCGACAACCGAATCGGCTATTGGCTGGGAGGGACCAACACAGTGACCGGGTCGGTGCGGGCGCAGAGTTATCAGGAAGCGGACATCCTCAATGAAGCCTGGCACGCCGGCAGCTCGGAGTTGAACTATTGGAAGATCTATGGCGCCGCGGGCATCGCTCAGTTTTATAACACCGCCGCCAGGCAGATCACCGCTTCGGGCGCTAACACGCGCCTGTACACCAACGAATACAATGTGCTGCAATATTCATCCGATCCTTTGATCAGCAGCGGGCCGTCCGATCCCTACGCCAACTGGTACCTCGCGCAGGTGCAGGACATCCGCAATTCGGCCGCCGCCCAAGGGCTGACCGGCAGCGTGAGCGGCATTGGAATGGAACTTTATGTCAACACCATCGGTGGAACCTCGGCATATCCCACGCCCACCAACGACATGAAGGCGCTGCAGAACCTGTCGGTGGTTGGAATGCCCCTCTCGCTGAACGAATTTGGCACGTCCAGTGGCGCCAGCTTCACGGCATCCACCGCCTCGACGATCCTGACGCAGACGATGACCATGCTCTACGGAACACCGGACGCGACGACCATGGGCTTCTGGGGCGACCTGGGCGGGCCCAACGCCACCGGCTCGTTTCTTCTGTACAATTCCAGTTGGGGCCTGACCACGGTTGGGCAGGCGTTTGAGCAATGGATGAGCCAGTGGGACACCAATCTTGGCCTCTCCACAGACGCCAATGGCGAGGTCAATTTCAATGGGACATACGGAACCTACGAGGTAACGGTGGATGGCCAGACCTATGACCTGACGATGACACAGGGCGGCAACAACACATTTACGATCAGCGTGCCCGAACCGTCAACCGGCGCGCTGATCTCCGCCGCCGCGTGGTTCGCCGTCGGCCGCCGCCGCCCGTCCCGACAGACACGGCAAACATGAAGATTAACTGCTTCACGCTCCCCAGCACCGTGGCCACTTTCGTGGCCATGTTTTTCTCCACCCCTCTCTTTGCCCAGCCATCGGAAACAATCCTTTTCGAAGTGGATGCCAACGCGCAGGTCAAACCCATTTCCCCGTTTATTTACGGCATCAACCAGTTTCATCTCGTGCAGGACGGCATGAGCGGCCATTATTCCAACCTGACGTTCAACCGTTTGGGCGGCAATCGCCTCACTGGTTACAACTGGACAAACAACGCCTCCAATTCCGGGAACGATTATCACTTCGAGAGCGATGACTACCTGGTCATGGGTCCGCTTTTCAAGGATATCGCCAACGCTCCCGGCGGCGCGTGCATCCCCTCCATCGAGGCCAGCGCCGCTCACAATGCGGCGTTGCTGCTGACGATCCCCATCAACGGCTACGTTGCCGCACGCAAGCTCCCCACGCCCAACGACGTTCGCCAGATTCCCGATTTTTTCAAGACCGAGTTCATCCCGGAGCAGCCGCGGAAAAACGCGCCCTTCACGCTCGAGCCCGATCCGAACAATCGCATCATTTACCAGGACGAATTCGTGAACTGGGTGAAGACCAGATATCCTTACGCCGAATCCGATCCAATACATCCGATCTGGTTCAGCCTGGATAACGAGCCGGATTTGTGGTCCAGCACCCACGCGGAGGTCCATCCCTCCCCCACGACCTATGCCGAAATTGTTAAGAAGAACATCGACTACGCCAGTGCGATCAAAGATGGCATGCCCCGCACGCTGGTCTTCGGACCCGTGAATTATGGATGGCACGGATACCAGACGCTGCAGGATGCCCCCGATGCCAACGGCCGCGATTTTCTGGATTTCTATCTGGAACAAGTCGCCGCCGCCCAAAGAGCGGCGAACAAACGACTGATCGATGTGCTGGATGTTCACTACTATCCCGAAGCCACCGGCGCCGGTGTGCGCATCACGGGCACTGATAATAACACTCCGCCGGTTGCCGCCGCGCGAGTCCAGGCGCCGCGCTCGCTCTGGGATCCGAACTACACCGAATCCAGTTGGGTCACCGAGAAAAACACGCACGGGCCGATCCGCCTGATCCCCCTGCTCCAGGGAAAAATCGCCGCACACTATCCCGGCACGAAACTAGCGATCACGGAATACGATTTCGGCGGTGGCGACGACATCTCCGGCGGAATCGCTCAAGCCGATGTATTGGGAATCTTCGGGACCCAGGGCGTCTTTGCCGCCGCGCTGTGGCCAGGCAGAACAATCCAATTCTGCGGCGCGGCTTTCGATATGTATCGCAATTTCGATGGCCACAAAAGCACTTTCGGGGATATTTCCGTAATGGCGCAAACCACCGACATTCCAGACAGCGCCATCTATGCCAGTCAGGATTCGCACAATCCCGGCAGAATGGTCATCGTGGTGATCAACCGCAGCGAGCAATCACAACACACCATCCTGCAATTGCACAACGCCGTCCCATTTGCGCCAGCAAGAGTCTTCCAGCTCACCAGCGCAGCAGCCAGCTCCCGGGCTGCGGGCACGATCCCGATCAAAGACGGCAATCACCTGGAATACACCATGCCGCCGCGCAGCGTCTCCACGATCGAATTAACTACCGCCCAGGCCGGAGCACGATGAATTTTCCATACGGCACAGCGCCGCTGGCGATTCTCCTGATTGCGGTGGCATCAGGCGCGTGGCTGATTGCGCCTCGCTATGCCTCATCGCCGCTTGAGCAGCGCCCCCCCGACCTGGTCTACGCCACCTTCGTCAAGGAACATGCCGAGGCGTACCGCCCCGCCATCGCCAAATTTGAGCAGAAATACGGCGTGCGAATCCAGGTCCAGGTGGTCGATCAAAAAGCCCTGCAGGACCGCCTGCAATCCGCCCTGCAGGTTGGCGCCGCCGTCCCGGACATGGTTGAGCTGATGTATGGAACGATGGGCCTGTTCACCCGCGGGCCGCTGGCGGATGTGGGGTTCGTCGATCTGACCGAACGAATCCACCAGAGCGGCCTCTACGATCGGCTGGTCACCAACCGCTTCAGCAAATGGTCGTCGCGCGGCCACATCTTCGCGCTGCCGCATGACATGCATCCGGTGATGCTCGCCTACCGGCGCGATCTGGTCGAACAGTTGGGAATCGATGTCAACCAGTTGACGACGTGGGACGAATTCTGCCGCGTCGGCCGTCAGGTCGTTGCCAGGACCACCGCTCCCGATGGCATTCCCACCCATTACATGATCGATCTGCCCACGGACGGCAGCGACATTCTGCGTCTGCTTATCCTGCAGCGCGGCAGCGGATTGTTCGACGCCCAGGGCAACGTCACTTTCGACAGCGAGCAGGCCGCCGACGTCGTCTGCTGGTACGTCAAGCAGATCGGCGGCGAGCAGCGCATCTCATTCCCGTGCGGACAGGGCCAAAGCTTTACGCTGGCCGTGCTGGACGGGCTGTGCCTGTTTTACATGTGCCCGGATTGGCGCACCCTCGCCATCGAGTCAGACATCCCCAGCGTCTCGGGCAAGATGAGTCTCATGCCCCTGCCCGCCTGGACGCCCGGTGGAATCCGCACCAGCACCTGGGGTGGAACCGGCCTGGCGTTCACCAAACAATGCCGGAATTTCGATCTGGCGTGGAAGCTGGCGATGTATCTGTATTATGACCCGGACCAGCTCGGACCCCGCTTCGCTGCCACGCAAATCCTTCCACCGCTCAAGGCCGCATGGGACCGCCCGGAATTCTTCCAGCCCAGCGCATTCTTCAGCGGAATCCAGTTGGGCCATGCCTACGCGCAGTTCGCGCCCCAGGTGCCGCAGGAGCACGACACCGCCTACACCGCCATGGCGGTAAACAAGCTCTCCGAGGCCTTCTCCAATACGGCGCTGTATTACAACAGCCATGGCGATCGCGGCCTGCGCGATTTCGCGCGGGGGGAATTGAAGCGCTGCGCCGACCGAATCCGCATCATCATGGATCGAAACGTTTTCCTGAAGGAATCTGGCTCCAAGTCGCCCGCGCCGTCATGACCATCCGCCCCGCGATCGCCGCGCCGCCCGCCCCACCGCCGCCGAACCTGCGCCGGGCGCTCTCCGACGCGCCCCGCATCGGTGGCCTGGGCTGGCGCACGCGCGCTCGTGCCGTCCCATATTTTTTCCTGCTTCCCTTCGTCGCCGTGAACCTGGTCTTCTTCCTTTACCCGCTGATCCGCGCAACCATTTTGGCGTTCTACCAGACCGACGGCCCGGCCCACCGCGCTTACGTCGGCTGGAGCAATTTCAACTTCGTCCTGCACGATCCGGATTTCCACAAGGCGATGTGGAACACCACCGTCTTCGCCTTCTTCTCCATCTGCCTGCAATTGCCGCTCAGCCTGGGCCTGGCGATGTTGCTTAACGCCAAGAATGACCGGCTGAAGGGGATATTTCGCCTGGCGATCTTCGCCCCCAATCTGGCCGGGCAGGTGTTCGTGGGAATTCTTTTCTCCGTCCTCTTCACGCCGCACTACGGATTGTTCAACCGATTCCTCCAGGCACTGATCGGCTGGGGCCTGGAGCAGCAATGGCTGGGCGACCCGCGCCTGGTGATGCCCGCCATCATCATCGCCTCGCTGTGGATGTACGTCGGGTTCAACATGATCTATTTCCTGGCCGCCCTGCAGAACGTCGACCAGGGTCTGGTCGAGGCGGCCACCATCGACGGCGCGGGGCCGGCGCACATATTCTGGAATATCACCGTTCCAGCGATCGCGCCCGTCGCCACCTTCGTCGTGGTCACCAGCACCATCGGCTCCTATCAGCTCTTCGAGCTTCCATACAACCTGCTGGCCAACAACGCCGAAGGGTATGGACCCAACAACAGCGGCATGACCGTCGTGGGATATCTCTATCAATATGCGTTTCACAACGGCGACCTGGGAACCGGCGCGGCGGTCGGCTGGCTTCTGACCTTCATCATCCTGGCGATCAGCCTCGTCCAGATTCGCGTTCTGGGCTCGGTGGGGAGAGAAACATGAACCCGCTGCGCATCGCCCTGATTATCCTGGCGGCCGTTTTTTTCCTGCTGCTGCCCATCCGACGCCGGCTCGCCTGGAGATATGCGCGAGTCCTTCTGCTGCTGGCCGTGGCGACGGTGATGTTGGCGCCGTTTGCCTGGCTTGTCTGCGCCGTGTTCAAGGACAGCACGGTGCTGAATGAATATTCCTTCCTTCCGCCGCTAAGCAAGATTTCCCATGAGACGATCAATCTCAGCAATTTCCGCGCACTGCTGACCGATCAGCCAACCGTGCAGGGCCCCGTCTGCTTCTGGCGCTACGTCGCAAACTCCCTGTTCGTCGCCTCGCTCATCACGTTCCTGTCGCTGGTCTTCAGCTCCGCGGGTGGGTTCGCGCTGGCCAAATATCGTTTCGCCGGCCGGGGCGTTTTGCTCACGTACATGCTGGCTTCCATGACCATCCCCGCCGTCGTCCTGCTGGCGCCCAATTACCAGATCATCTGGCAACTGGGGTGGATGGACACCTATAAAGCATTGGTCGTTCCGGCGGCGGTCTCCGCATTCGGCATCTTCCTATTTCGCCAGGCGATGCTGGGTGTACCCAACGAGTTGATCGAGGCGGCGCGCATCGACGGCTGGGGCGAATTCCGAATTTACCTGACGCTGGCCATGCCGCTGGTGCGTCCGATGAGCGGCGCGTTCTGCCTGATCTGTTTTCTGGGCGCCTGGAACTCGTTTCTGCCCCCCAATATCTTTCTGCAAAGCCAGGCCAAGCTCACTCTGCCCGTGGTTTTGAACCAATATGTCGGCCAATACCGACACGATTATGGCATATTTCTGTGCGGGACCCTGCTGGCCATGATCCCCCCGGCAATACTGTTTTTCTCGTTACAAAGGGAATTCATCAGCGGTCTTACCAGCGGCGCGGTAAAGCAATAGAGGCTTGGGCCGTACGAGGAATCGGGCAGCGTCGGCCGGGTCCCGACCGGGTCGGCCGCCCGACTCGTCCCAGGTAATTCCCCGATTCCTCTTCCGCCCCCAGACTTCTCCGCTATAATGGCTCGGCTAAGGTAAACGGTTACGGCATTGAGTTTTACAATGGGCTCCCAACAATCGCCTCCCTTGGCGAACCTCAATTTCAACGCTCATCATTCGCCTATCGGCGCTTTCATGAGCTTCACCTGCGGCCGGTTCGATTCCGGCGGTGGCATCGGTGTCGAGATTGGCAGGCCCGCTTCCCAGAATATCTTCATTGGTGTGAAGCAGGGCGACCGCCTGGCGCCCACGCCATTGCGATGCCTTCCTTTTTTCAAGGACAACGCCGCTTCCCCCACCGCTGCGGCGATGAATTTCACCTTGCAGGGAACCAACCCGGTCGCCAAATTTTCTATCGAGTCTTACAGCGCCGAACAAATTACACGCGGCTACGCCTGGGCGACCGACAGTTGGCAAACGCCCGACTTCGCCTTCCGCATTCACACGCCGTTCGGAAGCATTCCACAACCCGACGCCGACATCGAGACTCTGCGCGCCGCGCTGGTTCCGGCTATCGTCGCCACACTGGAAGTCGATAACCGCGGTGGTGATCAGACCAAAACGGCCGTCTTCGCGCTGGACTTCATTGAACCGGGAGCGCGCATTCTGCCAAGGGAAAGCGGCGCCTTGGCGCCCGGCGCTGTCGGTTTCGCCTGGAAGCGCTCCATGGGCGTTCTGGGCGCCATCGAGTCGGATCATCACGACGACTCCGCCAGGCTCTTCGCCCTTCAGCGCTGGTCCGTCGCCCAGGGAGTCGCCGATGTCAATCCCGTCCATTCCCTGGGAACTTGCGCGGGCTTGGCCATGGAAGTGGCGCCCGGAACCAAACAAACTCTCGTCCTGGCCATCGGGGTTTATCTCGATGCCATCGTCACCACCGACCTGGAAGGCCGATACTTTTATACCCGGCTCTTCTCAAGCCTGGACGACGTGCTCTCTTCTGCTCTGCGGCGTTCGACAGAGATTCGCACCGCTTCGGTCGCTTTGGATGCGCAACTTCTTGATTCGGGCCTTAGCGCCGATCAACAGTTCCTCATCGCCCACGCCACGCGCGGATATTACGGCAATACCCAACTGCTCGACGTCGCTGGCGAGCCGTTCTGGATCGTCAACGAGGGCGAGTATTGCATGATGAACACCCTGGATCTGGCCGTCGATCAGGCATTCTGGGAACTGGAGCACAATCCCTGGGTTGTGCTCAACATCCTGACGAATTTCGCCCGGCGATATTCCTATCACGACCAGGTCAAAACCCGCGGCGGAGAGCTTCTTCCCGGTGGCATCTCCTTTTGCCACGACATGGGCATCAACAACAATTTCTCTCCCCCCGAGCAAAGCAGCTACGAGCTGCCGCATCTGCACGGCTGCTTCTCCCACATGACCCAGGAGCAATTGTGCAACTGGGTGCTGACGGCCGCCTGTTACGTCGTCAAAACGCGCGACACACCCTGGCTGCTGGCCAACAGCCATCTGCTGGACGCCTGCGCGCAGAGCATGCGCGCCCGTGCCAATCCGCGCACCGGTGTGATGACCTACGACAGCGCCCGCTGCGGCCAGGGGCAGGAGATCACCACCTACGATTCGCTGGATGAATCCCTCGGCCAGGCCCGCGCCAGCACCTATCTGGCCGCCAAATGCTGGGCCACTTGGGTCGCGCTGGATCTGCTGGGGCGCCTGCGCAATCAGGGCGATCCTTCCGCCGAGCCCACTCCCGGCCTGGCGGATGATCTGGCGCGCACCCTGGTCAATGCCGCTCAGGACCAGATCATTCCCGCCGTCCTGGAGACCGAAAACCCCGCTTATCATTCGCGTGTTCTACCGCTGATCGAGGCGCTGGTTTATCCCGCATATTGGTTGGCGCAACTGGCGGCCTGGCCAGCCGACATGGCCGCCGACGCCCCCGATGCACTGCGCGCCCGTCTGCGGGGCCGCTTCATCGATGCACTTCGCCAGCACACCCTGGCGCTTCTGACCGACGCGCAGGGCCGTAATCGCTTCCCCGATGGGGGGATCAAGCTCTCGTCCACCTCCGACAATTCCTGGATGAGCAAGATCGCACTGGTTCAGCACGTGGCTCGCGAAGTTCTCCAACTGGAGGATCTGGATCCATCCATTGCATCGATCATGCGCGCCGCCGATGCCGCTCATGTCCGCTGGCAAACCGACGGCGCGGGCCAATGGGCGTGCTGCGACCAGTTCGTCAACGGCGAAGCCAAGGGCAGCCGTTATTATCCGCGCATCATCACGACGGCGTTGTGGCTGGACCCGACTTTCCGCTGGGCAATGTCGCAGGTCACACCGCAGCGACCGGGCAGGTTCGTCGCGCCACGCTGAACCCGCGCGCAAATATACGATCCGCCAACGCATTTTTTATTGGCAATTGCTTCCGACGCCCGCTATACACCCAATTCGTTTCTGTTGGGTGTGCCCCAGGCTTGGGGCAAAGGTCTATTCGAAACTCAGAGGAGGGAGCGCTCATGCTCACCAGACAGTCAACTCTCGCGGGACTGATCTTCGCGGCGGCAGCCTTGCTCGCACCAGGCCTCGCACGCGGCGCCGGTCAATCTCTCGACCTGGAATTCACCGGCATCACCAATTCGATCATCGACCCTTACGTCGTTCTATTCTCCTCGACTCCCGGCGTCGAGACTTTTGAAGGTTACGGCCTGCTGCAGACCATTCCGACTGGTTCATCGACGCAGGCACTGATCCTGTCACCGAGCGCCTCCTCACAGACAACTCCCCCAACGCTTCAGACCAATACGCCCATCAACGGTTTCGTCCTGCTAGGCGTTTATCCGCCGACCGGCACGCAGGGGATCTCCATTGGCGTCAGCCTTGACGCCGCGGGGGCGATTGAAGGCGAAACCTACGCCGAATTGACTGCCCCCCTTTCAGGCACGATCCCCAGCGAAGCGACCGTTGTCGCGTCATTGGAAAGTCCCTCACCCACCGTGATCACGGCAGTTCTGGGCGCATTCGGCACCCCCATCGCCGCCACCGATTCCGTAGCTCTCATCAGCCCCAACGACGGCACCGGCGACTTGGTCGAATTCTCCGATGGCACGCTCAACGGCTCGGTGTCCAGCACCTTGGTGACGATCGGGACACCCGCCGTCCCACTTCCCTCCGCAGCACGGATGGCACTGATCATGCTCGGAATCCTGGCAACGATCTCGGTCCTCCGGAGCAAGCTCGGCGCCACCACCAGGGCCTGAGCACTCACGATCAACAAAAAATCAGCCCCGCATGTACATGCGGAGCTTCTTCGTTTTAACCTGACCAGATGCTGGCCAGCGCGAGCCCGACCCCGCTCGCCTATTCCGACCCCGCTTCGATCGCTTCAACGAGGTCCTCGTATTCAAACGATCCATCGTGCCGCTGGCCGTTGATGAAGAATGTCGGCGTGCCGTTCACGCCGCTGCGCACGCCGCCCAGGAAATCCTGCTTTACCCGTGGAGCATATTCGTGACCGCTCAGCGCGCGGTCCAGCGACTGGGCGGACAACTTTAGCTTCTGGGCCAGTTCGCGCAAGAGCGGCACGCCCAGCTCGTCCTGGTTCTCGAAGATGCCATCGTGCATTTCCCAGAATCGTCCGTTCGCAGCCGCGAACTCTGCCGTCTCCGCGGCGGCTTCCGCATCGGGGTGGATCTGGTTCAGTGGAAAATTGCGAAAGACAAAGCCCAATCGCTTCCCAAAATGTTTTTGCACCGCCTTGACGATCGGGTAGGCATGCCCGCAATGCGGACATTCGTAATCGCCATACTCCACCAGGATCAGCGACGCATCTTTATCACCCTGGAAGTGATCTTCAGACGTAATGGGCACTTTCAATGCTGCCATGATCGCTCCTCTATTTTTTTGAAAGGTCCTGCAGCGCCGCAAGGATGCCGTCGGCCCCGGGGTTGATCGAAACGGGTGAAAGATAATTCCAGACGATCTTGCCCTGCGCGTCGAGCAGGAACAGCGCGCGCTCGCAGAAGCCGTCCTGCTGGCGATACGCTCCATATTTGCGGGCGACTTCACCCTTGGGTTCGTAGTCGGCCAGCAGCGGAAAATGCAGGTGGCGATTCTCCGCGAAAGCGGTGTGGCACCACACACCGTCCACCGATATGCCCAGCATCTCCGCGTTAAATTTCTGAAATTCCGGAAGCACTTCGTTGTACAGCGCCATCTGGTCCCCACACACCGGGCTGAAGTCCGCCGGATAAAACGCGAGAATCACCGGCCTGCCCATCAACTCGCGCAACGACAGTTTCTGGTCCGCCGTCACGGGGAGACTGAACTGCGGCGCGGCTGTCCCGGGTGCTAATAACTGAGCCATCTTTCACCTTTGCGATTCAAACCAGGTTCGACGGCTGGCCCGCGTTCACAACATTCAATGGCTGCGCACCGCCCAGCCCCAGCCGCGGATGAAACCGAATCGACGCCACCACCGTCAACGCGAAGAAAATCACCAGCACGACCAGTTGCGTGAGCTTGAACGGCGGCTCGTTCTGCTTCGGCGCCAGTGCCCGCAGCGCGGGCACCTTCTCGAACAACTGCACGATCAGCACAAAGAAATTGAAATACAGGCTAATGATCGCGGTAACCACGTAAACCCATCGCCACGCGCCCACCAGGCGCCGGCCATACAGCGCGAAGATTGCGATCGGCAACACCATCAGCGACAGGATGCCAAGCCCGTGCGACGGCATGAAGTGTTGGACCGGAAAGAAAAATCCCGTCACGCTGGTCGCCACCGTGGTGATCAGAAACACGGCCGTCCATCCGTGCAGCAGCCGGGACATCAGCATCCCATACACGGCGACGAATCCCGAGAAAATTCCCACCAGTGAGATCGCCACATGAAACAGCGTATATGCCGCCAGCCCAATGCTCATGATGCCCTGCCTTTTCATGCGAGTTTCAAACTGCCCAGCGAGCATCGCATCGGTGGATATCTTACCACCGAATCCCCGGTTAATATCTTTCGGCGCCCCCAACACACAATTCTGCCCGTAAGTCCCGACCGACATCCGAACGTTTAGCCGGCGAGCTTGCCTGCGGTGAGCTACGTCGAACGGCTCGCCGCGTCTTCTCGCCACCACAATTACATTAAGCGATGTGAACCTAACCCATTGCGCCCCGCCCGCATAGAATCATCCCCATGTGTTCCAACCGCGGCGTGGTTGCCTGCCTCGGCTCCAGCTCGACGGCAGCCAGAGGCAGCTACGACTGGATCGCAGACCTGCAATCGCGCCCGCAGAACGCCTCCCTGCAATTCCTCAACTTCGGCGTTGCGGGTGACCTGGCATTTAACGCCTTGCGAAGACTCCCCACCGTTGTCGCAAGCCGCCCCGACAAAGTCGTCATCCTGATCGGCGCCAACGATGCCTTGGCCCGCGTCTCCAAAAAACTTCGCTGGCTGCTCCGTGCCCGCAAATTCCTGCCCCGTCGCCCTTCGACCCAATGGTTCGAACAGAATCTGCGCCGTATCGTCGTCGATCTCAAAAGCCAAACCCGCGCCAGAATCGCTCTGTGTTCCCTCGGCCCCATCGGCGAATCCCCCGATTCGCCCGAACCCTTCCAGCAAGCGATCAACCGCAAGATCCACGACTTTAGCGCCATCATCAGGCAAATCGCCGCCGACCAGAACGTCACATTTATCCCCTTCCACGAGGAGTTAAGCGCGCACATCAATGCCTCCCCCGGCCGCAGCCTCGAGCGGATTCGCCTCCTCTGCATGTTCCGCGACGCCTTTCGCCTCCGGGTCCTGCACTGGGCCCCCGACGACCTGGCCGCCAGGAACGGCTGGCAATTCCACACCGACGGCATCCACCTGAACACCCGCGGCGGTGTGATCCTGGCCAATCTCGTTCAGAAATTTATCGACCGTTCTTAGAACTCCGGCCTTCCACGCTCTGCCCTATTGAACCAACTCGCAACTCGCAACCAGCAACTCGCAACTCATGACTTTTCAAAGGAACCTTCATAAAATGTTTTTGGCGCAGGGTTCGAACTGAGATTCGCGCCGCCCTCCTCATGCAACAAATGTGGCGGGCAAGGTTTATCTGCGATCGCCTGCAATTCCCAGGTGAGTCATAGGATTTCCCATCTCCACGCAACATTCTGACAACGCCGTTCAATTTCGATTGAACCCCGGCGATATTGAATGAACATAAAACAAGAGGGAATTCCTCACTTTCACACTTCGCTGGTGCTGGGAATTTTCAGATGCGACAGTTGATTGATCCGCCGCGGCAGAAGAAAATCATCGGTGCCCATCGCGGACGCAAGAAAGTGATTGAGGCCGGCGCGATGGGACGCGGCTCGTCAACCAGCCGCTGCACGAGGCCGACTTGGCGGCGATCCGGACAAGCCTGCAGCGCGGCCGACCACTCGGGAGTGTTCCATGGACGCAGAAAAATGCCGGAGCGTTTGGATTTGGGGCACACGATGCGGCCGGAGGGCCGGCCGAGAAAGGACAGTTCCGGCAAAAACTAGCTGCGTCCGGCTCTGTCTCGATGCTCTTGGAAAACTGAATGTTTGGGCATGAGCTGCGAGGGATACGTGGGTTCCCTGGCGGGAGATGGTCTATTTCGAAGCGTCGAGACAGAGCCGCTGCGTCCCAGTTTCATTCCCCTAGGCCCTGCGGCGACGACGGAAGCACAGGCCGAACCCGCCGAGGCCCGCGACGAGCAAACTCGACGGCTCAGGCAGCGGACCTTCGCGGAACCACAAATCGCTGTCGGGGTCGGCTGTATCACTCTTAATCTCCGTGCCATTCGCGTAAGTATTGCTGGTATCGTAAACGTACCAACCGTCACTTGCCAACGTGATATTGACTCCAATCGCGTATGTGTTGCCAGCGGTCAGGGGTATGGGAGCAGCAAAAGTAAACTCCGTAATTCCCTTGAACCCGTCTGCCAGTATTGTTTGTTTGCTCGTCGCCAGAGGCGTGCCATCGAGATTCGTGGTGTAAATCGTCACGCTCATCGAGGCGCCGGTAGCGTTACCTGGAATTCCGTCGGCGGTATACAACTGGACATCCTGCACGGACGTCAGCGCGGGCTTAAACGTCTGTCCCGCTGGCTGGACCCCTTGAAGATTGAACGAATCGATCGGCGGATTGGGAGCGTCGTTCTTCTGGTCGATGGGATTTGGATCCGCGCGTAACACAGGTGCGGCAACGGTGCCCAACACCAAGCAGGCAAACGCTACTGCACCAAACTCAAATTTCCCCAATTGCGAAAAGAGACTCCTCACAGCGCATTTTCTCTCCACAAGCATTTAACACCTCCATATGTAAATTGGGACACCAAGCAACGCGCTCAGCCAATCCCAAGTGGCGAGTAGTTTATACCTGCGTTTTTCTCATGCAAGCAGAATCATGATAAAGTCAAAGGTTTTTTTGCGTCATGAATAATTATGTATAGGATCGCAGCCTAACGAAAAGTAACGGCGTGGCACCCTCCGTCGAACGCAGCGGCCGCCTCTCCAAGCGGCCACTCGCATTTGCGCTCCGCCCTTGGCAGCCTCTATGGTACCAAAGGGGTCATTCACAATTATCCTTCACCGCCCCGCGCCTTAGGTCGGCCTCTGGGTCAGGAGGAATCAAAGGGGACATTCAGTGATGTCCCCTTATCCCCCCCCGTCTCATGGTCTGAGCTGCGTGCCCGTTTCATTACCTCGAAGCCTCCGCCGGCCCAGGACGGCCACGCTCACCAGCGCCAGCAGACCGAACGTTGCCGGCTCCGGAACCATTGCCTCTTGCACGACGTGCTGGTTTGGCCCCTCCATCTCAATCAACGGTGGTGTGACGAAGAAATCCTCGTTATGGTTGTTTCCATTCAGAAGACTATTCACTCCGTTAATCAAAAGCGCTCCCGGGGGAGGAATACGGCCCCAGCTATCACCCGGATTGCTCAGCATCAGGTTCTGTTGGGAAACAACCGGCCCGTTCAGTGCTCCGAAATGGATGTCGAAAAAGACATCGAGCGATGACGTAAACGTCCCACCCGCCGGCGTCGCGAACGTGATCGTTATTGCACCCGTGCTGGCCGGGCCATCACCATCCTGAGACTGAGTCGTGATGAAATAAAAGCCCAGGGGCCCGAGCCCGCCCAGGGTAGTCGGAGTCGTGGATTCCAGTTGAAGGTCGAGGAACTGCAGGGCCACGGGCGCCGCCGTGTTAGGCGTAGAGGCGACGGACGCGGTGGCCAGACGCTGGATGATCGTGTCGGTCAGATCCGTATTCTTGACACCGATGGAACCACCAAAGTTATAGTTCCCGATCGGCACGCCTTGGAAAGATTGCCCTTGGAATGTCGTGGCGGGGAGGGACTCAAATAAGTCATATCCGGGCAGCACGTCGGTTTGAGCAAAAGCCGGTAATGCGTAAAGCGCCACCATGCCGAGCGTCAGTCCGATCAAATGTTTCAAACGCATGATTCGCCTCTCTTTCATTTCCCCACATGGGTCATGTCAGGACGATATCGATGCAGCGCATCGCCGCAACCGTACCTTTTCGTGTATGGGCGCTCGCGGCAGGCCAGATGCCAAGCCGCGCGCATCAACTTGCGCCGAGATTTCATGGCGTTTTCGCTGCGATATGATTCATCCAGATCTGATGAAGCGCGCGCTCGGAATAACTAAAGGGTCCAGGAATAACTAAAGGGTCCAGGGCTCGACAAGCTCTCAGTATCCGACAAACGCTTAATTTGACTCGTCCCCATTAATTTGAACTTACCCCCCCGGTCTGCTTGGTGCTGGCGCTGCTGCTGGCGCGATCGACAACCAATGTGATGGACGTTTCCAGCTTACCCCCGCTTCCGTCCTCGGCGGAGATTGTCACGTTCGCCACTGGATTCAGGTTTTCCAGGCTCAGCTGGATGACACCATTCGCGTTAATGGGAATCTTGCCCGCTTCCGTGGCGTCGCTACTGAACGGTATCGTGACGAATTGAGTTCCGGTCGCGTTAAGCAGCCCGGCGGACTCGACATCGGCCCCGTCTACAGTCAGGAAGAACTTGGCCGTCGTCTTGGTCGGATCATACCCAGTGACGTCGATGATGACGTCACCGGTCCCGTCGGACTTGGCGTCTATCATTTTCGCGTGGGCCGTCAACGAAATCGGCAGTGATGGGGGCTTCTGCACGATGTATTCCAGGTTCCGGATGCCAGTCTCACCGCCCGATAAATATTCTTCCTGACCATCGGAGTCGAAAAACCGCGCCTTCACCTGCAATTGTTTCGGGGAACCGCCTTTGGAGACGAGATTGCTCGCGGCCAATGATGGGAACGTGAACTGGATCGTTCGGCCGTCATCGAGCACGGTTGTTGTCGTGGAATATAAAACTGTTGTCTTGGCGGGTTCGTTTATTGCCTGCGCGGTGGGCGACATGGGCCTTGTTCTTACGCTCGCCGCCGCCGCCGTTGTCAACTTGATGCTTCCGGGATCCCCTTGTTGTACCGTAATCGTCTCAGGTTGCGCGGTCGTGACGCGTATATCCGTGGAGCCACCCGCCGGCATCGTGGCGGGGAACAGTCTAACCGTTCCGCTCTGCTGCGCCCCCAATTGTGCCCCAGGGCCTTGAGCATTCGGCGTCCAATCGATCTCGGTTGGCTGTGTCGTCGTTACATCGACCGTGTCAGGCCTCGTAGTAGAGAGCGTGAGGGTGCTCGGTTTGGCGGTGCTCGCGTTTTGCAGGTCTACTTGAATACTCGCCGGCACGGGCGGCGCGGCGGGCGGTGGTTCCGTCACCCATAATTCACCGGAAATGTTGGGGCTGAACAGGTCGCCCGTCCCCCTGATAAGCACGGTGGTGACCTTCTTGGTATCATCAATCGCCGTGGCAGAAAGATTCCCCTTTGCGGATTCGTCTTTTAGCGGGTCCAACCGCGGCGGCGATGGCTTAGGGAGTCGGACCGTCGAATAATCCAGGGGGCTCTGGTTGTACACATCCTGCACCTGAACCCAGATGGCCTCCGCCGCCGAATTTGCAGGCCCACCGAGCAGCGCCTGAAAGTCCTCAAAGTCGTTATCCCACGCCGCCTGCGCTAATTTTGCCCCCAGGTGATCTCGATATACATCCCCAACGTCGTCTTCTCTGAGAATTTTCTTGATCTCTGTTTCCGGGTCTTCGGTCTCCGAGGCCAATGTCTCGCCGGTTTTGACATCCACGAAGGACGTATTCATTTGCAGATGAATCATCGGTTGTCCGACGCTCTCGACGTACACTTTGGGCACCAGCACCAGTAGCGTGACATTGTGCGCTTCGGGAATCATCGCGTAAGACAATTGCCCGGGCGGCTGGCCTTTGCTATCCGCTGCCTGCTGGCCTGCGCCAAACCGCACTCGTATCGTATTATCCGACTCTCGACCGATCGTGAACGTGCTGTTCAGGCTGCGTCCCAAAGCGCTGCGAAGCTCCGCGTCCAGGTTACTGAGGCTTCCTTGCAGGTTGGCCTTTCCGGCCATGGCCGCGAGCACAATTGTGAGTTGACGCGTCTGCTCAGCCGATCGGCTCTCAACCGCCGCCTCCAGGTTGTCAGTTACCAGCAGAGGAATCACCAATGGGTTCGAGGGTCGGGGACTACTGACGAAGGGACGGTAGGTAGCGCCGTGTTCGGCCTGCTCACATAGCAATTCCTTCGCCCGGCACTTCCACATACCCCCGTCTAAACTTCGCAGCGTTGACCAATCTTCATTCAAGCTAAGTTCAAAGTCTTCTGCCGAAACGGCATAACCATCGAGCGGGGGCTTAAGCTCGGATTTTTTTCCAATTTTCCAGAGGTCGGCCATGTGGCCTTTCTTGTATTCGCAGGAGGCGAGAAAATGGAACATCTCAGTGTCAACATAATCCGCTGGATTCAATCCGCGGAATCCCACAAACCTTGGCGACCGTTCTCTCGCGTATGCCAAGGCAGTATCCACGATGTCGTGAGGGTTGATCTTCACGGGCTGAGTCGCGGGGAATTTATCTGTGTGGATTGCAATATCTAAACCGTCATAAATTGCATCGCGAGACAGTGCTTCACGATAATTCTGGGTTTTTTCAATTTGCGAAAAGAGATCTTTACGCAAACTGTCTGGGTCTTCGCACTTTAGGCCTTCTATCATCGCGTCTATTGTTTCCTTTTTCATGAAGCGTCGCGCCGGTGGATAATCGGCGAAATCGTCGTTGAAGAACGCGACCGAACAGTAAGCATCGTATGGAAGGTTCCTCTTTTGGGGCATGAGCGTGATCTGCATACGCACAACGTACGGATAATATTCTCCGGCAATTGCCGCGTCCTTCACGTAACGGTTGAGCAGTTGGACCTCCTCATACAATGCCGTCGCGGTCCAGTATCGCAGCATCGGATCTGTACCCAGCTTGGACGGATCGGTCGCCAAAATGCCGGGCAGCGAGTTAACATCCGGCGATGCTGCGGCCGAGGGATTGGATGCGGCTGGTGATAATTGTGCGGAAAACTGCGCTGCAAAGCTCGAAAGCGACTTGGACGTCAACGCAGCAGTATCGGGAATGGCCTGTGCGAATGCCTGATCCGTACTAAGCGCGAAGTTCGGCTGAACCGTCGCCTCATACTTTTCCCACCGCGCTACACTCAGGACTGCCATTTGCGCGGAACCGACGTCCTCCTGATGGACGCCGGAACATCCCACAAACAGAAGGACCGAAAGTATGACGGGCGTCGCGCGCCCCAAGCTCCCAAAGCGAGTGCCGAGCCACATGAGACAACCCCTATAGAAATGCGCCGCCTCTTGTGCTGTCAAGCATTTCGAGGCGGCTACAAAAATAGATTCTAAAGTCCTCACCGGGGAAGTGAAACAATTCCTTTGTGCGCGACAAGCAACCGCTAGTGTGACGCCTTTGGCATGGCTGACTGATCAGTCGGCAATTACAAAATGAGAAATGAATGATCGGCAGTAGGATCGGAGAGCGGAATTTTACTGCAATTGAGGCGAAATGCGGCTCGTCCAAAGCTGGCGGATGGCGCGCTCGAAGCCGGCGGTGAAACGCCGGCCATCCATCAGGGCCGAGCGGCGCATCCGCTCGCGCAGGTCACGGCGAAGCTGGCTGAGTCGGGGTTGGTCACTGGCCCATTCGGTGGCGATCCTGACGAAATCGTCGTCGCTGTCCGCGGCCAGCTCGGACAATCCGAGGTTGTTCAGTTGACTCCATCCACCGCGCCCCACCGCCGTGCGCCCGACCCGCGTCACCACCGGAACGCCCATCCAGAATGAATCCAGGCTCGTGGTGTGGCCGTTGTACGGCAGCGTGTCCAGGCCCAGGTCGATGCGGTGATATTCGCGCAGGTAATCCTGGCGGGGCTGGAATTTCACGAATTCGATGCGATCGGGATCGACGCCACGGGCGCGGAATTTGTCGAGCATGAGCTGGCGATGCTCGCCGATCGGGGACATCAGCATCAGGCGCGAGCGCGCAAGCTTCGCCAGCACGCGCGCCCACAGGTCCAGCGTCGGGTCGGTGACCTTGCACATGTTGTTCAGGCAGCCGAAGACGATCTGGCCGGCAGACAGCGCGGGCAGCTCGTTGACGGGAGGCTGGTCGGGTCCCGGATCGTAACACCAGAAACTGTCGGGGAGGCGGATGGAGGTCTCGGAATAATCGGCGTCCGCGCCCGGCGGGTCGAGCCAGGGATCGGTGAGGCGGAAATCGATGGCGCTAATCCCGGTGGTGCCCGGATACGCCAGCCACGCGACCTGGACCGGCGCGGGCTTGCGCGCCATGACCAGCGGCCGGCCGTTGGACATGTGCATCGTCAGGTCGACCAGGATGTCGATGCGGTCCTGGCGGATCAGGCGGGCGAGATTCGCATCGCTCATCTTCAGCGTGTTGCGCCAGACATTGGCATATCCCTGCAACTGCTGCGTGTACCGGTCGGGGCGGGCGACGTCGGCGTAGCAGAAAATCTCGAACGCTTCGTGATCGTGGTTCGACAGCAGGGGTACGGTGAAGAGCGTCTGGCAATGCTCGCGAAAATCGGGCGAGATATATCCGATCCGCAGCCGCCGTTGCGTGTCGCGATTATTCTCATGCGGCAATTGATCCTTGGCCAGCGGCAAGGCGTGGCGTTGGTTCCACCGGCGGTTCTCGGCCAGGATCGTTGCCCCGTCGAACTCTGTGAAATGCAGGGAATACGCGAGGTTGCCGTGCGAAATCCAATCCTCGGGCCGATGATGCAGCGCCTGGCGATAACACTCGATGGCCGCGCCGATCTCCCCGCGATCTTTGAGCGCATTGCCCAGGTTGCAATGCGCGGGCGCGAAATCCGGGCGCTGCGCCAAGGCGACGCGATAGGCGGCGACGGATTCATCCAGCCGGCCCATCGTGCGCAGCACGGCGCCCAGGTTGTTGCGCGCCTCCAGATATTGCGGCCGCTGCCGCAGCGCGCCCTGATACGATTCCACCGCCGCCGCGAAATTGCCCAACGTCTGATGCACGTTCCCCAGGTTGTTCATCGCCTCGACGTAATCGGGACGAAGCGCCAGCGCCGTGCGATAGCAGGGAATCGCTTCCTGCAACTGCCCCGCATCGCGCAGGCAGTTTCCCAGATTGCAATGTGCCTCGGCGAATTTGGGATTGAGCGCCAAGGCCTTTCGCAAGGGGGCGATCGCTTCGGCAAGCTCACCTTTTTTTTGCAGGACGACGGCCAGGTTATTCAGCGGAACGGCGAAATCCGGCCGACGGGCGGCGCACTGGCGAAGCAGCGCGATCGCTTCGTCCAATTGATCGACCGCCGCCAGCGCGTTGCCCAGGTTGTGCAGGGCATCGAAATGATCCGGCTGTTGCGCCAGTGCCCGGCGATAGGCGTCCATCGCCTCGGCCAATCGCCCCTTCGCATGCAGCGCCGCCCCCAGGTTCGACCACGCATCGGGAAATTCCGGACGCAGTTGCAACGCCCTGGTGAAGCCGGCGATCGCTTCGTCGGAGCGATTCAAAGTCGAGAGCGCCTGCGCGAGGCTGAAATGGCACAGCGCATTGTCGGGCGCATTGGCGGCGGCACGCTGCAAGAGTTCTAGCGCCTCGGGCGCGTTCCCGGTTTGCAGGAGCAGGACGCCCAATCGATGCAACGCATCGGAATTGTCTGGCTCGGCGGCGAGAATCTGAAGGTAGATCGTCCGCGCCTCGGCCAGTCGGCCGGCCCGGTGGCGATCCGTCGCCTCCTGGAGCATCTGTTGATTCACGCACTACCCAATCGTGTGATAAACAACCTGGCCCTTGCGAAGTATTCTACTGCAAGCGAGGAGCGGATTCATGGGTGAAGGCCTGTTTCGCGGTGCGATCTCGCGGCAACCGGATTTTGACAGACGCGATGTTCTCCCCTCTCCCGGTACTCCGGGAGAGGGTCAGGGTGAGAGGCCTACTGAACGAATCCGAAAAAAGACCCTCACCCTATCCCTCTCCCGGAGTACCAGGAGAGGGGAACAGGAAACCGGCCCCCGCCCCGCCGGTGGTGCAGGACCCGACCCTTAGCCATATCATCGCTGATTCCCCCATGGTCCTCGACCTGGGCGGCCTGGAAAATGATCTGATCAATAATCTTTCGCTGGGCGACTGCGATTTTTCAAACATCACGAAGGAAAACCGTGTCGATAACACACAAGTCAAATTCGTCAACGTCACCGTCAATGGGAAACATGTCGAATAAGCCAGCGCCCAAATCGCCGTGCTTCATATTCCCAATTGTTGCCGACGATACTGCTCGTCATCGCGGCTTTCGATGCGGTTGACGCCGGTTTGATCGAGGAAGACCGGCCCGCCATGCAGCGCGGCGAGGTTGAAAATCTCCGCGGCTTTCACGGCCATCTGCATCGCCGTCATGACGCCCGTCGGGCTGGAGGACGGCGCGATCAGGCCGTGGTTGGTCAGCAGGATGATGCGCGGCAACCCGGCGAATTTCCGCTGGTGATCCTGCACACCGGTTCGGATCGCCCTGGCCAGCGGCACGCCGGGATCGACATACGGCACCAGCACGCTCTGCTTGCCGCAGCAGACGATCTCATCGGGGAACATGCGCTTAGTGGCGAAATCGCCGGCGCGCGGCGAGCAGAGAATCCCGTTGACCATGATCGGGTGCGTGTGCCCGACCCATTGCACGCCGGGGAGGCTCAGCAGATAGGCGTGGAATACCGCCTCGGTGCTGGGTCGCCTGGCGTGCTCCGACACGCGGCTGGCCAGCAATGTTTGGGTTATCTCGTCATCGCTGATGGCGTCGCGATCCAGCAGTTGCAGAAGCGGGGCGAATCGACATTCGGTCACATCATCAGCGGTCATCGAACCCAGGCTCGATCCGCTGGCCTTGACCAGAAAAGTCTGGTCGCTGAGCCGGCACGATGTATTCCCTTCCCCCAGGATCGCCAGCTTGCGATCCTCGCGGCCCAGCTCGCGGGAGAGGGCGATCAATTGCTCGAGCATCTGGCTCATTTATCTCCACAAATCGAAACGTCCAGGCCCAGCTCGGCCATCGCGGCGGCCTTGGCAAAAAGCGCCTTGCGCGCCGCTGCCAGGCCCGGAGCGTAGGCGACCTGGATATGGTTGGCCAGATGCCGCGCCATCATCTGGTCGCGCGACACGCCGCGCATCACCGCGTGCATGATCGGCCAGACCGGCGTGGTCTGATCGAGCCGGTCCTGCGTCTCGGGCCCGGGCAACCCGATCGCTTCGCCCAGCCCGATATCCATCTTGAGCCGATCATCCTGGACGAACACGCGGCTCCAGACGATGTGCCCGCACTTGCTCACACCGGCGCAGGTGCCGCCGCCCAGGCGAAAATACATCGGCGGCTGGCGATAACTGTGCGTCCCCTGCCATCCGCCGATGAAATGTTTCGGCGGCGCACCGCCGCTGATCTCCAACACCCAGACATACGCATCGATCTGGGCATCTTTGCCATCCACGTTCTTCCCGCGCCCGGTGTAATGGCGCCCCCACCGCAAATCGTGCAGCTTATTTTCCGGATCGTAGCCCAGCTTCCGCCACAATCGGTAAGTGATCAACCCATCAAGTCCCGCGCATTCATCGACCTCGTTGAAGTGCGGCAGCGCCTCGCCGGCGAACAACTCGCGCTGGTCATCGACGCTGCGGACCGGCGGGCGCTCGACGTTGTTCAGCGTCCCTTCCACCAGGTCGCTGGCCGGGCACAGGTCCTTCAAACCCTGCTGATACTGGATGCCGATCGTGCCGCAGCCAAATTCATCCGCGATCCGCAAGGCCGCCACGTACATCCGGCATTGCTCCAGCACCTGTGCGGGCGTCAGGTCTTCTTCGTCATTGGAGCCGAAATGGAACGTGACGCCCCTGGATTTAAACCACTGGAATACCGCCTGGGCATCGGCGTCGCTGACTTGTTTCATCGCAAAATACAGGGCGCTCTGGCTCAGTCGTTCTTTGAACACGCCGGTGGGATTGAGCAGTGAATCCGGGATGATCGCGTTGAACATCCCCATGCAGCCTTCGTCGAAGACGCCCATGATCGCCTTATCGCGCCGCAGCGCTTTGGCGAAATCGATGCCGAGCTTTTGCGCCGCCGCCGGCATCTTCAGCGATCGCAGCCGGCGCACGTGACTGGTGTCGTGCCGCACCTTGCCCGTCTTGATCCATCCCGCCAGCTTCTTCAAGAATTCCGGATCGCTTTGGAAATCTTCGCTCCAGAGCGAGGAATATTTGATCCCCGCCTTGGCCATCGAGCCGTTGAGGTTCAGCATCCCCACCAGCCCCGGCCAGGTTCCGCTGAAGTTGGCGGCGGTCAGGATCGGGCCCTCGTGGAACGACAAGCCGTGCAGCACATGGTGCGAATACTGCCACACCGCCTCGGCCACGATCAGGGGCGCATCCACCGGAATCTTGCGGAACACCTCCATCCCATATTTCTGCGAATCGATGAAGCTATGCCCCACTTCCGGGCGAAATCCATGAGCGCGCCTGACCGTTCCACCGACGCTCTGAACGGCGGCGATCAACTTCTGCTCCATCTTCTGTTGTTCGGCCTCGCATTTGCGATTGGCCGACACGCGCAGATCGCCGCTGGCGATCAGATAGATCGGTTTCATTTGTAGCAACAGCTTACGAGTTTTGAGGATCGAGGCAAACGGTCCCCCGAATGCGGGTGGTCACGTTGCTTTGAGACCGCGCACGTGGCAATTTTCGGTTGGGAGGAACCCGCATCAGCAGGATGAGCCGCGCTTGGTGGAACGCTCAACGCCTATTCTGACGATCAACACAGAGCATGGGGCATAACTCAAAACCCGCTTGGAAATCGAACCGAGCAGCCACTCCTTCATTCGGCTTCCGCCGCGGTGGCCCATGACGATCAAATCCGCGCCAGTTTCGGCGGCACGATGAATGATCTGATCCGCCGGGTGGCCGGCAAGGATATGGGTTTGCAGTTCGAGTCCGCGTGATTTAGCGTCCGCGCGAAGTTTGCGAAAATCTTTCTCGTAGTGCGAATTAGCCGCGTCCAGAATCGCAGAAGTTTCTCCCATCGTGGGCGGCTCGGGCAACTGGGCCACGGAGACAACGCCCAGAGCTGCGCCTAGGCGCTCAGCCAACTCCAGGGCTGAATGGAATGCCTTTGCCGCCGCCGTGGAGCCGTCGTATGCGACCAAAATCGATTTGTACATGGGTGCTCCTTATCTGATGAAGGCGATCGGTTTCAGGCCACGGCAGCATCACCGGCGATCTTTTGCGTCGATTCATGGTCGGATCGGCGCGGCAGCAAGTAGTGGGGCAAAAAGAAAGCATTGGCAATGAGCGTCGGGATAACGGCGCTGGCGATGACCGTAGCCACCAGGTGCGTATATTGTACTTGCGTGATGATCTTATGATTCAGCCCGAAAAGCGCGGAAATCGTGCCGAAGGTCAAGCCGGTGGACATCAGCATGGTCGTGTACAACCCCTCGCGTTTGACGTATCCGAATGCCTTGGTCACAGGATAGACACCGACAAATTTCGTCGCCATTTTTGCCGCCAGCAGCGTGGCAAAAACCAGCGGCGCGGCGATCAGGGCCGGCACCAATACGAACGAACCAGCGCGGATGAAATAGAACGGCGTCAGCAGTCCGAAAGTCAGCGTGCGCAGTCTTCGCACCAGTTGGTGGTCGTTCCCCACCGTTCCGGCCAGCACCATGCCGATGATGTAGGCGGGCAGCACCGCCTCGCTGTCGGCCCAGGCCGCCAGGGCGCCCATGCCGAACAAAAGCAGCAGCAGGTATTTCGCTTCCAATTCCGAGGGGCGATTGCCGTACCATCGAAAAAATCGCGGCGTCAACCAGAATATCAGCGGGAACACCACAAGGCATCCGACAACGAACGTCAGCGTGCGCCATGTGAAAGGCGCGAATACCAGGCCAAGAAAAATAACCGTGCCCAGGTCGTTAATGAAGCACGCGGCCAGAATCGCCTTGCCAAAGTCGGTCTTATTCAAACCCAATTCAAGCATCACGGCGTAGACCACGGCGACCGACGTGGTTGATAAAGCAATGCCGCAAAGCCAACTGGGCTGCGATCCCCAGTGCAATACATATCGTGCCACCGCAGCGCAACCGAAGAACGGCGCGAAAAACGCGATCAGGCCGACCACCGTTGCTTCCTTCCATTTGGCGCGGAATACCTTTGGGTCCAGCTCCGCGCCGGCCAGAAACGTCAGGACAATGGCCCCGGTGCCCGAGAGAAAGGTGATCCAGGACTCGCTTGCTCCCAGCGCAGTGGTGCCGATCAATGCGCCGATGACCAACTGCGCCACTGTCCCGACCACGATTTCCGAAAGTGCCGTGGCGATACGGAACCAGATCGACAGGAGCGTCGCCAGCAGCGCCAAAGCCAGCCAGAGAGACGCTTGAGCCCAGACGTGCGTCATGTCAACCTCCATGGCCCAAACAAAAAACCTCGCCCGACAGCGAGGTATGGATTGGCATACTCCCGCCGACGGTCAACCGATGGCAGGAGTCATCAGCCATGAAGGCGGTTATCGGGGGGACTCCATCCCCATTGTGACCAGGATTCTAATGACGGCTCTGCGACAGTCAACATTGCCATTCACTCAACGGAAATGGGGCGGCGCGCCGATTAGACTGTGGTATACAAATCAGGGCGGTGGAGTCCGCCGCAACCGTCCCGACGCTGGACCAATGACTCCTATCGGACTTCGGTCTGCTGGGAGACTGTAGAAATTCGCCCTGGCAAGCCGACCGGCTTGTCGGGGCGTTTTTGTTGGCTGAGATCATTATGAACACGACCATTATGCGGTTCCTGGCGATTGCGCTGGCCGGGTCGGCAGGAGCTGTGCTCCGATACGTTCTGGGAAGGCAAATCGGCAAGTTAGGCCTTACATTCCCGCTGGGGACGTTCGTCATCAATATCACGGGAAGCCTGTTCCTCGGCTGGTTTTCGGCGTTTGCCTTCCGGCACAATCTTTCCCCTATGGCCAGACAGGCCATTGCCATCGGGTTTGTCGGGGCATACACCACGTTTTCGACGCTCATGTTCGAGTCGAACGATCTGGCCGACCGAGGCGCCGGTTTCCTGGCGATCATGAACCTCCTGGGAAGCCTGATCGTGGGCATCATTGCCGTACGGCTGGGTATCGTGTTAGGCGGCGGCAAATTGAGGTAGCCTTGAGCCTTATTGGTGAACAAGTCTTGCTTCGGATTTATCTCCAAAGCGCTGATCGTGCGCCGCACGTGCCGACGTTCGAGCAAGTCGTCAAGGCCGCGCGAAAGGAAAAGTTAGCCGGAGCCACGGTCATTCAAGGCATTATGGGCGCTGGCTATCACGGGATCATCCAAGGCTCAAGATGGTCAATCATTCAACACGTTCCCATCATCGTGGAAATCGTGGACAGCGCTGAAAGGATCCTGAAATTCGTCGCTGGCCCGCTCGATCAAATCATGATCGGCGGAATGCTCACGCTGGAGCGCGCGGCAGTCATGATGTACCGCCAGAGATCCCAGGATCAGCACAACAGTTTCCGACTTGCCGCGGCACTGAAGCCGCTGTCCACCATTCCACAAATTCAACCAGGGCCCGACATGAGAATCCAGGAAAACGGTGTTCTGCTGCGCGTCTTTATCGGCGAATCGGACCGGAGCGGCAAGCAGCCGCTCTACGAGGCCATCGTGCAGAAAGTCCGCGAGCTGGGCCTGGGCGGCGCCACCGTCCTGCGCGGCAGCGAGGGCTTCGGCGCCAACAGTGTCGTGCACAAAACGTCGCTCCTGGAGATGTCCAGCGATCTTCCCATCGTCATCGAAATCGTCGACACGCAGGACAAGATCGATTTGCTTTTGCCTCACTTGGAATCGATGGTGTTGGAGGGGATGATCACGATGGAGCATGTGAAGATTGTGATGTACCGCCACAATCCGGCGGACCAGCGCTAGTTATTTGCGACACCTCGCACGGGCCCAACCTCATCGCCCCAGCGCCCACACCCAGAGAAAATAAACCGCCAGGTCCAGCAGAAAGAAGACGAACACGCAATACCACGTATCTTGTTCGTCGAGATTGAACAAAGCGCCCAGCAATGCGAAAAAGAGAACGAATTGGCCGCCCAGTCCAAGCAGCCCGCCCAGCGGAATAAACATGAGCAGCGGATAGACCAGGATAAAGACCGCATCGGTGACAGTGGTCACGGCGGCCAATTTCAGCACCGACATCCAGAACGGGCCGAAGTCGATCTGCCGCAAGCGCCCCAAAAGGAGGATTCCCGCCACCTTCACGATCGTTCCAAGCACGAGCCCGATGCCCAGGCCGATGATAGCCAGCCGAAAATTGCGCTCCTTGAAATACGCGGCAACCACTTCGACCGCCACGCTCCCCGCAAGCATCCACGGCGCGTAAATGCTCATGATGCTTTGAGGATCGGCAGGTGAAACCGGCTTTTGCGCCGCCGATTGGTAGGCGATGACAGGTTTAGGCGACGCGATGGAATCTCCCCGAACTGCGCGAGCAGGCTTTGGCGGAGCGGGCGCTGGCGCGAAGTCGTAGGTGTCCGGATCGGGTGGCTGGGGGCCGTCAGCGGTCATGGAGGATATCTTAAGCCATTTCAGTGCCACAACCACCGCCGTGCTGTCGCGCCAATCGGAGCGAAAGCGGGCAGTAATTTAACCCCGACACTGCAACGTCGCCGATCCCGCTTCTGCTGCTCGGCTTCGCATTGCGATTAGCCGGGTCGCGTAAGTCGCCGCAGGCGATCAGCTATCGGGCTGCTGTCGGCGTTGATCGTTACACCAATGATTCTCATAGAAGGACGGTACAATGGGTCGCGTGAACAATTCCGAAAAAGCAAAGGATTGTCTCCGTCAGATAATGGAGGCAACACGTATGCGACCTGGATTTTGCGACGCTTTGATATTCGGTCTGGTTGCTCTCGGATTTTGTTTCGCCGTCAATTTGTTTTGGCCTGTTGCGGCGGATGCTTCGACCACGCCGACGTCTCAGCCGGTGAGCGTTGCAGATAAGGCGAGATTTCAGCGTGGCGAGAAGATCCGACAGCTTTTGCTCGACGCACTTGAAGAGTCCTACCAGAACAACGGCCCATGGCCCGATCAATTGCCGGCCCCGGCCGGCGGAATCGATCTGGTCTACGTCAAGCCGCCCAACAGCCTCATTCCGGATGAAAACGGATCGGGCATCCGGGCGAAATCCAACGCGGTGGCGACAGTTGTCGTTTACGAGCGGCTGGATCAGCACCCCGACGGCGTGTGGGTTGGTTATGCTGACGGGCATCTTGAATTCGCGCCAAATACTCAGACTCTGCAAAACTGCCAGGCGCAATTGCGGATCCTGGCCGAGGCGGCGGCGGAGCCGAGCACGCAACCCGCGCCAGCGGGCGGAGCGGTCACGTTGAAGGTTCTCGATCCCGTTGGAAAACCGATTGCCGGCGCCAAGATTGGAACTTACATGAGCTTCGGCTTTCCCGGGATAAAAGCCGCGCAGCCGGTATTTGCCGGGGAAGATCGCAAAGCTTCATTTTTTTCGGATAACCAGGGAATCGTCACGGTTCCGGCCAGCATTGTTTTCGACGGGAAATTCACGGACCAGCCGTCCGTGCCCGTGTATGTCTACCAAAAGGAGCGCCAGTTGATCGGCCAGATCGATTTGAACCGCGCGGATGTCAGTCAAAACCAGGCGCTGACGGTGCGCCTTGTGCCCACCTGCAATGTATCTGGCCGGCTAAGCAGCGTCGGGCTCTGGGCCAGGGGGAAAAGTATTTCCTGGACGAACGTCATCGCGTTTAAGCCGGGCCTCATGGGTCTCTATACGATGCAATGCTCTTCAGAGGCCGGGGATTTTGAGCTTCCGCTGCCCCCCGGTAACTATGGGCTGGAAGCCTATGGAACGGATTGCCAGGCTGCTTATCGATATTTCTCCATCGAGCCGGGGCAACGCGCATTGAGCTTGCAGCTTGATTTGCCGGCCAGCACCGTGACGCAACTGCTCGGCAAACCCGCACCACAGTTGCGGCAGATTAAAGGTTGGAAAAACGGAGGGCCCGTGCAGCTTGCCGACCTTCGCGGCAAGCTGGTTATCCTGGATTTCTGGGGATATTGGTGCGGGCCGTGCGTTGGCAGCATGCCCGCGCTGATGAAGCTGTATGACCAGACGAAGGACAAGGGTTTGGTGATCATCGCCGTCCATGACGATTCACTGCCGTCCATTGCCGAGCTGAATCAGAAGCTTGATCAACTTCGCCAGGAGGATTGGCCGGGCTGGAAGGGGCGCAATTTGCCGTTCCTGATCGCTTTGGATGGCGGCGGCCAGACGCGAATCAAATACACGAGCTTCACCTCAAGCGGCGCCACCACCGCCGCCTATGGTATCACCAGCTTTCCCACAACGATTGCCATCGGACGCGATGGCAATGTCATCGGCGAAGTTTCCGTGCGGTCAGACGACGGCATTCGCCATATCGAGGAACTGCTGGATTCCAAGGAACCGACGAAGAATTGAAGATCGAGTTGAACAGACAAATTCTGGACCGAACCTCGCCGCGTTGGGTGATCGCAATCCCCACATGAAGAACCAGCCTCCGACATCAAAAGTCTGGGACGATGCGCTGCTGGCCAACCCGCACGCCGTGTCGGACAAACGCCGGCGCGTGCAGCGCATGTTCGCGGCGATCGCGCCCAGCTATGACGTGAACAATCGCCTGCACAGCCTGTGGATGGACCAATCCTGGCGGCGACGGGCGGTGAGGCTGGCGAATGTTCAACCAACAGACACGGTCGTCGACATCGCCTGCGGCACGGGGGACCTCGCCCTGGCATTCCACCGCGGCGGCGCGGCCACCGTCCTGGGAATCGACTTCACATTCGAGATGCTTCCCCTGGCCGTCGGCAAATCGCAAGAGGTGCGCTACGTCAATGGCGACGCGCAGGCCCTCCCATTGCCCGATGTCTGCTGCGACGTGATCAGCATCGCCTTCGGAATCCGCAACGTCGCCGATCCCTCGGCCGCCCTGCGCGAATTCCACCGCGTTCTGCGTCCCGGCGGCCGGCTGATCGTGCTGGAGTTCGCCCTTCCGACTCATCCGCTCCTGCGCGGATTGTATAATTTCTATTTCAAGCAGGTTCTACCCCGCACCGCCACGCTGATTAGCGGCGACAAGACCGGGGCATACCGGTATCTGCCACGGAGCGTCAGCACATTCCTCGAGCCGGACCAGATGGCCATCATGATCCGCGGCGCCGGATTTTCCGACGTATTGGCGCATCGAATGACGTTCGGGATTTGCGTGTGTTATGGGGGGATAAAATGATGCCATGAACTGTAACAACTAAACCCAATTTTCGATTCTAAGACCCGGGACATTCTCAAAATCATGGACGTTGCGAGTCACCAGCGTCAAATCATGAAATGATTCCGGTGATAATATACCGAGAATTCACGGCAAGTTTGTACCAAGAAGCGTTCTGAAGCGCTATCGCGTCCGCGATACAGTATCATTCCCTGGCTTATGGATATTGTCACCGCCATCACCGGCGCCAGCGGCGCGCAGTACGCGCAGCGGTTTATCCAGGGCCTCGTCGCGGCCGGGGTGAATGTGCATCTGATCGTCTCGCCCCTGGGACGACGGCTGCTCCATGATGAACTGGGGATGGAAGGCGTCGATCTGGCGGCGCTGGCCGGATGCGAACGGCACTCGGTGACCCTCTACAACTACAACGATGTCGGCAGCAAACTGGCCAGCGGGAGTTTTCTGCACCAGGGAATGATCATCGTCCCGTGCAGCAGCAATACGCTGGCCGAGGTGGCGCACGGGCTGAGCGACAACCTGATCTCCCGCGCCGCGGCGGTGACGCTCAAGGAACGGCGGCGGCTGATCCTCGTGCATCGCGAGATGCCCCTCTCGCCCATCGATATCAACAATTACAAAATCCTCAGCGATGCCGGCGTGATCCTGGCGCCGGCGAATCCGGGATTCTATCTGAACCCGACGGCGGTAACCGATGTCGTGGATTTCGTGGCGGGAAAACTTCTGGATCTCCTGGGAGTCGAGCACGCACTGGATACGCGGTGGGATCCCCAGAACCTGCGTCCACCGGCCGATCTGCGATGACGGCAACGCCTGTTCAAATTCCAGGTCTGCGAACCCGTCTGGCGTTGTTCGCCGGGGACATCAAGCTGCACCACACGGTTTTCGCGCTGCCCTGGGCGTTGCTGGCGGCGGTGTTGGCGGGTCGGACTTATCCGCAAACGCCGCTGACGGCCGGCAAGCTGCTGCTGGTGCTGCTCTGCATGGTAACGGCGCGGACGGTGGCGATGTCGGCCAATCGGCTGCTGGATCGCAAGCTGGATGCGCGCAATCCGCGCACCGCGGGCCGGCCACTGCCAGCGGGAAAACTCTCGGCCCCGTTCGTCGCAATCATCGCGGTGATCTGCTGCATCGGCTTCGTGGCGGCGACGGCGGGGTTCCAGATCGTTTATAAAAATCCCTGGCCGCTGCTGCTGGCCGGACCGGTGCTGGCGTACTTGTGGGGATACCCGCTGATCAAGCGATTCAGCGGCCTGTGTCATTATTATCTGGGGGTGGCGCTGGCGTTGGCGCCGGTGTGCGCGTGGGTCGCGGTGGCTGGGCGGATTGACTGGCCGCCGGTTGTGATGTTTGCCGCCGTCGCGACCTGGACGGCGGGTTTCGACATCATCTATGCCTGCCAGGATTACGCCAGCGACATCGCCTGCGGCGTATTCTCGATCCCCGCGGCGATCGGCGTCGGGCCCGCGTTGTGGGTGAGCCGGACAACGCACGTCCTGTGCGGCGCCATGCTTATTTTGTTGGGATGGATCGTGCCGCAGTTCGGGGCGATCTATTTTGTGGGTGCGATTCTGGCGATCGTGCTGTTGTGCATTGAACAGAGCATGGTGCGGGCGAATAATCTGTCGAAGGTAAATGTGGCATTTTTTATGATGAATGGGATCATCAGTGTGATCGTGGGAACGCTGGGGATTGTGGATATTTTGAAATAACAGAGCGGGCCGTGCGGGCCCGGAATGCCGGACCGACACGGTCCGGCTCTGTAAGGGTATACTTAATTCAATGGATATGCCGCGCGTCGATGATCCCGCTCTGATTCCCATCGCCCGCAAGGTGATGGAGGGAGCCTCATTGTCGGCACAGGACGGCGCGGCCCTCTACGCGAGCCGCGATCTGCACGGGATCGGCCGGCTGGCGAATTTCGTCCGGGAGAAGCTGCACGGGGCCAAAACGTATTTTAACCGCAACCGGCACATTAACTACACGAATGTCTGCGCCCTCTCCTGCAAGTTCTGCTCTTTCTATCGCAAGCGCGGGGAAGAGGGAGCGTACGAGATGCCGGTGGAGCAGGTGATCGTCACCGCCGCCAAGGCCGCCGATGCGGGGGCGACCGAGGTTCATATCGTCGGCGGGCTGCATCCCTGGCTGAAATTCGATTATTACCTGGACATGCTTCGCGGCATCCGTCGCGAGCGGCCGGCGCTGCATATCAAGGCGTTCACGGCCATCGAGATCATCCACCTTGGCCGGATCGCGCACCTGGAAGTGCGCGAAGTCCTGACGTCGCTGCGCGATGCCGGGCTGGGCAGCTTGCCGGGCGGCGGCGCGGAGATTTTCGACGATCGCGTGCATGATGAAGTCTTCCGCGGCAAGGTACGGGCCGATCGATGGTTCCACGTGCATCGCACCGCCCACGAGCTGGGGATCGCATCCAACGCCACGATGCTGTATGGCCACGTCGAAACCGCCGCCGAGCGAGTCGGGCACATGATCAAGCTGCGCCAACTTCAAGCCGAATCGCTGGCCGCCATGAAATCCGACCCGCAGCGCGCCTGCTTCAACTGCGTGATCCCGCTGAGCTTCATCCCGCAGGACAGTGAGCTTGGCCATCTCCCCGGCCCGACCGGCCTGACCGATCTGAAAACGCTGGCAATCGCGCGCCTGATAATCGACAACATCGCACACATCAAAGCATTCTGGATCATGCAGGGCGTGGGCCTCTCGCAAATCGCCCTGCACTGGGGTTGCGACGACCTGGACGGCACGGTCGTGTGGTACGACATCACCAAGGGCCAGGGCCACGGCGTGCACCAGGAACTTCGCGTGTCGGATATTCGGCGGTTGATCCGCGAAGCGGGACGGATTCCGGTGGAAAGAGATACTCTGTATCGGGAAGTGGTGAAGGATAAAGAGATTGCCGATTGCGGCTCGACTGAGCTCGCCGAAGTCCGATTGCCAATTGAGGAATTTGGTTAGCGGTCTGGCTTCCCTCGAAGGAACCTTCATAAGAATTTGTTGCGCTCGGTTCGAACTGGGATTGCGGTGACAACTCGGCCCTAAAGGTTGTTGCCGCAAGCGCCTGCAATTGATCCCCCACTACTCCGAGGTATTTTGTAGACGAAGGTTCTGTCTGATTGATTTCAAACACATTTTTCCGATGGCGTGCAGAATCGAAGGTATGAAGCGGGGCGTGTTCTGATCCCGAGTGCGCATTGATCGCGTGCCTTTTCCGGCGCAATTTGTTAGCGGCATGACCTCCGGCTGCGGTTCAATTTGAGAGTTCCTTAGGTCTCCACGCCCGCACAATTCGGTGTTGGAGCGAGATAGCGACAGGACAAATGTAAACGCACAGATCCAGAATGGGTCAATTTCAACTGCCGAACCATTGTGATACAGCGGGTGATCGTAATGAGGCCAATTGTTATCATTGGGTAATGCTCAACTTGTCCACCGCACCACGTCAAGGTCGACGGAGACATCGATGGCCCCACCTGTTGTTAATAGCGTCGGGCATGTGCGCTACGATTGCATGTGCCACTGGGATATTGTTGGCTCGAAGTTATTGGCGGGCAGACGTCGTGCACCACGAGCCAAATAATCATGTAGGATCACAAGAAGTTTGCTCAGCAAGTGGGAAAATCGCTCTTGTTTTGGACAATACAGTTGCCGATCCTTTGGTTCATTTCTCCGTTGGCTGGACGCATTTCTCCGACCCGGTTGTGCAGCTTGGTTATAAATACTTAGGCATAAGAACGAGTTCTGGGATTCCTTTTCAACACGGGCGCGACAGACACTTCGAGCTCTTTGTGATTCCGCATTGGGTATTCGTTGTAGTTTTTTTGGTATTGTCGGCGTTATTCTTCTGGATATTTCGCAAAATACCGACCCCTTTGTAAGGCGATCCGCATCACTTCAGCGACAGGAGCGGACCATGAGCGATTATGTGTGGAAATCGAGAATTAGCGCGTTCTGACCGCGTATGGGCAATGATCGGTTCAATGTTCAGAACGGCAATCGATCAAGATAGTGGCTTCTCGTCGTCTAGAGGCGGCCGGACATGTTGTAGCCGTCTTTGATCGGAAGCGCCGAACTCACGAAAGTTCTGGCGAGCTTGTGTCAAGCTGAGCGATCGATTTGGGCCGCCACGAATCGTATCCGCATCATTGTCGTCTTGGCCGTCGTCCTCCCAGAAACAGACAGGGCAAATGTCATAGCCGCCGCGTTTAGTCAAGGTCAGATAGCCGCAACAAGGGCAAGCGTGTCGTTGGCCATCGCGAGGTCCGAGACGCAAGGAATGGCGTTCAAGGCGGTCGATGTACCAGTCGAACCACTGCTGGTGACGTGCCAATTCCTCGGGAGATGGATCACCGCCTTTGGACATAACGAATGCCTGTTCTGTGGCGGCACGCAAATCGCCGAGCCACTACAGGGCAGGAGAAGTATAACGACAAGGCGAGCTATGAAGGATGGTTGAAACAAAATCCGTGGCCGAACTCCCTATTGGAGCACAGCCGCCGCGAGCGATGCGCACTGAATAATCGCCGCGCCTAGTTGGAGGTACGGACTGGTCGAGCGGGCGCCTGCGGGAGGGACGTACACGGCGGGCATGGCCCGCCGGCTAAACGGAGAGGCTGAACTTGAATCACTGCACCTGAGGAGTCGGGGGGGCTTCTTGTGATTCGGCGGATTCGGGGCGGGATTTACCGTGTTCGTGTTCGCGCACCAACGCGTCGCGGATTCTGCACATGAAGAAATCGGTCAGGGCGGGTAACGCGACGGCAAAGCTTAGAGATAATCTGGACATCGGCTTGGGCCATACTTCGCGCACCGGCTTGCGGATGGCGCGGACCATTCTGGCGGCGACGTGGGCGGCGGATTGCTTGCTGCCCTGGGCCAGGGCGGCGGGACTCATGCCGCTCAGGTCATTCGCTGTCGTGAAGAAGTCGGTTTCGGTTAATACCGGGTGGACGCTGGTGACGGCGATGCCGAAGGGACGAAGCTCGATGCGCAAACCTTCGGCGAGGCTGAGCTGCGCGGCCTTGGTGGCGGCATAGGTGCTGAAGTACGGCAGGCCGCGGCGAGCGCAGGCGCTGGAGACGATCATGATCTGGCCGTGATAGCCGTCGCGCGCCTCCTGCTTCTTCATGATGGGGATGGCCTGGCGAATACACTCGATGGTGCCGAACAGGTTGGTCTGGAAGATCCGGCGGATATCCTCCTGGCTCATCTGGTCGAAGGCGCGTGCGAAGCCAAAGCCGGCGTTGCAGACCAGGGTGTCGAGGCGGTCGAATTTCTCCACTGCGGAGTGAACGAGGCGCTGGCAATCGTCAGCTTTGGAGACGTCGGTGTTGAGACAGCAATGATTGCCGCCCAGGGAGCAGTTCATCTCCTGGAGCCTGCTAAGCCGCCGCGCCCCTAGCACCAGCTTTCCCCCTTGGGATGCCAGATCGATGGCCAGGGCCTTTCCGATGCCGGAGCTGGCGCCCGTGATGACCGTCACCATGTCGTGCAGTTCTCGGCCCATGGCAATAATTGTAACCTCCCCGTCCCCCGCTTCTATCCCCTGTGCAAGCCAACCTCAGCGACCTAAACTAAGTTAGCATGTTTAGCGGAATTGTCGAAGGAGTTGCTTCGGTTGCAGCGGTTTGGGACGGGCCCAATTCGCGCAAACTGACATTGGACAGCGAGGGGACGGATTGGGCGGTGGGCCAGAGCCTGGCCGTGAACGGCTGTTGCCTGACGATCGCCGAGATCATGCCGGGCAAGCTGGTTTTTGATGTCGTCAGGGAAACGTTGGACAAAACCAACCTGGGGCTGCTGGAAGCGGGGTCGGAAGTGAATATCGAGCGGCCGCTGCGGCTGGGGGACCGGCTGGACGGCCATTTTGTGCAAGGACATATCGACGGCACCGCATTATTGCTGGAAAACATTCGTCAGGGCACGGATCGACGGCTTAAACTGCAATCACCGCCCGAATTGGCAAAGTATCTGGCCCCAAAGGGTTCCGTGAGTTTGGATGGGGTAAGTTTAACTATTGCATCGCTCGGGCAGACCAGCTTTGAGGTCGCCCTGATCCCCACCACGCTGGCCCGGACGACGCTGGGCAAAAAAACGGCAAATTGGCCGCTAAATCTGGAGGCCGACATATTGAGTAAAACTGTTGTAAGTTGGTTGGAGCGTCAGACGCGCGGTGCGGCTCGACTGAGCTCACCGAAGTCAAGCACCGCGGCTAAATGAGCAGCAACGCAAGCCGTCGTCTGAAATTGGCTTGATGCCGGCGCGATGTCGGACGATGATTAAAGTGCAATGGACTACCGCCCCGTCATCGCGATCAGCATGGGCGAGCCCGCCGGCATCGGGCCGGAAGTCATCGTCAAAGCTTTGGCCGATCCCGTCTTGCGCCACCGCGCCCATTTCATCATTTATGGAATGAACGAGCTGCTGCACTACGCCGCCGACGTGGCTGAGTTTGACGTCTTCTGGTGGCGCGATCAATACAACGGCCGACTGCGCAGTTATCCGCATGACGTGGTCGTCGTGGATTACGACCAATATTCGATGCTGGGCACGGCCATTCGCGCTCCCAGCAAGATGGGCGGCGAAGCCTCGATGCGTTTCTGCCTCGACGCCATCGACGCCGCCACGCGCAAGCTCGTCGATGCCGTCGTCACCGCCCCCATCGCCAAGGAGAGCTGGAAGCTGGCTGGCTTCAATTTTCCAGGCCATACCGAGCTGCTGGCGCATCGCACGCATTGCCGCCGATACGCGATGATGTTCACCGGCGGGCCGCTGCGGGTGGCATTGGCGACGGTCCACGTTCCGCTGATGGGCCTGTGGGGGAGGCTGAACATTGGCGCGGTATTCCAGCCAATCGAGCTGCTCCACCAGGCCATGGTGGAATGGTTTGACATCCCCAAGGCCCGGATTGCCGTATGCGGCGTCAACCCCCATGCGGGGGAACACGGAATGTTCGGTGACGAGGAGGAGCGCATCATAGAGCCGGCCATCCTGATGGCCCGCGACCAGGGCATCGACGCCAGCGGGCCGTATCCATCCGATACCATCTTCCTCCGCGCCCGGGACGGGCATTTCGATGCCGTGGTGGCGATGTATCACGATCAGGGGCTGATTCCGCTGAAGCTGCTGGCTTTCGATCAGGCAGTGAACGTTACATTGGGGCTTCCCATCATCCGCACCAGCCCCGATCACGGCACGGCTTTCGATATTGTCGGACGCAACCGGGCCAATTCGGGCAGCATGCGGGCGGCGATTGAATTAGCCATCGATCTGGCCATCAAACGGCAGCGCCGCAAGGTCATGGGGATTCATCCAACCCCCTCAATTTGACAACCCCGCCTCGTCTCAAGTACCGTTCCGCACTCCATGAAAACCGCCGTTGTCAGCCGAGCCAAAGCCTATTTGAAGGTGCGCCAGAAGTCGGTCCGCGACGCCATGAAAAAGCTGCAGATCGACGGGCTGCTCCTGACCGTTCCGGCTGATCTTGCCTATCTTACCAACTTCACGGGGGATGATTCCGTCGGGGTTATTTCTCTCGACGACTTCATTCTCGTCACCGATTTCCGGTACCAGGAGCAAGCTCACATCGAAGCGGAGTGGCTTTCCGTCGTCATGCGCGACGGCAAAATGTCCGAAGCACTCGGCAACGCTTTGATCCAGGCGAAGGTCAAGCGCGTGGGGTTCGAAGCCAATTCCATGCCCTTCGGCCAGGTTCATGCATTGGACAAGGTCATCAAGGACCAGGGCCGCGCCATCGAGCTGGTGCCCCTGGAGGATGTGATGCTCAACATCCGCAAGGTCAAGGACGACCATGAGATCGGCCTGATCCGCAAATCGGTCGGTGTGGCGGAAGAGGCTTTCACCGCCATCCGCGACGAGATCAAGATCGGGCAATCGGAAAATTACCTGGCGGGGCTGCTGGTCTTCGAGCTGCGCAGTCGCGGGGCGAGCGACGCCAGTTTTCCCGCCATCGTCGCCGCCGGCGCCAACAGCAGCCTCCCCCACTATCGGCCAGGCGAAGCGCTGGTGGAGAACGACCAGCCCCTGCTGTTCGACTGGGGCGCGCTGTTCAAGGGGTATTGCAGCGATCTGACCCGGACCCTCATCGTCGGCCAGGTGTCCGAGCGCATCAAGCGGATCTACACGATCGTGCTGGAGGCGCAACTGGCGGCGATCGAGTTTCTTCGCCCCGGCGTGACCACCCGCCAGGCAGACCGCGTTGCCCGCCACGCCATCGAGAAGGCCGGGTTCAAGGAGTTTTTCGGACATGGCCTGGGTCACGGCATCGGTCGGGAGATCCACGAAATGCCCGCCATGAGCCGCACCGCCAATGACGAGGAGCTACAGCCGGGCATGATTGTCACCGTCGAGCCTGGGATTTATCTCCCCGGCGAAGGGGGCGTGCGCATCGAGGATGATGTGCTGATCACGCACAGCGGCTGCGAGGTCCTGTCTTCCCTGGATAAGTCCTTCGAGGGGTGCCACATTGAGTGAAAAAAAGCGCCCAAAGGCACCGGCCCCGTCGCTCGCCAATTCCAGCCCCATGGATCAGCGCCTGCTGGAGAGCCTGGTTAAGCTGATGCGGGCCAACGATCTGAGCCTGCTGGAGCTGCGCGACGGTGGGAAACGTGTTGTCCTGCGGCGTGGTGCGTTGGAAGGCCCGATCGCGGTGACTTCCCAGACGGGGTCGTCGCCTGCTTCTACCCATGCTGCCGGCGCCTCGCCGCCCCCCACCGCGCAGGATCAGTCGCCCGATCTCATTCCAATCAAGAGCCCGATGGTCGGCACCTTCTACGCCGCCTCCAGCCCCGACGCCAAAGCCTTCGTCACCGTCGGCTCGTCGGTCGAGGAGGAGACCGATGTCTGCGTCATCGAGGCGATGAAGGTCTTCAACAACGTCAAGGCCGAATGCAAAGGGACGATCGCCAAGATCCTGGTGACCAACGGCCAGGCGGTGGAATTTGGGCAGGTGCTTTTCCTCGTCAAACCCTGAAGGAGTTTTGGTGGGCCAGCTGACGATGAATTTAAGCCGGCGCGAAGATAGGTCTCGTGGTTCTCACAAGGCAAAGCGCCGCCACCTGAAGTTCGCCGATGCCGGCGACGTCGCGGCGGAAGTTCGATTGTTGCGGAAGGGATATCAGCGCGCCGGCAACTGGTCGCTGGAACAGATTTGCTGGCACTTGAACAAAGCGCTGAGCTATTCAATGCAGCCGGTCGAGAGCACCGCCGCGCGAGTCGGTCTAATTCGTCGGCTTCAACTGCGAATTATCCTGGCCACAAAGCGGATCCCGCTGCGCGTTCGAGCGCCGCAGCGCATCATGCCGTCGGACGAAACGGACGCTTCGGCGATCGACGAATTCCTGCTCACACTTCAGGTATTGCAGGCGTATGATGGGCAGTTCGCACCACATCGACTATTCGGCCCAATCAGTCGCGATCAGTTTTTTCGCTTTCACATGATTCATTGCGGCCATCACTTGGGCTATCTAATCCCCGCCAGGAATTAGCGATGTTTTCCAAGATCCTGATCGCCAACCGAGGGGAAATCGCCCTGCGTATCATCCGCGCCTGCCGCGAGATGGCGATTCAGACGGTCGCGGTTTATTCCACGGCGGATCGGGACGCGGCTTATCTGAAGCTGGCCGATGAATCGATCTGCATTGGCGATGCGCCGCCCGCAGATAGTTATCTCAACATCCCGCGCATCATTTCCGCCGCGGAGATTACCGACGTGCAGGCCATCCACCCCGGTTACGGCTTTCTGGCCGAGAACGACCACTTCGCCGAAGTCTGCCGAAGCTGCAAAATCGAATTCATCGGCCCGCCAGTGTCGGCGATGGCGGCGGTGGGCGACAAGGTCGCGTGCAAAAAATTGGCCAAAAAGGCCAAGGTGCCCACGGTCGGTGGCAGCGAGGGCGCCGTCGATGACGAGAAGATGGCGCTGGCGCTGGCGGATCGGATCGGCTACCCCGTGATCATCAAGGCCGCCGCCGGTGGTGGCGGACGCGGCATGCGCGTCGCTCACAACGACGGCTCACTGCGATCCGGACTCAAACAGGCGCAGGCCGAAGCGGAAAACGCCTTCAAGGATTCCACCGTCTATATCGAGAAATATATTGAACTGGCCCGTCACGTCGAGGTGCAGATCCTGGCCGACCATCACGGCAACACTGTCCATCTGTGGGAGCGCGACTGCTCGATGCAGCGACGGCATCAGAAGCTGGTCGAGGAATCGCCCTGCCCGGTCCTCAAGCCGGAGAATCGCCAGAAACTGTGCGACGCCGCCGTGCGGCTGATCAAGGCCGCCGGATACACCAACGCCGGTACCGTCGAGTTCCTGGTCGATCGCAAGCAAAACTTTTTCCTGCTCGAGGTCAACGCGCGCATCCAGGTCGAGCACCCTGTCACGGAGCAGGTCACGGGAATTGATCTGATCAAGGAGCAGATTCGCATCGCCGCCGGCCTGCCGCTCAGTTTCAGGCAGAAGGATGTCGTGCAGCGCGGCCACGCCATCGAATGCCGGATCAACGCGGAGGATCCGCAGCGCAACTTCGCCCCGTCGCCGGGACTGATCGAGGAGCTCCGCCTGCCCGGAGGCGCCGGGGTGCGGCTGGACAGCCACGTCTATGCCGGATACCGAATCCCGCCCAACTACGACAGCATGATCGGCAAATTAATCGTGCACCGCTCCACGCGCGCCGAGGCCATCGCCACCATGAAGCGCGCCCTGGGCGAGTTCCACGTCGCCCCGATCAAAACGACGATTCCGCTGCATCTTCAGATCATGGACAACCAGAATTTTCTCAGCGGCCAGGTGGACACGGGGTTCGTCGAGCGCGTGCTGTTGGGGAGATGAGTGGGAGTTTAATGACGAAATTAATTTCGTCATTAACAAGTTTGATCCCCCGCCCGTCGAAACTTATCATTCGCACCCATGGCACTTCTGAAGGGCAACGCGGTTGTTGGCCAATCGGGTGGGCCGACGGCGGTGATTAACCAATCCCTCGTCGGTGTCATCGAGGGGATCAAACAGGCGGGGAATATCGAGCAGATTCTGGGGGCAAAGCACGGCGTGAAGGGAATTATCAATGAAAGCTTCATCAACCTGAAAGCGGTCAAGAGCGAGGTGCTCGAGCGCGTCGCCAACACACCGGCTGCGGCGCTGGGATCCACGCGGGACAAGCCGGATGCCGCTTATTGCGAGAAAATCTACAACGTCCTGGTCAAGAATAATGTGCGTTATTTCTTCTACATCGGCGGCAACGATTCGGCCGACACGGCGCGGATCGTCTACGAGCTGGCCAAGCGCAACAATTACGAGCTGCGCGTCTTCCACGTCCCCAAAACCATCGACAACGACCTGCGTGTTCACGACCATTGCCCCGGCTATGGCTCGGCCGCCAAGTTCGTGGCGTCGGCGATGATGGGCGACAATTACGACAACAAATCGCTGCCGGGGATCAAGATCAATATCATCATGGGCCGCAACGCCGGATTCCTGACGGCGGCTTCCATCCTGGCGCGGCAGCGCGAGGGGGACGGGCCGCATCTGATGTATTTCCCGGAAGTGCCCCTCAGCCAGGACAAGCTGCTGGGCGATGTCGATCGCGCTTACCGAAAACTTGGGCGATGCCTGATCGCCGTCAGCGAAGGCATCGTCCGGCCGGATGGCACCACCTGGACCGAAGCGATGGCGGAGAACCTGGACCGCGACAGCCATGGCAACGTGCAGCTTTCCGGCATCGGCGCGCTGGGCGATTTTCTCGCCGATCTGATCAAGCGGCGGCTGGGCTCCTCGTCGAGCCGCTCGCTGCGCGTCCGCGCCGACACCTATGGATATCTGCAGCGCAGCTTCCCCGGCTGCATCAGCGATGTCGATGCCCGCGAGGCGCGGCGCGTCGGACGCATGGCCGTCAAGTACAGCCTGGCCGATCAACCCGAAGGTAGCGTGGCGATGCGCCGGCTGCCCGGGGCGTCGTACAGCATCGAAACTTTCCTCACCCCACTGGCCACCGTCGCCAAGGAAACCCGCAAAATGGATCCCGCTTTCCTCGCCGAGGGGAATAATGTGACCGAGGCGTTTGTGGATTACGTGCGGCCGCTGGTCGGTGAGCTGCCTCGCGTGGGTTCGCTGGATGAAGTTTAGCGGGCGCGCGCTGGCGCGGCGTGGTGTGGCGTGAATCCAACGCCGGGCAAGCCCGGCCGCTAAACTTGATGCTATAATACTCCCGATGTTCGGCGCTTGTGCTTGTCCACGTTGCAACAAGGTCGTCCCGGCGAGTTCGCGATTCTGCCGACGTTGCGGATGGCGGCTGATCTCGCCCCAGCCCACCCCGTGGTCCCGCGGCCACGCACGCCGAAAAGGTTCGGGCCTGGGATGGATTTTCTTCCTCTGCTTCGGATGTCTATTCTGGTTCCGCGCCGGCTCTCACACGCTCCACACGAACCCGGTATTCCCGCCTGTCCCGTATCCAACCAACACGGTCAGACCGGTGCAGGTCTATCAGAATCCGGATCACTACGAGCAGCCGCCCACCGTGATCTATTCCGACGGCCCCTCCCGGTCGCACGAGCGGCGATAAGAACGCATCCCGACGTTGCACCTGATATCCGGCTTCCCATATCATGTCGTTTCCCCATAGAGGATGACATGATCAAATCAACCGCGCGTTTTGTTTCGCATCTGGCGTTGGCGGTCGTGCTTTTGTCCACCCCCGCCTGGGCGGACCCCATCGAGGTAAAAGATTTTGGAAAGACGTCCGACAACGAACTGGTCCACCAATACATCCTCACCAACAAGCCGGGAGCATCGGCGCGGTTGATCGACTATGGCGCAATCCTCACCAACCTCTTCGTGCCGGACAAGAACGGGAAGATGGGCGACGTGGTCCTGGGCTTCGATGATGCCAAACAATATGAGATGGGCGGACCGTACATGGGCTGCATCGCCGGACGCTATGCCAACCGAATCGCCAACGGCATGTTCACCATCGACGGTGTGAGCTATGCGGTGACCATGAACCAGGGAACCAATTGCCTGCACGGCGGGTTCAAGGGCCTGGCAAAGCGAATGTGGCATGGCGAGACGGGCATGACCCCGGATGGTCCGACGGTCCGGTTCACCATTCACGATCCCGATGGGGCCGAGGGATTCCCCGGCAACGTCAACGTCACCGTCTTATATTCACTCACCAACGACAACGTGCTGAAAATCCAGTATTTCGCCACCACCGACAAGCCCACGCCGATCAACCTGACGCATCACAGTTATTTCAACCTCAGCGGAAGCGGGGATGTGCTGAAATATGTGGCCAAAATTAACGCGACGCACTACCTGCCGGTCGATTCCACGCTGATCCCCACCGGCCAGGTCGCGCCGGTCGCCGGAACGCCATTCGACTTTACCAAGGCCAAGCTGATTGGCCATGACATCAAATCGCTGGCGAGCAAGCCCCTTGGATACGATCACACGATGGTCCTGGACAATCCGGGCGGCAAATTCATCCAGGCGGCGCAGGTGTACGATCCGAATTCCGGCCGGCTGCTGGAATGCTGGACCACCGAGCCGGGAGTGCATTTCTACACCGCCGGCGGTTTGAACAACGTACCGGGAAAGAATGGTCAAAGCTACGGACCGGGCGCCGCGTTTTGCCTGGAGACGCAGCACTATCCGGATTCGCCCAATCACCCCGATTTTCCCAGCACGATCCTGCGTCCGGGCCAGGTCTATCGGCAACTGACGGAATTCAAATTCTCCATCCCGGACAAACCGCTGCAACCCGGACAATAATTCCCATGCGCCAAATAATTTCACTGCTGATTGCGATCGTGAGTCTGTCGGCCCTGGGCGCTGCGACAACACAGCCCTCTTCCGACGCAGAACCTGGCCGGGGAAAAGTCGTCGGGTTGGATTACTTCTTTAACCACCAGGTCCGCAACGGTGAGCAGTACCATTACATCTGGGATGACACGCACAATTCCGGTTATTCGAAATTCGGCGGTGTGTGGAAGGAGTGCGGGGCGACGCTTTCCACGGTGAAACACGCCCCCACGCGCGCCGACCTGGATCAATTGTCGATCTATATCATCGTCAATCCCAGCACCGTGAAAGAATCGCCCAACGGACAGCCCAATTTTATGACCGACCAGGATGCACAGACGATTGCCGGCTGGGTCAATGACGGCGGCGTCCTCGCCATGTTCGCCAACGACAAGAACACCTGCGAGCTGGAGCATTACAATCTGCTGGCGCAGCGCTTTGGGATCACATTCAACATTGACCTGCGCAATGCCGTTCCGACTGTGGCCGACCGGGCGCGCGGGACATTTTTCGCCGCGCAGTTTCCCGATCATCCGCTGTTCCGGGACGTGCCGGCGATTTTTGTGAAGGAAATCTGCACGCTACAGGTGAAGCCGCCGGCGCAGCCGCTGCTGGTCGTGGATAACGAGCAGGGGACGGGTAAGGACATCATCATGGCAACGGCGCATTACGGGAAGGGTCTGGTCTTCGCGGTTGGCGATCCGTGGTTTTACAATGAGTACATCGATCTGAAATCGCCCCCGCTGCCGATCGACAACCACAAGGCCGCGGAAAATTTCTGCCGCTGGCTTCTCGGCGCCGCTTCTCTCCCGAAGCAAGGCGCCATCCAGGGCCTCGATAGCCTGAACCGCGATCGTGAATGAATGGGAGGTATGGCGCAATCCGAAACTGAAAGTTTGTTTCAGAATGCCTTGCGGCATCATCAGGCCGGGGAATTGACCGAGGCGCAGACTCTGTATCGCCAGGTAATCGCGCGCAAATCGGATCATGCGGGTGCATCGCATTATCTGGGCGTTATCGCATACCAGTCGGGAGACCTGCAGAACGCGGTGGACTTGATCCGCCGCGCCATCGCGCTGCGGCCGGATTATGCGGAGGCGTATAACAACCTGGCCGCCGCCCTGCGGGACCTGGGAAAGACGGACGAGGCCATCACCGCCGCGCGGCGGGCGATCCAGCTCAAGCCGGATTACCCCGAAGCGCACAACACCCTCGCCAATGCGTTGCGGAACCAGGGACATTTGCAGGAGGCCATCGCCGCATACCGCAAGGCCATCGAACTGAAGCCGGACTCGGCCCAGGCATACAATAATCTCGGCAATGCCCTGCGAGATCTGGGACAAGCGGACGAAGCGGCCGCGGCGTATCGGCGGGCGATCGAACTGCAACCGGCTTTCCCCCAGGCGCAGAACAATCTCGGTGATGTGCTGCGAGAAATGGGAAAGGTGCGCGAGGCCGTCGCCGCGTATCGACACGCGCTCGCGCTGCAACCGGATTATCCGCAGGCGTGGAATAACCTGGGGATCGCGCTGCGCAGCCTGGGGCAGACCGCCGATGCGATCGCTGCTTTCGGCCGGGCAATCGCGCTGCGAGCCGGCTTTGCCGAGGCGTATAACAACCTGGGGATCGCCCTGCGCGATGCGGGAAAGCTGGATGAGTCGATCGCCGATTGCCGACGTGCGATCGCGCTGCGCCCGGACTTCGCCGAGGCGTATGTCAACCTCGGAATCGCGCTGCGGGTGCAGGGCGAATCGACCGAGGCGATCGCGGCATATCGGCACGCGATGGAGCTGAAGCGTGATTACACGCTGGCGCACAGCAATCTCGTTTATGCGATGCATTTTGATCCTGGATACGACGCTCGGGCGATCGCGCAGGAACATACCCGCTGGAACCACCAGCACGCCGCCCCGCTGAAAAACCTGGTCAAGCCTCACACCAACGATCGTGATCCGGATCGGCGGCTGCGGATCGGATATGTCTCTCCCGATTTCCGCGAACATCCGGTGGGAAGGTTTCTGGCGCCGTTACTGGCGCATCATGATAAGACGCAAGTTGAAGTCTTCGCTTATTCCGATGTCGTTGTGCCCGACGAGATGACAGGCCGTCTTCGGTCGCATATCGATGCATGGCGCGAGATCGTCGGGTTCTCGGACGAAAGCGCGGCCGAATTGATCCGCCAGGATCGGATCGACATCCTGATCGATCTGACGATGCACATGGCCGCCAACCGCCTGCTGGTGTTCGCGCGCAAGCCGGCGCCCGTCCAGGTGACCTATCTCGCCTACTGCTCCAGCACTGGATTGGAGGCCATCGATTACCGCCTGAGCGATCCATTTATGGACCCGCCCGGCATGGACGAAACGATTTACAGCGAGCGGACAATTCGATTGCCGCAGAGCTATTGGTGTTATGACCCGATCATCGGCGATTCGGAGATTGGCCCCCTGCCCGCATTAAAAAATGGATTTGTTACCTTTGGTAGTCTGAACAATTTCTGCAAGGTCAGCGAGCCGACGCTGGCGGCCTGGATTGAGATCCTGCGGAGCATTGCCCATTCCCGGCTTCTGCTGCACGCCAACGAGGGCAGTCACCGCCAGCGCGTCCGCGATCGCCTGCAGCGGGAGGGAATCGATCCAACGCGTTTGCGCTTCGCCAGCTTCATGCCCACGCAGCAGTATTTCGAGCTGTACCGGTTGATCGACATTGGGCTGGATACGTTTCCCTACGGCGGTGGAACGACCACCTGCGATGCCCTGTGGATGGGCGTGCCTGTCGTCAGCCTGGCGGGCCAAACCGGCGTGGGACGCGGCGGCGTGAGCATACTTTCCAATATCGGGTTAACAGAGCTGGTCGCGGATTCGCCGGGGAAATATGTGCAGATTGCACGTGAATTGACGGCAAATCTGGAACATCTCAACCAGATGCGTGGCGCTCTGCGCCGGCGGATGCGCCAGTCGCCGCTGATGGATGCACCACGTTTTGCCAGGGACGTGGAAACGGCCTACCGGCGGATGTGGGTCGAAGCGGTGGGCAGCAAATGATTGCTTATTCTTTCATCGGCTTGCCCAGCTTCTGGCGCTTCATCGCGATGTAATAGATGTGATGATCCAGGTGCTCGGCGGTCCAGTTGATCGCCTGCTCCAGGGTGAAGATGCCGATATCGCTGTGGTCACCCGTGCGCGCGAAAGCCTCGTCGGGCAGCTGTCGCAGGATAATGCTGAGCTGGCGGCGATTCAGATCGAGAATTTCGGCGGCGACGTGCGCATCCTGTTCTTCGCTGAACAGCTTCGATGCGAACTTGCTTTCGTCATAATTGAGAATTTTCGGTTTGTCTTCGGCGATGACCAGCTTCATGCGCGAAGTCCAGATCAACTCATCGTCCATCAGGTGCAACGCCACCTGCTGAATCGACCAGCGGCCGATCTCCAGCGCGGCGGGCGGTTGCCAGAGCAGATTGTCGCGGGTCAGCCCGTCGACGGCCCGCAGCAGTTTCTGGCCTCCGTCTGCGAAATCGTTGATGCGCTGTCGATCCATGGTCCCCCTCATCTCATCGGATTGCCGAGCTTATCCCGCTTGAGGCGGATGAAATTGACGTGGTGCGGCACGTGCTGGACCATCGCCTGGACGGCTGCATCGAGCGTGATTTCGCCGCGTTCGTTGTGCGTCCCCGTGCGCGCGAACGCGGAGTCGGACAGCTTGCGCAGAACCCTGGCGAACATCTTGCGGTTCAGGTCGAATATCCGCACCGCCTGCTGTGCATCCTGCAAATCATAAAACAGCCTGGCCGCAAACTTACTTTCGTCGTAACCAAGAATTTGCGGATGGTCCTCGGCGATGATCGATTTCATGCGCGCCGTCCAGACGAGATCCGCATCCATCAGGTGGATAATGATTTGTTGAATCGTCCATGACCCGATGTCCGCAGCGCCAGCGGGCGGCGCGGCGAGCAGGTCCGCCTGCAAAAGCCCGTCGATGGCGCGCGCGAGTATTTCCCCGCCGTGTTCGTATTCGTCGATGAGATTGCGATCCATATCGTTTCCGCCGCCGCGTGGGAAAGACTTTTACTCGATTGGCGCGGGAATACAAAGCCCCGCATGTACATGCCCGGCTGCGAAGACCGTACAATCGAGCGGATGGAGCGTGATGGCGAGTCGATCCTGGTTTTGAATGCGGGGTCGTCCAGCATCAAATTCGCCGTGTTTTCCGGGAATGCCCAGGAGCCGCCCAGGCGAGCGCTTTCGGATGCCGTCTCCGGAGTTGAAACACCGCAAGCGGCCATCGCGCAGGTTCTCGATGCGATCGCGGCGCTGGGCTTGCAAAGATTCGCCGCTGTCGGGCATCGCATCGTGCACGGCGGGCCCAAGCATTTCCAGCCGCAGCGCATCGATGCGGCGCTGCTGGATGATCTTCGGCAAATCGTGGACTTCGCGCCCGAGCATTTGCCGCAGGCGATTGCGCTCATCCAGGCCATTGGCAACCGGTTTGGTGATACGGTGCAGGTGGCCTGCTTTGATACGGGGTTTTTCCGTGATTTGCCGGCGGTGTCGCGCCGGTTGCCGCTGCCGCGCAAGCTGGAGTCGATCGGCGTGCGGCGGTATGGGTTTCATGGGTTGTCATATGAATATTTGATGCGCGAGCTGGAGCGCATCGGACGCCCCGGCGAGGCGCATGCGCGGGTGATCCTGGCGCATCTGGGCAACGGCGCAAGCCTGGCGGCCGTACTTGGGGGAAAACCGATCGACACGACGATGGGCATGACACCGGCGGGTGGACTGGTGATGAGCACGCGCAGCGGGGATATCGATCCGGGCATCGTGCAGTTTCTGGAGCGGCGCCAGCGCCTTTCGCCCGAGCAGTTTCATCGCATGGTCAACCACGAGTCGGGATTGCTGGGCGTATCGCAAAGCAGCGGCGATATCCGCAAGTTGTTGGAATCCACCGCCAATGATGCGCGGGCGGCCGAGGCGGTGGAGATGTTCTGTTATTCCGCCCGCAAGTGGATCGGCGCTTTCGCGGCAGCGCTGGGCGGGCTGGATACGCTGGTGTTCGCCGGTGGAATCGGCGAGCATCAGCCCATCGTCCGCCGACGAATCTGTCAGGAACTGGGTTTCCTGGGCATCGCGCTGGAAGCGAAACGCAATGAGCAGAATGGGCCGATCATTTCGTCCGAAGGTTCGCCAGTCACGGTGCGCGTTATTCCAACCGACGAGGAATCGTCGATTCTGCGCGGCGTGTTGAGCGTGCTTTCAGGTAAGCCATGAAAAACAAATCCGGACAAATTGATTCCCAATTACTGAAGCGGATGGATGCGTATTGGCGGGCGGCGAATTATCTGGCGGTCGGTCAGATTTATCTGCTGGACAATCCCCTGCTGCGCCGCCGGCTGGCGCCCTCGCATATCAAGGCGCGACTTCTGGGGCATTGGGGCACGACGCCCGGGCAGAACTTCATTTATGTCCACCTCAACCGCGCCATCAAGCAGTATGACCTGGACATGATTTATATTTCCGGCCCCGGACACGGCGGACCCGCGGTGGTGGCCAATGTCTATCTGGAGGGAACCTACAGCGAAGTTTATCCAATGGTGACGCAGGACGAGGAGGGACTGCGGCGGCTGTTCAAGCAGTTCTCGTTCCCCGGCGGCATTCCCAGCCATGTCGCGCCCGAAACGCCCGGGTCGATCCACGAAGGGGGCGAGCTGGGTTATTCCCTGAGCCATGCGTTCGGCGCGGTGTTCGATAACCCGAGTCTGATCGTGGCGTGCGTGGTGGGCGATGGCGAGGCGGAGACCGGCCCGCTGGCGACGGCGTGGCATTCCAATAAATTTCTCAACCCGATCACCGACGGCGCGGTCCTGCCCATCCTGCATCTGAACGGATACAAAATCGCCAACCCGACAATTCTGGCCCGGATTCCGCCGGAGAAGCTGGAGAGTTTGCTGATCGGCTACGGATGGAAGCCCTATTTCGTCGAGGGGGACGAGCCGATGCCGGTGCATCGTGCGATGGCGGCGACGCTGGATAGTGCGCTGGAGGATATTTTCACGATCCAGCAGCACGCGCGGTCGACGGGAAAATTCGCGCCCACGCCAACCTGGCCAATGATCGTCTTGCGTACGCCCAAGGGATGGACGGGGCCGAAAATTGTGGATGGATTGCCGATGGAGGGCACGTTCCGCTCGCACCAGGTCCCACTATCCGATCCGCGGAATAATCCAAAGCATCTGAAGGAATTGGAACGCTGGCTCAAAAGCTATCGGCCGGAGCAACTGTTTGATCAGAAGGGAAAGCTCATGCCGGAGCTGGCGGAGCTGGCGCCGGCGGGCGAGCGGCGCATGGGCGCCAACCCCCACGCCAACGGTGGACTGCTGCTCAAAGACCTGCGCCTGCCCGACTACCGCGATTATGCCGTCAGCGTGCCCAGGCCTGGCGGCGTGCTGGCGGAGGATACCCGCGTCTCGAGCGCATTTTTGCGCGACGTTCTGAAGCTCAACCAGGACCATCGCAACTTCCGCATCTTCGGGCCGGACGAAACCGTCTCCAACCGATTGTTGGATATTTTCGAGACAACGCAGCGGCAATGGGAGGCGCCGATCATCCCCACCGATCAGTGGCTGGCGACCGACGGCCGCGTCATGGAAGTCCTCAGCGAGCACCAGTGCCAGGGATGGCTCGAGGGATATCTGCTCACCGGGCGGCACGGACTGTTCAACAGCTACGAGGCGTTCATCCATATCGTCGATTCGATGTTCAACCAGCATGCGAAATGGCTCAAGGTCACCAGCACGCTGCCGTGGCGTCGGAAAATCGCGTCGCTGAATTATCTGCTGGCCAGCCATGTCTGGCGGCAGGACCATAACGGCTTCACGCACCAGGACCCCGGGTTCATCGATCACGTGGTGAACAAGAAAGCGCAGATCGTGCGGGTATATCTCCCGCCCGATGCGAATTGCCTGCTCTCGGTGATGGATCACTGCCTGCGCAGCAGACATTACGTGAACGTCGTGGTCGCCGGAAAACACCCCGCGCCCCAATGGCTGGCGATGGAGGCGGCGGTGAACCACTGCGCGGCCGGAATCGGCATCTGGGAATGGGCCAGCAACGATCGCGGCGGCGAACCGGATGTCGTCATGGCCGCCGCCGGTGACGTGCCGACGCTGGAAACGCTGGCCGCCGTGACCATCCTGCGCCGCGCGTTGCCGCAGTTGAAAATCCGCGTCGTGAACGTCGTAGACCTGATGAAGCTGCAGCCGGCCAGCGAGCATCCCCACGGTTTGCCCGACAAGGATTTCGACGTGCTCTTCACGCGCGACAAGCCGATCATCTTCGCGTATCACGGGTATCCCTGGCTGATCCATCGCCTGACCTATCGCCGCACCAATCACGCCAACCTGCACGTGCGCGGGTACAAGGAGGAGGGCTCGATCACCACGCCGTTCGACATGGCGGTGCTGAACGAGATGGATCGATTTCATCTGACGATGGACGTGATCGACCGCCTGCCGCAACTAGGCTCGCGAGCGGCGTATCTGAAGCAGGAACTGCGCGACAAGCTGGCGGAGCATCGGCAGTATATCGACCGCTATGGGGATGATTTGCCGGAGATCCGGGGGTGGAAATGGGGAGCGGCGAAATGATGAGTGATGAATGATAAATGACGGATGGTCATTGATGCAGCGTCGGCCGATCGGCATCCTGATGCGCGTCTTGTCGTTGGTGCTCACTGTTGCCGTTCTGACCTTATGGGCGCGCAGCTTGACGGTTGCGGATTGGCTCAGCCATTCTCGGCCAATCGAGATTAATGGCCGCTATGCCCGCGCTGAATGGATCCTTTTATCGGCTTACGGCGATATCTCTATTACAAGGGCGTACCGAATTCCGATCGACGCTTCATCGGCTGCGTGGCTGAAGGAACTGGATCGACAGTCGGGGCTCGGTTGGTCATGCGCGCCTGTCGATTCGTACCCTCCGAGTTGGAGAGATTTCGTCAGCGGTTTGGTGGGTTTCAGCTTCGGATCCGGCACTCATAAGCAAGGCCGGGCAAATCACCAGTTCAAATCAGTGGAGGTTCCTGACTGGGTGTTGCTGCTCGCGGTTTCGATGCCGGGGGTGTTTGGGGCTGTCAAATTGATTCGGGGATGGCGTGAGCGGCGTCGACGTGGTTTTCCGCTCGATGCCCCATTGACAGGCGAAACGACGTGAACGTTCGCTGGAGCGGACGGCAACGGCGGGTATCATTCGGAAGGTCAATTAAGGAAATGAAACGGGAGGAAATGAAACGGGGACGTAGCGACGTGAGCGCTTTGGAAAGGCCTGCGCAATTCTTGTTTGATCCCAGAGGCCGACGTGAGAATTCAAATCGCAATCGGCTCAATTTCGTCGAGCGTGATCGCATCCGCAGTCCGATCATACAGCTTGGTCGTCCGCGGAGATACATGTGCGGCGATGGCTTGGGAATGCTCAAGCGTGCCGCCGTTTTCGAGATACGCTGAAGGTGTCAGACCTTACTGACGCGCGCCGCAATGGGGCACTTCAGCGGTCCAAAGAGAATAAACCGAGAGCACATATAGTTGCGGGCATCTACGAAAAGGCCGTCGCGAAATTCGACGGGCCAGCCAGCGACAAACGCGCTATTGCTGGACGCGGCTCAGCTTTCCATATCCGCAATCAATTGCCGCAGGTACTTTTGTTCCGCTCGGTCCGCTTGCAGAGCTTCGCGGGGGTGAGCGGCTGCCCATTGCGTAGTTGGCGGGTGTTGAACATCCCATTTCACAGCCTGCACGTCGCGCTCGATCCGGATTTGCCGGGCGTAGACCAGGGTCGAAAGGGGTATGGCGATCGCCAGAGAAATCTTGAGATATGCCCACAGCATCGTATCCGCTCCTTAAACCTTCCTCGGCGCTCCCCCTGCCTGCAGCGATGTCACTCCCACCTGCTCATTCCGTACAGGTCCGCGATGAAGCACCCGCATAGACACTTGCGTGCGCGTGCTTGTGCGCGTGCCAATCAATTTCCCTTCTTCCTCATGCCTTCCAGCTCGCTCGGGCCCAACCACTTGGTGATCAGAACATTGCCACTGTGAGTCACCATCCGCAGACTTGGGCCGCCGCCCTGGTTTGCGCCCAGGGGAAACTCCGAATTAACGTTGCCCATGATCGTCAGGGCCAGCAGATTCACGACGGCGCCCGGGACAAGCTTGACCTGCACGTTTCCGTTGACGCTCATCAGCGAGGAATCTGCCTGCGGCGCATGGAGAAACTCCGCGGATACATTTCCTGTCGCGGTCTTTGCGTTTAATGACGGCCCGGTGAATCGATGGATATCGATGTTTCCATCCCCACCAAAAACCTGTAACGCGCCCGTGCAATCCATGGCATTAATGTTGCCGTGTGCGGCACTAGCATCCACGAAAGCATCAGTCTTGTTAATGTCGACATTACCGGCGGCCGCCTTTAGGTGCAGCGTCCCGTGGCAGGCGATGGCGACGATGTTGCCGGCGGCGCAGTCGCATTTTGCCTCGCCGTCAACTTCCCGCAGGTCGATGTTTCCAGCCGCGGAGGTCGCCTCGACCCGTCCCATACATTGTTGCGCGTCGATGTTTCCGGCCGCAATCCTGGCCTCAACAGCACCGTGGAGATTAACCACGTAGGCATTGCCGGCGGCGTCTTTCAATTGGGCATCGAACTTCACGGGAACGGTAATTTGATATTCGATTTGTGCCGCAGAGGCCGATCCATCGCCAGTCTCGCGAATGTGAACTTCATGGCCTTGCTGGGTCATCGTAATTGGATGATGCTCCAGGAACTCCGCGAGATCTGAGTGTTTCTCGGTCACGAGCACGCGGACGCTATTCTGGTCCCAGGTGCTCACGTGAATGTTGCCTTGATCCACATCCATGACGAGTTTGTCCCCGGGCTGGACGGGGAACGAGCGGATTTGCGTTCCCGGATCGTCGGGTTGGGTCGCGGGTTGGACGTCCCCCGCCAGACTTGCTGGCCCCGGACTTGACGGCGCGGCATCGGCTGCCGCAGCGGGAGTGGCTGCCCCGGCTGGTGTATTTGCCAAGGCGACTATTTGCGGAGTGCTCAGGACCATCCAGGCCAGGGCGATCACCGCCGTCATCGCCAATACCAGCGGCAGAGTCGAAACCCTGGGCGCGACGTTGCGCCGTTTGTCCAGAAGACGTTGCACCCGCCGAAAGAGTTGCGACCGATGACCGGCGGCGCCGCTGGCGAGAATTCCGCAGCGTGCCCACAGCGTCAGCTCGGCAATGCGCGTCAGCGACGTGGCATAGGGCTTGGCGGTTCCCGTGGCGGCGATCACCCAATCGTCGCAGGCCGTCTCGCGCTCCAGCGACAACTGACGATCGATCCAGAACAGCGCGGGCTGAATCGGCAACAGCGCTTCAAGCAGCTTCTGTAGAAGATTGATCCAGTCGTCATAGCGCCGCAGATGCGCCAATTCGTGCAGCGCCACGTGATCGAAGTCCAGCTCGGACATCTGCTGCGGAAGGGATCGGGGAATCAATATCACCGGATCGAACAGACCCAGCGCCATCGGCGCAGAGACATCGTCACAGACCAGCAACCTGGCATTTCGGCCAACGCCGGCCTTTGCACGCAGTACGTTCAAGCGCTCTTGCAATCGTTGAGGGGCCGGTGTGGCGCGGGTCTTCAATCGTTGCATCGAACGATAGCTGATGACTAAACGATTCAGGAGCACGGCCGAGGCCAATGCCCACAAGACGATCATCACTTGCGAAACGGGTCTGGACGCGAGCCGAATCGGGAACAGGGTGTCAGAAGCGATACGCGGGGAAATTGTCACCCCATCGCCCCGGGAAAGTGGCGCCGCCGGCGCCGGCTCAATCGCCGGGAACGCAGGATGCAGGGGATATCCAGCACCAACCGGTGGTGACGGAAGCGCCTCCGGTTTTGCGACAAGCACCGCGGCGGATCGAGCGTGTTGCGGGATGCCACCAATCAGCGGTTGCCGCAGCGGCAGGACCGCCACGAACAAAAGCGCGATCCACCAGACGGTGTAGCGTGTGGCGGCATTCAGCCGCGGGAGGAATTTCAGCAAGAGCCACACGGCCGCCGTCAGCAGCGCCCCTTGCAATATGCCGTTCAATAAAATTGTCATAAAGATTCCAATCGTCTTAATGACGTCTGGTTCAACCGGTCACTCGCTTTCGCTGATCCGCTTTTTGATGCGCTTCAGCTCCCTGGCGTCGATCTCCTCCTCCAACAGCTTCATGACCAACTGCTCCGGCGAGCCGGCGAAGAATCGACTGACCAGATGGCGTATCGCGTTGCTGCTGGCTTCCTTGCTGCCCACCAGGGGTTCATAAACGAAGGCGCGGCCCTGCTTGGTGTGTCGCACGTACCCTTTTTCTTCGAGGATTCGCAGGAGCGTTAACACGGTGGTATAGGCGGGTGGCGGGTCGGCGGGCAGGGCCTCGACCACATCGCTGACCGTGGCGGCGCCCTGGTTCCACAGCACGTGCATGAGCCGCAGCTCGCCTTCGGTCAAATTGGTTGATTTACGCCGCGCCAAGTCGCCTCCACTTCGCAAACAACTAACTAATTAATAGTTCGATATTATCGTCCCGCGGAACGCTGTCAACTAAAAAATTAATAGTTTAGGACCCTGCGGGACTGGATACCCCGCGGTGTGCTCCGCGGGTAATCGTTCGAACAAATCGAATCGGTATTTCGTTATCCCGACTGAAATGGTTTGGTGGAGAGCCTCATGACTACATTTTGCTTGCAATCCCTCCGCGCACCGATTGAAATAATCGCTGGCAGTTTTCATTTCATCCGGGCATTTGGGCGAGGTTGCATCACATGTTCACCAAACTTTCCTACACCTGGGATATCATGCAGGCATCGTGGTCGGTGCTCAAGCGCGACAAGGCGATGATTTTGTTCCCGCTTTTCTCCGGCATCGCGTGCCTGCTGGTGTTGCTTTCGTTCGCGGCGCCGTTCATTCTCGTCTATCTGCCGGCTTTGAAGGGATCGCTGGGGCACCTGACGCCACAGCAGCGGCTTTTTGGCTGGGCTTACCTGTTCTCCTTCTATTTTGCGAATTATTTTGTCATCACGTTCTTCAACGTGGGGATCGTCGCCTGCGCCGTCGTGCGGATGGCTGGCGACGAACCAACCCTGGGCACCGGCTTGCGAGCGGCTACCAGACGCCTTCACCTGATCGCCGGATGGGCCCTGGTTTCCGCGACCGTCGGGTTACTTCTGAAGCTGATCGAATCCTACAGCAAGAAGTTCGGCCGCATCATCGCTGGAATTCTGGGCGCGGCCTGGTCCATCATGACGTTCCTGGTCGTCCCGGTTCTGGTCGTCGAGAACAAGGGGCCCGTCGATGCGCTCAAGGAGTCGCTCACCCTGCTGAAAAAAACCTGGGGCACGCAGTTGATCGGCAACTTCTCCTTCGGGCTGATATTTGTTTTGCTGATGCTCCCCGCTTTCCTGGTGATCGGCTTCTCGGTTTATCTGATGAGCGCCGCTTCGGCCACACTCGGGTTGACGGTGCTGGTCCTGGCCATCATCTACATCCTCGCGCTGGCGTTAATCCAATCGGCGCTGCATTCGATTTTCCAGGCCGCCGTCTACATGTACACCCAGGGCATGTCCGATGTAACCCACGCATTCCCCGTCAAACTCCTGCGCGACGCGATCTATGACAACGGCTGATCCGTCCAGAAGCTGTTTCAAAACTGCCAGAAGCGGTCAATATGGGAAGTGACCCGAATACCATGATTAGAGGGCGTAGAGACCGTCGGAGTCGATGACTTTTTTGGCCAGCTCGACGGCGCTGGTGCGGCGGGATTGGCTGGCCTGCTGCAGGGCCTTGTGGGCCTGCGGTTCGGTCATGTTCTGCCGCTTCATCAATAATCCCTTGGCGCGCTCGATGAGCTTGCGGTTTTCCAGGTTGGCGGCGAGGGATTCTTTCTGGGCGAGCAGGACCATGTGTTCCTGGAAGCGGGCGACGGCGACTTCGATCTGGGCGGCAAGGGCGGGGCCGCTGACGGGCTTAACCAGATATCCGAAAACACCGACGGCCTTGGCGCGGTCGATCAGCTCGCGCTCGCTGAAAGCGCTGATGACCAGGATGGGACAGGCGCGGATCTTGAGCAGCTTTTCCGCCAGCTGCAGGCCGTCGTCGCTGCCCAGGCGAATGTCGGTGAGGACCAGGTCGGGATGCGCGGAGCGGAAAACGGCTTCGGCCTCGACGGCGTTGGCGGCAGGGTCGAGAACCTGGTGGCCAAGCTCCTTCAACTGCCCCTGCAGGCCCAGGGCCACCAGCGTCTCGTCTTCGACGATGAGGCAGCGGTATGAAGTATTATCCGAACTCAGAACTTATTCTCCGATCGGGCGGGAGACGGCAACTCATCCTCTAGCAATGGAAACTCGACGCGCGCCGCCGCGCCGGCACCGGGGCTTGAGACGATCGTGAACAGCCCGCGCAGCTCGCGGTTGACGAAGTCGCGCACCAGGCTTAACCCCAAGCCGGTGCGCACCTTTGCCAGGAGCATTCGGCGGTCGGCGGTGGCGACGGAGGCGGAGTTCTGCTGCCATGAACCGTTGAAATCCGCCGCCGGCTCGGAGAATCCGCGGCCGTCGTCGACCACTTCAATCACCAGGAAATTCGGAAGCTGCAGGGAAGCGCGGATCAGCAACTGGCCGGATTCTTCCAGGCCGTGCACGACGGCATTGTAGCCCAGCTCGTGCAGCACCATCGCCAGGGCGACAGCGCGGTCGGTGCGCAGCAGGACGTTTGGGTGCTGGATGTCGGTGCGCACCTTGACACCGGGCGGCGTCACGACCGCCAGCGAGCGGATGTTCTGCTCGATCAAGTCGCGGAGGCTGGCGCGCTGCAATCCACCATTGAGCATTTCGTGCGTGCGGGCCAGGTTGCGGATGCGATCGACGACGCGGTCGAGCCATTTCTTGGCATCGGGAAGCAGTGCGGGCTGGTTGACGCTCAGCAATGCGACGATGCCGGCAAGATTATTTTTGACCCGATGGTTGAGCTCGCGGAGCAGCGCGGCCTTGGCGTCGGCGTCCTGGCGGGTCTGCTGATTCAGCTGCGCATTCTCGATGGCCGAAGCGGCGCGGCCGACGAAGACCTGCGCCAGGCCCAACTGTTCCTTGGAAAATTTGCCCGTATTGCGACGGAGTAGGACGAGCAGTCCCAGCGGCTTGCCGTCGCCGCGCAGCAGCGGCGCATACACCAGGCTCCCGCAGGGCAGGATGGTGCGGAATTTGGGATGCAGGCTCGTATTATTCGGTCCGCCGTTCTCGATAACGATGAGCTGTCGCTTCGACATGGCGCGGCCTGAATTGGTGCCCTCGGCGCGGTAACGGTATCCAATCAATTCAGGGGCGTATCCCTTGGTCAGGGCGGCCACCACCAGCTCGTCCTGATCGCATAGCAGCATGAGCTGACACAGATCGACTTCCAGCGGTCCGGGGGCCAGGTCGACGATGCGCTGCAGGATTTCCTCGGTGGTCTGCGCCCGGAGGATGGCGTCGTTGACGGCGAAGAGGGCGTCGCGCTGCTCGATCAGCTTCTGCTGCGCCGCCAGCGCGGTGCGCGTCTGCTCGTAGAGCTTGTCGTTGGCAATCGCCACGGCGGCAAACGTTCCCCACAGCTCGGCCAGCCGGACTTCGGCCGGGGTGAAATGGCGAACCTGGCGATCCCCCAGGAGCATGGCGCCGATTGGCTTGCCTTCGACGATCAACGGCACCTGCAACAGCGCGCGCAGGCCGAGCTGACGGACCAGGGCCTGATTCAGCGGCGTGGAATCCTTGCGCGTATCGGAAATCGTCAGCGGTCGCAGCGCGGTAATGCACTGGCGAGCGGTGGGCATCTCCGCCAGCGGAAATTTCTGCCCAAGCAGCGGCGGATCCACACCCGCGGTGGCGACCACGCGCAGCGTGGCGCCGTTATCCTCCAGGACGGTGACGGTGGCCATCGCCATGGAGGTCAATGATCGCGCGGCTTCGGGGAGCAGCTTCCAGAAATTTTCGTTGGCGCCCAGCGTGCCCAGGATCGAGGCAGAGGTTTCGACCAGCGTCTCCAGCGCATCGAGGTAATGTCGAAGCCGCTGGTCGTTGAGCTTCTGATAACGGACGGCCTGGTAAACGCTGACGAGCAGCAGCAGCGCGCCCGCCAGCCAGATCCATAGCGCCCACGAGGGCGTGCGCGCGACATGGGTCTGCAGAAACGCTTCGGTGGGCGTCATGTGCAACGTCCACAGTCGGCCCAGGACGTAGACCGAATCGGACGGCGAAGCCGGATCAATGGGATTGGCGCCGGCGTGTGCGTCGAGCGGCGGCTGATGATAGAAAGGCTTGCCTTCGTCGCTCAGCTCCACGAAAAACTTGTCAGAGAGCGTGGGATCGGACAGCTCATCCAGGATCGGCGCGAGGCGAATCTCGAAAAGGATTGCTCCGGGTGAAGTGGTGCTGTCGGCCTGACCGATGACCCCGGGCAGCGCCGCCAGCAACACCGGGCCCAGCGTCGGATCGTTCCGGACCGGCGAGGCGGCGACCGCCTTGCGCGAACGCGCTTCCTTCAGAATGCCCGACCACAGGGGATCATCCTGGATGTTCTGGCCGACGCGCAGGGTGTCGGGGGTTTGGCCCACGACATGGCGGCAATAGTCTTCGCCATCGAGCCACGCGATGCTGAGGATCACGGGATCGGCGGAAAGGGTCTGGGCGGCTTCCGCGCTGAAATCGTCAGATTTGGCGAATCGCCCGCCCAGCCAACGCCAATACATAGGCCGGATATGCGGCTGCAGGATAGATTGCATCCGGCGGGCAACTTGGGAACGGAAAAAGCTGCTGACGGATTGCGCCTGTGCCAGATCGTTGACGTGCTGCAGCTTTTGCAGGACGACGGTCAACCCGATCAGCACAGCCACCAAACCCAGGGGAAGGCCCCACATCCGGCCAACCTTGAGAGGGGCCAGGCGCGGTTTGACGGAGTTTGTTCGTTTGGGGGAAACTGCCATAGCCCGGCGATTGGTAATCCGCAATTCTCCCGGCAAATTCGATCGGTTGCAATCGAAATCGCAGAATCAACTGTGGGACCGCGTATGAATTTGCGGGGCTTCTATAGCTTTAAGTGTCGTTTTCTACTGGACTTGCAAATTGACCGCGATTGACAGGCGCTGTGTACCGCGCAGAACAGTCATGACGGTCTTACCGCGGCGGTTGGCGATGGCGGCGGCAAAACCGGGGGCATCCCCCACCGATTGACCGCCCAGGGACAATATCAGGTCGCCCGGCAAAAGCCCGCCCTGCTGCGCAGCCGAACCGGCGATGACATCGTTGATCCGAATCGCCGGTGTGGTACCCAGGACCGGGTTGGCCTGGCGTTGCGGATCATTCGGCAAAACGGTCTGGATCCCCACCCCCAGATATGCCCTTCGCACCCAACCGTGGTCGATCAATTCCGTCACGACGGGAACGGCGGCGATGGGGGAATAAAATCGCCCACCCTTGGTGAACCCGGCAATCCCCCCATCAATGTTGATCAGCACCGCAAAATCCGGTTCCCACCCTTCCCAGACTGCCAGCCGATTGCCGGCAGGGTTTAACGATATCACCAGCAACAACGTGCCGGGATCGGGTTTGCCGGCGCCGAGCGTGGCGGGCTTCGCCTTGATATCCTCCAGTTTCAGCACCGTCACATCCGCCAGTTGGTCAGAGGCTACAAAAGTCGCGGTGGCCAGACGCCCGTCCCCCAGGGCCAGTGGCACCGGACCGTCAAACGCCGCCTTGTCCACGAAATGCGGGACCAGGAGATGTTGCTGATCGTCGAAAACCAATCCGAGAGCGTTGGGCACGAATCGGCTGAGCGTGAGGATCACGGTTCCCCCATCGCCGCCGGCGGGCTGGGTCGTGGAGCGCACTTCCACCGCGTGGTACGTGCTGTCCGGCGCGTGCAGGTGCAGCTCTTCCAGCCTGGCCCGGGTCTGCGCGTCCAGTCGGCCAGCCCATTTGGCCAGCGGATCATCCGGCGCGCCGGTGAGGTTCCTGCCGACAGGCAATTCCACCCGGACAATGCTGCCGGCCACCTCCTTGAAAAGGGTCTGCGTCTCGCGATTCAACCCGTCGAGAATCGGACGAGTTGTGGGAAGGTCAGCTGCCCAGACGGCGACAGCGCAGAGCGCCGGCGACACCGCCAAAAGCGCCGCGAAACGTCGGAAATGAACCTGGGTCATGCGATGCATCGCGCAGGCTCATCAGAAATGATCCACAGCCGGGACGACGGTACCGTCGCGACTTTCCTGCCGGCCGGCCTGATACCTCGCGACATCCTCGGCGAAGCGCCGCGCCTCATCCAGCGAATCGAATTGCGGCGCGGCGACGGTTCGCCCGACGTCGTCGCGCACGTCCACAACATACTTCCCCGCGCCATGGCCGGCACTGGCATCCGGATTGGCGACGACTTGCACACCACCGGCAGGCGAGCCCAAACGGCTGTCGCGCCCGAACCAGCCAACCGTGAATCCGAAGAGGATGCACGCCGCCGCAACCGTCCCGACGCGCGCCACCCGGTTGATCCCGCTCATCCAATCATCGCGCCAGGCAGCGCGCAGAACCCGGCTTTGCACGGCGCGGTCGGTCATGTCATCCGGCTCCAGAGATGACCAGACTTGTTGGCGCACGGTGGCGTCGGCGCGCAGGCGTTCCAGCTCGGCGGCTAATTCCGTCTCGACGGCCAGGCGACGCCACAGACCCTCGCAATCGCTGACCGCAAGCTCCCGGTCGAGATACGCGTACAGCAGATCGATATCATTTTCATTGACGGCCATGGTTCGTTCCTGCGTATTTAAATCGTTCAAGTCTGAACGGCGTACTCCTTGAGAATCTGTGCGAGCTGTCGGCGTCCGCGATGGATCCAGGTCTTGACTTGCGGAATGCTCGCCCCCAGCGTTTCGGCGATTTGGGCGTAGGACATTTCCTCATATTCACACAGGACCAGCGCCGCCCGGAATTTCTCCGGAAGGCGATCGATGGCGCGGCGAACCTGCAGAATCGTCTCGCCTTCGATCAATTGTCCACTGGGCGAGGGCGATCCACCCCGCTCGCCGGTCTCCTCCGGCAAGCCAGACATGCGAGGCTGGCGCAGTATCCGCAACGCCTCGTTGACCACGGTTCGCCGCAACAAACCACCAGGCTCGCGCCAGTCATACCGGTGGCGGTGCTGGTACAGGTTCATAAAGGCCTGTTGCACCACGTCTTCCGGCGACGCACGGTTGCCCACGATGGCCCGGGCGATCGCCAGCATTCGTCGTGTATGAAGCTGGACCGCCCGCTCGAACAACTCGGCAGTCGAGACCGATGGTTGTTTCTCATCCAGTGACACGCGCCGGCTCCGGCAAAGTTACATGGCGATTGAGGGCCAAAATGCCGTGTTTGGCGCCGATAATCATAGCGTGTTTCATCGGAAAACTCCCGGTAACGCGCGTCGCAAGCGACGCGGCTAAACAGGATGAGAAACTGTTTCGGGGCGCGGCTACAATGCGGGCTATGAGCGAAACACAAATGCCGCGGCGTCGCCTGGGAAAATCAGGGTTGTCCGTATCCGCGCTGGGACTGGGGTGCATGGGGATGTCCGAATTCTATGGGCATCGCAACGATGATGAATCCATCCGCGTCATTCATCGCAGCATCGATCTGGGGATGAATTTCCTCGACACCGCGGACATGTATGGGATGGGTCATAACGAGGAGCTGGTTGGGCGCGCCATCGCGGACCGGCGCGACAAGGTGATCCTGGCAACCAAGTTCGCCAACCTGCGCGACCCCGATGGTACGTTCAAGGGCGTCAGTGGAAAGCCGGATTATGTGCGCTCGGCGTGCGATGCGAGCCTGAAACGGCTGAAGGTGAACGTGATCGATCTGTATTATCAACACCGCGTCGATCCCAACACGCCAATCGAGGAGACAATCGGCGCGATGGCCGAGCTCGTGAAGCAGGGAAAGGTGCGATTCCTTGGGATGTCTGAAGCTTCGGCGGCGACTCTGCGTCGGGCGGCGAAAGTGCATCGCATCGCCGCGCTGCAGACGGAATATTCGCTGTGGAGCCGCGACGTGGAGCAGGAAATTCTGCCGACCTGCCGGGAGCTGGGGATCGGTTTCGTCGCTTACAGCCCGCTGGGCCGCGGGTTCCTGACCGGCAGAATCAAAAAGCCGCAGGATTTGCATGACGATGACCGTCGGCTGAATTACTTCCCGCGTTTTCAGGGAGAGAATTTCCAGAAAAACCTGGACTTGGTGAAAAAGCTGGAGCAGATGGCCAGCGACAAGGGATGCACCGCCTCGCAGCTGGCGTTGGCGTGGGTGCTGGCGCGCGGCGAGGATATCGTGCCGATCCCGGGAACCAAGCGCATCAAATATCTCGAAGAGAACGCCGCCGCCGTGAACGTGAAATTGAGCAAGCAGGACATGGTGGAGATTGAGGACGTGATGCCCAGCGAGGCCATCGCCGGGGCAAGGTACCCTGAGCAGGCGATGCGCGGGGTAAACAGGTAGGTGGGAACCAGACACTGGGGATTCTGTTATTGTTGCTGCTGCTGATGCTCCTGTTGGTTGGCGAATTCACGATGGGCGGATTCGCCGGTGGCGTAGACGGGCAGGTCCAGGGCCTGCAGGCGCTCGGCGGCTAATTCGGCGGGGATCGAGGGCAGTTCCTCGCTTTTGACTTTCACGTCGATCGATTCATCGGCATTGCCGCGATAAACACCGCGGTTGGGCGGGACGTCGCGGAAATCCCGGCCTACCGCAACTTTCACGAAATCACCGCTCACAACCGTGCGATTGGCCGGATCGAATCCAACCCAACCGGCCGAGGGGAACAGCAGCTCACACCAGGCGTGGGTCTGCGTGTAGCCGCGGAAGCGGTCGGCGTTGGGATGCACGAACCCGCTGACGTATCGCGCCGGAATCTTCAGCGCGCGGGCCAGGCCGATCATCAGGTGCGCGAAATCCTGGCACACCCCGCAGCCGGTCTGGAGGATATCCGAGATCGGACTGGCGGCGGTGGTGATCCCTTTTTTGTACGTGAACTTGTCGTCGATCAGATAGAGCATCTGCAGCGCCAATTCCCCCAGCGGCATGCGCTCGCGCGGGGAGAGATTCTGCGCCAGTTCGTGCAACTGTGGGCAATCGGTGATCGGTCCGCCGAAGTGAACGTAATCGTAGGTTGAATAGTCATACGCATCGGGCGGGACGGGCCAGAGATCGGCGAAGCGCTGCGGCTCTTTGTGCGGGCGGTCGGTTTCCACAACGCTGGTCGCGACGATGCGAATGTGCTCGTGGAAGCCGTTGATGGAAAAGGCGTGCACCGTGTTGCCCAGCCAGTCGAAATAACTGCTGATCGTCGTGGGAGGCCCGATCGCCAGATCGAACGAGAGGCGATGCTGGTCCGCCTCCTGGCGCGGGACCATGCGCAGCTCCATGATCGATTCGTTGACCATTTCGGAGTAACTCAAGTCGGTCTGGTGCGTGATTTTCAAAAGCATGAGGATTCTCTAGTGTAGGAAATATGATTTCTGCACGGCCAGGGCGGCATCATTGATGCCGGCCTGGATGCGTTGCAGATAATTGGCGACGCCGACATCGGCAATCTCCGTAACCTCGGCGTATTCGAGCTGCGCTTCGAGCCGGCCGAGGATTCGCTCGGCGGGATCGATGGCGCCCAATTGCGTGCCACCCCGGATGGCGCTGATGGCCGCCAGCGCGCCGCTCAGGCAAAAGCGAATGCTGCGCGGAAAACTTTTTTCCAGGATGAGAAATCCGACGACGCGCATCGGATCCATCTCCCCGACGTAATTGCGGCGATACGCCTCGATGGAGCAGCAGCTGCGCAGCACCGCCATCCAGTGGATGTTGCGGATGGGGCTCTCGACGCTCTTCTGATTCGCGTTGAGGATGTTGAACTTGGTTTCGATGACGCGGCAGGTGACGTCGATGCGCTCCAGATACTTGGCAAGCTGCGCGAAAAGCCAGCGCTGGTCGTGCGCCAGCGTCTGATCGGTCAGGCCCTGGAAGAGCATGGACCCGGTCATCACCGAGCGATACAGATCATCCGGCGATTCCTCGAACCGGTCTGGCGCCTCGTCGCCGCGCACGGACCAGTAGAGCGTGTTGAGGTTCTCCCACATTTCGGCGGAGATATTTTCGCGGATGCCGCGCGCGTTCTCCCGGGCGCGGGTGAGACAACTGACGATGCTGTTGTGATTGTCCTGATCGAGCGTGAGATGCTGCGCGACACGCGCTGCGATGCCGCGCTGATCATCTTCCGGCGGATCCGCAAGCGGCGGCAAACGCAGGATATTCAGAAGTCCCTGCCAGTGCTGAACGAGCATCACCGGCGCCAAATCACCGACATCGATCAACACGCTGGTGTTCACGAGCAGCAGGCGGGCCACGTGTTCGGCCCGCTCGACGTAGCGCGACATCCAGTACATCGAATCGGCGTCGCGCGCCAGCATCGGCCGGTCGGCGATAGACGCCAGCCCGATGGTCGCGAACGTACGGGAGATGGGGGGGGTGGTTGTCATGGGGTAATGATGAATGATAAATGATGAATGATGAATGATAGTCCGAATGATCGAACGACCGAATGCGGGTTTGGCGCTACATCGTGCACGTGAAATCTTTTTAATTCATCATTCATCATTCATCATTTCTCAACTGTTTCATCTTCCAGCACCCAGGTATCCTTGCTCCCACCGCCCTGGCTGCTGTTGACCACCAGGCTTCCCTTGCGCAGGGCGACGCGCGTCAGGCCGCCGGGCATCACGATCACTTTTTGCCCGTAGAGGATGTATGGCCGCAGGTCGACGCGGCGGCCCTCGAAGTGGTCTTCCACCAGGCTGGGATGCTGGCTGAGCTGCACGATGGGCTGTGCGACGTAATTACGCGGATCGTCCTGGATCAACTCCGCGAATTTCTGGCGCTCTTCCTTGGTCGACTGATGGCCCATGAGCATGCCGTAGCCGCCTGATTCGTTGGTGCTTTTGACGACCAGTTCATCCAGGTGCTCCAGAACGTATTTGCGATCCTGGTCGTCGGCGCAGATGAATGTGCGGACATTGGGCAGGATCGGCTCCTGTGCCAGGTAAAACTTGATCATGTCCGGGACAAAGGGATAAATGGCCTTGTCATCGGCGACGCCGGTGCCGACGGCGTTGGCCAGCGCCAGGTTGCCGATCCGGTAGGCGTTCATCAACCCCGCCACGCCCAGGGCGCTTTCGGGGCGGAAGCACAGCGGGTCGAGAAAATCGTCATCGACGCGGCGGTACAGCACGTCAATACGCTGCAGCCCCGCGGTGGTGCGCATGTATAGGAAACCCTTGTCCACCAGCAGATCGCGCCCCTCGACCAGCTCCACACCCATCTGCCGCGCCAGAAAGCTGTGCTCGAAGTACGCCGAGTTGTAGATTCCGGGCGTGAGGATGGCGATGCTCGGATTATCCGCGTGGTTGGGCGCGATGTATTTGAGGCACTGCAAAAGGTTGTGAGCGTAATCTTCGATCGAACGGACGCGATACGCGCTGAACAGGCCGGAGAAAACGCGCTTCATCACCGCGCGGTTTTCCAGCACGTAACTGACGCCGCTGGGCGTGCGGCCATTGTCTTCCAAAACGTAATATTTTCCGTGGTTGTCGCGGATCAAATCCGTGCCGCAGATGTGGATATAAATATCGCCGGGAACTTTCACGCCGAACATCTCGCGGCGGAACATCTTGGCGCCATAGATCAGCTCCGGCGGGATCACGCGCTCCTTGAGGATGCGCTGGCCGTGATAAATATCGTGGCAGAACAGGTTCAGCGCGGTGATGCGCTGGGCGAGGCCGCGCTCGATGACGTCCCACTCGGCGGCGGGAACGATGCGGGGGACCAGGTCGAACGGGAAAATCTTTTCCACCCCGCGGGCATCTTTGTAAACGGTGAAGGTGATCCCCTGGTTGCGGAACAGCGCGTCGATCATGCGCCGCCGTCGCTCGAATGCCGAGTGTCCCAGCCCCTTGAGCTGACGAACCAGGGGAGCGTAATGGGGCCTGGGCTGGCCAGTGGACTCGAAAACCTCGTCGAACAGGCCGTTGACCTCATAGTTCTCGAACATCGCAGATCAATCCGATCTCCCGTCAGCCGACCGCCGGGATGTGATTTTAGAGTGTACGCTCGCCCAGGCAAGTCTAATTGACAGCCCTTCCGCCATGATCACAATGACACTGCTGCTGTCTTCGGCGGCCGGGGCGCCAATTCGAGTTCGGAGAGTCCATGCTCCTGACCAAGCACGACGGTGTCACGTTCCGCAATCAGACCGTGTACATCAGCGGCCAGGCCTTCATCCGATGCCATTTTGACGCCTGCACGCTCGTGCTGCGGGAGACGATTTATCACCTGGAAGGGTGCACGTTCGCGCGGTGCAACTGGCACGTCGATCGCGTCCTGATGTGGGGCAACCCCGCGTCGATCGCCGAGGTCAAGGCGCTGGTCAGCCTGATCGAATCCGCCCAGAAAGCGCAGGAGGGGGAAGTTCAGGCGCTGGACGCCGATCGCTCGAGCCAGGGATCGGCAGCCGTCCCCGATGAATCGCCAGCCAGAGATTGAAAGCGATCCACGATGTTGTCTGCACCGCGACGTTGGCGCAGGGCGCTGATCTGGATGTTGGTGGTCCTGCCGCCGTCGCTGGTGCCGGCGCGCCACACCGCGGCCGAGCTGACGGCCGAACAGATCCTCCTGGTCGTCAACAAAAATTCCCCCGACAGCCAGAAACTGGCCGACCTCTATGCGCAGCTTCGACACGTTCCATCCGATCAAACCGTCATGCTCGACCTGCCCGATGCCGAGGAGATGCCCTTCAACACCTACGAAACGCAGGTCGTCGGCCCGCTGCGTCAATTTCTGGTGGACCATGAGCTCCAGGGGAAAATTAAATGCCTACTCACGTTCTACGGCGTGCCTTTCCGGATCGCCGACAGGATCAACTCGCACGAGGATCTCATGGAGCTGGAGCACCTGCGCTCCATGGACAAAACCTGCATCGACCGGGCCACCGCGGTGGTGCAAGCCCTGGAGAAACAGGCGAGCGAACTGAACCCGAAGTTCAAGCCCGGCTCGGCGACGACGCCGCGCGCACTGGCCATGCGGGCGCAGGCGGCGGTCGCGGACATGGGACCGCGGATCGAAGCGATGACCGATCCCACCGCCAGGGCCACCGCCACCGCCGCCCTGATGGATCGCCTGCAGCAGCTGGGCGGCGCCGCCGAGATGGATGGGCGCTTCGGCGCCCATCAGCGCGACAATCCCAACGTCTCACCCGAGGAACGCCAGAAATGGATCGATATGCACGAGCAGATTCAGCAGATCCGCCAGCAGATCGAAAAGTTCCAGGGCGCCCGCTGGGACCCCGATGCCAGGTTCAAAACGCGCACCCTCTGGGCGCAGGCCTTTGGCTTATTGGGCGAGGAACAGGCGCTGACGCGCCAGATCGAATATTTCGACACGGATCACACCGCCGCCGCCACCGACAACGAGTTGGCCTTGCTCTGGTGGGACTATTATCCGCGGAGCCATTGGATGCCCAATCCGTTGTATTACCGCTCCCGCGCGTCCAACGCGCCGGTCCTGATGGTGATGCGACTGGACGGCCCCTCACCGGCGATCGTCGAAAAAATGATGCGCACTTCGGTCCAGGTGGAAGAGACCGGGCTGACGGGCATCGCCGCCCTCGACGCGCGCGGGATCGATCCCGTTGATGAAAAGGGCAAGCCCAGCGCCTTCGGAATGTTTGACGAGCACATTCGAAATCTGGCACTTCTGCTGCGGACCAAGACCAGGCTGCGCATCAAACTGGGCGATCAGGAGCCGGTTTTTCCCGCCCACACCGTCAAGGGCGTGGCGCTTTACTGCGGGTGGTACAGTGTCGGCAACTACATCCCCGGCTGCGATTTCAACCCCGGCGCAGTCGGCTACCACATTGCCAGTTATGAGATGGTCAGCCTGCACACCCCGTCGACATACTGGGTCCGCGGGCTGCTGAGCGACGGCGTGGTGGCGACGCTGGGGCCGGTGGCCGAGCCGTATCTGGGTGCTTTTCCCCTTCCCGACGAGTTTTTCCCGCTTCTCCTGACGGGCAAGCTGACCCTGGCGGAGGTTTACTGGAGGACCACGCCGATGACCAGCTGGATGATTAGCTTCATCGGCGACCCGTTGTACACCCCGTACCGAGCCAACCCCCCGATGGAAGTTGGGGATATCCCGGCGCCCATGCGTCTGATATTCGCCGCACCCACTTCACAGCCCGCTTCCCGGCCCGTGGACTAAGGGTTTTCCTGACTGGCCGATTCCCGCATTGCCGATTCAAGCCTACCCCCCGTAAAGTCGATAAAGTCGTTGGAGAAAGCTGTATGCCGGTTCAAATGATTTGCCCCAATCTTCAGTGTCGAAAAGTCCTCTCGGTCCCGGATGAAATTCGCGGGAAACAAGTGAAATGCCAGCATTGCCAGACGGTCTTCCGCGTGCCGGAGGCGCGCAAGCCCACGCAAATTCCCGCGCCGCTGACTTCCGGACCGCTGAAGTAAAACAGACGAAACAGGAAAATGGTCAGCGGCCGCGCTTGCGCTGCGTTTCCCAGCGCCGCGCAAGCGCGTCCGCTAAACCAAACAAATCTTCCCCCTTTCTCACCTCAACCCCATTCGCCTGCAGTTTCTCAAACTGATTTCCAAGCTCTTAAACGGATCCCCCTGGCAGATATCCTGCTCGACGATGTACCACTGCACACCGGCTTGACGGCAGGCCGCCAGGATCCTGTCCCAGCTCAGATTACCCTCCCCCACTTCCGCCATAAGCTGTGTGCGATCGAGTTGGATGGCCATGTCCTTCAAATGGACGCAGGGAATTCGCCCTATGGCCTTGGCGATCCAGTCGGCCGGGTCGCCACCGCCGTGCTGGATCCAATAAGTGTCGATCTCCATCCACACTGTCGGTGAAAAAGTCTCCATCAAAACCTGCAGGGCCGTCTTCTCGTCGTAGCGCACCAGCTCGTGACTGTGGTTGTGGTACCCCAGTCGCAGTCCGGAGCTTTCGTATTTGCGGGCGATGTCGTTGTACGCTCTGGCATAAATGACCCAGTCCTCTCTACCGGCGGACGTGGGGAAATATCCACCCACCGCCGTGTATTTGCATCCCCAAAGCTGGTGCTCCTGGATGACCTCCTGACTGTGGTCCCGCAACCGCTCGAGCGAAACGTGGGTGGCGCAGCAGACCAGGCCCTCATCCTTGAGCATTCCGGCCAGCTCCTTCGCATCGATCTTCCCCAGGGCGGACAACTGGACCACGTCGTACCCGATTTTCTTGACCTTCCGCAGGGTCTGGCCGATCTGAAGTGGAGTCGTGGTGAATTCGCGCAGGGTATACATTTGCACCGCAAGCGCGCTGGGGGTGGCCATCATCTTCTCCTTGCCAAGTAGCATGGCGGCGCCGGGCTGGTGAATTTTCAACCGGGCGGGCCGACTCGCTCTGGCATGTGACAAACGCCGTGCTAACATACATTACCAGCCACGCGGGCATTCCAGAAAGGACATCGGCGTGACCTACTGCCTGGGCATTGTCACCAAATCTGGCCTGGTGATGGCTTCGGACTCACGCACCAACGCGGGGTACGACCAGGTCAATACTTGTCGCAAGATGTACACCTTCGTCCGCGAAGGGGATCGCGTCTTCGTGGTCCTGGCCAGCGGAAGCCTCTCCTGTACGCAATCCGTCGTCACCCAGCTCCGCCGCGAATTTGAAAAGGGCGAAGGCCTGGCCAAGGCCAACAGCATGTACGACGCCGCCCGCGCCATCGGCAACGAGGTGCGAAAGGTCGCGGAAATCGACCGCCCCGCCCTGGAGCGGGACGATTACAAATTCAACGTCCACTTCCTGCTGGGCGGCCAAGTCGCCGGTGAGCAGCCGGGGCTTTTCCTGATCTATCCCCAGGGCAATCCCCTGCAGGCAACGGAGGAGTCGCCGTATCTCCAGATCGGCGAGACCAAGTACGGCCGCCCGATCCTGGACCGCGGCATCAGGTTTGAAAAAACCACGCTCGAGGAAGCCGCCAAGTACGCGCTCCTGTCGTTGGATTCCACCATGAAGTCGAATGTCACGGTCGGGCCGCCCATCGACCTGCTGGCGTATGAGACCGACCAGTTGTCGATCACCCATCAGCGCCGATTCCTCGCGGACGACCCCGACCTGATGAAGATCGGCCAGCGCTGGCAACAGGCGCTGCGCGTAGCCGTCGCGAGGCTGCCCAACATCCGCTTCAGCGTTACCAAAGCGGCCGAGAAAACGCAGGAATCGATTCAACTGGTGGAAACCGGCAATACTGAGCCTGCCCAGGAGCTGCAGCCGCAGCAGCAACAATCGCGGGGACCGGGCTAAGTCGGGCACGGCCCTTTATAATGAGGGCAATCCGGCATACAGTTAATCGATGCAATTCGGCAGCCGGATTTTCGCATTTCCGCGTTAGCGATGGATCATCGTCCATCCGCATCGTTCATACTTTTCTGTTCATTTCACGAAGCCGTCCATGCCCACCACCGATTCGCCACTACTTGGGAAACTGCACCAGATGCGCCAGCGATACGCGGACTTGCAAGCGTCCCTGAACGACCCGGCGGTGCTGAGCGATTCGCACCGGGTCGTCTCTGCCAGCCGCGAAGCCGGCCAGCTCGAGCCGGTCGTGCGCATGTTCGATGAATATCTCAAAGTCGAAAAATCCATCGCCGATTTGGCGGAAATGGCCGCGGCGGAAAAAGACCCTGAGATGGCCCAGCTTGCCGCCGGTGAGATCCCATCCGCCCGCGCCCGCGCGGCCGAGGCGATGGGATCTCTCAAAGACCTGCTCCTGGCCGCCGAGGAGGCGCCGGTCGATTCGTTCTTCCTGGAAATCCGCGCCGGCACCGGCGGTGAGGAGGCCGCGCTGTTCGGACGCGATCTGTATGAGATGTATCGCCGCTATTGCGAATCGCACGGATTCCGTTTCGACGTCAGCGATTTTTCCACCAGCGATCGCGGGGGATTCAAAGAGGTCATCGTCAACATCCGCGGCGATGGCGCCTATCGGCGCCTGCGCTTCGAGGGCGGTGGGCACCGTGTGCAGCGCGTTCCCGAAACCGAGGCACAGGGACGCATCCACACCAGCGCCGCCACCGTCGCCGTCCTCCCGGAAATGCCGGATGTCAAAATCGACATCAATCCCCGGGACGTCGAGGAATTCGGCTGTCGCGGCGGCGGGCCGGGCGGACAGAACGTCAATAAGGTCGAAACCGGCTGGCGAATCCTGCACAAGCCCTCCGGCCTGCAGTTCAAGATGACCGAGCACAAAAGCCAGGCCCAGAACAAAGAGCGCGCCTGGGCACTCCTGCGCGCGACGCTGTATGAAGCCGAACAGGCTCGCCAGCATGCCGCCCAGAGGAGTGCCCGCAAAACGATGATCGGCAGCGGTGACCGTAGCCAGCGCATCCGCACCTTTAACTTCCCCCAGAACCGCTGCACCGATCACCGTCTCGGTGGAGAGGGCGGGGGCGAGAAAAATTTCAAGCTCGATCAGATCATGGCCGGCCAGCTCGAACCATTGTTGGATGCGCTGGCGGAACTGGACAAACGACTGAGATTGGAGAATCTTTAAGCATTGGAGAGATAGAACCATGGCCAAAACGAAAAAACCAGCGGCGCACAAATCAGCATCCAAACCCAAACCCCCCGCCAAGCCAGCGGGCCAGCCGATGATCGATCCATCCAAGTCCGCGGCCGCTGCCGCGGCGATGGTGGCGCACAAGCTGCCCGCCTCCGCGCCGGCCGCATCCGGCGCTGCGGACCAGACGCAATCCTCGACGTTCCAGAAACTCAAGGATTCGCTGAATAAGCCGCACGCGCAGACGATGGGGAGCCTGCTGGACAAGCTCTCGTCGCCCGGCCAGAAAAAATCCGCGCTGCCGTTCGCCGGCGGCAAACAGGTCGGCCACAACCAGACCTACGGCTCGGATGCCAGCCGCCGAAACGTCCCGCGCCGCACGGGAGGGTGAGCGACGGTCGCGATTCAGATCGCCTGCAGCAACTGAAGCTCGACAATCGTTCTGGGATCAAAATCGATCCGCTGCTCGAACACCCCAGCCAATCCCTCGCGGCCCAGGGCAATGATCCAGCCTTCTTCGACGATCAGCTCTTCGATCACCCGCCCGTGAGGCAAAGTAGCGCGGCAGATGGCGGTGTATTTGCGCTTCGGGGATCCCCGCTCCGCCAGGAATTGTCGCCATTGATCTGGCAGGCGCTTGGCCAGGCGATTGCGCGGCACAGTGCGAGACGACATGAGACGCGCATCATATCTGATCTTGAGGGAGACATTAATTTTTTAGCGCGCGCCGATCGCCGCATCGGACTCGTTGACTTCATCGGAAGCAGTCGCGCCCGGCCACACGCCGGGGCTGTCTTCGGCATACCACCGTTCCAGCACGGCGTGCCAGTCGCGCAGGCCGCAGACTTCGATAAATTCTCGCTTCACTTGCACTGATTCGGGATGGAAGCGGCTGTACTTGATGCCCATCTTACGCATGCGACGGCCGGCCAGCTGCTCGCCGTGGATTTGCATCGCGATCCGGAAATGTTCCAGCAACGCGTCGCGCTGATCCGCGATGCTGGGCGGATCAATCCGCGCAGCGGGGTCGGCCAGCAGTTGCGCAGCCTGGGCGAAGATCCACGGATTGCCAATCGCGCCGCGGGCGATCCACACCACGTCGACGCCGGTCTGCTTCAGCATGCGAACCGCATCGGCGGCGGTGAAAACATCGCCGCTGCCGAGGATCGTGCGGGTCGGATATTGCCGTTTCAGACAGGCGAGAAAATCCCAGCGGGATGCTCCCAGATATTTCTGCTCGACAGTGCGGCCGTGGACACGGACGGCGGCGACGCCCAGATCCCACGCGGCGTCGAAAATGCGGAAAAAACGGTCCGTCGATTCGGCTGAATCGTCGTACCCGCGGCGGAGGCTTAAGGTGATCGGCGATGATGGCACGGCATCGCGGACGGCCCGCAGGATCGCCAGCCCGCGGTCGACATCCATCAACATGTGTCCGCCGCGCGCTTTATTTTTGATCTTCTTCACCGGACATGCGAAGTTCAGATCGATCACGTCGTAGCCGGCGCCGGCCAGGATTGCCGCGGCGCGGGACATCGTTTCTGGATCGCTGCCGATAATCTGACCGGCGACGGGATGATCCTGATCATCGATATCCAGCGAATTGCGCAATCCCTGTCCGCCGTTGCAGAGGGTGATATCAAGGATCGCCTCGGTGACGGCATAGGGGCAGCCACGGCGGCGGGCAACCTGCCGCATGGCGCGGTCGCTGTACCCGGCCAGACCCGCCTGGCAAAACGGAAGCTCGAATCGGATGGGACCGATGGCGGGCATGACAATTACGCGGAGGCGGCCTTGGCCAACTCGTCAATCGAGCGCGCGTCCTTCATCGGCTGTTCCTTGACGAAGGCGATTTTCCCGTCCTTGTCGATGATGACCGTCCCGCGCTTGGTGCAATTGTACGGCTCCTCGCCGGCCCACATGCCGTAAGCCTTGGCCATCTTGCGCGTGGGGTCGGACAGTAGATCATAGGGAATTGTATACTGCGTCTTGAACGCGGCGTGGGAATAGGGGCTGTCGCAGCTCACGCCAAAGACGACCGTCTGGCTGTCCTTGGCAATCTGATCCACCTGCGGCCCGAAAGCGCAATGCTCCTGCGTGCAAGTGGGACTGAAATCCATCGGGTAAAACAGCAGCACGACTTTCTTGCCCTGGTAATCCGACAGTTTTACTTTCTGACGATCCTGATTCATCAGCTCAAAATCCGGGGCGGGCTGACCGGGTTTGAGGGAAGTGTTGTCCATGTTCATGATCTCCTATTGTTTCGCAATGGTAGGTGGACCAAAAGCGATTGCCAATGACGAGATTCGATCTTCCTGATTTGCCGCGAGTATATTGACGGCATGAAATTCGGGCGCATCAAGCGGCAACACGGCCGGGTGGCTGGGTTGGACGCGGTCCTGGACCGCATCGTGGCCGACTGCCCGTTCGTTTCGCGGATCGTGCCGGGGCGGATCAAGGTTCGCCACGGCAGGGGCGCCGGTGGCCTGAAAATCCAATATCACACCGCGGCGGGTCTCAAATGCATTTACACCGCCACCGGCGCCGTGCAGGAGGTTTTCATCATCTGCAGCGATGCGGATAAGACGATTGCCTGGCTGCTGGAGCACGAGATAGTGGCCAAATAGGACGCCATGGCACAAATTTGCGGATTGTCGAACCGGTCCGCGTGAATTATCCTTTCAGTTGAAGGAGAACAATATTATGCGATTTTTCTGGGCCCTGCTGGGTCTGGCAATATTGGTGGCCCCGCTGACGGGGTGTGTTGTGGCAGTTCGCGATCACGGCGATCACGATGGTGGGCATAGCCCACCGCCGGATGATTGGCACGACCATCGCAATTGATGCCCCACCGCCCGATCAGACTGCCGTGGCCAGCAAATTTCCAGAAGCGCGCTCCTTCGCCCGCGCCGTACGGATCTTGCGTCGTGGCGGGTTAGTGGCATTTGCGACCGAAACGGTTTACGGCCTGGGCGCCGATGCGACCAACGCGTCGGCGGTACGGCGGATTTTCGAGGCAAAGGGACGGCCGCCGACCAATCCGCTCATCGTCCACGTCACCGATGCCGCCGTCGCCCGGAAATGCGCGACGGCGTGGCCCAAATTCGCACAACGGCTCGCTACCGCGCTGTGGCCCGGGCCGCTCACGCTGGTTCTGCCTCGCTCCCGCATCATCGCGCATGAAGTGACCGCTGGCCTGGACACCGTCGCGCTACGGGCGCCGGATCATCCGGTGGCACAACGACTATTGCGCGAATTTGGGGGGCCGGTTGCGGCGCCCAGCGCCAATCGGTCCAGCCGTGTCAGCCCCACCACCGCCGCTCATGTGCGGGAGGATCTGGGTAATCGGGTCGACATGATTCTGGACGGCGGCCCATGCCGTGTGGGGATCGAATCGACGGTGCTCGATCTGACCCGCGCCCGACCGATGATCCTGCGTCCCGGGGGTATCAGCCGCCAGCGGATCGAGCAGTTGATCGGCCGCGTCGATTTGTTTACGGGATCGGCCCGGGGAATAGCAACCAGTCCCGGCCATCAGGCGATCCATTACGCCCCGCATGCGGCGGCGTATCGGTTCGCGGCCAGGCGCGTCGCTGCGGTGCTGGAATTCGCACGGCGCCATCCGTCTTTGACGTTGGTGGCGTTGGTGTTGGCCGATTCGGCGGCACGATCCGCGCTGGCGGACGGATTGGGACGGGGCGCTGTGATCCAGATGCCCGCTGACGCGGAGCAATATGCGCGGCGGTTTTACGCGGCGTTGCGGGGCGCGGATCAGCGCGCTGATGTTATCTGGATACAGCAACCGCCTCGGACGCCGCCGTGGGCGGCTCTCCGTGACCGCATCCAACGCGCGACACGGCACGCGCCGACCAAGCCCGGCCGCTAAAATGTTGCGGTGGATTGATCGGGTGCGGAATTTGTTCGAGGGGGGTATCATAGTGCGCTTGAGCGGCCCACCGACAAAATCACTCAGCCATTCCATTCCTGAAATGGAAACCGTGGGCAGGCTGAACGTTTTCCAACGACTGATCCGTCAGTGGGACAGATTGCATCCGTACAACGTGGTGCAAATGCTCAAGGTGCGCGGCTCACTGAACATCGAAACCCTGCGCAGCGCCTGGCACGATGCGATGCAAAGCCTGGGGCTGGGCCTGGTGGCGGTGGCCGGAAATTCTTACCGATTTGAGTGCCTCAACGGCCAGGCTGTGCACCACACCGTGCGGTTGTGTCCCGCGGACACCAATCTTGAAGATTGGATCTCCGACGAGCTGAACACCCCATTCGATCCGAAAGAGACAGCGCCCTTCCGCCCGTTCGCACTGGCGGGCGATGGGTATTTCTGGATGGGATTCTCCTATCAGCATTGGGTCACCGACAACGCCGGCGTGCGGATGGTCATGCGCGAATGGTTCGTGCGGATGTTCGATCCATCGGCGGCGAGCCAACAACCGGTGCGGCCGCGCTCGGCCGGATATCTGAGTCTGTTCAATCCCCACCGCTCCGGCTGGCATCCCGGCGAGGCACTGCTCTCGTCGCTGCGCTGGCAATCGCAGTTGCGCCGGGTGCGGCGGATCGAGAACCCGCAAAGCTTCTCGGATTTGTCGGTGCGCAGCCTGATCATGCAGTCGCCGGACGGATTGATCGACGGACTTTGCCGTGCCGCCAGGGCGCGGGGCGTGACGGTGAACGACCTGCTGATGGCGGCGCTGGCGGAGGGATGCGACCATTTCGTGCCGGTGAAGCGGCGCTATCATCGTCGAGATCTGGCGGTGGGGACGATCGTCGATCTGCGCTCCAAATCGGACCGACAATTGGACGATGTATTTTGTCCGCTGCTGGGCTTTGCCAGCGTCTCCTGCCGGCCGGGAACGCTGAACAATTGGGATAGGCTGCTGAGCAGCATTGCGTTCCAGACCCGGCGGCAAAAACGGACGGGCGTCCCGCAATACAGCTGGCTGCGGATGTTGGCCGGCCTGGCCGCGGGGAAAATGCTGTCGCGCGAGGAAATTCTCACGTTCTATCGCAAGCGTGTCTCGCTCGCCGGGGCCTGCACAAATGTGAACATGAACCGCTCGTGGGCGCTGCGCTATTACCTGGATCCAATCCTGGAATACGTCAGAGCGGCGCCCACCGGGCCGATCACACCGCTGGTTATTGCGGCAACCACGCTGGGCCATCGCCTGTCGCTGACGCTGACGTATCGCACAGCGATCCTGTCGCACGACCGCGCCGCCGCACTGGCGGAGAACGTCCTGGATCGTCTCCAGCATGTCGCGGCCCAGGATTGAATCGATCTACAGCAGGCAAACCAGCGCTGTCGCCAGCGTCGCCAGGACGGCGAAGCCTACCGTTATGTCCAGAGCGGGCGAGACACCCTGGGCCTGGGCCGGATCGTTGCTGCTTTCGCCACAACCCTGGCATTTCCACTGTGCGACCATCTTGGCGCCCAGCGGGCCATCCCAGGAGGCGTAACGAACCCGCTTAATCTTCTGGCTGCTGCATCGGGGGCATGTCAACGTGGAGATCATATCGCACACCCTTTCTGAATGCTGGTTACCGGACCAAAGCCGGAATCCTGCGCTGACGGCGTTTTGGATAATCTCGACAAATCGGCGAAGCTGTATGAATCCCAAGTTGCTTTATCCGGGGCCATAAATGCTAGCTAAATGCACAATTTGCATCGCTTAAGGGCTGCACCGTTATAGCCATTGCCGATTGTCGATTTCCGATCGGCAAATGGCGTAGATCAATCGGCAATTGGAAATCGGCAATCGGCAATGTTTTCCACCACCAGGGCGCACTTTCTGCCGCCGCGCCCTTTACTTTTGGATGAGGGCAGATATTCTACATTTTGACCCGGCCGTCAGGCCGGCAAATGGAATTGCTTCAGGTCGCACACGGAGGTGCTGCAATGTTCTGCTTTCGATCTTTATTGGTCGGCGCGTCGGCGTTGGCGCTTATGACGGTTGCGGGCGTGCTGGCCCAGGACGTGGTGCAGCCTCCCGCGGTCGAGAACTCCAAGTACCAGGTCCAGGGCCTGACCAACGGCGGCCCGGTGAATGTCCGCAGCGGGCCGGGCGAGGGCTATTACGCCACGCAAATGCTCGACAAAGGCGCCGCCGTCACCGTCGTGGGGATCAAATTCGATTGGCTCAAAATCGTCCCACCGGATGGCAGCTTCTCCTATGTCGGCAGCGTCTTCGTGGATCGCTCGCCCGACGGCACCACGGGAAAGATCAACCGGGCTGACGTGAACATCCGCGCCGGCAGCCAGTTGAATGCGTCCAAGACCACGGTGCAGACGCGGCTGGGCATCGGCGACACCGTACAAATCCTGGGCAAGGAAGATGAATATCTGAGGATCAAGCCGCCCGCCGGCGCGTATCTGTACGTGAAAAAGGATTTCGTGGAGATCGTCAAGGCGCAGACGGGAACGGCCTCGCTGCCCACCGATTCCGCGGGCGGCACGGCGCCCGCCAATCCCGCCAGCAACAGTGATCCAACCAGCAAGCTGCCCAAAGCAACTGCTCCGATCATCCAGACCCCCGATGTGATCACCACGGCAACGCCCGCCTCGGCAACCACCATGCCGACGACCGCGCCGTCACAGACGGCGAGTGCGGCGACGACGCAACCCGGCGCCACCGCCGCTGCTGCCGCCCCACCACCGCCAACGGCTGAAGAACTGTTCGGCAAATACGAACAGGAATTCACCGAGTTGAGCAAGCAGCCGCTGGCCGAGCAATCACTGGGCGATCTGACCGCCAAATACCAGGCGATCGAAAAATCAACCGACCTGTCCGATGAATTGAAGCGCGTGGTACAGCTTCGCCTGGCCACACTGGCGGGTCGTTCGCAGTCACAGACCAAGCTGCTTGCCGCGCGAAAGATCGAGAAGGAAGCGGCGCAGAAGCAACTCGTCCTGCAGGCGGAGCAGCAGGAATTGGCCGAGCGCCTCAAGCAGACGGAGGTCGAAATCTTCGCGGCCGTCGGCACGCTGGAACCCTCCAGCCTGCAGGTGGGCGGTGGGACGCTCTATCGCCTGACCGATCCGGACTCCGGCCGCACGATGATTTACATCCGCAGCGCCGACGCCAAGATCGCCGACATGATCGGCAAGTTCGTCGGCGTCAAGGGCGAGGCAACAACCGATTCGCAGCTGAGCTTGCGGGTCATCACCCCCAGCGACATCGAGCCAGTGGACCCCGCCAAGGTGAACGGCTCGGTGGCGGCGGAGATCATTCCCCCCAGCCTGCTGGCGCGTCAGGCATCTGCCAGCAGCACCGGGAATTGACGTTGTCGATCCGCGATGCCGCGGATGATCGCACGCTGAAAAATGGCGCAGCGGAAAAGAGCCGCAGCGCCTGTGGCTTCGGCAAAATTGCTACGAACATTTGCACTGAATACAAAGCTAGCCACGGATGGGGCACGGCTCGACTGAGCTCGCCGAAGTCAGATTCACACAGATAAAAGTAAAGATCTTTGTTGATCTGTGCCCATCTGACTTCGGCGAGCTCAGTCGAGCCGTGCCCCATCTGTGGCTAATTCATTCTTACTCCCAGTAAAATCAGACGACGCACACCGAGGTGGGCGCGGATTATCCGAGGAAGATGCGCCCACCATCGGGTGCGCCTGCCGTTTTGGCTCGCCGATGCATCGGCTGGACAAACGCGGCGACGGAGCCCGGGTCGCCCGGCTGCGCAAGCCGATGCTCCGGGTCTCCGCGTCTACAAAAAAAGCATGCTCCCCTGTATTGGGTCTGGCGCCTGAAGGTTTTCGGGCCAATGGTGGGAACGCGGCGATTTTTTTGTTTTGAGACGTGTAAACAGCCACGTGCCGACATTTCGGTCGTGGGTCAGCTCGGAAAAGCGTTCGTGGCGGCGGCTAACTGATCGAGGCCAGGTAGAGGTTCATGCACTGCTCGGGCGACAATTCCTCAGGGCGGATATCGCCGGCGATTCCTGTCGATGTCAGCGCGCTCTGTGCGTCGGCGCCAGCCAGCGCCAGGGATTTCTTCAGCATCTTCCGACGGGCGGAAAACAGGCGATGCACGAACGCGCTCAATGCCGTGGCGCGCTCAGCCAGTCGATCATCGCGTACCAGGCGGACCAGCGCGGAATGCACTTTTGGCTTTGGCCAGAATGCATCGGGCGGAAGCGTGCGCAAGACCTCGACGCGGGACAAAAGCTGGGCGACGATCGACAGCGGGCCGTAATCCTCCGTGCCCGGCGCCGCCCGCAGGCGATCCGCGACTTCCTTCTGCACCGTGAAGGCGAGCAGATCGACACCGCCGATCATCGATTCAATCACTACCGGCGCTGCAATGTTGTAAGGCAGATTCGCGACGAGGCGCACAGTCCTGCCGCGGGATTTGGCGACAGCTACTGCTGACCGCAGGTCCGGGTTGAGCGCATGCTTGCCGGCTAGCGCATCGCCGCGGATCAGGCGAAACTGCGCCGTGGCGAACCGGTGCTCCAGAAGATCGGCCAGGTTCGTGTCGATTTCCACCGCCAGCACATCCGCGCCGCGGGCGAGCAGTTCCTCGGTCAGCGTGCCGGTGCCGGGGCCAATCTCGATCGTCAGATCGCCGCTTTGGATTTGGCCGGCATCGGCGACGAGGCGCACGAGATTGCCGTCGATCATGAAATGCTGGCCGAAGCGATGACGCGGGCGGCCGGAAATCCCGGCCAGCAGCGCCTGAATCTCGTGCTTGGTCTGAGCCATTACGGAGCCGTGGTGGGCTGCTCCGCATTGTCCTGGCGGGCGCGCAGGACATCGCGGGCGGATTCGGCGTCAGCGAGCTTGCCGGCGTCGATGTCCCGGGCCGTCTGGCGAATCGCGCGGGCCAGCCCGGTGAAATAAACATGGCCGTTGTTGAAATCACCACTGGACAAAAGTGCGCCCACGTCCACCTTCCACGCGCCGCCGACGCGCACCATGTAGGCCACGACGATCCCAGTGGAATCCTGCACCTCGCATTTGTCGCCATGGGCGTTAGCGACCATCGTGTCGATGTCATCGGGAAGTTTCATCAGAGGCACGACCACTGCCGTCGCATCCGGGCCGAATTTGACTGAGACGCTTTTGCGCAACGCGCTCATCGCCGAGGCGACATCCTGAAAATCGGCTACGGCGGCGGTCGTCTGCGGATCATTCGCCTGGCAGAGCGATGGAATTTCGTTGGGCCGCCCTTCCGACAGCGCGGACACGAAAGATCTCAGCGCTTCCTTCGGTTCGGATGGTTGCGTCGCGGGAATATCCGCCAGCGCCGGCGCGGCCAGCAATGCGAGCAGCAGCAGACTCGAAGCTCTCATGATCGGCATGATACAATCCGCCAGGGAATGCGTCTTTATTGCCCAGCCAAGGTCAATCTCCATCTGCGCGTAGGTCCATTGGGAGCGGACGGGTTTCATCCGCTGATGAGCTGGATGAGCACCGTTGGTCTGATGGACACGATCGAGATGACGAGCAGCGATTCGGGGCGCGTCGAGTTGAGCAGCGATTTGCCCGGCCTGGCAGTGGACGGGACGAACCTGATCTTGCGGGCTGGGGCGGCGCTGGCGCTCGAAGCGGGGATTGTGCCCAGCGCTCGCGTGATGTTGCACAAGCATATTCCCATGGGCGGAGGGCTGGGCGGTGGAAGCTCCAACGCCGCCGGGGCATTGATGGGATTTAACCGGCTGTGGGGTTTAAATTGGCCGGTTGAGCGGTTGGCGCAAATCGGGGCGCGCCTGGGCGCGGATGTTCCTTTTTTTTTCCATGGGCCCAGTAGCGTGTGCACCGGCCGCGGTGAGCGGGTCATGCCGATTGAAAGGGCAACGCCGCGCTGGGTGGTGCTGATTTTTCCCCAGGTCGCAATGTCGACGCCGGCGGTCTATCGGCAGTTCGATCAGTTGAACCTGGGATCGACCCATGCGATTGAACGGCAGCCGCACTGGGACCGCTGGACGAAGCTCTCGGCGGAGGAGTTGTCGCCGAATCTAGCGAATGATCTGGAGCCGCCGGCGTTTGCGCTGTGTCCGCAACTAGGGGAAATTCGCCAGAAAATCGAGAAGATCATCGGCCGAATCGTTCGCATGAGCGGCAGCGGAAGCACGCTCTTTACCCTGGCGGATGATCGGGCCCGGGCGGATGAGACAGCGGCGAAAATTGAGCGCCTGGGACTCCAGGCGGGCGTTTTTGAACTCGGGGCGCAAGTTTGACGATAGGGTTGACGGACAGGTTTCAATTCGTAAGATTGGCTGAACAGTGAATTTAAGCAATCCCATCCTGCCCCTCGCAGTAGCCGTACGATAGGCCGGCGCCGCGGTCCCGAGCGTTACCGCTTTGGCCGCAACCGGCCCGCCGATGGTTCTTAATTCTTCTTCTTTTCAGGAATTTACGATAAATATTGTTTCCCCAGCGATGGCGATTTACCATCATTCGGGTCAGAAATAGCGAGAAAACCAATGTCACAACTGCAAACCCAGACGCAACCAATTGCCGCCTCCTCCGACGCCAAGCCCCGATACAAGGGAAAAAACGGGGCGCAGATCTTCCACGAGATGCTCATCCAGAAGCACAAGGTGGAAGTGATGTTCGGATATCCCGGCGGCGCGATCCTGCCGGTGTTCGACGAGCTGTACCGCACCCCGGCCAAGTTCATCCTGAATCGTCATGAGCAGGGAAGCGGTCATTGCGCCGATGGATATGCGCGGGCCACGGGCAAGCCGGGCATCTGCATCGTCACCAGCGGGCCGGGGGCGACGAATACCATTACACCGCTGGCCACCGCGCAGCTGGATTCGATTCCGATTCTGGTCTTCTCCGGGCAGGTGGCGACGAAAGTGATTGGCAACGACGCGTTCCAGGAAGCGGATGTGACGGGCATCTCCCGGCCCTGCACGAAATGGAATTACCTGATCAAGAACGTGCACGATCTGCCGCGGATCATCAACGAGGCGTTCATCGTGGCGACCACCGGCCGGCCCGGGCCGGTGCTGATCGATCTGCCCAAGGACGTGACGACCGGGATCTGCACGACCGAGGTGGACGACACGCCGCGCCCGCATATCGCCAAACGCGCCACCACGTTCGCGGCCGCGCACGCCCGGCAGGTGCAGGACGCCGCCGAGTTGATCAATCGCAGCGAGAAGCCGATCCTGTACGTCGGCGGCGGCGCGATCATCAGCGGGGCATCGGCGGCGCTGCGCAAGCTGGCGGCAAAGGCCAACCTGCCCTGCACGACCACACTTCTGGGCCTGGGGGCTTTCGACGAGCTGGACGCGCGCGCCCTGCTGATGCTGGGGATGCATGGGTCGGCGACGGCGAATTACGCCGTCCAGGATTGCGACTGCCTGATCAGCATCGGCGCCCGCTTCGACGATCGCGTGACCGGCAACCTGGCGACGTTCGCCCCCAAGGCCAAGATCATCCATATCGACATCGATCCCAGCAGCATCAGCAAAAATGTGGACGTGGACGTGGCGGTGGTGGGCGACGCGCGGACCTCACTGGAGGCGATGCTTCCGCTGCTGGAACACCGCGACCGCAACGCCTGGTGGGCGCAGATCAACGGCTGGAAGAAACGCTATCCGTTCAAATACCTGGATGATTCCAAGAACAGCAAGCCGCAGTTCGTCATCGAGGAGCTGAATCGCCAGACCAATGGCGAAGCGATCATCACCACCGGAGTGGGCCAGCATCAGATGTGGGCGGCGCAGTTCTATCGCTGGCGCTATCCGCGGCAGATGATCACCAGCGGCGGCCTGGGCACGATGGGGTACGGCCTGCCCAGCGCCATCGGGGCGCAGCTGGGCAGCCCCGGAAAACTGGTCATCGACATCGACGGCGACGCCAGCTTCCTGATGACCATGTCCGAGCTTGCCACCATCGCCGAGTACAACATCCCCGTGAAGGTGGCGATCCTGAACAACGATTTCCAGGGGATGGTGAAGCAGTGGCAGGACCTTTTCTATCAGCGCCGCTACAGCCAGACCGCGATGAAGAACCCCAACTTCGCCGCCGTGGCCCAGGCCTTCGGCATTCGCGCGGTGCGTTGCGAGAATAAAGCCGAGGTGCCGCGGGTGGTTGGCGAGATGATCAACCACAAGGGCCCGATGTTGGTGGATTTTTACGTCGAGCCCAACGAGCACGTCTACCCGATGGTTCCCAGCGGCAAGGGATTGCACGAGATGGAATTGGGGACGTTGTCGTAGCGGTCAACCGGAATTCTTCCTCACGACCGAGGTTGCGCTCAGAGCTCGATCGATCTTTTGCATAACGGCCACGCTGGGTGTCAGCTTCGCGCGTTCGATGCGATTGAGAGTTTCGCCGCGAATGCCGGCACGGCGCGCCAATTCTGCCTGGGAAATACCAAGACGTCGGCGAGCAGTGATCACATCCCGAGCGGTAACGGCGCGAGCATATTCGATCGCGGGATAGTTCCCGTTGGACAACCGTCGCGGCAGCGCGGGCAAATCCGGCTCGCCTGGTGCTCGCGTCCCGCGGAGTCGTTCATATTCCGATTCCGGCAGAATTACAAAGCGCTTACCGTCAATAGTGACCGTCGCAGCACTCATGACTATTCCTCGTAAAACCCATCACGATGACCTATGCGCTCCACCACAACGATGTCACCGTTTAGATGGAATTGCAAACGCCAGTCGCCTGTCTGCATGCGGAAATGTCCGGCCAAATTGCCGCGAAGCGGTTTCGCGCCGCTGACATGAGGCCATTTTTGCAGTCGCAATAATAGATGGTCGACGCGGACTCGGATTACTCGTGGTATTGGCGCCAGTTGTTCGGCAGCTTCAAGAGCCATTATCTTAGATGACATTGATCGATAGATCAATCCCGGGGGGCTTGCATGGCGCAAGTTATCCAAGGATAAATACCGATCGTTTGAACCCCGGCAAGAGAAGGAAAACTGTATGAGATTCAAGTCTTTGTTATTGATTATCGGCGCGCTTTGGCCTGCGATGTTGATCGGCTGCGCCTCGCATCCATCCGCGGCTGAGCCGCAGATTGCCCGGACGTTGCGCGGGCAGAGCGAGTCGCCGCGCGTGGTCGTCGATCTCAATCCAGATTGGAAATTTATTCGCGAAGACGTGCCGGGTGCGGAACAGACTTCGTTTGACGATTCGGCCTGGCAATCCATTTCGCTGCCGCATACCTGGAACAACCTGGACGGCGAGGACGGCGGCAACGACTATTACCGCGGGGTCGGGTGGTATCGGCGGCATCTGAACCTGGCGGACCATTCCGAGCTTGCGGGCAAGTCCCAGTTCATCCGCTTCGACGCCGCATCGATCGCCGCGGATGTTTTCATCAACGGCAAGCCGGCCGGATCGCACAAGGGAATGTTCAGCGCGTTCTGCTTCGATGTGACGCCGTTGATGAATCCTGGCGGTGACAACGTCATCGCGGTGCGCGTGGACAATGCGCGCAATCCGGACATCCCACCGTTGTCGGCGGATTTCACATTTTTCGGCGGGATTTACCGGGGTGTTCGGCTGCTGGGGTTGAATCCCCTGTCGATCAGTCCGATCGATGACGCCTCGCCGGGCGTCTACGTGAAGCAAGCCAGGGTCAGCGCGGATCGGGCCGACCTGGAAGTAACCACGAAGTTGCACAACGGCGGCACGGCGGACAAGGTTCCGTTTATTACCTGCGATCTGCTGGACGACCAGGATCAAGTGGTGAAAAGTTTCACCGGATCAGTAAAAATTCCCGCGGGTGGGACGGCGGATTCCGTGCAAACCATCTCGCTGGATCATCCGCGCCTGTGGGACGGACGCAAGGACCCGTATCTGTACCACATGCGCGTCAGCGTGGATGATGGCGGCAACATCGTCGATCGCGTCACGCAGCCGGTGGGCATCCGCTTTTTCCGCGTCGATCCGGAGCAGGGATTTTTTCTCAACGGACATTCGTATCCGCTGCATGGCGTCAACCGCCATCAGGACCGCATCGACATGGGCTGGGCGATTTCGGCCCAGCAGCACCAGGAGGATTTCAACCTGATCATGGAAATGGGCTGCACCGGCATCCGCCTGGCGCACTATCAGCACGCGCAGGAATTTTATGATCTGTGCGACGGCGGCGGGCTGGTGGTGTGGGCGGAGGCGTGCATGGTCAATTCGGTCACCATATCCCAGGCGTTCGACGACACCGCCAAACAGCAGCTTCGGGAGCTGATCAAGCAAAGTTACAACCATCCTTCCATCTGTTTCTGGTCGCTGTTCAACGAGCTGGGCAACGCCAGACCGCCGTTGAAAGGCGAAGCTTTGAAAGAACAGGACCAGCATCAGATCGATCTGGTGACCGCGTTGAATCAGTTGGCGCATGAGCTGGATCCAACTCGCCTGACCACCGCCGCGACCAATCGCCCGAAGCCGGAATATCCGCTGAACCTGATCACCGACGTCATTGGCTTCAATCGATATGACGGCTGGTACCGCAAGTCGACGGGCGATTGGCCCGCCGAGCTGGACGCGACGCACGCCGGCCAACCGGGCCGCGCTGTGGGAATCAGCGAATACGGCGCCGGCGCCAGCATTTATCAGCATGAGGTCAATCCCGCGCAGCCCAAAACCGCCGGCGGGTGGCATCCGGAGGAATGGCAGTGCATCGTCCACGAGCAGGCCTGGGCCGCCATGAAACAGCGGCCGTATCTGTGGGGTACGTTCCTGTGGAACATGTTCGACTTCGCCTCGGACGGCCGCAGCGAAGGCGATCACCTGGGCATCAACGACAAGGGGCTGGTCAGCTACGACCGCAAGACCAGGAAGGATGCGTTCTATTTCTACAAAGCCAACTGGACGACCGATCCGTTTGTCTACATCACCGATCGGCGATTCAACCCACGCAATGTCGCGGTCGGGCCGGTCAAAATATATTCCAACTGTGATTCGGTCGAGCTGAAGCTCGACGGCCAATCGCTGGGACCAAAGACGGTCGATGACCATATCTTCGTCTGGCCGGACATCACCCTCAATCGCGGCGAGAACCGGCTGGAAGCGATCGGCACGCAGGGCGGGAAGCAGTTTCTCGATTCCTGCACCATCGATTTCGATCCGGGCTGGCGTCCGGTCCGGCCGTATGAACCGGCGACGCGCCCCACGAGCGAGCCGACGACGCAACCTGCAACCCAGCCATGAACTGTTCCGCCCGGCGGCGCGCATTTTGTTTCCCCTCTCGCGGAATTTGCCGAGGGGATAACAATGGGCGCGTCTGTACCGTCATCCTCGTCGCTTTGTTGAGCGCCATCATCGCTGGTTGCGCCCAGCCGCCATACCGCGACTTGGGACGCGCGCCCGAGGCGCGGGCGGCGGACCTGGTCTCGCACATGACCTTGCACGAGAAAGTCATGCAGATGTCCAACCACGCCGAGGCCATCGCGCGCCTGGGCGTGCCGCAGTATGACTACTGGAACGAATGCGTCCACGGCGTGGCGCGGGCGGGGCAGGCGACGGTCTTTCCGGCGCCGATCGCCATGGCGGCGACCTTCGATGCCCCGCTGGTTCACCAGATCGCCGACTGCATCTCCACCGAGGTCCGCGCCAAGTACCGCGCCGCGCTGATCCGGGGCAACCCCGTCAGATACGAGGGACTCACATTCTGGAGCCCCAACATCAACATCTTCCGCGATCCGCGCTGGGGGCGCGGGCAGGAAACCTACGGGGAAGACCCGTTCCTGACCGCGCGCATGGCGGTGGAATTCATCCGCGGATTGCAGGGGGATGATCCGCGCTATCTGAAGGTGGCGGCCACGGCCAAGCATTTCGCAGTCCACAGCGGCCCAGAGTTTGAGCGTCACGCCTTCAACGCCATCCCGCCGGAGCGTGATCTGTACGAGACCTACCTGCCGCACTTCGAGGCGGCGGTGCGGGAGGGGCACGTCGCGTCGATCATGGGCGCGTATAACTCGGTGTACGGCCAGCCGTGCTGCGCCAGCGATCTGCTGTTGGGCAAGCTGCTGCGCGACACCTGGGGTTTCGACGGGTTCGTGGTCTCGGATTGCGGGGCGATCAAGGACATTTGGGACAGCCACCACACCGCCAGCACGGCTGCGCAAGCCGCCGCCGACGCGGTCAACGCGGGATGCGATCTGGAATGCGGGGCGACGTATGCCTTTCTCGTGCAGGCTGTGAAGCAGGGACTGATCTCGCAGCAGCGGATTGACCAGGCGTTGACGCGAATCCTGACCGTCCGCTTTCGACTTGGGATGTTCGATCCGGATGATCGCGTCCCATACAGCCGCATCGCCCCCGACGATTACTGCACGCCCGATCATTCAACCCTGGCGCGAAAAACGGCGGATGAATCGCTGGTGCTGCTGAAGAACGACGGTGTGCTTCCGCTGGATCGTTCCCGTCTGCACCGCATTGCGCTGATCGGCCCCAACATCGATTCCATGACCGCGTACTACAGCGAATACAACGGCATCCCGCCGGTCGCCCCGACGCTGCTGGAATCGCTGCGGGCGACGCTGGGAAGCGGGACGGAAGTGATCGGCATCCGCGGCTGCCCCCACGCCCCGGCGCAGGGGTGGCTGGAGATGGTCCCGGATATCTGCCTCCGTCACGAGGGCAAGCCCGGCCTGCACGCCGAATATTTCGCCAACCCGAACCTGCTAGGTTCGCCCGCCGTCGTACGGGACGACCTGGCGATCGATCTAGATTATCGCGATACACCCAACATCCCGGGATATCCGGCCACCCACAATTCCGCGCGATGGACCGGCCAGTTCGTGGCGCCGCAGGCGGGGAATTACACGCTCGGCATATCCAGTCACGATGCGGCCATCCGTCTGTGGGTGGATGGTCGGATGGTTTTCGATTTGCCGCAGGGCGTGCTGGATCGACCGGATCAACTGGTCAACCTGCAGTTGGCCAAAGACCAGGCGGTCGATCTGCGGCTCGAATATTCACACTCGATCGGAAAGACGCGCTGCACGCTGATGTGGGACCGGCGCGATCTGGATCTGAACGACCAGATTGTCGCGCGGGCGGCGGATGCCGATGCGATCATTTTTGCCAGCGGCATCACCGGTGATATCGAAGGCGAAGAGGGCGCCGCGCGGCGGCCGCTGGTCGGCTATGACGGCGACCGTGCGGCGATTGAATTGCCTGCGATTCAAACGCGCCTGATCCAGGCACTGGCGGCGCTGGGCAAGCCCATGGTTCTGGTGAATTTCAGCGGCAGCGCGATGGCGATGCCGTGGGAAGCCGAGCACATCCCCGCGATCGTCCAGGCCTGGTATCCCGGGCAGGCCGGTGGGCCGGCGATCGTCGATGCTATTTTTGGCGACACCAGCCCAGCCGGGCGGTTGCCGGTCACGTTCTATCGCTCGACCGCCGACCTGCCGCCGTTCACCGATTACGCCATGAAGAATCGGACGTATCGATATTTCACCGGCAAGCCGCTCTGGGCCTTCGGACATGGTTTGAGCTACACGAGCTTCGGATACGCCAATTTGTCTTTGGATAAGGACTCGTTCGAAAAATCGGACGACGTGCATCTGGGCCTTGATCTAACCAACACGGGCTCGCGGGACGGGGAAGAGGTCGTGCAGGCGTACGTCCACCGGCACAATCTCGGCGATGGAGATGCCTTGCGCGATCTTCGGGCCTTCACGCGGCTTGCAGTCGCACGCGGGCTTACAAAACATGTTGAAATGACATTCCCAGTATCGTCGCTGCGGCGATGGGACGCCGGATTACATAAATATGTGATCGACGCGGGAGATTATGATCTTGAGGTTGGCGCGGCATCGGATGACCTGCGCTTGCGGAAACTGTTCAGGATCATCGAGTGAAATTTGTTGAAGGGCATTTGGGGTGTGGACGGCCGGACTTGGATGGCTAAAATCCAGCACAAACGTTCTCTGAGCAATTTTGGAGAAACCATGCCCGAGGCGGAAGATCAGGACGTTGCCAACCCGCGGCCGGGATTCAGCCGGCGGCGATTTCTTCAGGGTGTCGGTGTCGTCGGTGTCGGGGCGCTGATCGTCGATCATCCGCTGGCCCGCGGAGCACAATCCGCGGCGCGATCGGATACGGCCCAGGGGCCGATCAGCGGATCGGTCCAGATCGCACTCAACATCAATGGCCAGGATCGGACCGTCAGCGTCGAGCCGCGCACCACGTTGCTCAACGCGCTGCGGAACAACCTGGAGCCGGGGATTACTGGTCCCAAGCTGGTGTGCGACATGGGGACTTGCGGCGCCTGCACCGTGCTGCTCGACGGGCGCGCGGTCTATGGGTGCCTGGTGCTGGCCATCGATGCGGTCGGACGGCGCATCACTACCGTCGAGGGGTTGGGGTCGGCGGAACATCCCAGCGCGGTGCAGTCGGCGTTCGTGGAGAAGGACGCGCTGATGTGCGGCTTCTGCACCCCGGGATTCGTGACGTCCATCTCGGGTCTATTGCGCGAGAATCCCCATCCCACCGAAGAGCAGGTCCGCGAAGCGTGCAAGGGGAACTTCTGCAGATGCGGAACGTATCCGCGCATCTTCGAAGCCGCCCTCGCCGCGGCCAGCACCAACCCTGCCAAGAGTGGATGAAATACCATGGCCGATCAACCGACAAATCATCCCGACGCCAGCTCTGATAATGGCGCGCCGATTTCCTGGGGTCCCAACGATCAGCACCGCATCCTGAACAAGCCCATCCCGCGTGTTGACGGGCCGTTCAAAGTGAGCGGCAGCGCGATGTACACCTACGACGTGCGTCTGCCGCGGATGCTGTTCGGACGGATTCTCCGCTCGCCGTATCCCAAGGCTCGAGTCACGGCGCTGGATCTGAGCCGCGCGCTCAAAATTTCGGGCGTGGGGGCGGTGGTAGCGCGTGCCAAGGTCGGGAGCACGGTCTGGTTTGAAGGCGATCCGGTCGCCGCCGTCGCCGCCACCACCGCCGAAATTGCCGACGACGCCATCCATGCCATCGACGTGAAGTATGAGGTGCTGCCGTTCGTGGTCACGATGGATGATGCCGTGAAGCCGGGCGCCGCGGAAGTTTTCGCGAATGATCCCGAAGCGCGCAACAACCGCCGCGGATCGGGCCAGCGCGGTGATCAGAACAAGACCAATGACGCCCTCAAATCGTGCGACGTGGTGGTCGAGGCCGAATATCGCACACCAACCCTGCACCACTCCAGCCTGGAGACCCACGCCGTGGTGGTCGATTACCGTGGCGGGGACAGCGCCACCGTCTATTGTTCCACGCAGGGCACGTTCACCATTCCGCGCGACTCGGCCCAAGCCCTGGATCTGCCCGAAAGCAACGTTGTTGGCATCGTGCAGTACATGGGCGGCGGGTTCGGCGCCAAGTTTGGCATCGGAATCGAGGGGCAGCTTGCCTGCAAGCTGTCGCGCCAGGCGAACGTCCCGGTGAAGATGGCGCTGACGCGCAAGGATGAATTTCTGATGGCCGGCAACGGCGGCTCGAGCTGGCAGAAATTCCGCGCGGGCGCCAGCAAGGACGGCAGCGTCGTCGCGATGTATGCCACGCAATATCGCTGCGGCGGCATCGGCGGGGGTAGCCTGGCAGGTCAGCCGTACGTCTATTCTTTCCCCACCGTTTTCAGCGAGGCGACGTCGATTCATACCAACGTCGATTCATCGCGCGCGCTGCGGGCGCCAGGCCATCCACCGGCCTGCTTCGCCATGGAATCGCTGATGGATGAGCTGGCGTACAAAGTGGGGATGGACCCGCTGGAATTTCGCCTCAAGAACCTGTCCAGCCACAACGCCTCGGATGAGCACATCCGCCAACTGCAGCGAGGTGCGAAGGAAATCGGTTGGGATCGGCGCAGCAAGGAGCCGGGCGGCTGGCCGGGCACGCTCAAGCGCGGCTTTGGCTGCGCCATCGGCGTATGGGGCGGCGGTGGACACCGCGAATGTGTCGTCACCGTTGACGTGGGGCGCGACGGGGCCGTCAGCGCCTCGGTGGGCACGCAGGATTTGGGCACCGGCACGCGAACCTATGTCAGCGCCATCGTCGCGGAGGAGCTGGGTCTGGCCGTCGCCGACGTGAAGGCAAACATCGGCGATTCGCGCCTGGGGGCCGCCAACGCATCCGGTGGATCCAGCACCGCGCCATCGCTGTCGCCCGCGGTGAAGGTGGCGGCATTTAACGCGCGGCAACAGGTTGCCGCCCGTGTCGCCCCACTGCTGGGCGCTGCGGAGAAAGACGTCCTCTTCGCCGAGGGACAGGTCTCGGGAAACGGAAAATCACTGAGTTGGTCACAGGCCTGCGCCGCCCTGCCGGCGGGAGGAATCTCCGTGCGCGGCGAGTGGCAGGAGGGTCTTTCCTCCACTGGAACGCATGGCGCCTGCTTTGCCGAAGTGCAGGTGGACGTGGAGACCGGCCACGTGCAGGTCATGCGGATGACGAGCGTCCAGGATTGCGGCCTTCCGCTCAACCGGATGGCGGTTGAAAGCCAGATCAACGGCGGCATGATCCAGGGCGTGGGGATGGCGTTGAGCGAGGGACGCGTGATGGACGCGGAGCTGGGCGTCATGGTGAATTCCAGCTTCATGGATTACAAAATTCCAGGCTGTCTGGAAATTCCGCAGACCCTGCCGCTGATTGACGACCAGGACACCCGACAGATGGTGATCGGCGTGGGCGAGCCGCCCTCCGTGCCCCCCGCCGCCGCGATTGCCAACGCCGTTTTTAATGCCTGCGGCGTGCGCGTGCGCGAGCTGCCCATCACACCCGACAAGATCCTGATGGGATTGATGAAAGGATGAGCGCTCATGAAGGCTTTTGAATGGTGCAGCGCTGCGAGCGTCGACGACGCGGTGAAACTGCTTGGGGCGGTGACCGCGGATGATGAGTACGAATCCCCGCGCCCGCTCGCTGGCGGGCAGGATCTGCTCACCACCATGAAAGAGCACGTCGTCCGCCCCAAGCGCGTGGTGAATCTCAAGACAATTCCGGACCTGCAGAATATCGACGGCGATGCGGCTTCGGGCCTGAAGATCGGGCCGCTGGTCACGTTGCGACAATTGGAGATGGATGAGCGCGTAAACAAGAGCTTCCCCGGATTGGCCGAGGCCGCACACTCGATCGCCACCATGCAGCTTCGCAACATGGGAACGGTCGGCGGCAACTTGTGCCAGCGCCCGCGCTGCTGGTATTTCCGCCTGGAAGATGTGATTTGTCTCAAAAAGGGCGGCGACAAATGTTATGCGCAGAACGGGGAGAACAAGTATCACGCGATTTTCGGCGGCGGGCCATCGTATATCGTCCATCCATCCGACTTGGCGACGATGCTGACGGCGCTGGACGCATCGCTCACCATCACCGGCCCAAAGGGAAAGCGCGATCTACCCATATCCAGCTTCTTCGTGCTGCCGGCCGACGATGCCAGCCGCGAAAATGTACTGGACAATGGCGAGCTGCTGACAGAAATCCGCGTGCCGGCATCGGCGCTGGCGTCACGCTGCACGTATCTGAAATTCAAGGAGCGTTCGTCGCTGGATTTCGCGATGGCGGCGGTGGCCGCGGCGGTCGACCTGGCGAGCGACCAGACCGTGCGCGCGGCGCGGATCGTCCTGGGCGGAGTGGCGCCGATCCCCTGGCGCGTGCCCAAAGCCGAGGCGGCGCTGGTGGGGAAGAAGCTGGATGATTCGTCCATCGCCGCCGCGGCTGACATCGCCCTGGCCGGGGCAACCCCGCTGGCTAAAAACGCATACAAAATCCCGCTGACCAAGACGCTGGTGCGCCGGGCGCTCACCAGGCTCAACGGTACCGGAGAAGCGAAAAATGGATGAAACGAGCCGGGAACAAGCCGTGGTGCAGACACCGTTCTGCGGGGATTTACGGTCCAAGAAGTTCTTCCTGCTAACCGCCCTGCCAACCGATGCCAGCCAATATCTGGACGACAGCAACCATTGCTGGTGCTATCATACTCAACAGGTGGTGGGCCCTGACGAGGGGTTCGTAGCGCCCCACCGCTGCGTGCCGGGGCGGAGTTGCTATCGATCCGCCTTGGACAAAAAGCGAACGTGAAAGCGGAACACAGGTGATTTATGAGCATCGGATTCGTCATCGCGACATTGTGCGGTTTGTTCAATTTTTCCCCCTCCGCCGCAGCGCCCGCTTTGGTTAAGGGTGATTACGTTGAAGCACGGACGGCCAGCGTTTTCGCTGGGGCCTGCCATTACAACGGCGAGCTGGTCACTACGGGCCGCGACGCCGTCCTGGGTTGGAAAATTGCCAGCGGGACCTCGGCAGGCGTCGATCTGGCCGGTGTCAAGGCGATGGCCGTCGTCAGCTGCGACGATAATCTTTCCGATGATGCCGCTGCTCGAAAATCTGAAATCGTGATCGACAGCTCGGCCAGCAGCGCGCAGGCATCGGCGATGGAGCGGCTTCTGCGCGCGAATTGCGGCAAAGCGCTGGGGCAGGTCGTGTCGGTGCGGCGCGGTCCTGTGGAATTTCAGCACACCGGTGGCGACTATGAAGTAGCCGCCAACGGTTTCGCCGCCCTTTCGGTTGCCGCCATGCCAAATGATGAGTGTTGCAAGCAGCCCAATCTTGTATGGTATTCGCCACTGATCCAGTTGATGGGCCGTAAGGTTGGTTACACGTGTTCCGCGGCATACACCGCGGGTACGCTGGGCGATTGCTGGGAACGCTCGGATGAGAACAGCGCATTTTACGGCGCGTTCACGTTTTAGTTCGTTCCACTCCATTTCTTCACGTGCCGATTGAAGTTGGCATGCCGCGCTGTGCGGTGTTTCTTACACATCTGGCTGATAGGGGAATTTCCGCAATATAGTGCTGCAAATCAAGTAATCCGCCCCCTGTCCGCGCACCGATTAGACTCGCTGAGAAGATTGGCATGAAGTTGACACATTTGCAGTTTCCCTAACCTCGCCGGGGATGCAAGACGGGTGTGCGGCGCGGCATTGCCGCGGGCGCCATCCGCCAGTTGAGATTGGAGGGCGCTACGATGTCTGCGCCGCTGCGCACATTGCTGGTCGAGGATTCGGAAGATGACACCACGCTCTTGTTGCGGGAATTGCGCCGCGGTGGCTGGGACGTTGTTCACCAGCGCGTGGATACCCCCGTCGCCATGGCCGCCGCGCTGCAACGCCAGGCTTGGGACGTCATCATCGCCGATTACGCACTGCCGAAATTCAGCGGAATGGAAGCCCTGCAAATGGCGCGGCAGCAGGCGGGCGATCTGCCATTCATCCTGGTATCGGGGGCGGTGGGCGAAGAGACGGCGGTGGCGGCCATGAAGGCGGGCGCCAACGATTACCTGTTCAAGGGAAATCTGCGCCGACTGGCGCCAGCAGTGCAGCGCGAGCTGCGAGAGGCACAGGCGCGCCGCGAGGCACGCGAGACGCGCCTGGTCCTGGACGAGCGCGACCGACAACTTGCCGATGCCTTGCGCCTGGCGCTGCTGGGGACCTGGCACCTGGATTTTCGCAACGACCGCGCCGTCTGGTCGGACCAGATCGACTGGCTGTTCGGCCACGGCGAGGGCAGCACGATTGAAGCGTTTCTGGCCTGTTTTGACCCGGACGAGCGCAAGGTACTGAGCGACCAGTTTGCTGACAGCAACGCCACGAAACTGCAACGGGATTTTTCGGTGAACTGTCGCGAAGGTGCGCCGCGCTTCGTCCATATCCGCGGAGAGATCACGCGCGATGGCGAGCAAGCCCTGGAGGCCACCGGCATGATCCAGGACATTACCGAGCGCAAGCTCACGGAGCAGGCGCTGCGCCAAGCGCGGGACCAACTGGAGCTGGCCAAGAAGCAGGCGGAGGCCGCCAACCACGCCAAGAGCGAATTCCTGGCCAACATGAGCCACGAAATCCGCACGCCGATGACCGCGATCCTCGGCTTCGCGGACATGCTGTTCGGCCCGAACCTGCAGGCGGGCGAGAGATTGGAATATGTGCGGGTCATCCGCCGCAATTCCCGGCATCTGCTGAATCTGATCAACGACATCCTGGACTTGTCCAAGATCGAGGCGGGGAAGATGATGGTGGAGAAGCTCGAGTGCAATTTTCCACAGCTGATGGCGGATGTGATGTCGCTCCTGCGGCCGCGCGCCAAGGATAAGAGCCTGGAACTGGCGATCGTATTTGACGGCCCGATTCCACGAACGATCCGTACCGATGCGCTGCGGCTGCGGCAGATCCTGACGAATTTGATCGGCAACGCCATCAAGTTCACCCAGGCCGGGCACGTGCGGGTGAAGGTCCGGTGCGATCAAGCTGAGAGCGGCAAGCGTCTGTATTTTGAGGTGATCGACAGCGGAATTGGCATTTGTGCCGAGCAGTTGCCGCGCCTTTTTCAGAGCTTCACGCAGACGGATGAATCGACGACGCGGAGATTCGGCGGCACGGGCCTGGGATTAACGATCAGCCGGCAGCTGGCGCGGCTGTTGGGCGGGGATGTCACGGTCCAGTCCACGCCGGATGTCGGCAGCACTTTCTGCTTCTGGATTGACGCCGGATCGTGTGAAGGCGTGGAGATGATCACCGATCTGGCCGAAGCGACGCTGGCCGGCCGCCCCGAACCGGACAACGCGCAGGAAATATTCATCCGCGGGCGCATTCTCCTGGCCGAGGACGGGCGGGACAATCAACGGCTGATCTCGACGCATCTCCGCACCGCGGGGGCGGAAGTGACCGTCGCCGACAACGGCCAGAAGGCGGTGGAAGCGGCACTGTCGCAGCGATTCGACCTGGTTCTCATGGATATGCAAATGCCGGTGATGGACGGCTACACGGCAGTGGCCGAATTACGCCGGCGCGGCTTTGCGATGCCCATCATCGCACTGACAGCTTATGCCATGTCGGAAGACCGGTGCAAATGCCTGGATTGCGGATGCACCGGATATCTGAGCAAGCCGATTGACAAGGAGCATCTCTTGAAAAGCGTGAACCATTATCTGGGTAATGAAGCGGCGGCTGCGGAAAAATCGCCTGTCGCCAAATTGGCCACGTCGGCGTCGCCGATGGCTGCGGGCGGACTGATCACGAGCAGCATGTTGGATCATCCCGGGATGAAACCGATCATCATCGAATACGTACAGGGGTTAAGCGGTGAGGTCGCGAAGATGCAGGAGATGCTGCGAACCGAGGATTTACAATCGCTCAAACGGGTGGTGCACCAGCTTCGCGGGTCGGGCGGTGGATATGGGTTTGACACCATCAGCCAGGCCGCGACCATCGCCGAGGAATCGATCAAAGCAGCCCATAACCTGCAACGGATCGGAGAGGAAGTTAATTCGCTGATCCAGATTATTCGCCGCGTGGAAGGGTTCGAGGAACAGGAAGTCGACGGGCAAAAGGCGGTGTCGCTATGAATAATTATATTCTGGTCGTGGACGATTCCGAACCCGTGCACAAGCTGATCCGGGCGCAGCTTGAATCCGAGCCGCTGGAAATCCACAGCGTCTTTGACGGCGAAGGGGCGTTGCGCAAGGCGAGCGAGCTGCGCCCCAGCCTGATTCTGCTGGATGTGGATTTGCCGCGGATGGATGGATTTGAAGTCTGCCGGCGCCTCAAGGCCGATCCGGGGATGGCGGCCGTCCCGATTATTTTTCTCACCGCCGACCAGAGCGTGTGCGACAAGGTGAGAGGCCTGGACATGGGGGCGGTGGATTACATCACCAAGCCGTTCAAGCCGCCCGAGTTGCAGGCGCGCGTCCGTGCCGCTCTGCGCAGCCGGCAGAAGCTGGATGAAACTGCGATGATCGACGGCCTCAGCGGCCTGTGGAACCGCGCCTATCTGCAGCGAGAGGTGTCGATGCAATTGTCGTGGGCGCGGCGCACGGACCGGCCGGTCGCGCTCATCATGGCACAGGTCGACGACCTGGCAGGGCTGATCCAGAAGTTCGGGTCCGCCCTGGGCGATGACGTCATCCGCGCCGTTGCCAAGATCATCCAGAGCCACTGTCGAGTTGAGGATGTGGCCAGCCACCTGAGTAATGGCCGCTTCGCCGCCCTGCTCCCCGATACCAACCGTGCCGGCGCGGCGCAATTGGCCGATCGAATCCGTTGTGAAACCCAGAAGCAACTGCGACAACGCGGCGCGATCACCGTGGAGGGGACGTGCTGCTTTGGCGTGGCCGATAACCAGGTCGACGGCGATTCATCCCTGCTGGATCGAGCGGATGCCGCGCTGTGTCGCTCGCAACTGGCAGGCCGCAATTCAATCTCGGTAAGCCGGCCTTCGACCGGAACGGAGGTATGCGCCGCATGACCGCCGTTGCGCATTGTGCGACGCCCCGGCTGCTGGTCATCGATGATGATCCCTCCATCCACGCGCTGGTGCGCGCGCATCTATTGCCCCAGCGCGTGGATTTTATCGACGCCATTGACGGCCGGTCCGGCATCGACGCCGCTTTGAAAAAGCATCCGGACGCGATCCTGCTTGACCTGGACATGCCCAAGATGCACGGCTTTGAGGTGTGTCGGGCCCTGCGGGCGGACCGGCGCACGCGACACATCCCGATCGTCATCCTGACATCCGCGGCCGACCCGGCCAGCAAAATACGCGGGCTGGAATGCGGCGCGCTGGATTATCTGGTGAAGCCGTTTCAGCCCGCCGAACTTCGCGCCAGGCTCGCCAATGCCTTTGGATTGAAACGGATGTCCGACCAGACGCAACGCGATTCGATTCGCGATGAGCTGACTGGTCTGTCCAGCCGGCGGTATTTCGATGCGCGGCTGGAAGCGGACCTGGCGATCGCGCGCCGTCTCGGCCGGCCGCTGGGGTGCCTGTTCCTGGACATCGACCACATGGCGGCAATCAACGCCGAGCACGGGATCGAAGTCGGCGACCACCTGATCCGTCAGGCGGCAAATACCCTCACCCGCTGCTGCCGCAAGGAAGATACGGTTTGCCGGTTCGGCGACGACGAATTTGCGGCGCTGGTGGGTGGCGCGTCGTGCGAGATGATGCACCGGCTTGCCGAGCGGATCCGCAAGCGCGTGGAAGACGCCGCCGCCGCGATTCCCAACCGCATCGTCCGCATCACGGTCAGCATTGGTTTTGCGGTCTCGCGCTTTTCGATGGGGACGTCGCTGGTGGCCGAGGCGACCGACGCCCTGCGCCACGCCCAGTCCTGCGGTGGGGACTGCATCCGCGACGGCAAGGAATTGCTGGAACTTCGCCTGGTTGGGTAGTGAGTCAGGTTGAAACTCGATAGTTTAGCGGCCGCGCTTGACTTCGACGAGCTCCCTTCGGTCTGAGCTCAGGGTCGAAGACAGTCGAGTCGCGCGGCGTGTTTTAACGGATCCAACGCCGGGCAAGCCCGGCCGCTAAACATCAAGAACCGACCCGTTACCTCTGGTTGGATAAAAAATCACGAATTTTGCGAAATTAGCACTAATCCGCGTGTCAAACCCGCTCGACCAAAGAAGCGTCGGAACCATGACAAGGAGCGTGGGCTAAATGGCGGGTGCGATTCTGCTGGTGGATGATTCCATCCCTCTGCATCGGTTGGTTGGGCATCAACTTGAACCCGACCAGGTCAAGCTGCATTCGGCGTATGACGGCGAATCGGCGCTGGCGCTGGCGTTGTCACACCGGCCGGACCTGATCCTCATGGATGTCGATCTCCCACAGCTCGACGGGTTCGAGGCGTGCCGGCGACTGAAGGCCAATCCGGCCACCGCCAGCATTCCAATCATCTTTCTCAGCGCCGATTCCATCGACGGCGACAAAATCAAGGGCCTGGACCTGGGGGCGATGGATTACATCACCAAACCGTTCAAGCCCGAGGAACTGCGTGCACGTGTTCGCGCTGCGCTGCGGTCCAAGGATGATTTGGACGCCGCCACCATGATCGATGGCCTGACCGGCCTGTGGAATGGCCAGTACTTCCAGATTCAGTTGACGGCCAAGTTGGCATTGGCGCGGCGAATGGGTCGCTCGTTAGCGTGCATCGTGGCGGATGTCGACCACCTGGACGCGCTCAACGCCTCCCGCGGGCGGGATTTTGGCAACGATGTGCTGCGCTCGGTAGCGCGCATCATGCTTGGCCAGCTCCGCGCCGAGGACACCGTCTGCCGCCTCGATGGAGGCCGGTTTGGCTTGCTCATCTGCGGCGCCAACCGCGCCGGCGCGGCGCATCTGACCGATCGGCTGCGCGCCCAGATTGAGCGGCAATTGCCGCCACGCGGTTCAAAGATTGCAGTGACGTGCAGCTTCGGCGTCGCCGATACACATATTGCGGATGACGCCTCGATTCTGGATCGCGCCGACGCCGCCGTCGATCGCGCCAAGCAGTCCGGCCGCAACCGCGTCTGCATCGCGCGGCATCTTGCCGAAGAGGAACAATTGGCGGCGTGAAATCCTCCGCACGGGAAATATTATGTCTCGACAAATCCTGGTCATTGACGATTCACCGCAAATCCACACGCTCGTCTCCGCGTTGCTCAAGGACGAAGGCGTGGAGATTCACGGCGCCAACAACGGCCAATACGGCATCACGCTGGCCGCATCCCTGCATCCGGATCTGATTCTTCTGGACGTGGAGATGCCGGGAATCAACGGATTCGAGACCTGTAAGCGCCTGCGGGCCGATCCATCCATGATGGATGTGCCGATCATCTTCCTGACGGCGATGTCCGCGCTGGACGACAAAGTCCGCGGGCTGGAACTGGGGGCGACCGATTACGTCACCAAGCCGTTCAACAGCAAAGAGCTGCTGGCGCGCGTGCGGGCATCGCTGCGTACCAGCCACCTGGTGCGGCTGCTGGAACAAAAGGCGTTGATCGACCCGCTGAGCGGCCTGGGCAATCTCGCGATGTTCCAGCGCCGCCACGCCGCCGAAGTTTCGCTGCGCGTGCGCACGCATCACCCGCTCTCGTGCATCGTGCTGGGTGTGGATCATTTCACGCGGATCAACGACCAGTTCGGGCGTCATTTCGGCGATCAGGTGCTTCACAAGATGGGACAGATCATCACCAGCCTGGTGCGGACCGAGGACGTGCCGTGCCGTCACGAGCAGGACCAGTTCTGCGTGCTGGCGCCCAATACGACCGCCGCGCAGGCCGCCGCGCTTGCCGAACGCATGCGAATCGCCATCGCCAAGATCGAGTTCGTCCAGCAGGCGATCCGGATCAAAGTCTCATGCACCTTCGGCGTCGCCGAGGCGTGGGACGCGTACGACCGATCGATCCTGCAGCGCGCCGACCAGGCGATGTACGAGGCCAAGCAGAAGGGCCGAAATCGCGTGATCGTCGCTCCATGGCCGCAGCCGAAAAAGGTCGCCGCCGCGTGAGCGGGTCTCCCCTGCCCCCAGCGCTGTGGTGACGGGGAAAACCTAAAAAGGCCTGGCTCCTCGGGAGGGGATGCATGCGCCAGAAAATCCTCATCATCGATGATTCCCCGCCCATTCATGAGCTGGTTAAGACCTGCCTGAAATATGATCCGGTTGACACGGTGGATGCATTTGACGGCCCGGCGGGACTGAATTCTGCCGCCGCGGCCGCGCCCGATCTGATTCTGCTCGACGTGGACATGCCGGGTATCGATGGTTTTGAAGTCTGCCGCCGGCTCAAGGACGTGCCGCAAATCTGCGAAATTCCCGTGCTGTTCCTGACCAGTTGCGCCGCCAGCCGCCAGAAGGTCCGCGGGCTGTCGCTTGGGGCGGTGGATTATGTGACCAAGCCGTTCGACCCGGCCGAGCTGCGCGCCCGCCTGTGCGCTTCCCTACGGCGTAAGCAGCGTCATGATCTGATGGCTTCCAGGATCATGGTGGATGACCTGACCCAATTGTGGAACCGCGCCTACTTCGAGCACCGCCTGGCGGTGCTGGCCGGGGAGGCCAAGAGATACAAGCATGGCATCAGTTGTATTGCCATCGACATCGACCGTCTCGCCGGCATCAACAATCGGCTGGGCCGCCGCGCCGGTGACCAGGTTTTGCGCACCATCGCCCAGCGCATCGTGGAGAACTCGCGCCTGGAGGACACGATCAGCCGGGTGGACGCGGGCGCGTTCGCGATCCTCAGCTCCCGGTTGGTCGATGCCCAGGCGTTGCGATTTGCCGAACGATTGTGGCTGGCCCTGGGCCCCCGGCCGGTCATGCACAGCGAGATGACGATCAACGTCAAGTGCAGCTTCGGCGTCGCGTCGGCCGAAGCAACGCATGCTCCGCGGCTGCTGAACGATGCGCGCAGCGCCCTGGGAACCGCCAAGGGCAGCGGCGGCGGGCGCGTGGTCATGTTCCGTCAATGCGCCCAAGCGATCCCCGCCGCGGCGTAGATCGCGCCGTTCCAGTCACGCCGGCGGCGATTCGTTCAGCACGAGCCAGTAAAGTCCCAGTTGTTTGACCGCATCGGTGAACTGCGTGAAATCGACGGGCTTGCGGATGTAGCTGTTGGCGCCCAGGTTGTAGCTTCTGATCAGGTCCTGCTCCTCCTTGGAGCTGGTCAGGACGACCACCGGTAGCCGCCGCGTTCGCTCGTCGGCGCGCACGCGCCGCAGCACTTCCAGTCCGTCGAGCCGGGGCAGCTTCAGATCCAGAAGAATCAGCGCCGGCATCGAAGGCGGATGCGCCGTGCCGTGCTCGGCCGAGCCGAACAAATGCCCCAGCGCTTCCACGCCGTCTCGCGCCGTGACCACCTCATTGACGACGTTGTGCTTGCGCAGGGCGCGGATGGTCAGCTTTTCATCGTCCGGGTTATCCTCAACCAGTAGAATGCACTTGCCCATGGGATCCATCCTTTGGTGATGATAATAACGTGCATGACAAAGCTGGAATCCGTTCTTCCGCTCCCCGTACCCTCTGCGTACACGCCGCCGTCGCGCCACGGCGGACGAACCCTTTCATCAGCAGCCTGCAGATGCCTACGAACGTTGTCTTTATAGTATCAGGCCATCGATGACGACGCAATCGCCGGGGGGAAAAAAAGCGTCGACTGTGTCAGGAATCGAATCCCCTCGAGATTGGCTTTGCCTTCATGGGCGATACAGGACTCGAATTTATTCAATTCGGGGTCGCGTCTGGAGTCGTCCTGTTGGTTGTAGACTCTCCCCTTGCAACCCATTTGAGAATTCGCCCCAGCCATGCGGTTACAGAGGCGGTTCCACTGCTCCTCGTTGGAGTCGCCTATTTGGCCTGGCTGGCAACAGAGCGCCGTCCACTTGTCGAGATGGTAAAGCAGGTCTTAATCGCCTTGGCATTCATTCTTTGGGGCGCCAATCTATTGATGCCGCCAGGTCACTGGGCACAGTTCGTTGGCGGTGTAGTCATCGCAGTTTATGTTTTCGACCTGGCTTGGCTTATTGAAGGCAATTTGCGAAGGCAATTACGCGATTCCACGGATTTGGAAATGGCGGATGACAATTTGCGGAATCAACTGGCGGCGGGAATATGTTGTTGCGGCAGATCCGTAGCCCCTTCCTCGACAACGCATGGCCATCAGCATGGGCCAGGGGATGTAATTGATGGCGAGGTCATTCATGCACGGTTCGCCGGCCGGCAATCGCAATCCGTTGCTCGCGGCTGATACCGGCCGATGGCTCTCGGCTCTTAGTCACCTCTTGAACTGGTCTCTGCTTCTTCTGTTCGACTCCCTTGCCGTTCGCGGGTGTCGCCCCAAGCGGCTGCTCGCCCAGCGCTTCCCGCAATCTGGCGTCAAAGACCTTGCGCCGAAGTTCAGGAGACAAGCTGTTTAAGAACGCATCGTCACTTTGGCAGATGCGCACGACCATAACCCATCGGGGCGGCACAGTCCGTTCCCGTATCAGTTCGGCGTCCGGAAATTCCTGAAGAAGATAATTTTCAAGCAGATCCGAGTCGCTCCCCTCGTTTATCGCACAAATTCCGCGATCGGTTGCGGCGAGGAGCACTCGGCCGGCCGCTGATTCAATTGTCGCGTATCTAATCTTGATACCCGGCGCTCCCCGGGCGTACATTGCGGGAGTCATGCCAAGCCCCCAACTCGCCAGTTCATACAATGCCCGGGTTGATCCAAATCCCGAGTCATAAAGCGCGTTCACCACTGAGGCTCCTTTCCTTAGTCGTTCCCTGAGTCGCGCGAGGCGGCGCGCATTGCAATAGGTCTTAGGTGAAACGCCGACAATGTCTCTGAATGTCTGCTGCAAGTGATTGGGACTTACTCCGGTCACCTGAGAGAGGGCCTTAAGGCTAATGTTCTGGCCGGCGCAAGCCTCGATGTAATTTAGTGTCGCTTTGATGCTCTGTTCCGCCGGCGTGGAGGATCCTTCCGCCGGGTGACAGCGGCGACAGGGAATAAATCCCTCTTTCTCGGCCTGCTTGGCGCTGGAAAAGATCAGCGTATTGCGGCGATGTGGATGCCTCGCCGGACAGGACGGACGACAATAAATACCCGTCGAAAGCGCGGCGTAAACGAACTTGCCGTCGTGTCGGCGGTCGCGGCGAACGACGGCCTGCCACATCGCATCAGGGATTTCATAAGACTCGGTCGTACTCGTTAGTCCTCGATCAGACTTCTACCCGAAAATCTCTCGCGCGGCCACGAACCGTTCTATCCGATTCTTCCGGTCAAGCTTCCGTTTTTGGCAGTGAAAACCGGATAGCCTTCACCTTCAACCAAGCTCTATCCTAATAAAAAGGCGGCAGGCAGATCAGAAAACTGACTGGGCCGGAGGCTGGGGAAGGCCAAAGGGGGCATCACTGATTGATCCTCGAACCGATTGATACCCTGTCGGTCCACCTAATGTCCCCCCGAACAAACAGTTCAATAGCTGCCTTGTCACCCCGATTTTTTCGAGAGAAAGCGGTCACGCAACAATCAGGCGCTTTCTCGTTTATTGGCGTGCATTGGTGGCTTTCGATTATAACGTCCACAATTACTCAACAATTCGCGCCGCGGCGCGGAGAACTCATGCGCCATGGCGATTGTCGCTCTTAACAACATCGAGAAGAACTTCGGTCGCCGAGTCATCTTTGACCAACTTAACTTCACCATCGACCGCGGCGAGCGCGTCGGGTTGATCGGCGACAATGGCAGCGGGAAATCAACCCTGTTCCGCGCCATTTCCGGGCAAATGCCAGTCGATGATGGCCAGATCATTATTGCGGACTCGGCCAGGGTCGGGCATCTGCCGCAGGATCCGGTGTTCGACCCAGCAAACACCATCATGGACGAGGCAGAGCTGGCCTTCACCAAGCTGCACGATCTGTCCCATCAGCTTCGCGAGCTTGAGCATGGCATGGCTCATCTGAGCGGCGATGAGCTGGACAAAGTCCTCAAGAAATATCAGGACACGCAGCATGATTTTGAGCTGGCCGGAGGATACAAGTGGCAGCATAGGGTGGAGGCGATGCTGGCGGGAGTCGGCCTGGCGCCGGCGACGTGGGAGCAGAACGTCACCACGCTCTCCGGCGGGCAGCGATCGCGACTGGCGCTGGCCAAGCTGTTGATCGAGCCGTGCGATTTGCTCCTGCTCGACGAGCCGACGAATCATCTCGATCTGGCGGCCATCGCGTGGCTGGAGGAGTTTCTCGCGTCGTACTCGGGCGCAGTGCTGATCATCAGTCACGATCGGTATCTGCTCGATCGCCTGACGACTCGGATCGTCTGGCTCACCGGCGCGAAGCTTAGGAGCTATCCGGGGAATTACTCAGCCTTCGTGCAGCAGCGGCAGATTCAGGAGTTAACGCAGCAGCGGGCATACGAAGAGCAGCAGGCCGACATTGCCAAGCAGGAGGAATTCATCCGGCGCTTTGGCGCCGGGCAGCGCGCTCGCGAGGCCAAGGGAAGGCAGAAGCGCCTGTACCGATTGCTGGAAAGCGACGAGATAATTCAGAACGTGCAGAACGCGGCGAGCATTCGAATGCCGCTGAAGGTTGATCGCCGCGCTGGCGACCGCGTGTTGCGCGTCAAGGATCTAACCAAATCGTACGGCAAGCAAACGCTTTGGTCGGACGTTTCGCTTGAGGTCGGGCGCGGTGAGCGCATCGGAATTCTCGGTCCCAATGCATCGGGCAAGACGACATTCCTGGAAACGCTGCTGGGGCGCGTTGAACCGGACGCGGGCGATATCCAGTGGGGCGCAAGTTTGAAGATCGGTTACTATGATCAGCGGCTGGGCGAATTCAATCCGGATCATACGGTGGCCGAGGAGGTTCGCGGCAAACGCGACGTATCCGATGCCGATCTGCGTGCGGTATTGGCACTGATGCTCTTTCGCGGCGACGACGTTGACAAGCAAATTCGTTTGCTCAGCGGAGGCGAGCGAGCGCGGGTCGCGATCGGGCGGCTCTTGGTCGATCGGCCGAATGTTCTCATCATGGACGAGCCGACGAATCATCTGGACATCAATTCGTGCGAAGCGCTGGAGCGAGCGCTGGGTGATTTTGCCGGGACGATCATTTGCGTAAGCCACGACCGGTATTTTTTGGATCGAGTGGCCGAGCGGCTGTTGGTGCTGGAGCCGCCGGGGATCGTTTCGTTCGAAGGGAATTACACGGCCTGGGCGAATCACCTGGCAAGGAAGGCAGCCGCGCCGGTCTCGGCGCCGGCCAAGCGGCGCGTGGCCGCGCCGCAGGTCTCGCGTAAGGATGCGCTGGCGAAGAAGAAATCGACCAACCCATCGGCCCGAGTGTTCGGGCGGATGAATATTGAAGAGCTTGAGAAGCAGATCGAGCAAGCCGAGGCCGCGCTGTCAGTCTGCCGGTCGAAGCTTGGAGACCCGAAGACCGCCCGCGACGGGGACCGCGTTCGGCAGTTGGTGCGGGAGGATGAGGCTTTATCGAAGAAGCTGCGTGAGCTTGAAGAGGAGTATTTTGCGCGAAATCCCTAAAACGAGCGACCTAACCGCCAAGGGCGTAGTTCTCCATGTATCATTTCTGGGCTGAAAACGTAGAAAAGTCAACTTGCGCAATGAAACGGGGACGCGGCGGCTCTGTCTCGACCCTATTCTTCGCGCGATAACAAGATCATCAGGTTGTGCGTGATGACCCGCAGCATCTGCTCACGCCGCCGTCCTTTGGCTGTGCGGGCGCGCAAATGACCGCCGAGGTTGCGCTTCATCATGCTGTTGACGGTTTCCACCTGGGCACGCTGGCCATACGGCTTGCCTTTCTGCGATCCGTTCAGCTTTTTTCGCATCGTGCGACGATACCGCGATGCCGGGGGTTTGGCACTGGGCCGGCCGCCGCGTTTCTGACACTAGCCGGTTGCATGGTCGGGCCGAACTACAAGCCGCCGGCAACCACCATGCCGACATCGTATCGCGAGCTAGCCGCTGGCCCGACAACTGCCGCGGCGCCGGCCCAAACCAATGCGCCGTCTGAAATCCGGTGGTGGCGGCAGTTCGGTGATGCCGAATTGACGAATCTTGTCGAGAAGTCAATGACAGCGAACTACCAAGTGGCCGTCGCCGAAGCACGGCTCCGCGAGGCGCGAGCCGGCCGCCAGATGGCCCAAGCGCTGCTCTATCCTCAAGTCAGCGTTGGAGCTTCGGCGTTGCGATATCGGTTGAGCGATTCGGTAATCAGCCTGCCCAATTCTGAAGACGGCCTTTTTCAGGTTGGTTTTGACGCCGCCTGGACCGTCGACCTGTTCGGCGGAATCCGGCGCGGAGTGGAAGTGGCCCGTGCCAACGAGCAGGCGACGGACGCCGAGCGCCGCGGCGCAGTGTTGATGATCGCCGCCGAGACAGCACGCGATTATCTGGAACTTCGTGGAACGCAGCGCGAACTTCAGATTGCTCAGACAACATTGGAAGAGCAGCGGCAGACGCTGGCGGTTACCGAGAACAAGAATCGAAATGGACTCGCATCTGATCTTGAAGTGTTGCGAGCCCGAACAGAAGTGGAAGCCACCGCCGCGGAAATCCCGCCGCCACAGCCATGGATTGATCGACTTCCGGTGGTCCTCAACCGCAATGGCTCGATGACAGTGCTTTCCGGCGGCCGTTCCCCGTAGCCAGAAATAGGACATTGTGTCCTAAATCCTCATTTTGGCGCGCCAAAAACGATGTTTTTCACTCGGTTTCCATGCGGATCAAACTAGCCGCCAGCTTCTTAGGAAACGCCAGGATGCGCCGTGCGAACCGCTTGATGAAGTGGTAGTTTATTCCGCTCGATGTGCTCGTTTCAGGGGGCAAGGTCACATTGCTGCGGCAAGTTCGCCGTAAAGTTCAACCATCTTTGTTGTTAATTTCCGTTCGAGGGTCTCAGCGGCTGCGTTCTTCTCGACATCGGTTTGGATCACAATCGGCTCACCGTAGATGATTCCATAGCGAACGGCTTTCACCGGCAGCCAAGCGCTTAGCTTCAAATAGGCGGCAGAATTGATGATTACGCATGGGATGACTGGTACGCCGGCGAGCAACGCAAGCTTGCCAATCCCCGGGCGGATGGCGCCGCCGTGCGTGACAGATTTCTCCGGCGGTCGAATGGCCGCTTCGGGAAACATAGCCAATACCCTGCCATCGCGAAGACGGCGAAGCATTGTGCGCACGCCGGCTCCATCGGGTTTGAGGCGATCGATCGGAAACGCGTTCATCGAACCATAAAACCAGGCGACAAATCGATTTTGAAATACTTCGAAGATGCTGACAAAATCAAGTTTGGCTTTTGTGTGCCGAATCATGAGGGGAACGTCGTACGGACTGTGATGATTGGCCGCGAGAATATAGGGCCCGTCTCGGCGCGATCTTTCAGCATGCAAGACGACTGGCTGGGAGGAGACCCAGAATGCGCTTCTGCCGATGGTGCGCACAAACAAGTAAAATGAATCGCTCATTTTCACGCCACCACGCGATCGTCGATGCAGCAGGATGCAAGAAGCTCTGCGTAAATCTTCTGGAATTCCGCCTGTAACTCAACGGCCATCATCTCGCGAGCAATCTTGCGTGGCCTGTCGAGATGGGGACGGATCATGCGTCCGAAAATGATCCACACGCGACCGCGGCGGAAAGGTAGCCACGGAGCAACGCGATTGAGCGTGTCAGTTCCAACGACCGCAACCGGCAAGACTGGCGCCCTCGTTCGATAGGCCACGACGCAGGCGCCTTTCTTGATGGGACCGCCGCGCAATACAGAATCTTTTCCGTGAGCGACGCCCCCTTCGGGGAAGATGCCGACGATCCGACCGGCCCGGACGCGGGTGATCGCGGTGCGGATTGCGCTGATGCTCGATCCCCGCCGATTGACTGGAAAGCCGTCGAGCGCACAAATCGCGCGGGCGATCAGGTGGTAGCGGAAAAATTCTATCCGCACCATGAAATCGATTTTTCGATCAACCAGTGTGCCGACGACGAACGGTTCGAGGTGGCTCAGATGGCTACACGCCAGCACAAAACCGCCTGGAACTTCAAAACGTTCCTGATGAATCACGACGGATTTTATGCAGCAAAAATGGATGAACCGGGAGATGAATTTGCCCGCGCTGTAAATAAAAGTCATTCCGGCGCCAGTATAGGCGTGGAAGCGGGCGGCCACCAAGGCTCGGCTGCTTGCACACAAACATGAAATGGGCCAAAATCACTATCGGTTTGGCGCTATTACCGTTCATTTTTGACATTCGAGATTGAAGATGGCTTCTGGCGTTATCGATCCCGGCTTCGACCCCGAAATCCTCAACCAAGTTAGAAATATTGTTCGGCGTGATATCAAGCTGTCGGCGGATGATCCGTTGCCACCGGAGGCGCGACTATTTGGCGGTGAAGTCGATCTGGATTCGCTGGATATGCTTCTGCTGATTACCAGCATAGAGCGTCAATTTAACCTGCGCATTTCCGACCGCGCGGTGGGTGAAGCGGCGTTCCAAACTGTCGGATCTTTGGCGAAATTTGTTCAGGATCACCGTGGCACGGGACCTGCCAGAGTCGTTTCCCAAATCGCGGTTCCCGCGATCGACTGGCTGGCACAATTGCCGCATGGTAAAGCATTTCGCTTTATCTCACGGATCATGGAGGTTCGTCCTGGTGAGATGGCGCGCGGCGTCTGGACGCTGGACGGCAGCGAAGCATTCTTTGCCGCCCATTTCCCCGACAATCCGATTGTGCCCGGTGTATTGATCGTCGAGGCCTTGGCCCAGATTTCAGGCATTGCCGGTGCGGCGGGCGGCGGCCGCCAGGGGACGCTTGCTCATGTGGACGTGCGATTTGAGCGTACCGTCGTGCCACCAGCGGAAATTGATTTGAGTTCAAAGATAGCAAACGTCGTCGGATCACTGCAAAGATGCGATGTCGTTGCGAAGGTCGGCGTGAATGTCGTCGCGCAGGGGACGATCACGCTACATCGTGGAGATGCAAGTGGCGATGGACCTAACAAAGGCGACCGGTGAAACCTGCGACGGCGAGTTATTGGTTGGCCTGCACCTTATTCGCCGCCGTCGCAAATTCCGCCGTTGCAAGCACTTTACCAACCACCGCTCCTTCCGGACTCGACGCAGCGATGTGGGAGAGGATGAAACTCATCGATCACGCAGCCGCGCAGATCGCCGATCTAACCGCCGATTTTGAACAACAAAAGCAAACCACTTTGCTGAAGAATCCGATAGTCAGCATCGGATCATTGTGGTCGCGCAGATCGGAAATGCTTTGGAATACCCGCGCGCCTGAGCCAACAATTATGCACGTGGATGAGAATCAGATCATACTCTATTATCCGGGTCAGAAGACAGCAGAGATTTATCCGGTGAGTGGCCCACTTGCGCAGCTCACGGCGTCGCCTGTGCCTCGATTGGCCGACTTGCTGCGGCACTTTAGCTTCACCGCCGCTTCGTCGACCGATTTGGGCGTCGATTCTGAACCGGATCAAGAAGCATTCCTGTTGACGCCTACGGATAAGGACATCAGCGATCATGTCGAAAACGTGATCGTTCTGATTGACGCCAAAGCCGGTTTTATTCTAGCATTCAAGATGACGGATTCTGATGGGGAAACCACCTTGCTTCGGTTTTCGAATGTAAAGATCAACACGCAGTTTGACGACAAACGCCTGCGGCTGGAATTGCCTGCGGACGTGAAGACGGTTCACCCGCTGGAGAACGTTGGCCGCCAGCCATGAAGCCTGAAGCAACCGATGCAGATCGCGGCTCGCTTCCACCCACATCTCGATTCGGATTATTGATTCTCTTCTGGCTGGCTCGGCGGATGCCCTGGACCTTGCGAATTCTAAAGCCCATCGCCGTTTGGCTTGCGGTGCGCTGCTCCGCCGGCATTCGTCAGGGAACTTCCGCCAATGGGCGACGCCTGCTTGGGCCAGGGACAACCGCAAAAAAGCAAGCGGCTTTCAAGTCGGATGTTGTAGGTAATTTCTATGATTTCGTCATTGACATCGCTCGTAGCAGAACGGCGACCACCGCCGAACTGCTCAACCGAATCGATACCATTGAAGGGCGTGAGGAGTATCTCGCGCATCGCAAGGCGGGTGGTGGCGCGATCATCGTCACCGCGCATATGGGCTCCTTCGAAGTCGGTCTGGCCGCATTGACCGATGTCGAAAAACATATTCATGTCGTGTTCAAACGCGATCGAATCGATGGCTTCGAGAAGATTCGCCAAACGCTGCGCAACAAGCTCGGTATTATTGAAGCGCCGATCGATGATGGTTGGGAAACCTGGCTTGGCCTGCGAGATGCCTTGGCGAGCAATCATGTCGTTGTCATGCAGGGTGATCGTGCGATGCCGGGCCAAAAAGCGCAAGCGGTGCCGATGTTTGGCGGCCATATATTGTTGCCACTGGGGCCGCTCAAACTGGCGCAAATCAGCGGCAGCCCGATCGTTCCGGTTTTCACGATCCGCAATCCGGATGGCCGTTGCCGCTTAATTGCTGAATCGCAGATTCGAGTTGACGCGGATGCTGAGTTAATCGATGGTGTGCATCCGGCCCTGCTGCAGTTGGGAGCGATCATTGCAAAGCATCTGGCGGCCCATCCGGATCAGTGGTTGATCCTCACTGCGGCGTTTGTCGAAGATCAAACTGATTCCTCACCTGAATCACTTGCCGACACATGAAAACAGAGAGTGAAAACATCGCCATCACCGGAGCCGGCCTTGTGACCGCACTTGGATTGTCGCGAGAGGCGACTTGGCAATCGATTCTCCAAGGCCGTTGCGGAATAGGTCCGTTGACCGCCGTGGAATCGATGCTTCCGCAGGGAAGAGACGGCGGACAGGCACCCGATCTCCCCGCTGACTTCGCGTCCCAATTGCCGCGTGAGGCGCGATATCTGAAATTGGCAATCGACGAGGCGCTGCACTCCGCCGGCGTTAACGTCTCTCTTCCATATCCGGCTCGGCGTTGCGGGTGTGTGCTCGGAACAACGTTACACGGTATGCGCGCCGCCGGCCGTTTTTTCCATAATCACGATTTTGGGGAATTCCGGGACTTTTCCGCCGCCTCAATTCTTGCAACCGCGACGCAAGGCGCGGGACTAGGAGGCATGGCCTCGACGACCTGTTCCGCTTGCTCGTCCAGTCTGGGCAGCATCGCGCTGGCGATCACATTGTTGCAATCCGGTCAGTTGGATCTGATGGTCGCCGGCGGATACGACACAATCAGCGAATATGCCTATGGCGGATTCAACAGTCTCAGGCTTATCGCTGAAGGTCCATTGCGGCCCTTTACACGTAACCGCCAGGGCATGAAGCTGGCGGAGGGATATGGCATTGTTGTTTTGGAGCGCATCAGCGATGCCATGCGACGACACGCTGCGCCGCTGGCGACGATTCTTGGTTGGGGCGAATCCGCTGATGCCCACCATCTCACTCAGCCGCACCCGCAGGGCGAGGGCGCCGCGCGCGCAATCGATCAGGCGATTCGATGCGCCGGCTTGACGCCTGCCGACATTGATGTCATCGCCGCGCATGCGACTGGCACTCCCGATAATGATGCCGCCGAGTATGCCGCGCTCTCAAAAGTTTTCGGGGATCATCTCTCGCACGTTCGCGTCGTTGCGTTCAAAAGCCATTTGGGCCACACGCTCGGAGGCGCCGGCGCTGTCGAGTTGACGCTGTCGGCTCTGGCGCTGCGGGATCAGATGATTCCGGGCTGCGCGAATGTGACGGCGGAAGATGTGGATTTTCCGAACTTGCGTTTGGCCATCGGCGCGCCGCAACAGGCCGCCTTGCGATGTACGTTGAATACATCACTCGGTTTCGGCGGCGCGAACACCTGCGTCATTCTTGGGCCTGCGCCGACAATGCCACTCACTCGCGGTGTTCAACAAAGCCTGTCGGAGCGAGAAGTATTCATCACCGGAATTGGTGTGATTCTGCCAGGAATTGTTGGTAACGAAGCATTGATTGCGTACCTGAACGCCGGCCACCGGCTTGTGGCCGAGCGAGATGCCGGCACCGTCCCCGAGGCTGCGATGGAAGGGCTGCTCAACGCCCGGCGTGTGCGGCGGATGAGCGACTATGTCAAACTCACTCTCGCCGCAACCACACTCGCCTGCCGGGACGCGGGGATTGGTGAAACCGTTGATTTCTGCAGCGACTGCGCTGCCATATTGGGCACGACACACGGCTCGAGCAATTACAGCGTCTCGTATTACGCGCAAATCGTGAAGGAAGGAATCCTCGCTGCCAATCCCATGCTTTTCGCCGAGGCGGTGCCCAATGGCGGCGCAGCGCAGCTGAGTTTAATGCTTTCACTCAAAGGGGCGTGCCAGACTGTCATCGGAACAAGGACGGCCGGATTGGATGCGATTGCGTTAGCCAGCGCGAGAATTCGCAGCGGCGATTGGGACCGGGCCATCGTCGGAGCCGGCGAGGAATATTGCGACGTTGTTTGCGATGCGTATCGTCATTGCGGGATCGCTTCCCCCGGCGGGACTCTCCCTTTTGGTGACGAGATGGGATGTGTCATCGGCGCGGGAGCCGCCACCTTTATCCTGGAATCGCGAGAATCGATGGAGCGGCGCGGAGGAAAATCGCGGGGACAAATCCGGCAGACGGCGGCTGCTTCGGGCAGTCGTCAACAAGTAATCGAATCGGTAGCTGAGGTACTCAAACGTTTGAGCGATCCCGCCCATATCATTACTTCCGCCCACGGCACATGGATCGACCGCGCCGAAAGCGCGGCGATTCGTCATCGCGGCGGTGATCGCGTCGTCTCGTCCATTTACGGCCATATCGCGGAGACATTCAGCGTTTCTCCGCTCGTCGCAATTGCAGCAACCCTGCTGTCGCGCAAGATGCCGCGTTTTTTTGGAAGCGATTGGGGAGGCGGCGTTCTCGCTGCAACCGGCGACGAAAACACCGGCGACTTCGCCGCGATTTGCACGGATTTTTCTGGTGCCGTGAGTGGAATGCGCATAGCGGATTTTTGAATTTGCCGTCATAATGCGTCGGCATCATAGGGTGTAGTGTGTAGTAAAGTCATTTACCAAAACAATGCATGTCTCGACCGGCCCGCCGGCCAAGCAACAACCTCGTCAACCAAGGCAGAATCCGGGGGTGCCGTCTTGGGTTGGCCGCCTGACCGGGTGTCAGCCAAAGGCATATATTCTTGACGGGTTTGAATTGAGGGTGACTGAAGGGGACAGCGCCTCGCTGGTGAGTCTTATATTATCGCAAGCGCGCGAGTTGGACGCCGCACATCTCGAGAAGCGGACTGTCGAAGCTTATCAGCACATTCGGACGTTGGTGGCCACACTACGGCACGAGCATCCCGTACGATTCTGGAATGCTCTCCCCGATATTCATCAACAGTTGGACGCCGAGCGTGACCGTTATATGGTCTTCAACACCGGAAGATTCAACGCCTTTGATGAATGGTTCGGCCATTCGGGGGAATTCTCTTCTCATTTGCCGGCCGCGTCGACCGTGGGACACGACGATGACGCGCTCTCCATCGACTGTCTGACGCTCGGACAGCCGGGCATTGCCGTGGAAAATCCCCGGCAGGTTCCCGCCTTCCGATATTCCTCTGTATACGGCCGGCAGCCGCCCTGTTTCGCGCGTGCCACCATTGTTGCACATCCGTCTTTCGATGGCCCCGTGCTTATCACGGCGGGTACCGCAAGCATCCTCGGCGAAGATAGCGTTCATCTGGACAACCTGGAAATGCAATTGACCGAGTCGATGGAGAATCTCCGCACACTGCTTGCCCAGGCCCAAGGCCCGGTCCATACGACGGCAACATTCGACGCATTTGTCGACCTGCGCGTCTATCACGCCCGCCAACAAGATGCGGCCGTTGTTGAATGCACGATTCGTCGTTCAATCGGCTCGGCAATCCCTTTGCAGATGATGCGGGGTGAATTGTGCCGATCGGATTTGTTGGTGGAGATTGAAGGGATCGCCCTTCTCGAGCGAAGCAGACTCCGGTGACTGGTTCCTACGACGCCATCATCATCGGTGCAGGGCCCGCGGGCGCTGTCGGCGGCCTGCTGCTGGCGCGAGCGGGTATGAAGGTCTGTGTTCTGGAGAAATCGCGTCATCCGCGCTTTCACATTGGCGAATCGATCCTGCCGCGAAATCTACCGCTGATTCAAGAACTGGGCTTGGAGCCGGCGTTACGGCGCTTGCCGCATTTGCCAAAGTACGGCGCGGAATTTGGATTTGGAAATGATCCGAAAACCATGTGCTTCGGATTCGCGGATGGTTTGTTACCCGGGACGCCGACGTTCAACATCGAGCGAGCGCCGTTCGACAAGATGCTGTTGGATTCCGCGCGCGACGCCGGTGCCGAGGTTTTTGAAGAAACCGCTGTCGACCGGATATTGCGACTGGAGGACAACGCCGTTGAAGTTGCCGCGGGTGGACGAAAGTTGAGCGGTCGGATACTGCTCGATTGTTCCGGGCAGGAGACCGTCGTTGGCCGACATCTGAAAACTCGCCGCGGATCCGATGATCCGACTCTGCAGAAGGTCGCGTACTTCCAGCATTTCGAAAATGTCGAACGGCTTCCCGGCATTGCGAGCGGACATCCTGCCATCATCATGTGCACCGAAGGATGGTTTTGGCTGATTGGCCTCAATGATACAAAGACGAGCGTTGGATTCGTCACCCGCCCGGGATTTGTTAAGACGCTTTGGGTTTCGCCGGACCGCCTGCTGCAATGGGCCATCGCGCGGTGCCCGGTCGTCAGAAACCGAATGCGTGATGCCACCGGACCGGAGACCAACCTGGTGCTGTCGGATTTCAGCTATACCTGTCGACCATATGCCGGTCCTGGATACATGCTGGTTGGCGATGCGGGATGTTTCCTCGACCCGATTTTTTCAACCGGGGTGACACTCGCCATGCTCGGCGCTCAACAAGCAGCTGCGCGTGCCATCGACATAATTCAGAACCGATCCACACCAACAGCCGCACAGCGTTCTTACTGCAAATTCGTCGAGGGAAGCACCGCCATCTTCTGGCGACTGATTCGAAACTATTATCGCCATTCGTTCCGTGAACTCTTCATGAACGGGCGAGGCCCGCTGCAGGTGCACAATGCGGTGATCTCGATCCTGGCCGGCCAGGTGTTTCCCAAGCCCCCGTGGGCGCTGCGCTGGCGGCTGCATTTTTTTGAGCTTTGCTTGCGATTGCAATCTGTCATTCCAATGGTGCCTCGGCGAGAGCCTTTCTCTTTGCTCGACCAGACGCCACAACTTCAATCGCCTCAGGTTGCGGAGGCGCGGTAAAAATGGAAAATTCCGCGCGCGCGTTTTCGTCGTTGTTGGCTCGATTGCAGCGGCATGCACGGGAGCGATCCGAAGCTCCTGCATATCGTCAGGGATCCAAAACGCTTCTCTATCGCGATCTCGCCGGCGGCGTTAGCACATTAGCCGCGTGGTTGCGGCGTGAAGTTCATCCCAAAGATGTCGTGCTGTTGTCATGCTCGAACGAACTTGCATATCCCGTAGCGTTCCTAGCAATCTTGGCTGCAGGCTGCACGGTTTTCCCTGTATCGATTGAATTGACGGAGATTGAACTTCTCCGTGCCGCCACGAAATCCGCCGCGGTGGCAGTGATCGGCGATAATCGCGCCCTTGATTTACTACGAGGATCATTGAGGCTTGCCATTTCAACGTCCCGACTCGCGCTGATAGGAAACGAACGCTTCGACCCGACGCCATTGGGCGACTTATTGCTGTACAGTTCAGGCACCACCGCTCTTCCAAGGATTGTCCGGCGCGGGGGCGAGTCCCTGGATCGCGCGGCCGAGGTGATGGCCGAGGCGGTTGCCTTTGGCCCGCAAGATTCTGTTTTGATGACTGTTCCGCTTACGCACTCTTATGGATTGGAACATGGCTTGCTCGCCCCTATTTGGGCAGGAAGCTGCACAGTACTGGCCCGTGGATTGGATATGCCTTCAGTGTTGCCGGAATTGAGCAGTGGAGGAATCACGATTTTTCCCGGCGTGCCATCAAGTTTTGAAATGCTAACGGGTGTTGCCGATCTACAACTGAAAATGCCGGGATTGCATACCGCGTATTCTGCGGGCGCGCCGTTACCCCCAGCGATCTTTGAGGCGTTTCGTCAGCGTTTCGGTGTAGCCGTCGGCCAGCTCTATGGGGCAACGGAGATCGGCTCGGTCACGTTTAACAAACCGACCGGCAATTTCAATTCAGCGAGCGTCGGGCGGCCGATGCGCGGCGTTTCCGTGCGAATTCTCAGCCTCGACGATTATAGCCAGACGATTCCCCACGGCCAGGAGGGAATGGTCGCCGTTCGGGCCAGCTCAATGTTCAGCGACTATCTGAATAGCGGTGCGGAATTGATTGATGGCCATTTCCTCACGGGCGATCTCGGCCGACTTGATGAGCAGAATCGCCTCTATATCACTGGCCGCATCAAACTCTTGATCGATGTCGGCGGCCTGAAAGTCAACCCGCAGGAAGTGGAAGAAGTGATCCAACTTCATCCGGCCGTCGGGGCATGCGTGGTAATTCCAATTGCGCAAAGTCAAACCGTGTTTCGACTCAAGGCAATCATCTCGCCACGCGATCGATCAGTGCCGGTTCCCGTGGATGAGCTTCGGGCATTGGCCCGGTCGCAATTATCAGGCTATAAAATTCCGCGGTGGTTTGAAGTGCGCGATTCGCTTCCCAGATCATCCACCGGGAAAATCCTGCGACATCTGGTGGAGAAGGCATGAGACTTTCGCGCACGACGATGGCGCTTTGCCTTTTCCCTTGTTTTCTCTTCGTCGGCTGCGATAGCGAACACATCGCAACCTATCCGTCGATGTCGGATCAGCAGGCCATGCAAATTCTGATTGATCGAAGCCGGAGAATCCGAACCGTTTCGGCGCAAGGTCTTGTGACGCTTGAACGGCCCAGTGGCGAGATCGTGCGTCTCGACGCTGCGCTGGCTATCCAACCACCAACGAATGCTCGCTTGCGTGCATGGAAACTCGGGCAGGCGGTCTTTGATATCACGTTGACGCCGCAAGGACTTTGGGTGGTCGCGCCGCAAGAGGATCAAACCCCATTTGACGATCACACAGCCAACGTCGCGCGCCAATGGTTGCGGTCAATGACCGGCACGTTTGAAGATGCGGGCGTGATCGCCGAGGACAGCGTAACCCGACTTATTTTAAAACAGCAGGCCGACAACGGTGCGACGATCGTCTGTGAGGTGGATCGCAAAACTCTAACGGCTCGGCGTTATATTCTGCGAAATCGTGAATTCCAGCAGCGATTCCAATTGACGCTTTCACGATACGCCGAATTCAATGGTATCGTCTGGCCACAACGAATTGAAGCGGTGGGTCCGTCTGGCCGCATCACAATTGATCTGCGTGAGATAGAGATCAACGGTGAGTTACCTTCGGCGGCATTCCATCCGCCCGCTCGCGCCGTGAAAGTGGCGGAGACGCTGCCATGAAGCTCGCCGCGCTAAACGCACCGGCCCACCATCCGATCTGGATGATCCTTATCAGCATTGTTATTGCCCTGATGGCAATACTAAGCGCGCTTCGGTTGCACCCTGATACATCGTTGCAAAGTCTCTTTTCGGTCGGGCAGCCGGCTGTGGTTGCACTCAATCATGTGCTGAATGATTTTCCGACGGCCGAGGAATTGCTGGTGCTCGTGACGACTCCCGGCGATCAACCAGACCCTGATCGCCTTCTCGCATTCTCCGATCGCTTTAAACTGAACGCGTCACAAGACCCCGAATTGTCGGAGCTTATTTCGGGTGTGAGTTATCGCGTCGACGCGCAAAGCCCTGAATTCGTGACAAAAGTCATGCTTCCAAACGCCATATTTTACCTGAGCGAAGCTGATTTCGAAGCAGCGCTTCAGCGACTAAGCCGGCCACAGATGGCCGAGCAGTTTCATCGCAATGAAGCAATGCTCGCCGCGCCAGGTCCCGCCGCCGGCGCATTAGCCACTGAGATGCTTCGTGATCCCTTGCGGCTTCACGACTTCTTTGAACAGCGCCTGGTGGCCGCGCTGCCGTTCAAAACTTACCGGAACAGCGGCGCCTTTCTGTCATCGGATGGTCGCAGCCTATTGATACGCATCACCGGCAGCATGCCGCCGAGCGATCTGCTATTCTGCCGGCGCATCACGAAGGCGGTCTCGGATCTTGCGGATCGCGTGAACAGCGAACATCTGACGCTGGAATTCTCGGGAACCTATTCAATTGCTGCACAGAGTGAGCGCTCCATTCGACGCGATGCGATCAGCAGCGTGGTTGGATCGATGCTCAGCCTCGGGTTGCTCTTCGCCGCGGTTTTTCGCAGATCTATCGTGCTGTACCTCATCACGTTCCTGCCAGTAGTGCTCGGTGTGTTGTACGGCTTTGGCATTTATGCCTTGGTGAATACAAACGTCACGCCGCTGACGGCGGTGATCGGGGCCATGCTGGCGGGAATCGGAATCGACTATTCAGTCTTCTACATGGTTCACTACCAGCAACAGCGCCGCGCCGGCCGAACGCCGATCGACGCGGCTGGGCAAACCATCACCACGATTGGCGGAGCATTAATTGCCGCCTGGGTGACTTCTGTGGCGGGATTTGTTGCCGTCGGTTTTACGTCGGTGCGAATGCTTCGCGATTTTTCGATTGTCGGTTCGCTTGGCCTAGCAGGAGCATTGTTAGGCGCGATTTTAATTTTGCCGGCATTGCTGGTTCTTCTGGATCGCGTTTTGCCGCTTGCGTCGGTTCGCATTTCGATGCGACCACTGCTGGAGTGGATTGATAGACATTCGCGTTTGTGTATTGGGCTTTTTACGCCCGTTATGTTTGTCGCGATCGGCGGAATTGTCCTCAGCGGTCCGCGGCTCGTCATTGAGACGGACCCCATGGTGCTGCATCCGCATCCAAATCCGCCGCTTGATGCGGAAGTGCATATTGCAGAGCGCATGGGGACTTCGCCGGATTCGCTGGTCGTTTACCTACGGGCGGGCTCGTCGGATCAGTTGCTGTCTCTGGCATATCAAGTGCAAGACCGCTTAGCGGGTTCCGATGCGAAAGCCGCCGGCGTTGGATCAACTTTTGGTTTAGCGTCTCTTTTGCCAAATCCAGCCATTGCGAAACAACGCATGAGCCGCGTCGGCCCGGCTTTGGCTGACCGAGTTCTTGCGGATTTTGATGCCGTTGTGGCTGAAAGCGCTTTCCGCGCTGATGCCTATCGCTCCTATCGAGATTTTCTGCACCGCCTGCTGACGCCCGCCGCCGCGCCGGGAATTGCGGAATTGAGGCCATATGCACAATTGGCGCAGTCCCTCTTGCCCCGCCAAGCGGGGCTTGGAACAGCGGAAACCGAAGCCATGACCCTGGTCTTTCCCAGTCAGACATTTGATCAACTTGAGGCCCGGCAAGCTTCGGTCTCAAAATTACGGGACTTGTTGCGAGACATTCCCGGCGCGACGCTGACGGGCATGACGGTCCTCAGCCTCGATACGCAGACGACCATCCTCCACGATCTACCTCGGCTGATTATCGCGGCGCTGGCCATTTGCGTGATCTATCTTCTGGTCCACTTCCGATCCCCGAAAGATACACTACTTGCCCTCTTGCCGACGGCATTCAGCCTCACTTGCGTACTCGCCGTGGCCAAGTTGATCGGAGCGAAGATGAATCTGGCCAACATTGTCGCCGTGCCGTTGCTGGTGGGGATTGACGTGGACTATGGAATTTTTCTCATCAGCGTTGCCCGTTGCAGCAAAGACCGGCGCGAGTTTTTTACGAACGTATCCGCCACCGGCCTAGCCGTTGTGCTCTGCGCCGCGGCAACGGTTCTGGGTTTTGGCTCGCTGGCGTTTACCTCCGTGCAGGCCGTCCGATCGCTTGGGTGGGCCGTGGCCATCGGGGTTACGACCTGCGCGATTGCATCGTTGTTCTTCTTGCTGCCGCTGCTGCTGCGAAGTCGCCGTTTCAATATCCGCATCGGTAGGTCTGTCGTGGCAATGGCAGGCGTGTTGGGTTTGACGCTGGCCGCGGTCGGATGTTCACCCCCGTCAGCGCGGCTCTCGTTTCCAACCGCCAGCATTTCCCACACGAAGGATTGCGAATGGTTCGACGTTCATCACAACGGCAAGAAGCAATTCGGCATCGCCTACGACGCGGCGGGCAACGCCGATCGGTTGATCTATAGCGACGGCGGTGATGGCCGCGTTGATCGTGAATATCGATTGGCTGACTACGCGAATGAAGACGTCCCGCATCTGATTTTGCTGCTGGATTCGATTCCATATCAGACGGTGGCGGACCGATATCAAGGGGGCGATTTTCGGTGGTTCGGGCCACCGCAGAAGATGATCGCGCCGTTTCCGTCGCTGACAGAAATTTGTTTTAGTGATGTACTGCATTGTCCGCCATTGCCAGGTGCGATCGATAACTACTACGATCCGCGCGACGAGCAGATGAAGAAAATTCTCTGGGATCGCGTGATGGGCTATGAGGAACCCTGGGAGCGGAGGTCGTTTTACCACATCAATTTCATGCAGGATGGATTGTCGTTCCTGCACCCGGACGACTGGTATGCCGCGGAACTCGAGCAGGCAAGACTCGCTGTGGAACGTTCTCCGAATCATGTTACCGTCGTCTATCTCGCCAGCGCCGCCAGCATGGTCTGCAAATACGGCAAGCCCGGAGCTGAACGAGTCCTGGACGGCGGCCGGCAATTGTGCCTTCAATTGCTTTATGAACGAAGGGGAGCGATCAAAATCTCCATGATGGCGGATCATGGTCACAACTACATCGAATCAAAAAATGTTTCGCTGGAGCAAATGCTTACATCAGCGGGATTTCAATCGGTGGACAAACTTCGCGGCCCGAAAGATTTCATCGTCGAGCTCGACGCGCTGGTGACCTATCTGGGCGTTGACACGCTTGATCCAGAAGCGGTCGCCAAAACACTTTGCGCTCACGAGCCGGTCGAATTAGCCGTTTATATGCGGGGGCCTCGGGCAATCATTCGCAGCGCCGCCGGGGCTGCGGCCATTGAATGTCGAAACCACCAACTTCGCTACGTTCCATTGGATGCCGATGTGTTGGGCTATGAGCCCCTGATCGCGCAACTTAAAGCTGAAGGACAAATGGATTCGGATGGCTTTGCGACCGACGCCGTCTGGTTTCATCGCACGCTGGATAATCCGTGGCCCAACGTTCCGCGCCGGGTTTGGGATGCGCTGCATGGCAAGGTCATTAATCCGCCTTCGGTGATGCTCTCGTTAAAGGATGGGTATTGCGCGGGGTATCCGGAATACGAAAACTACATCAAAATGGCCTCGACGCATGGCGGGCTCAATCAAATCAACAGCGCAACTTTCGTGATGACCATGACGGGCCGCTTGCATGATGCCGTGCGGCATCAGGACGTTCTCCAAACTCTCGAACCCGGCTTTGAGCCACCACTGCAAAAATGAATCCGTTGACCCTCGCCGCAAGCGCATCTGTTGGCGCCGCCTTCGCGGCGTTGTCCTGGGCAACGGTCTATCCAAGAAGCGGCTTTTGGGGGCCGGTCCATTATCGTGCCCCGACCGCCACTGCCGACGGTTTTGCATTAACCTTCGATGATGGCCCGACGCACAATTCCACCGTTGCTATCCTCGATCTACTCGGTGAATTGAAAGTTCCCGCGACGTTCTTCGTCATCGGCATCAATGCCCGAAGCTGTCCGGACTTGCTGGTCCGAATGCGCGATGAAGGTCATCTGATCGCCAATCACAGTCTGGATCACGCCCGCCTCGGGATGTTCCGCGGCCGACGCTACTGGGACCGCCAGATACGGGAGACGAACGCCATCATTGAACAAACGATCGGCCGAACGCCGGCGATGTTCCGCCCGCCGCTGGGCGCAAAAACATGGTGCGCGATGGGAGCTGCGGCGGCTCAAGGACAGGCGGTAATCACCTGGAGCCGCCGAGGTGTGGATGGAATCGCAACGACGCCGGAGCGTGTCCTCAACCGACTTGTGCCGCACGCTCGCAACGGTGATGTGCTGTTGCTCCACGACGGCGCGGAACCGCACCGCCCGCGTGATCCTGCCGCAACCATTACCGCTCTAAAGCCGCTGATTCTGAGATTGCGTGATCGCGGGCTCTCGCCGGTGCCGCTCGACTATCTGCTGAATTTGCCGGCGTATGCAGTGGCATCCACTGCAGCACTAGCCGCATCAGACAATAGCTCACGCACGCCAGAATCATTCCGCATATGATTCCGCCGATCGCCCATTCCAAAAACACGGTTCTCACCAGCCCCAAATACCCCGCTGTTCGGGGATCGAAGCTGCTGAGTTGCGGCCAGTTGCCGTGAAGGCAGCAATGTCCGATCCCGATGGCGGCCGCTATCAGTAACGGCCCGAGGGGCGGCGTGGAGATTGACGATCCAATCACAACCGGCACGGGATTCAATCGAAAGCGCTTGGCGACAAACAAGCTCAGCAATGTTTGCACACCGTACAAAGGTAGGTTTGCAATGAAGACTCCCGCCGCCAAAGCCGTCGCGAAGCGGGAATGTTCCTTCGGATCGCATCTCAAATTGCGCCAGGCGCGTGTCGGGCTGATCCAGCGTGCCAGCCGCAGCCATATCTTTCCCGTCTCGGCCCCATCGGCAAGGCGTGGCTCCGGCCATGGCAACAATGAAATTCCCAAAAGCCGGAGATGCATTTTTGCGACACTCAGTGAATCGCGCCAGATTCGGAAATGGCTCACGCGCCCCTCTGGCACGTCGTATATGCAGTTCACATTCAATTGCTCGATGGCCACTCCCGCCCACGCTGCGCGAGTGAGAATTTCCGATTCAAACCCGTAACGTCCCGCGCCGCACCTCAGCAGCGTGATCACCTTTAAAGGATAAACTCGAAACCCGCATTGGCTGTCGGAGATGCGGGCGCCGCTTTCCAATCTTATCAGTAAGTTCGAAGCGCGCCGGCCCCACCGACTGCCAGAAGGACAATCAACGGCCTCCGCGTCTCGACAACCCACCACCAGCGTGGTTGGATGGCACCGTGCAACGCGAAGCAGTTCCGGAATTTGACCAGGGTCCAGTTGTCCATCCGTGTCGATTGTCACCGCGTGCGTAAAGCCCATCTCCAATGCGCGTTCAACCCCATCGAGAAGCGCCGCGGCCTTTCCCTGATTCTCGCAATGGGTCAGGACCACGCGATCAGCGCCGCTCTCCAGCCAGGCCTTCAGGATCGCCGGGGATCCGTCGACACACCCGTCGTCGACAACAATCGCCGGAAAATCTGTTTGACTGATGCCGGTCAGCACCCGTGCCAGCGTTCGCGCATTATCGAAGGTTGGAGCAATGATAACGGGCTTGAACGATTCTGGATCAGCCATTTTGTCTGTCCGTGGTGATCTGTCACTCGCACAGCGATCGGATACACTTTCTGAGCCAATGTCCGCTGCACCCGTCCTAATGCCACTGCCGCCGCATCCGACGCTGGAATCATATTACAGCAATGCGCCTCTGAAGCATGGCTTCCTGCAGCGCATTTTCGACGTTACGGCAGCGGATTACGATCACGTCGAGCGCCTTCTTTCACTGGGCAGCGGCCGCTGGTATCGACGCCAGGCACTCCGGCGCGCGGGACTCGCCAATGGGATGAAGGTGCTGGATGTCGCTGTGGGAACCGGCCTGGTCGCCCGGGAAGAAGCCGCCCTCACCGGCAGTCCCCGGTTTGTCATCGGCCTGGATCCCAGCTACGGCATGCTCCGGCAGGCGATAACCTCCCTGAAAATCGCCGTTTTTCTCGGCGTTGGCGAACAGATTCCCTTTGCTGATGCGCAATTTGATTTCCTTTCGATGGGTTATGCCCTCCGTCATCTGAGCGATCTTCGGCTCGCCTTCTCGGAGTTTTTTCGAGTGCTGCGACCCGGCGGTCGCCTTTGCATTCTCGAAATCACTACGCCGCCCCGCTCCTGGTCACGCCTGCTCTTGCGTGTTTATATGCGCGGGATCGTTCCTTTACTGGCCCGTATCACCACCAGCCGTCAATCATCGCAGCTGCTTTGGCAGTATTACTGGGATACGATCGAAGCATGCGTGTCTCCAGAGACGATGATACACGCCATACAGGACGCCAATTTTGCCAACGTGCGGCAACACGTGCAGTTAGGGATTTTCACCGAATACACTGCCAGCAAACCGCAATAGTCCAAGGCCGTCTCCGCCCTACGCAGGTTTTCAAATAATCATCATCGACCCAATGAACACAAATTTTGATTTCGCAATCATGGCGGGCATAATCCTGCAATGATCATCACGAGACGATTGGTAGCCACAAGCGCGTTAATGATGTTTTTCATGAGTGCCGCTACTACTGCCGCAGACGATTCTGTTAAAACCTCCTTTCCCAAGGACACAATCACCTTTCAGACATATGCCACGGATGCCGGCGGACTCGACGCCGATGCAAATGTTGCTTCGGGCACAATCGGCTGTGGATATTTTGTCATCGACAATCTCTCGCTGGGCCTGGAAGCCAACGGCTATCATGAGCATGTTTCCGGCCAAAACGCCTGGGGCTATGGAATCTCCGGTGTGCTTCGCCACCACCTCTTCCGCTACCAGCAATCAACCCTTTTCGCCGACGTCTCATTCGGCCCGATCGAAAGCACCGCCCCTATTCCGCTTGGCGGCACCAATTTCAATTTCATAACTCGCACCGGAATTGGCGTCACCCGTCAGCTTGACGACCATCTGCATTTGATGTCTGGCATTCGCTACGTTCACCTCTCCAACGCCCGCCTTGAAGGGGCCGAACGCAACCCCAGCATCAATGGCATTGAGGGATACATCGGCCTGATGTGGACGCGATGAATTGGAACGGCCCTACAGGTATCACGTTCTGACCCGGTGGGCCTACTTGCCGCTCTTAACAACTTCTTCAAGGACAACCCGAATTGGGAGTTCTAGTTTTGGGTATCCCCACGCGGGGATATCCTCCTGTTTCATTTGAGTCTTGTGTATGGGCGCGTCGTTTTCGGCGCCGCCTTGCGTGGAAATGAGCGAATTTCTGGGGAGAATCGAAGGCTGTCCAGCGGCATTAGGCATCAAGCGCCCTCTTCAGGCGCAAACTACGAACAAACAGGTGGCCGCTCGAAAACCAAGCGCGCGCAAAAAAGGCCCGACTCTCCGGACCTTAATTCATAAACCAGAATGTTCATTGCCAGTTAACTATTTCCGATATCGCGGTGTTCTCGGTCGAGATCTATGAATTCGTTCACGCCAAGGTAGGTCGGCGTTATGGATTTGATACAATGCGTGAGGTGGAATGTCCGAAAAGGAAATCGCCGAAATGCAACCTCGACAAGATCGAGGTCGCTTTCGACGCGAAGGAAGGACCCGACATGGAGGCGCTGGATGAGGCATGGCTTACTGTTTGGACCGAGGAATTACCCAAGGTTCCTTTTGCACCTGGAAACGGCGATTGCGGTCGCCAGCCAAGCCAACACGTTTGCCTAAGCCTGCGTTCGTCGAGGTAACAGCTCCGAGATCGGGGACCACCGGGACAATAGAGATTCGTCTGCGCGGCGAACGTCACCTGCTGGCACGGCGCGGGTTCGACCGCGAGGTGTTGATCGAGCTGGTCCGCACCTTGGAGAGTACGCGTGATCGGCCTGACCTCATTGGCGGCTCTGGATCACTCGACATTGTAGGCAAAACCGCCCCCACGTCATCTCGGCGCCCCTCACGGCACCAAGGGCCCCGCGGGCGGCGGCGGCGGATTTTTCGGCTTGGGGTTGGGCGACGGCCACTTGGGCGATTGCTCCACATCATGCGCTCCATCCGGCAAAGTCGGACTAGTTACCTGAAATCCGCCGTTGGAAAAATCCACGCGCGCTCGAACCTTTAGCTGAGCCTTGGGGTCCTTGAGAAGGAACGACTGCGTCTCCGAATCCACTCCCCCCGCTCCGGTCTGACGATCCCACATGAATGCGATGATCGGGGTGTTCACCCCGTATTCCTGGCGCTCGTACGACCCGCTCTCCGTATATCCATCCTTGTCCACGTTCATCCATAGATGCACCGTCTTCTCCTTCGAAGCCAGACCCGCCTGGATCGGTGACCGGCCGGCTTGCATGTTGTAAATCGAGTCGGGAAACATATACGCATAGGTGTGGATAAAAGCCGCTCGCCGCTTCGCCGCCTCATCATGCCCCTTCTGCAAAGCGGCCCGCGTTTGCGCCAGTTGCGCCGGCGTCAGATAATTTGCCAGCGATTGCGGAACCTGGGCCGATGGAACACCATACCCCTCCTGCAAATAGTATGTGTCGGTTTGCATCTGCCAGTCCGTCACCTTTATATCATTCACCCCATAATGCCCCACCCCCACCGATGAAAAATACTGCTCACTGGTATTGCCGGCACTGTCCGTCCTATGAAAGCATCCCAAAACCGTCACGTCCGACTTGGAGCGATAGGGGATTTCAGCATCCCCCAGGTTGAAAAAAGAGGTGTAGCGCGTCGGGGTATAAAGCGGAAAAAGACGCAGCGGCGGGTCGTATATTTTCCACTCGCCGCTCCAATTCTTCTCATCCTTCCAGGTGATGTACCGGCTCCGCACCAGCGTCGCCCAATTTTCGTCCGTGCCGAATTCCGCCACATTCAGGTAGGGTTGGGCATTTTTACTTTCGCAGGTCCAAAAATAAATCGTCTGAGGCAGCTTGTAAGAATAGACGCGATCAAACGTGGGAGAATCCGGCACGGCCGTTCCCGGCGTCGCCGCGCCGAGATCGTTGGTGCTCTTGTACCCGGGATGCCATTCCAGATGGGCGGGATCCTGATCTTTGCTCCACCATCCGCCCCAGATCATGCCGAGGTCCGGCGCCACAAAACGGACCGTTTTTTGCCACGCATCGGTGTAAGGCAACGTTTGCTGTTTGTGTTTCTTCCCATCCGACCCTACTACTTCCACGATCTTGGGCTGGCCATTTTCAAACTGGCAAAAATCCGCCGCCAACCCGAAGTTGTGCCAGCTCACCCAAACCCAGGTGACAATATCCCCATTGGCCCCGCTGGGATCATCCTGCCAGTCCGACTGGTGCGTCCCGGTCGTACCGGGAACCTGTTTACGTCCCTTCTTATAATTTGCAATCTGATCCGCCAGCGACCGCAACCCGCCGGTCTTGGGGACGATGCCCACGTCATTCAGCCCCGATATCGCCTGATAAAACGCCATCACCATGCTAAGCCGCTCGGCGAATTCCCCATTCACCTTTGCCGCCATATCCTGATCGGGATAGGTCGTCATCGCGGCCGGCAAATCCAGTTGATATTGCTGCTTAAAAAAGAGCCGGACCAGATCGGGGTCCCAAGTCGCCTTGCCCTCCAGGAAATTTCCCCCCGCCGGCGGCGAAGAAGGCGCCGGCCCAGCCGCAATGGCGCATGACGCATACACAAGGAGCATCAGCGCCAACCCGATATATCGAGCTAATGCCGGCATATCCACCCTCCGCGTCGGTACTTTTGTGCAATCCTACCGCGCCCATTGACGTGCGTCGCCATTGTCATTCGCTTTGCGCGTAGAGAGGCAGTGTTTTCGAGGGCCACGACGCCGAGAGGCTATCGCAACGCCGCGGCGATGTTGCCGCCGTCAACGGTCGTCACGTCCGCCGTCGTTTTCAGCGCCAGCGCGTGGTTCAAAAAAGCCTGCGCCACGTCCTGTGCCGTCACTTCGCGTTTCAGCAGATTGCCGGCCATATAGTCCTGTTCCGACACTCCACGTGCCGCCGCACGGGCGGCGATCATCTCCGGCGTGAGCAATCCGGATCGAATTCGATCGGCGTTAACCGCATTGGCCCGAATGCCGTCGCGGCCATAATCCAAGGCGTATTGCCGCACCAGGAAAAGCGTCGCCGCCTTGGGAAGCCCATACGGCCCGAAATCCGCGCCGGGATTGACGGCCTGTTTGGAAACATTGAACAGTAGCGTCCCGCCTGTTTGCTGGGCCAGCATGACTCGCACCGCCGCCTGCGCGATTTTCTGATGGGCGAAGAAATTGATCTCGAAACTGCGGCGAAGTATGGCTTCATCGACTTGGCCGATGCGTCCATGGAAGGCCGCGCCGGCGTTGGAGATGGCGATATCCACGCCCCCAAAACGAGCCGTGACGGCCTCGAACGCCGCCGCCACAGATGCCGCATTCGTCACATCGCATTGGACGGCCAGGGCCGCCGGCCCGATCCGTCGCGCCGCCACCTGCGCCGCCGCCTCGTCCAGGTCGAGCAGGGCGATTTCCGCGCCGTTGTGCGCGAAAAGTTCTCCCGTCGCCGCCCCGATTGTCCCACCGCCGCCGGTAATGACCGCTACCTGCCCCTCCAGCGGCTCGGGAATTTGCTTACCCATCTTGGCCTGTTCGAGCGACCAATATTCCATGTCAAACAGATCGTTCTCGGGCAGAGATTGAAACCGCCCTATCGCTTCGGCATCGGTGATCGTCTGAACGGTCGATTCGGCTATATCCGCCGTGATGCGCGCTTCCCGCCAGTTATGCCCCAAGCCGAACAAACCCAATCCCGGAACCAGAACGATACGAGGCATCGGATCGAGTTGGCGCTTGGGAGCTTTCTGCCGCGCGCTGTTCCGCGCGAAATAAACCTGGTAATCCCCCACGAAACGGGCGACCGCAGCGCGTAGTTCTTCGGCGAACGACTTGGAAAGTGGCAGCGAAGCGGGGGGAGCCATAAGCGGCCTATTCTTGGTGCGGATGGTGTGATCCGGCGTCACCACACCCGACTGACTGTAGCGCCCCAGCTCACGCCCGTTGACGTATTGCAAAATGAGCGGGCTGGTTCGGAAATCCAGCACCATTCGCTGATAAGCGCCCTGTACCTGCGGATCGGCAATAGCGCACGCTCCCCGCAGGATCGGCGCAACCTGCGCCACCGACGCGCTGCCGGGCGGCACATCCACCGCCACGAATACCTGCCTCTTCTCCGCTGGCCGGCGCCCCTCGGCCAGGCTCACTAGCGCGATCATCCGCTCGTATGATTCCTGTGCCGTGCGGCCAAAAGTGAAAATGCCATGGTTCAGCAGGATCAAGCCCTCCACATCGGGCTGCGCTTCGTAAATCTTTGCCGCTCGGATGGACAGGGCAAAACCCGGCATCGTATACGGAATCAGCGCCGCGCGCCCGGCGTACACCTTCCGGCAGATGGACTGGCTATCGGGTTGATTGGCGATGCTCAGAACCGCGCTGGAATGTGTGTGGTCGACGAACTTGTGGGGTAGAAATGCGTGTAGAAGAGTCTCGACGGATGGCGTAGGCGCTGCCGGGTCGAGAAGATTCGAACGCAGGATTGCCACCATCTCCTCATCGCTCAGCGCGGACAAGCTGCGCGTTTTACGCAGCGGCGCCAGCCGCACCGCCGGCAATCCCACTGGCTCGATTTCTGCCAAATCCCAGCCGCTTCCCTTGACGTGAATCACCTCGACCGTCTCTCCCAGCAGGTCGCGGGCAATGGTTTTGACCGAGGTGTTCCCTCCGCCATGCAGAACCAGTCTGGGATCTCGCCCCAGCAATCGGGAAGTGTAAACGCGCAGCGCCAAATCCGGATTGACTCCGGCGGCGGCGTAATGATCCACGCGGCGCTGGGCATCGGCATCGACCCATGCGCTATTCAACTCCCGGCCCTCGCTTTTCGGGAAACAATTCCAATAAACCCTGGCGTGACGCCGCGCAAACGCCTCGCTCGGTAATCAAGCCCGTGACCAAACGGGCCGGAGTGACATCGAACGCCCAATTTCCAGCCGGACTGCCTTGGGGCGCGAGGCCCACCGTGGCGATCGTTCCGTCGCCGGCCAACCCGGAAATCCGCGTTACTTCCTCCGCATCGCGCTGCTCGATGGGAATCTCCCGTCCGTCGTTGATCGTCCAGTCGATCGACGGCGAGGGAAGTGCCACATAGAACGGCACGCCGTTATCCTTTGCCGCCAGCGCCTTGAGATACGTTCCGATCTTATTGGCCACGTCCCCATTGGCCGCCGTCCGGTCGCTTCCCACCAGACACAGATCGACCTTTCCGCATTGCATGAGATGCCCACCGGCATTATCGGCGATGAGGGTATGCGGCACGCCGTGGCGCGCCAGTTCCCACGCCGTCAGACTCGCCCCCTGGTTGCGCGGGCGCGTTTCATCGACCCAGATGTGGATCTTGATTCCTGCGTCGTGCGCCGCGTAAATCGGCGCCGTGGCCGTACCGACATCCACCGTTGCCAGCCATCCCGCGTTGCAATGCGTGAGAATTTGGATGGGGCGATCTTCATGCCGGTGCGCCTCCAGCAGCGACAAGCCATATTTGCCGATCGCCTGATTGATGGCCACGTCTTGCTCGCAGATAACTCCTGCTAGGTGCCACGCAGCCTCGGCGCGGTCTGGCGGGTTGAGTGCGGTCAGTTCGTTTCGACACCGGTCAAGCGCCCAGCGGAGGTTCACCGCCGTCGGCCTCGTCGCCGCCAGGAGCAGATCGGCCCGTTGCAGCGATTCGTCGGATGGATCGGCCGTCGCCGCCAGGGCGATTCCATACGCCGCCGCCGCTCCGATCAGCGGCGCCCCGCGCACCTGCATGGTTCGGATGGCCTTGGCAACATCTTGCGGAGTTCGCAGCAGAAGCGTCACCAGCGCGTGCGGCAAGCGCGTCTGGTCGATGATTCCCACCGCCTGTTTCGCCTCTGGCCAGATGGTTCGCATTGGCACGCCGTCCACGCGCATCGCCGACTCCTGCCGCCTCCAGGATATTGAGATAACCGTTTTGCGCGGGATGGACAAGATTGCACTGTCGATCACGCCGGGAGATTCAGTCCGGAAGGATAGTCCGAATCCGAACTGATCGAATTCTATCAGCCAAATGCGCGGAAGCACGATTTGATGGCCGGACGCTTCCCCGGTGTGTCGTCGTTCATGGCGGCTGTCGTCGAGTACGTTCTGGTTACCCCTCGACGTTCGACGACTTCTCCTTGATCGGCTCGGGCGCGCCACCGCCGCTTTCGATACCAACTTCTATCCAATCTTCGCGGCAATTTGCCTGGCGACATCGCTATTTTTCTCCGCGTATATTTCGGTAATGCTCAATGTCGCGTGCCCCAATACATGCTGGGCCGCCTCGATTCCAAATCGCTTGCGAATCTCCGTCGCCGCGGTGCGCCGCAATTGGTGTGGATGCCAGGAATGCCTCTTGCGCCAGTCCCGAAGTTCGGCGACTTTTTCGGGTGGTTGGAGTTCGATAGGTGCTGGAAATGCCAATTCGCACGCTCTGGCGATGGCCCGGCGATAACTGGCAACGTCATAGCATTCACCCGGCGTTCGCATGGGTTTTCGCTTGCGGTTGGTGCCAGGGTGGTTGCCGCAACTCAACGGCGTTTTGCGAGCGGCGTGCAGGGCTTCCCGCCGCGCTCGCTCTGCGTCGATTGGAGAGAAGACATTAGCGGCCGGATCAAGCTTGAACATTAAGGGTTGAAGCACCGCTTGCGCCTTTGGACCGAGAAAGATGGTTCGTCCTTGTCCATGGTGTGCTGTCTTGTGGCTGGCCGGCGTATAGATCCACACGTCTGCGTTTCGGTCGATGTCGCCGATCCGCATGGCGCAAATCTCCCCAGGGCGGGCGCCAGTGAGTCTTTGTAGTTGAACCATCGCAGCGCAGGTGCGGGAAAGGAACGGCAAGGTGGCCTCCACGACTTCGTCGGCGACTGGTTTGATGGGATCGGATTCTCGCGCTGCGCAGCGCCCCATCCGCAGGCCCGCCACCGTCTGAAGTGCCTGATAAACGGATGGCGGAATTAATTCTTTGGCCACCGCCCACTTGAAAACCATTTTCACGCGGTCGGTAGCGCGATTGATGACGCGCCGGCACCATCCCTTTTCAATCATTTTGGCGCGAAGCGATTGCAGCGCCAATGGTCCGAAGTCTCGGGCCAAAGTCGGGCCATGCAGCCGGTTCAGGATGGCCAGACAAGGCCGAAAGTTAGCGACCTCAGACGTCGGTGTCCCATCGGCGTGCCGGTAGTAGGTTTCCGCATGCATCCAGAAGCGGTCAATCACTTCAGCGATGGCCAGGTCGTCCGGGGCTGCCCCTGCTGCCAGGCACAAGCTCCGGCCACCGGCGAGCCATTCCCCTATGATGCGATCGTATTCCGCCTGGGACGCCTTTGACTTCCACGGACCCAAATAGAAGTCCTTGCCGTCGATAGTGACGATGGCGTGTCCGCTGGGGCGGTGGTGACGATACGATGGGCTCTTATTGAGAAGTCGCGGCATGGCGGATTCCTCTTTCCAGTGACCAAAACGGTAAATACCGTTTTGGCGATGGATTCAAGGCCGCTCTGCCCGACGCGGACAGGTACGCTATCTCATGCGTTCGGCGAGTTTTACCGTCAGTGGGCGATACAGGGCTCGAACCTGTGACCTTACGGGTGTGATCCGTACGCTCTGGCCAACTGAGCTAATCGCCCTCGATTTTCGAGCGTATCGGGGTTGGCGGATTCAGTCAAGATATGCTGTGGCACCACCGACAGCGAAAGATTTCAATTCAATTTTTCCGGGAGACTCGCTCCCGGCCGATTCCCCGCTTCTGCCCCCACGTGCGCATCACTATGACCTGGACTCGATAGATCGCTAGCCGTTATCGACTCAAGCTCTACAAGGCGCTTCTCTCGCGTGATTCGAAGATCGGCGACGAGACGCTCGATGGCAATCAACGATCGTTGATTCTCCAGAAGGTCCAGAAGTGAGGCGTGGCCCGTTTCATACGCGGATCGGCCGACGTTCACTATTTCCCCGGCGCGTGGAAGAATCTCGTGTGCGAAAAAGTCGAGTTGGCGATCGGCATCCCGAATGATCGTGATGTCCGCGACCACCTGTGCCGCCAAGTCGTTACCGGCTTGCCGGCGCATCGCCTCGGAGGCACGAAGGTTGGCTTGGGCCTGAGCGATCGCGGCATTGAGCGCTTCGAATCGTAGAAGAGGAATCGTCGCCTGTCCCAATAGTGATTGGGTTACTCCCATCAAGTCCGTTCCAGCGCTAAGGTTGAAGTCGGGCACATATTGGAGTTTGGCGAGCCGTATTCCTTCGCCCCGGGCGCGAATCTCATCCGCGAGCGCTATCAACTCTGGATTTTGCTTCGCTGCCAATTCAATGAGTTCCCCATCCCCGTACGCGAGTGGTCGGGCTGGTGGTAGTTCGGCTGGCACTGGCAACGGGGCATCCGCCGGGCGACTCAGCAGCGCGTTGATCGCCGCGCGCTGGGTCGGCAACTGAGATTGCATGCTGGCGATTTCGTTGTCTGACAGATCCACTTCATTATTCGCCTTCAGGACGTCTTGCTGGCCGGAACTACCGGCACGGTTACGGGATCTGGTAACGGTCGCGGTTGTCCGGAGCAATTGGCGATTGCTTTGCTCCAGGCGGATCAATTCCGCGTTCAATGTGTAATCGTAATAGGCGTTGAGCACTTTGGTCCGCAAGTCGTATTTTGCCCTAATGAATCGCTGACCGGCGGCTTTGGCATTCTCCAGGGTTTGTTTCGCCGCGGCATCCAACTTGGCCGGCCATTTGATGTCCGTCATGGGATCGTTGGACAGCGCGACGGTGCTGCTTCCCCAACTGGTGCGGCCATTGGTGATGCTGGCGCCAGCGGCGATGTTCAGCGTCGTGGTTTGCGTCCCATCCTGGGGAACCTGTTCGATTGCTGATCGCCATTCCCAATAATGCTGTTCCAACTCCGCATTACTAAGCAGCGCGTATTGCAGAATTTGGTCAGGCGTCGGATTCTCCGGCAACGGCGGAATATTGCGGTCCTCCATCCGCTTCTCAAACGGTTTACCCGCCTGTAATGCGGTATCGCGCTCTTCGCGCTCGCCTGGAGGGTGAACGGTACAACCGGCCAATCCAATCATCGATGTAACCATTGTCAGCCAGCGAATAGAAGTGAATCTACTCATGAATAATCTCCTCATTGGCCACCGTGTTGACAACCACCAATGCAGGTCGAGGCGACGCCTGCTGCGATGCCCGCGACGCAATGCCCTTCGCCACGTAGAAGATGATCGGGTAGATCAGCAGTTCCATCAGGAAGCTGGTGAACAATCCACCCAGCATTGGAGCGGCCAGCCTTCGCATGACATCGGCGCCGGTGCCGGTTGCCCAAAGCAGCGGGACCAAGCCGATAAACGCGGCCGCAACCGTCATCGTCTTTGGCCGGATACGTTTCACGGCGCCGTCATGGACGGCGTGCCAGAGATCGTCGCGCGTCTTCATTCTTCCTGCCGCTTTGAACCGCTCATAACTGTTATCGAGGTATAGGAGCATCACCAAACCTGTTTCCGCATCGAGTCCGGCCAAAGCGATGATTCCAACCCACACTGCGAGGCTCAGGTTGTAGCCAAGCAGATAGAGAAACCAGATCGCCCCGACGAGGCTGAATGGGACGGCCAGCAGAACCACGCCCACCCGGAACCAGCTTCTGGTGGCGGCGTAAAGAAACATCACGATGATGATGAACGTGAGCGGAACGGCCCATTTCAATCGGGCATTGGCTTGCTGGATGTTCTCGAACTGGCCGGACCAGGCGAGCGTGTAACCGGCGGGTAATTTCAGTTTTTGCTCAATCGCGGACTGCGCATCGGCGATAAAGCTGCCGATGTCGCGGCCAGAGATGTCCACGAATACCCAGGCCGTGCGCCGCGCGTTCTCGCTTTTGATCATGGGTGGCCCCGGCTCGATCTTCACGGTAGCTAGTTCACCCAGCGGAATCTGAGCGCCGGTGGGGGCCGAGACAAGGACTTGCTTGATCGATGAAGGATCGTCGCGGAGATCGCGCGCATAGCGAATGTTCACCGGATAACGTTCCAGGCCCTCGACGGCGGTTGTCGTTTTCATTCCGCCCAGAGCCGTGCTGATGACATCCTGCACGTCACCACTGGTCAAGCCGTATCGAGCGGCTTGCTTGCGGTTAACGTCGATGTCCAGGTAGTACCCGCCGAAAGACCGTTCAGGATATGCGCTGGTTGTTCCGGGGACCGTAAGCATGATCGTGGAAGCCTTCTCAGCCAAATCCGCCAGAATTTGCAGGTCTGGCCCCATGATCTTGATTCCCACCGGTGTCTTGATGCCCGTGGAGAGCATATTCGTGCGATTTTCAATGGGCATCGGCCAGGCATTGGCGACACCCGGCTCAGTCACCACCGCGTTCAGGCCTGGGTGATCGGTCCCGTCCGGATCCTGCCAGCCGTAGACCAATTCCTCCATCGTGATCTTGCGCTCGCGCGGCCAAAACGTGTGCTCGAATGGCCAACGGAGCGCGGTGGGCCAACGATCGAAGAAGTAGCTCATCGTTCGCTTGCGCCATTTGTTCGGATCCGTCTCTAAACGAGTGACACTTTCAATCATGTCCAGCGGCGCAGGATCGGTGGCGGTGTCGGCCCGGCCGATTTTTCCGTAGACGCTCACCACCTCCGGGAATGTTTTGATCAGCTTGTCCGTCTGCTGGAGGACTTGGCGAGCCTTGGTCACACTGATGCTGGGATCGGTCGTCGGCATGTAGAGCAAATCACCTTCGTCCAGCGGTGGCATGAATTCACTGCCCAGGCGCATCAGCGGCCAGACGGCCGATGCCATGAATGCCAGGGCCAAAAGCAATACGACCCACCGAAATCTGATCGCCGCCCTGAAGAACGGGTTATAGATCTTCTGGAGCGTGTAACTGATTGGACTGCGTTCCTCATGAATGATTCTCTGCGACACCAACACCATCGCGGCCAGAACCGCCCAACCGCCGGCAATCCACCATCGGTACGGCTGCAAATCCCCGCGATTCGCCAGCCAATAAAGGAGCGCCGCCGGAAAAATTACCGCCGCCAAAATGATGAGGAAATTGGCCTTGCGTCCCCACGCTTTGGGCAGCATGCGGTCTGTAATGAAATAGACCATCAACACCGGAATAATCGTGATCGATAGCACCGCTGCCGACGCCATCGCAAACGTCTTGGTAAAAGCCAGCGGCTTGAACAGCCGTCCGCTCTCCCCGCCAAGCACGAACACCGGCATGAAACTGACGGTAATGATTAGAAGGCTGAAAAACAGACTGGGCCCGACCTCTTTGGCGGCTTCCATGATGATGTCGTTGCGCGGCCGCGCCGGCTCGCCGGCGCGGACCCGCTCTTCTTCGTGATTGAGATGTTTGTGGGCGTTTTCCACCATGATGATCGCGCTGTCCACGACCACACCGACGGCGATGGCGATTCCGCCCAGGCTCATGATGTTGGCGTTAATGCCCAGGAGATGCATCGCCAACAGGCTGATGAGCATGCTGCTGGGAATGACGAAAATGGCCACGAGGGAGCTGCGCGCATGCAACAGAAAGAATATGCACACCAGCGCGACCACCAGCATTTCCTCAAGCAGGGTGTGGCGCAGCGTGTGGATGGCGCGCTCGATCAAATCAGAGCGGTCGTAAACAGTTTTAATCATGATGCCTGGCGGCAAACCGTTTTGCAGATCGGTAAGCTTCGCCTTGGCGTCCTTGATGACTTGATATGCGTTGGCGCCGAACCGGGCGATGACAATTCCCCCTACGGCCTCCCCCTGGCCGTTCCATTCGCCGACGCCGCGCCGTTCCTCGCCAGCGATCTGTAGCGTGGCTACGTCCGAGAGCATAATCGGCGTGCCATCTTTGCCGACGCCGACTGGAACATCCGCCAGATCTTTCAATCCCTTGAGATATCCGCGGCTGCGGACCATATATTCGTTTTCGCTCAGTTCGATGACCGATCCACCCACGTCGTTGTTGGAGCGCTGGATCGCCGTCATGATCGTGCTGACCGATAAGTTGTAGGCGAGCAAGCGCTCCGGATTGACTACCACTTGATATTCTTTGACGAACCCGCCGATTGGCGCAACCTCGGCGACATTCGGCACGGCCGTGAGCTGATAGTGCAGATACCAATCCTGGAGACTGCGCAGGCTCGCCAAATCCTGATTCGAGGAAATAAGCGGCTTGCCATCGAGCGGACTAACGCCAGGCTTCTCGAATGCCCGCACTTTTACAAGCGTCGCTTGGCGGTCTGCTGGAGCTTGGGTCGGATCGGCATACCATTTGTCGTTTGCCTCATCATGCCACATTCCGTTGGGGTGCTCCGGGGAGTAGTAGCCGGGATAGAGCATGTACTGATAAACCCACCCGACACCAGTCGCATCGGGACCCAGCTTCGGCTCGACGCCGCCCGGAAGCCGATCCTTCACGAAATTGAGATATTCCAGCACGCGGCTGCGCGCCCAATACAAATCCGTGCCATCGTCGAAGATGATGTAAATGAACGACTGCTCGAACATGCTGATGCCGCGCACGACTTTGGCGTGAGGAATGCCCATCATCGCTGTCGTCAGCGGATAGGTGACTTGATCTTCCACGACGTTCGGGGCCTGGCCTGGATAATCGGTGGTGACGATCACCTGAACGTCCGACAGGTCCGGCACCGCGTCCAGGCTGATGTGGATCGTCGCCCAGATCCCCGCCGCGACCAGAAGCGCCGTCAGAAGCAGGACCATGAACTTATTGCGGACTGACAACTCGATGATCTTTGCAATCATGCGATTCCGTGGCGTGTAATGCCGACGCCTGCATTAAACTATTTCGTGGTCTGATCCGCCGGATGAATCAATTCGACGCCGGACCTGCCGTGTTCACCGTGTTCGGTTGAGGATTGGCGGAGCTTGTCGATTGCTTCGGTGGTGCGACTTTCAACATCCAGCAGGAATTGGCCGCTGGTCACAACCGTTTCAGCGGGCGCCAAGCCTTCGAGAATTTGGACGCGATCATCATCGCCCATCACCCCCATGCGAACGTTTCGCGGCTCGAAGTGGCCGTCCCCCAACGCGACAAAGGCGACCTGTCGCGTGCCGGTATCAATCACCGCCTCACGCGGCACCCACATCCCGTCCGATACAGGCTGCGTCACGATGTTTGCGGTCGCGTACATGCCGGGGCTCAGTTCATTCTTTGGGTTCTCCAACGTGACGCGAACCGTCACGGTCCGGCTCATGTGGTCCAGGTGGGGATAGATGAACGTGATTGGACCGGTGTACGTTTTGCCCGGCACTGCATCGACCGCCACTTCCACGATCTGACCGAGCGCGACAAACGGCATTTCGTCTTCATAAACCTGCGCTTTGAGCCAGAGTTTGGCGTGGTCCTCGATTCGCATGATCTTCATGCCAGCCTGCACGGCGGACCCTTGAACCACCATTTTGTCCGCTACGTCGCCGTCGGCAGGATCGCGGAAGGGAACGGCTTGCGGCGCCTTATCCGCATTGGCGATGGCATCAATGTCCTGCTCTGCAACATCCCACAGCCGGAGTTTTTGTTTCGCAGAATCGACTAGATCCTGGGATTCGCTGCGCAATGCGTCAGAAGCGTTTGGGTCAAGAGCCTTCAGCGATTTGACGGCGCCGATCAATTCGTCCTCAGCAACCTCTAAATCGGGGCTGTACAAATCGAAGAGCGGCTCCCCTTTGTGGACGTGCATTCCTTCCTGATCGGCGTAGAGCCTCTTGATCCAGCCGTTGATCTTGAGGTTGATTTCGTATTGCCCCGGCTCTGGAACTTCGAGTATCCCAACCGTCCGCACCGTTTTCTGCAGCGGGCCGCGCATGACTTCGGCGGTTCGGACGCCCATGTTTTGTACGATCGTTGGATCGATCCTCACCGTCGGCCCGGCGGATAGTTCGTCCTCATAGACGGGCACCAAATCCATGCCCATGGCGCTCTTCCCCGGAGCATGTGCGATTGATGATGGCCCCAGCATCGGGTCCCAGTAGTAAAGAATCTTCCGTTTCCCGCTGCTCGCACTGCCCATTTGAGTTTCCGAATCCGACTTCAAGGGAGTGAGTTTCATGTGACAGATGGGACAAATGCCCGGATGATCCTGGATGACTTGGGGATGCATCCCGCAGGTCCATAGCTGACTGGGCCTAGTCGTCGAATCAGTAACTCGCGACATTTCGCTGCTTGGCCGCACGGCAGATGTCATCTTCACCACAAACACACCAGCCAAAATCAAAATGACGGCGGATGCCGCAATGACAATTGTTTTCATGGGAATTCGCGCAATCAGTATTTCAGGCCGAAACAGAAGCGCACGTTCACACCGGCTTGGTGGCATCGCGCCATCAATGGTGGTTAGATTTCGGACGGGATCAGATCGTTAGCGCGCAGGCTAAGCTGAGAAGTGTGGGAGAATGCAAATCGAAAGTTCGGCCGATCAGAGGAGCATTGGAGGCAATAAATGCAAAGAGAAACGGCTGCACGTCGGTCATGCCCAACGTCGCCGCGACCGCCGCCTGCGTATTGCTGATCGCCACCGCCTTGCTGGCGGCCATAAGGGGGCACTGCTGAGTGCATACAGTGTCGCGACCGCGGGATTCGTGAGAACTTTTGGGTTGTGGACAGGTCGGGCCACAACAATTGCATTGAACCGATGCGCATTCCGTGCTGGCAGCGCATACAGCGGGAGTGCACGTAAAATACGGTGCGCCGCCCACCAGCAGGACGAAAACCAGCACCACGGAACCGAAATGGCGAATATTCAACACGACTCTCACACGGTACGTTCGGATATTCCACAGGTCAAGGAATCATGGACTTCTGCCACCCCATTGCCCTATTCCGTGGCTATTCTACTTATTCTGTATCGGCAGACATACATGGCGTTATCGGATTGTCGACTGTCCCATAATCTGTCAACTCTCGATTTCGATAACCGCATCGCAAGCCAATGTAATGTCACGGCAGCGTATCCCATCGCCATGAGCCTGGAACGATCGTCAATTGATTGCCTATCGCGTAACCATAGGGAGGCTTGGAATAATATTTCGAATCCTCAACGGCGGTAGAAGGGCCATTCGTCTGGATCGTGCCATCGGTGATCAGGGTGCCGTGGATGTATGCATTGCCCTGCACCTGCACGGTGTTGCTGCTGCCGATAACGTGAAACACCCCGCGATATTGGGGAGGAAACCAATCGGTCATGTTCGTATCGCTGTTTCCCTCGAAGGGGTTGCTGGCGGGGTTCAGGTTCGTCTGCGCCGAGGCTTCGCTGAGCCAGTTATTCGACCCCGTAAACTGCACCGTCAGGTTGCTGCCGGTAATGATGAGGCTGGGATAATTGGACTGAGCCGGCTCCCACAGAACCGGTCCCTGCAGGTTGATCTGGCTGCCGGCTGGCGCGGAAATCAGCAGCGTGGCGCAGATGCGGCAGTTGGTTATCGTTAAGGTTCCTTTTTTGGTCATGGTGATGAGATAAACGCCGTTGGATGCGGTGGCGCCGTACGGATTGACCGCGGCGGACAGCAGGCATTTCTGCAGGTTCGCGCTACCGCTGGCTCCGGTTTCGATTGCGGTGTATGGAAACGCCGTTGCATTGGCGGAGTATTCGGTGAAGACATCGGCCAGCGGCATGGTCTTGGTCGGCGCGGGAACCGTGAGTTGAATCGAGCTGTTGGGCCCAGGCGGCGGGCCCGTCGTGGCGGGCGCTTCGATTGCTGCGTAAATCTGGCCGCCCAGGCTCACGCTGGTATTGGATGAGATCGGACCACTGCCGGCAAACGTCTGTCCATTCAACTGCACCGTTCCGGCGGCGTGCATCGCTGTTCTAAGCACATCCAGCGGCGAGCCGCCGGGAATGACCTGAACGCTGTAAACGCGCGTGACGGAATTAACCGCGCCGACACCGTAAATTCGGAAGGGGCGTAAATAGCTTTCCTGCAAATTGCCGTCGACCTCGTCCTTGAGCGCCCAGGAGAAGGTTCCCCGTCCCATGTTCTGCGTGAGCGCCGTCGCGAGATTGACGTATCCCGCCCGCCAGCCCGTGGGCGAAGCGCTGGCCGCGGCATTCAGGAAAGATAGCGCATGCTCCACGCCGGCGGAGGCAAGCGTCCCTGCTTCGTCCCAGTCGTTGGCGGAGGATTCGGTGCGCGCGGTGACGCGCGCGGCCATGAGCGCCGCCATGCTGGCGGCCGCCACCAGCATCCCCATGGCGATTACCAGAATGAATGCCGTCCCGCGATGGCGCCGCGATGGCCTCACCGACTTGTTGCCACGATTGGCCGGGCCGCGAAATTTATTGCGATGTTGATTCATTCAGGGGATGGGCGTTGGTATAGACGGGCGTTCCGGCCGTCGACGTCTGCACGGAGACCGAGACGCCGGTGACATAGTTTGTCTGGTTCAGTGGCTGCGCCTCGTAGGGCCCATATTGCGATCGCAATCCGACCAGCGAATACTGCTTGCCGGCGGGACTGGTGATCGTCACGGTAATGCGCTTCAAAGTGGAGCTGGCCAGCGTGTTGGCTGGGTTATTCGGATCCACGTATGTCACGGCGACCGACTCAGTCCAGCCGGCAAAACCGGGCATGGCGGCGCCGTTTTGCTGCACGGGAGGGGTTGCGGAATAGCCGTTGTAGTCATCCACATCATCGAACACAGGCCGCGTTTCGTTCGCTTCGGGCCCGAAGACGGGTGGACTGTTTTGATCGGAAAAGTACTGCTGGACGATTTCACCCATGAGTTGCTCGGCCAGCGTGTATGCATTACGCCGCTCCAGCTGTGTGCGCTGGAGCCTGGCGACGCCCACCAGCGCTCCGGCGCTGGCGGCCAGCAGGATGCCGACAATGGCGACGGCCGTCGCCGCCTCCACGAGGGTAAAGCCGCAATCTCTTCGCGGTGGTGAAATGTCCTTGTCGATCTGCGTCATGGCACGGTTCCGTAAATGTCCATCATTCCATCTGCGGTGATAGACGGAAGTGACCAGTTGCCGTTATTGCTCGTGCACCAGTAAGCGCCCACGACGGGATTCAGCAGAAGTGCCGATTCGTATTGCCAGCGGCAGGCCTGTGGGCCACCATTGTTGTACGAGACGACGATGCAAAGTCCTTGTTGTGGATTCAGTCCGCTCAGCCCAGTCATCGGAATGCGTAAACACTGGTAATTGGTATCGAGCGATGTCTCGTAAACCGTCGTTTGCGCCAAAACGGTCGATGTCGGCTGAAACAATGCATTCGCTGTCGTGACCTGCACATTGAAGAACGCATCCGGTGGCCCCGCCTGTTTGAGGAACAGGCAGATATGCGTGATGGAATATGATGCAGTTCCCGACGGCAGGTTCGGCACGAAATATTCCGACGCCGAGTGGGTGTTGTCCACCGTGAAATCCTGCGATGTCCCAACAGTCATCGTATCATGCTGGAAAATCAGCGATTCGGAGATGGGCGCTTTCCCCATCAGCCGAGTCGTGTACGCCAGGTTGAATGCCTGCACGCTGTTGGCGATGTTGACGACGGTCCCATTATTGAACTGCCGCGTCAGCGGCGATCCGGCCGTCCCCGCCCACGAATAACACACCGGTTCCGGCGTGCCGGCCGAAATACGATCCGGCACCGTAAACGTCACCGAAGTCGCGGTTCGTTGTGTGAAATTCAGCGCGACGTTCAGATCGTCGGTAATTTGGTCCGCCACGTCCGCCGCCTGAAATTGCGCGGATATCCGTGTGGTGGCGCTTCCCGTCTGATAATTCGAAAGTGAAAGCATCGACGCGCAGGCCAGAAGAAGCACGCTGAGAATCACCAGGCTGGTGACGATTTCGATCAACGTAAATGCTCGAAAATGCCGTTTCATTGAATGCTCGACAGGCCGGAGTTCGGATCCACGGTGATCGTTTTCTGCCAAGCTCCGCATTGGACGACGACGGTCCCTCCACTGCTGGGCTGGCCGAAATGATCGTAGGTGATCGACGATCCCGATCCGAACGTCGCCGACACAAGCGTCGATTGATACGGGTCATTGCTCAGCAGGACGGTGTAAGCCGAAGACGGTCCGGCCAGGCCACTGAGGCCTGAAACTGAATACGAATTTGCCGCGACGTTGAATGCGAGGGTCTGCCCCAGGCTGCTGCTCTTGGCCACGCGTTGCGCCAACGCAAGGTCCGCCGCGATGCGCTGGGCGGCATTCTGAGCGTGATTGCGCGCCAACGAGCTGGCGAACTGCGGCGCGGCGACCCCCGCGAAGATCGCCATGATCGCCATCGCAATCACCAGCTCGATCATTGAAAAGGCCGTCGATGATTTGCGATTGCTTGGCATGCCTGAAAAAAAAACCGCTCGGCCGGGCGAGGAGCCGGGCCGAGCGGGACTACACAATTCGATTTCCCGGCGAGGGCAGCGATGATCAATAGGTGTTATATGACACGCCTTTGACGTCCTGGTCTGTCGAAGGGTCGTTCACCCACATCGTCGTTCCGTCGTAATACCAGCCGAAGGTGCCCGTACCCGCCGGACCGGTGCTCGTCATCGTGTTCAGGCCTTTATTGGTTCCCACCGGTAAGGTCGGAACGGCCTTGAGATAGGGTCCGTAAATGCACGTGACGGTCTTCGTCGCGCTGGTATTACCGTTGATGTCTGAATAAGTCGTCAGCTGCAACACAAGCGTCGCGACGGTCGTGCTGGGATAGGTGCCGCCATGCTCGGTCGCGTACAGATCCAGCGCGGCGCGCATGACCGAGAGATCCTGAATCGTGGCAGAATCGTTTGCCCCGGCAGAGCCGCGGCTCATCTTCGGAATCGCGATCGCTCCGATGATCGCAATGATGACCACCACGATCACCAATTCGATCAAACTGAATCCACTATTTCTGCGGGCCTTCATTTTGGCTCCTTTTATGATGTCCATGACATCTCCGCACCTTCAGATCGTCCGGCCCGCGCCGGAAGTTTAGGCCCAAACCCTCAATTCCGCGGTGTTTATCAGTAACTTGCTGAATGGTTCACGGGGGCGTCATCCATGTGCAGTTCAACCCGCGCCCCGGCCCCCAGAAGTGTGGCCCGGTATGGTCCGATAGCGACCAGCTTGAATCCATCGATCATTTGTCCCGGCCGGACAATCTGATCGTTAATCATCACCATTTCATTGTGCGCACTGAGCACGACGGCGGAAAGCTTGTGCTCGCGCTCAAACTGGCTGGCGGTCATTTGCCCCTGGCTGGGCGCCGCGACAACCAGACGCGCGGCCATCCAGCACTTCTGAGGCGCGAACGCATCGCGGACGCTCTGCGGATCGAAATCCCCCCTGCCCAAGCTCTGCAGGCCGGCGATCAGGGAGACCGGTTGGACCGCTCCCTGCGCTTCGGGCCCCGCTGTGGCCCCGGCCATTTCCGCCGTGGCGGGACTGGCATCCGCGCTGGCAGGTCCACCCATCCCGCGATCGACGCAGAACGCAATGGCCCCCACCGTCAGCAACACTCCATACGCTTTCTGTTTGGCTGTGATTTTCATGGCGAATGCAAGAGACGATATAAATCCGTCGCCGTCAAACTCGCCCGGTTTATTGGGTGGATACCACCGCTGTCGCGGGCTTGGCATGCCAGACCAGGTCGAATTGCGCACCCAGCGCATCCGTCTCGTCGGTATTGACGCCCGATAATCGAAACGACTTGATGCCCACGTCCAGACAATGCGCGTGCAGCTCGTGCATGAATTTCAGACAGCTCCGATAACTGCCGCGCGCAGAAACGTGAATGGGTATGGTCTGATATTGCGGGTACGACAGGGGCGCGCCGGGCGTCAGGTCTTCGATTTCCAAGCCGCAACTTTTGCCAAAATTGCTGACGTCCATCAGCCGCTGGTCCAATTGGTCGTCGCTCTGCAGCGCCAACGGGCTGGTTTCAATGGCATGCCGCGTCTTTTGTAAATCAATCTTGTCCACGTTCAGTTGCGATGTCAGTGACGCGGCCTTGGCCTTCTGGTGAGCCAGCGTGGCCTGGGCGTCCCGGATGTCGCGCCGATGGCTGAGCAACGGCACGACCACCACAAGCAAGAACAGCAAAACCAGCCCGCCGCAGGTTGCGGCGCCGCCGGCTTCGATCGGCGATATCTTGATCCGCGTTTTCATTGGCCGGCGTCCATTTCTCCGCGCAGGAGGCAGAATACCTCGAACCCAACCGCGGGCATGCCGTTGAACTGCTGGCGACTGGTCTGCACCAGCTTGACGTGTCCGAAAATCGGCAGGCCCTGAAGCCGAATGACAAAGTGCGAAATCGTCTCCTGTGATCGGCCGACACCGACCAGCCGAAGCGACTGCCCCGCCCCCGCGCCACGATGCGAGTCCGCGGGCATCCGCGCTTCGGCAACGTTGGCCGGCGCGACTTCGCAATCGGTGAGGAAGATATCATCGCTTTGCGCCCGGCCGACGGCGTCCATCAGCAGGCTCCAATCCGGTTGTTCCGCGATCTCATTTATCGTCGCCAGCGTGCGATGCGTCTGCGAGAGCGCCGTGCGAAGGCCGGCGAGGCTGGTGCCGGCGCGAGAAATCGAATCACGCGCCGAGCTGAATTCGCCGGGCTCCACCGAATCGCCGCCCCACATCGCCGCCGCGCACGTCCCCATCAGGACCAGCGCAACCGCAAACGATGCGCAAATCTTCGCCCAGCGGCGCAGGGACCGGCGCCTCCGAAGCATCGCTCGACGGCGTGGTGGCATCAGGCTTGTCTGATTCACGCGCTGACCTCGTCAATTCCGTTCATTGTCCGGCAAACCGTGCCAGGCCGATCGCGCTCAGCATCGTCGTGGTCATCGTCCGCCCCAGCGATGGCGGCGCGGACAACACATCCGCAGCCTCGACCGTTCGTACCTTCAGGTGCATTTCGCCTTCGATGAATTCGGCCAGACCGGCGATCCGCGCCCCACCACCGCACAATAGCAAGAGCGGCCGCGCCGCATCCGGGTATTGATGCGCCGCATAATTTAGCGACTGCCGCAGCTCATCGAATGTTCGGGCAAAATGTGTCGCGGCGCTGGCGCGGCAATCCATATCCACATCCTCCGCACGGGCACAGCGCAACCCGACAGAGTGCAACAGGTTGTTCGCATCGTCCGCTGAAAGCTCGTTGTCCTTCGCCAGCGTCTGCACGAGACCGGACAGTCCGGACTCGGCAATGCGCCGCTCATAAATCACCTGCCCCGATTTGGTGATGACCATCGCGCAGCAACTCCAGCCCACATCCAGAATCGCGGTCAGATCAGGTTCGGCCGCCGCCACGGGCTGACACGATCTGGCCAAAGCTGATCCGTTCGCGTCCATGGCCACAACTTCCAGGCCAACGCCCTGGATCAGATCGATCCATTGATCCGCATCCGGTCCGTTGCAGCCCACGGCCATCGCATATGTCGCCCGGCTGGCGCGGGCGGGGGCGGGTAATTCCCAATAAGAGATCAACGCCTCGGCCGGGTCGCACCGCGTGATCCGGCAGAACTCTGATCGGGCGATTTCGTCCATCGGAACGTCCGACGACCGCGCCGGCAATTCCAGCATCCCGGTACGCAGCTGCGATGGTGGCACTGCCACGATCACTTCGCGCCCATTGAAACCCTGCCGTTGCAGCGTCTCGCTCAGGCGAAGAAGGTCGGACTGGTCCAGCGACGATCCCGGCTTGCTGCGGGGAATCGACGCCACCGCCACCGCTCGACAACTCGTCCCACGACCGGCAAGCTGCACCGCCTTCAGCGAATGCGTGCCCAGGTCCAGCCCGATCGGTGTTCGACGCTCGCCAAGGCGCATCAGTTGCCTCCCCGCATCGCGGCGGTCAAATCGAACAGCGGCAGGAACATGCTCAGCACCACGAATCCCACCAGCACGCCCAGCACGATCAGAATGAATGGCTCGATGATGCTCGTCAACGATCGCAGTGTCACCTCGTTTTCCTCGTCCAGAAAATCGGCGACGGTGCTGAGCAGCGGGCCAAGCTGGCCCGTCTTGTCGCCGCTGCGCATCGCCTCGTACACTGATGGCGCCACCAGGCTGTTGTTCGCAAACGCCGACGCCAGCGATTCCCCGCGCGTGACGGCTGCGCTGGCCTTATCCAGCAACCTGGCATAGAGATGATTATTGGTTGATTCCCGCGTCAGCTGCAGCGCTTCGACAAGCGAGACACGGCCCTGCAGCAGAATCCCCAGCAGCCGCGTGATCCGGGCCGTCGCAAAGTTGCGGGTCAGCGCGCCCAGTGTCGGCAGCCGGACCGCCGCTACCGCCACTGCCCGCCGGCCAATCTCCGTGTTCAGCCAGGTATAAATCCCAAAACCCAGCCCACCCGCGGCAACCAGCGCGACCCACCAGTACCGGCACGTCGCCTGGCTTACCAGCACCAGAATGTACGTGCTCCCCGGCAGCGGTGTATCCAGTGTGTGGAACAAGTCCGCGAAGCGCGGCAGCACAAACGTGAGCAGCACCATCAGCACGCTGATTGCCACCACGATCAGCAGACATGGATAAATCAGCGCCCCGATCACCGCGCTGCGCACGTGAACCTGCTTGCGCGTCAGCACCGCCAGACGATCGAGCATCGCATCGAGGTTTCCGCCTGATTCGCCGGCCATGATCAGCCCGCGGCAGACGGCATCGAATTGGTCCGGAAACTGCGCCAGCGCACTGGAGAATGGCAAGCCTTGTTCCACGTTCTCACGCACCGCCGTGATCACTCCGCGCCACTGCGGGTCCTGCGTCTGGCGCTCCAGCGCCAGCAATGCCTCGACGATCGGCGTGCCGGTGGAAATCAGAACGTGCAATTGGCGCATGAACATTGCCACGTTCTGCAGCTTTCGACCCCCGCGCGATCGCGCGGCAGACGTGTCTTTTTTCTCGCTTTCCCCGTCCGCGGTGACCGACAAAACATACAGTCCGCGCCGGCGCAGAATTTCACGCGCGTCGCCGAGATCGCGCGCGTCCACGTTTCCCTTCGTGGCCGATCCGTCGCGATCGTAAGCTTTGTAAACGAATGTCATGCCGCCTCGCTTTCGACCGGCGCTGGCGGCATTTTCGGCGGCGCATCATCCACGTGCGTTACCCCCAGCGCCTCTTCCAGGCTGCATTTGCCCCCCATCGCCAGCAGAACGCCTTCCTGCCGCAGTGACAGCTTCCCGCACTTTTTTATATGCGCGCGCAGCTCGTGCGACGCCGCCGCGCGATGGATCATCGGCCGCATTTCCGCGTCCACTTCCATTACTTCATAAATTCCGACGCGCCCGTGGCAGCCGCTGTCGTGGCACTTGGGGCAGCCGACTCCCTTGCGGAAGACGTGCCCGGTATCCTCCAGCCCCGCGTTCCGCAGCGTCGGCGGGTCGGGATAATATTTGGTCGCGCATGCCGGACAAACCATCCGCGCCAGCCGTTGCGCCACCACGCCGTTGATCGCGCTGGAGAGCAGATAAGGTTCGACATTCATGTCCAGCAGGCGCGCCACCGCGCCGGGCGCGTCGTTGGTGTGCAACGTGGCCAGCACCAGGTGCCCCGTCAGCGCCGCTTGGACCGCCACCCGCGCGGTTTCCTCGTCACGAATTTCGCCGATCATAATCACGTCCGGGTCCTGCCGCAGAATGCTGCGTAGCGCCCGGACAAATCCCATACCGATCGCCTCGTGCACCTGGATCTGGTTGATCAGCTCGAGCTGGTATTCCACCGGGTCTTCGACGGTGACAATATTCAGCTCGGGGCTGCGCAGGAGGTCCAGCGCTGAATAAAGCGTCGTCGTTTTACCGCTGCCGGTTGGACCCGTCACCAACACCAGCCCGTGCGGTTGCCGCAAAATTCGCTGGAACGTCTCCAACGGCTCCGGCCGAAAACCAAGCTCCTCCATCCGCACTTTCAAGTTCGATTTGTCCAGGATGCGGATCACCAGCTTTTCGCCCAGCAGCGTCGGCATGCTGGAGACGCGCAGATCGATTTCGCGCCCCTCGGCGACGATGCGCACGCGGCCCTCCTGCGGGAGGCGTTTCTCGGCGATATCCATTTTCCCGATGACTTTGACGCGCGAGATGATCGCCACGTGCATACCGACCGGTGGCTTCATCATGTCGCGCAGCACACCATCGATGCGGTAGCGGATGCGCGTTCCCTTTTTTTCCGGCTCGATATGGATGTCGCTGGCCCCGTCGCGGACCGCGGTCATCAACGCCACGTTCACCAGGTTGATGATGGGGCTGCCCGCCACCATCTTGTCCACGTCGGTGACCGGTCCTTCATCGACCGCCTCCTTGTCGATCACCTCGATGTTGGATTCGCTGAGCGATGACAGGAAGGCATCGACATTGACCTCACCACCGGCATACTTTTGCAGGAATTCGCGGATATTGCTGTCCAGCGCCAGGACGGGACGAATCTTGCAATTGGTCAGTTGCCGCAGCCGATCGATGGTGGGCAATGACTGCGGCTCCGCCATCGCCACCGTCAGGACACCCCGCACCTTGAACAGCGGCATCACCGCCAGGCGCTCGGCCTCCTCCTGTCCGATGGTTTTCAACAAGGATGGGTCGATCAGCCCGTGGCGCAGCTGAATCCCCGGCACCTCCAGGCACTGTGCCAGCACCTGAACGAGGGTAACACTGCTGATGATCCCCTGCTCGACCAGCAGTTCTCCCAGGATCCTGCCGGTGGTCTTCTGTTGCGCCAGCGCGCTGGCCAACTGCTGATCTGAGATCATGCCCTTCTGGATCAGCACGTCGCCGATGCGCACTTTTTTCGCCCCAGCGCTCACGAAAAGCTCCTCACCGCCGAGTTCACGTCTTCGTACAGATCGAAGTGCGCATCGACCTCGGTCAGTTCCAAAACCTGCCGAACCGTTTTGTTGATCCCGCAAAGCTTCAGCGATCGGCCCCCGGCGCTCTGTTCGTCGCTCACGTCCAGCAGCGCTTCCAGGCCGGCGCTGTCGACAAACGGAACGGCGGACATCTCCACCACCACGCGGCCCATGCTTCCCAGCAGCAGCTCGCGCAATGCGGTGGAAAACTCCCGCACTTCCGGTTCCGTCAGTGGACCTTCCGGCTTCAGGAGCATTACCGCGCCGTGCTGTTGCTGACCGATTTTCATGCCAGATTAAGCCGCCTCGGACGGCAGCGGCAGGCTTGCCGTGAACGTGCTGCCCCTGTCCAGTTCCGATTGCACCACAACGTCCCCGCCGTGCAGCCGCATTACTTCCCGCGCCAGCGTCAGGCCCAGGCCCGTCCCGACGATTTTTCCCACCCGCGGGTCGCGCGAACGCACGAACTTCTCGAAGATGCGCTCGATTTCGTCCGGCCGGATGCCGATCCCCGTGTCCGTCACCTCGATGACCAGGTTCCCGTCACGCATATCCACCGTTACGGTGACTTTGCCACCGTTGGAGGTGTACTTCAGCGCGTTGCCCAGCAGGTTATGCAGTGCCACCGCGATCTTGTCGCGGTCGGCCTTCACGACCGGCATCTTGGGAGGCAGCGCGAATTCCAGCTTGATCTGCTTCTCCGCTGCCTGCGCCATGTAGTCGGAGCGCAGCTCCTCGCACAGCACATCTATGTGCACATCGTCTTTGCGGATAGTGCACGAGCCGGCTTCCACTTCCGCCACTGACAACATGTCCCCGACGATGCGCTCCAGTCGTCGCGATTCCTGATTGATGATGTTCAGGCAATTGGCGCGCGACGCCGGATTGCTCTCTCCTTCATCGATGGCGGTTTCCGTATAGAGTCGAATGTTGGTCAACGGGGTGCGCAGCTCGTGAGTCACCTGCGTGATGAAGGAATGGCGGGCGCGCTCGGCCATGCGCTGCTGGGTAACGTCCTCGATGACGATGGTGGCGGCGCTGCTGTCGCCCTTGCGCGCCGGGCGGATGCTGAAGCGCAGCACACCGATGCCGCTGCCGCCCTGGTGTTCCATCTCGACCGTAACCGGCCGGCGCGATTTTTCCACGGTGATGGCTCGAATCGCCGCGCGAATTTTCTCATCCGCGATCAAATTGCTGATGTCCGCCCCCGCCAGGTCTTCGCGCCGGGTGTTCAGGAACACGCTCGCCGCACCGTTGGCAAAGCGCACGCGCATCGTTTCGTCCACCAGGATCAGCCCATGGGACATCGCGTCGCACGCGGACTCCAAACCCGTCGCGGTCGAGCGCCGCGCCCCGCCGGAGATGTTCGCCCGCGCCACCGACACGCGCTGGCGCAGATCGGCCAGCTCGGCGAGCATGCGATTCCACGCCTCCGCACGGGAGCCCAGACGCGGATCGACGCCCAGCGCTTCGGGGCTCGACTCACCGGCGCCGTAGCTTTGCAACGCGTTGTGAATCACTTCCATTCCAACCAAATGTTCGCGGTTGCGGCGATAAACCAGCAGCAATACACCCAGCCCCGCCGCCCCGATCAGCGCCACGCCCGATTGCGCCGCCCACCATGCGATCAGCGAATTGGATGTCGAACCAGCCATCTGAAGATACGCGCGGCCACGACCTTCAACGTTAAGCGGATAGCGAAGGATGATATTTCCCGATCCTGTGGCGGGGCTGGCGGCCAGCGGCTCGGATATCCAGGTCGCGGGCAAATGAACCTCATTGATCCGCGTCGGGTCGATGTCCGCAATAATCTGCTGCGGCTTCAGCACGATTCGGCATTCGGTTAGCCGAAGTTTTTTCCCCGTTTCGCTGATCAGTTGTCGTAGTGCCGTCAATTCATTATTGGACAGCATCACTTCGGCGCTGCGGGCGAGCATGACGCCGGTGGTTTGCAGTTCCTCCGCCCGACTCTCGATGCCCGCGTTGTTGGCGCAGCTGAGCATCCACCACCCGCTGGCGCCGACCCCGGCCAATAAAATCGCCGCTGCCGCGATGCCAATCGTGGCGATGCCGCGCTCTCCGCGGGCAAATAGATGACAGCGCATCCACGCGCGGATCTGCTTCCAGCTCAAATGCGCCAAGGCGGAGCCTCCATTCAACATCCCCCTATGCGACTTTAATATCGGATAGATGCATTGCCCTCTAAATCACCCCATCCGCAATAGACGGGAGAGTTTACAACCTGCCGATACCGCCGCACCCCGCCACGATGATAGGGAAAAGCGTGCTCTGTTTCGGTTGTCCGCCATTAACTCTCCGCTGCATCAACGATTGCCAATGGATTGTTCAGCGACGCCCGATTCCAGTAAAACACCCCCAGAAGCCGAGGCAAATTCAGGAGGCATCATGCTCGACCCCCGCGCCGACAAGCTGGCCAGAATGCTGATCCGTTATTCCTGCGCCCTGAAGAAAAATGAAAACATTCTTATCGAAGCGATCGATATTCCGCACGAATTCACCGCGGCGCTCGTACACCAGGCGGCACAAGTCGGTGGTCATCCCCTGGTGTTGCTCAAGAGTAACCAGGTCACCCGCGCCCTCATGGCCAGCGCACGCAAAGAGCAATGGGATCTGACCGCCCGCGTCGAGCGCCTGCAGATGCAAAACGTCCAGTGCTACATCGGCGCCCGCGGAAGCCTCAATGTCTCCGAGCTTTCCGATGTCGCCGAAGACAAACAGAAAATCTACGAGCAGACCCTCTGGGAAAAAGTGCATCGCCAGATACGCATCCGCAAGACCCGCTGGTGCGTGCTGCGCTGGCCGGCGCCGTCGATGGCGCAGATGGCGGAGATGAGCACCGAGGCCTTCGAGGACTTTTACTTCAACGTCTGCACGCTGGATTACGCGCGGATGAGCCGCGCCATGCAGCCGCTGAAACATCTGATGGAGCGCACCGACCGCGTCCGCCTGCGCGGGCCGGGCGATACCGACCTGTCCTTCAGCATCAAAGGCATCCCCGCCATCTCCTGCGACGGGAAGGTGAACATCCCCGATGGTGAAGTTTTCACCGCCCCCGTGCGGCAGAGCGTCAACGGAATCATCCGATTCAATTGTCCCACCATCTACCGCGGTGTCACGCACCACGATGTGCGGCTGGTCTTCAAAAATGGCAAGATCGTCGAGGCCACCAGCAGCGCAACCGCCAAGCTCAACGAAGTGCTCAACACCGATCCCGGCGCCCGCTATGTCGGCGAGTTCGCCATCGGATTCAACCCCTATTGCGTCAAGCCGATGAAGGACATCCTCTTCGATGAGAAGATCGCCGGCAGCATCCACTTCACCCCCGGCGCCTGCTACGACGAGGCCAGCAACGGCAACCGCAGCGCCATCCATTGGGACCTGGTCATGCGTCAAACCCCGGAAGTCGGCGGTGGGGAAGTCTGGTTCGATGGAAAGCTGGTCCGCAGGAATGGAGAGTTCATCGCCAAGGAATTGCGCGGCTTGAATCCGCAGAATTTGAAATAAGAACTCGGGTTTGAACGCAGCGATTTACAGCATGGAAACTCTTATCCGCATCAAACGTGCCGAGTTGAGCGGCCATATTGTCTATACTGACAAAGCCGAAACGGAAATGGAAATGGACCGTCTGCTCCGCTGGGAAGGTGAGGAATCGATTGTCTATGCGGATGCCATCTACAAAAGTATTCGGTCGAAGCTATCGTCTGGACGCCGAGAATATCTCCACATCATTCATGGCAGGACTCTGAACGGGATCCTGATATATACAAAGGGAAAACTTGTTGTTCGATCGGGTATCGATGCGTATTATGTGCTGGTGTCTGGCAAACGATCGCATTAGCCCATGCCCGCATTGAATCTCAAAACTTGTCCTTTGTGCGGCAGTCGCCGCATTAAACGCGTTCGCCAAACCCTCAAGCGACGATATAACGGGCGAGGCTACACCGTCCCACATGTTGTGTTCCAAGCATGTCAAAATTGTGGCGAAAGATTTTTTGACCAGAAGGCAACGGATAAGATTCAGGCTCATTCACCAGCGTTCGCAAGACTGGCTAAGCGGGCGCTAAAAGCCGGTTGAAAATGGATTTTGGTCTCTGCGCCTCCCACAGTCGCGCAGCTTGGCCTGGTCATGCACCAAACCCCAGAAGTCGGCGGAGGTGAAGTCTGGTTCGATGGAAAGCTGATCCGCAAAAATGGAAAGTTCATAATCAGGGAATTGCGCAGGTTGAATCCTGAGAATTTGAAATGAATGGCGGAGGGAGGAGTCGCTGTAACACAATTTGACATCGCATTCAGTTTGCGCAACATATTTAGAGTATGGCCATCCGCACAAGTCTTAACGTTTCCTTGACGCCGCAACTGGACCGTTTTGTTCAGGGGCGCGTTGCCCAGGGAGACTATCAAACGGCCAGTGAGGTGGTCCGCGAGGGCCTGCGCCTGCTGGAACGTCTAGAGCGCGAGCATACCATGGCGTTGAAAGCGCTGAAGACCAAACTCAAACGAGCCTCAGCCCAAGCCGATCGTGGCGAGCTGGTTCGACCCTCCACGGTACTCAAGAAAATCTCCACACTCAAGCGACGCCGGGCCAAATCATGAGCGGAGTTCGCTTCACTCCCGAAGCTGAAGCCGACCTGCTGGCCATCTGGCAATACATTGCCGACAACCAAAGCGAACAAACCGCCGACCGCGTCATCGCTCGTATTTTCGCCGAATGCGAGAAACTCAGCCGAATGCCGGCCGTGGGCCATCATCGCTTGGATTTATTGGATGCTCGGCACAGGTTTTGGAGCATCTGGTCTTACCTGATTGTCTATCGTTGGCGGACCAAACCCGTTGAGATTATCGCGGTGATTCACGGCGCGCGAGATCTGGGCGCATATTTCGCCAGCGCCAGACCGCGGCCGTGAGGCTCGAGCGAGATGGCATGATCCCATTGCCGATCGACTCATGGATTCCACGGATACTCAGCGCGCTGCGTAGCCAGCGCTCGCTGGTCATCGTCGCCGCGCCCGGGGCGGGGAAGACGACGCGAGTGCCGCCGGCAATCCTGCGCGCCCAGTTACTCTCCACCAGGCATCCCAATTTGATCATGCTGCAACCCCGCCGCGTCGCGGCGCGGGCGGCGGCATCTCGCATCGCCCAGGAAAACGCCTGGGAGGTCGGCAACGAGGTCGGTTATCACATCCGTTTCGAGAAACGTCTCGGACCGCAAACACGCCTGCGCGTCCTCACCGAAGGCATCCTCACGCGCAAGCTGTTGGACGACCCTTTTCTCGAAGGCGTCGGGGCCGTCATTCTCGATGAATTTCATGAGCGCTCTGTTCATACTGACATCGCCATCGCCATGCTGCGCGAGATGCGCGCGGTGCGCACCGACCTCCGTATCGTGGTGATGTCCGCGACATTGGAAGCGGACAAGGCCGCCAGATTCCTCGGCGATTGTCCGATCATCGACGTCCCAGGCCGGATGTTTCCGGTCCAGATCGAATACCGCCCGCAAAGCGCCTCGGGTGTGGCTCAGCGCGTGGCGGACGCAGTGTCGGAGGCGGTGGAGCAGGCCGGGGGAGACATGCTGGTATTCCTGCCCGGCGCCCCCGAAATCCGCCGGGTTTCGCGCCTGCTCGAACCGCTGGCCGCCCGATTGAATCTGCATCTGCTTCCGCTGCATGGCAGCCTCCCCGCCGACCAGCAGACCCTGGCGCTGCGACCCTCGCCCCGGCGCAAGGTGATCCTGGCGACCAACATCGCCGAGACATCCCTGACTATCGATGGCGTCACGATCGTCATCGACAGTGGTTTGGCGCGCGTGCCGATCTTTGACGTCAATCGCGGGCTGGACCGATTGGAGCTGAATCGGATCAGCCAGGCGTCGGCGGCGCAGCGTGCCGGCCGCGCCGGCCGCACTGCCCCTGGACGTTGCGTGCGCCTCTGGTCGGCGAAGCAGCAGGCGCAGATGGATGAATTCCAAACCCCCGAAATCCACCGCGTCGATCTTTGCGGCGCGGTGCTCGACCTGCATGCCTGGGGCAAAGCCGACCCGCGCGATTTTGCCTGGTTCGATGCACCACCGGCCGAATCGCTGGAATCCGCGGAAAACATCCTTCATATGCTCGGCGCGGTGGATTCGACGCGTCGCCTGACGGGGTTGGGCAAGCGGCTCATGAAGCTGCCGGTGCATCCTCGGCTCGCCCGGCTCCTGTGCGCTGCCGCGGATGCCGGCTGCCCGGACCAGGGCGCCGCCCTGGCCGCCCTGTTGTCCGAGCGGGATATTTTGAAAGAAGCCCGCTCGATCCAGGCGCAAAGTGATCTGCTGCTGCGCCTGGATTTGTTGAACAGTGGCGATGGCATCGACCATTTCGCCGCGCGGCAGGTGATGGCGGCGCGACATCAGTTGCATCGGTTAACCCGGCGCCTGGGCTCACAGTCAAGCACGTCCCCGCCCGTTGATCTGCTCCTGAAGATCATGCTGCACGCCTATCCCGACCGCGTCTGCCGACGCCGCGCCAATGATCCATCCGCCGCGGTCATGGTCGGCGGCAGCGGTGTTCGTCTCGCGGACGAATCCGTGGTTCGCCAGGGCGAATTCTTTCTCGCCCTGGACGCCAGCCACGATCCGCGCAGCCCGTCGCGCGAAGCGCGCGTACGGCTGGCCAGCGCGATCCGCGTCGAATGGTTGTCGGAATTATTCCCTGCTTCGATCACGCGTCAGCGCCTACCCGTCTTCGATCCGCAACGCCAGCGCGTCGTGGGATTGGGCGAGGTTCGGTATCTCGATCTGGTCATCTCCGAGGACCAGGATGCCCAGGTCGATGCAACCGAGGCTGGAAAAGTTCTCGCCACGGCATTGCGCCCTCGCGCGGCGGAACTTTTTAACACCGACGAGCACGCCGCCAGTCTTCTTGCCCGCGTCGCCCTTCTCCGCCAATGGATGCCCGAACAGCCCTGGCCGAAATTGGATGAGACGCAGCTCGCAGAGGTGATGGACGAGCTATGCCGCGGCAAGCGCAGCATGAGGGAAGTGCAAAGCGCCTCCTTGACCGCTGTCTTGCAGGGGCTGCTGCCCTACCCGCTGGATGCTCTGCTCCGCCAGCACGCGCCCCAGACGATCCAGGTCCCCAGCGGCAAGAACATTCGCATCGATTATGCCACCGGCCAGCCGCCTGTGCTCGCGGTGCGGATTCAGGAAATCTTCGGCTGGAAACAGACTCCGCGCATCGCCGGTGGGAAAGTCCCGCTCCTTCTCCATCTTCTCGGCCCGCACGGCCGACCCGTTCAGATCACCGACGATCTGCAAAGCTTCTGGTCGAACACCTATTTTCAGGTTCGCAAAGATTTGCGAGTGAGATATCCGAAACATTCCTGGCCCGAAGATCCACTGAGCGCGGCGCCGCGGATCAGGCGGAATCGTGAGCATCCCCGGATGGATTAATCCAGTCCATCCACATCCGCCGATAGGCGTCTTCGACGTTGCGGGCAAACCGCCCGGCATCCATCAGCGGCGACGCGGTCATGCGCCCGCGCAACGTCCGGCGCAGCTCGTTCAGGCGCGGGATATCCGCCGCCAGGTTCGCGGCGATCGTCACGAACTGCGCATCCGTTTGCGCGGCCAGCTCTGTGAGATTCAGATTGGATAATTGACTCCAGCCGGCGCGGCCCACGACCGTATTGCCGAGGCGCGTGATGACCGGCACGCCCATCCACATCGCATCCAGGCTGGTGGTGTGGCCGTTGTATGGGAAGGTATCCAGGCAAATGTCCAGCTGATGATACAATTGCAGATACTCCACCCGCGGCCGCCGGTCGAGCCATTGAACACGCGACGAATCCACGCCGCCGCTCGCCAGCGCGGCACTTGCACGTTCACGATGGCTGCCGGCCGGTGAAAGAATCAGCAGGCGCGAGCCTTCTACACTGCCCAGCACCGCCGCCCACAGCTTCAGCACGGATTCATTCACCTTGCAGAAATTGTTGAGACATCCAAACGTGACCTGCCCCCGCCGCGCTGCCGGCAGATCGTTCACGGCCAGGTCGCTGCGCGGGTCATAACACCAGAACGTGTCCGCCAGGCGAATCGAGCGCTCGGAATAGACGCTTTGGTCCGCATCGGGTGGATCCAGATACGGATCAGTCAGGCGGTAATCGATCGCTTTGATCCCCGTCGTCCCCGGATAACCACCGAACGTCGCCTGGACCGGCGCCGGCTTGCGCGCCAGAACCAGTATTCGGTTCCCTTCCATGTGCAAGCTCAGGTCCACCAGAATATCGATCTTGTCCTGACCGATAAGCTGCGCGATGTGTTCATCGCTGGCGCCTGCGACATCGCGCCAGACATCCGCGACCGTCATGAAACGCGCGGTCATCGCATCGCGACGTCGCATCAGGCCATAACAAACGATCTGGAACTGCGTGCGGTCGTGCGCCGCCAGCAATGGCAGCATGTTTCTTCCCACCACGTGATCGCGGAAATCCGGCGACATAAGCCCGATGCGCAGCGGCCGATCGAATGAGCGTTCGTTTTCGTGCGTTCGCGCCAACTCCGCCAAGGGCTCGGCATGAAGGCGATCGAATTTCTGATGTTCGCGCAGGATCGTTGCCGCGTCATATTGGGGATGGAAATTCAGGGCGTAGAGGAAATTCTGGTGCGCGGTAATCCATCCTGGATTCAACTCCATCGCCTGACGATATGACGTCACAGCGCCATCCAGATCGCCGCGATCTTTGAGCAGGTTTCCCTGGTTGTTCCAGAGCTGGTGGTCTCGTGGCCGCAACTCGACTGCGCGGCGGAGCAAACTCAGCGCCTCCTCGCCCTTGTCACGATCGATCAGCGCTAATGCCAATTGATTCAGACCCTCGGGATTGTCCGGGCGCAGGGCGAGGGCGGCACGGCAAGTAGCGATCGCTTCATCGGTGAAATCCGTTTCGCGCAGCAGCTTTGCGAGGTTCAGCAGCGCTTCGACAAAATCCGGCCGCAGGTCAAGCGCCGTCTGCAAAGCCGCCTGGGCCTGCTCGCTCTGCCCGCGCTCGTGCAGTGCGATGCCAAGATTATTGAACGCCTCGGCAAACGTCGGCTTGATCGCCACGGCACGCTGGTACGACGCGATCGCCTCGTCGCCCCTGTCGGCTGATGCCAGCGCAAGCCCCAGGTTATTGTGGGCATCCGCGAACTCGGGATGCTGCACGAGGATATCGCGCAGCAGTGCGATCGCCTCATCCATCTGCCCACGTTCGCGCAGCAGCACCGCCAGATTATTGCCCGCCTCGGCGAAACCCGGCCGCAGCTCCAGGGCGCGGCGATAAGCGGCGATGGCGGAATCCGAATCTTTCTTCGCATGCAGGATATTGCCCAGGTTGTTGTGCGCTTGCGGATAATCCGGTCGCAATTCAATCGCCCGCCGCGCCGCCGTCAGCGCTTCCTCCAACTGTCCCGTGGCGAATAGCACGACGCTCAGCCCGTTCTGGGCGACGGCCGATCCTGGCGCCAGGCGCGCGGCGGAACGATATGCCGCTATGGCCTCATCCATGCGCCCCGTTGCCCAGAGGATCTCACCCAGGTTGATTTGGAAATCCCCCGCCGCCGGGTTCAGCGCGACGGCCCGCCGAACCAGTTGCAAGGCCGTTTCATTTTGCCCTACCTGGTAGGCCAGCACGCCCAGAAGATGCAGCGCATCCGGTTGATCTGGCCGCACAGCGAGGACCTGGCGATACAGCGCTTGCGCCTCAGTTAATCGGCCGGCCTGATGTTCTTGAACGGCAGCTTCAAGGGTTTGCTCGATCGTCACGATTCACCGATCATAACGGCCGGATCGATCTTGTAGAATGCAGCCAGTGCCGATGGAATCGTCACGCCAAGGGCAAAACCCGCCAACGAATCGGAATGGCGTGCGCGTCGCCATCGTGCTGGCGGTGGCTTTTTTTTTCGCCGTCGCGGTCTATGGACACCTGCTCAGTGTCAACAGCCATTACTATTACCGATTGCCCTGGCAGTGGATCGCTTCCAGGCGCATTTATCCCGTCCTGATCTCATTGGCCATCCCGTTTTTCGTTGGGCAGATCATTTATCTCTGGCGTCCGGCGCTGCTTTGGGCGGCACTGGCGGCGGTGACACTGTCCACATTTGGGCTGATCATCGGCGGCGCGGTTGTGCAGTCCAATCCACCGGGTTTTTATCGAATTTCCAATGAAGTTAAAAGCCGTTGGACGACCGGGTATTTTGCATCGGCGGAGAAATTGGTGGACAAGGGTATGAGCATGCGGGAAGTGCTGCGGCGCTATCCCACGTTGCTGCAATACTTTTATCTTCACCCGCGAACCAAGCCGCCGGGGCCCATCCTGTTCGAGATGGCAATTATTCGCGCCTTCGGTTCGGGCACAACCGGAGCGATGGTGTCGGGCCTTTTGACGGCGCTGATGGCAAGTCTGAGCGTTGTCACGACGTATCTATTCATCGCCTGCGTGACGCAAGATCGCCAGGCCGCCTTCATGGGGGCAAGTTATTTCGCCTTGTGCCCGTCGCTGCTATTTTTCTTCCCCGATTTTGACCCGTGTTTCGCGAACCTCACGGCGATTCTCGCGGTGTTATGGGCATTGGCGCTCAGAGAGGACCGCGTCCGCTGGCCAGTGGCGTTGGGCATCGCCTACGCCATCGCCAGCTTGCTGACTCATCTCGTTGGAGTGTTGCCGATGTTCCTCGCCGGGTTCGCGCTGGTGCGACGGCAGAGTGATCCACGATGCGGCTGGCCGCGGATATTCACACATTTTGCGATTGCGCTGGCCGCTTTCGCGGTGTTCTACCTGATCCTGTGGGCGCTGAGCGGATTTAACCCCGCGGCCACGCTGGCCGAATGCGCCAGGCAGGTGGACATTCTCTGGGGCAAGCTGATTGGCGTAATTCATTACCGCCCCCATTCGCTTCCCTGGACGTTCTTCACGGATCTTTACGATTTCGCACTGGGTTCAGCATGGATCAGCTTCGTGCTCGTGGGCTTCTATTTCGCATCCGCCTTCCGCGAGGGTTTCACCCTGCAATCGCGACTGGCGTTGGTCAGCGTATCACAATTCATTGTCATCGCGATGATCGGATTGCTTCAGACCGAAACCTCCCGGATATGGATCTTCATGTACCCCATGCTGATGCTCCCCATCGGCCTTGAACTGTCCCACTGGCGCCCGGCAGCGCGCATCGCCGTCTTTGCCGCCCTGCTCGTGCTGGCGATCCTGATGTGCCAGTCGATGGAATTCATGTCCGCCGCGATGTGAGATACTGGGGATGATACAACCACCGCCTTGATCGCCCCTTCACCGCTGGGCGCCAAATCCGCTTCGGTGGAGAACTTCCCTTGATTAGCATGACCGCCGAGAGCTTGAACTTTCGCGTGTACCTTCGTCGTGGCATGATTTGCTCTTCGGACAGCCATTATGCTGTCCCTCAGGAGCGCCTACCAAACGTGGGGAAGCCCAGTTAACATCGTTCAAATGAACTCCAGAGTTGCTCTCTCCTGCATCGCTTCAACAATTCTCGCGTGTTCGGCCGCCGCGCAGATTACCATCGACAATCATCCTCCCACGTATTCCACCGAGGGGATCTTGCAACCCTGGACCTCCTTCGGCGACGCCCTCGAAAGGGAGATGGGCTATTACCTGCGCTGCCCAATCGAACATGGCTATCCTCGTTTTGTCGTGATGACTTTCATGAATAAAGATTACACGGCCTTCCCGCATCGCTCCGACTTCATCCCCGCCATGCAGAACGGCATGGGCATTATCTCCTATTTGAAGTACTA
>Ga0182024_10000045_pt1 | contig 213897 bp, 187 predicted proteins | sample P32metaG_FD_120480 | JGI IMG/M metagenome (GOLD analysis project Ga0182024, IMG submission 120480) | Permafrost microbial communities from Stordalen Mire, Sweden - P3-2 metaG (Illumina Assembly) | ecosystem: Environmental > Terrestrial > Soil > Wetlands > Permafrost | place: Sweden: Stordalen...
CAGTACCGGGTTCGGACCAACGTTGGCCGGGTCCGGCACGGCGAGGGGCCGCGGGTCGGGTGAGGAAACTTGCCCGATCCGTAAAACATCCTTGTCGTTTCCGGGGCTGGATAAAAAAATGTAGATCGTAATGTTGGCCGCAATCGCCACGACCAGGAAGGCCGCCGTCACGATCTTCCGTCTCACCAGGAACAAGGCAATGGCCGCGCCCAGCGTGCATTCTGTCAGCAGCAGGATCGCGCCGAACGGAATGCCCAGCTGGGGCGGAAACGCGAGCCCGACCAGCATGCACACGCCGATGAGCAGCCCCGCGAACCAGCGCGGCAGTTTGCGCAGGATCGTGAGAATCAGCCAGACCACGAGCGCGACCAGAGGCACGCCCAGCGCCGCGACGGTCAGGGCGAATGCAATATCGATGGCCAGGCCGAATCCCGATTGGAGGTAGATGCCGCCGGTAATGGCGATCCAGAGTGCGACCGCGATCGCGCCCCAGGTCGCGCCCATGCGAGCTTCGGGGCCGGGCCGACACCAGTCGCGAATACTGCGCCAGCGGTCCTTGATTCGCATGGATTGAGTGTACTATTTGCACTCCACCGACTTTTTTCCCTCGAGCACTCGGTAAAGCTGCCCCCTGGCGAAACCGTGTAGGGCGGCCAATTTTGGCTGCAGCCTGCTTTCAGCAGGCTTGTCGATCATCGAACAAGAGCCGCCCCGAAAGGCGGCTGCAGCCAAAATTGGCCGCCCTACAATTCAGAGAGCTGCTCTAGCCTGGCGTGGACGGACCGATAGGAGCGCTCCGCCGAATCCTCGCAGGCCCGCGCGACGAAGCCGGTCATGTTCGCTACTGCGAAGCTCGCGCCGCTGAGATTTCGCTCCGGAGGCACGCCGGGCATCGGGCGAGGGTAGCCGGACGCGTAGAACGTTTCGCCGTCGAGGCGATATTGGTCGCGAGCCAAGTTTGGATCGGGGGCGACGCGGATGACGCCGGGAAGGTCGCCTGGGAACATTCCGGCGGCGGAGACCAGGAGCACGCGGGAGACGAGAGGAGCGAATCTCTCAGCATGCTTGGCCGTGCCGAGGCTGAGGTTGACGACGTCCATCTGTTGCTCAACGCACCACTGCATGGCGGCGACCAGTGCGTCGATGTTGGTTCGCAGCTCGCGATCGAAGACGCGCACGGCGAAATATTCGGCGGCGGGGGCTTTCTCCTGAATCGCGGCCATGACAGCGGTGCCGTGGCCCAGGCGGTCCAGAAAATCGCCTTCGGGAAATCCGCCGTCGACGCGCGAAATGTGCGGGTGATTTGGGTTTACGCCGCTGTCGATTACGGCGATACGAGTTCGGCCCATGCTTTCCCTTCGCGCAGGCTCACAATCTGGTCCGCGATTTCGGCGAGCGCGGGGCGATGCGTGATCGCGATGACCGTCGAGCCGCCAAGATGCTCGCGCAGATTGCGGGCGATCAGTTTTTCCGTGTCTGCGTCAAGCGCGGAGGTGGGTTCATCGAGCACCAGGACTTGAGGGCGGCGGAGCAGCGCTCGGGCGATGGCGATGCGCTGGCGCTCGCCGGCAGAGAGAGCGAGTCCGCGTTCTCCGGTTTTTGTTTCATAACCTTCAGGGAGACGGCGGATCAGTTCATCGAGTCCCGCTGCGGTCCCCGCGGCTTCGATTTCAGTGCGGGTCGCGCTCGGACGCGCGTAGGCAATGTTTTCGGCAATGGTTGCATGGAACAGGTACGGCGCTTGATCGACCAACACGACGTGGTCGCGCAGGTTCTTTATTTGCAGGTGGCGAAGGTCATGGCCGTCCAGCGAAACCGTGCCCGTGTCGGGATCGAGAAGACGGACGAGAAGGTCCGCAATTGTCGATTTGCCGACGCCGCTCGGTCCGAGGATGGCGCAGAACGTTCCGGCGCGGATCGTGAAAGAGACACCGCTCAGGACTTCGGCTCGATCGTGGCGGAGGGTCACGTTGTCGAAGGCGATATCGCCGCGGACGGCGGAGAGCGCGCGCGCATCGGGACGCTCCGTGATTTCGGGCGCGGTGTCCAGGATCTCGAAGATGCGAGAGAGAGAGACGCGCGCCGACGCCAGGTTCGCGGCGAGCCCCATCATCGTCTGCACGGGATTCAGCAGGCGCATGTGATACGCCATGAAGGCGACCAGCGTGCCGATGGTCATGGTGCCCTGAATGATCATCCAGCCGCCCAGGAGAAAGACTCCGGCGGTAGCCGCGGTGAGGATGGCGCCGGGCAAGGCGCCGGAAAGAAACGACGTCATCTGCAAGCGCAGCAGAGTGTCGACGAAGACGCCGTTGCGTTCGCGGAATTTCTCGGATTCGCGCTCGCCCGCATTCGAGGTGACGACGGTGCGCATGCCGAGCAGAGTATCCACGAAAAGACTGCCCAGGTCCGCACCGCGCTCGCGCAGTTGCCTGGTGAAGACCATCAGCTTCTGCTGATAGTGGCGGAAGGCGACGAGGCTGACCGGGACGAAGATTGCGCTGAACAGGAAGAGCCGCCAGTTGAGCCACACCATCATCGCGACGCTGCCGACCAGGAACACGACGTTGCTGAGCACGGAGAGCAGGCTGTCGGCCGAGACGCGCTGCACTTCGCCGATATCGTTGTTGAGGCGCGAGACCAGGTCGCCCAGGCGCCACTTCGCGTAGAACCGTGGCGAAAGCGTTTGCAGATGCCGGTAGAGCGCGAGGCGCATGTCGAACAGCATGGATGCGGAGACGCGGACGTACTGATAGCTGGACAGAATGTTCAGCAGAAAGCCGAGGACCGTCACGCCGAACATCAGGCCGGCGACCCACCACAGCGCGCGCATGTTGCGCGGCGCGAGCGCGTTGTCGATCAGCAGTTTCGAAATGTACGGCTGCGCGAGGCCGAGCGCGGTCGCGAGCACGTTGATGCCGAGAATCACGCCGAGGCGCGAGGCATAGGGCGCGAGGTATGGTTTGAGGCGGCGATACTCTTTCCAGTCGGCGTGCATGCGGGTCATCATCTACTTTAGTGCGTGGGGCCGCCAATTGTGGCGGCAAGCCGGCCTTCGACCGGCGCAGGTGGGGCTTTTCGCAAAGCCGCCACGAAAGGGCGGCTGCCGCCAAAATTGGCGGCCCCACAAGGTAGTAATATCACTTTAATCGTATGACTCCAAAAATTCTGTTCGCTCTGTTGATTCCCACGCTGATGTTCGGGCAGGCGCGGCTGTTGCGGCATCCTTCTTACTCGAATGGCAAGGTCGCGTTCAGTTACCTGGGCGACATCTGGACCGCGAAGGAAGACGGCACGGGCGTGATGCGCGTGACCGACCACAAGGCTCGCGAAGTTTATCCGCGCTTTTCGCCGGACGGGAAATGGATCGCGTTCTCGTCGAATCGCGAGGGCAACTACGACGTGTACGTGATTCCGGTCGCCGGGGGCAAAGCGAAGCAGCTCACGTTCCATTCGGCCGACGACAACGTGGTGGGATGGACGCCGGACGGGAAGAGCGTGGTGTTCACGTCGTCGCGCAACATGGGCGTGTTTCCGAACGTGGTGACCATGTTCACGGTTCCGGTCGACGGCGGCATGGAGCAACCCATCGAAACCGACTGGGGCAGCGCCGGAAGCTATTCTCCAGATGGCTCGAAGCTGGCGTTCACCAGGCATCCATCGGTGTGGTCGCGCAAGCATTACCGGGGAAGTTACGCGGCGGATTTGTGGGTGGAAGAAGTCGCGACGAAGAAGTTTACCAAGCTCTCGGGATCTTCGGATTACAAGGGAAATTTCCTGTGGCCGATGTACAGCACGAACGGTTTCATTTACTTCGTGTCCGACGAGATGACGGATGAGAAGAGCGTGAAGTGGGGAAGCGCCCAGATTTTTCAGAGCGTGAATAACATCTGGAAAATTTCGGACAAAGGCGGCAAGCCGGTCGAGGTAACGCATCACACCAGCGGCAACTTGTTTTTTCCGAGTATCTCGGCCGACGGCAAGACCATCGTCTACGAAGAAAATTTCGGGTTGTGGAAGCTCGATGTCGCGAGCGGGAAGTCGAGCGAGATACGGGTCGATATTAAATCGGACGTAAAGGAGAGCGAGGTCGAGCTGAAGACCGTTACCAGCGAAGCCGAGGGGTTCAATTTGTCGCCGTCGACGCGGCGAGCGGCGATTTCGACGCATGGCGAGATTTTCACCATCGCGACCGATCGGGGCGAGGTGCAGCGGGTAACTGAGACGCCGTGGAGGGAAAGGAATCCGCGCTGGTCGCCCAACGGGAAGTGGATCGCGTTCGTTTCCGATCGGACGGGCAGGGAAGAGGTGTGGATCGCCGATGAGATGGGGCGGAATCTGAAGAAGCTCAGCGATGCGGATTGCGATAAACCGGTGATGGTGTGGGCGCCGGATTCGAAATCGCTGTTGTGGTCGGGGTCGGATCATAAGCTGCGGCATGTGGTGATCGACAGCGGGAAGACGGAAGTGGTGGCGACCGGAGCGGCGGGAAACATCCTGGGGCCGCAGTTTTCGCCGGACGGGAAATGGATTTCGTACTCGAAGCAGGACGGGTTGCTGCGGTCGCGCGTGTATGTGAAGGCGCTGGAGAACGGGACGGAGCGCGAGATCGGGTCGGACGAATTTCTGGTGGCGTCGGGCGCGAAGTGGACGCCGGATGGACGCAAGCTGCTGCTGCTGGGAGGGGTGGGAGCGCCGGGGATGTCATCGCTGAACCGGACCGTGTTGCAGTTGTACAGCGTGTCGCTGACGCGCAGCGAGAAGAATCCGGACGATCACGATGTGGATACGGAGGCGCAGGCGGAGGCTGCTCTGGCTACAGATGCAAACCGCCGCGGAGCAGGCGGTGCAGCAACCAAGGTGGACGTGAAGATCGAGTGGGACGGGCTCGATCAGCGCATCAAGAGGTTGACGCAGCTGGGATGCCTTGACGTGGTTCCGTCGCCCGATAGCCGCAGTTATGCGGTCGTTATTGGAGGTGGCGCGGGCGGCGGTGGGGCGGAACAGCCGGGACTCTACGTCGTCGGTGACGATGGCACGCGGCTGACGCGCATCTCGACTACGCCTGAGGCTGCGGGCGGAGGCGGTCGGGGACGAGGAGGCGCCGGCGGAGGCGGTGGCGGGTTCGATCCGCAATGGTCGCGCGATGGGCGGAGCATTTACTACATGCAGGGTGGGGGGATTTATACGGTCGCAGCTCCGGCTGCGGCAACCGGGAGTGAGACTGCGGCAGCGGCTCCGGCGGGCGGGGGTGGTCGGGGAGGACGCGGGGGTGGTGGAGCGACTGCGGCGGCGCCGGCTGCGGCGACGGCGGCTCCGAGACGGATCGCGTTTACGGTGCGGATGGAGGTCGATAACGAGGCGGAGCGCAAGGAGGTGTTCGAAGAAGGCTGGCGCGTGATGAAGAATCGCTTCTACGACGGGAAGATGCATGGCGTGAACTGGGCTGCGGCGAAGGACACCTATGAATCGCTGCTGCCGAACATCGTCGACAACGATGAGCTGCACGTAGTGATGATGCAGATGATCGGCGAGCTGAATGCGTCGCACACAGGCGTGACGGGCGCGCCGGCGGCGGATCGGATTCAGACGCATTATCCGGGATTCGACCTGACGCCGGATGCGTCGGGCTACTACAAGGTCGCGCACATTTACCGGAAGGGTCCGGCCGATCACGATTACGTGAAAATTTCGAGCGGGAATTATATTGTCGCGGTGAATGGGAAAGAGCTGAGGACGCCGGACAATTACTGGAAGCTGTTTAACCTGCTGCCGGGGAGGAAGTTCGAGTTCACGGTCAATTCGAAACCTTCGGCGGACGGCGCGTGGACGGTCAGCCTGGAGCCTTTGACGCAGCAGGCGATGGGGAACCTGGAATATGAGCGCTGGGTGGACGACCGGCGCGCGATAGTGGACAAGGCGACCAACGGCGAGATCGGGTATCTGCACATTCGCGCGATGGACGCGCCGTCGCTGGAACGGTTTCAGCGCGATCTGATCGACAATCGCGGGAAGAAGGCGCTCATTATCGACGAACGGTTCAATGGCGGAGGCGGAATCGACCAGGAACTGCTGGAGATTCTGAATCAACGAAAGAAGTACGAGTCGTATCGTAGTCGCGATTCGGTGGAGGTGCCGAGGCCGGTGCAGGCGTTCTTCGCGCCGATGGTGGTGCTGGCCAACGAGCGGTCGGCGTCGAATGCGGAGATGTTTCCGGAGGGATTCAAGACGCTGGGACTAGGAAAAGTGATCGGGGTGCCGACGATGGGAGCGGTGATCGGGACGGGGGCGTATACATTGATGGATGGGGCGACGATACGGACACCGGGCGTTGGTGTGTATACAGCAAATGGCACGGATTTTGAGAATTACGGAGTGCCTCCGGATGTGCTGGTGGACAACACGCCCGCGGATTTTTTGGCGGGGCATGACCGGCAGATTGAGAAGGCGATTGAGGTGTTGAGGTCGGAGATGAAGTAGGCGGCAGGGCATGGCCCTGCCCCACTTTGCGTGGTGAGGGCGGGCCGGGCTTGGGTTCGTTTCGCATTTTTTGTAGTTCGGTGAGCTGCTTGAAGAGGCGGTCGTGGGTGCGGATGAGCGAGGTTTCGTAACGCATTAAGAGCGTGAGGGCCTGGGTGCTGTCGACCAGGCGGCGGAACAGGTATCCGAGCGGGCGGGGGGACCTGGATCTTCCATAATTCTTCACCGAATCCTCGTTCACAAACATGTCGCATTCTAGGATGGGAATGCGTCGGAGACGCCAGCGGGTGGTGGCGAGGTTGTGGACAAGGTCGATTTCGACCGCGCCGACAGGTTGATATTGGGTCAGGTGGGCGTCGAGAAGCGTTTCGAAGTCCTGCCGGGATTCACTGGGGAGGATGTCGAATCGACAAGTGAGGCCGTGTTTGACGGCGTTTTGAGAGGAGCGGGACTTGCCTTCGGATGAGGAGGGTCCGCGTGATTTTGCGCCGTTGGCCCGGGAGGCGTCGGATCTATTTCGGGATGGCATGACCAGGGGATACCATTCGGGGAAAAGAAGATTTGGGGAGTGCGTGGGGAAGGTCCTGATTTTGCGGGAGTTGGGGAGCGGGGTTTGTTTGTGATCCTCTCCGAAGTCCCCTGTTACTTTGAGCCGCGCGGGAACGTCCTTCACGAGGTACACTCTACTCTAATGAAGACGCGACTCCTTTCCCTCCTGCTATTGGCCGCCTCCGTTTCGCTGGCTCAGAAAATTACGACTCCCAAGGAATTCCTTGGCTTTAACATCGGCGATGACTATAACATGGCGAGCTACACGCAGCTCGACAAGTACTGGCACAAGATCGCCTCGGAATGCGACCGTTGCAAGCTGGTGGACATCGGGCCCACCGAAGAGGGCAGGCGGCAGTACATGATGATCATCACGTCGCCCGAGAACATGAAGAAGCTGGATCACTATAAGGAGATTTCGGCGCGGCTCGCTCATGCGGAGGGGTTGACCGATGAGCAGGCGCACGCGCTGGCGCGCGAGGGGAAAGCTGTCGTGTGGATCGATGGCGGCCTGCATGCGAGTGAGACGGTCGGGTCGCAACAGGAAATGGAGATGGTGTACCAGATGGCGAGCCGCACCGATCCGGAGACGATGCGGCTGCTGAACGACGTCATCGGCCTCTATACGCTGGCGAATCCCGATGGGCAGGAGCTGTGCGCGACCTGGTACATGCGCCAGAAGGATCCGCTGAAGCGGTCTTTGAGCGGGCTGCCGAGGCTGTATGCGAAGTACGTTGGTCACGACGACAATCGGGATTTCTACATGTCGAACATGAAGGAAACCACGAACATGAATCACCAGTTGTTCCTGGAATGGTTTCCGCAGATCATGTACAACCATCACCAGACGGGTCCGGCGGGCGCGGTGATTTTCATGCCTCCGTTTCGCGATCCGTTCAACTATAATTTCGATCCGTTGATTCCGTTGGGGATCGAGATGGTCGGGACGGCGATGCATAGCCGGTTGGTGGCGGAGGGCAAGGGCGGGTCGGCGATGCGCAGTGGCTCGAATTATTCCACGTGGTGGAATGGGGGGCTGCGGACGGTCACTTATTTCCACAACATGATCGGGATTTTGACGGAAATTATCGGCGATCCGACGCCGATGCGGATTCCGCTGGTGGCCGATAAACAGTTGCCGAAAGGCGACTGGCCGATGCCGATTATGCCGCAGGAATGGCACTACCGGCAGTCGATTGAGTACGAGATGACGAACAATCGCGCGATGCTGGACCTGGCGTCGCGGTATCGGGAAACGTGGCTCTACAACATTTACCAGATGGGCCGAAACTCGATTGAGAAGGGCAATAAGGATACTTGGACGATCACGCCGAAGAGGATCGTCGCGTTAGAGGCGGCTGCGGCCGCGGAGGCTCCTGCGGGCGGTGGTCGTGGAGGTCGCGGCGGACGTGGCGGAGCGGCGCCTGTCGAAGTCGCGGCGGGAGGCGATATGGGACCGGGTGGCGGTGGTGGTCGCGGACGCGGAGGGCTTCCCGCCGACCTTTATGAAAAAGTTCTGCACGATCCGAAGTTTCGCGATCCTCGGGGTTACATTTTGGCATCGGATCAGGCGGATTTCGCCAATGCGACGGATTTCATGAATGCGCTGCTGAAGAACGGCATCACGGTCATGAAAGCCACGGCGGCGTTTACGGTGAACGGGAAGAGTTATCCGATGGGATCGTATGTCGTCAAGACGGCGCAGGCGTTCCGGCCGCACGTGATGGACATGTTCGAGCCGCAGGATCATCCGAACGATTTCGCGTATCCGGGTGGGCCGCCGAACCGGCCATACGACATTACGGGATGGACGCTGTCGATTCAGATGGGCGTGACGTTCGACCGGATTTACGAGGGGTTCGATGGGCCGTTCACGAAAGTGACTGGTTTGTTGCCTCCTCCTCCGGCGATGGTGATTGGAGCGGTTGCGAAGCCGGCCGGTTATTTGGTGAGCCACAAGATCAACAATTCGTTCATCCTGATCAACCGGCTGCTGGCTGCCAACGTGGACGTTTACTGGTTGAAGAAGGCGCAGACGGAGGGCGGGCAGGATTTGGGGACGGGGACGATCTGGATTCCGGCGTCGGCCAATGCGCTGCCGGTGTTGCAGAAGGCTGCGAAGGAGATTGGAGTTTCGTCGTACGCCGTTGCGGCGGCGCCGAAGGGCGAGGCGATGAAGCTGAAGCCGATTCGCATCGGGCTGTATGATTCGTATGGCGGGTCGATGCCTTCGGGGTGGACCCGCTGGTTGTTTGAACAGTACGAATTTCCGTTCACGGTGGTGTATCCGAGCGCGCTGGACGCGGGCGATCTGCGGGCCAGGTTCGACGTGATTGTGTTCACCGATGGCGCGATCCGGCGCGGCGGCGCGGCGGGCGGACGTGGAGGCGGAGGGGGCGGACGCGGCGGCGCGGTGGACCCGGAATCGATTCCGGAGGAGTATCGGGACCATTTGGGGAGCATCTCCGACGCGAAGACGATGCCGGCGCTGAAGAAATTTGTCGAGTCGGGTGGGTCGATCGTGACCATCGGGAGCTCGACCAGCATCGCCGAGGTTTTTGGGATTCCGGTGAAGAACTATCTGACGGAAAAGGGTCCGGATGGGAAGGATCGGGCGCTGCCGGGGGAGAAGTTTTATATTCCCGGGTCGCTGCTGAGGACGAATCTGGATAATACGAATCCGCTGGCGTATGGGATGGGGTCGACGGTCGATGTGTTCTACGACAATAGTCCCGTGTTTCGTCTGGAGCCGACGGCGGAGTTGAAGAAGACCAACGCGGTGGGGTGGTTCCAGGGTTCCGAGTTGCTTGACAGCGGATGGGCTTGGGGGCAGCAGTATCTGGATGGAGGAACGGCGGTAGCGGAGGCTTCGGTGGGCGAAGGAAAAGTCGTGCTGCTGGGGCCGGAGGTGAATTTCCGGGATCAGCCGCATGGGACTTATAAGCTGCTGTTTAATGGGCTTTATTATGGGAGTGCGAAGGCGGCGACGCTGCCGTAGTGGAAGAACTCGTCTGCATAGAGTCGGGGACGGTTTTGTCCGTCCCGGTTCCCTCCGTTTTGCATGCACAGGCGATCACAGGTTAACCTGAGAACGAGCCGCCATGAGTGTCCATCTAAGACCAGAAACCGAAGCGAGGATCACCGCCCTTGCCGCCGCATCGGGTGTGTCCGTTGACGACTATCTCGCCGCGCTGTTTGCAAAAGAGCTCCCGGAAAACGAGCCTTTTTCCCAGGACTCGAACGGTACGCAGTTTCAAAAAGAACATGGAATGTGGGTCTACCGGACGGGCACTGCCATGCCGGCTTCACTCGTGGAAGATACCCTTGAGGCGATCCGCCGGCAACGTGAGGAGCGGTGAGGGTCTTCTGTGACACCTCGGTTCTGATCCCTCTGTTTTACGGCGATCACCAACATCACGACGCCAGCATCCGAGCGGTCGAGCAGTTGCAGCCGGGAGAGAGCTTCTGCGCTTCCCACAATCTGCTGGAAGTGTATTCATCGTTGACGCGTATGCCCGGCAGGTTCCGGGTATCGGCGGAGCGGGCGGGGCTGTTCATCGCCGGCCTGCGTGAAAGGTTTCAGGCGGTTGCTCTGACGCCGGGGGAATACAGTTCGATGCTGGATCACCAATCAGCGGCGGGGATAACGGGCGGGGCCATCTACGACGCAATGATCGCGCGATGTGCGGTGAAAGCCGAAGTGGAAACTCTGCTCACCTGGAACCTCCGGGATTTCACGCGCTTCGGCCCAGAAGTGGCCCAACTGCTGAAAACGCCTCTGGATTTTTAGCCGGGGGGCTGGTGGTGAGGTAAAATTCAGATATGAAGCTCACCATCGAGCTCGATCACGAAGTGGATGGGCGCTGGATCGCTGAGGTTCCGGAGTTGAATATCCTGCTTTATGGGGATTCAAAGCTGGACGCGGTGGACAAGGCGCAGGCGGCCGCGCGGGAGATTGTTCGCGACCGAATTGCGCATGGCGAACTGCCTCCCGATTTCGCGATTGCAGCATTTGATCTGGCTGCATGAGGAAGGCCGAACTGGAGGACATTTCTGGCATTCCGTGGGAACTTCCCTTGCCGCATGCACAGGCAGGAGGAGATTTTTGCTAACCGCAGGCAACAGCAGGCTTCGATCCGTCACTTTAATCGCTTCACTAAGACTGAGCTGTCAACGCCCTCAACTTTCATTCGGTAAGCCGATCCGCTGAAGTAGATCAACACTTTTGGGCGGTAGGCATAGTGATATGTGTACGCATATGCCGCTTGTTGCCAGATTTGGCCGTTGCTTAACTTGAAGATGGTTTCCCCGTCCCATCCCTCGAAATCGTCGTCTATTTGGGTTTCAATGACACCCGGGGTGGAAGATGGTGGGGGAGAGCCCTTCGGCACCGTAACGGAGATCAAGAGCCTACACAGCAGTGGCTCCTCAAAGCCCTTTACAACTAACTTATAAACATTGCCATTCCTCAAAACCGTCACTTCCGGCTGAAGCTCCAACACAAGCTGCAGCGTCAGTCCCGTAACCTCGTAGACGCTGCCAGACGTTGTTTTGAAGATTCGACCCGGTTGTACCATCCCACTTATGCTTCCTTCCAGAGCCGTTTCTTCAAAAAGCTGCCAACCTCCAGCTGGCGGTGCCTCACCCTTTGGCGAATTTGGGATCTGCCGAGAATCAGACACGAAATGAGCCGTGCTCTTTTTCAACATCGCCTGAATGACGACATCGGAGACCCCAGCCCTGCGTAGTTCCACCATATCCGAAACCTGGAGCCTGAAGGCAGTTGCCGTCGTGTCAATTTTGCCGATTATGACATCGTCGCCGAATCCGGCTGCGTGGAGGTCTACAACGTCCGAATTCGTAATCGGCTTCGGTGCGTCGGATACCTTGTCCAGCTTGAAGTTGAAGTCCTGCAACCCGATAACGAAGTAGGTGAAGCTGGTCTTCCTGTTAATACTGGTCCAAACCAGAGGTCCACCTGTGATCGTCATATCGACCGCATTGAAGCCGGTTAGCGTTATGTGAAGGTTTACGGGTTGGTCCAAGTGTTTTGAAAGAAGCGAACTTTTGTGGGCGTTGAAAGCGTATTCGCCCACTTTGCACGTCAGCGGCGTGACGCCGATGACCTTCCGGTTCCATTCCACGGTAGCGCCAGGCGGAGTGGTCGTAATTGTTACGGTATCGTTGGCCCTTTGGCCGAATGCCGCCACATTTCCAGCAACAGTCACAAAGAATAGAGAAGCGATTGTCTTCATTCGCTGGTCCCTTTAGCCCCCTTCCCCCACACTGCGGCGACACGAAGCCAGCGAGATTGCCGTGGGGGGAGCAACGAGGCCGCAGGTCTATTCGTTTCCGATGTGCTTGTTCCGCAGCTCAGACTCTCGGCAAGCTTCCCTGAGGACGGGGTCAATTTTTTTGAGAAGCTTCTCAAAGCGTGCGCTCCTCGAAGCCGCCGCCGCCCGGGATTTGTGCTCGTTGGCATCGGATTCGACCCTCGGGTGCATCAAGAGAATCCAGTTTCTTACCAATTCCGCGTCGGGGTGCTCGCCGTTTTCGGAGACCCAATCGTGAGCTAGCCCGAGAGCCTCCTCGTCGCGGCCCCCGCTGCTAATAGCAATGTCGTTCTTGATTTGGATGTAAAAGTTTTTTTTTTGGAGAGAATCACCCGCTTGGACGTCATAGACAACTCCTCTTGCTTCATTCATTAGAGTGCACCGTCGCTCGGATTCCTCTCTTTCCGCTTGTCGTGCTCCCGCAGTGGAGTTCGAGTCAGCGATACGCATCCCGCCGATTTTGGACGCGCGTGACTTCGATGTGCGAACCGAAGTCGCGGAACATGACGCGGTGGTCTTGGGAACGCAGGCGATAGAGCGGAGGGTCGACGTCTTGGAGGCGCTTGACGTCGCCCTCTTCGGAACTGAGGAATCGGGCTAGCGTGTGCAGGATCTGAATCGCGATATCCTGCGGGATTCCGCGCAAATCGGTCTTGGCGCGATCCGCGAAAACGACGCGCTTAGCCATTGCTCAGGGGCGTCTTCTCCATCTTCTCCCAGTCTTCGATTGTCAGGCCGACATCGGCCAGCACCTCTTCCAGCGGAATGGGTTTGTTATGTTTGAGCCACTCGTCCGCCTCGGCGACCGATTGGCGATCCTCCTCGGTGAACGGCTCATCGTCGATGGGTGCGCGGGCCAGCTTACGGGAAAAAGGGTCGACGATCGACTGGAGGAGCGTTTCGAGCGCCGTCAATTGAACGGGCGCCAGTTGATCGACCAGGGCGTGAACGTGGATTCGAGTGTCGGTACTCATGCCTTCGACCGCCTTCACAGCCCAGTATAAAACAACAAACCCGGCGGAGCACGATGCTTCCGCCGGGGGCTTCTTTCCTCGGGTGTGAATTTTATTTACCGGCGATAGCCGCGGGCGTAGCCGCCACGATTGTAGCCGCCGCCGTAGTAGCGGGGGGCGTAGCCGCGGTAGCCGTAGCCATAACTGCGATAACCGTAGCCGTAGGCAGGGTAAGCCGGGGCGACGTAGGGGACCACCGGGGCTGCGTAGACTCGCGGTCCATAATAGTAGCGCGGGGCGGCGTAGACACGCGCCCCATAGCCGTATCCGCGACCATAAACGACAGCCGCCGGGGCCACTGCCGCGAAGGACGCCAAAACCAATGCCAAACTCAGGATTCTTTTTGTCATAACCGCCTCCTTACACTATCAGCGATGCGGCGCTGCCGAGATTAGTTCCGAAAGCTATTTTAATCCAAAAGTTCTTGCGGGGCGGTTATACTAACGGGTTGCGGTACTGGTTCCTATTCTCGATTGCCGCCTGGGCGCAGAGCGATGACTCGTCTTTTCAACGAGGTGTGGCGCTTTACCGGAGCGCGGATTGCCGGGCGGCGATCCCGTTGCTGGAGCGGTCGACGGTCACCAACCCCCGGGCGGCGCTGCTGGCGGGGCGGTGTTATCTCGAATTGCAGCAGTGGGCGAAGGCGGCGGAGGCATTCGCGGCGTATCAAAAATCGGCTCCCGGCGATCCGGAGGGGGTCATTTTATTGGCACGCGCCCGGGAGCGCGGCGGGCAGGGCGATGCGGCGGCGGCTCTGCTGAACGATTTTCTGAAGGCGAATCACGCGGAACAATCAGGCGAACAATCGGTCCGGACGGCGCTGGGCGACCTTTACATCCGGCTGGGGCGCGGGACGGACGCGATGAACCAGCACCAGGCGGTGCTGCGGGATCAACCGGGCGATCCGGGCTCGCGAATCGGGCTGGGGTTGCTGGAGTTGCATGACGAGAAATGGCAGGCGGCGATCGATCAATTGGAAAATGTCCGTCCGGACGTTCCGGAGGACAGCAGCGTGCTGGCGGGAATCGGGACGGCGTACGCGGCGCTGGGGAATTGCGAGCGGGCGATCGACCCTCTGCGGCTGGCGCTGGATCTGACGCCCGACGATTACGCGCTGGCGAAAAAGGCGGCGTCCTGCGACGTGAAGTTGAAGAAGTGGAGCGCGGTGCTGGGCGCGCTGCGGACTGGGACGCTGGAGGAATCGCGAGACGAAGAGGCGACGCGCATGGTGGTGGAGGCTTATTCGGCCAGCGCCGACCTGGCGGGCGCGGAGGCTTACTGCCGCTGGGCGATTATCGCCACGCCCGGGAATCTGACGGCGCACCTGAACCTGGCGAATCTTCTGTTCACCGGCAAGAGAATTCGCGAAGCGTATGCCGAGTATGCGGAGGTGGTGAAGCTGAAGCCGGATTCGCCCGATATTCACGAGCGGATGGGCGACATTTCGATGGATCAGAAAGATCCGTCGGACGCGCGCGCGCATTACGAGGCTGCCGTGCAGTCGGCGAAAGCCACGGACACGGCGCGGATGAAGCTGGCAAGATTGTGCTTTTCCTCGGACGATTTGAAATGCGTGACCCAGGCGATGGCGGGGGTGACGAGTCCGGCGCTCGCGGTGCAGGTGAAGACGTTGCGCGCGCGGGTGGAATATAAAGCGGAGAATTGGGATCAGGCCGGGATTTTGGCGAACGAAGCGCTGGCGGGCGATCCGCAAAATTCCCAGCTGCTGCGGATCGCGGCGGACGTCGCGGCGCGGCAGAACAAGCCGGTGGATGCGGCGGATCTGTACGAAAGCGCTCTGAAGCTGGAACCGGCGAACAAGGATTTTGTCTACCGGCTGGCGGGGCTTTATTCGAATTACGATGAGTTGAAGGACCGGCTGCCGCGGGCCATCGCGCTGCTGACGGATTTTTTGCAGAAGGTGCAGCAGGATGCCGAAGGGTATTTGCTGCTGGGCAATGTGTACCGGAAGATGAACGATCTGGAAAACGCCAAGCTGAATTTCAAGACCGGGTTCGATAAAATACAGCCTCCGATTCCGGCTCGGCTTTCCTGGGCGTACAACGCGTATGGCGTGCTGCTTTATAACGAGAACAAGTTCGACGAGGCGTATCCTTATGAGACGCAGGCGGTGCAGTTGAATCCGGGCGATGAAGCTTCTCAGCTCAATTTCGCGCTGCTGTGTTTGGAGCTTGGCAAGATGGATGAGTTGAATACGGCACGGGACAAGCTGGTGGCGATGAATTCGGGGCAGGTGGCGGCGCTCGATCAGGAGATTGAGCGGAAGAAGAAGAGGAAGCCGTGAGAAGCGAACACGGAGACTTTCGCGTCTATCCGCATGCTGACGAGGCTGCGGAAAAAGTCGTTGGAAGCCGCGATTGGCAGGCGGAACCGCCTGCCCCACCTCAGAAAATCAACCAGTTCCAGGGCGGTGGGACAGGCGGTTTCGCCTGTCGAGCGGGTTTTTCCGCAGCCTCTGAAGCATGGCGGCTCAGTGTGTTCTTGGTGCTCGCGCAATTGGGGCTGGGGCAGAGTGTTGTGGTGGGGACGCGGACTACTGACGGGAAGGTTTCGTTTGAAACGGTGGAGGATTTTCAGGTTAACGGGAGCAGAAAAATCCGGCTGCTGGCGGAACAGAAGGACGACGTCGATCCGAATGTTGTGCGCAAGCTGGCGAAGATCGATATCTCGCAGGCGGGGCTGATTCGCAACGACGGAACGGGGCGCCTGGTGAGCTTGAGCGGTCCGCGGGCGCCGCGCGATGTTGTTCTGCCGGAGAATTACACGCTTCGCGCGATGACGCCGGCGAAGGATGTGCCGGGGCGCCTGGGCGTCTCGCTGGTGCGCAATAAGAGAACCAAGCAGGCCGATCTGATTGCGCCGGAGACGTTCCTGGTCGTGCTGATGGGGAATACGCCAGACGAGGCGGTTCGCGATTTTGTGGGGAAGGACTGGGCGTTTCTGAACCTCGACGAGCAGCTTGCGGCGATGCGGGGATTCGTCGCGTCCTTTCCATCGTCGCCGGCCACGAAGACGTTTCGCGATTTCTTGGACCGGCGGATTTCCGCGGGCCTCGCGCGCCTGGAAGAAGGCGGGCCATATGGCGAGTTTCTGGTCACCCGGCGATTCAGCGAACTCGCGCGGCAATCGTTTCCTGGCGATGCTTCGTTGCAGGCTCTGGACGATCGCGTGGCAGAGCGCATAAAATTCATCGGTGAGCGCCCGAAGCTGCTGCGCTCTCTCGCAGCATTGGGCGATTGGGACACGCTGCTCACGAAATACCAGGAGTTTGAGCGGTACGAAGGGTCGTTCCCCGAAATGCAGGCGCTGCGCCAGGAAGCGCTGGAGGAAAGCGCGCGGGCGCATGCCCATCGCGCGCGGGCGTTCGAGCAGCGCAGCGATTTCGAGCAGGCGTCGCGGGAAGCTTCCTCCGCGCTGGGTCGCGACCCGCTGAACCGGGAAATCCGCAAGCTGGCGGGCGACGAGAAGCTGCTGGCGTCGCAGATTGAAGCGCAGAGCAATGCATCGAGAAGAAAAATTCTGCCGAAAGGGCTGCCGGCCGACGTCCGCTTCGGCAACGCGATCAATTACGCCGACCGGGCCATCGTCGACAAGGATTTCAAAAAGGCGCAAGACGCCATTCAGGACGCGGAGCACGAAAATCCAGGCGCGCCGGAAATCATTCTGGCTCGCGCCAAGCTGCTGGCCGCGCAGGGACGCAGTGCGGAGGCGGTTCCGCTGCTGGATCAGTACGACCGGCTGGTGGTGGATCCGGGCGAGCGCGAAAAAGGTTACAACGTTCGACGGCAGGTGATGTACGACCTGGACAAAGTGAAGGACTCGACCAAACAGCAGATGGCGGCGCTCGAGAAGGACGGGCAATATTCGAAACTGGATGAATTATTGCGCGGCGCGCTGAAGCTGGACAGCGAGGATCCGGATTTTTTGTATCAGGCAGGCGTGACGGCGGCGATTCTTCGCGACACGGAGCGGGCGAAGGTCATCCTCGGCGAATTTCTGGCGCACTCCAACGCCCTCGGCGTCGATCCGAAACTGCGCGACCGCGCGCGCCGCATTCTGAGCATGGTCAAGGAGCCGAAGCCGCCGGCTCGCAAAGCGGACGGGTTGTATTACGATCCGCAGAGTCTGGCGTTTCAGATTCCGATTGAGAGCGTCACGGCCAGCAAGGTTCGCATGGCGTTCAACTGGGCCAATGGCCGGGTGGAATCCATCCGCACTACGTTCGACGACGACAAAGGCGCGCAGTTGTACAGGTCGCTGGTGGTGGCCGGAGCGGCCGATTCGGGCGCGGTGGGGGCCGCATCGGTGGACGACCCCGGGAACTTCTATTTCGAATACCATCCTTCGGGCGCGCTGCGCGAAGTGCTGCGGAAAAAGTCCGAGCCCGCCGCCGTGAAGCCGTACAGCGTTCACGTCGTGCACGACGCCAAGGGGCGCGCGCTGCTGATCGACGAGGACGGGCACCCGGAGGTGGTGCTGCCCGATCATCCTTATGTCGATCCGGCGGTGCTGGCCGTGGTGGAAGGAGGCCCGGTGACGTCGGTGGTGGCGGGCAATTCGTTTTTCAATCCGTTTTTATGGGACGGCGTGCATGCCTTCACGGTGCAGTACGACGCTGTGGGCCGTGCCGAATCGGCGCAGGAATGGAATGCGGACAACCTGGTGCGCTTCTCGTGGGAAGGGAATCAGCTGGTGGCGATTCGGGCCTACCGCAAGGGTTCCGATGCGCCATATTATCAGCGGACGATCGGCTATTCCGGGTCCGCGATTGCGGGCGAGGATTACTCGGTCAACGGGCGCAGCGGAAAAATAAAGTACAGTTATACAAACGGGAAGAATCTTCAGCAGATCAAGATTGAGAATGAAGGCAAGGAATGGACCGCGCGGCCGCGGCCGTAGTGTAGTGCGTCAGAAAACGTGCTTTCATTTTTCGCACAGGAGATAGTGGCCGTGGACAGAGTGGTCTGTCCCCATTTTTTTACCACATTTTTTTACCATTTTTTTATGAGCCAGATCGGCAGATACGAGATCGTCCGGCAGACCGGGAATCACGGCTTGGGGTCGCTGTACCAGGCTTTCGATCCGGTGATGCACCGGCAGGTCACGATTCGAGTTGCCGAGCGTTCCACGAATCCTGGAGTTTCGTTCGACCAGGCGCGGCAGGCGATTCTGTTCGACGCGAAGCAACTGGCGCATCTGGATCATCCGAACATCATCAAGTTCCTGGCCTGCGAGGAAGACGACGGGCGTCCTTACCTGGTGATGGAGTGTTTCGAGGGGAAGCCGATCGGCGGACAGCTCTCGCCGGAGATCGTGGTCAAGGCGATGAAGAGCGCGGCGCTGGCGCTGGACCACGCGCACTCGAAGGGGCTGATCCATCGCAATCTGACGCCGGACAGCCTGCTGCTGGACGACGACGGCGATCTGAAAGTTACCGGCTTCGAGATCGCGCGGCCGGCGCAGTATCTCAACTCGGATCAAAGCGGCGAGGATCTCAATCTGCTGCTGGATTCGATTCACTACATGTCGCCGGAGCTGGTGAAGGGCGATGTTCTCGATGCGCGGTCCGATCAATACTCGCTGGGAGTGATCGCGTGGAGGGCGCTCACGGGCTCTCCGCCGTTTCACGCCGATTCGCCGATCACGCTGCTTTCGAACATTGCGTTCGAACCGCCGGAATTGCGGGGGGCTTCGAGCGCCGTCACGAAGACATTCGAGCGGGTTTTCGCGAAATCTCCGGCCGACCGGTTCGCATCGTCGGTGGAGTTTGCGTCGGCGTTCGAACACGCGTTGAGCGCACGCGACCTGCCGCAGGCGGCCGTTCTCATGCGGCCCGTGCCGCCGGAGGAGCGAAAATCTCCGCTTCCCTGGGTGGTCGGCGCCATTGTGATTGTGGTGTTCGCGATCGTGGCGGCGATCGTCATGCTGCGTCCGCCGCGCAATGTCGCGCCGGTGGTGAAACCGGCTCCCGCGCCGGAAATAGTGCCTGCGCCGCCTCCGCCGGTGGTGGTGGCGGCTCCGGCGGCGAAGCCGAAACCGAGGGCTGCTAAAAAAACAGCGGAGGTTAAGGACACCAAGCCCGAAGCGCCCAAGCTGAAGCCGATTGAGCCGAAGGTGATCCACCAGTGATCGTCGGGCAGCAGTACAAGATTCTTTCCGAGCTGGGCGCCGGAGGCATGGGCCTCGTTTATCACGGCGTGGACGTGATGCTGGAGCGGGAAGTCGCCATCAAGAAATTGCGGCCGGAATATTCGAGCACCACGGACATCGCCGAGCGTTTCCGGCGCGAAGCAAAGATCCAGGCGCGCCTGAATCATCCGAACATCGCGCATCTGTACAGTTTTTTTAAGGACGGCAATTCGTTCTACATCGTGATGGAGTTTGTCGACGGCACGCCGTTCAGCAAGCTGATGCCGATCGAGTGGCCGCAGGCACTGGCGATGTTTCTGGAGATTCTGGAGGGTCTGGAATACGCGCACTCGATGGGCGTGCTGCACCGCGATCTGAAGCCCGACAACGTCATGGCCGGTCCCAAGGGCGAAGTGAAGATCATGGATTTCGGGATCGCGCACGTGCTGGGATCGGCGCGGCAGACGCGCGAGCAGAGCCTGGTGGGAACGCTGCAATATATCTGTCCGGAACTGATCAACGCCAAGGAAATCAGCGCGCGCAGCGACATTTATTCCTTGGGCATCCTGTTGTTCGAGATGGTCAGCGGCAAGCTGCCGTTCACCGCCGACAACGATTTCGCGCTGCTTCATCAGCACCTGGAAGTGGATCCGCCGCTGCTGAGCAGCGTTGCGCCCGGCGTCCCTTCCTTTCTAGACGAGGCGATTTTCAAGGCGATGCGGAAGGCGCCGGAGGATCGATTCGCAAGCTGCCGCGAGATGAGCGATTTTCTGCGAGGAAACGCGCCCGATCTGCCGCCGATGGCGATCCTTGCCGATGTCAACCATTCCATACGCCGCATCGATTCGCTGCTGGAGGGCGGCGAACTGGATCTGGCCGCGATGGTGGCGCGTCAGACCAGGCCGGGGACCCAGAGCGAAGCGAAAGTTCTGGCGGCCCGGAGTGCGGCGACCGGCGCGCAGCAGCAACAGGGAAGGATCTCTTATCTGCGCGAGACGCTCGAGAAACTGAGCGCGCTGGAGGCGGCGGGAGATTTGCCGGCGGCGCAAGCGCTGGCCCGCGACGCGCTGGATCGCTACCCGCGGGTCACGGCGTTTCAGATCGCGCACGCGCATTATCGAAAGCTCGGGCCTTCGTCTGGCGCAGCGTGAGCGCGAGGGAATCCCTGGCGCGATTTTTAACTTGCCCCAAGGTTCCGAACAAGGGCCTGCGCGACAGCGAGATCGCCTGGCACTCGGCATAGACGGACGTTCCGGACTGCCGCAATCGCCAGTAAGAGTTGAGGCGCCACAGGATGCCGTGGTCGTTGCCCTCCGGCATCAGGTCCGTGTACGGCGCGTGGCCGCTGTCGCTCTCGCGAATTAGATACGATCGCGATTCGACGAGCGAATCTTTGTTCACGACGCGAAATTCCACGCGCGAATGCATGTCGAAGGCGAAGTGCAGCAGGCCGGCTTTTACGCCAAACCCTTCGGCGCGCTCCGTGATCAGGCGCACGTCGTAGCTGCGGGGGCCGATCTTCTTCGCCGCGGCCAGCTTCAGGTCCGGCGCGTAGATTTGAGTGTAATGATCGTAGTCCGCGAGGACGCTCTCCACCTTGGCCACCGTGGTGTTCGGAATCAGCTCCGCGCCGATCCAGTGGTGAATGTAGCCGTCGGGGACCTCGCCGTTCGCGTTGAGGTCCATGAGCAAGGGCTTGTCGCCCGGCGGATTCAGGATGGGTCGAAATGTTCCGAGGTCGAATGCGGCGATATAGCGGTCCCACGCGGCGACGGTTTGCGGCTGCAAGGTGGTGGTGATGACCGCGGGATTCGCTTGCGAGGAAAACAACGCGAAGATGGCCAGTCCACGAACCAGCATACTTCCAGTCTAGTGGACCGTCTGGGCGATATCGTTACCGCTGCGCAAATCGCGAAAATCCCCGCCCTCACGGACGGGGTTATAACCCCTGGCGTAAGCCTGGGGACCGTTTCCGACGGCCCACTGTCATTTTTTCTTTTCGCGCTTGCGGGCGAAACTGTCGGCGGCCATTTCCAGGCCTACGCGATCGATCTTTACGAGCGCGTCGCACTGCTCGGGATTCAGTCCTGCGCGGCCAGCTTCTTCCCGCGGGGCTTCAAGAAAGCGCGCACGCGCTTTCGGATCTACGTAGAGCGTCGCCAGGAATTTTTCCAATTTCGGATCGTTCATGCCTTCCTTTCGCCAGCGCTTTCTTCGCGCGGTCGAGTTGCGCGAGCAAGTGTCCCATGGGCGGATACGAGCCGTCGCGCTCCAGAATTACGGTCAGAGGATTCGGGCATTTTGCGGCGAGGCGCGACAGGAGATCGTAGACGGGATCTGGTGGATCGTGCAGATGATCGTCTAGCAGGCGGCGGTTTTCCGGCTCACCGATTACGCGGCCGCCGGAAATATGGACTGCATGGACACGGTCGAGAGGGAGACGTTCCAGGAAATTCTCGATGCCGAAGTTGATCGAGTTCGCGTAAAGATTGTGGAGATCGAGGAGCATCGCGGCGCCGGACGCTTCGATGGTTCGACTAAGCCACTCGGGCTCGGGGAGGCTGCTAGCCGGAGGATCGATGAGAGTGGCGATATTTTCTACCAGCGGCAGACTGCCGACTGTTTTTCGGGCAGCTTCGAGATTTTCAGCCGTTGCATCGATGGTCGACGGAGTGCGTGGAGGGGCGGCCAAGTGACCGATCTCGATATCGCCGGCGCGGACGAAGGCCAGATGTTCGGACCAGGATTCGGGGCGGATCTGCTCGAATAATCTCGCCATTTTGGCGAGCCGTTTGAGGTCCACGGGAGCGGTCGACGCCATGCCCAGGGCAATGCCGTGCAACACTACGGTCGATTGCGCGGCCAGGGTTTTCAGGGCGCGCACGCGGGCCGCGTTGTCGAAATAATCGTCCGCGATGACTTCGATCACGTCGATGGAATCGAGATTGGAAAGAATGCCGGCGGCGAGTTCGGGGCGCCAGCCCAAGCCGACGCGATCGATCATGTTTAGCCGCCTCCGCATCTTAGCGCAATTTCCCAAATAGTGTGGTCCGGGTGGGGCCGCCAATTGTGGCGGCAAGCCGGCTTTTCAGCCGGCGCTGGTCGTCTGGTCGCGAGGCCGCCTCGAAAGGGCGGCTGCCGCCAAAATTGGCGGCCCACAGTTGGTCTACAAAAACCCAGAAACAGGTCTAGCCTCCTCCGCAGCCACCGCAGCCTCCGCCGCCTCCGCACGATGAACCTCCGGACGACGAATCGCTGCCGCACGCGAGTCCGCAGGAGGACGAATATGCTCGCGGAAACAGCGCCTTTCCGTTCGGGACCGTCGCCATGCCGAACACTGCTGCCATCAGGGCAAACTCCGCGGGGCTCGCGCCGTTCTGAATCTCCGCCGACCTCTGCTTCAGCCCGCCGAACAGCGTCCGCAGATCGCCGATCATCCTGTTGCCGGCGCGCGTCCGATCCGAAAGGCTGATCGCTAACGCCGCGATGCTGAACACCACGATCAGAATGATCAGAAAAAAGATGTTGTGGTGTCCAGTGCTCTCGGCGACGATTATTTTCGCGACTCCGAGGACGAACAACACCGCCGCGGCGACCCAGGCCCGGATTTTTCGCGCCAGCTTCAATTCCTGCTCCGGCAGCAACCCGAGGCGAATCAATTCGTCCTCATAGCGGTTCATCTCCGCATCCGCTTCATACATCTTGAACAGGGAAGGCGCACTGGCTGAAGGGTTGAAATGCTTGATGACTTTCTGTTCCAGCTCCGAGGCGGTTTTCCCAAACGCCCCCTCCGCGGCCGCGATTTTGCTCACGGACGCGAGAAGCAAACCGCGGTCCACCAGGGACATGGTGACCACGCGCAGCGTTTCATTTTTGCCGCCGCGCAGGAACGCAATCAGGTATGGATCGGAGAGATTGACCTTCGGTGCGTCCTCCGGCTCCCCAAAATGGCGCAACAGGTAGGCGGCGGTGAGGACGATCGCGCCTGCAACCGCATAAAACAGCAGGAACTCCGGACCGCGCAGGTTGAAAGGCCACATGCGATTAGTTTAATGAAGACGGGGAAGCCTGCGTCGAGATGAGTCTCGACGCGGCACGCACGTCGACCGGGCGGATCGGGCGAGGACGATTCGAATTGTCGTGCGGGGTTCGGCGTCGGAGGCGATTGGATCCATTACGGTGGCGTTGGCGAAAATTTCTTAGTTTTTCGCGTCTGTCCGCATGCTTACGCATGGCGGTTCAGTGTCGACAGGGAACCGCGACCATAAGGGAGCGGACAGACGCACTCTTTAGCGGCGCCGGTCGCCTCCGCCGAACAGGCGCAGGAGGATGTTCAGCGTCGCTACGAAGACGTTGAAGACGCCGGCGAATAATGCCAGCGCTCCGGGGATTGCGCTATCCGCGTCGCCGCTCTCTAAAATCGCGCTGGTCGAGGAGATGAGCGCGATCACGCCGACTGCGCCGATTCCGGCCGCGATCAGGATTCCCAGGAAGCCGATATTCAGGAAGCTGTTGAGAATCATGGCGCCGATTACGGAGAAGAACAGGCCGAGCATCAGGCCTCGGGGAGCGCTGTAGGTTCGGCCGGAGAGGAAGATGTAGCCGGTGATGGCCAGGAAAACGATGGCCGTGATTCCCAGCGCCGCGACGATCATCACCGGGGCTTTCAGGGACGCGAACCAGAGCAGGGGAGCCAGGCAGATGCCGGCGAAGAATCCGTCGAACACCAGGGCGGCGGTGCCCAGCGCGGGATTTCCGCGGGCGCCCATCGCGATGCGCGGAACGGCGTTGAGGCCGATCATGGCCACGATCCAGCCCATCCAGGAAGAAAAGAAGCGGACGATGATTTCGGTGGTTGCGCCGACATAACCGCCCACCATGGCGGCAATGACGGCGACGCCGAACAGCGCGTACGTTTGCTTGATGACCGCGGCTTGCGCTCCGGTGAGGACCGTGGAGGCCGACAGGCGGTCAAAAACGGAAGAATTGGGATTCGAGGGACTCATACCACCATTTTAGATGCGCTTCGAGGAAAATGGTCTCATGACAATCCCCTCCATTACTGTCGGGGTTCTCCTGACGTTTGCCGTCTCCGGCGCGACACTGACCATCATGCCGGCGGTGATATCCACTTGCGTCTCCGGCGTCGGGATGGGCACGCTCACCTGGTCCGGCGCCACTGGATCGCCGCAGATTCACGTCGGCCAGATCAGCGGACCTGCCATGACGGGAATTTTGGGCGCTTCCGGATCCACCGATACAGGCCTGTGGGTCAGCGACGGCCTGGCGTTCTATCTGGTCGATCAGTCCGGTTCTCTGGAAGCCTCCGCAACCGCGCATGTGAAATGCGGGAGTGTCGTGCCCACCGTCGATCAGGGCCTGGGGAGCGGCAGCTACTTCCCGCTGGCCGTCGGCAACACCTGGGTCTACAATTACAATTCGCGGATCATCACTGGGGCTTATATCGTCCAGGCCATTACCGGCCAGCAGACGATCGGCGGTCAGACCTACTACGTCCTTAGCCAGACCGTGCCTGGCCCTGCCGCGACGCTGGCTCTGCTGCGCTCCGACAGCAGCGGCGTGATCTATCAATCCGTCAATGGCGTCGACCAGGTGTATCTCGATCCCACGTCCGCGGGAGTCACGAATTACTCCGGCGCTTTAGGGATCTTCAACGATGCGATCACGCCGCCCGCGCAGATCATAGGCGGCTTGCTTCAGACCACTTCGACTTATGCCGGCGGCATTGGACTGGTCAGCTCGCAATCGATCATGCTGACGGGTTCCTCGGGCGGCTTCGTGGAGGGTCTCGACCTGGTGGATGTGCAGATCGACGGATTTCACCTGTCCGTGCCGGCGCCGAAGATCGGGTTGTCGATTGAGAATTCGACGCTCGATCTGACCAATCAGCTGGCGCCGAACTGCGCCGTCCCCTGTTATTTTGTCGCCTGCGGGCTGGTTCCGGGGAGCGATCCCGCGGGGACGTACCGTCCGTGCGTGCAGACACGTATCGAAACAACGGGCGCGGCGGCGGGATACACGGTGCTGCTGGAACTGCTCGATTCGGGGGGAAACGCGGTGTTCCAGAGCTCGATGCAACCGGGGTCGGCCAGTAGTCTGGATTATGTCCGTCTGCCGGTGTACACGGGGAATACGCCGTTCACGCTGCTGCCGCCGGGGAATTACAGCCTGGTGGGAAGCATGACGATGGGGGGTGCGACGCTGGCGTCGGCGTCGATCGCGGTGCAGATACGTTAGTCCCGTCTGTAGGCTGACCAGGCTGCGGAAAAAGTCGTTGGAAGGCGCGAATGGCAGGCGGAACCGCCTGCCCCACCATGGCACATCCAGCAGTTGCAGAGCGGTGGGACAGGCGCTTTCGCCTGTCGAGCTACTTTTTCCGCATGCTGACGCATGGCGGTTCAATGGGGGGTGACGATTAATTCCGCGACAGTGCGGATTTCTTCTTCGGTCGCTTCGGCGAAAATTGGGAGGGCTAACGTCTCTTTGGCGAGTTGCTCGCTCACGGGGAAGTCGCCTTCTTTGAAACCGAGGTTTTTGAGCGCCGGTTGCAGGTGGAGGGGCAGGGGGTAGTAGATTTCCGTGCCGACGCCTTGCTCGGCGAGCCAGGCTCGGAGTTTGTCGCGTTCGCGGACACGGATCACGAACTGGTTGTAGATATGGCGGGTCTGGTACGGAGCGGGGTGGGGCAGAATCGCGGCGGATTTCGCCAGGAATTCGCGATAGAGCGCGGCGTTGCGCTGGCGGCCGGCGGACCATTGATCGAGATAGCGGAGCTTCACGTTAAGAACGGCGGCTTGCAGGGCGTCGAGGCGGGAGTTCTTGCCGGGCCACTGATGGATATACTTCGCGATGCTGCCGTGCACGCGCAGGGCTTTCAGTTTTTTCGCGATGGCGTCGTCGTTGGTGGTGAGCGCGCCTCCGTCGCCGAATGCGCCTAGATTTTTCGTGGGGAAAAAGCTGAAGCAGCCGATTTTTCCCATTGAGCCGGCGCGGCGTCCTTTATATTCCGCGCCGTGGCTTTGCGCGGCGTCTTCGATGACGGGGATGGAGCCCGCGGCGTCGAGGATCGCGTCCATATCGGCGCAGGCGCCGTACAGGTGCACGGGCAGGATCGCTTTGACGTTGGGATGGCGCGCGAGCGCGGCTTCGAGCTTCGTCACATCCAAATTAAAGGTGTCCGGCTCGACATCGACGAACACGGGCTTCGCGCCGATGGAGAGAATCGCGCCGGCTGTGGCGAAAAACGAGTAGGGGACGGTCAGCACTTCGTCGCCCGGTCCGATATCGAGGGCCAACAGGGCCAGCTCCAGGGCGTCGGTTCCGGAGGCGCAGCCGATGGCGTGGGCGGCGCCGCAATAGGCGGCGAAGTTGCGCTCGAAGCGGTCCACATCTTCGCCCAGGATGAAACGCTGCGATTCGATGACGCGTTCCACTTCGCGCATCACTTCGTCGCGGATAGGATCGAACTGGCGCCGGAGATCGAGAAGAGGAATGGCGCGGGCGGTCAGTTGAGAAGCCATTGTTATTTTAGTTTAACGGTTAGCAGCGCATTGCGGATCGAGGTTGCGTTTGTGTAATCTATGAGTGCGAGAAATCACAATGCGGAGGCACGTGTCGGACTGCTTCAAAAGCCCGATGATGGTATCGGCCGCGCTTTCCTGCCTTTGCGTAGCGGCAGCTCAGTCCATCCCCTCCGACGAGATCCGTTCGCGGACCGTTCCGTACGTGCCTCCGCCGCTGGTCACATTGCGCACCGAAGTGCGGGTGGTGGAAGTGCCGGTGGTGGTGCGCGACGGGCAATTCCACGCTGTCGCCGGGCTCACTCGCGACGACTTCGAAGTTTACGACGACGGGAAGAAACAGGCGATCACCTCTTTCTCGGTACAAAGTTTCCATCCGCGGGCTGACACTGCTGCCCCGGTCGCAGACGCCGCTGCACGGCCCCGCTTCCTGGCGTTGTGCTTTGACGATCTGCACCTCCCGCCGGCCGCTTTGAAGCCGGTAAAGGATGCGGCGGAGCGATTCGTCAAGACCAGCCTGGCGCCGGGGGATCGCGTGGTGGTGGTTAGAACGTCGCGGTCCGAGGACGCCAAGTTCACGGGTGACGTGCCGGCGCTGGTGGAGCAGATCGCCAAAGTAACCTCCGCCCCTCCAGCAGTATTCGACGGTTCGGGGCTATGCCCCCGCCTCTCGTTTTACGAGGCATATCAGATCGCCAATCGCGTGGACCCGGGCGACCAGTTGCTGCACGCGAAGGTCGCCGAATGTAGCGCCTGCTCACACCACGCTTGTCCCGAGGGATTGGTAACCGGTCCGGCCAGGGAGATCTGGGAGCACACGCGATCCGCCACGGTCAGCTCCCTGGGCGTGATTCAAAGCCTGGTGGACGGCATGGCGAAATTGCCTGGACAGCGGATCATTCTGCTGACCTCCGGCGGATTCCTCTCGGGCACGCTGGAACCCGATATGGAGCGGTTGACGGACCAGGCGCGGCGCGCCGAAGTGGTGATCAGCGGCGTGGATACCAGGGGCGTGCACCTCAACCCATCGATCGGCTTGGCTTACGACAGCGCGGCGATTCTGGCCTCCGGCACGGGCGGAACATTCTTCCACAACAACAACGATCTGGAACTGGGCTTTCGGGAGTTGGGCATGCTGCCCGAGACTTCCTATGTTCTCGGCTTCGCGCCCGCGGGCACGGCCGATGGTCGTTTTCACAAACTGAAGGTGCAGCTCTCCGCGGGCAAAAAGTATTCGGTGGAGGCCCGGCTCGGCTATACGGCGCTCGCGGCGAATGCCGATGCAACGAACTCCGCCGTATCCAAACTGGATCGGGAAGTGATGGCCTCCGACACGATCGGGGACTTGCCGGCCTCTTTCACCTGGGAGCAATGGGAGAAGCCTCCGGGCGTCGCCATGATCGTGCACTTGGATATCGGCCGCCTGCATTTCCAGCCGTGGCAGGACCGGCGGACGCAGAAGCTGACCATCGTGGCGGTTCTACTCGATAGCCACGGGAGCTTCGTGGCGGGCAAGCGGAGTGAACTGCAATTAAGTTTCAAGGACGCGACTTTCGCGCAGCTCGCAAAGACTGGCTTCACTACCGCACTGACGATTAAAGCGCCTTCGGGCAGCTACACGGTCCGCGCGGTGGTACAGGACGCCATGGAGGGCAAGCTGGCGGCGGCGAGCGGCGCGGTCGAGATCAGATAGCGCATGCTGTGGCATCATGAAAAGACATGAAAGGCATCGTTCTCGCGGGCGGGACGGGTAGCCGCCTCTTTCCCTTAACCAAAATCACCAACAAGCACCTGCTGCCGATTTACGATAAGCCGATGATCTACTACCCCATCCAGACGCTGGTGGACGCGGGGATCGACGACATCATGATCGTGACCGGCGGGCGCAGTTCGGGCGATTTTTTGCGCCTGCTGGCCAACGGCAAGGAGTTCGGACTTTCGCACATCAATTACACGTATCAGGAAGGCGAAGGGGGCATCGCCGACGCGCTGGGCCTGGCCGCGCACTTTGCCGCGGGGCAGAAAATCTGCGTGATTCTGGGCGACAATATCGTGGAAAAGAGCATTCGCGGGGCGGTGGAGGATTTTCGCAATCAGAAGAGCGGCGCGAAAATTCTGCTGAAGGAAGTGCCGGACGCGGAGCGGTTCGGAGTCGCCGAATTTTCGGGCGACCGCATTATCGGAATTGAAGAGAAGCCTCGCCAGCCGAAGTCGGCGTACGCGGTGACGGGCATTTATCTTTATGATGAAACCGTTTGGGAGAAGGTGAAAACGCTGAAACCTTCCGAACGGGGCGAGTTGGAAATTACCGACGTCAACAACGCTTATATTCGCGAAGGCTCCATGACGTTCGCGTTTTTGGACGGCTGGTGGACCGACGCTGGGACGTTTGAATCGCTGCTGCGCGCGACGAACCTGGTGGCGCAGACTCGCGGCGTGGCGATCTAATCTTCGGACGAAATCCCCGCCCTGACGGACGGGGTTATGACTCCTGTGAAATCGATCCGCATGCTCACGCATGGCGGTTCCACCGCTGTGCGGCGGTCGAGCCCCATGCGTCAGCTTGGGGCTTGTGCGGGCCTCGAGATAGCCCCAAGCTTACGCATGGGGCTCCTCAACGGGTGATCGGCGGCGTTTTTCCGCAGCCTGTCACGCATGGCGGCTCAGTCGACGCGGAGCCGCGGGTAGCAGATCTGCCACACTGGAAGGAATGGCGGCGAGAGGGGCTTGGTCACCCCTAAAACATTCCTTATTCCGCGCGATGTGGATCGCGTCGGTGGCGTCCAACATCGGCACCTGGATGCATACGGTGGGTGCGTCCTGGCTGATGACGACGCTGGCCGCCTCGCCACTTCTGGTCGCGCTGGTGCAGACGGCGACGACGCTTCCGGTATTTTTGCTGGGGCTGCCGGCGGGCGTGATGGCGGATCTTCTCGACCGGCGAAAGCTGCTGATCTTCACGCAATCGTGGATGCTGGGCGTCGCGGCGCTGCTGGGCGTTCTGGCGATCGCCGGAAAGATCGGACCATGGTGGCTGCTCACGCTAACCTTCGCGCTGGGCGTGGGATCGGCGATGAACGGGCCGGCGTGGGCGGCGGCGATTCCGGAACTGGTGCCGCGCGAGGAGCTGCCGGCGGCGGTCGCTCTTAATTCTGTAGGTTTTAATATTGCGCGTGCGGTAGGACCGGCATTGGGCGGCATCGTGATGGCGTCGGCGGGCGCGGGCGCCGTGTTTCTGGCGAACGCGGTTTCTTTTCTCGGCGTGATTGTCGTGTTGTGGAGCTGGAAGGAGAGGCCGCCGGCGGTGCGCGAGCCGGGCACTCGATTTCGCGACGCGATGCGCGAAGGGCTGACATACGTGCGCGGCGCGCGGCCTTTTCATGCGGTGCTGGTGCGGGCGGGAATGTTCTCGCTGGCCGGAAGCGCGTTGTGGGCGATGCTGCCGGTCGTGGCGAGCCACGAAATGAAGAGCACGTCGCGCGGATATGGCATCCTTCTAGGATGCCTGGGGGCGGGATCTGTCGTCGGCGCGGCGGTGCTGGCGCCGTTGCGGTCGCGTTATTCTGTCGACCGCATTGTCGCGGTGGGCGTCGTGTTGTTCGCGATTGCGACTGCCGGCCTGGCGATGCTGAAGACGCTTTCGCTGGCGGCTCCGGCGATGGTGCTGGGAGGCATCGCATGGATCACCGCGATGTCCAGCTTCAATGTTTGCGCGCAGACCATCCCGCCGCAGTGGATGAGGGCGCGGGCGCTGGCGTTTTACTTGCTGGTGTTTCAAGGGTCGTTAGCCGTGGGCAGCGGGGTGTGGGGTGAGGTGGCCCGGCACTGGGGTGTGCGCACGGCGCTGCTGATCGCTGCGGTGGCGATGATCTCGGGTCTAGGTGCGGGGTGGCGGATGAAGCTGTCGTGGAACATGGCAGGGAGGATCGCAGCGCCGGTGGAGGCGGTCGCGGCAGAATGAGTTTATGACCAACGAAGAGGAGTTCCTAAAATTTTCCAGCGAGAAGCTGACCGAGTTGTACGGACGCATCGAAACCTGCGTCGGGAAATTGACGCCGGAGCAGATCTGGACGCGGGCGGCGGACAACGACAACGCGGTCGGGAATCTGGTGCTGCACCTGGCGGGCAATGTGCGGCAGTGGATTATATGCGGCGTGGGAGGGGCCGAGGATCGGCGGGATCGGGACAGCGAGTTCGATGCGCGGTCGGGCGAGGGAGCTTTGGATCGGCTGCGGAGGACGGTTTCAGAGGCGGTGGCGGTGATCGCGGCGTTGCCTCAGTCGAGGCTGAGCGAGCGGAGGACGATTCAGAAGCACTGGGACGTGACGGTGCTCGAAGCGATCTACCATGTGGTGGAGCATTTTTCGATGCACACGGGGCAGATTATTTTCGCTACCAAGCTATTGACGGGCGAGGATCTGGGGTTTTATGGGTATTTGAAGCGGGTGGAAAAGCCTTAAGAGGGCCGCCTGAAAGGGCGGCTGCCGGCTGAATAGCCGGCCCCACACTATTCGACTAGCGCTACCGGGCGGATTGGAGAGCCGGTGCCGCCGCGGATCTTCAGGGGCAGGGCGACGAACAGGAATTCTTTCACGCCGGCGGCGGCGAGCGTTTCCAGATTCAGGCATTCGATGATGTGGATGCCTCGCTCGACCAGAAGGTGGACGTGCACTTCCATGTGCGAGGGCACGCTTTCGAAGGCCACGGTGTCGCTGCCGGCGGCGAAGATGCCGTGCTTGCTCAGCCACTGCGCGCCTGGTTTTTTCGGGCCCGGACCGCGAACGGCCGCGCCGCTGCCTCCGGTGATGAAGCGGTTCGCATCGTTCCAATGATTGCCCCAGCCGGTGCGGATCAGCGCGATGCCTCCTGCCGGAGGAGTGACGGCGCAGGCTTCCAGATGCCCCGGCGTGACCTCGAAATCGAACGGCAACGCGTCGACGCCTTCGAGCTTGGCGATGTCGAAGAGAACGGCGCGGCGGAAAATCGGCTCGATGGTGTCGACTCCGTAGGTCGTCACCCCTTCGCTGTAGGATTGCACCGGCTCCACTCCGGCGTGCAATTTTCCGTCGCAGGAAAAATGCGAAAGTGCGTCGATATGCGTGCCGACGTGGCCTCCCAGCGTGATCATCTCCGCGGCCGAGCTGGCGCCGTTCGAGAGGACCATCTCGCCGTGCAGCTTGGTCAGCGTACGCGAAAACGGAGGGTGCGTCGGGAAATGGGGCATCCCGGCGAACAGAGGCTGGGCCAAGTCGTACACTTTGCCGATGTGCATGAGTTTCTATTCTACGTGGAAAGTCCGCATGCTCACCAGGCTGCGGAAAAACTCGTACGGATCGCTCCCTGTGGTCGCGGCTCAGAATGGGCGTTATGTGAAATCAACTGCTTACCGAGCCGCGACCGCAGGGAGCGATCATTCTGAGTGACTTTTTCCGCAACCTGTCACGCATGGCGGTTCCACAACGTCTAGGAGGACGCTTTTTTTACCCGCTTACGGACCTTAGGCGAGATAACCGCGGTTTTGCCGCTCCAGCGGCCGAGGCGGAATTCGCGGCCATAGTGCGAAGTCAGGTTGCGAATCGCCACCGTCACAACGCCCGCCGCGTCGCAGGAATAATGTTCCTCGATTTCCTGGTGCGACGCGGGCCAGGAATGTTCGACGGGCACCTGGTCAAAGGACCGGGCGTCGGCCAATGCGGGGTCGAAGGGGAAAAGAATCTCGTCCCACACCGTGATGTCGCCGGAGGGCTGGGCGTCTTCGGCGACGTGGCTCGCTTCGAGGTAGCGAAAATCGCCGACGTTGTGCACGGGCTGATAGCGGCGGCGGACGGTTAAGGGAGGCTCGGCTGCGCCCGGAAGCCGGGTCCCACGCGGAAAAATCGGATCGAAAATCATGCGCCGCCCGGCGTCGCCTTCGCGCCACACGCCGAAATTGCGGGTGAACATTTCGCGCAAAGTGTAGCCGGCCGCGGCGTCCGCTTGAATCGCGAGGCCGATGGCGGTTGCAGAGCGCGTGTATTCGCTGCGCTTCACTTTGCGGCCGAACTCTTCGCGGAGCACGCGCGAAACCAGCGGCAGTTCGCTGCCGCCTCCGGTGACATAGAGAGCTTCGATGTCGTTATTTTCGGCAAGCTGCGCGGTGGCTTCGATCGATTCGGTGAGCAGAGGGCGGCAGCGTTCGTAAAAATCGGCGACAGCGACGGTGGCCTGTCCCATGCCGTCTTCGACCACGTCGAGATCGATGACAATCTTGCGAGAGTTGGGATGCAGCGCTTCTTTCTGGCGCCGGCATTCTTCATCGAGGCGAAAAATCCCGGCCAGGCTGAGCTTCGAAAGAGCCTCTTCGCCGATGGCCATTTCGGCGAGGACGAGATCGAAATCGTCGCCGCCAAGGTGCGGCATTCCTTCGGAGGCGAGCACGGTGTGCGTGCCCGCGGCGATTTCCACCAGCGAGACGTCGCAGGTGCCTCCGCCGAGATCGTAAACCAGAATGCGGCCTGTCGTTTTCTGGCGATGGCCGAATTCGATGGAGGCGGCTGAGGGCTCGTTCAGCAGGCCGAGCACGGAAAATCCGGCGCGACGGAACGCGTCGACGGTGAGAAATCGCTGATTGCTGTTGGCGTTGGCGGGGACACCGAGCACCACTTCCAGAATTTCAGATTCGCCGAAGCGGGCGAGCAGGGCGTGGCGTAGCGCACCGATCAGACCCAGCGTCAGTTCGGAGAGAGGGACGAGCATACCGCCCAGGTCGAGCTGCGTCTGGGGGCCGGCGTCTTCCAGGTAACGTTTGAGGGAGCGGACGATGGTCCAGCCGGGATCGCCTTGCATGGCATAGGCGTCCCAGCCGAAGTGGCGGTCGTCGTCCGTGTTGAAGCCGCCTGACGGCGGCCTTAGTGCGACGAGCGGCGGAAACCAGTCGAATACCCCGTCGGCGGTTTCAAAAGGGACCAGCGGATAATTGCCGCGGTCCGCAGCCGACACGACGATGCGAGTTGTCCCGAAGTCGATGCCGAGCTTCATGTTTTATGGTTAACACAAGTGGGGTAGCGCCATGCGCTGCCTGGATTAGTCATTCCGCGAAGACCTCCTGTAGCGCGCTTAACGTGGCGGCGAGCGTCTTTGCTGAAACCGCCCCCAATTTTTTGGCGAGCCGGTCCTTATCGACGGCGCGCATCTGATCCAGCAGAATGAGACCCTTCTTGCCCGCATGCGTCACGCCGATACGGAACGGCGCTGGGCGACTCCTGGTGGTCATGGGCGCGATGATTGCAGTACGCAGGTGATCGTGCATCTCAGCGGGAGAAACGACGACACAGGGGCGCGTTTTCTTGATCTCGCTGCCGATGGTGGGGTCCAGGTTCACCAGCCAGATTTCTCCGCGCTTCACCAGGCCAGATCCTTGTCCGCCGTGTTGGCGAATTCGCCCATGACTAGCGCGTCGTCGCCTGCGTCGGCGATCTTTTTAGCTGCGTCCGCCCAACCTGTTCGCGCAGCACTGGCCGGTCTGCGCAATACGAGAGCGCCGCCCTCGACGGTCATCTCCGCTTCGCCGCTCAGGCCGAGTTGCGCGAGGATCGGCTTGGGGATCACGACGCCCTGGGAGTTGCCGATGCGCCGGATGCTTACGGGGATTGCCCTCATAGTAATAACAATGTTATTCCGTAAGCGCGGGCTCTGTCAAGTAAGGTGGTGAGTTATGCTTTAGAGCCAGATGCAGAGATTTGATGCTTCCCTTTCGCGAACCCGGCGACGGCTGTTCAAGTCGGGCGTTTTTGTTGGAATCCTGTGCGCGGTCGCGGTCGTTTGTTCTTGGCTGCATCCGTTTCCCCTGCTGTCGGATGGTCAAGGCGGTTACTCCGACCGACGGAACTTCATTCTCTCCCTGGCCGCTTTGTACGCTGCACCCCTGCCGATCCTTCTGGCGATTTTCGGGCGCGGAGGGGCGCGGCTCTTGCTGGCTGGGAGTGGGTTCCTTCTGGTGGTCTTGGCGTACGGAGGGCTGCTCTCAGGTGGCCATTGAGTGACAGCGGGACATGTTTTCTCTCGCCTGGAGGCTGGCGTCGAGATGAGTCTCGACGCGGCACGCACGAGTGCGCGCGCCACACTAAGTGCCATACAATGGTCCTTTCTATGAAGCTCCTGTTTCTGCTGCCGGTTTTGTGCGCTGCGCAGCACATCGCGAATCTCAATCAGATCACCCACGGCGGGCAGAACGCTGAGGCTTATTGGTCGCCGGATGGGAAGCGTCTGATTTTTCAATCGACTCGCGACGGGCGCGAGTGCGATCAGCAGTACATCATGAATGCCGCCGACGGGTCGGGGCTGAAGATGGTGTCGACTGGGAAGGGCGTCACTACTTGCGGATATTTTGTCGACGACAAGACGATTGTTTACGCATCCACGCATGAGGGCGGGGATGCTTGTCCCGCTCGGCCGGATCGCAGTAAGGGGTATGTTTGGGCGGTTTATCCGACGTTCGATATTTACCTGGCGACTGATGCCGGGAAAATTTTGAAGAAGCTGACCACTGCGCCCGGTTATGACGCCGAGGCGACGATTAGCTGGAAGACGAAGAAGATTATTTATACGTCTCTCGCGTCGGGCGACCTGGATTTGTGGACTATGAACGAGGACGGGTCGCACAAGAAGCGCATCACGACATCGGAAGGCTACGACGGGGGCGCGGTGTTTTCGCGCGACGGGAGAAAGATCGTCTGGCGCGCGCATCATCCCGATACGCCGGAGAAGGCCGCGAAGGCGAAAGAGCTGCTGAAAGAGAATCTGACCACGCCGATGAAGATGGAATTGTTCGTCGCCAATGCCGACGGGTCGGGTACGAAACAGATCACCAATTTCGGCTGCGCCAGTTTTGCGCCGACGTTTTCGCCGGACGGGAAGAAAATTTTGTTCAGCTCCAACAAGCACAAGTGCGATTCGAGCGATTTTGAGTTGTACCTTATTAATGTGGATGGAACCAACCTGGAGCAGGTGACAGAGTACGGCGTGTTCACATCGTTCCCGGAGTTTTCGCCCGATGGTTCGAAACTGGTGTTTGCGTCCAGTTACAAATCCACCAGCCGTTACGAGTTCAATATCTTTACAGCAGATTGGAAACCATGAAGACTTTTCTAGCGTTGTTCGCATGCGCGTTGTTGACTTTCGCCCAGGCTCCTCAGCCTCCGAAGAAGAAAAAACTGCTCGCCATTGGCGCGGTCTCCGGTTTCCAGCACGATTCGGTGTCGAACGGCCTGGCCACGATGTGGAAGATCGGCCATGACACGGGGCTGTGGGACACGTACATTCGCACCGACACGCAGCTGATTACGAAAAAGAAGATCGCCGCGGGGAACGCGAAAAATCTCGATTACTTCGACGCGATTTATTTGTACACCACTGGCGAGCTGGCGCTGGACGACGAGCAGAAGGCCTCGCTGCTGTCGTTCGTTCATGACGACGGGAAGGGGATTATCGGCGGCCACTCGGCCATCGACACGCTTTACAAATGGCCGGCGTATGGGGAAATGATGGGCGCTTACTTCGACCAACATCCGTGGGGTCAGTTCATGGCGCCGATCATTGTCGAGGATCCGGAATTTCCGGCGATGAGGGCGTTTCCGAAGACGTTCATGATGATGGACGAGATCTATCAGCCGAGCAAGGAGTTCTCGCGCGAGAAGGTGCGCGTGCTGGCGCGGCTCGACGAAAACAAGCTCGATCTGACGAACAAGAACGTTCATCGCACGGACAAGGATTTTGCGGTCGCCTGGGTGAAGACCTACGGAAACGGCCGCGTCTTTTATTCGACCTTCGGGCATCGCGAAGAAGTTTACGATCGCCCCGATATTCAGGCGATGTACCGCGAAGCGACGAAGTGGGCGATGAAACTTATCGACGGCGACGCCACGCCGAGGGCTCGGCCGCAATGAAGTATCTGCTGCTGCTCGGCGCCGTGCTGGCCAGCGCCGAAGTGGTCGATTCTTCGGCCGCCGGATTCACGATCAAGACCACGGTTAACATCAAGGCCTCGCCGGACGAGGTTTACCGGCGGCTGGTGGGGAATGTCGGCGATTGGTGGAACCCGGCGCACACGTTTTCCGGCGATGCGCACAACTTGAGAATCGAGGATCGGCCGGGCGGGTGCTACTGCGAGAAGCTTCCGAACAACGGTTTTGTGCGGCATCTGGAAGTGGTCTTCGCGGCGCCGGGGAAGCGGCTGGTGATGAGCGGGGCTTTGGGACCGATGCAAAATGTGGCTGCGGCGGGGAGCATGCAGATCGAGCTTACGCCGGTCGACGGAGGGACCAAACTGGACCTGACGTACGCAGTCACCGGGTATCAGGCGAAGGGCATGAACACGTGGGCCGCGCCCCTCAATATGGTTCTGGGCGAGCAGTTCACCCGGTTTAAGAATTACGTCGAAACGGGGAATGCGGTGTCAAAGTAGGCGGTCGAGAAGAAGGGTCTTGAAGGCGGGGATTCGTTCGAAGCTGGAGTCGTTGGTGACGAGCAGCGTCGCGCCGGAGCGGGTCGCGGTGGCCGCTTGCAAGGCGTCGGGCGTTTCCAATTTGTACTTTGCACGAAGCAGCGCGGCCTCGTTCGCGATTTCCAGGTCTGGAGGGATCCATTCCAGATTTGGATACGTCAAAAGGAGCCTGTAGATGTCACTGACTTTTTCGTCCTCCAGCATTCGATAGGGCCTGACAAGAATCTCGGTCATCGTAATGGTTGACGTGACAGCGAAGTGTCCAGGCCGCCCGACCCAAGCGAAGATTTCGTTCGCGAGATCGACATACTTTGGATTTTCATCCAAATCGTAGATGAAAACGTTTGAGTCGATCGCGATGCGGTTATGTTGGCTTAATAACCCTTTGACTTCCAGCTTGCGCGCTCCTCTTTCAGGTAGTCGTCTCCATATATACCGCGGGCCAGGCCCCGAATCGCGAGATGATACTTTAAAGGCCGCTTCATTACTGTGACTCTTCCGTTATGGACCGTGACCAACAGCTTATCGCCGGGCTTGACGCCGAGGGCTTCGCGCGCCTCCTTTGGGATGACGATCTGGTTTTTCGAAGAAAGAGTTACTTCCGCCATGCTTTACATTATATCGAAAGGTAAAGCGGTCAGCCGACCTGGACGAGACCGGTTTCCATTCGCTTCAACTGGCCGCACGCGGCGAAAACGTCCAGGCCTCTGGGCTTCCTGACGAAACACGGCATCGCGCGGCGGACGATCGACTGAAACGAATCGACGCGTTCCTTTAGAGGCGTGGAGAATGGAATCCCTGGGCCCGGATTCAGCGCGATCAGATTCACTTTCGCGTTGAGGTGGGCCAGCAGTTTTACTACGCGGCGCGCATCGGCGTCGGTATCGTTGACGTCTTTCAGCAGCACGTACTCGAAGGTCAATTTCTCCCAGGGGCGGAGCGGATACTTGTGGCAGGCGGCGATCAGGTCGGCCAGGTGGTACTTTTTGGTGATCGGCATCAACTCCCGGCGCTGCTCCTCGGTGGATGCGTTCAGCGAGATGGCCAGCTTCGGACGAATTTCTTCGCGGCCCAGTTCCTCGATCTTAGGAATGATCCCGGAGGTCGACAGCGTAATCCGGCGTGGCGAGATCGCCATGCCCTCGGGATCGGTCATCAGACGCGTCGCTTTAATGACGTTGGCGAGGTTCAGCAGAGGCTCGCCCTGGCCCATCATGACGATGTTCACGCGATCCGAATTTGCGGCGAGCGAATTATCCGCGGCGACTGTCAGAACCTGGCCCGCAATCTCGCCGGCGGTCAGATGCCGTTCCAACCCCAGCAACGCGGTCAGACAAAATTTGCAGTCGACCGGGCAGCCGATCTGGCTGGAGATGCAGATTGTCGACCGTTCACCCTCCGGCATCCAAACGGTCTCGACGGTTTTGCCGTCGGCGAGGCGCAGGAGGTACCGGCGGGTGCCGTCGGTGGAGTCGTAGCGGCGGTCTATCCGGGGCAAACCCAAAGGCAAGTCGGAGCTGAGGCGGGCCCTTAAAGCCTTGGGAAGATTGGAAATCCCGGCCGGGTCGGTGACCCTGCGGCGGTACACCGCTTCATAAATCTGGCGTGCGCGAAACGCCGGCTCGACTGACCCCAAAGCCTGTTGGATGTCAGTAAGTTCCATCCCTACAATGCTTTGCGGCATGCCTCCAGTTTAGCACGCCTTATAGTGACGTGCTAAACTGGGATTTAGATGCCCACGCACAAGGTCCGAGATATCGAACGCGCCGTCCTCGCCAACGGCGTGCGCGTGGTGACGGAGCAGATGGCGCACGTGCGCAGCGTGACGGTCGGCATTTGGATCGGCACGGGATCGCGCGAGGAGACGCCGGAGCAGAGCGGGCTCACGCACTTTATCGAGCACATGGTTTTTAAGGGGACCAAGAACCGGTCGGCCGAACAGATCGCGCGGTCGGTGGATTCGATCGGCGGCGGACTCGACGCGTTCACTTCCAAGGAACTGGTCAGCTACAACGTGAAGGTGCTGGACGAGCATCTGCCGGAAGCGTTCGACGTGGTGACGGACCTGGTGCGCAATCCTCTGTTCGCCGTCGAGGATATCGAGAAGGAAAAAGGCGTCATTCTCGAAGAGCTGAAGATGGAGGTCGACAACCCCGAGTACCTGATCCACGAAATTTTCTCGAGCAATTTCTGGAAGGGTCATGCGCTGGGGCGGCCCATTTTAGGCACCAAGCAGACTATTCGCGCGTTCGACCGGGACAAGGTCGAGAAATACTACAAGCAGTTTTACGGGCCGTCGAATATCCTGATTACGGCCGCGGGGAATCTGAGCCATCGCAAGCTGGTGAAGCTGGCTGAAGAAAAGTTCGCCGATCTGAAGCCGCGCAAAACGCGGTCGCTGGAAATTCCTCCGCAGGCGCACGCGCCGCTGGTGTTTCGCAATAAAAATTCGCTGGAGCAGGTGCACTTGTACCTGGGCGTGCCGTCGATTTCCATGCCGCACGAGAAGCGATTCGCCTGCTACATTCTCAACGCGATTTTGGGCGGCGGGATGAGCTCGCGGTTGTTCCAGAATATTCGCGAAAAGCAGGGGCTGGCTTACACGGTGTATTCGGAATTGACCATGTATCGCGACGCGGGTTGCATGCTGGTGTATGCCGGGACGTCGCAGAAGACCGCTGGGAAGGTCATCGAATCGGTGGTTCACGAACTGGGTGAAATTGCCACGCATAAAGTGACGCCTGAGGAATTGCGGCGCGCGAAAGATCATTTGAAGGGTTCTTATGTGCTGGGCCTCGAATCGACGTCCAGCCGCATGGGGAACCTGGCGCGGCAGGAATTATATTTCAAGCGTTTCTTTTCGCTGGGGGAGATGCTGGAGCTGATTGAGAAGGTCACTGCCGACGAGGTCCTCTCGCTGGCGCAGCAGTTTTTCGATCCTAAGCACATGGCCATTGCGATGCTGGGGCGCCTCGATGGCTTCAAGGTCCGGCGGCAGGATCTCATGCGATCGATATGACCGGTCCTCGAAGAGCCGCCTTAAAGGCGGCTGCAGGCTTAATAGCCCGCCCTACAAGAAACGCAGGGCAGTGGTTTTCGATGCTGTCGGTGTGCCTGCTGGCGGGCTCGGCGTTTGGGCTTGATATCACCAAGCTGAAGCCCACCGGCTACGTCAACGATTTCGCTCATGCGATGGACGCGGCCAGCGCGGCTCGTTTGGAAGCGTACTGCGGAATTCTGGAACGCACTACCGGCGCGCAGATGGCTGTGGTCACCGTCGATACGCTCGATGGCGATGATGTCGCCGATGTGGCGAGCAAGCTGTATCACCAATGGGGCATCGGCAAGAAGCCGAAAGACGAAGGCGTCCTGCTGCTCTTCGCGGTTAAGGATAAGAAGGACCGCGCCGAAATCGGGTACGGACTTGAGGCCACCATCACGGACGCGGACGCCGGAGCGATCATGCGCGGGCTGCGTCCCATTCTGCGACAGGGAACGTACGGTCCCGCGGCGCTGGCGGCCGCGCAGCAGTTCGGCAGCATGATCGCGAACGCGAAAGGCGTCGCGCTGCCGGTGGACCCGCGTGTTCGCACACGAACGCAGGTCGCCCGGCGGCCATCGATTCCCTGGTTTTGGATCATCATCGGCATTTTCTTCCTGCTCTCGTTGTTCGGCCGCGGCGGCGGAGGAGGATTCACGGGTTTCCTTACCGGCATGTTCCTCGGTAACATGATGGGACGCTCAGGAGGCTGGGGCGGAGGCGGATTCGGAGGCTCGAGTGGCGGCGGAGGTGGAGGCGGATTCGGAGGCTTCGGTGGAGGAGACTCCGGCGGCGGAGGATCGTCAAGCGACTGGTAATTAATATGGACGAATTAAAAGAACTGGTCACAAAGCTCGAACACGCGTTTCACGACAGGCTGGTGTCGGTGATTCTCTATGGTTCCGGCGCGTCCTCCGACCATCACGCGAAATTCGACAATCTCAACGTGCTGTGCGTGCTGAAACAAATCGGGCCGCGCGAACTGGGCGAAGGAGAACCTGTCTTCCGCTGGTGGCGCGAGCATAAGCATCCGTCGCCTTTGCTGATGAGCGAGGAGGAAGTGCACCACTCGGCCGATTGCTTCCCCATCGAGTATCACGACATGAAGGACCGGCGCAAGATGCTGTATGGTCCGGACGTCATCGCGGATGTTCATGTCGATTCGAAGTATTATCGCGCGCAGGTGGAGTATGAGCTGCGGTCGAAATTATTTCGACTGAGGCAGCAGGCGGCAGCGGTGTTGTCGGATCCGGAAAAACTGTTCACGCTGTGCGTGGATTCGGTATCGACTTTCTGCATGCTGGCGAGGCATGCGCTGGTGTTGGCCAATGTCCACGCCAAATCGGAACGGCGGGCGGTGGTTCATCAACTGGGCGCGACGCTTCAAATGGACGTGAAACCGTTCAATATTTTGCTCGATGTGAGAGAAGACAAATCGGGCGTCGATCCGGGCGATCCGGGCGAGTTGTTCGCGCAATATCTGGAATGCATCCGTCGATTAGTCGAATTCGTCGACGGACTGGAAATAAAAGCGGTAGAACACGGGGGACACACATGAAATTGGGATTGATCGTATTGATTATCGTCGGCCTGCTGGTGATCGTCGGGCTGGTGTTTGGCGCGGGACTGATGGGGTCGCGCAACGAGCTGGTGCAGGAGCGCGAAGCCATCAAGGGAGCTTCGGCGCAGATCGACAACGTGCTGCAACGGCGCAACGATTTGATTCCGAACCTGGTGGAGACGGTGAAAGGTTTCGCGAAGCAGGAACTGGCCGTGACCGATTCCGTTACCAGTGCCCGCGCCGCCATGATGGGTGCAAGAACGCAGAAAGAGAAGGTAGAGGCCGACGCGCAGTTGACCGGCGCTCTGAGCCGCCTGATGGTGGTGGTGGAAAATTATCCGAACATCAAATCGAACGAAAATTTCCTGCGGTTGCAGGATGAGCTTTCAGGGACCGAAAATCGCATTGCGGTGGAGAGGCGGAAATACAACGAGACGGTGCAGAAGTACAACACCGATATCGAACTGTTTCCGAAGAATATCGCCGCGTCGATGTTCGGGTTCCAGCGCGACGACGCGTATTTTAAAGCGGCCGCGGCGGCGAAGGAAGTTCCCAAGGTGAAGTTCTAGGCGAGCGCACGAATCCCCGCCCTTACGGGACGGGGTTGTAACCCCTGGCGTGAGCCTGGGGATGAATAGACATAAGAAAATGCCATCTCCGACATTCCAAAACTATATCGACGGCCAGTGGGTTCCGGGGCCGACGTTCGAAAATCGCAACCCGGCGGACACTTCGGACCTGGTGGGCGAGTTCGTTTCCGGGTCCGCCGAGGACATGGCCGATGCGGTGGACGCGGCCTCGCGAGCGCTCCCTGCCTGGAGCGCAATGCCGGCGCCGGCGCGCGGCGCGCTGCTCTATCGCGTGGCCGACGGGATGGAGCGGAAGTTCGATCAGCTTGGCGAAGAGATGACGCGGGAGGAAGGCAAGACGCTGCCCGAAGCGAAGGGCGAAGTGCGGCGGGCGATCAATATTTTTCGCTACTTCGCGGGAGAAGGCTCGCGCATGCCCGGTCCCGTTGTCGCGTCCGAACGCGATCGCGTTCACATGTGGGCGCAACGGAAACCGGTCGGCGTGGTTGGATTGGTGACGCCGTGGAATTTTCCCATTGCGATTCCGGCGTGGAAGATGGCTCCTGCACTGATTTGCGGGAACACGATTGTCGTGAAGCCGGCGTCGGTTTCGCCGCTTTCGGCGTGGCGCATTGTCGAAGCGTGCCGGGAGGCGGGCATCCCCAAGGGCGTAGTGAATTTTGTCGCCGGGTCGGGCGCGACGCTGGGCAAGGCGCTGATCAATGCTACAGCGCTGAAGGCGGTTTCGTTCACGGGATCCTGCGGGGTCGGCGAATGGCTGCATGCGGAAGCGTCCAAGCGCCGGTTGCGGATCCAGCTCGAGATGGGTGGAAAAAATCCGACCATCGTGCTGGCGGACGCGAATTTTGATCAGGCTGTCGAAAATACGGTCAACGCGGCGTTCTTCTCCACCGGCCAGAAATGTACGGCGACCAGCCGCGTGATTGTCGAAGAGGCGATTTACGATCGGTTCTTAGCGGCGCTGGTGGAGCGCACGAAGAAATTGAAGGTCGGCAATGGGCTGGAAGCGGGCGTCGATATCGGGCCTGCGGTCGACGCAGGGCAGCTTGAGACGGACTTGAAGTACATCGAGATTGGTCGCAAGGAAGCGGGCGAGCCGCTGTGCGGAGGACATCGGCTGACGGGCGGCGACTACGACAAAGGATTTTTTATTGGGCCTACCGTTTTCGCGGGAGTTACGGAAAAGATGATCATCGCGCAGGAAGAAATTTTCGGCCCGGTGCTGGCGGTGATGCGCGCCGCCGATTTTGAGGACGCGATGCGGATCGCGAACGAAATTCCGTTTGGGCTTTCGTCGTCGATCCAGACTTCGAATATTTCCCGCGTCTTCGAATTTGTGCAGCAGGCCGAAGCGGGGCTATTGACTGTCAACCTGCCGAGCGCGGGCGTCGAATATCAACTGCCCTTCGGAGGGTCGAAGGATTCGAGTTTCGGACCGAAGGAACAAGGGCCGGCGGCGATGGATTTTTATAGCGACTGGAAGACGATTTACCTGAAATACTGAGAGGATGCCGAAAAATGGCGAAAAATGGGGACAGCCCGCTCTGTCCACGGCCACTCGTTTAAGGGGCGGCGGTTTTCGTCGACGGGGACAGAGTAGGCTGTCCCCATTTTTCGCGCGATTCAAAAAAGCTCATGCAACTTGGACAAATTAAGTGGAACGGCGCTACCACCGCCGCGATTTTCAACGGCACGGCCGCTCGGCCCATACCCGATCACACTCTGCTCGATCTGATTGGTTGGGCTGAAAAAGAGGGCAAGACGCTGCCTGAGCTGGCTGCCGACCTTGCCACGCGGCAGGCGGTTCTGGCCGAGCCGTTGATCCCCTTGCAGCCTCGCGAGGTCTGGGGCTGTGGATGCACCTACGAAACCAGCGCCTCGTTTCGCGACGCTGAGCACGGCACGCGCGAAGGGTTTTATGCGCACGTGTATAAGAGTCCCCGGCCGGAGATTTTTTTTAAAGGGACCGCGCGCGTGTGCGTGGGTCCGGGCCAGGCGATCGGAATCCGAGGCGATTCGAAGTTCACTGCGCCGGAGCCGGAATTGGCGCTGGTGCTTGGGGCGAAGGGAAAAATTCTGGGTTATACGCTGGCCAACGACGTTTCGGCTTGGGATATTGAGCGGGAGAATCCTCTCTATTTGCCGCAATCGAAGACTTATACCGCGTGCTGCGCGCTGGGGCCGGTTATCGTGACGGTGGATGAGATCGCGGACGCTCGAGATCTTGAGATGACTTGCACTATCCGGCGTGGAGGCGCGGAGATTTTCTCGGGGGCAACGTCGATTTCGAGACTGGGGAGGACGTTCGAGACGCTGGTCGAGTATTTGTTGCGGTCGAATCCCGTGCCCGCGGGGTCGGTGGTGTTGACGGGGACCGGGATTATCGTCAAAGAAGACGCGGCGCTCAAGGCGGGGGATATCGTAAGCATTCGGGTCGCGGAGATTGGGGAGTTGTCGAATCCTTGCGCGGTGGTGTAGCGCGGACGGGCATCGAGACGAGTCTCGACGCGGCACGCACGAGTGCGTGCGCCACGTCAGTCTTCCAATAACTCCGCTTGCTCGGCGTAACGCTTTAGCACGCGGATTGAGTTGCGTGTGCTGAAGCCCGATGTTCGGAGTTTTCGATATGCCGACGCGAGATGTTTTTGTTCTTTTAACAACGCGCCCAGATCCTTGCCGCGATATTTTCTCGCTAAAAACTGTTCGATCATGGCGACTTCGTCGGTTCCATGATAGGCAGCTTCGGCGGCTTGCTTGGCCACTGCGGGCGCGACGCGGCGGGCCATCAGGTCGCGCTGGACGCGGGTTTTTCCGAAACCTCCGTCGTCGCGGCGCCAGGTGGCGTAGGATTCAGCGAAACGCTGGTCGTTCAAATAGCCTCCATCTTTTAGAACTGCGAGCACTCGGTCGACGTCCGACGGGTCGGCGGCGCGGCGTTTTAGTTTTTCCCGCAGTTCGGAAACGGTGAGGGCGCGCGCGGAAAGAGCCTTCGCGGCGAAAGTCATCAAACCATTTTGGTCGAGCGGCTTAGGCATTTGGTATGCTGTGATTGATTATAGGAAAGGAGTGACGCAACATGGAGGACGATAACAAGCTGTCTTATTTTTTCCTGGGGCTGGGCCTGGGAGTTGCCGTGGGCGTTCTGTTCGCCCCGAAATCCGGCGCGGAAACGCGCGATTTCCTGCGCAGCAAAGCGGAGGAAGGCACCGATTATGTGAAGCAGCAAGCGGACAATCTGAAAGAGACTGCCGCGGAGACGCTGGAGCGCAGCAAGCAGACCATCCAGAAGCATAAAGATAATCTGTCCTCGGCGGTCGAGGCCGGCAAGCAAGCCTACCGGGAGGCCACCAGCACTCCGGGAGATTAATGGAACAACAATTGATCATCGTTCTGGCGGTCTTCACCGGCATTGCCGCGATCGCGCTGTGCATTCAGGCGGGCATGCTCTTCGGGATTTATAAATCCGCGCGAGCCACCGAGGAGCATGTCAAACGCGTGATTCCCAAGGTGGAATCGATGCTGCCGAAGGTGGAAACGCTGGTGGAAAGCTCCACCGCGGCGATCGATATGAGCCGCAGGCAGATTCATGAGATCACGGTGAAGGCCAGCGACATTCTGGATGTGACGCGCCTGCAACTGGCGAGGATCGACGGAGTGCTGGAGGACGCGTCGACGAGGGCGCACAATCAACTGGCGCACGCCGAAATGGTGATCGATGAGACGATGTCGCGGGCGCAGGAGACCGTCGCCACGGTGCAAAGCGGCATCATGGTGCCTCTGCGTGAGATTCAGGGGGTCGCGGCCGGGGTAAGGACCGCGATTTTTTACCTGATGCGCGGCGGACGGCCTACGCCGGCGCAGGCGACGGCGGACGAAGAGATGTTTATTTAGCTTCTTTTGCCAGGCTGCGGGAAAAGTTTTTGGAAGGCTCGAATGGCAGGCGGAACCGCCTGCCCCACCACGGCAAATCAAGCGTTGCAGGGCGGTGGGACAGGCTCACGCATGGCGGCTCATCGGCCGGCCGGTCATGTGCTTCTCTGCGAACGCCATGTATTGCGCCCAGTCGTACGGGGTGATGTCGTGCTTTCCGGGGCGAATGTGGAAGCCGATCCGGCTCATCACCGGCTGGCTTAACTCCGGCATGTCCGATGCCGCGAGGCCGTCGGTACCCAACAGCTTGTAAACCGGCGTCGCGGCGATGGCCGATAGCAGCTGGCCGCGCGGATCCGATCCCAGATCCTCCTTGGCCACCGCGACATACAATGGACGCGGCGCGGAAAGAGCAAGCAGTTCGTGCTGGTCCACCGGAAGCGCGTCTTCATGGTCGGAGAACTTCGCATAGTTTTCGCAGAACCACCACGGGAAATGGGTCCACAAGTCCTTCGCCGACTCGCCGAATCTGCGCCTGGCGATGGTTGCGCCTCCCGCGCCGGAGCAATTCGATATGACCATGGCGAATCGCCTGTCGCGCGCTCCGGCCCAGAGCGCGGCCTTGCCCATACGAGAATGGCCCATCACGGCGACTCTGTGCGGATCGATGTCCGGATCGATCTGGAAATAATCCATCGCGCGGCTGAGGCCCCACGCCCAGGCGCCCAGCGCGCCCCACTCGCCCGGGTCTCTGCGCGTTTGGCCGGGACGATAAAACAGGGGCTCGATGCCTTGTTCGAATCCCTCGTTGAAATCGGGCGACATATCGCCGGCATAAAATGTCGCCAGGCCGAACCCGCCGTCGACGATCTGTTCGACAGGCCACTGGCTGGCCTGCATTCCACGGCTCGTCTCCGTGTTCCGTGCGTCTTTATAGACCCATTTTGTCGTGATCGGAATGTCAGGTTCGTTGGTCACCGTATGATTGCCGCGGAAGTTCACGCCCACGAACAAGGGCGCGGGCCGTTTCTTCGGCAGGTAGATTAGAAGATCCAGCGTTCGCCCCTGGCGAAAACGGAGCGTGACCATTTTCCTGACGGCTTTGCCGCCGACGGCGGTGATGTCGACCTTTGCGGGGTCGATCGAGACATCCATCGCAGCGCCAAAACTCGAGCCGTAGACGTTTTCCTCGAACTGGCGCAGGAGTTCGATGCGACGGCGCTCCCAATCGGCGCGGTTTTTGACCTTCCGGCCGTTGTTGAAACGAAGGGGATCGGGCAGCGTGTAGGGGCGAACCTTGGATTCGTCGTAAGGGCGGTCCTGGGAAAAAGCCAGCGGCGCGAGGCCGGCCAGGAATGCTCGGCGGGTGGTCATACGCTGAGATTTTTCGCCAGAAACGGCAGTCCGCGCCGGCCCCAGAAGCTGTGCGGACCGTCGAAGGTCTCCTGCTCGGCTGCGCCGCCCGCGCCGAAGATTTCGTAGACTTTCTGGAGCCGCTCAAAACTCGCGCGGCTGGCTGCGATGGGGAAAATTGTGTCCTTTTCGCCGGACTCGATGAAGACCGGCCGGGGCGCGATCAGTCCAGCCACGTCGTACATTTCGGCCCAATGCAGAATACCCGGAACGTAGTTGTCGATGCAGTGCGCGACGCTCATGATGGAAGCTTGAAACGTGTTCAGATAGCCGCTGATCATGGCTACCTTGATGCGCGGATCGAGCGCGGTGGAGAACGTGGTGCAGGTGCCTCCGCCGGAGATCCCCATGCAGCCGACTCTGTTGGAATCGAGCTCTTGGCGTGTGGCGATCCAGTCGATGGCGCGCATGACATCGAAGACGCGCCAGCCGATCATGGTCTGGCCCAGCAACAGCGCGGCGCCGGCCGACGGCTCGCAGGCGGATTTGTCGAGTCCCTTCAGCTTGGTGACCGGATCGCGGCGGCAGCCGAACGCCATCGGCTCAATCGCGACGGCGGCCATGCCGTGCTCGACGGCCTGGATCGCGAAATCGTGCTGATAACCGTCCTTGGTGGCACGGTCGCGGCCTTTGTCGTCGATGCCGACGATATCGTCGACGCCGCGGCCATGGCCGGGGACGCAGACCATGGTCGCGCAGGGCGCCTTTTGGGCTTTGGGCGTGAGGAGGTAGCCGACCACCTGCGTTTCCGGGCGGCTGGAGAAGATGAACTTCTCGCGCACGTAGCCGGGGAATTCGCGAGTCTCGAGGGTTTGGGATTCAAGAGCGCAGCGCGTGGCGGGAAAACCGCCCAGCAGTTCGACTAATTTGGCGCGCAGGTCGCGCTGCCATTTTTCGGCTTGCGGGCGATCGGTCGCGCGGAAGGTGAGGCGGAGGGGCATGGCGGCGGCGAGCTTGTGGGTGTAGAGCACCGGGTCCAATTCGTCGTCTGCCGGTTCTGCCGACAGCGGGGCCGTGGTGGCGGCTTGCATCAGCACGGCAAGTTTTCCCAAATCGCGTCTAGTCATATTCGAGATCGTACCTCATGCGCAAGCAATTCATGTTTCGTGAATGGGGAATCACAATTATTCCGTTGCATTGAACGAAAGATAGGAATATACTCGACCAGATTCAGCGAGTCTTTGCACACGTGTGCGCGTCGCGTGAGGTTTTGCGATTTTCAGAGGAGAAGTGCGACATCGGATTTTGTTGCGTTCGTTATATACTGCCGAACGGAATAGTGAGATAGTATAGAGAACTGCTAGCGATATTTGCCGCTCAGACCATGTGGGTTGCCGGGATTCTAGTCAAATCCGGCGGAAAGAGAGTTTGGAATGAAGAAGTTAGCAATTTCGATGCTGTGCCTGCTGTTTTTGCTTTCCTATAGCGCGTTCGCTCAGTCGGACGTTGCTTCGATTTCGGGGTTCGTCAAGGACTCGACGGGTGCTTCCATACCCGGAGCGAAGGTCCTGATCAAGAACGAAACCGTCGAGTTCCAGAGAACCGCGACAACCAATAACGAAGGATATTACGTTGTCAGCGCGCTGCCGCCGGGTTTCTACACGGTACAGGTTCAGCACGCGGGGTTTTCGACGTACGAGTTGCTCCATAAGAAACTCGACCCCAGTATTCCAACCGATGTCGACGTCGTTCTGGCGGTCGGATTGGCCACGCAGTCGGTGACCGTCACCGCGGCCGCGACGGCCGTGCAATCCGATAGCGCCGCGCTGGGCCAGTTGGTGGAGCACGCCACCGTCGAGCTGAGCGAATTGAACGGACGAAATCCGATCTTCCTGGCCGGCTTGATGCCCGGAGTGATCGGCGGCAACCTGGCGACGAACAGTTTCAGCTATTCCACCGGTTCGTTCAGCATCAACGGAAGCCGCAACGAGAACAACATTATCTACTTCGATGGCGCCGTCGGTATCCGCACCCGCGCCAATTCGAGCCGCAGTATCGGCGCGGCCGATCTGGACGCGACCGAAGAAGTCCAGGTGCTGACTTCGAATTACAGCGCGGAATACGGACGCCAGTCGGGCGGCGAAATTCGCGTGGTTACCAAGAGCGGAACCAGCGTCTTTCACGGCGCGGCTTACGAATACTGGCGCAATCCGATTCTCGAAGCCGACACCTTCAGCCGCAATCAGACCGGCTTTACGGTGCCTTCGCCCTTCCATTACAACCAGTTCGGTTTTCTGGTCAGCGGTCCGGTTTGGATCCCCAAAGTCTTCAACCAAAATAAGAATAGGCTGTTCTTCACCTGGGGTGAGGAATGGGTCCGGCAGTTGACTGATACTCTGAACCTAGGAGTGGTTCCCACCGCCCTGATGCGCCAGGGAAATTTCAGCGAACTGCTGGCGCCCAACAACATCTTCTACAACAAAGCGGAGATTTTGAAGGACGCGAGCGGCAATCCGTACCCGGGCAACATCATCCCGGTGGCCCAGCAGAGCCCGAACGGAATGGCGATTATCAATGCGATTCCGAAACCGACCCCCGGGTTCCTCAATGCCAGCAATCAGAACTGGTACTACGATTATCCCGCGGTGTATACGCACCAGAACAAGCACACGCCGGGCTTCGACTGGAACATCAACGACAAGATGCAGCTGCGCTTCCGCGGCCAGTTGTTCCTGAACGACAACATTGGAATTTCCTCGACCTACGCCAATACGATTCAGCAGAATCCGAACGCGCGCGGTTCTCTCAATTACGTGTGGACCATTTCCCCGACCTGGGTCAATGAAGCTTTGCTGGCCGGCAGCCGCGATCACGTCGCGACCGGCCTGTTTGTCGGGCCGGAGGGTCCTTACGCCAGGAGCGCTTACGGATTGAACTATCCGTATCTGTTCCCGAACGGAAAGGATATCGCCGACAAGATCCCATCGACCACTTGGCCGAACTCGCCCTTCGTGACCCTGAACGGCTCGCCGTATCCGTCGCACTCGGCCGGTCCGATCGAGCAGTTTTCAGACAACGTGACGCACATTTACGGGCAGCACACGTTCAAGTTCGGCTACTACTTCGAAAAGTCGGGTGAAAACGACGACGATCAGATCGTGATCGGGTCGACGCCGGGCGGCACCAACAATCAGGCCGGACAGTTCTCGTTCGCCGATTCGACTCCGGGCGGCACTGGACTGGCGTTCGCCAACGCGGCTGTCGGTAAGTTCGCCACCTACGCCGAAGTCGGCGCGCGTTCGTTCACTCCGTACCGCAACCACGACAACGAGTTGTGGGGGCAGGATTCCTGGAAGGTCAACAACAAGCTGCGCGTCGATATCGGCCTGCGCTGGAGCCTGACGGCGCCCTATTCGAGCCTGTGGGGCAACATCGCCTACTTCGATCCGTCGGTGTACAACCCGGCCAACGCGGTGTCGATCAGCCCCGCGACGGGCAACCTGGCGGGCACTCCATCGCTTCAGCAGATTTATAACGGCATGGTGATCCCCGGAACCGGCTGGCCCTCGGCGGCGGGGAATCGCCCGGCGGCCGAAGTCGCCGGTATCTACAACTTCCTCTTTAACGGGAAGAAGAACACCTATACGCAGCAACATTACGAGGACTTCTCGCCACGCCTGGGTATCGCGTATGCGTTTACCACGAAGAGCGTGTTCCGCGCCGGGTTCGGCAAGTTCTACGACCATACCGGCGTCAGCGACGGTCTATTCCCGGGCGGCAATTCGCCGATCCAGCAGCAGGCTTCTGTTGCCAACGGAAACGTGGACAGTCCGGGCGGCACGACGGCGACGTTGTTCCCGCTGTACATCCTCAGCTATGCCAAGTACAACCCCACGCCGTACTCGATGCAGTGGAACGGGACCTACCAGCGCGAAGTCGGCTTCGGCACGGTGGTTTCGGTGGGCTACGTCGGCCGCAGGGGCGTGAATCTGCCGTACGAGCAGAATATCAACCAGCTTCCCATCGGCACTTGTCCGCAAGGCGTTTGCCCGGGCGGCGTGAGCCCCAATTCGCTGGTGCCGTTCAAAGGCTATAGCACGATTCTGCAGAACGCCAACCTCGGCGGATCCATGTATCACAGCGCACAGTTCCAGGCGACGCGCCGCTTCAGCAAGGGCCTCAGCTTCAACCTTGCCTATACCTACGGTAAGTCCGACGACAACGGCACCAGCTATCAGACCTTCCAGCCGAATGCCTACGACAACTCCTTCATGTGGGGACCGTCGACTTTCGATCACCGCGAAGTCTGGCAGATAACCGGCGTTTACGCGCTGCCGGTGTTCAGGAACGCGAACCATCTGGTTAGTTCCACCATCGGCGGCTGGACGCTCAGCGGCGTTTACGTCTACCAGAGCGGATCGAACTTCGCGATCGGCACGACGACCGACTATGCCGGCGTCGGCTCGACGGGTATCACGCAATACTGGGTACAAAACGCTCCGTTCCAGGTGACCGACCAGTATTCGCAGGGCAGCAACGCCTCTACCGACAACAACTACTACTTCCAGCCCAAGACCTCGTCTGGAGCGGCGGTTTGGGTTCCGCCAGCCAACGGGACCTTCAACACGCAGCGCGTCCGGGACATTTACTATGGTCCGGGCAGCTGGAATTTCAATTCGGCGATCTTCAAGGATTTCAAGATCAAAGAAAGATTCAAGTTCCAGCTGCGTTGGGAGCAGTACGATACTCTGAACCATCCGAACTGGAGCGGTCCGAACACTAGCCCGACCTCGTCCGCATTTGGCAAGATTACATCCGCATCGGGCAATCGAGACATGCAGATCGCCGGCAGATTCAGCTTCTAACAAAAAAGCGGATCGCATTCGTTCGCGAGCGCGATCCGCAGTCGTATTTATAGCCCCATGCGTGAGCGTGGGGCTTTTTCGCGTTTGTCGCAATAACCCCAAGCTGGCGCATGGGGCTAGTGGGGCCGCCAATTATGGCGGCAAGCCGGCGTTCGGCCGGCGCGCCGTCTTGAAAGAGCGGCTGCCGCCAAAATTGGCGGCCCCACTTAAATTTCCCCGCGGCGCATTTGTTCGGCCATGTACTCCGAGGCGCGGATCGCTAATGCGGAGATCGTCAAGGTCGGGTTTTGCGAGCCTCCCGATACGAAGGCGCTGCCGTCGACTACGAACAGATTCCTGATGTCGTGCGTCTGGTTGTACTGGTTCAGCACGGACGTCTTCTTGTTGTCGCCCATGCGGCAGGATCCCAGCTCGTGAATGCTTTCGCCGGGCGGGACCATTTCCCAATGTTTGGCCAGCACTTCGAATCCGGCGGCATGGCATAACTCCTCGGCCGTGTTCATGGAATCCTTGCCCATGTTGAACTCATTGTCGGTGTACTTGTGCTGGATGTGGAGGGCGGGAATGCCCCACTCGTCCTTCACATTTTTGTCAATGGAAACATGGTTCTCGTAGCGCGGGAGCACTTCGCCCATGGTGGTCATGGAGAACTGCGAGCCGGCGGTAGCGGCCAGCTCCTTTTGCAGAGCCTCTCCGTAGAGAGGGAAATACTGGGCGGCGGGCGAGCCTCCGCTGCCGAAGTCGTACGCGTAGCCGCGAAGGAAATTTTTCTCTTTGGTGTCCAGGTTGCGGAAGCGGGGGATGTATCCGCCTCCGCCCATCAAGCCGCGGCGAGGCTGGCCGCCTCGGGCTTCGGGAACAATCGCGGTCACGACGTTCTTCACGTAAAACTGGTCGAAGACATAGTGGCCCAGCACGCCGCTCGAATTGGCGATTCCGGAATTCAGCAGCAGGCGCGAGCTTTCGAGCGTGGACGCGCCGACGACGACTACCCGGGCCTTGACGTGGAATTCGCGCTTATTGCGGCGGTCGATGAAGTGCGCACCGTTGGCGAGGCCGGTGTTTTTATCCGTCGTGATTTCGCGAACGACGGCGTTGGAGACGATCTGGAGATTGCCGGTGGCGAGGGCGTCGGGCAACAGGAGATTGACGGAACTGGCCATGGTGCCGGTGGCGCGACGGGGCTTTGTCGTCGGAACGTTTTTGCTTTTCGCGGCGGCCAGAAATCGTTGGATGGATTCGCTGTCGGTGGAGTTGTCCTCCAGGAAAATGCCGTCGGGGATCTGGCGAAAGCCTTCCTTGCGGCCGGAGACGCGCAACAGCGGCTCGGCGCGATCGTAATAGGGGGCGAGATCCTTGTAGCTGATGGGCCAGTTGTCGCCGAAGCCGTCGTGATCCTTGCCCTTGAATTCGAAATCGCTCAGTCTCCACGACGCGCGGCCCCAGACCAGCGTTTTTCCGCCGACCAGGCGGACGCGGACCCAATAATAAGGACTGGACGGATCGTAGGTGTACGGGTTCTGCTTCTCGTCGGCCCAGACGTTGGCGTTGAACTCGCTGGCTTGCGTGATGTGCGGGAAGCGGCCGGGGCGGCCGAAGCCCCGGTAGGGGAGATCGTAGACTTTTTTGGCGCCGCGGTCGCGGTCGAAATCGATGGCGGGACCGGCGTCGAGCATCAGGCACTTGATGCCGCGGCGGGTGAGCTCGCGGGCGGTCATACCGCCGGAGGCGCCGGAGCCGATAATGAGAACGTCGTGGTCGGGCATTTTATTCTATGGGGTACCAGTATTGACCGACTCCGCCCCCGCGCCGTCCACGCTGGGCGGCTACGGAGACGTATTCGCGCGAATTGACGGTGGCCGTCAATATGTCGGCCTTCGCTGCGAGGAGAAACTTCGCGAACGCGTCTGCCGGGGTCCGATAGGACCAGGGGGCGTGGAGCGGAGCGAGAATCGGTCCAGCCTGTTCGGCGGTAATTTCGGCAAACGGCTGGTGGTAGCGCTGCTGCGCTTCGGTATTCAGGTGGTCGAGGCCGGCTTTGTAAAGGCCGACGCGATCGGGTGGAGAGACGCCGATGAGGAAGTCGAGAAACTCGGCGGCACCGGCTTCCAGCGCGCCGGGGGTGTCCTTCGACGCGGGCATCAGAATCTCGCTCAGCTTGCGGAGGGCGGAGAATTGAGCTTTGTCGAAAGTCTTGAGGATCGGTTCGGAAGCTGCATCCGTTTCACTGGTGGCGATGTTCGGGGTTTCGGGAGGCCTCACATCCTGGGCTGGCGCTTCGGAGGGCAATGCGGCAATGGAGGGTACGGCTAGCAACGAGCGGAGAACGGAGCGTCGTTTCATCGGTGGGCAGGTTGATTATATTTCGGCTGTGGGGTGGAGTCAAGCCTGCATCGAGACGAGTCTCGACGCGGCACGCCGGGGGCGTGCGCCACATATAACGATGGGCATGAAAACGCAACGGGGCTGAGTGGAGGGGGCGAAAGATTGGGGACAGCCCGCTCTGTCCACGCGTCGCAAAAGGCGCTCCTTGGGACAGAGTAGGCAGTCCCCAATTTTTCGCAGACTTGATGTGCGAGGGGTGACAATTACATCCGGCTTTTGTTGATATTCCTTGCTATTTTTGGCAATGCGCCTTATAATTTCCTACATTTCACAAATTTAATAGGGAGAGAAAGTCATGCGTCGCCGTAGGGTCATGCAAGATTCGAAAGCGATCGTCGCTTTTTTGCTGGTGGCGGCGGCACAGGGTTCCGCCCAGGTCGCGCTTCCACTAGACTCGCGGCCCTTCGGGAAGTACCTGGTGGACGTTTGCACATTGTCGACGGACGCGATGGGCAACCAGCGGATCGCTTGCGTCCCGGCCACACCCGCGGCCGGGGGCGGTGGAAATAATAAGACCCAGAGCATCGATCTGAAGCTGGTGAACGATCCGGCGTCGAAGAGCGACGACGCGCCGGCGTATCCGCTGACGGTGGGCAGCGACTTCTTTGTCAGCGCGGCGGCGGACTCCGGGCTGCCCGTCGAGCAGAGAGTCATTTCGGGTCACGCGACGCCCGTTTCTGGGGCAGGCACGGTGCACTATCGCGTGAACGATCCGGGAACGATCGTGATCAGGGCGACCAGGTCCGCCTCGGCTCCATACTCGGCGGCCGCGCCTGTGGATCTGATCCTGCAAGTGGCCAGCAACGCGGACGATGCGGCCGGGGCGGGTTGCAAAGTTCTGGGGCCGGCGACGCCCAGCCAGAGCAATCCCATCGACCTGCCGGGAATCATCACGCTGATGGGGAACCCCACGCCTTTCGTGCTGACCGCGCAGGGCGCGAGCACGATCCTGGTCTATTCCACCCGCTCGCCGTTGAGAGATGAGGAACAGGCGATTCTCCGCTCGTTTGAAGGCACCATGAACGCGCTGGCGGGACAGAACGCCTCGGCTCTGGGCATCACGGCGGCGCCGGGGAAGCCGTTCACCGTGGAGTTGAGCATTCCGCACGCGGCCGCGCTGGGGGACCTGGCGACGAGGGTCGCAGGCCTGAACTACAGCCAGTTCACGGCGCAGGACGTGGGCGGCGATCAGGTGCGGATCACCTCGGCCAGCACTCCGGACTGCGCCACTTGGACCGCCTTCCTGGCCGACATCCGCCGCATGCAATGGCAGATGGTATCGGAACCGATGAGCTCGAGGCTATTTTACTTGTCTTCGGCTGACGTGGCGTCGGCTTACGGGAGCCTGGTGGGAGCGACGCCCACGGCGGCTCCGGCGGCGAGTCCGTCAGCTGCCGCTGCTCCATCCCCGAGCGCGGCGGCGGCGTCATCGAATGCGAGCGTCTCCGTGAGCCAGCCGCCGGGCAGCGTGGTGCAGATCCGTTCCGACACGACTCCCTGCGTGGTGGCGGGCTTGAATTCCGGGAACGCCGGAGCGTGTGGAACGGCCTCGGCGACTCCGGCGGCGCCCAGCGCCGCGCCCGCGGCCTCCGCAACACCTGCGCCGAAAGCGGCATTGGGAATGTCGTCGCTGGCGACGGCGATGGGCGCCGGAGAACAGACACCGCCGGATCTGCTGGTGTTCTCCGACACCAATCCCGGCGACGACGCGCAGATCGCCGAACGGAAGAGAGTGCTGGCGCAACTGGACCTGCCGCGGCCGGAGATGATCATCAACGCCTGGGTGATGCAGAATTCGTCGACCAACTCGAGCGCGATGGGCGCATTCAGCGGAATGGTGAAAGACCTGGTGGCCGAATACAATCGCGAAATGGAGGACGTAGTGCTGAAGGGCTGGAAGGATGTGAAGCGCCAGTCCGTCGTTCCCGGTTATTTCAACCCGGGATTTTACAGCTACGTTGCCGACCGGTTCGTGGTGGATACTTTCTCGGCGCCGGCACCCGGAGCGAGTCCTCAGAGTTTGTCGCAGGCTTTCCTGGACCGCAGCCAGGCCAAGATGGCGGATCCGCCGGGACCGGGGAAGCGCGGCAGCCTGGGGATTTGCGAGAGGGACCGCTATTGCCTCGGCTACAACGCTTTGTTCAGCCCTCTGAAGCCGCGCCTGACCGATTTATTGTTGACGATTATCGCGGCGGACAATCCCATCGCGGCGGCCAACAGTTCCATCGCAGCGGTGCAGGGCACGGCTCCCGGCGCCGCCATGCCGGAGGGCTGTAAGTTCTCGGGCGAGGTTCAGAACAGATGCACCGCGATTTGGAGAAACCTGGACCTGACGCGGGAGCCTCCGCCGCCCAACGCGCGCACCTGCGCCTCTCGGGACCAGGTGGGGATATTGAACGCCTTGTTATCCGCGAATGCGCCGCGGGTTTACCTGGAGTGTTTTGGCGAGGCGGCGCGTAAATTTCTCGCCCAGGGAGACGAGAAAGGCGCGCCTCCCTACGGCGTGGGGCTGATGCGCGCGGCGGTGGCGGACTTTCTGTTCAACTACAAAATGAGCCAGCAGTATCCGCATGAGTTCGGGTTTTACGACCTCAGCCAGAGCGCGGACGCGCTCAACTCCGCGCTGAGCCCTCTCATTGACGCCTTTAATCGCGATCTGACCGCGTTTCAAACGTTCATGCGGGCGGATGTGCAGTACCGGGTGCAGCGGATTAATTCCGAACACGGCCAGTGCTGCTTGAAGAAATTGTTCGGGCTGGACAAAAATTCGTTTTTCAACGACGGGCTGGTGACGGTGCGCACCATTTCCGGGCAGTGGACGTACACCAATGCGACCTCGCAGAGTTTTCTGAACGCCAGCGCCGCGCCGCAGTTGAACGCGCTGTTGAGCTCGCTCACGGGAACGAATGCGAACTCCACGGGCGCGGGAACGCTGCTGAGCGCGGTTAGCGGAGGCAATCCTTTACAGAGAATGGAGGCGCTGGCGGGAGCGCTCCAGAATTATCAGACCACCTACGCGCAGATCGGCCGGTCGCTGCAATTTTCGGCGATTCCGCGCAGCCTGAGCACGGCATCGTCGGCGGAGATCGCGGTGACGCTGAATGCCGATGAATCGGCGGGAGGGCCGACTTATACGGGAGGCGGGCAGAACGATCCGTCGCTGAATACGTCGCGGGTGGCCAACCACGACACCGCGACGCGCGTCCGGGTGGATTCGGTGAAGCTGTTTGAAATCGCTTCCTTCTCGGCGATTGTGGAGCGCTCCAAGCACCGTTTTCCGCTGCTTCCGCCTTTTGTCGAGATCCCTTACATCGGAACCCTGATCGGGTATCCGTTGAGCGCCGCCAAGGAGTTCCACAGCAGCACCGCGATCCTGAGCGCGGTGGTGGTGCCAACGTCCGCCGACATCGCTTACGGCTTGCGGTTCGTGTTCGACCTGGTGGTGGACGGCGAGCCTGGCGCGTGCAGCTACATCAAGGGTTCGGCGGGCGCGGATGTGACCAAGGCCTGCCAGTTCCGAAAAGCGCTTTCGCTGAAGGATCTGAATCGCGAGCCGGTGACCATGTTCAACAAGATGATGGTGGGATGCCTGGCCATGGCCACGCCGGAGAGCCACTGCGAGAAGCTGTCGTTCGACCGCGTGCCTCGCGACAGATAGGGAGGAGCCGTGAAGCGAAACAGGGGCGGAAAGACAAGAAATCTGAAAGATGACAACGTGTTCCGCCAAGAGCGCGACTTCATCAACCAGAGGCGGCCCGAATACAACAAGGTCGACGACGATCTGGTGGGCCTCGCTTTCTCCGGTGGAGGGATTCGCAGCGCCACCTTCGGGCTGGGAGTGCTGGAAGGGCTGAAGCGGTGTGGATTACTGGGGCAGATCGACTATTTGTCGACCGTGTCCGGCGGCGGCTACATCGGCGCATGGCTGAGCGGAAACTGCAAACGGGCGGCCGACACCAAGCCCACGCCCGAGAACTGGCTGTATGCGAGCGACGAGGAGTGGGACGCATCGGTGACCCACTTGCGCCGGTACTCCAATTATCTTTCCCCCGAACTGGGTTTCTTCAGCGCCGACACCTGGTCGATGCTGACCATCTGGCTGCGCAATACGATTCTGGTTCAACTCACGGTGATCCTGGCGATTGCCGTGGCTTTGCTGGCGCCTCGTCCCCTGTTTTTCCTTTTCGATTGGTGGCCTGGCGCAGGAAACTGGCGGTGGACCACCATTTGCCTGTTCATTTTCGGAGTAGTTGGAATCGCCGGAAATCTGGAGCAGGGTCGTATTTCCCTGCCGTTTAGAAAATGGTGGCAGGGACTGATCGCGGCGGCGGCCTCGGGAGGGATCGCCTGGGGTGTCGCGCAGGCTTTCAACTTCGAGCCTTTCAAGCCGGGGAAAGTCGAACACCCGTACGTGGCGATCATCGTTGCATTGCTGCTGGTTTTCGCCGCCTTCTGGTTGCAGCCCGCGGCCATCTCCGTGGCGAACTATTGTCGAAAAGAACAGCGAAAAGGCGTCAACTATACTCAATCCGCGGTCCAATTGGCCGTGGTATTGCCGATGATGTTGGTGGGCCTGCTGGTCGCCGCGATCCTGTGGGAGCAGGCCAAAACCGATCTGGCGCAATTCGATTCCTTCGGGTCTTTGTTCATGAACGCCTGGCAATACTGGCCGTTGCCGCTGACGGTGGTCTTTACCTCGCTACTGTTGCTGTCGCTATGCTCCATTCACAGATGGAGCGTCTGGGTGGTGCTGGCGCCTATCGCGGCGATCGTCACGCTGCACGCGCTGCTGTGCGCCATCGTGTTGCTGCTCCAGGTGTGGGTGAAGGGAGGTCCGGAATGGGAGATGTTGGGCTTCATATGGATCCCTTCCTTTGTCCTCTATGCCTTCTCGATCGCGATCGTCATGCTGATCGGCATGGTGAGCCGCGATTCGCCCGAAGGCGTGCGCGAGTGGTGGAGCCGCTTCGGCGCATGGCTGGCCATTTACGGAGCCGCGTGGATGATTGTCAGCGTGGCGGCCATCTATAGTCCCTTCTGGACCGCGACGCTACTCGCCAAACCGCCCTGGACCGGCATCTCGCTCACCGGTGGCTGGGTGGGCACGACGCTGGCCGGTCTGTTGGCCGGCGGATCCGATTCGACCGGCGGAAAAGGGACCAAATCGACCGTTAACAAGGCGCTCGACATCGTCGCCAAGCTTGCGCCGTTCGTTTTTATCGCGGGATTGCTGGTGGCGGTCGCGACGGTGCTGCACTACATTATCACTCTCAACTCCGGGCTGGACATGAATGGTCGAATTCCGCCGGACGTTACCTGGTACCTGCTCTGGCGGGCCGACCACTTGGTCACGGCGATCGTCCTGGCGGGATGCGCTGCCGCGCTGGTGCTGATGGCGGCCCGCGTCGATATCAACCAGTTCAGCCTTAATGCGTTTTACCGGAACCGCCTGGTGCGCTGCTATCTGGGGGCGACCAGGCATCCCGAGGACAGGCATCCGCAGAACTTCACCGGATTTGACGACTTCGACGATCTGAAGCTGACCGAGCTGGTTAAACCGGCAGATCCCGGAGGCGTCTCGAACCTGGGCCCGTTTCACATTGTCAACTGCACGCTCAACCTGGGCGGATCGAGCGATCTTTCGGTTCACACCCGCCACAGCGCGGTATTCACGCTGACACCTTTCTACTGCGGCAGCAACTACGCCGGCCATAACATGCGGGGCGTTCCGGAGCCTGCCATGGGTTACGTTTCGACGGCGGTCTATGGCGAAGGGGGCGGTCCGACGCTGGGACAAGCCATTTCCGTTTCCGGCGCGGCGGCCAGTCCCAACATGGGGTATCACACATCGCCGGTGGTGGCGTTCCTGCTGACGCTGTTCAACGTGCGCCTGGGCTGGTGGTTCCCGAATCCGAAAAAACCTGGCATCAACAGCTCCTCGCCATGGTTCAGCTTGCGCTACCTGATCATGGAATTGTTCGGCGAAGCCGGCGACAGCGCGAAATATCTGGCGATTTCCGATGGCGGACATTTCGAAAACCTGGCGGCTTACGAACTGATCCGGCGAAAGTGCAAGGTGATCATCATCAGCGACGCCGAATCCGATCCCGATCTGCAATTCGAGGGATTGGGCACGTTGATCCGCATGGCGAAGGTGGATCTGGACGCGATTGTGAGCATCGATGTCGGGGCGATCCGCCCTTCGGCCGGTTCCCTGTGGAGCGCAAGCCGCTGCGCGGTGGGCACCATTCGCTATGCGGATGGCACCACCGGCACGCTAATTTACTTGAAGGCGTCCATGACCGGCCATGAGGGAACGGGGATTCTGCAATATAAATCCGCTCATCCCACTTTCCCGCACGAGAGCACCGGCGATCAGTTCTATCGCGAAGATCAGTTCGAGAGTTATCGCAGCCTGGGCGGGGAGATCGCGATGGAGACGTTCGAGCCGGTGGCCAGGAGCTGGAATCTGGCCGAGGACGCCGCGAAGTTGAAAGAGCTGCTGTCGCCGGCGCCTCCGCACGTTTCGCAATTCACCAGGAACAGCACGCGCCTGATGGAACTGTGGTCGCAAATGAGCAGGAATTACGATCTGCAATTTCTGGAGCAGGAGCTGACCTCCAACTGGCCGGCCGATCCGCCGACCGGCTTCCGCTCCTCGTTTTATGTGTGCAGCCAGATGATCCAGTTGATGGAAAACGTGTATCTGGAGCTGGACCTGGAGAAGACCTGGGAGCACGCGGATCACACGGGCTGGCGGGCGATGTTCGAGCTGTGGGCGAACTCGGGTACGTTGCGAAGCGTCTGGGAGCTGACGTCGGATAGCTACGGGTTGCGGTTCCGATATTTTTGTCAGCGTCATTTGGGTTTGCCGATGTAATAGTGCGTAGCAAATCCGGTGCGTGCCATGTCATGAAAACCACCGCGCGAAAAATGGGGACAGCCCGCTCTGTCCACGCGTCGCAAAAGGCGCTCCTTGGGACAGAGTAGGCTGTCCCCATTTTTCGCGCGGTGGTTTTTATGTACGGACGTCTTGCCGGAGGCGGCCGTTTTGTGATAGCCTCGGCCGATTATCATGAACAGCCGCAGGACATTTTTGGGTCTCGCCTCGGCCGGACTCGCTTGGGCAGCGGACGACGATCTGGTGGTGTTCAACGCGAAGGTCTACACCGTCGATTCCAGCGCGCCGAAGGCGGAGGCGTTCGCGGTCAAATCCGGCCGCTTCACCGCCGTCGGGAGCAGCGCCGATATGAAGGCGCTGGCCGGTAAACGGACCCAGACGTTCGACGCCAAGCAGATGACGATCGTACCGGGGTTCATCGACTGCCACAATCACGCGACCGGCAGCGTGTTGCTCTACGAGGTGCTGGTGGGGAATCCATACGTGGTCGAATTTGTGACCATCGATAGCATCGTCGAAAAACTTCGCGCGAAAGCCGCGCAGACGCCGCCGGGCACCTGGGTGGAGGGATTTTTCTTCGACGACACCAAAGTGAAGGACAACCGGCTGATCAACGTTCACGATCTGGACAAAGTGTCGAAGGACCATCCGGTGGTGGTCCATCATCGCGGCGGGCACACTTCGTTCTATAACAGCAACGCGCTGGAGATGGCGGATATCAACAAGAACACGCCCAATCCTCCAGGTGGCACTTTCGATCGCGACGCGAACGGCGATCTAAACGGGCGCGTGACGGATCGGGCGACGGGCGCAATTAACCGCGTGGGCAAGCGGCCGTCGTTCACGCCGGAGCAGATGGCGCAGCGCAATCGCGAGGGGCTGGCGTATATTTCGAAGCAATTTGTTCGCTACGGGCTGACCAGCGTGCATCACGAAGGAGGCGATCTGTTCGCTCTTCAGCAGGTGAGGGCGCGCGGAGACCTGCTGCATCGCGTCAGCTACGAAGCCAGCGGCAAGGTGCTGGAGGCGATGATCTCCGGCGGAATCAACTCCGGCTTCGGCGACGAATGGATCAAGCTGGGAGCCACTTCGGAGCACACGGTGGACGGGTCGTTCTCGGAGCGCACCATGGCCCTGAGCCAGCCGTATCCGGGCGTCAATCCTCCGTACAAAGGCAACATCACGGAGACGCAGGACACGCTCAACGCCTGGATTGAGCGGGTGCATCGCGCCGGAATTCAGGTGAACTGCCACGCCAACGGGGAGATCGCCATCGAGATGGTGCTCACCGCGGTGGAGCGCGCGCAGAAACTGCTTCCGCGCGCGGACGCGCGACCCAAAATTACGCACTGCACGCTGGTGAACGACAATATTCTGCGGCGCATGAAGGCGGCCGGCGCCGTCCCCGCCGCGTTCACATCGTACGCGTATTACAACTCCGACAAGTTCCATTTCTACGGCCAGGAACTCATGAAACGGTGCATGCCGTTCCGCAGTTTTCTCGACTCCGGGATTTGGGCGGCGGCGGGATCGGATTTCAGTCCGGGCCCGTTCGACCCGCGGATGGGGATGCAAGGAATGGTCACGCGCACCGGGTGGAACGGAGAAACCTGGGGAGCGAACCAGCGCATCAGCGTGGACGAAGCGCTGCGCGTCAACACGCTCAACGGCGCTTACAATTCGCATGAGGAAGCGATCAAGGGGTCGATTACGTCCGGTAAGCTGGCGGACTTCGTCGTGCTCGCGGACGATCCGCACACCGTGGATCAGGAGAAGATCAAAGACATCCAGATTGTGCGGACGGTGACGGGCGGCAACACTGTGTACCAGGCGTGACTGAGTCTTGCCTCGCACTATCCGCGCAAGCCCCATGCGTCACAGGCTGTGTGAAAAACTCGAAGAGATCGCTCCCTATGGTCGCGGCTCAGAATCGGCGGCTTGGGGTTATTTCCACGCCCGCACTAGCCCCAAGCTGACGCATGGGGCTCGATGCGAGACTATATCCAGATGCCGGATGCGAAGGCGATTCACCTTTCTCCCGCCGTGCTCGATGCCGCCGCGAAGGACGGTGACGCTCTTTTCCAATCGCTGAAAACGAGCCCCCGCGGGCTGACCCAGGCCGAGGCCGAGGAGCGCGCCCGCATCAGCGGACCGAATGAAGTGGCGCAAGAACGCCGCGAAAGCTGGTTCATGCGCCTGCTGAAAATCGTCCGCAATCCGCTGGTGATTCTCCTTACAGCCCTTTCGTCGATTTCCTTCGCCACAGGCGACGCGCGCGCGGGAAGCGTGATGGCCGGAATGGTGGTGCTCAGCGTGGTGCTCCGCTTCGTGCAGGAGGCGCGCGCGGACTCGGCGGCGGCCAAGCTCAAGGCGATGATTCACGTCACTGCCACCGTGGTTCGCGACGGCACGGCGCGGGAGATGCCGCTGCGCGATCTGGTACCGGGCGATATCATCCAGCTCTCGGCCGGAGACATGATTCCCGGCGATGTCCGCGTGCTCTCGTCGAAAGACCTCTTCGTCAGCCAGGGGAGCCTTACCGGAGAATCGTTTCCGGTGGAAAAATTCCACGACCCGGAGCCCAATCCGGTCGCTTCTCCAGCCGAGATCAAAAACACCTGCTTCCTGGGGAGCAGCGTCGAGAGCGGCACGGCCACCGCGGTGGTGGTCTCCACCGGCGTGAACACCTATCTCGGCAGCATGGCTGGAGCCATCACGGAGGAGCCTCCACCGACCGCCTTCGATCAGGGACTCAGCCGCTTCACCTGGCTGATGATTCAACTGATGGCGGTGATGGTGCCGCTGGTCTTCCTGATTAACGGCTTCACCAAGCATGATTGGAAGGGCGCTTTTTTCTTCGCCATGGCCGTGGCGGTCGGCCTGACGCCGGAGATGCTGCCCATGATCGTGTCCGTTTGCCTCTCGCAAGGCGCCATCGCCATGAGCCGCAGGAAGGTGATCGTCAAGCGGCTGAACGCCATTCAGAATTTCGGCGGCATGGATGTTTTGTGCACCGACAAAACCGGCACGCTGACCGAAGACCGCGTCGTGCTGATGCGCCATTGCAACGTGGAGGGCCGCGAAACCGAGGACGTGCTGCTGGACGGGTACCTGATCAGTTATTTTCAGACCGGCCTCAAGAATCTGCTGGACCACGCGATTCTCGACTGTCCGGATTTCAAAGCCCAGGCGCAGATCGACAAGTACAAGAAGCTGGACGAGATTCCGTTCGACTTCACGCGGCGGATGATGTCGGTGATGGTGGAGGATCCCGAAGGCCAGCCGATCCTGCTGACGAAAGGCGCTCCCGAAGCCATCTTTCATCAATGCTCGCAGTTCGAACTGGACGGAAAACTCTCGCCCATGGATCCGAATCTGATTGTCGGGCTGAAGGCGCAGTACGACAGTCTCAGTAACGACGGGTTTCGCGTTCTGGCGGTGGCGGCCAAGCCGCTCCCGGGCAAGAAAGCGTGCTCCAAGGAGGACGAGTGCGACCTGGTGCTGAAAGGCTACGTCGCGTTTCTGGACCCGCCCAAGAGCACCGCCGGACGCGCGATCGAAGCTCTTCATAAAAATGGCGTGGGGGTGAAAATCCTGACCGGGGACAACCACCTGATCAGCCGCAAGATCTGCGCCGACGTCGGCCTGGTGCCCGATCCGATGCTGCTGGGCGACGACATCGAAAAGATGTCCGATCCGGAGCTGGCGGACGCCGCGGAGAAAACCGCGTTGTTTGCCCGCCTCTCGCCCGCTCACAAGCAGCGCGTGATTCGTCTTTTGCGGAGCAAGGGTCACGTGGTCGGCTTCATGGGCGACGGCATCAACGACGCGCCCGCGCTGCGCGCCGCCGATATCGGCATCTCCGTCGATACGGCCACGGACATCGCCAAGGAATCGGCCGACCTGATTCTTCTCGAAAAGGACCTGATGGTGCTCGAAGGCGGCGTGATCGAGGGGCGCAAGGTGTTCGCGAACATCCTGAAGTACATTCGCATGGGCGCAAGCTCGAACTTCGGAAATATGTTCAGCGTGCTGGGAGCCAGCGCCTTTCTGCCCTTCCTGCCCATGGCGCCGATCCAGGTGCTGACCAATAACCTGCTGTACGATTTCTCGCAAGTTCCCATCCCGGTGGATTCAGTGGACGAGGAGCAGGTGGCGCGGCCGAGGCCATGGAATATCAGCGAAATCACACGGTTTATCCTGTTCATCGGACCGATCAGCTCGATTTTCGACTACACCACGTTTTTTGTGATGCTGTGGGTGTTCCGTTGCTGGGACCCGTCGCGCGCGTCTTTGTTCCAGACCGGGTGGTTTGTCGAATCGCTGATGACGCAGACGCTCATTATTCACGTCATTCGAACAAACAAGATTCCGTTCCTGCAAAGTCGCGCCAGTTTGCCGCTGACGCTGACCACGTTCGCGATCATGGGGTTCGGGTTGTGGCTGCCCTACTCGCCGCTGGCGTCTTCGCTGGGGCTAACGGGGCTGCCGCGGCTTTATTGGCCGATCCTGTTGGCGACGCTGCTTTGTTATATGGCGCTGACGCAGGTGATCAAGGTGTGGCTGCTGCGGAATAAGTGGATTTAGAGGGCTGTTGCGCCTGTCCGCATGCTGGCAGCTTGGGGCTTGTGCGGACCTCGAGATAGCCCCAAGCTTACGCATGGGGCTCCTCAACGGGTGATCGGCGGCGTTTTTCCGCAGCCTGTGACGCATGGCGGTTCCCTGCGCTGGCGAGACCGGGGAACCGCGACCGTCAGGGAGCGGGCATTCGCACTGGGCGGCGTTCGTCGTAGGATTGGCGGGCGGCCAGCGCCATCGCTACGGGGATGCGTCCGTCAATTCCGGTGACTGGGGTGGGCCGTTTTTCCAGCACGGCGGCTACGAAAGCGCGCAGTTCGGCGGCGAAGCTTTCGGTGTAACGGTCCATGAAGAAGTTGAGCGGCAGGTCCCGGTGCACCGTTTTTCCGGTGCTGATTTCGGCCTGGTTGGGATAGCAGTTTTCAGTCGCGATCTTGCCGGCGCTGCCTAAAATTTCAACTCGCTGATCGTAGCCGTAAGCGGCTTGCCGGCTGTTATCGATAGTGGCGATGACGCCGTTGCGGAAGCGCATCAGGATGATGGCGGTGTCCAGATCGCCGGCCTCGCCGATCTTGGGATCGACCATCACGCCACCGGCGGTGTAGATCTCTTCCACTTCATCGCCGATGAGGAAACGGGCCATGTCGAAATCGTGGATGGTCATGTCCATGAACATGCCTCCGGAGGCGCGGACGTATTCGAGCGGCGGAGGCGCGGGGTCGCGGCTGATAATGTGCATCAGGCGAGGTTTTCCGATTTCGCCGTTGACCACGGTCTGGCGGACGCGGGCAAAATTCGAGTCGAAACGGCGGTTGAAGCCGATCTGCAACTGGACTTGGGCGGCGTGGACGACAGCCAGAGCGCGGTCGATTTCCGCAAGCGTGAAGGCGATCGGCTTTTCGCAGAAGATGTGTTTGCCGGCTTTGGCCGCTTCTATGATGAGGCCGGCGTGAGTGTTCGTCGAGGAGCAGATGAGGACTGCTTTGATCTCGGGATTCGCGAGGATGGCGTCGCTCGATTCGGCGACTTCTGGAATCGCGCAACGGGCGGCGAGCGATTCGGCGGCTTCGCGGTTCAGGTCGGTGATGGCGACGATTTGAGATTCGGGCAGTCGAAAGGCCAGCGTTTCCGCATGCACCTTTCCGATGCGGCCCGCGCCGATGATTCCGATGGGAAGTTTGGTCATACATCCATAATAAAAGTATGGGTTTCCTCGACAATCTGGAAAATGACCTGAAGGCGCTGGAGAACCGGGAGGAGAAGGACCCGGAGGCGGTGAAACGGGACCGGGAGCGTCGCGAGGCCGAGAGGAACGCGGCATTGCTGCGCGCGCCGCATGCGGAAGCGTTAAAGAATTCGGCGTTCACTTCGGAGTTGTTGACCGAATGCCGGATGATCGGGCGAGGGCAGCGGGTGCTGGTGCAGTTTACGTGGATCGGGGAAAATTTGCGGTTGGACGCGAAGCCGAAGCGGATGGAATTGGTTCCGACGGCGGAGGGAATCACGGCGGTGTTTTCGGTGGGCGGAGTGGAGACGGGGAGGGTTCAGGTGGATCCTCAGAAGGATGATGCGGCGGGGCTTGCGGGAAGGTGGTTGGGGACCTAAAACACGGCGTCATAATTATTTGCGAAAGTCCGCATGCTTACGCATGGCGGTTCCGTGGCGGCCGCTGCACCTAAAGAAGCGCCTCGTTCCCTCCGATGGATGGAGATATGGCTACGCATTCTCCGAGTTTTCCGGGCGGTTCGGTGGGGGAACTCGGGTCCAGCGTTCGCAAGCAGAGGACGCTGTTGGGCGAGGTGCTTGGGATCGTTAAGAGTTTCCTGAGCGTACTGGCGGGATATCTGGTGTTGGGCGTTTTCGTGAGCGCCGTCCAGTTTCCGTATCACAGCGATCACTCCGTTCCCCGCAGCATTCCCCAGCACGACGATTACTACGCCCGGATTTATACAGCTCCCGTGGCGAAGCCTTCACCGGTTGAGGAGGCCAGCCCGGATAAGTACGTCGCCATCGCCAGGGAATCCATTTCGTCGCTGATGATTGTGCCGATCGTCAGGAATTTCGTCCATCAGTACGGGCTGGAGCATGCCCGCGTGCTGGACGTGGGATCGGGTACCGGTTATTTGCAGGATCTGGTGGACGACTACGTAGGGCTGGATATTTCGCCGGAAGCGGCCCGGTTCTATCACAAGCCGTTCATCCAGGCCTCCGCGACGGAGATGCCAGTGCCGGACAACAGCTTCGACGCGATGTGGTCCATTTTCGTTCTGGAGCACGTGCCCAATCCGGAGCAGGCCCTGCTGGAGATGCGCCGCGCGGTGAAAAATGGAGGCTTCCTGTATCTGGCGCCCGCCTGGAACTGCGAATCCTGGTATGCGAAAGGCTACTCCGTGCGGCCCTACTCGGATCTGGATTGGAAAGGCAAACTCTACAAGACCGCGATACCGTTCCTCGAGTACGCTCCGTTCAAGATGCTGCGGTTGGTGATGCCGCGTTTCGTATTGCGGGCGGCGCGGCTGGGCGGCGGGCCCTCCATTCTGCACTATAGGCCGCTCGAGGCCAACTACGACAAGTACTGGATGCCGGACAGCGACGCGATCAACTCGATCGATCGCGACGAGATGCGTCTATGGTTCACATCCCGCGGGGACGAATGCCTGAACTGCGCCGGCTCGCTGTGGAGCATGGCGGAGCTGATTATCAAAGTTCACAAGTAGCCAGACGACATCAGCCGCGGCGCGCCGAGGGCATTTCCTGCCAGAAGCTGCGGATTTCCGAGCGCGGATCGTTTTCGACGCGCGATTCGGTGTTGAAAAGCATGGTGGCGCGCTTGTCGGAATCGTAGGCAGGCCAGTTGGGATTGCCGGTTCTGGCGAGCGAAACCCAGCACGAGGCGAAGCGCTGCCACAGAGCCTTTTCCCGAGGCGAGCCGGTTCCGCCGATGCCGTCGCGGAAGTTGTAGAACGACGCCGAAACATCTGTCCCGTGGACGGCGCCGAATTTTCCGCCGAAGCCGGGGCTTTCGTAATCCCACTCGTACATGTAGGCGGGCGATTTGCCCTGCGCGGATTTGCGCTCGGCTTGCAGAATCGCATTGCGGCGGCCGCCCGCGTCGGTGCCGATCTGCGCCTGAATCAGGTAGGGAGATTTGGCGGGATAGCGGTTGCGGTAGAGCTTCAACATGGGCTCGGCCTTTTCGGCGTAGCGGTCGGTCATCATTTTCTTGAGGCCGTCTTCGGTGAGATCGAAGTTGGTCAAGGCAAGCGCGGCGTCTTCGAGCGTGGTGGAGATGACCACCGGCACGCCGGCCGATTCCGGAGGCGCGGTGGGATCGAAGGGATGATGCGGGAGCACGGTGCCGTCGACCACGGGCGTGAAAGAGAGAGACGCCTGCGCTTCGAGGATCTGCTGCCAGGGAAGTTTTTGAATCGAGGCGATGTTGTTCTTGGCGACGCCCAATTTCGCGAGGAGCGCTTCGGCCGATTTGGTTCCGGCTTCGCGCGTTGCCGAGCGGATGGTGGATCCGCTTTGCACGCCGGCGCTGTGGAACAGTCCTTTGGCCGAAGGCATGGCCAGCATGGTGGACGTCTTGGCTCCGCCGCCGGACTGGCCGAAGATCATGACCTTTTGCGGATCGCCGCCGAACTTTTCGATGTTGTCGCGCACCCATTCGAGGGACGCGACCAGGTCCATCATTCCCGCGACGCCCGCGTGCGCGAATTCGGGAGGAGCGCCGAGATCGGCGAGATGGAGATAGCCGAAACTCGCTAATCGATGATTGACGGTGACGACCACTACGTCGCCGAATTTGGCGAGTTGTGCGCCATCGTAACCGGCGCCGTTGCCTGAACCGGTGGCGAATCCGCCGCCGTGGAAAGACACCATGACGGGGCGCTTCGCGCCGTCGTTGACGCCGGGGGTCCAGACGTTGAGCGAGAGGCAATCCTCGCCCATGCCGCCGGTGTGGAGATCCCACTGGATCATCATGCCGTAATCGCTGTTCAGGTTGGCCAGCGTTTGCGGGCTGATCTGGCCGTGGCCGAAACATTCGCGAACGCCCGACCAAGAAGCGGGCTTTTGCGGCGGCAGGTAGCGATTTTTTCCGCCGGTGGGCGCGCCGTAGGGAATGCCTTTGAATTCCTTGATTCCGGTGTTGGCGATGCCTTGCACTTTGCCGGAGGTGGTTTCCACGGTCCAGAAAAGTTGGGTCTGCGCGAAAACTGGGGCTGCGCCGAGCGCGGCTAGGAAGGAACGTCGATGCATCATGGGATCGTCTCCTTTGAAAAGATCGCTCCCTGCGGTCGCGGCTCGGAATGGGCGCCGCGAACGGTTGATTGGTTACCGAGCCGCGACCGCAGGGAGCGATCGAGTCAACACGGAGTATATCAAGGCCGCAGGTTTCGGTCTACCACTTCGAGTTCCTGGCGGACGGTGGGATCCGGGGAGTGGATTTGGAGGAGATATGTCCGCGCTTTGGGCCAATCCTTGATGCCGATGTAATATTCACCCAGCGCCTGGGCGGCGGGGGCGTATTGGGGATCGGAGGCCAGGGCGGTGGTCCATTCGCGGACGGCTTCGTCGGGTTTGCCGGCTCTCATGTAGGCGTCGCCCAGAGTGTCGCGGGCGGGGAGATTGTTCTTGTCTAAGATCAGGATTTCTCGAAAACCTTTGATGGCGGCGTCGAGGCGCTGGGAGTACATGGCGTCGAGGGCGCGGTCGAACATCTGATATTCGACGAGGCGGTCCTTGGGGTCTTCGTTGGAAGAGCCTTTTCGCGAACCGCCGGAAAGGTAGCCTAGCGAGCCCAGCGCTTTTTTCGTTGCGCCGGAAGTGTCGCGCGCGGGGGGATTTTGGGGGCGAACGTGGCTGGCCATCAGGCGCGAGAGTTCGGGGCGAAGTGCCGCGGCCTGGGCGGCGTTGGCGCCGATGAGATTTGATTTTTCGTGCGGATCTTTCGATAAATCGTAAAGCTCCGGATGAGGGGCTTCGATGTATTTCCAGTTCGCGACGCGGAGAGAGCGCAGGGCGGCCCAGTTAAAGGAATCGCGGGCGTAGACGCTTTCGCTATAGATAGCGTGCGGGCCGTTATGGAGCAGGCTGATGCCGTCGAAGGATGGAGGCAGGGGAAAATGCAGGGCGTCGAGGATGGTGGGCGCTACATCAATGAGCCCGGCCGGCTCGGTGACGCGTTCGGGAAGTGTTGTGGAGCCTTCGGGCCAGTGAACGATGAGCGGAACGTGCAGCGTGCTTTCGTAGATGAAGTAGCCGTGGCTGAATTCGCCGTGATCGCCGAGGCTTTCGCCATGGTCGGCCAGGATCACGACGAACGATTTTTTCCACCAGCCGTTATCGGCTAGAGATTGACGGAAACGCCCGAGAATTTGATCGATGTATTCGAGCTCTGCGTCGTATCCGGCGGTTTCGGGTTCGTTGGAGGCTTGCGAGGGCTTCAGTTTATAAGGTGTGTGGAGATCGAAGAGATGAACGAAGACGAACACCGGCTGGTTGCGGTGCGCGGCGAGCCACGCGTTGGCAGCGCGCAGGACCAGCGCTCCGTCGCGACGGACGCGGGATGAATAGGGATTGGACCGAGGCGCGCCGAAGGGGCTGTCGTAATCGTCGAAACCCTGGTCGAGTCCGCGGCTGCGGTCGAGGATGTTGCTGCCGACGAAGGCCGCGGTTTTGTAGCCATGGGAGTGAAGGACGGAGGCCAGCGTGACGGCGCCTGCTGGGACGACTTCGGCGTTTTCCTCGATTCCGTTTTCAAACGGGTAGGTGGAGGTGAACAGCGACGTGTGCGAGGGGAGGGTGAGAGGGATTTGCGAATTTACATCGGTGAAGACGGTGCCGGCGAAGGAATCGATATTGGGAGTTTTTATTTTTTGGTAGCCGTAAGAGCTGAGATGGTCGGCGCGGAGGGTATCGATGGAGATGAGGATTACGGGATCTTGCGCGGCGGCGAGGGATACGAAAAATGCGAAGGTCAGAAGGCACTTCATCGCTTCCAGAATAGTCCGAAGGCGAGGGCGGAAAGGCTGGAGATCAGGACGAAACGGGCAAGCCACGGAAGCTCGGGGTACGGAATTGTGATGGAGCTTGGGGTCACGATGCGGTTGTCGATGCGGAACTTGAAGCCGGCAGTGGTTGGGCGGAGGGGACGGACGCGCCAACTGATTTCATGGTCGTGAGGGATGCGGACGGCTGGGGTTTCGACTGCGATGCCGTCGGGGGCTTCCAGAAGGGGGATGCTGTCGTCCTGCGTCTGGATGGTGACGACGGCAGGTTCTCCGACAGGGAGGGGCGCGCGGCCGTAGGTTGCGTTCATGAGCGGATACAGGAGCGCGAAGAGGAGGGCGAGGATGGCGGCGGGGAGAATCGTCAGGCGGAGAAGCCGGAGATTTTCGCGGAGCAGGTCGCGCTGGGCGCGGAAGACCAGCGACGGGGAATCGATGAAGAGGCCGAGTTCCATCAGGTGGGCGAGGATGCGATTTACGGTGCGGCGGAGGGAGGGTGCGTCGGTCAAGCGGCGGAAGATGATAGCCGCCAGGATGCCGTAGACGATGCTCAAGAGGATCATTCGATGTAGCCCAGGCCTTTGAGTTTGCGCATGACGTCGTCTTTGGATTCGCCTTCTTCGTAGTGGGCGAGTTCCTTTTCAATGGCGTGTTCGATGAATTCCTCGCGGGAGCTGTAGCCGGCTTTGGCGGCGGCGCGTTCGGCGCGTTGGGTCAGGGATTTTTCGATTTTGACGGAGGTTTTCATAGGGTCCATCCCCTCCATGACTGTCGGGGTTCCATAGGGTCAGTTTCACAGTTTGTGTGGAACAAATGTGGGCGGTCGCAGCCCCCGGTGGGGCCGCCAATCGTGGCGGCAAGCTGGCTTTCTAGCCAGCGCTCTTTACGTTGCTTCAAGAAGCCGCCTTGAAAGGGCGGCTGCCGCCAAAATTGGCGGCCCCACGCGAGCCACACAAACCTGCTCAATATACAGGGCGGCCGGTCATGCCGGGGCCTGGCGGGAGGCCGAAGAGCGAGAGTAGCGAGACGGGCAGATCTTTTAGGGATGGGTCTGCGAGGCGGATTTTTTGTGTCGTGAAGAGAACGCCGGGAACGTCGGCGGCGTTGATGCAGTGGTCGGCGGTCCAGGGATCGATGTTGTCTTCCAGGATGGAGTTGGAAAAACCTCCGATGCCGGTTTGCCATGACGCGCGGTAGCCTCGGGCGTAGCCGACGATCAGGTCTGGTGAAGGGGCGTTAGTATCGGTTACGGTTTCCACGACGACTGCGCCGTTCTTAGGATCGCGCAGAGCGAGGAGTTTTTCGCGGACCGTTTTCACGAGCGCGTCGTGTTCCGGCCCCGGGTTGACGTATAGCGAGTTCAGGCCCATGGCGTGGATTTTAGTGAAGAGGCCTTGCTGTTCGAGCCAGTTGTTCAGGCCCACGGCGCGATCGAAGGAAGCGAAGCCGTGGTCGGACATGATCATCAATTCGGCATCGGGCTTGCGGCGGCGGACTTCGCCGATGGATGCGTCGACGGCGCGGTAGAACTCCAGCAGCTCGGCGTCGTGATGTCCCCATAGGATGTGGGAATTCTGGTCCACGGAGGAGAAGTAGTAGAAGAGCAGGCCATCGTGAAACTGGTTTAGCGAATCGTCGAGAAGTTTTTTTTCGCTGGCCATGACAAGGCGGCTTTGCGAAAGAAATTCCTGGAGATTGAAGACGCCCTGGCGGAGGGCGGAGGTGTCTTCGGGAATGCCGAGCGTGGAATAGCGTCCGGTGCGGAGGGCGATTTCGCGGCTGAAGGATTTGGGGATGGAGATGGGGAGGTCGGGCGAGAGGGGGTCGATATTGACGGGCGAGACGTACAGTTCGAAGCGGGGGCGGAGCTGGCGGGCGAAGACGCGAAACATTCCGTGGACGGAGGCGAGGCGCCGGATGAGAGGGAACTCGGCGGGGATCCAATCCGACCATTCGCCTTCGCGGACGATGGCTGATTTGCCGAGGCGGGCGAAGGGCTGGCCGGGATCGATATCGACGTTGAGTTTTATCGACGTATATTGGCGATCCTTGCGCAGCGAGTTGGGAGGGCCTTCGAGGTTCAGCTCGGCGTGGCCGTCGACGACTTCGGCGCGAAGGATGCGGCCGCCGGGGACGGAGCCTGGGGCGATTTCCAGATCGTCGGTGTAATAAGAGAAGGTGCCCTGGGTGCCGCGGAGGTCGGGGGTGCCCATGCCGGAGAGCGCTTGCCCGGATTCGACGGGAGGGTAGTTGGCGGGCATGTGAATGATGGTCGCGGGGATGCCTCGGGCTGCGAGCAGTTCCCAGAACGCTTTTCCTTTGCGGAGCGACACGATCCGCGGGCTGGTTAGAGGGAGTTCGTAGGGGCCGAGGGGGAGGGTGAATCGCGGGGGGCGCGTTTCGCCCATGGAGAGAAATGGTTCGAGGGTGAGGGGATCGCGATGAACGAAATCGAAGATGCCGTGGCCGGAGGGATCGAGGCCGGTGGTGAAGGTCGACCACGCGACGGGGCTCTGCGGAGGAGTGGTGGTGGAGAGGCGCGTGAAACTTCCCTGGTCGCGGAGGCGGGCGAGATTTGGAAGATCGGGCCAGTGGCGCTGGACGAATTCGGGGTCCATGCCGTCGACGCCCAGGACGATGACTTGGCGGGTGTGGGAGTGAGGGCCGCAGGCGGCGGTGAGGGATAACAAGAGAAGAGCCGCCTGAAAGGGCGGCTGCCGGCTGAATAGCCGGCCCCACAAGCACGGGGCAACAGGTTTCAGGGCTTCACGCAATGACCGGGGTTCCTTCCATCCAGGGTGGAGGTTCGATGCCGAAGAGGCGGAGGGCGGTGGGGGCCATGTCTTCGATGCCGGGATGGTCGGCGTCGAGCTTCAGGTTGGAGAAGAGGACGCCGGGGACTAGAGTCGGGTCGACGCAATGGTCGCCGCTCCAGGCTTTTTTGTTGTCCTCGAAGACGGGGGCTGTGGGCTTGCCCAGGGCGGCGTCCCAGGACGTCCGATAGCCTCGGGCGTAGCCTACGATCATGTCGGGCGCGGCGGCGAGGTAGGGGCCGCGATAGATTTCGGAGGTCGCGTAGACTTGCTGGATCGCGACTTCACCGGTGTCGTCGCGGAGGCCGGTGAGTTTGGCGATCAGTTCGGCGGTCAGTTCGGTGGGATTGTCGACGATGCCTTGCGCTTCGCGGCCGCGCAGGTTGAGATAGAGACCGCTGAGGCCGAAGGTGTAGGCGCGGGTGCGGGACCAGTCGATTTCCTGACCGTCGTCTTTAAGCGCGAGATAGCCGTTCTGGAGGAGCCAGGAATTGAGATTCACACCGCGGCGGAAGGCGCAGAAGCCGTGATCGGAGAGGACGAAGAAGGCGGTATCGCGGTCGACGTGTTTGAGGGTGTCGCCGACCAGGCGGTCCATGTCGCGATACATGCTTTCGATGACCGTGTTGTGGTTGTAGAACATGTGCTGGACGCGGTCGGAGGTGTCGAAAACGCAGGCGACCACGCCGTGGCGCAGGTGGTCGAGGGCGCTGAAGAACATGGCTTCGCGCTCTTCCTGGATGAAGGCGGCTTGTTTCAGAAACGCGTCTTCGTCGATGGCTCCGTCGTTGAGGGCCCAGGTGTCCTCGGCCAAGCCGAGCGTGGCGAAGGAGCCGAGAAGTTTCGCCAGATAGACGGCGTAGTAGGCGGGCTGGCTGATGGGGAGAGCGGGATTTTCGGGATCGATCTGGACGGGGGTTGCGTAGAGGGTGTTTTCTTTGGATAAAAGGAAGCGGACGATGCCGGCGACGGAGGATCCGCCGTGGGCGCGGAATTTCAGGCGGATCCACGGGGTGTATTCGCCTACGGTGAGCGCGTGGCTCTCGCCTTGGATTTCCAAAATATTGTCGCGGACGCGGAAGGGGATTTTCCGGGCGTTTTCGGGGCCTTCCAGCGAGCCTTCGGGAGTGGTGAATAAAGAAAACGTCCCTTGCGAGCCGCGCAGGTCGGGCGTCGACATGGCGGAGAGCAGGCGGCCGTTGAAATCGTCGGGAGGGAAGGTCACGGGCACGCGGAGAATGGTGCTCTCAACACCGGAGCGGTCGAGAATTTTCCAGAAGGGCTCGCTCTTGCGGCGCATCTCGACGGTGGGGCGTTCGAGAGGAATTTCGAATTTTCCGATGCGGAGGACGCGCTGCGCGGGGCGGACCTTCGCGGAGGACAGCTCCGGCGCATAGGTGCGCAGGTCGCGATTGAGAAAATCGAAAATGTTGTGCTTGGCGGGATTCACTCCGGTGGCGAAGGTCGACCAGGCTACGGGCGAGAGCGGAGGACAAGTGGTGCGGAGGCGGCGGTACGATCCTTGCTGTTTCAGTCGCGCCAGGTTCGGCATTTTGCCTTCGGCCATCCACCGTTCCGTGAGTTCGGGGTCGAGACCATCGAGGCCGAGGAAGATCAGTTTCTTCACGCGGGCCGCGTGCAGGTTGCGATTCCGGCGCAGGATCATGCGCACCATGCGGAAGGGCCACAGGAGCAGCGACAGGACGCTGGCCAGGAAAGAGAGCACCATGGTCAGGAACGAACCAAGAAACGCGAATCCGGCGCCTGGGCCGATGTAGGCGAAAATCGGATGGCTCACCGGATTTGGCCCTCGACGAAGGGCACCTCGAGAACTTTTTCGTGAACAATCGGCCCGTGCCCGAAGAAGCCGTCCTCGCCGAAAAGTTCGCCGTGATCGGAGGTGATGGTGATGTAGGTGTTGCGCGGAACGAGGTCGAAAAGTTCCTCCACCACCGTATCGAGGTATTTCACTGCATCGATCTGACGTTGGCGAAGCTCGGCTAGTTTCCGCGGGTTGAAGCGCTGCCTCCGTAGCCTCCCGCCCACGATGTGTTGGTCGAGGTGTTTGAAGACGCCATGGACGCCACTGATTTTGGGCCACTCATTTTCAGGTTCGCCGGGGAGCGCGTAGGGATAGTGGGTTTCGCCGACGTTTAAGAGATGAAAAGACGGCCGGTCTTCGGGAAAGGACATTTTGCGAACCATGGCACGCATGTCGTTGTGGCTGTCCATCAGCTTGTAGGAATCGAATCCGGTGTTCAGGATGGTGGCCGGATTCAGGACCGGCAAGGATACCATGGCGTTGGTGCGGTAGCCGATTTTTTGCAACAGGGCGGGCAAATAGAGGCGAGGAACAAAGGAACTGAAATCCAATCCCTGCACGCCGAGACGGTCGTTGAACTTGAGAAAATCGCGCGCATAGGCGTCGGACGCGAAGGTGTGGCGAGGATTCGAGTGCGGCATCAAGCCCATGAGCAGGTTGTAATGCGAGGGAGCGGTCCAGGATGCGTAGGACCAGCGGCGCTCGACTTTGCCCAGTTTGCGCATCACCCGGGGGCGGGCGGCGAGGAAGGCGTCGTAGCGGCAGCTATCGAAAACCAGCAGGATATAGTTGTTACGAGCAGCCGGTTTGCGGATCACCATCCTATCGTACGACGGGATATCAGTGCCACTGCGGATTCTTGGACAGACTCGCCAGATTTGCGATGATGCGGAACGCGCCGGGAACTCCGGTGGGTAACTGGCGGTAGAGCGCGAAGGCATCGTAAATGTAGAAGCCTTTTCCGTAGCGGGCCAGAAGCAATCCGCCTTTTTGCGGGTCCTGCTCGGGATCATGCGTTTCCACAAGGGGCTGATAGCGCGGATCCCAGGTTCGCAGGAAACCGTGGCCGCGTTCTTCCACCCATCCATTGAAGTCCGCTGCGGTGATCTTGTTCGGCCAGGAAAATGCGGGATTATTTGGGTCGAGCAGCGCGACGGGCGAATTCTCGTCCACCACTTTTTGCGGATTTGCGCCCAGCGTGAACGGATACGGTCCGTAGTCGTGATCGAAGTCCTGCAGATTGTACTGGACGATCAGCACTCCTCCGTTTTTCACATAATCCATCAGGCGCGCGTTGGCGGATTTCAGGTCCTGGCGAACGGCGTAAGCACGCGTGCCGAGGATGATGGTGTCATAGACGCTGAGGTCGCCGTGCGTCAGATCCGACGTGGCCAGAATGCGCACATTCATGCCGAGATTTTCGAGCGCCTTGGGCACATCGTCGCCGGTTCCGGGGAGAAATCCGACGTGCAGACCCGGCGCAGACTTCACATCGATGCCGACGGCTTTATAAGTTGCGGGCCGGTAGAAAGGATACGGCCGCGCACCGGGATAACCGGTCAGGTGATAGCCTTCCGCGTAGGACTTGCCGTTGTATTCGGCCACTGCGGTGATGGTGTACGCGGCCGGTTTGACGGTATCGGGCGTGACGGAGAACCGCAGCGTCTGGTCCTCGCCGTCACGGGAGAAAGAGAACGCCGCCTCTGGCGGATTTGACCGCCATCCCGCCGGGAGTGTCAGGCGGAGTGTCCCCTGCGCGGGACCTTTGACGTTGCTGTGGACGGTGCAGGTGAAGGCGAAGGACTTCGATTCGAGAGGAACGGCTCCGGCTGTGGGCGAGACGGATACGGAGATCGCCGGCCCGACTAACAGAGGGTTCTGAATCATGCCGATTCCGGGAACACGCTCGCTGGTCTGCACATCTTGCACGACTTCGAAGGGCACGCCGCGATACGACAACCGCGCGCGCGCTGCGAGCGGATAAGGTGCCGTGGGCAGATTCCGGTATCGGGCGTCGATCAGGTCATAGTAAGGCTGCTCTTCGTCAGGCCGCGTGAAATAAGGGCGCGTCAGGGCGGCATCCTGCGGAACGGTGACGTCGAAGCGCCACTGAGCCAGCGTGCCGCCTTTGACCTCGCTGGCAGAGGCCCCGGATAGGCGAGCGTTCCAGTTCTTCTCATCCGAAGGCGTCACCTGGACCGATGCCACTCCAACACTCTCCGGCCCTTCGTTATAAATCTGCGCCTCAACGCCGAAAGACTGTTGGGGAATCGCGATGGTGAACGTCGGCCCGCCGCCGCGCCCTGCCCGTGCTGCTAAGAAAGCGGCATCGGTGCTGGACTGTGCGCCACGCCCGCGCCCGCGGCGTCCGGGCTCTTCCGCTACTAGCGTCGTCTGGAACGAAATTTCGAGCGATGCGACCAAGGTTTTTTCGAACTGCTGCTCTTTGACGCGCAGCTCAAAAAGAACGTCGGACTTTCCGGGTTCGGCGAGCCCGCTTGATTTCACGTTATCAACGAGCGCGCGCGTCGCCTTTAGGCCCTCGGCCAGCACCGGCGCGATAGCCGACGGCCGGTCGACGGCGTACTGTTTCTGGGCGTCCGCGGCCAGCCGGGCGATTCCCGCAAGGCCGTCCTTCAGAAATTTTGTGTCTCCGTTTGCCAGCGTGGCGATGCCACCGACGCTCACGTCGATTCCATCGAAGAACGAGGTTTCCTGCTCCGCGGCCGGCACGCGCGATCCGTAGCGATGGTACCCGCTGTTATACACCACCGGCGTCGGCAGCGTTCCGCCGCCGTTCTGCGTCTTCTGAAATCCCAATCCCTCGCGCGCGATTTGCAGATACGTCAGCCCGGCTGCGGGCGCCGGAACGCCTTCCCGAATTTCGAGCGTGGTCGACGGCCCTTTGTCCGACCATTTCTGATTCACGTAATCGAAGAATCGAACGGGAACGAATTTGTCGATCGCGTAATCGTACATGCCCTCGGCCGTCACCTGAAAAAAAGGCACGCGCGCATAAACTTTCAGCGGCGACCAGGGCCTCAGCCCTTCGCGAATCTGTTCTGGAAACTTTGTCGGGTCGCCGGCGGCGACGAACGCTTCCTGCGCCATCTGCCCGGCTACCTGATGGTTTCCGTGGCCGTCGGTCGGCGCGCCGACGAATACCGAGGTCACTACCAGCGGGCGCACCATGCGCAGCACGCGGACGGAATCGGACAACACCCGCTCGTGATCCCATTTTTCGAGAGCCTCTTCCCGCGTCTTCGAAAATCCGTAGTCGATGACCCGCGAAAAATACTGATCCACGCCCATGTAACGGTCGGCCACTAGCAGTTCCTGGGTGCGGATCAGGCCGAGGGCGTCGTACATGTCCATGGACATGACGTTCTGCCCGCCTTCGCCGCGGTTCAGGGTCATCAGGCTGGTGCGCGCGCCCAATCCACGCGATTCGTAGGCCAGCATTCCCCCGTCTTCGTCGTCGGGATGGGCGGTGAATAACATCAGGCTGGCGCGCGTCTGGAGCGACCGCAAGAGGCGCGTCATGCCCGCCGCGCCCCGGTCCGGCGGGACATTGAACGCGTCGGGGAACGCATCCAGAGACGATTGCTGCGCCAGAAGCACGAACAACCCTCCCGCGATGAGGGCAGCAATCCCGAGCGCGCGGAGTAGATTTTTCATAAGGAGGGCTTGTATTCACTTTATGATACATTTGAGCTACAAAAGATTCTGCAACTTTGGATGTGCATTCACATCAGTGGCAGAAAAGGGGTTTTTCGATCATGTCAAGAATATCTGTTCTATTTGTAATCATACTGACCCTGGCCTTGGGGCTCTCGTTTGCGCAGACGCAGGCGATCAACGGCAGTGTTCGCGGGCGTGTTACGGATCCCGCTGGCGCGGCCGTGCCCGCCGCGGCCGTAAGCGTCATTAACATTGCCACCGGCTTTGCGCGCGATGCCCAATCGAACGACGATGGCTATTTTGTCATTCCAAATCTGCCCATCGGCACATATACCGTGACCATCAAGAAGGAAGGTTTCGAGACGCAGCGCCACACCGGCGTGGTGCTGGATGCGGGAACCGAGGGCGTGATCGACTCGGCTTTGAAGGTCGGCTCGGTTTCCACCACCGTCGAAGTAACCGGAGGCGCGCCCGTCATCGAGCCGTCGCGCGTGTCCACGGGACGCACCATCAGCCTGGTGGAGGTCGACAATCTGCCGTTGACCTCGCGCAACCCGTACAACTTCCTCCTGTTCCAGCCGGGTATCAGCGGACACCCGAATCCGGAGCTCGGCGTCCCGCGCGTGGTCAACACCAACGGCCTCGATAACCGCGTGCAGTATCAGCTCGACGGAATGCCGGACACGGAAAGCGATCAATATGGACTGCGGTTGTTCGCGATTTCCGACAGCTATGTTCGCGAAGTGCAGGCCGTCTCGAACAGTTTCTCCCCGGAATTCGGCCGCACCACGGGCGACATTTACAACGCCATCACCAATTCCGGCACCAACCAGTTTCACGGCGAGTTTTACTTCATCGGACGCCCTCCAGGCTGGAGCGCGCGCCCCATTCTGCTGTCCGCGAGCACAGTGAACCCGGGAATCGATCTGCACGATTATTCGATGAACGCCGGCGGGCCCATTAAGAAGGACAAAATTTTCGTCTTCGGCGCTTATGAGCACCTGCTGCGCGGAACACCGGAGCCGGTGACGATCACGCCAACCAACGCCGGGTTGATCGGGCTTCCCCTCTCCCAGCTCGCTACCGCCGGAACGGTGCAGCACGTGCAGTTCCTCGATCTGCGTGTGGACTATAACATCAATTCCAAGAATCAGTTCTTCGCGCGCTACAACTATTTCCGCAACGAGTATCCGTTCAATTCGAACGACGGCGGCTTGAACGCACTCGACGCGGCATCCGACTTCCACGACCGCGCGCACGTCGGCGGCTTCCAGTTGCTGACCACGTTCTCTGCCACCGCGCTGAACGAGCTGCGCGGCTCCGAACCGTATCGCAACGAGCATCACGTTCCCGATCCCATCGATGGCCCCGGTCCGTACATCGTCATCTCCGGCATCGCCCAGTTCAACGGCACGCCGCTCTCGGCCGCGGGCCAGCGCTTCGCCGAAAAGATCCCCAGCCTGGCGGACAACTTCACGAAGATCATCGGCAAGCACACCGTCAAGACAGGTTTTTCCTGGCAGCAGAACAACGATAACCAGACCAGCGCGGTCTACAACCAGTACACGTTCCCGAACGTCGCCAGCTACCTGGCGGCGAAGAACGATACCAGCGGTTGCACGGTTTCCGGCATCAGTAATCCGCTGCTGTGCTACTCCAGCTTCTCCACCACGCAGGGTAATCCGGGCGCGGCGTACAAATCGAATTGGTACGATTTCTTCGTGCAGGATAGCTGGCAGATCCGGCCGAACCTGCTCATGATTTACGGCGTGCGCTACGACTATTACGCCGCTCCGCCGCCGCTGACCAACGCGCCGTCCGTTTACAACCAGAGCTACCGCAATCCGGGCAAGGATTTTGCTCCGCGCATCGGCTTCGCTTACTCCATCGACCCGAAGACCGTGCTGCGGGTCAGCTCCGGCATCTTCTACGACGTGCCGTCGACCAATCTGTGGTATCAGACCTACGCCAACGGTGGACTGGCTACCGCGTTCCAGGGCAGCTTTTCGCCGACCACCGCCGGTGCGCCTCTCTTTCCCACATCACCCACTAGCGGCGCGAGCCTCGGTACGCCGACCATCTATGCTCTCGACCCGAACTACAAGACGCCTTACACCATCAATTCCAGCATCCAGATCACCCGCCAGTTGAGCGCGAACGACGCGCTGACGGTGGGCTTCGTGGACACGCAGGCGCGCCAGTTGACCTATATGCGCGACGTGAACCTGATCAATCCGACCAGTTTCCTGGCCGATGGCCGTCCTGTTTATTCGACGGCGGTGAACGCCGCCACGCGCCTGTTTCCGCAGTTCAACGGCATCCGCCTGATGGATAGCGGAGCCAACGCAAATTACAACGCGCTGATCGTCAACCTGACGCACCGCTTCTCCACAGGTTTCTCGATGAACGCTTCCTACACCTGGTCGCATTCGCTCAGCGACGCGCCGGAGCTGTGGGGCTACGATCAGAGCACGGCCATCGAGGACCCCACTAATCGCAACCGCGACTACGGGAATTCCATCATCAACCGCCCGAACGCCTTCACCATGAGCGCGGTGTTCAGTCCGAAGTACAAGCTGGACAATCGCGTCATGAACTATCTGGCCAACGGAAACCAGTTGACCATGCTCGCGTATATGTCCAGCGGCGATGAGGAAAGCATCACCACCAGCACGGTGCTGAACAACGATCCGATCGGGGCGCCGCAGCGTCCTGTGGGCATCGGGCGCGACACCGTCACCACTCCGGCCGTATACCAGATCGACCTGCGCCTGACCCGCACGCTGTATTCCTGGCGGGAACGGCTCAACGTGAAGTTTATCGCCGAGGGATTGAACGTGTTCAACACCCGTAATATCACCGCGACAAACACCACCGCGGCAACCACCGCGCTGGGCGTCATCACCGCCAATCCGACCTTTGCGCCAACCTCGTCGGTGCTCGAGGGACGCCTGCTTCAGATCGGAATACGGGCGGACTGGTAAGAGTGAGCGAATTTCCAGCGGCGGTTTACGCCGAGACGGTCCTGGCCGTCAATTTTGCCGACGCGCAGCGCTATTTCCTGGACGCTCTGCTGGAGATTCATTACGCGCACGTCCTGATGCTGGCGCGGCAGGGCATTGTTCCGATCCCTGTCGCCCGGCGCTGTCTCGAAGGGCTCGATTCGCTGGATCGCGCCGAACTGGCCCTCGCCTCGTACGACGGAAAATACGAGGATCTGTTTTTTCACGTCGAGGCGGCCCTCGAACGCGCCTGCGGCGTGGAAAATGCCGGGTACATGCACACCGCCCGGAGCCGCAACGACATCGATATCACGCAATACCGGATGCGGTTGCGACGCGAGATTCTGGACCTGGTTTCGGCCGTGGACGCCTTACGGAGACTGCTGCTGGCGACGGCCCGCAATCACGTCGCGACGGTGATGCCGGGCTATACGCACACGCAGCCCGCACAGCCCACGACGCTCGCTCACTATCTGCTGGCGGTCGTGGAAATGCTCGGCCGCGATGAGAAGCGCCTTCAGGCGGCCTTCTCGACGGTGAATCGAAATCCGCTGGGCGCTTGCGCTATCACCACGACTGCCTTTCCCATCGACCGGTATTTCACCACCGAACTGCTGGGGTTCGAAGGGTTGCAACTGAATTCCTTCGGCGCCATCGCTGCGACAGATTATATTCTTGAGACTGCGGGCGCGGTCGCCACCGCCATGGTGAACCTCGGCAAGGTGACCCAGGATTTCCTGCTGTGGTCGACCGCGGAATTCGGTTTTTTGCGTCTCACCGACGCCTGGGTGCAGATCAGCAGCATCATGCCGCAGAAGCGCAATCCGGTGGCTTTCGAGCACGCGCGTATTCTGGCCAGTAAGGCGCTCGGCCAGGCGCAGGCTGTTTTTATCGCATCGCACAACACGCCGTTTGGCGACATCGTGGACAGCGAAGACGATCTGCAACCGCTCGTTTTCACGATGACCGCCGATGCCTTGCGCGCTCTACGGTTGCTGGCGGGCGTCGTGGCCGGTTGCGAGGTAAATGTCGCCCGCATGGCGGAACGCGCGAACGCGGATTTCCTGAGCGTCACGGAGTTGGCCGATACGCTGGTGCGCTCCGAGCCAATGAGTTTTCGCGACGCCCATCACATTGTCTCCGCCGCCGTCCGTAGTCTTCATGGCGAGTACTCGCCCGAGGCTATGGTCGATGCCGTTCTCAGCGCGAACCCGTTGCGGACCCCGCGCGTGGTTTTGCTGAAGGCGCTGGACCCGGTGAATTTCGTCGCCGTTCGGCGCATCCCCGGCGGACCCGCACTGGAGCCGGTGACCGCTGCCATGGGCGAAGCGGAGGCGGAGATTCAATCGGTCGAGGCATGGCTCAAGTCTAAGACGGCGCTGCTTGAGGCGTACCCGAACCGGATCGTCGAAGCTCGGCGGTCGCTGTAGGAGCGGCTAGATTGCGCTATGTGGCGTCCGCACTCGTGCGTGCCGCGTCGAGACTCGTCTCGACGCCCGGCTCAAGCATCGACACGAGTGTCGACGCGGCACGCCCTGGGCGTGCGCCACACTACACGAGAAGGCGTCCTGGGCTATCCTGATCCTAATATGCGTTGCTCTATTCTTGCCCTGATTGCGGCGGCGGTTGCGCTGGCGCAGACGCCCCGTACCAATGTTGAAAGCGGGAAGCGCTACCCGCGCATTGTGATTCGAGGAGCGACAGTCGTGGACGGCAGCGGGACGCCCGCTTCCGGTCCGAAGGACATCGTCATCGAGAACAACATGATTACCGACGTCGTATCGGCTGATGCCATGGCGGCGGGGCGCGGCGGGCGGCGGCCCGCGGGCGATATCAACATCGACGCCACGGGCAAGTACGTGCTGCCGGGGCTGATCGACGCCCATGCGCACGTCCATGACGAGCGCGGAGGCATTGCCCAGCCGCTCGATTATGAGCTGAAGATCTGGCTGGCGTGCGGCATCACCACGGTGCGCGACGTGGGCAGCGATACGCGCAAGACGCTGGAGCTGCGCCGCAAGAGCGCGGACGGCGAGGTCGCGTCGCCGAGGATTTTCATTTATCCGATGATTGGATCGCCGAAGTCCGCCGAGGCGGCGCGAGCGCGGGTTCGCGAGCTGCATGCGCTGACGGTGGACGGATTGAAATTCACTGGAATCAATCGCGACGCGATGGAGGCGGCTGAAGACGAGGCGCACAAGCTAGGGCTGAGGATCGCCCATCACGTGGGCGTCGAGGAGACGACCGCATGGGACGACATCAAGTTCGGCACGACCAGCATCGAGCACTGGTACGGCATTCCGGACGCGGCGCTCGACGACGGGGTGCAGCATTTTCCGTCCAATTACAACTACTCGAATGAAGGCGACCGGTTCCGCTATGGCGGGCATCTGTTCCGCGAGGCGAATCCGGAGACGCTGCACAAGGTGCTGGACGCGATGGTGAAGGCCAATGTCGCCTGGGACCCGACGATGAGCATCTACGAGGCGAATCGCGACTTGCAGCGATCGAAGACTGCGCCCTGGTTCAAGGACTATTTGCATCCGGTTCTGGAGAAATATTTCGAGCCCAACGCGGCCAATCACGCGTCGTATTTTGACCATTGGACGTCGACCGATGAAGCATTCTGGAAAGAGAATTATCGCCTGTGGATGGCGGCGCTGCGCTATTTCGATAAGCAGGGAGGCCTGATCGGCGTGGGCGACGATGCGGGCTTCTTGTATTCGCTGTACGGCTTCGGGCTGATTCGCGAGATGGAGTTGCAGCAGGAGGCGGGATTCCCGGCGCTGAAGGTGATCCAGCACGCGACTTCGAATAACGCGAAAATTCTCGGGCAGGAAGGGAAGACGGGCAAGGTGCGGGCAGGGTACCTGGCCGACATTATCGTGGTGAACGGGAATCCGGTGGAGGATTTGAAGGTTCTCTATCCGACGGGGATCGAAACCTGGGTGAACGGCAAACCGGTGCACGGCGGCGGCGTCGAATGGACGATAAAAGATGGGATTCCGTATCACGCTCCGACGATGCTCGCCGATGTGAAAGATATGGTGGCCAAGGCTCGCGGGCAAAAGGGGACGAATGGCGGGATGTAAGAAGGGGCCAGGGGCCAGGGGCCTGGGGCCGGTGCTCGCGATGTTGTGCGTGGCTACGGCGATGGGGCAGAATTGGCCTTCGTTTCGGGGTCCGGGGGCGCTGGGGGTGGTGGAGCGGGCGTCGACGCCGACTTCCTGGGATTTGGAAACAGGGCGCAATGTGGCGTGGAAGCTGGATGTGCCGGGGCTCTCGCATTCCAGCCCGATTGTGTGGGGCGAGCGAATTTACCTGGTTACGGCCATCAGCTCCGATCCCAATTCGGTGCTGCAATTTCCTTTGAAGGGAAGTCTGGATACGCGCACCGACATGACCAGGCACGAGTTTCGCGTCATGGCGATCGACAAATCGTCGGGGAAGATTATCTGGAACAAGCTGGTGTATGCGGGCGAGCCGAGATTATCGAGGCATCCGCACAACAGCTACGCGGCGGCGACGCCGGCTACGGACGGGAAACATATCGTCGTGTTTCTTGGGTCCGAGGGGTTGTACACGTTCGATATGGACGGTACGCTTTTATGGCAGCAGGACCTGGGCGTGCTGGACCAGGCCGCGTTCGATCTGCCGGAGTATAAATGGGGATCGGCCAGCTCGCCGGTGATTTACAAAAATCTGGTGGTGGTGCAGTGCGATCAGATTCAGGGCTCATTCATTGCGGCGTTTGACGTCGCGACAGGGAAACAGGCATGGCGCGTGGAGCGCGACACCATTCCTTCGTGGTCGACGCCGGGGATTTACGAAGGAAAAACCGGGGCAGAGCTGATCGCGAACGGCGCGGAGTCGATTCGAGCGTACGATCCGATGACGGGCAAGGAACTGTGGCGGATCAAGGGCACGTCGATGATTTCGGTGCCGACGCCATTTGTCGCGCACGACCTGATTTTCTGCTTCACCGGGTATTCGCGCTACATCCAGCCGATTTACGTGGTGAAACCGGGGTCGCGCGGAGACATCACGCCGCCGAAGGACGCAACGTCAACCGCGAATATCGCGTGGTCGATGCAAAAGGGCGCGCCGTATCTGCCGACGCCGGTGGTGTATGGCGATTACCTATACGTCGTGCTGGGCAATGGTGTTCTGACCTGCTATCGCGCGGAGACGGGCGAAAAAATCTGGTCGCAGAGGCTGGGCAACGGCGGGACGTTCACATCGTCGCCGGTAGCGGCGGGCGGGAAATTGTATTTCGCGAACGAAGACGGCGACGTTTATGTGCTGAAAGCCGGCGCGGTCTACGAACTGCTGGCACAGAATCATCTGGGAGAGGTGCAGATGGCAACGGCCGCGATCACCGGCGATACGATTCTTTATCGGACGCAGCATCACCTTTTCGCCTTGAAAGAGAAGGAGCCAGGAGCCAGGAGCCAGGAGCCAGAATAGCGCCGGGCGTCGCGACGGATTTTGCGGCGCTCTCGAGGGGCGATATCCCCTCCATAACTGTCGGGGTTCCATGTCGGTTCCAGGGACGCGGCAGAGAAGGAGCCAGAAGCCAGAATAGCGCCGGGCTACTGTTTTGCCCGCCATTGCGTCAAAATAAAAGGGTGCCCGTTCTTATTCTGGCTCCTGGCTTCTGGCTTCTGGCTCCTTCTTCATGACCCCTTTCGATTTTCGTTCCCGCACAAGAGTCCTGTTTGGCGCCGGGGAGTTCGCGCGCCTGGGTGAAGTTGCCCGCGAGCTGGGCGGCACGCGCTGCCTGCTGGTGGCCGATCGAGGCATGGTCGACACCGGCTACGTTCATGAGGCCACGCGCACGCTCAAAGCCCGCCGCATGGAGGTCTTCGGGTTTCACGATTTCGAGGTGAATCCAACCACGGCGATGGTGGAGGTCGGGCGCGCGTTCGCCGCGCCGCTCGAAATTAATATGATCGTGGGTCTCGGCGGCGGCAGTTCGATGGATTGCGCCAAGGGCATCAACTTCGTGCTCACCAACGGCGGCAATATGAAGGATTACTGGGGCTACGGGAAGGCGCTGCGCTCCATGCTGCCGATGATCGCGGTTCCGACCACCGCCGGAACGGGCAGCGAAGCGCAGAGCTACGCGCTGATTTCCGATCCAGAGACGCACGTGAAAATGGCGTGCGGCGATCCGAAGGTGGCCTTCCGCGCGGCGATTCTGGATCCGAAGCTAACCATTTCGCAACCTCCGCCGGTGACCGCGGCCACCGGGTACGACGCGATTTCGCATGCCGTCGAAACGCTGGTCTCGACGCGCGGCAACGCGTTTTCCGAATGCTTTTCGCGGGAGGCGTGGAGGCTGCTGAACTCCAGCTTCGAGCGCGTGCTGTCGCACCCCGACGACCTGGACGCGCGTGGATCGATGTTGGCCGGCGCGCATTTCGCCGGTCTGGCCATCGAAAATTCGATGCTCGGCGCGACGCACGCCTGCGCCAATCCGTTGACCGCGCATTACGATGTTCCGCACGGCGTGGCCATCGCGCTGCTGCTTTCGCACGTGGTGGATTTCAATAGTCCCGTGGCGCAGGAGATGTATCAGGATCTGTACCCGGGCGATCTGGCCGGCCGTCTGCGCGACCTGGCGGAGGCCGCGGGGCTGCCTCTGTCCTTGAGCGAGGCCAAGGTTCCGGAGGAAGCGCTGCCGCGGCTGGCCGAGGAGGCCAGCGTGCAGTGGACCGGTAAATTCAATCCGCGGGTGTTCGATTCCACCGCGGCGCTCGAGATTTACCGATGCGCATATTAAGGACCGGTCGCAGCCAGATCGTTACCATCCCCTCCATTACTGTCGGGGTTCCGTACCAGAACTATGGAACCCCGACAGTCATGGAGGGGATGAGCCCGGCTAGTAACCCGCAGGCTTACGCATGGCGGCTCAGAGCCGACACGGAGCGGGCAGATGCGAAGAAGTGATTTTGTGAAAGCGTGGCTGGCCATCGTTTTCCTGTGCGGCACTCTGCACGCTGGCGACGACTGGCCGCAGTTTCGCGGGAATCCCAGCCTCACCGGCGTGGCGACTTCGAGCGTTCCCAAGACTCTGAAGCTGCTGTGGACGTTCGACGCCGGCGATTCCATTGAATCCTCGGCGGCGATTGTGGACGGCACGGTCTATGTGGGTTCGCAGACGGCGGAGTTAATTGCGGTCAACCTCGCCGACGGCAAGTTGAAATGGAAATACAAAGTGAAGGACGGCATTGGCGAATCCTCGCCCGCGGTCGCGGACGGCATTGTCGTCGTCGGCGATCTGTCGGGCACGGTGCACGGGGTCAGCGCGAAGGATGGGCAAGGCGTCTGGACTTTCGCGGCCAGCAGTGAGGTGAAAGCGTCGCCGGTCATCGTCGACGGCAAGGTGATCATCGGATCGTATGACGGCAATCTGTACGCGCTCGGCTTGAAAGACGGGAAAGTGGCCTGGCAGTTCCGCACCAACGGGCCGGTTCACGCCACCGCGAGCGTCGCCGGCGGCCTCGTCTATATTTCCGGATGCGACGGCGTGCTGCGCGGCATCCGTATCGCCGACGGGCAGGAAATGGTGCAGATCAAGACCGGTTCCTATACCGGAGCGTCGCCCGCGCTTTCGCCTGACGCGGCTTATTTCGGGACGTTCGACAACGTGGTGCTGGCCTTCAATCTGAAAACGAAGAAGCCGCTGTGGCAGTACGAAAATCCCGCGAAGCCGTTTCCGTTTTACTCCTCGGCGGCGATTGTCGCCGGAAAAGTGATTCTCGGCGGACGCGACAAGTTCGTTCATTGCCTGGACGCGAAGACCGGAAAAGAGCTGTGGAGCGTGCTGACGCGGTCGCGCGTGGAATCGTCGCCGGCCGTGGTGGATGGACGGGCCTATGTCGGATCGAACGATGGGCGGTTTTACGTGCTCGACGTTGCGAATGGCGCGAAGCTGTGGGAGTTCAACGCCGGGGCGCCTTTGTCGGCCTCGCCGGCGGTGGCGGAGGGGCGCATCGTGATCGGGTCGCAGGACGGGAAGTTGTACTGCTTCGGGGCTTAGTGCCCAGGCTCGTTATCCCCTCCATTACTGTCGGGGCTCCTAATGGAGGGGCAACGCTGTCTCTGCGACCACTAGTAGGCTGTTTCGGCGATATCGTTACCGGGCACTGCTCGCCCGAGTCCCCGCCCTTACGGGACGGGGTTGCAACCCTGGCGTAAGCCGGGTGATTGGATTCGTCGGTAACGATATAGTGGCTTGTCGCAAAAATCCCCTCCATAACTGTCGGGGTTCCGTTTGGTGTGTGGAACCCCGACAGTAATGGAGGGGATATAGTAACGATCAGCCGCCTGGCAGGCGGCTGCGGGCCGATGGCCCGCCCCACAGGCATTACAATGAACGTGAGTGCCCTTTACCGACCGGTTTCAGCTTCTCGGCCTGAAACGCGACGAGGGCGCGTGCTCGTTTGAGGCGCGCGAAATCGCCACCGGCCGTCCTGTGCTTGTGCACCTGTTCGCCGATCGGACGTCGCCGTTGAATCGCGCGCTGCTGGCGAAATTCGAAGTGTTGCCCGCGTCCGAGCGCAGCCGCATCATCGACCGGGGCGAGCATGAGGGCGGTGTTTATATTGTCACGGACCGGTTGGCCGAATACCCGGGTCTGCACGAGTGGCTGAGGGCGAAGCAAGCGGATCGGGCGAAACCCCCGGATGAGGGAGGCGCGTGGCGCATCAATTCCGGGACGAAACGGTCGGTGGACGATCAGCTGGCGACGCTGTTTGAAACAGCGCCGACCCCTGTTCTCGAGCCGTCGCCTGTGGAAGAGCCTAAACCTCTGGTACTGACCGACACCGGGGAAATGACGCTGCTCATGCCCGCGCCTCTGGATGCCGCGCCGCACCCGCGGGCGAAGCCTCGCGACGCTGCGCAGCCAGTCCCTCCGCCGGCGCCGCGGCCCGCTCCGCCGGTTGCGCCGGCATCTCCGTCGAACGAACCGGGTGACTTCACGCGTCAATTCGCGCCACCTGTGTTGCGGCCGGGCGCGCCTGCGGCGCCCCCAGCGCCTGCGGCTCAAAAGGTCGAGCCTCCGCCCGTCGCGCCCGTTCCGCCGGCGAACCCACCGGGTGAGTTCACCCGTGAATTTGCACCGCCCGTGCTGCGGCCGGCCCCCGCGCCCCCGGCCGCGCCAACTCCGCCTTCGAGCGAGCCCGGTGAATTCACGCGACAATTCGCTCCGCCGGTCCTGCGGCCGCCAGCGCCTCCCAAAGTTGAGCCGCCAGCGGCCAGGGAGCCTGGCGAATTCACGCGCCAGTTCGCTGCGACTCCTCCCGCGCCTCAGGCTCCGCCAAAGGCCGCGCCGGGTGAGTTTACGAAACAATTCGAGCTACCGCAGCGGCCCGCACCCGCGCCTCGCCCGGCGCCCACCTCGCGATCCGGAGAGCATCAGCTAACTGGGCAACAGCCTGGAGAGTTCACGCAGATGCTCGAAGCGCAGCGGCCGGCCCCTGCGTCTCCCCCGAATCAGTCTTCCGGCGAATTTGCGCGTTTTTTTGAATCTCCCCTGGCGCCTCCTCCTCCCGGATCGGCGCAACATATCGCGCCCATGCCGCCACCGCCCTCCGCTCCCAAGGGCGCCGGCGAGTTCACCCAGATTTTTGGACGGGATGCCATTCCCTCCGCGCCGCCTGCGCCCGCGCCCGCCGCGCCCGCTCCGGAGTCTTCAGGCAACGCGACGCAGGTGTTCAGCGTGCCGCGGCCCTCTCCCCCGCCGGTACCGGCAGCGCCCGCGCCGAATATCGCCCCGCAAGGACCGGGCGACTATACCAGGATGTTCGCGAAGCCCGTACCGCTGACTTTCGGCCAGGCTCCGGCGGCTCCTCACCTGCCGGAGCCAGCTCCGATTGCGCGAAACAGTTCCCGGAGGCCGATGCTCCTCTTAATTGGCGGGGCAGTCCTATTACTCATCGCGGCGGTCGTATATTATGTCATGCGCTCACATACATCGTGACGAAACTTCAGAATTTACAAAGGGTTTACTAAACTGGAGGGACGAAATTCGCCAGACGGCAGGTACCAGCATTTCGAGGATGACGACGGGACGGCTATAATAAGTGTTCGCGCATGCGATTCTCGGTTGACGCTCACGCCATCGGCTGTCACCTGACGGGGAATGAAGTTTACATCCGCAACCTGCTTCATGAGTTTGCGAAGCTGGACCGGGCTAGCGACTTCATCGCCTACGTCTCGAAGCCCGGCGCTCATCTGCAAGTACCAAAGAGCGTCCATACCCGCCACGTCTCGGAGAACCCCTTTCGCAGATTGGGTTTAGATCTGCCAATGAAGCTCCGGTTCGACAAGCCGGATCTGCTGCACGTGCAATATACCAGTCCGCTGGCCTGCTCCGTGCCGCTGGTGGTGAGCGTTCACGACGTCAGTTATCTGGAGCATCCGCAGTACTTCACGCGCTTCCGGTCGCGTCAATTGCGCTTCACCGTGAAGCGGACGGTGGAGGCGGCCGTGCGCATTCTGACGCCGAGCGAATTTTCGCGCCGCGCCATCCTCAGGCACTACAAACTGGATGAGCGAAAAGTGGTGGTGGTGCCCAACGCCGTTTCTTCGTCGTTTCGTCCGGTGGAGCGTGAATCCGCCGCCGCGCTGGTGGAGGAAAAATTCGGAATCAGCGGGCCGTTTGTGCTCACGGTCGGCGATTTACAGCCCAGAAAAAATCACCTTGGGTTGTTACATGCCTTCGAGGAGACGCTCCGTCAACATCCGCACCTTCCGCATCGTCTTGTATTTGTGGGCAAGGAAACCTGGTATTCGAAGGAACTGCACCGCGCGGTGCTGCGCAGTAACATCGCCGGGCGGGTCCATTTTACGGGTTTTGTCGAGGATCCCGATTTATTGCAGTTTTACGGCGCCTGCGACCTGTTCGTGTTCCCGTCGTATTACGAAGGCTTCGGCTTGCCGATTCTGGAAGCGATGGCTTGCGGCCGCGCAGTAGCCTGTTCGAGCGCGACGGCGATGCCGGAAGTGGCGGATGCCGCCGGGATTCTGTTCGATCCGTATTCGGTGCCGGAGATGGCTCGCGCCATCGGAGACGTTCTACTGGACGAAGAAATGCGCGTGCGCCTGGAACGGCTGGGAACCAATCGCGCCGCGTCGTTTACATGGGAGCGGGCGGCGCAGCGCACTTTGGACGTCTATTATGAAGTTGCGGGCGTCAGCAAGACTGTGCCTGCGTTGAAGGTTCGCGCATCGTCATCGCCGTAATAAACCACTCATGAAGTACATCGCCTTCTTGCTGTTGTGCGTTTTCCCGGTCTCGGCCGAATCCCTGCGGTATTCCATCAATTGGGCCAGCGGCCTGAGCCTCGGCGAAGCCACTCTGCGCGCCGATAAAGGCAAGGAAACCTGGGATTTCGAGGTCACGATGGATGCCAGCATCCCCGGTTTCGCGCTGCGCGACCGTTACCACTCCGGCGCCACACCGGATCTGTGTTCGCTCCAGCTGGAAAAAAGCTTCACGCACGGCAATCGCAAGGCGGACGAAAAAGTTACCTTCGACCAACAGAATCACACCGCATCGCGCGAGACGCAAAACGGCGGCGGCAAATCCGATGTGTCGATCTCCGCGTGCGCCAAGGATGCGCTGACGTTTATGCAGTTCGCGCGCAGCGAACTGGCTCAGGGAAGGCTCGCGCCGCAGCAAGCGGTGGTTTTCGGCGCGATTTATAACGTCCGGATCGAGTACACTGGCGCGCAGAGAATCAAGGTCGGGGATCAGGCAGCGGACGCGGATCGCATTTTGGCCACGATAAAAGGTCCCACCACGGACCTGACGGTCGAGATTTTTTTCGCTCGCGACGCCGCGCGGACTCCTCTGCTGGCCCGCATTCCTCTCGCGCTGGGCACGTTTACGGTGGAATTGATCCGGTGAACCTGGCTTTTTTTTCTCCCCTGCCGCCCGCCAAGAGCGGAATCGCCGACTATTCCGCGGTACTGCTGGATCATCTGAAGCGCTATGCCGAAGTAGAGGCATTTTCTTCGCGCCCTGCCTCGTTCGATCCTTCGCGCTACGACGCCATCGTCTATCAGCTGGGCAATAATCCGCATCACGCGTTTGTTTACGAGATGGCGATGGAGCACCCCGGCGTCATCGTATTGCATGAGGCGAATCTGCATCACCTGATCGCCGACCTGACCATTCGACGAGGCGATTGGGAAGGCTATCTTCGAGAAGTGGAAGCGAACGCCGGCGTGGAAGGGCGCCAGTTCGCCGAGCGCCACGTCAGGACGCTGGAGCGCGGGCCGGATTACGATATTCCGATGCTAAAGCCGGTGCTGGAGCGGTCGCGCGGAGCTATCGTGCATAGCGCGGCAGTGGAAAACGAACTGCGCGGGCTGGGCTATCTTGGTCCGGTCGCGAAAATTCCGCACGGAGCCTGGATCGCCGATGCGGATCGCATGACCTATCGCGAGAAACTGGGGTTGGACGAGAAGACGCCGCTGGTCGGCATCTTCGGTTTCCTGAAGCCGTATAAACGCATTGCCGAATCTCTGCGGGCATTTTCGCGGCTGATTCGCGTTGTGCCCGACGCGTGCATGATTCTGGTGGGCGAAGCGCATCCCGAACTGGCTCTCGATTCACTGATCGCGACGCTGAATCTTTCCGCGCACGTTCGTCATATCGGCTTTGCGCCGATGGAGGATTTCAACGGCTATCTGGGCGCCTGCGACATCGTTTTGAACTTGCGTTATCCGACTGTCGGCGAGAGCAGCGGAACGTTGCTCCGCGCCTTAGGCATGGGCAAAGCGGTGATCGTTTCCGATGTCGGATCGTTTCGCGAGTATCCCGACGAAGTGTGCCTGAAAACTCCGGTCGACGCAAGTGAAGAAGATCACCTGTTCGAGTATCTGAATCTGCTGATCTCGCGGCCAGAGTTGGCGCAATCCTTAGGCGCGCGCGCCCGCCAGTGGGTGGAGCGCGAGTGCAATTGGAATCTGGTCGCGGAGCGATACGCGCATTTTCTGGAAGGGAAGCCAATGCCGGAGCGGACGGTGGTCGAGCCCGTAGCAACGGTCACTGTTCCCATCGAATACGTGGCCGAATGGACTCCTTCGGACAACGGATCGCGCGGGTACCTCGCAACGCACCAGACCCGCCTTGAAAAAACGCTGGCGATCACGCCGCCCGGCTCGGAATCGGATCGGATCCTGGAAATGGGCGCGTATCTGCAAATCACGCCCGCTCTGAAATCGAAACTGGGCTATGGCGAGGTCCGCGGCTGCTACTACGGGCCCTCGGGTGAAACCAAGCAGCGCACGGTTACCAGCGAAAGTGGCGAGACATTCGCCTGCGAAATAGACCTTTTTGACGCAGAGTTAAATCCGTTCCCTTACCAGGACGAGTATTTCAAGACGGTTTTATGCTGCGAATTGCTGGAACATCTGCCTACCGATCCCATGCACATGATGTGCGAGATCAACCGTGTTCTGAAATCCGGCGGCTCCCTGGTGCTGACGACGCCGAATATCGCGTCGCTGCGGTCGATTGCCGCGGTGCTGCATGGTTTCCACCCGCAGTTGTTCAGCACTTATCTGCGACCCAGGGACGGCGAAACGGACGCCCGCCATCACCGCGAATACACGGCTGGGGAAATACGCCGGCTGCTGGAAACATCGGGCTTTGAAGTGACGCTGCTCGAAACCGGACCGTTTCGCGAGGAGCCCAAGCCGGAACTCCGATGGGTGGAACACCTGCTGGACCGCTATATACTTTCCAAAGAAAATCGCGGGGACGGGATTTACGTGGTCGGCCGAAAGACCGGTCCGGTGCGGGAGCGGTATCCTGCGTGGTTGTATACATAATGGCGCGTAGCAGCCAGATCGATAGTTTGTCCCCTCCTTTACAATCGGGGTTCCGTGCCAGATCTATGGAACCCCGACAGTCATGGAGGGGATATCACTAGTCTCATGAACTCGATTGACGTTCATTTCGACGATCGGGCGGCGCGGGTCTGGCAGGTGATCGATCCATCGACCGAGATGCTGCTCGACGAAGGCGAGTCGGGCGAGCCCGACGTGCGCGTCATTCTGCCTGAGGGCGACGGGGCGTATCGCGTGCAGATCGCCGCGGTGACGGATCGGGCGCGATTCACGTTGATTGACGCGCAGGTTTCCGAAGGCCGGCTCGTCGCGCAGGCGCCGCGCAAAACCTCGGCTGCGGCGCTCAGCCGGCAACGGTTTTTCCGCGCCGTTCCGAAAGCGTTCTTGTATCCAGTGCGCAGTGTGATGCGCAATCGCACGCTGATGGCGTCGATGGTGCGGCGCGACATTCTGGCGCGGTACCGGGGAAGTTTCGGAGGGTCGTTGTGGACCATCCTGAATCCCCTGTTATTGATGGCCACCTATTTTTTCGTATTCGGCGTGGTGCTGAAAACGAAGTTTGAAGGCGGGAGCTACATTCTCTATTTCCTGGCCGGAATCCTGCCGTGGCTGGCATTCTCGGAAGCCGTGGGGCGCTCGCCGTCGATCATGCTGGAGTATCGGAGCTTCGTGAAAAAGCTGGTGTTTCCACTGGAGACTCTGCCCATCAACCTGGTGATCGCGGGCGCGGTGACGGAGGCTATCGGCCTGTCGATTTTCACGCTCGGACTTCTGGTCGCGCAGCATTCGGTGCCCATGTCGGTGGTGTGGCTGCCGGTGCTGATTGTCCCGCAGCTTCTATTTACGTTGGGATTATGCTGGTTTTTGGCCGCGCTGGGCGTATTTTTGCGCGATTTGGGGCAGATCATCGGCTTCCTTCTGACGGCCTGGTTTTTTCTGACGCCGATCTGCTATCCGGAATCGCAGTTGCACGGAACGATCTTCAAGATCCTGTCCTACAATCCGATGTTCGTGCTGGTGCGGGGGTACAGGGCGGTTTTCTTAGAAAATCGCGCTCCGGACGCGGGACCGTTAATTGCACTATGGGTTGCGGCGGTCGTGCTAGCCGTTTTCGGACACGCGTTTTTTCATCGGATGCGAAGAAGTTTTGCGGATGTGATCTGAAGAAGAAGGAGCCAGAAGCCAGGAGCCAGGAGCCAGCATAAAACCCCTACTGGCTCCTGGCTTCCGGCTCCTGGCTTCTTCTTCAGTTCTCCTGCGGAATTGCGTAATAACCCTTACGGGCCTGGACTTTGTAATCTTTGTTTGAGGTTCTTATCTCGATTTTGTGATAGCTGCCGTCCTTCTGCGAATGAGGAGACGTGTAGCCGATGGAATACTGCGAGCGCATTTCGTCCTGCAATTCCTTGAAAATGTCGTCCAACGTGTTTTTGCGGTCGACCCGGAATACACGGCCGCCGGTTTCACTGGACATTTTGGACATGTCCGCGTTGCCCGTATTCCGGCCGATGGTGAACGTCCCGAAGCCTCCGCCGTGATAGCGCGGATCTTCATAATCGACGAAGTAAATGATGCTGTCGGCTTTCTGCGCCGCCTCCGTGGCTCTATCGCGCGGCGTGCGGCTGCCGGTGTCGTCGCCGTCGGTGATCACCACGATCACCTTGCGCCCCACTTCGCCCTTCAGCTTTTCACCTGCCGCGAGGTAAATGGCGTCGAACAAAATGGTGCCCGCCTGGTTCTGCGCGGTCGGCACGGGGCCGGGATGCAGCCCGCCCACGGGCACGCTGAGGCGCAGCTGGCGCAGGCCGTCCTGGAGCATCTTCGCCGAGTTGGTATTATCCTGCAACAACTCCGCTTCGGCGCCGAACTGCATCAGGAAGGCCATGTCCTTTTTGCGCAGCACCACCTTGAAGAACTCGTAGGCGGCGCGGCTCTCCGGCTCAATCAGGTTCTCCTGGCTCTTGCTGGTATCCACCAGCATGCCGATGGTCAACGGCAGATCGGTTTCCCGCGTGAAATACTTGATTTCCATTTCCTTGCCGTCCTCGAAAAGGTGGAAGTCGCCTTTTTCGAGATTTCCGACCAGGCCGTTCCCCTTGTTACGGACCGAGCAAAGAACGTTGACCAGGTCGACGTCGACCTTGATGGTGGTTTCCTGCGCGGCGAGGGCTAGAGACAATACGAGAAGTGGGAGCATCACTTTCATAATTACAATAGTAGATGCACGGGGCCTCGAACGTGTTCCCTGAAAGAAGCCAGAAGCCAGGAGCCAGAATGAAGAAAGCCATCAGCCACCTGAAAAAGTCCGATACTGTTCTGGCGGGGATTATTGAGCGGGCAGGGGCTTACAAGATCCGGTATTCGGAGCCGGGTTTTCAAACGCTGGTCCGCTCCATTGTTTCGCAGCAGTTGAACGGGAGAGCGGCGGACACGATTTTTGGGCGCCTACAGGCCGCGGCCAAGGCCGACCCGATGACGCCCGAATCGATCCTGAAACTGCGTCCGGCCAGGATGCGGTCGCTGGGGCTTTCGGGCCAGAAAATGACCTATATTCGCGAACTGGCGCGGATGACTCGCTCGGGCGAGGTGAATTTCGAGCAGTGCGCGGCGCTCGAAGACGGAGCGGTGGTCGAGCACTTAACGAGGGTGAAGGGCGTAGGCGTCTGGACGGTCCACATGTTCCTGATGTTCGCGCTGCGGCGTCACGACGTGCTGCCGACGGGCGATTTCGGTATCCGTATGGCCATGAAAAAAGCGTACGGCCTGGAAGAAATGCCCAAGCCGGCGGAGATGGAAAAGATCGCCGCTCGGTGGCGGCCGTACAGCTCGGTGGCGTGCTGGTATTTATGGAGAAGCCTGGAAAAGAAGAAGCCAGGAGCCAGGAGCCAGGAGCCAGAATAAGACCGGCGAGGAGCGATCTCTCGGCGCTATTCTGGCTCCTGGCTTCTGGCTCCTGGCTTCTTTCTTCGGACGAGGTAAATAGCCACGGCGACCAGCACCGCGATCGACACGTACAGCAGGTCCTGGTGGATCATCTCCGCGACTCGCTCCCAGTTTTCGCCTAAAAAATAGCCGAGGGTCAGGAACGTCGCGACCCACACCAGGCCGCCCGTCCAGGCGTAGGCGATGAAGTGCGTATACTTCAGCTTCGACGTTCCGGCGACAATCGCGGTGAAATGGCGCACACCGGCGATGTAATAACCGATGAACAGCGCCCAGTGGCCCACGCGGTCGAACCAGGCGTGGACTTTATCGAGACGCTGCTGAGTAATGTGCAGATATTTTCCGAAGCGGTGCACCACGCCGAGGCCCGCCGTGCGGCCGATGGCGTAGCTGAGGCTGATGCCGCACCAGCTTCCGGCCAGCGCCGCGAAGAACGCCCCGGCCGGATGCATGACACCCTTCGAGATCAGGTACCCGCAATAAACCAGAAGCGTTTCGTCCGGCACCGGCAGACCGACCACGCCCAGCATAAGGAGGACGAAAATCGCTCCGTAGCCGTATTGACCGATCCAGGCGAAGACATGGGACATCGACCTAAGATACCGCAGGGTCCGATGGGGGTAGCGGATACCCGCAACGGAGACTGCCAAAACCCACCTCAAAACCCTTGGCCCTGCTCAAGGACTGGGGCATACTACTCAAGCGATGAACACCTACCCCCGAATCTGCCAAGAAGTCGGACTGGACTGCGAAACCTGCACCGAAGGCGCGGCGCGGAATCTGGCCAAAGTCTGCAAAGGATTGAGGGGAAAGATGATCGGGCAGTTGTTTGTCCAGATTTATACCGATCCGGCGTGTTCGAGGATGCATGGGCACTTCGCGGAGGCGTATATCGAGGCGTCAAGTGACCATCCGCTGGCGATGGCGGCGGTGGCGTAAGCGGCTCAGATCTGGAATTTGCTTCTTAACGCGGATTTGTAATCTTCTGCAACCCACTCCGGAGGGTCCTTCTCGAACCCCAGAAGCGCTGAAGCGCCTTCCGCTACTCGAACCTTCAGTGCGCCGTCGTCGAGCATCGCCATGAGTTTCGGCAGCAGGCGCGGGTCCCGGCGCCTTCCTAAGCCGACGGCAGGTTCTTCGCGAACATCTACGTCCGGATCGTCGAGACATCGAAGTAGAGCTTCGCGGACCTCAGGTGAGTCGGTATCTCCGAGTACTCCGAGGCCAAAGACGGCCCAATCGCGAACTTCCCGGTCCGCATCCGAGGTGAGTTTCAGTAATCCGCTGACCGAATCTGGATCGTTCGGGAAGGAACCCAGGGCGCAGGCGACGGCAAAACGCACGTCCTCGTGGGCATGATCTCGATACCGCGGGATCCGAGGAATGGCTTCGGCATTATGAAGATGGCCGAGCGCGTGAATCGCGGAATCGATAACCGCGGCATCTCGCTCGGTTTCCAACATCTTAGTGATAAGCGAATACGACTCGTCACGGAACATCCACAGCGGCTCTGCCGCGGCGCCGGACGCCCGCCGGAGCTGACACAAAATGTCGGCTGCACGCGCTCTCTTGAGCGGATGGTCTGACAGGCACCACGCCGCAGCATGGTCGAAGATGTCGCGGCTGCCGTCTCTTCGCAGCGCGGAAACCGCTGCCAACGGGGCCTCATCATCATAGCCACCGGTGAGTGTCTGCTCAAAGAGCGCCTGAACCTCTGATGTGGTCATACCTGCGTCCCCCTCTAACCTCGAAAGGCACGAGCCAGGATGTGAATTAGCTCGTCGTGATCGGGCTTCGTCAAACTGCCCAATTGCCGGGCGATTCCGCTCTTTGGCCGCACAGTTAACTTGTGAACGCGCACGAACGAGGGTACATTCAATCCTGCGGCCCTCCACTCTTGAATGACAAGATCATATTCCGAAGCCCTCGCGCGAGAGGTTATGGGCGCAGCTATGAAATCGTCGTCTCCGGTGTCCAACAGCACCACCGCGGGACGTATTTTGCCGCCCGCGATCTGGTGAAACTCCATCCGCAGGAGGACCACGTCACCGAGTTGGAGTCTCATCCATCAACTGTTCGTAGACGGCGTCCTCGGGCGCGTAGGCAGCTTCGAATCCTTGCTGCCCCTGGAATCGCCATGCGGCGTCTTCGTCCGCCGGTGCGTTCCACTGAAGGACGATGTGGAGCGGTTCCCCCGGCGTCAGCTGTCCTGCCACTTCCGGTGGGATTTCAATCAGCCCATTCGGCCGGATGGTGCCCTCGAATTCGACGGACTTCATATGTTCATGATCGCACTTTCGCAATTCAACAGCACCGCGCCCGCGTCGATTTGGCTTGATATAACTCATCTGAAAACCTCCGCCACTCCTTGGCCGAATGCGCGGCGCCATGTGCGGCCAGGTGGCATTTGTATGCGCGCTGATCGGTCAATTCATCGATGATGCCGCGTAGCAGTTCTAAGAATTTCTTCATGCCAGCTCCGATTGGATGAACGGCGTTTCCGTCGACCGTGCGTCGCGGGTGCCCGCCAGGATTCCCGACCACACGCGGATGGAGTCGATCAGAATCACGGTGACCAACACGAGAAACACGCCGCACACGGCGGCGTCCAGGCGGGAGTTGAAAATCAGCGTCGCCGTGGCCGAGGTCTGCGGGTCGGCGGCCAGCTTGTCGGCTTGCGCTAAGAAACCCAGGTCGGGTAAAGGCGAGAAAATCTTCTGCCATCCGGCGGTGAACGTCACGGTCACCAGCCACGCCAGGGGGATCAACGTCACCCACAGATATTTCGCGCCGTGCATCTTAATCAGGATGGTGGTCGCGACACACAGCGCAATGGTCGCCAGCAGCTGGTTCGCGATGCCGAACAGGGGCCACAGCGAATTGATGCCTCCCAGCGGATCGCGCACGCCCTGGAACAGGAAGTATCCCCAGGCCGCCACCACGAGTCCGCTGGTGGCCAGCATGCCTGGGGTCGAACTGGTTTTCTTCATGGCGAACAGGTCCTGCAACATGAATCGCCCGACGCGCGTGCCGGCGTCGAGCACGGTCAATATAAACAGCACCTCGAACATGATCGCGAAGTGATACCAGAACGCGATCAGTCCCCGGCTGCCTCCCACGAACGAAAAAATGTGCGCCATGCCGAGCGCCAGCGAAGGCGCTCCTCCGGTGCGATAGAACAGCGTCTTTTCTCCCACGTCGGCGGCGAGCTGCTGCATTTCGGGCGCGGTGACGGGAAATCCCCAGCTGGTGATTTTCGCGACCGCCGCATCGGCCGTCGAGCCGACAATGCCCGCGGGCGAATTGACGGCGAAGAAAACTCCGGGTTGGAGCGACGCCGCGGCGATGAGCGCCATCAGCGCGACGAAACTTTCCAGCAGCATCGATCCATAGCCCACGGCACGCGCGTTGGTTTCCTTGGCCAGCAACTTGGGCGTGGTTCCAGAGGAGATCAGCGCGTGAAATCCGGAGATGGCTCCGCAGGCGATGGTGATGAAGCAGAACGGGAAAATCTTTCCGGCGAAGATGGGACCGGTTCCGTCGATAAAACGCGTCAGGGGAGGCAATTGTAGCGTGGGATGCACGGTCAACACTCCCAGGCCGAGCAGCAGCACCACGCCCAGCTTGACGAAGGTGCTCAAATAACCGCGCGGCGCGAGCAGCAGCCAGACTGGCAGGGCGCTGGCCATGAATCCGTAAATCACCAGCCCGGTCGCGATCGCGATGGCGGAAAAAGTGAACCAGGGCGCCCAGGTTGCCGATTCGGAGACTGCCTGGCCGCCGAAGATGCTGGCCATGATCAGCACGAAGCCGACGGCGGAGCATTCCAGCACCTTGCCGGGGCGCCAGTAGCGCAGATAAAGCCCCATGAAGATGGCGATGGGCATGGTCGCCACGATGGTGAACGTGCCCCACGGGCTGCTCTTCAGCGCGTTGACGATCACCAGCGCGACCACGGCCAGCAGGATCACCATGATCAGCAGCACGGTGATCAGCGCGGCGAAGCCTCCGGTCTTTCCTATTTCTTCGCGAGCCATCTGGCCCAGCGATTTTCCGTCGCGGCGCAGGGAGCAGAACAGCACAACGAAATCCTGCACCGCGCCCGCGACCACCGCGCCCACGATGATCCATAGCGCGCCTGGAAGATAGCCGAACTGGGCGGCCAGCGTCGGCCCCACCAGCGGCCCGGGCCCGGCGATGGCCGCGAAATGGTGGCCGAAGACGATCCATTTATTGGTCGGCTCATAATCGTGCCCGTCGCGCAGCCGCTCGGCGGGCGTGGCGCGCTGGTCGTCGAGCGCCATGACGCGAGCGGCGAGGAATCCTGCATAAAACCGATAACCGATTAAATAAGTGCAAACGGCCGCGATCACCAGCCACATGCTGTTCACGGGCTCGCCTCGGGACCGCGCAATGGTGGCCATGGCGAAGGCGGCGGCAACGGCAATCAGCGCCCACAGGAGACGCATCAGGATTCGGAGCATTCTACAAAGATTACAGAAGCGCGGGCTCTGGCGCTAGCGCATTAGTGCTGTGACCGCGTGAATAGTTTGCCTTGATCTGGACGGTGAGGCTCGTGGAGCCCCATGCGTCAGCTTGGGGCTATTGCGGTTCCCAGTGCAAGCCCCAAGCTGACGCATGGGGTTGAATTGCGCCTGCGATCGAGGAAATCAACCGCTTACCGAAGCCGCGACGCTGTTCCCAGCAGCGGACTAAGGTGTTTCCCCGAACTTTGCCTAAGATTGATTACCCTCGCTCTAAGCGCAAAACTTTAGGGAATTTGAGTGCGAGGGTTGATTGCCTGCATCCGATAATCTATTTAGGCTTTAAGAGGAGGCCGAAACTTGCTGCGTAGCATTATCATAAGCCCGGATGTGGACCTGGCCGAGCGCCTGGAAACGGCGCTGACCCTCACGGGCGAGGTCTCCGTCAACCGGATGCTCGACCGCTATCCTCCGGCGATCGACCTGGTGCGGACGCTGCGCGCGCACGCCCCCGACGTTCTGTTTTTGAATTTCGAAGCGCTGGAGAAAGCCCAGGAGACCATGGCGTATGTGGAGAAGCACGCCGAGGGCTTGCAGATCGTCGCCATCCACCGCACCTGCGATTCCCAGATTCTGCGCGAGACGATGCGCCTTGGCATCCGGGAATTTCTCGCCTTCCCGTTCGAACGCCCGCTGCTCATGGATTCCATCGACCACGTGAAAGCGCTGCTGGAGCGCAAGCCGCCGACGCACGGCGCTACGACCCAGGTGTTTTCCTTCCTTCCCTCGAAGGCCGGTGTCGGCGCCTCCACCCTGGCGCTGAATATCAGCGCCGCCATCTCGCGCCGTCCGAATACGCGGGTGCTGCTTTCCGACTTCGATCTCAACAGCGGAATGATGCGCTTTCTTCTAAACCTGCGCAACGAATACTCGGTTGTCGACGCGGTGGAACATTCGCTCCAAATCGACGAGAACCTGTGGCCGCAACTGGTGACCAGCATGGAACAGCTTGACGTCCTGCACGCCGGCCGCGTGAATCCGAATCTCCGCGTGGAAGGCACGCAAATTCGCAACCTCGTCGAATTTATGCGCCGCAATTACGACGCGCTGTGTTTCGATCTTTCCGGCAATCTGGAAAAATATTCGTTGGAGCTGATGCAGGAATCGAAACGAGTCCTGCTGGTGGTCACTCCGGAAATTCCGTCGCTGCACCTGGCTCGCGAAAAATTGCATTTCCTGCGGGGATACGATCTGGAAAGCCGCGTTCTGGTAGTGATGAACCGCGTCCATAAGAAGCTGCTGTTCACCAAGGTGCAAGTGGAGGAACTGCTCGGCGTTCCCGTGGTGCAGACGTTTCCCAACGACTATACCGGCATCAATAAGGCGATGACTGCCGGCAAGTGGATCGAGCCGGAAACGGAAATCGGCCAGATGTGCACGGAGTTCGCCAAAGCTCTGCTCGAAAAGAAGAGTGTCGCGAAAGAACCGAAAAAATTCCTCGAATTCATCAGCACTCCCAACCGGCTGATGGCGCCGACGCAGAAGTAGCGGCGCCCCTTAAACAACTACACTGGAAGTTTATGGATCAGGATCATCTGCGCACGCTGCTCGAACAGGTGCGCGTGGGCGCTGTGGACATCGAGGCGGCGCTGGAACGGCTGCGGCATCTCCCTTACGAGGATTTAGGATTCGCCAAGGTGGATCACCATCGCGCCTTGCGGCACGGCATGCCGGAGGTGGTTTTCGGCAAGGGCAAAACGCCGGAACAGGTGTCGGCCATCGTCAAAACGCTCCTCGCCACTTCGCAAAACGTTTTGGTCACGCGCACCGATCGGGAAGTCGTGGAGCGCCTGAGGGCCGAGCACAGCGAGGACCTGGAGTATTTTCCGGCTTCGGGCGCCGTGCGATTCTGGCGCGACCGGTCCGAGCGGGGCAAGGGAAAAATCGCGGTGGTCTGCGCCGGCACCAGCGACCTTCCGGTGGCCGAGGAGGCGCAGGTGACCGCGGAGGTGATGGGCAACCAGGTGGACGCCATCCACGACGTAGGCGTCGCCGGCATTCACCGGCTGATGCAGAATCGCGAGCGGCTGACCGAAGCTCGCGTGGTGATTGTCTGCGCGGGGATGGAGGGGGCCCTGCCGAGCGTCATCGGCGGCCTGGTCTCCGCGCCGGTGATCGCCGTACCCACCAGCATCGGCTACGGGGCCAGCTTCCACGGCCTGGCCGCCCTGCTGGGCATGCTGAACAGCTGTGCCAGCAACGTCACAGTAGTGAATATCGACAACGGTTTCGGGGCCGGATACGCGGCCAGCCTGATGAATCGCCTGTAATCTGAATCAAAAAACGCGGGTGATTCTCCTTGATGCCGGTCCTGTGGCTGAATGAGCCCCATGCGTCAGCTTGGGGTTATCTCCACGCCCGCCTTAGCCCCAAGCTCACGCATGGGGCTCAGCGAAGTCCCAAAGTTTGCCCATCGGTAGCCCGAGCCGCCATGCGTTTTCGATTGACGGAACCACAATTGCCTCGCCACGCGTCTAAACTAGAAGAATATGCTTTCTCGCTTCAGCGGAATTGTGCTTGGACTGGTGTGTTTGTCGGTTAACGGCTGGGGCCAGTATGTCATCTCGACGTTCGCAGGGAACAATACGGCGGGATACTCCGGCGATGGCGGCGCGCCCACCTCGGCGCAACTGAGTCTCCCCACCGGGATGGCCTACTCGAAGGGCAATCTGTACATCGTCGATTCGGCCAACAACGTTGTCCGCGTCATCACCAATGGAGTGATTTCCACCTTCGCCGGCACGGCCGGCGCGGCGGGGTTCTCCGGCGACACCGCAGCGGCCACTTCGGCGACGCTGAATAGTCCCACCGCCGTGGCGGTCGATTCGAGCGGCAACGTCTACATCGCCGACACCGGCAACAACGTGATTCGCCAGGTGAACACCAGCGGGATCATCAATACCTTCGCCGGCAATTTTTCGATGGGCGGGGGATATACAGGCGATGGAGGAGCGGCCACCAACGGCGAGCTCGAGGCGCCCACCGGCGTGGCGGTCGATTCCTCGAACAACGTCTACATGACGGATTCGGTGAATAACCTGGTCCGGAAAGTGACGGGTGGAGATTTTTCGACCATCATCGGGATCGGCAGCACCGGCCAGAGGCTGAATCATCCGAACGGATTGCTGGTCGATTCGAAGGGCGCCATCTATGTTTCCGACACCAGCCACCGCGTTCTAAAATACGCCAGCGGCGCGCTGACCACGTTTGCCGGCACAGGCAACCCCGGCTACGCGGGGGACAACGGTCCGGCCACGAAGGCCGACCTGAACAATCCAGTCGGCCTGGCGATCGATGCGGCAGGGAACGTCTATATCGCCGACGCCAATGAGTTCCGCATCCGCGTGGTCAATACGGCGGGCGTGATCACCACCATCGCCGGTTCCGGCCACGTAGGCTATGTGGGCGATGGCGGATCTGCCCTCACCGCGTATTTGAATTTTCCGAATGGCGTCACAGTCGACCCGTCGGGCAACGTTTATATCGCCGACACCGAAAATAACGTCATCCGGATGCTCAACATTTCCGCGCCCGCCATCGCGGCGAACGGCGTGGTCAGCTCGGCCAGTTTCCTGCCGAAACTCGCGCCCGGGGCTCTGGCCAGTATCGCCGGAACCAACCTGGCCACTTCCACTCCGCCCGGCGCCGCCACGCCTCTTCCTACCGTTCTTGCCGAAGCGTCGGTCACCGTGAACGGGATGGCCGCGCCGATTCTATACGCCTCGCCGACGCTGATCAATTTCCAGGTGCCTTGGGAAACCACGACCGGCAACGCCCAGGTTGTGGTTACCGTGGACGGCGTCGCCAGCAACACGATGACGGTGCCGGTAACGGCCACCGCGCCCGGGATTTTCTATTTCAGCTCCGGCGCGGCCATCGCCCAGAATCACGATTATTCGCTGAATACGTCCAGCAACCCGGAACACGCGGGCAGCTTCATCATCGCGTATCTCACCGGATCGGGCGCCGTGACGCCGGCGGTCACCGACGGCGCGGCCACGCCTTTGACAGGTCTGTATCAGATTCCATCCACCGTCGGGGTCAGCGTGACCATCGGCGGCCAGCCCGCTCCAGTGCTGTTCGCCGGACTGACACCTGGATTGATCGCGCTGCTCCAGCTCGATATCACGGTCCCGTCAGGCCTCGCCGCCGGCAGCTATCCGATGATCGTCACTATCGGCGGGCAGGTCAGCAACTCGGCGACCGTCAGCGTAGCGCCTTAAGCCGCGCCCGCTGTCTGATGCTTCAGTTCCTCCGCCGCGACGTAAAATCCAGCGACCGGCTTGGGTTCCGTCTCGCCCCAACGGCCCATCCGCCATTCCAGGCGCAGGTACCGGATGTGCGGTTCGCGCGACAAATCCACCAGCAGTAAATACGTTCCGCAATAGAATTTCTGGGGATACGCTGCGATCTGCCGCCATTGCTCTTTGTCCGCCGATCCCCAGACCGAGACATCGAGGCTTTCCTGTTCCAGGATTCGAGTAATACCCAGGGTAAGCAGAAGAGGCTTTCCGCTCGTGTTTCCCAAGGCTATGTCATCACTCGCGCCGTCTTCGCGAGCAACAATTTCCGGGACGAACAACTCTGGCATAACTACCTCCAGATTTAAACCCGGCGGCTTTTACGAGGTCGCCTAGATCTTGCGCAGTCTTCGCTGCGCATCTTTCAGGGTCTCATATTTCTTGCAAAAACAGAAGCGGACCATTTTATGGCCGTTTCTAGGGTCTTCGAAAAAGCTCGATCCGGGTACCGCCGCGACGCCGACGTTCTTGATCAAATGATGGACGAACTGGGTATCGTCCGGATACCCGAATTCCCTTATATCGGTCATGATGTAATACGCCCCGCGCGGACGGGAGCAGCGGAATCCCGCCCCTTCCAGCACCTCCAGCATGGTATCGCGCCGCGCCGCGTAATCGGCCGCCATGGACGTATAGTACTCGTCGGGAAGCCCTAGCGCGATCGCACCCGCCTGCTGCAACGGAGCCGCCGCGCCCACGGTGAGAAAATCGTGCACCTTGCGAATGGAGTGCGAAAGATCGGGACTGGCCAGCACCCATCCCACGCGCCATCCCGTTACCGCGTAGGTCTTGCTCATGCTGTTGATCAGAATGGTGCGGTCGCGCATGCCCGGAATCTGCATGATCGGGATATGTTCCGTCCCGTCGAACAGAATGTGCTCGTAAATCTCGTCGGTAATCGCCAGCGCGTCGAATTCCTGGCACAGCTCCGCGATCAGTTCCAGGCTCTTGCGGTCGAACACGCACCCGGTCGGATTGTTCGGCGTATTAATGATAATCGCCTTGGTGCGCGGTGAGAAGGCCCGACGTAATTCATCCGGATCGAACGTCCAATCCGGCGCATACAGCTGCACGAATTTCCGCGTCGCGCCGCAGAGCAGGGAATCGGGCCCGTAATTTTCGTAATACGGCTCGAAGATCACCAGTTCGTCGCCGGGATTGGTCACCGCCAAAAGCGACGCCATCATGCCCTCGGTCGAGCCGCAGCACACCGTGATTTCGCGTTCCGGATCGACGTCCAGCCCGTACGTCCGCCGGTATTTTGCCGCGATCGCGTCGCGAAGCGGCTTCGACCCCCACGTAATCGCGTATTGGTTGATGTCCGCGGTAATCGCCTCGCGCGCCGCGTTCTTTAAAATCTCCGGAGCCGGAAAATCGGGAAATCCCTGCGCCAGGTTGACGGCTTTGTGCTCCAGAGCCAGGCGAGTCATCTCGCGGATCACGCTTTCGTTCACGCGCTCGGTGCGGTCGCTGCGGAAGCGGGCGCGGGAGAGGGCTTCAGTGCTGGTGGCCATCTAAATATCTTACTAGGCCAATCCCCTGACTTACGCCAGGGGTTATAACCCCGTCCCGTCAGGGCGGGGATTTGGACCCGCGCTTCTGCTTCTCCACCAATGAAAATTGCAGCCTCTTCTCCACCCCGTCCACGCGGTCCAGCCGCACTCGCACCTTGTCTCCAATTGAGAATTGTCGATGCGTCCGCCTCCCGACAACCTTCCGCGTATTCTCGTGATACGTGAAATGGTCGCCCAGAAGGGTGTCCATCGGCACCAGCCCCTCGATGAACATCTCCGCCAGCTCGACGAAAAACCCGAACCGCTGCGTGGAGATAATCAGCGCATCGAACTCCTCGCCCACATGCGCGATCATGAACTTCACTTTTTTCCACTCGACCAGCTCGCGCTCCGCCTCCGCCGCGCGCCTCTCCGTGGTGGAGGACGAATTTGCAATCTCATGCAGATCGTCCTCGTACTCTTTCCCGTCCAGATGAGCCTTCAAGATCCGATGCACAATCAAATCCGGATATCTTCGGATGGGCGAAGAGAAATGCGTATAACTCTTTGCCGCCAGTGCGAAGTGACCCACGTTCTGGTCGCTATACCGAGCCTGTTTCAGGCTCCGCAGCATCAGGTAACTGAGGATGCGCTCCTCCGGCTTCCCTTCAATCTTCGCGACGAGCTTCTGATAATTTCGCGACGTCAGGTTCGCGTTATCCAGCGCGACCACTTCGCCGCGAAACTTCTTTACCGGAGCGCCTCCCCCCACCAGCGAATAACCGAACTGGGTCGCGACCTCCTCGAACTCCAGCACGCGCTTCGGATCGGGTCTTTCGTGAATACGGAAAATCATCCCGAGTCCCGCCTCTTCAATGTGCGAGGCGACGGCTTCATTCGCCGCCAGCATGAATTCCTCGATCAGCCGGTGCGCGTCATTCCGTGCGGCTCGCCTGATTCCGATCATCTCTCCGAACTCATCGAACTCCAGCAGAGGCTCCGGCAAATCGAAATCGATCGACCCCCTGCGCACTCTCTTCTTATTCAGAATGAGCGCCAGCTCCTGCATCAACTCGAACCGCGCAACCAGCGGCGCGTAGCGGGTCCGCAGCTCCGCATCGCCCTCCAGCACCCCGTGCACCGCCGTGTAGGTCATTCGCTCCGCGCTGCGTATGACGCCGCGCGTAAAATCCTGGGCGACAACATCGCCGCGCTTGTCGATTTCCAAAAGCGCGGATAGCACCAGCCGGTCCTCGTGCGGCCGCAGCGAGCATTGATCCGTCGACAACTCCAGAGGCAGCATCGGCACCGCACGATCCGGGAAATAAACGCTGGTCCCCCGCAGCGCCGCTTCCCGATCGATCGCCGAGCCCGGCGACACGTAATAACTGACATCGGCGATGTGTACCTGCAACGCGAAATTTCCGTTGGCGAGCTTCTCCACCCAAACCGCATCGTCGAAATCGCGCGCCGTTTCGCCGTCGATGGTCACGATGTCCAGGGTGCGAAAATCCCGCCTCTTCGCCGTCTCCGCCTCTGGAATCGAACCCGGAATCGCCCGCGCCTGGTCAAGAACGTCATCCGGAAACTCATGCGGAATATGGTGCGACCGGATCAAAATCTCGACGTCGATTCCGAAATCGTCGGGCTTCCCCAGAATCTCCGTGACGCGACCCATGGGCCTGTCGCCGTCGCCGAAATCGACGATCTCCACGTTGACGATCATCCCTTCGAGGTCGGCAACCGTCTTCACCTCCACCGCGCGCGCGCCCACCCGGTCGGCCGAAATCTTCTTTTTCGGAAACTCCATGCCTTTCGGAATCTCGATCCACTGCCGGATGCGGTCTTCATGGGGGACCACGAAATTGCCGCGGCTGCGCACACGAAATTCGCCAACCACCGAAGGATGCGCGCGTCGCACCACCTGCATGATCTCGCCGCTGATACGCCCCCGGTCGCCGCGTTTCAAACGGATCGCCACGCGATCCCCATGCATCGCCTTATACGCTTCTTCTTTGGTGATGTAAACGTCGCCTTCGACGCCGGGCACGGGTTTATCAGGAATCAGAAATGCGTAACCGTCGCGATGGACGTTCAGCCGTCCTTCGATCAGCTTGCTGGCTTTCCTTATTGCCACGTTTCATTATGATGGATGAAATGGAACTCAAGACAGTGCGCCTGGCAATTCCCGAGAACGGCAACATCATCGTCGGCCAAAGCCACTTCATCAAAACCGTCGAGGACATCTACGAAGCCATCGTCAACACGGTCCCGCAGATGAAATTCGGCATTGCCTTCAACGAAGCCTCCGGCGCCTGCCTGACCAGAGTCGACGGCAACGACGCGGATCTTCAGGCGAACGCCACCGCCAACGCGCAATCGATCGCCGCCGGCCACGCCTTCGTGATCTCCATGCGCGACGGTTACCCCGTCAACGTGTTGGGACGCATCCGCGAAATTCCGGAAATCTGTACGATTTTCTGCGCCACGGCAAATCCTCTGGAAGTGATCGTCGCGGAAACGGAGCAAGGCCGCGGAGTATTAGGAGTCATCGACGGCAACAGCCCGAAGGGCGTGGAAACCGACGCTGACAAGAAATGGCGCCACGACCTCTTAAGGACGATCGGCTACAAGCGCTGACCTTCTGGCTCCTGGCTACTGGCTACGAGGGCTACGACCGGAATTCAGCCCCATGCGTCAGCTTGGGGCTTGCGCTGGGAACCGCAATAGCCCCAAGCTGACGCATGGGGCTCCACTTCAGCCCTTCAGGCCTGCGATGACGCCGCGCATGTACGCGAAGCTCTTGATCATGTTCGGCAGCGGATCGGTATCGTCAATCTCGTATTCCAGATTGATGTATCCCTGATAATTCATCTTCTTCAACTGCCTGAACAACGCCGGGAACGGGATGATGCCATCGCCGCAGGGCCTCTGGCTGTCTTTGGCCTTGAAATCCGCCAGATCCTTCACGTGCATGTCCAGCAGCCGCGGACCAACCTCGGCGACGGTCGAAATCAGATCCACGCCTGTGCGAACGGTGTGTCCGATATCGACGCACAATCCGCAGCGCGGATCCATATTCTTTACGACCGCCATGACATCCTGCGGCCTCTGGAAATTCGGATCTTCCGGACCATGCGCGTGCACCGCGATCTTGATGTCGTATTCCCTGACGAATTTGTCGAGCTTCGGGAGAACCGCTTTATCCGGCATGCAAACGATGGTCGGCATCCCGCACGCCTTGGCGTATTCGAACTTCGCCCGAATGTCGGCTTCGTCGGGGGTGCGGAAATAAATCGTCCCGCCGCCGACGATCTTGAGGCCGGCCTTCTCCGTATCGGCAATCGCCTTCTTAATCTCCGCCGGAGTCGACGTCAACGGCAGATGCACATCTTTATAGTTGATGTACTTGGCCAGCTTCTGCGTTCCCTGAATCGCGATCTTGCGGCCGAACTCGCGGAAAGAATAGCTGGCCACGCCCAGCTTGAAATCGCCCGTATCGCCCACCGTCGCCTCAGGAGTCTCGGCGAACGCGTCCATCGCCGAGAGCGCGCTCGCCGCCAGCACGCCGCCGAACAGATTCCTTCTCGATGTCATCATGGTCATCACCTCTATCAATAAAGTCTAGTGCGGTTTGTAGTAAAGCACCAGCGCCGCTCCGGCCGGCACCATCGCCATTCCCACCCACAATAGGGGATTGATATCGCCCTTAGGCGGATTTAAATACATCGTGAACAGCGTGTTAATGATCGGAGCCCCACCGAAGACGATCGGCATCACGTACGTCGGAACGCCCCCGCTCTTGAACGCGTAGATAATGCAGATCGCGCCCAGCGCGCCCAGCGCGCCTCCGATCGTCGAGTTTACGATCCCGCTCTGATTCCACCCGCCCGAAATCTTCGACCCCAGCGCGCCCATCGGAACCAGCACGCCCAACAGGAAGTACGCCGCGCCCACGCACAGCAGCGCTTTCATCGGAGTGCCCAGTTGCACCTGCCCCTTGCCCAGAATCGGCCCATAAAATCCCCAGCAAAACGCCGCGCCAAGCGCGAAAAATACCCAAGTCATCGATTGTGTCCTCGCAGGATGTGGTGACTGCATAGAAAGGGGTATTCTAGCAGGACCGCAAAGCTGCCCGTCAGTGCCTTTCGGCTCGCTCTAAGCCCCCCGCTTCCGAATCTCGATATTCAGCCTTTTGATTTTCTGATTCAGCGTCGACAAAGGCACCCGCAAGGCCTCCGCCGCCGCTGTCTGGCTCCAGTCCGACGCTTCTAGTTGCTCGATGATTTTCCGCCGCTCGTAATCCGCGACAATCTCGAACAGACTCGCGTCGGCCGTCAGATGGCCGCTCTCGTCGCGGCGGATTCTCAGCCCCTTCGCTTCGAGAAGATGCTCGGGCAATACATCAACGGGTACCGAAGTCTGCGACGCCAGCACCACCGCCCGCTCGACGACGTTCTCCAGCTCCCGCACATTTCCCGGCCACAGGTGATCCATCAGAATCTGCATCGCCTCCGGCTCGAAGCTCAGCACGGACTTGCCGGTCGCGTCCAGATACTTCTCGTTCTCCTTGCAATACTTCGCGAAAAAGTGATCGACCAATGCCGGAATGTCTTCCTTCCGGTCGCGCAAAGGAGGCAGCGCCAGGTTGATCACATTCAGCCGGTAATACAGGTCCTCGCGAAATTTCCCGTCCTCGACGGCCTTCTTCAGCTCCGCATTGGTCGCCGCCACGATCCTGACATCCACGCGGATCGTTTCGGTCGACCCCAGCGGCATGAACTCCCGCTCCTGAATCACGCGCAACAACTTGGTCTGCGTCTCCAGCGAAATCGTGCCGATTTCGTCGAAGAAAATCGTCCCGTGATTGGCGATCTCGAAATATCCCTTGCGCGACGCCACCGCGCCGGTGAACGCGCCCTTCACATGCCCGAACAGGGCCGATTCCAGAAGATCCGGCGGCACCGACCCCGAATGCACCGGCACAAACGGATGCTCATGCCGCGCCGAATGCGCGTGAATCGCATTGGCGATCAGTTCCTTGCCCGTTCCCGTTTCGCCGGTGATCAAAATCGTCGCCCGGCTCGCGGCAACTTGCGCCACCAGGTCGAGGATCTTCATCATCCTCTCGCTCTTGCCGACGATGTTCGGGAAACTGTAGCGCTGCTTCAGCGCCCTCTTGAGCTCGGTGTTCTCGCGCTCCAGCCGGTGCTTCGAGATCATGCGCTCGATCTCGATCAGCAGTTTTTCGTTGTCCCACGGCTTGGCGAAATAATCGTTCGCGCCGCGCTTGAGAGCCTCCACCGCGACCTCAATCGACCCGTACGCCGTAATCATGAACAAAGGCGTCTCGCGATCGCGCAGCCGGATCTCTTCGAGCACCTCCATGCCGCTCTTATCCGGCATCATCAGGTCGACCAAGACCAAATCGTAAGTAGATGTTTCCAGCTTTTTCAGCCCTTCCGTAGCATTAAAGGCCAGGTCGACGCGATAATTTTCGCTGGAGAGCAGCGCTTCTAAGCTTTCGCGAATATCGGGCTCATCGTCGATCACCAGAACGCGCCCGCGGTAGGAAGTCTCGGGCGCGATCACGTCGGGGGGAAGAGGGCCCTCGGGAATCATTAACGAATCAACCTGTCAGTTTGCGCGACGGCCTGCTGCGGAACGCTCTGCGCCGAAACGGCCTGTGAGGAAACCACCTGCGTCATCGCCACGGCGGACGCCGCTTGTGCCACCGCCGGTTCGGTCCGTTTCAACACCACCGCGTCCATGCTCACCTGGGCGCCCACCAGGGGGAAGGATAGCTCGAAGCGCGTCCCCGCGCCGATCTCGCTCGAGACCTCGATGTTCCCTCCGTGCTCGCGCACGATTCCGTAGCTGACCGACAATCCCAGGCCGGTGCCCTTTTTCGCGCCCTTGGTCGTGAAAAATGGATCGAAGATTTTCTCCAGATTCTCCCGCGCGATCCCCGCGCCCGAATCCGCCACCGTCACCAGCACCCGTCCGTCGTGAGCCCAAGTCTTCAGCGCCAGCACGCCGCCTCTTTCCATGGCATCGCGCGCGTTCAGGAACAGGTTGAGGAAGACCTGTTGCAGCTTGCCCGGATTCCCCTTGATCCTCGGCAGCGTCTCGTCCAGAATGAGCGTCGCGGTCACACCGGACTTGGTCATCTGGTGCTCCATCAGCGCCAGCGTCTCCCGGACAACCTTATTCAGATCGACGCCGACAAACTCGGTCGGCGACGTGCGCGAAAAATTCAGCAGCGAATTCACGATCTCGCTCGCCCGGAACGTCTGCTTGGCGATTTTTTCGAGCAGCGGCGCCTTTTGCTCGTCGCCCGAAATCTGCTTCGCCAGCATCTGCGCGTAGGTCGAAATCACCGCCAGCGGCGTGTTCACTTCATGGGCGACACCCGCGGCCAGCAGGCCGATGGAGCTCAGCTTGTCGGCCTGCATCAGCCTCCGCTCCAGCTCCGCGCGGTCCGTCACGTCGTCGAAAATAATCAGCCGTCCGATCTGCGCCCCTTCGCGCGAAATCAGGGGAGCGATGGCGATATTCAGCGTCACGTCCTTGGGTTTTAGGACAAACTTATAGACATTCTCCACGCCATCCGCCAGCTTGTCGCACAACTCCAGGGGAAGCAGTTCGCTCAACTTCCTGCCCAGCGCTCTCTCCCTCGAAATTCCGGTCAGCTTTTCGATCTGCGAATTCCAGCTCTCCACCCGATCTTCCAGATCCGCCGCCAGAATGCCCACATTAATCGATTCGACGATGTTTTCGCTGAACTCCTTCAACTTCTCGTACTCTTCCACCTTGCGCGCCAGCGATTGATACAGCATCGAATTATCCACCGCGATGCCCACGTACCCGGACAAAGTGACTAACAACTCCACGTCCTCGCTCGACAGAAAATCGCCCGTCTCCGTCCGGCTCACGCCCAGGTACGCAATGGTCCGGCCGCGTGCCGAACACGGCAAGTAGTAGGTCAGCTCCAGCTCCGCAATCGACCGCCTGGCCGAAACCGGCATCTCGTGCGAAACCACGTCCAGCAGATTTCGCGTCCGTTCAAAAAATAAATACGGCTTGGCCGGACTCGCGCTCAAAAAGCTCATGTCCAGCCCGTACGGCACATTCTCCGTCTGTCTCCCCCGGCGGTTGCTGGCCAGTTCCAGGCGGAACCGCGACTCGCCTTCATCCCACACGAAAAACGCTACGTGACGGATTCCCAGCGTGCGGATCAGCCGGTCGGCCACGCTCTCCAGCATCTCGCCCAGATTCGTGGGCGACCCCAGCTCGCGCGCAAACTCGATCAGCGTGCGCCGGTAGTCATAACGGTCTTTATAAAAGTAATACCGGTCGAGCTGCTCCTGTATCCAGTTCCGGATCGGCTGAAACACGAACGCGGCAATCAAAATGAGCGCCACCATCGCCGTCCCGCTCAGCTCGCCCGCGCGACTCACCGTGAAAATCAACCCGTAGAAAATCGAGAGCACCGCCAGCGTCGCCAGCGTGTACACATACCCTTCCTGGAAAATCACATCGACGTCCATCAGCCGGTAGCGCAGAATCGCATACGCCCAGGTCAGCGGAATCAACGGCAGGGAGAGCACCGCCAGGTTCATCGCATGATTCGGAGGCACGCCCATCAGGTACGGCACCGCGTAGATCAGCGAAAACGGCAGCATCCCGATCACCGCGCCGTTCCTCAGCCAGGTCAACTGCCTGCGCACCACCGGATCGTCCGCCTTGCGCAGCTGGAACGCCAGCACGCCCCCTCCGGCCAGATACATCGAGCACAGGAACGTCAGCCAGGTCCGGTCCAGCATCCAGCGCATCTCGAGCAATGGCGCCGCCGTCCGCACGTATCCGAACATCACACCCAAATGAAACGCCAGCAGCGCCATCCCCGGCAAATAGAGCAGCACGGCCGCGAACCGCCGCTTGATCCACGCCTGCGGTTCTGGAAACACGAAGCAGAAATGCAGGAACAAGGTCGGCGCGACATACCCCGCGATCACATTGCCCAGATAAATGATCTTGTCGAAATTATTCAGCTTCCCCGAATAGTGGAACGCCGACATAATAAACGACGCCAGGCACAACAGGAAAAAATGCAGCGCCCGCGGCGCGTTCCCCCGGCGAAAATAAACAAACAGCCCGATGGCCAGGTACACCACCGCCACCGCGTACTGATAGAAAATGGTGGAGTCGCGCTCGACTTGCCCGATAATGACTTTGGCAGTAAAGTTTCGCCCGCCGCGTTGAATTTCGTAGTCGGCTGTCCGCCACGGACCCAGGCGCGCCAGCACCTCGGTCGCCTTCAGGGCATTATCCATCCGGACGCCCTCAATTGAGAGCAGAACGTCCCCTGTCCGCAGCCCCGCCTTCAGCGCAGGACTTCCAGGGGTGACATATGCCGCTACCACCCGATCCATATCGCCTTGCGTTTGGTCAACCCAGGCCACGCCATCGTCGGGAAGCGCAAAGCGGCTCTGCTGCTGGAAATTGATCGCAGCGGCCACCACGGCCGCCACCGTCACAATCACCAGCAACGCACTAACGAGCTGTTGCCTGAATTCCCTCATACCGTCGCAGACACGAAGCCAGAGGATTTTCCAGCACGTGAATGACCACCCTTTTAGCGAAGCTTGTGATTGATATTACAGCACTTCCAAGCCCAGAGCAAGCCCCCATTATGTAATTTAGGAGATACTAATATACGGTTGTGTATCGAAACTACCCCACCGTTTCCCCTGCCGCTCTATTTTCCGCCCTCTCCGCTCCGTGTCACTGAACCGCCATGCGTGACAGGCTGCGGAAATAATGGCTCAGGATGATCGCTCCCTGCGGTCGCGGCTCGGTAAGCGATTGATTTCACGCAACGCCGATTCTGAGCCGCGACCGCAGGGAGCGATCTGTACGACTTTTTCCGCAGCCATGCGTGAGCATGCGGACGGTGATATCCCCTCCATGACAGTCGGGGTTCCGTTGGAAATGTGACCAGGCGGCGCTTCGCCGCTCTTCGTTACAATAGAAATAGGTGTCCACGACAACCCTCCCCAGCCCCACTCTCGACACCGGCGCGACCGCTTTCCGCGTCCTGGCCGCCATCTCCTTCTGTCATCTCCTCAACGACATGATGCAGTCCGTCGTCCCCGCCGTCTATCCGATCCTCAAGGCTTCTTACCGCCTCGACTTCAGCCAGATCGGTCTCATTACCGCTTCCCTCCAAATCACCGCCAGCCTTCTCCAGCCGCTGGTCGGCCTTTATACCGACGCTCACCCGAAGCCTTATTCCCTGGCCATCGGCATGGGATTCACCCTCACCGGTCTGATTCTCCTCGCCTCCGCACCCAGCTACCTCGCGATCCTCATCGCCGTCGCCCTGGTCGGCGTCGGGTCGGCCGTTTTTCACCCCGAATCCTCGCGCATCGCCCGTTTGGCCTCCGGCGGCCAGCACGGGTTGGCGCAATCCCTGTTTCAGGTCGGAGGCAACGCCGGCTCGGCCACTGGACCGCTGCTCGCCGCCTTCATCGTGCTTCCGAAAGGACAGGGCACCATCGCCTGGTTCTCCATCGCCGCGCTGATCGCTATCCTGATCCTCACGCAGGTCGGCAGCTGGTATAAGACCCATCACCCGCCGACGGCAAAACGCGCGGCCCCCACGCGCCACTCGACGCTATCGCCCCGAAAAGTCGCGATATCGATGAGCATCCTCATCGCGCTCATTTTTTCGAAATATATTTATCTCGCCAGCTTCACCGCCTATTACATTTTTTATCTGATCGATAAATTCCACGTCTCGGTCCAGAACGCGCAGGTCCACCTGTTCCTGTTCCTGGGCGCAGCGGCCGTAGGGACCTTCGCCGGAGGCCCCATCGGCGACCGCATCGGCCGCAAATACGTGATCTGGTGTTCCATCCTCGGCGTCCTGCCCTTCACGCTCCTGCTGCCCCACGCGAACCTGCTGTGGACCTCGGTTCTGACCGTCATCATCGGCCTGGTCATCGCCTCGGCCTTTTCGGCGATTCTGGTCTACGCCCAGGAACTGGTCCCCGGCCGCGTCGGCGCCATCTCCGGGGTTTTTTTCGGACTGGCCTTCGGCGTCGCCGGCATTGGAGCCGCCATGCTGGGCCGCATCGCCGACGCCACCAGCATCACCTTCGTCTACCAGCTTTGCGCGTACCTGCCAGCCATCGGCCTGCTGACGGCGTTCCTTCCGAATCTTGAGTCCCCGCGCAAACAGAAATCTTAAGCTCCTTCTTCTTTGCGACAGCCGAACTTTGTGTTTTCTACTGGCTCCTGGCTCCTTCTTCTTCAGTGCGTCATCGAATAGACGATATAATTCACGCCAATGCGAATCCCCAGTGCGGAAAATTTCTCCAGATAGTTCGGATCGTCCGCCCACTCCCACGAATCTCCAATGTCGGAGTTGAAACTCGCCGCGACCATGACCCGGCCCCTGTCGTCATAAACGCCGTACCACCGCGCCGGACACCCTTCGCACTTCCACGTCACTCCGGTCTGAATGTACCGGGCTCCCGGCACCTGATACCGGTCGTCCAGATCGTAAATGGTGTGAAAAATCGAGTCGCGATTGTCCAGTTCCACAATCGGCCTGTCCGGAAACACGCGATGCATCCACTCCTCGAACACCGCCTGATCCTGCGGACCCCAATAATCGTCGGTCATGAAAAAACCGCCGTGCAGCAGATAATCGCGAAGTTTCTCCGCCTGAGCGTCCGTCAGCCGTCCACGCCCCGGCTGCACCGCATAAATGAAGGGAAAGTTGTAGACGTCGTCGCCGTCGTCCAGATTCACCGGCTGTTCGACGGATCGGATGTGAATCCGCGTAAGCCTTCTCACGGCTTCGGAAAAATGACGGTCGGCGCGAGGATAATCCTGCGTCCACATCGTCCCTCCGTGCGTCCAGTCGCCTCCGCGATACCCTCGAAATCCTCCTCCGCGCACGCCGGGCGCGGGAGGATACATCAGCCGGGTAAAAACAAATTCGGTTTTTTCGTTCCAGTCCTTGGGCAATGGAAAATCGTCATACTCCACGCCCGGATACTGTCGAAAAGGTTTTTGAAACGCAAACAGCACTCCGCAGGCGATTAGCCCACTCGCGACTCGCGATGCCCGCATCCCTCTTTGTATCGTATGAGAAAAAAACATTTCACGCCAAGCCGCAAAGTCGCCAAGAAGACAATAAAATCTTTGCGCCTTTGCGCCTTGGCGTGAAATGTCTTTTCAGATCCTCCGCGTGATCAACCAAATCGCCACGCCTGCGATCGCGATTCCCAGCACCGGACCCTTCAGATGATCGGGCATCGCGGAGCCCAACAGCAGAACTCCCGCCACCGCCGCCGTCGCCTTCAACGCCCCCGCCGCGACAATTTCCTGCTTCTCCCAGAACGCCGGCCCCTGCGCCTGCTGCGGCCGATCGGCCATCGGCGGGAACAGCATCCGCAACGCGAGAAGAAGCATCATGCTCATGCCGGACCCGACCGCCAGCAGCATCGCCGGCAACAGCGGATGGATCACATGCACCAGAAATACGCAGGCAAACGCCAGCGCCACGGCGAGTATCGGCCTCAGCACGGACTTTTTTCGCGGATTCGCGTACGCATCGGCAGTCACCAGCACCAGCAGCGCGATCGCACCGGGAATCGCTAATCGAAGGAGCCCTTCCCGGGTCGAAGTCATGGACGGAGCGACGCCCCACGCCACCGATAGGTACGAGACGTAGCAGCAAAACGCCTCCATCAGCAGTACCACCGAATCTGTCGTCCGCCGGATGCGGCTGACGATCACGAACGGAACCGTGCGCAGGGCATCGTAAATGAAGAGCTGGGCGCCTTCATTTCTCTCCCGCATGTCGCCGAGCACTTCCTCGCGGCACGCGGGCGGGATGAAGATCCCGACCATCTTTTCAATCACAATTCAAACCGGCACGATTTCAGCCAGCCCCGCACGCGTCCGACTTCCTGCCAGACCCGCCTTGCGGTGGCGACCGATTCCTGTAATGCCCGCTCGCCCAGTGCCTCGAGCCGGTAAAAACGCTTCGAGCGCCCTCCTCGCTCCGGTGTCGGGTCCGCCAGCCAGGAGGTCAAGTAGCCCTTGTCCTCCAGCCGGTCGAGCGTGACGTAGACGGCTCCGAGCGAAACGCTCTTCGGCTTCGCTAAATCGGCGACCTTCGAATGAATGGACACGCCGTAAGCCTCGTCCCGGAGCGACAAAATCGCCGTCAGCACCAATTGTTCGAACTGTCCGATCGCCATTTGATATACATTGTAAGGAATATTGAGGAGCGCGTCAAGCATCCCCTCCCTGACGGTCGGGGTTCAGTTGGGGGCAACATTGGCGCCAGGGCGCACGCCTGTTAACCGAACCCCGACCGTAAGGGAGGGGATGAGAATTTCCGGAGCCGCTCGGTACTCACACCACGTGACTTACCTGATCACCTGGTGTTGCTACGGTTCACGGGTGCCTGGCGAGGATGGCGTGGTATCGCGCCGTAATAATCGTGTCGGATCGCGCGTCGCGCTTCCGAGCGAACCCGTTGCCCACGCAGCTCGATCGGCAATGATAAACGGCGCTTACCTGCTCGATTCCGAGCGCCGGGCGGTGGGGCTCCGAGCCATCGTCGAGGTGTGCCGGCACCGCGGGTGGATCTTGCTGGCAGCGCACGTCAGAACGGCGCACCTCCACGTCGTCGTGAATGCGGAAATTGGTCCCGAGCGAATCTTGAACGCGCTCAAGAGTTATTCGAGCCGTGCTTTGAATCTCGATAGCCTTGTGGATCGCCAGTGGGCCCGCCACGGTAGCACACGGTATCTTTGGACATCCGATCAGATCAACAACGCGGTTCGCTATGTGATATCAAAGCAAGGAGAGCCTATGGCGATTTACGCGGGTTGATCCGGACTATTTCGCGGACTGGATTTTTACCAGCTTGTCGTGATGCTGTTCCGGCACTTCCTGGCGAATGGTCTGTTTGCCGCGCCAGAAATCGAAGTACGAAACGTAATGCACGCAGCTTACCGTGCAGTACGGCGCGCAGGATTTTTCGGTGAGATACTCGCGGCGGATGTCTTCTACCGTGTATTTTTCGAGCGGCACGCCCGGGTACCCGCGCTGCTGCGAGCAGTAATGCACCAGCCCGTCCTCGCAGATGTACATATAGCGCGAGCCGGCCCGGCATCGCCAGTTGTTCGGCTTGCCCTGTGCGATGGCGTCCTGGAAAAAATTGAGCCGCGCGAAGTGGCGATTCTCCATCGCCTTCATCTCGTGATAAACGGCGCGCTCCTGCTCGCCCAGGGGACGCAACTGGCCGTCGCCATCGTGGATGATGCCCACCGTCGCCGAAAATCCCAGCTCGATGGCGCGTTTTCCCACCACCAGCGCGTCGTGAGGATCGTGAATGCCTCCGCCCACCACCGAGTTGATGTTGACGTGAAATTCGGCGTGCTCGGCCAGCATCTGGAGCTTCTTGTCGAGGACTTTGAGGCTCTTTTTCGATACGTCGTCCGGTTTCACGTTGTCGATGGAGATCTGCATGTGGTCCAGGCCGGCCTGGTTCAGGCGCTTGATACGGTCCGGCATCAGCAAATAACCGTTGGTGATCATGCCGGCAATGACGCCTCTGCGGCGCATGGCGGCGATGATATCGTCGAGATCGGGATGCAGCATCGGCTCCCCGCCCGAAAGGGTAAGAATGCTGGTCCCGAGGTCGGCCAGGCGATTGATCCGCTGGATCATGACGTCGGTCGGCACGGGCGGCGAAAAATCGTCGTATTCGTTGCAATATGTGCAGGATAGGTTACAGCGGCGGATCGGGATGATGTGGGCCATGATGGGATGGTCCGTTCCCAGCGCTCCGCGCACAATGGTCCTCAACTCCCGCATCCGTCGGGTAAAAGCCTTAGCGGTGCGGCGCAGTCTAAAAGACGTGTCTGGCATTCCCTGTTTCTCTCATTAAAACACACCGTTGCTAATCCCCGCGTATCCCCATGAGAGTATTTCCCCTATCCACGCACTTACATCTCGTGGTTACCAATGGAATAGTATTACTTGCCACCATACTAATGCAAGAGCCGGTGCAGGACAATCCGGCAATTCTGCAAATCCGCGTGCTGGAGGGGGAGGGGGTCGCCTACCCCCTTGGCGGCCGCGCCACCCGGGGCGTCACGGTGCAGGTTACCGACGAAACGGGCAGGCCGATAGAGAACGCTTCGGTCAGTTTCCGGTTGCCGGAAGAGGGGCCAAGTGGGGCGTTTTCGAATGGCTCCCGCCTGGAAATCGTTACTACGAAGGCGGATGGAAAAGCGTCGGCCTGGGGGATGCAATGGAACCGGACGGAAGGTTCGTTTGAAATCCGCATCACGGCGGTAAAAGGGCAGGCGCGGGCGGGGACGGTCTGCGCGGTTTACCTCTCCAAGGCGACGGCCGATACCTCGTCGCCGGTCAAGCTGGCGAGGAGTCACAAATGGATGTGGATCACGCTGGCTGTGGCCGGAGGAGCGGGAATCGCGGTCGCGGTGGGAGCGGTGGCGGGAAAATCGTCGACGCCGCCTGGTCCGAGTGTGACGCCGACCACCATCGGCACGCCGACGATTGTGATAGGTCACCCATGAAAATCCTGATTGCATTTGCGATTTGCGTATCTGCGTGGGCCCAGGTCGAGCGCCCGCGGATCGGGAAAATGCTCGATGCCAACGGAGGGGTGCGAACCGTTTACGGGATCGCCTCGAGCGTCACGCTGGGCGAAGCGGAGACCACGGGCGTGCTGTCGTCGGGATGTTCGAACACGTTTTGTCTGGCGAAGACGGATGCGGGTATTGTGTCGGCCTCGGGAATCGCGTCGGCGCCCGCGGGTCCGGCTCTGTTCGCGTTTGACGGCGGGAATGCGTGGGTCTGGTTTCCGGAGTCGCGGCAGTTGGCGCAGTGGAGTAACGGCGCGCAGAATCCCCTCCATTACTGTCGGGGTTCCATTGGAACGCCGCCGCCATGGAGCCCCGACAGCGATGGAGGGGATGAAGTGCTGTCCGTTGGGGTCAACTCCGGCTCCGTGCAATTCGCCGTGCGGCGTTTGACTGGCGTTTGGATCGTCAACCAGGACGGTAGCGTGGCCGGCGCCCTTCCGCGCGCCGCGGGTGCAGTGATGCTGATTCCGGGCGGCGCTGTGTATGCGACGCGCACAGGGATCGCGATTCACAATCTGGAAATACCCCTGGACGGAGTGACGGCGTTTTCATGGATGTCGGGGAGTTATCTCGAAGTTCGCGCGGGTGGCGTGAATTACGCGCTGCGCATCGATTTGGGGCGCGAGACGCTGTTCCAACTCCCCGGGGGTGGTCAATGAAGGCGTGGCTGCTATGCGCGCTGCTGCCCCTTGCCGCCGATGCGCAACTGGTGATTCACGCGGTGACCGGAAACACGGAGACGGTGGTCGGATCGACGTATCCCCCCTCCGGGCAGATGTGGCAGGTGGCGCTCAATACAACTTCCAGCGTGCAATTCCGGATCTACAACACATCGACGACGCCGGTTGCCGTCACCGTGGTTTTGAGCGGCGTGGGATTCACCTTCACGTCGCCTCTGCTTCCCTACACGCTTCCTCCCAATTCGACCGTCACGCAGGCGTTGAACGTCACCGTCTCCTTCACGCCCACCATGGTAGCCAGCTTCAACGCCAACCTGCAAATCAACGGACTTTCGGTAATCCTGCTCGGCTCCGGCGTCACGGCCCCGACGTTGACCTCCGCTTCCGGCTGCTCGAGCACCGTTCCCTTCAACTTCGGCACCGTCCCGACAGGCGGATCCACCACGTGCACGTTTTCGTTGCAGAATCTGAATCCGCAGCCGGTCACGGTGGCGAGCGTGGTCGTGAACGGGCTGGGATTCACGGGGCCTTATGGAATCACCGCGCCATTGACGCTGCAGCCGCAGGAGGCGGTTTCGTTCGCCGTCAATTTCACGCCGCCGGGCGCGCTGTCGTATTCGGGCACCATCGCGGTCGGCACGCAATCCTACGCCGTCAGCGGTACGGGGCAAACCGCGCTGCTGCCGGCGCCTGCGCTGCAATTCAATGCCGCATCGTACGCGAGCGGCCAGCAAGGCGTGTTGACCATGACGATTCCGGGAGGCTCGCCCATAGCCGCGACGGGTTTCGTGAACCTGGCGTTCGCGCCTTCGACGGCCGTGGTGAAGGACGATTCGGAGATCGCATTCCTGGCCAACGGGGCGCGGTCGATCCCATTCAGCGTAGGCCCGGGCGCGACCACGGCACTGTTGAGCGGCCAGAACTCGGCGGCATTTCAAACCGGGACGACCGAAGGAGCGATGACCTTCACCATCACCACCGCGACCTCGCTGACCGGGACCTCGCCCGTGAAGGTGTTCACCATTGGAGGGACGCCCGTGATCGTCGATTCGACCAGTGCGTCGAAGGAGAGGGCGGGATTTTTGGACATCGTTATAACGGGGGCGGACAACACCTATTCGGCTGGCATGATGTCGTTTTCATTTTTCGACGCCAGCGGCAACGCGATCGCGAGCCCGATCAGCAGCGATTTTACGTCGACGTTCAAGAGCTATTACGGTGGCGCTTCGGCGGGCAGCGCGTTTGAGGTGACGGTGTCGTTTCCGGTCGTCGGCAGCGTGGCGAACATCGGAAGCGTGAAAGTAGCGCTGACCAACGCGGCGGGAGTCGCGAACACGGGGAGCCTGACATTCCAGTAACGTTTAATAGTGCTTCCCGTCGCGCTGACCATCGCCGGATCGGACCCCAGCGGAGGTGCGGGATTGCAGGCCGACCTCAAAACGTTCCATCGTTTCGGCGTGTATGGCGAAGCGGTGGTGACGCTGGTCACGGTGCAGAACACCGTGGCGCTGGAACGCGTCGAAACATTGGCGGCGGATCTTGTTTTGGCGCAAATGCGCGCGGTTTTGGCCGATATTCCCCCGGGCGCGGCAAAAACGGGCGCGCTGGGAGATGCGAATGTGATCGAGGCGGTGGCGGCGCACGATTTTGCATTTCCGCTGGTGGTGGATCCGGTCGGCATTGCCAAGCTCGGCGCAAGGCTGGGCGATCTTTCCGCGCTTCGAAAATTAATCGCGCGAGCGTATTTGCTGACGCCGAATCTGGACGAGGCTTCGGAACTGGCTGGATTCACGGTCGACGATCGCGATTCGATGCTACGGGCGGCGGAACTGCTGATCGCGATGGGCGCGCGGAATGTGCTGGTCAAGGGCGGGCACCTCAAGGGCGACGCGCTCGACTTGCTGTATCTGGAAGGCGGCGAAGTGCGGGAGTTTTTGGCGCCGCGCATCGAGACGCGGCACACCCATGGGACAGGCTGCACCTACTCGGCGGCGATTACCGCGGAACTGGCCAAGGGCACGAGCCTGGTGGGCGCGGTGTCGTTGGCGAAGACGTTCGTGACTGAGGCGATTCGCAGTAATCCGGGACTGGGAAAGGGGTCGGGTCCGCTGAATCATTTCGCGTGAAGCATCTGTCCGCATGCTCACGCATGGCGGTTCGTTGCTAGTGCGGTGCCCACACGGAACCGCCATGCGTCACAGGCTGCGGAAAAAGTCGGCCACTTTTTCGTTTTTCCCGTTCACCAACAAGATCAGGCCTCGAATGGCCTCTTTTCGCGGGGGTCCTGGGGCGTTTCGCCCGCGCCGGAGCGCGCCGGGGCGACCCTCATGCCGCTCCGCCTAACAGCGTTCGCATGCGCACCAGGTTGTACGCCGCCACGCCCATCGTGAACATCCATCCGACCCGAGCCCGCCCGCGATGCCGTACTTTGCGCAGCAGCGCGACGCTCTTTATCCAGCCGAAAATCTCTTCGATCCGTTTGCGCTTCCTCTGGCTCACCTGGAACCCGCCGTGCCGGGTGGTGCGGGCGTCGACGTGGCTCGGGCGCCTGGTGTGCGGACTCACATGCGGCGTCACGCCCATCGCGCGAACGCCCGTCACGAAATCGCGTTCGTCGAAACCTTTGTCCCCGCCCACGGTCTTGCGGCCCCTGCCGCGCACCGCGCGCAACAGGTCCAGCGCCGTCTCGCGCTCGGCTTTCGGATTGGCCACCGTCACGCGCACACCCACCGCCAGGCCATTGCGATTCTCGCTCAGCACGTGGCCCATGTGCACCAGCTGGAACGCCGCGCCCCTGCTTTTACGGTACTTCCGTGCATCCGGATCGGTCGTCGAGGCGTGCGTGTCGTTCAGCAACGTCTCGCCGCGGCTGCCCGTGCCGGTCTTCGGCGGGTCCGGCTTTTTCTGAAAACTTTTATCGCTCGCCCACGCTTCCAGCAACGTTCCGTCGACGCTGAAATGCTCGTCGGAGAGCAAGTGCTTGCCGTTCGCCTGTTCGATCACCGCCTGGAAAAACTGCTGCGCAATGTCCCCTTCCAGCAACCGGTCGCGATTCTTGGTGAACACCGTCACGTCCCACACCTGATCGTCCATGTTGAGACCCACGAACCAGCGGAACAGCAGGTTGTACTGCATCTGTTCCATCAGCATTCGCTCGCTGCGCACGCTGTACAGCATCTGCAACAGCAGCGCCCGCAGCAGTTTTTCCGGCGCAATCGACGGCCGCCCGCCTTCCGCGTACATCTTCTCCAGCGCCTGGTCGATGCGATCCAGCGCCTGGTTCACCATCGCCAGAATCGGCCGCAGCGGATGGTCCCCGGGAACCCGCTGCTCGGGCATCAAATAACTAAACATCGCCGCTTGCTGTGTGTCGTCTCCGCGCATGTAGTCAAGGCGATGGACGCGATAAAAAAATTACCAGGCCGGCGACTTTTTCCGCACCCTGGTGAGCATGCGGGTAGACGCGTGAGAATCCCGGCGCCGACCGCACACTAAATTACCGGTGACCCTCCAAATGATCGACCATGCCGTGCTGTGGATGCTGGTACCCCTCGCGTTCGCGATCCTGCTTAGCGGGCTGGACGACCTGGTGATCGACGCGGCATGGGCCTTTTCCTGGCTGCGCGGGATCATCAAGCCCGAGGCGCGCCTGTTTCCTCCGGGCCCCAGGCAATTGGAGGCGGCTCCGCAGCGCACTATCGCGATTCTGGTGCCTCTATGGAAGGAACATGAAGTCATCGCGCGGATGCTGGAACACAATCTGGCGTCCATTCGCTACTCCGGCTATCATTTTTTCGTCGGCGCGTATCCCAATGACGATTTGACCGAGGACGCGGTGCGCCCGGTCGCGGACCGTTTTCCGAACGTCCACCTGGCGTTGTGTCCGCATGATGGGCCAACGTCGAAAGCGGACTGCCTGAACTGGATTTATCAGCGCCTGCTATTGCACGAGGAACAGTCGGGCGAGCATTTTGACATTATCGTGACCCATGACGCCGAGGACTTGATCCATCCCGAGGAACTGGGCTGGATCAACTATTACGCGGCGCGGTTCGACTTTATTCAGACGCCCGTGCTGGCCCTGCACACGCCGTTCTTCGCGCTGACGCATGGCGTGTATTGCGACGAATTCGCCGAGTATCACACGCGCGACATGGCAGTGCGCCCGCTGCTGGGAGGGTTTGTCCCGAGCTCCGGCGTGGGCACCGGCTACCGGCGCGATGCGCTGGATAAACTGGCGCGGTCGGCAGCGAATAAAATTTTCGAGCCCGAGGCGTTGACCGAGGACTACGAGAACGGTCTGCGATTATTTCGCCTCGGTTGTTCGCAGACATTTGTCCCGCTGGTGCATCCGTACGGATCGAAGGAATTCGTGGCGACGCGCGAATTTTTTCCGCAACAATGGACCTCCGCGATGCGGCAGCGAACGCGGTGGGTGATGGGAATCGCGCTCCAAACCTGGGAACGTCACGGCTGGAGGGGAAAGCCCGGCGAAGTGTACTGGCTGTGGCGGGACCGCAAAGGATTGCTGGCGAATCCCCTCAGCCTGCTGGCGAATTTGATTTTCGTTTATGGGCTGGCGACGGGGATCTGGCATCGCGTGACGCATCTTTCCATTGAGTTGTGCTGGGTGACGTTCTCCATCCAGTGCGTGCGCCTGGCGGTGAGAATGGCGTGCGTGGCGCGGGTGTACGGAGTGCTTTTTGCCCTCGGCGTTCCCGTGCGCGCGGTCTACGCGAACGCATTGAACGCCGCCGCGACATTCAACGCCGTCACACGCTACGCCGTTGCGCGGGTGCGAAAACGTCCTCTGAAATGGCTGAAGACCGACCACGCGTATCCGAATCGCGCGGTGCTGCTGGCGCATAAGCGAAAGTTGGGGGAAATCCTGGTGGGCTCAGGCGCGCTAGCAGCGCGCACGTTAAAGAACGCGCTGGAGACCCAGCCCAAAGGAGTTCTGCTGGGCGAGCACCTGGTGCGCGGCGGACATCTCAGCGAGGAAGCGTTGTACCAGGCACTGAGCTTCCAGCAGGGGCTGCCGATCGGACGCGTCGCAGCCGAAAAAGTTCACCCGCACGTGGCGCGGGCGCTGCCTGAACACGTGATTCGCGAATGGGGCGTGCTCCCGTTCCGCGTGGCCGAAGGAGGCCTGTTCGTGGCCAGCGCGAGGCTGCCGACGCCCGAGATGAGTGCGTCGCTCAAATCCTTTACGGCGCTCGAAATCCGGCTTCATCTGGTCACGCCCACGGAATTTGAGAACCTGACAAGCGCGCTGTTGTAACTTGGTAAGAGCATGGATAAATTGCTCGCCGCGGCGCTGGAAGCGCGTCAATATGCGCATGCGCCGTATTCTCATTTCAAGGTCGGCGCGGCGCTGGAAGATTCCGAAGGCCGCATTCACACCGGCTGCAACGTCGAAAATTCGACTTACGGACTGACCATTTGCGCGGAGCGCGTGGCCGTTTTCAAAGCGATAAGCGAAGGCGCGCGCGAATTCCGGCGCATCGCGGTGGCGGCCGATACCGAAAAACTGACTCCTCCTTGCGGGGCGTGCCGGCAGATCCTGTGGGAGTTCTGCGGCGACATCGAAGTGACGCTGGTAAATCCGCGCGGCCTAAGTGAGACGCTGCGCATGAAAGATCTCTTCCCGAGGGCGTTCGATGCGTCTTATTTATAGTCTTTTTTTTGTCTCCATGGGGGCGCAGGCGGCAGCCGTGGACTCGATCTGGACGGCGCGCTATGTGGTGACGATGGACGCGCAGCGCCGCTTGATCGAAAATGGCGCGATCGCCGTGACCGGCGACCACATTGTCGCGGTCGGCACGCGCGCCGAGATCGACCGGGATTATCAGCCGAAGGTGCGCGTCGACAGGCCGGACGCGATTCTGGCGCCGGGGCTGATCAACACGCACACGCACGCCGCGATGTCGTTATTCCGGGGCGTCGCCGACGATTTGAAGCTCCAGGACTGGCTGGAGAAATTTATCTTCCCGGCCGAAGCTCGCAACGTCGACCGGGAATTCGTGCGCTGGGGCACGAAGCTTGCCGCAATCGAGATGGCTCTTTCCGGCACCACGACGTACACCGACATGTACTATTTCGAAGAGACCGTCGCCGAGGCGACGAAAGAGGTCGGTTTGCGCGCGGTGTTGGGGCAGACTGTGATCGGTTTTCCCGCGCCGGATTACAAAACTCCGAGCGAGACGCTGGCGGGCACGGAGAAATTTTTCAAAACCTACGCCAACGATCCGCTGATTGTGCCGGCCGTCGCGCCGCATGCGATTTATACGGTTCCGGACGAGGTGTTGAAGTCGTGCCGGCTGCTGGCGAATCGATACAAGAAGCCGCTGGTGATTCACCTTTCGGAAACGAAGCACGAAAACGAAGAGGCGCTGGCGAAGCGCGGGAAAACGCCCACGGCGGCGCTCGAATCGCTGGACGTTTTGGACGGCTGGACGGTGGCCGCGCACGGCATCTGGCTGGACGATGCGGATATGAAAATACTGAAGGCTCGCAACACGGGTTTGGCGCATTGCCCTTCGAGCAATATGAAGCTGGCGAGCGGTGTCGCGCAGGTGGGGAAAATTTTGTCGATGGGCATCGCGATGGGGCTGGGAACCGACGGCGTGGCGGGGTCGAATAACGACCATGACATGATGGAAGAGATGGATCTCGCGGCGAAGCTGCAAAAAGTGGCGACCTTCGATCCGCAGGCCCTGCCCGCCGAGACTGCATTCGCGATGGCCACCATCACTGGCGCGCGGGCGCTGCGGCTCGACGCGATGATCGGATCGATTGAGGCAGGGAAGCGCGCGGACGTGATCATGATTCGCCTGGATCAGCCGCACGCGGTGCCGATTTATAACGTCTATTCGCAGTTGGTGTACGCCCTGAAAGCGTCCGACGTGGCCGACGTGATGGTGAACGGGCGCGTGATCGTGCTGGATAAAAAAATCATGACCATCGATCCAGCGCCGGTGATGGCGAAGGCGGCGGAGTATCAGGAGAGGGTCAAAAAGTCGCTGGCGAAGTAGAAACACAAAACCATTAATGGCCGCTGATGAACGCCGATGAACGCAGATGGAAAACAAAGACGAGAGATGCGTTATCTGCGTTCATCCGTGTTCATCAGCGGCCATATTATTCTTTGACTCTTCCCCAGCCGCCCCCGCCTGGGCTTTCTATTCGCAGAACCTCGCCTGCATGGATATCGAAACGGGTTTTCGCCTTTAACTCGATGGCCCGGCCCCCGCGCAGTAACGTGTTTTTTCCCGGCTTGCCCGGCGAGCCGCCGTTCAGACCGTACGGGCCGCGTTCGCGGCGATCGGAGAGGATCGTTACTTCGGCGTCGGCTAGAAATCGGAACTCGCGGACGATAGCGTCGCCGCCACGATGTTTGCCTGCGCCTCCGGATCCTTTGCGAATGCGGTAGCTTTCGATACGCAGCGGATACTGATGCTCAAAGGCCTCTATAGGCGTGTTCCAACTGTTGGTCATGTGCGTATGCGTCGCGCTATATCCATCGCCGCGCGGCGACGCGCCCATGCCTCCGGCAATGGTCTCGTAGTAGGCAAACGGCGCGCCGTTCGCCTCGCCGCCGAAGCTCAGGTTGTTCATAGTGCCGGAACTGGCGGCGGGAATGCGGTCGGGCGCGGCCTTGGCCATTGCGCCGAGCACGGTATCGGTGATGCGCTGCGACGTTTCGACATTGCCCGCGGCCATCGCGGAGGGAGCGCGCGCGGCGACCACCGTTCCTTCGGGCGCGATCACGCGAATCGGGCGCAGGATGCCGGCCGTGTAGGGAATTTCTTCTTCGACCAGGCAGCGGAACACGTACATCGTCGCGGCCAGGGCGACGGCGTAGTTGGCGTTCACGGGACCGGCGGCCTGCGGATCGGAGCCGGTGAAATCGACAGTCGCAGCATCCGCATCGATAGTGATGGCGACGCGAATCCATACCGGACGCGGCGTGATCCCGTCGCTATCCAGGCAGTCTTCGAATTTATAAACGCCGGGGCGGAGCTTCGCGATGGCCGCGCGCATCATGCGCTCGCTGTAATCCTGAAGCGCGCGCATGTTCTTTGCTACGCGCGGAGCGCCATATTTGGCCACCAATTCATGCAGACGCACTTCGCCGCGTTTGATGGACATGAGCTGCGCGCGCAGATCGCCTTCGCGTTCCTCCGGTGTGCGGACGTTCGCGAGAATCATGCGCAAGAGGTCGCCGTCGATGACGCCTTTGCGCTGGATCAGAATCGGAGGCAGGCGGATGCCTTCCTGATAGATCTCGCGGGCCAGAGGCATGGAGCCGGGGCTCATGCCGCCGACGTCGGCGTGATGAGCGCGGTTGGCGAGATAAAACGCGGGCTTCTTAAAATGTTTTATAAAGACGGGAGCGACGGCGGTGATGTCCGGAAGATGCGTGCCGCCGCGAAACGGATCGTTGACCAGCGCGACATCGCCGGGGCCGAGATCGAACGCGTTCATCACCGCGCGGACCGACAGCGGCATCGCACCGAGATGGACCGGCATGTGATCGCCCATGGCGACGGTCTCGCCCTGCGCATCGTAGACGGCGCAGGAATAATCGCGGCGCTCCTTGATGTTGGCGGAATACGAGGTCTTGCGCAGGACCACGCCCATCTCCTCGGCGATCGACACCATCAGGTGACGAAACAGCTCCAGCTCAATGGCATTCATTTGCAGTCTCCGATGTGGATGAGGAAATGCGCGAAGGTTGCTTTCTTTCCGGCGATAACGTGTTCGATGAGATATGTTTTGGAGCCCGGCGGCGCGGTCACGGCCCACGCAGCGTCGTTCATGGGTTTCAGGTGCAGGGCCTTGGCGCTGGTCTGCCGCAGCTCCCAGTTTTCGCCGCCGGTTTTGGTGATGTGCAGCTCCTGATGCACGGCTTTGCCCACCGAATCGTCGAAGATGAGTTCGCCGATCGTGGGCGACTCGAAACGAAACTGCGCGATGGAGCCGAAGCGTGTTTCCCCGAACAGAGGCCGCTCGCGCCAGGTTTTTCCGCCGTCGGTGGTGATCAGGAAAAAGGGGTCCTTGGGGAGAGGCTCCAGACGCTGCCCGCTCAGCCAGCCGCGGTCGCCGATGACTTGAAACTGCTCGAACGCCGTGGAGCGCAGACGCGTAATCGCTTCGCTCCAACTGGCGCCGCCGTCTTCGGTGGTGAGAACAACGCCGTAGAGCGTCGTCGTCGCGGTGTGGATATCGCCCGCGACCACGATGCGGGAGCCGAAGGCATCCACCGCGGACACTTCGAAAAACACCGGGCAGGGCTGCTCCTCCGAACAGGAGAGGCCGAAGGAGTCGAAGTCCTCCTGCGGGCAGGTGTAGTCGACGTGCACGGGGGTCTGCGCAAAAAGCGGAATCAGGCAGAGTGGCAGAAGGCAGGGCTTCACTTTGAATCGGCCCTCTGGGCCTCCAATTTCTCACTGTACAATAGAATCAAATGCCCGGGCCGCCCATTCCCGCGTCGTTTGAAAGTCTCCGGCATCGTCCGTTCTCATTTTATCCGCCCATCGTGAACGTGGAACACAACGAGTGGGTTCTGCGCCGCGCCGACTGGACCGATTTCCGGGTGATCAACACCAAAACAAAATCCGAACTTTGCGTGCCGCGGCGTTTTGTGGGCGAGGGCGCGCTGGTGGAAGAACCGGTCATGATCGTCGGGCTGGTGAAAGAGCTGGAATACCGCGAAGGTGAGGTCCTGCCGCATGTGCGCCGCGTCATCGAGATGCCGCGCGCGGTAAATGCCGTCGTGGCGTCCAGGGCGATCGGACCGCCGCGCATCGCGCCCGTCGTGGGAATCCGCATCGAGGCCGAGCCGCGATCTCGCGTGTGGCGATTGCTGGTGGCAGCGGTGGCGGCAGCGGTTTTGCTGTGCGTCGCGGTGGTGATTTTTGTTCAATCCGTGGTCATTCCCTATAAGCACGCGGTTTCGAAGAAACGGTGAAGAAACATCTTGGGATTCTTGCGGGCGCGTTCAATCCCGTGACGCGCGCGCACCTCGCATTGGCCGAAGCAGCGCGTGGAGTGGTCGGCGAGGTGGTTTGGGTAGTGCCGCGCGTTTATCCTCACAAGCATTTTCACGGCGCGGCACTGGAAGACCGGATTGAGATGCTGAAGCTGGCGGGTGGTCATGATCGCGTCGAGATCACCGCGGGCGGGCTGTTCATCGATATCGCTCGCGAACTGCGGCGGCCCGGCACCGACATTTCGTTTATCTGCGGCAGGGACGCCGCGGAGCGGATTATCCATTGGGACTACGGCGAGGCGGGTGCAATCGAAAAGATGCTGGAGGAATTTTCGCTGCTCGTCGCGGAGCGCGGAGGAACCTACGAGGCCCCCGCCCAGCTGCGGCATCGTGTGCATCGGCTCGCGCTCGAAGAAGATCTTAGCGATGTATCGTCAAGCGAAGTGCGGAGGCGAATTGCGGCGGGCGAGCGTTGGGAGCACCTGGTGCCGGCGCCGATTGTCGAGCATGTGCAACGAATTTATGCGGCCTGAGTGGCGACGTCGCGCTCGCCCTGCTCTACATTCACTTTGAGCAGCACCAGCAATCCGGCGACGAAGAAGAACAGCAGCGAAAGAATCGCCACCCGGAAACTTTTCGTGAATTGCAGCGCCAGGCCGAACATGATGGGGCAGATCCAAGAAGTCCCTTTGTCGGTGATTTCGTAGACGCCGTAATACGCAGCTTCGCGGCCCTTGGGCACCAGTTGAGCGAACAGCGAACGGCTGAGCGCCTGGCTGCCGCCGAGCACCAGCGCGACCACCCCCGCCATGAGGAAAAACTGGAGCGACGTCGTGACATAGAAAATGTCGAGCACCACGCCGATCCAGATCAGCAGGCTAATCACCACCGCTCGTTTGGCGCTGGTTTTCGACGCCACCCAGTTAAATCCCAGCGATCCGAAAAAAGCGACGAACTGCACCATCAGAATGGTCAGCGTCATTTGCGCCTGCGGAATTTTCAGTTCATCCGCGCCGAACTGCGAGGCTAGCGCGATCACCGTCTGAATGGCGTCGTTAAAAAGCAGAAACGCGATGAGGAAGAGGGCGGCCTGCGGGTAGTGCGAGAGCGATTTGAGCGAGTGCGCCAGTTGCTCCACCGTAGTCGCCAGCGCGCTTTTTCCGCGAGGCACACTGTGCGCCGGCCCGCGATTGTGCAGCGTCAGCAGCGTGGGGATGGTGAAAATCGCCCACCACGCTCCGGCTGAGGAGAGGCTGATGCGCACGGCCATTCCTTCGGTGATGCCGATTTTTCCCGCGCCCAGGAACAAAGCCAGGTTCAACGCGAGCAGCACGCCTCCGCCGATGTAGCCGATGGCGTAGCCTTTCGACGATACGGTGTCCCGATCGGCGGGCGCCGCGATTTCCGGGAGGAACGAATTGTAGATCACCTCCGCCGCGCCAAACGCCACGTTGGCGATCAGGAACAAAACTCCGCCCATTATATAATCCGAGCCTTGCAGGAAAAACATCGCGACGGTGGCCAGCGCGCCGAGGTACGCGGTCGCGCCGAGAACCTCTTTTTTGCGCCGCCCGTAATCGGCGATGGCGCCCACCATGGGCAGAAAGAGAACTTGTAAAACCACCGACAGGCTGACCGCGTAGCTCCAAAAACTGCGCGCGTAAACGGGAATGCCGAAGGGATGCACGTAACCCGCGGCATCCGCGCCATTGGTGGCGAGCGCGGTGAGATAGGGCCCCAGGAACAACGTGATGACGGTGGTGTAGAACGCCGAATTGGCGAAGTCGTACATGCACCAGCCGAACTGCTCGCGCTTGCTGTACTCCATCATTTCTTGACCATTTCCACCGCCAGCGCCTGCAACTTCACGTAATCTTTCTTGCCGTTGCCGAGCAGGGGCACCTTGTCGAGATGAATCACGCGCCGGGGCAGCGCGAGATCGGGCAGTCCGTTTTCATGCGCCGCGGCCGCCAGCCGTTCGCGCTTCAGATCCGGATCGTCGGTGAACAGCAGGATCGATTCTCCGCGCGATTCCTCCTTCACCGCGGCCGATGCGTGCATCCGTTTGGGTGATGCGGCCACGGCGATGCGCTCCACCACTTCGAGCGACACCATTTCTCCGGCGACCTTCGCGAAACGCTTCAAACGCCCTTGAATGGTGATGTGCCGGCGCGCGTCCATGGTAACGATGTCGCCGGTGTCGTACCAGCCCTCGCCGAATTGCGATTTCGGCGGCTGCAATACGCCCGGCGCGCCGGCTAGAAAATATCCCATCATCACGTTCGGCCCACGCACGTGCAGTTCGCCGCCCGTCTCGATTCCTTCCACTGGCGCGAGCTTGCATTCGATGCCAGGCATCGGCTCGCCTACCGATCCGGGTTCCGAGGACAGGGGCGTATTGACGGAGATGATCGGCGAGCACTCGGTCGCGCCGTAGCCTTCCAGAATCCTGATGCCAAACTTTTCGGAATAAGTGCGGCGGACGTCTTCGCTCAGTTTTTCTGCGCCGGAAACGACGTACCGGGCTTTATAAAAATCGTACGGATGGGCGAATTTCGCGTAATTTCCCAAGAATGTGCTGGTCGCGAACAGCACCGTGCAGTCGCGATCGTAGGCGATCTCGGGGATCACACGATAGTGCAGGGGCGACGGATATAAAAAGATGCGCGAGCCGCTGGTCAATGGCAGCACCAGCCCGGCAACCAGCCCGAAGGAGTGAAACAGCGGCAGCGCGTTCAAAAACTTGTCCTGGAACGATATTTCGATCACCGCCCGCGCCTGGGCGCAGTTCGCCAGAATCGACGAGTGGCTTAGCGCGACGCCTTTCGGCTTGCCTTCCGATCCCGATGTGAACAGCACCACGGCCATATCCTGCGGCCTCGCGCGCTTCATTGCAGCCCTGGGAAATCGCAGCGCGAACAACACCAGCCACAACTTGTCGAAAAGCCCGAAGTGTTTTCGAACGTCTTCCAGATACAGAACTCGCGCCGTGGCGAAATTTTCCATCATCGCGGTGAGCTTGGCCTTTTCGATGAACGCGCGCGACGCGAAGATCGTCTTGATTTCGGCGATGCGGCAGGCGTTCTCCAAGCCTTCGCGGCCGGATGTGTAATTCAGCATCGCGGGGATGCGGCGCATGGACATCATGCCGATGATCATCGCGGCGGTGGGCGTCGCGGTGGGCATCAGAACGCCGACGCGTTCTCCTTCCGCCGTCCATTTCGCGGTCAGGCGGCCCAGCGCAAGCGTCATCTTCAAAAGGTCGCCCAGCGTTTCTTCTTTTCCGCGAATGTCCTCGATCATGGGGCGGTGTTTGCCAAATTGCTTCACGGACGCGAGCAGCACGTCGGGGATAGTCGTCTCCTCGCGCGAATCGAACTCGGCGATCTGCATGATGCGCCGCAGTTCCTCGCTGGCCATGCGGCGGCGGTCGCGGGCGCGTGGAGCGTTGGGCATGGGCAGTGGCAGCGGCGCGTGCATGGTCAGCGTGATCTTCGGGAACCAGAGCCGCGGAAAGCCGGCGGGCATGCGCGAAAAGTGGGAATTCTTCGGGCCTTCGATGTGCAGCGGCAATACCTGCGCGCCGGATTTCGCGGCGGCGAACGCCGGCCCGTCGTAAATTTTCATGCGGCTGCCGGTGATGGTGATGCGGCCTTCGGGAAAAATCACCACCGGCGCGCCGGATTCCAGCAGCGCGATGACCGTCTTCATCGCCAGAGGGCTGGTGGAATCGATCACCAGGTAATCGATGAAGGAAAGCAGAATTTTGAAATGCCATTTGGCAGCGATCTGGGAATGCACCAGGTAGGTGGGCGCGAACGGAAGGAATGCGCCGATCAGCAATCCGTCGATGAACGACTGATGATTGGCGACGATCAGCGTGCGGCCGGCAGGCTTGGCATAGCCGCGCAACTCGGCGCGAAACAACAGACGGAGCAGGAGGCGGATAATAACGCGGGCAACAGGAATCATATTTTGAGGAGCGCCGGATTATTGTATCCCACGCGGTTGCGCGTATGGAACCCCGACAGCGATGGAGGGGATCGCCGTCGTCACATCTTCTCCAGTTGATCGAGTAGCTGGACCATGCGCGGCGCGGCGTCGCGCTTTCCGCCGAAGCGGAACTCGACGTAGGCGGACGTCAGGTCGTCCACCAGCGGCGATAGTTCGTTGGCGGGCAGCACGCGCGCGAATTCGGAAGGCGTCAGCCACGGTGGTTTTTGGATCCCCCGCCGTTCCAGCGCCCGCAGCATTCGTTGATAGAGCAGCGTAGCGTCGGAGGCTTGTCCTTCGCCGCGCTTCATCCGGCGCAGGCGCAGCGCTCCGCGCCATCTACGGGTGGCGGCCGGCGCCACAAGCACGGCGACAATGGCGGCGAACATCACCATGGCCGCCGTCGGCGCGTACCCGGAGCTTGACCGCGCCGCGCCCGCCAGCCATTGGCCCGCGGCGTCCAACCAGTGCAGTTTCACGCCGCGCCCGGATTGCTGCACCTTGGACGCGAGCACGATCTGCCGGTCCAAATTGTAACTCAGAATCCAGTCCTGCCAGAACTGGTCGGCGGCGTCGAAGAACAGTGCCGCTCGCGTCATGAACGCGCTTTCGGTCGCGCCGGGATCGGGCGGCGTCGGATCGTAGGTGGTCCACCCGCGGCTGGGAATCCACGCCTCCACCCAGCTGTGGGCGTCGGAGGCGCGCACCACCTGCCATCCGGTGAGCGGATTAAAAACGCCGCTCGAAAATCCGGTCACCACGCGCGACGGAATGCCCACGGTGCGCAGCATCACCGCCATGGCCGAGGCGAAATACTCGCAGTGGCCCTTCCTTCGATCGAACAAAAAATTCGCCAGCGGATCCTGCACGGTTGCCGGCAGCAGTTGCAGTGTGTAGCCGTAATTGCGGCGCAGGTATTTTTCGATGGCGCGGGCCTTTGCATCCTCAGTCGCCGCGCCCTCGATGGTTTCGCGCGCCAGGCGCGGAATGCGAACGTCGAGGTTGTCGGGCAGCAGCAACAGGTCGTCGCGCTCAAACGGAGGAAGAGGATCGGGGGGCGTGCGCGGCGTGGACAATTCGTCTTCCACCACGCTGGCGGCCACGTATTTCAGACCGCTGGCGCCGCCGTCGGTCACGCGCAGCGCTCCTCCGCGCGTGCGGCGCAGCAGCGGAGTATTGACGCTGATCGATTGCACGGAGCCGGCGAAAAACAGTGTATCGGGCGCGATCTCGCTCATCTGCACGCGATACACCAACCGCTCGGCGCGCCGCAGGTGGCGTTTATTATCCAACACCACCTGATGTGTGTCGGGCGGCACGTGGATGATCTCCTCGCCTCCCGACGGATTGAACCAGCGCTTCCCGTCGAACTGGGTGAGCGCCGCGCCGCGCCAGCGGACATCCAGCATTCCTTCGCCGATTTCCTTGTGAATATGCATCACCGGCGCGCTGCTCTGCTTAATCTCTCCGATTTTTCCCAGCGTCACTTCGCTCGAGAAACCGGGCAAGTGGTAGCGCTGCGGGACGAAGCGCTCGATGGCGGCGCGCGCGGTTCGCGGAAGCACGAAGAACAGCGCGCCGGTCATCAACAGGATTCCCGTGAACAGAAAAATCGCCAACATGCCCAGGCGGCGGGGAAAAGCCCGCAAGCCTCCGCGCACCACCGTTCTCGGCTTTTGCGTGGAGACGCGCACTTCGCCGCTTGAAAACGACGCGATCGCGAACAGCATGAACAGCGCCAGAAACCCGAAGAAGCTCAGGTTGGTCGAAAGAATCGCCGCGGCCAGCAGCTCCAGCACGGCAAGCAGTTTCAGATAGGTGTAGTCGCGATTGGAGCGGGCCGTCAATACTTTGCACACCAGCAGGAAAAAAATGATATGCACCGTGGCCGGCAGAAATGCGCCGGAAATATACAAATAATCGAGCGGATAAAACACGACGAAGGAGAGCGCCAGCGCGTCGGTTAGCCGTCCGGAAATTTCCACTTCCACGACACCCGCCGCCATCAGCAGGCGCAGCAGCAAGGCGCTCAGCGTCAGCACGGCGGTGGGCCAATCGAGATATCCCGACGCGGCCACCGCGAAGAATCCTGAGGCCACCATCCCGAGCAGGGAAAACTCGAAAAAACGGGCCACGGTCTTCGGCGGAGCGGTCGCGGGCGGCGGCGCAGGGGAGTCGGGCTGGCCCATACCTTATGCTACATGTAATTAGGTGATCCTTTCGCTGCACCATGACCGGCCCGGTTCGGAATCCTCGTTCGCGCGTTTCCAGTCTGCCTCCGTTTTGAAGAGCCTCAAAGCGCTCGATTCCCGTGCCCGCCGCAAGGGGTTGGCCTCGCTCGATCCGACGCGCGGCGCGCTGATTCCGATCGGGATGGAAATTGAAAACGGACGCGTGGTGAAGAACGGCTACGGCGTTTTCGATCTGCCGTGGCAGGCCGAAGAGCATCCCGAATGGCCCGGCAAAATCGTGGCGGAGCTGGACGACATTCGAGAAAGGATTCGCGCGGCGCATCATGTTCCCGTGAAATTTCTGATCTGGGCCGGAATGGGTGGTTCGGCCGAGGACAAGGCGATGTACCAGGCGGCCGGGTTACTCCGGCGCGGGCCGCGGCTCTACCTGCTCGATTCCACCGATCCGGCGAAGCTCGAATCCATTCTCGCCGACATGAAGAAGCGCAGCGGTTTAATCGATCGGGACCTGTTGCGGCGCACCTTAGTCGTGGGCATGGCGATGGGCATGACGTCCTATGAGCCGGTGGTGAATCTACAGAAACTGGCTGCCGTTTACGACGCCGCGGGAATCGATTCACGGCCCAATTTTTATTACATGACGTTCCCCGGGTCGCTGCTGGATCAGTTCGCGGCCAAGCGTGGATACCGTCGCGTGCCGCTTCAGCTTGATGAGGATAATACGACGGCGGGACGGCACAGCGCGCCGATGAATCGGGGCAGCCTGTACCCGCTGGGCCTTGCAGGCGTGGATTTGAGCGCGTGGATGGAAGGGACGTTTTTGTGTGAGCAGGATGTCGATACGGCGTTCCGGCTCGCATCGTTTTTGCACGTGCAGGGTTTAGAAAGTCGCGATAAGGTAACGCTGCTGCTGCCGCGCGTCTGGGCCGGAGCCGGGATCTGGACCAAGCAGGCGTTTGAAGAAAGTCTCGGCAAATCCACGGAATTCGGGCTGAAGATCGTCACCGGCGAGCGCGTGCGGCTGACCAACTATCGCGCGCCCAAGGATCCCGCGCAGGACCGCGTGTTCTGCTGCGTGCAGATCAAAGGCGCGCACGATGCCGGCGCGGAAAAGCTCGCGCTGCTGCGGCGCGCCGGGTATCCGGTGGCGGCGCTGACGCTGCCCGCGGGCACAGCGCTCTCGCGCTACATGCAGTTCGTCCACTACGTGGTGTTCGGAATGGCTTGGCTGCGCAAAATCAATTTCGTGACGCAACCGAACGTGGAACTGTACAAGACCATCACGAACAAGCTGTTCGCGGAATCCGAACGCGCGGGAGGCTTGGCGAAAACGAAGGAGTGGCGCCAGACCGAGGAGACGCCTCGCAAATCCGTATGGCGCGGGCGCGTGACGCTGCGGTGGGACCGTCTGCCGGAGGCGATTCCAGCGCAGGGAGCAACCGCTCCGGCACTCTACGCATCGCTGGTGAAGCACTTCACGGGAGACCGCAAGGCGACGTACGGCGAGCTGACATTTTTCGGCGACACGCGTTATTCGCCGCGCGGCAAGGCGGTGCGCGCAGTGCTGGAACGGGCCGCGGAGCGGTTGTTTCGCGGACGATTGAAAATTCCCGCCGACGTCCACGAAGGTCCGGCGATGAACCATTCTTATCACGAGATGATCATCGGGCACGGAGGATGTTTTTCCACCATCGTCGTTGCTGAAGGCGGCGAAAAGGCCGACTATCACCGCGCGCAGTACCTGGCCACGCAAATGGCTCTGGCCGAACGCGGCCGGGCGGTGGTTTCTCTCACTTTGCGCGATCTGGAAGACGCGTCTCTGCGCGCGCTCGATGAATTTTTCCGGCAGGCGGCGACGCTCATCGGGCAAGCAAAATAATATGGCACGTTTCCGTCCCCCCGGTTCCAAGAAAAGCGGCCCGCCTCAAAAAAGCGCCCGCGGACTAATTCCCTGCCTTGTTGTGCTGATCGGCGGGTTAATCTTGATATTTGTGCTGTTTTATCTGTCCTTGAATTCTGGAAAATAAATGAGAATCGACAAAAGAGACGCCGCCCAGATGCGGCCGGTCACCGTGACGACCGATTATTTGCTGACCGCCGAAGGATCGGTGCTGATCGAAGTGGGCAACACGCGCGTGCTGTGCGCGGCTTCAATTGAAGATACCGTGCCCGGATTCCTGCGCGGGTCGGGAAAAGGATGGGTGACCGCCGAATATTCGATGTTGCCGCGCGCCACTGCCACGCGCACCGCGCGCGAAGTATCGAAGGGCCGGGCCTCCGGAAGGACCATGGAAATTCAAAGGCTGATCGGGCGATCCCTGCGCTCCGTGGTCGATACGGACGTGCTGGGCGAGCGCAGCGTGATCCTCGATTGCGACGTGCTGCAAGCCGATGGAGGCACGCGCACCGCGGCGATTACCGGAGCTTACATCGCCATGTCCATGGCTTTGCGCCAATTGGTGAAGTTCGGCACGCTCAAGAAATCGCCGATCCGCGACTGCGTGGCTGCGACCAGCGTCGGCATCGTGAATGGCGAAGCGATGCTGGACCTGTGCTATCAGGAGGACTCGCGCGCCGAGGTCGACATGAACGTGGTGATGACCGGCTCCGGCCAGTTTGTCGAATTGCAGGCGACGGCCGAAAAAACGGCATTCGGCGACACGCACCTGGCATCGTTATTGGCGCTGGCCCGGAAGGGCGTGGGCGAATTGATCGAAGTGCAGAGGAAATTCGAGAGCGCGTGAAAATTTACTGCGCGACGTCGAATCCAGGGAAGCTCCGTGAGTTTCGCCTGGCCGCACCGGACTTCGAAATTGTCCCCGTTTCGTTGCCCGCGCCGGAGGAAACGGGAAAAACTTTCGAGGAGAATGCGCTGCTGAAGGCTCGCTATTACGGCACGCACGTGGACGGATATTTGTTCGTCGACGATTCGGGAATCGAAGTGGATGCGCTCGGGGGCCGGCCTGGTGTAGATTCGGCGCAATTCGATAACGACTGGCTGTTGGAACAACTGCGCGGAATAGAGAATCGGACGGCGCGGTTCGTGTGCGTGATCGCCTTGGTGCGTAACGCCGAACTGGTGAAGATGTTTCGAGGCGACGTGGAAGGCCTCGTGACGGAAGCGCCGCGCGGCGCGAACGGATTCGGGTACGACCCGGTGTTTTTCTACGAACCGTTCGGCTGCACATTTGGCGAAGCGGATACGGACGCGAAGATGAAAGTCAGCCATCGCGCAAAGGCGCTGGACGCGATGTTTACTTTTTTACGTAGCGCTTCCATTTGAGAAAGCCGATCTGGGTTTTGGCGTCCAGGATCTTGCCGGATTCGATGGCTTTATCGAGCTCGCGCGCGGTGAACCAGCGGGTTTCAACGCGCTCGTCTTCCATTGGTTTTTTCTCACCGGGAGTCAGTTTGGTGGCGAGATAGATGGTCATTTTTTCCGCTAAGAAGCCTGGGCTGGCATAAAACTCAGCCAGCTTTTTCCATTTCTTCGCTTTATAGCCGGTTTCTTCGACTAATTCGCGTTTGGCGGCCTGTAAAGGTGTTTCGCCGGGGTCGAGGCGGCCGGCGGGGAGCTCCCACAGGTATTGCCGGGCGGGCAAACGATACTGTTTTACCAATAAGATACGATTTGTTTTATCGACCGGCATCATGACAGCCGACCCGCCGTGATGAACGATGGCGCGCTTGATTTCGAAGCCGTCGGGATCGAGCGCGATGTCTTCGGAGACAGTGAAAATTGGCGTTTTCAGAAGTTGTTTCGAGGTAATAATTTTCATTTATGGCTGATTAAACGGGCGAATTCCTGCGCGTTGTGGGTATTTAAGATGTCCGAGGCCTCCAGCCATCCGCGGCGGGCCATGCGGACGCCGTATTGGATGTTCAAAAGATGCTTGGGGTGATGGGCGTCCGTGTTGATGACGAATTTGCAGCCCTTCGCTTTGGCGGCGCGGATGTGCGACGCGGTCAGGTCGAGGCGTTCGGGGCTCGAGTTGATTTCGAGATATACATGTTTTCGCGCGGCTTCGGTCGCGATGAGATCGAAGTCGAAGGGATAAGGATCGCGGTTCAGCAACAGGCGTCCGGTGGGATGGCCGAGTACTTTTATGTGCGGACATTCGAGCGCCCGCATCAGGCGGTCGGTCATTTCGGAGGCTTCGAGGTTCATGTAGCTGTGGACGCTGCCGATGACGAAGTCGAGCTCGCCGAGGGCGTCGTTATCGAGATCCATTTCGCCGTCGCGCTTGATGTCGCATTCAATGCCGGAGAAGACGCGCAGGCCGAAGCCGGATTGGTCCATCTCGCGGACCTTGCGGGCGAAGGCGATGGCTCGTTTTTCATCCATGCCGTTGGCCATGGCGAGGGCCTTCGAATGGTCGGTGATGGCGACGTATTCGTAGCCCAGGGCGCGGGCGGCTTCAACCATTTCTTCGAGGGTGGCGCGGCCGTCGCTTTCGGTGGTGTGCATGTGGAGGTCGCCACGGATTTGCGACTGCTCCACCAGCGTGGGGAGTTTGTGCGTGGCGGCGGCTTCGATTTCACCGGAGTTTTCGCGAAGCTCCGGAGGGATCCAGTCGAGGCCGAGGGCTCCATAGATTTCCTCTTCGGTTTTTTGGGCGACAATGGCGCCCCCGTCGAGTTTTGCGAGGCCGTATTCGTTCAGCGTCAGGCCCATTTTCAGTGCTCGCTGGCGGAGCGCCACGCTGTGTTCCTTACTGCCAGTGAAGTATTGGAGGGCCGCGCCGTAGTTTTCGGAACTGAGAGCGCGGAGGTCGACCTGCAATCCTTCGTGGCCGAATCTGACGCTGGCTTTGTTTTCGCCTTTACCCAGGACTTCTTGGACTTTGGGATGTGCGACGAACTTTTCCATAGCGGCGGGAGCGCCGGGGCCGGTGACTAAGAGATCGAGATCGCCGACGGTTTCTTTGCCTCGCCGGAGGCTGCCGGCGGGGACGATTTTTTCGATGCCTTCTACGGTGGACAAGTATTCGGTCAGTTCGTCGGCGGCGCGCTGGGCGAAGTTCAGCAGGAACCGGCCTTGGCGCTGGCGATAGGCGGCGATGCCGCGCAGGACTTTTTCTTCCAGCTTCGCGCCCATGCGCGGAAGGTCACGGAGCTTCTGTTCGCGGCAGGCTCGTTCCAGGCTGTCGATGGAGGTGATATGGAGCTGTTCGAACAGCACGCGGATGCTCTTGGGGCCCAGGCCTTGGATTTTGAGCAGCTCCAGGGCGGACTCGGGATATTTTTCGAGCATCTCGTCGCGGCGTTCGAAGCTGCCTCGCTGTTCGATTTCCTGAAGGACGGCGGCGATGCCTTTGCCGATGCCGGGAATGTCGGTGACTTTTTTGTCGGGGTTTTTCAGGATCGAGGAAACGGATTCGGGATAACCTTCGATGACGCCGGCGGCGTTGCGGTAGCTGCGGATGCGGAAGGAGTCTTCGCCGGCGACTTCCATAAGGTCGGCGGTTTCGTAGAGGAGATGGGCGATGGCGCGGTTTTCCACTAATTGTAGTTTCCTATATCTCTGTCCGCATGCTGGTCGGGTTGCGGCAAGCGGTTGATTTTCAGCGGGCGGGCATCGAGATGAGTCTCGACGCGGCACGCAGGAGTGCGTACGCCACGTTACGCGGCGGCGGTGCGGAAGGCCTCCTTTGCCAGTTGGCGGCGGGTGATTTCCTCTTTCGTAAAAACGAAGCCATCTTGCGAGGGGTTGTAGGTTTCTCCTCTGGATTCGTACATTTCCATGATATCGACGAGGTCGTCGAGCTGCGCTTGTTCGTTTTCGAGGCGGGTTTCTTGGAGGGCGCGGAGCTGGACGACGGTCCGTTCGAACTGGCGGGAGAGGCGCTGGCTGTGGAGGCTGAGGTTCATAAGCGTTTTCGACTGGCTGTCGAGAGCGGCGGCGATGGCCATGGCGTGTTGGACCTCGGCGGGGGCTTCGGTGAGAGGATCGGGGAGGCGGGCGGCGGCGAGGGTGAGGAGATTGGTTTCGAGAGAGGCGACGCGGTTGAGGCGCCAGGAGGTGTCGGCGAGTTGCTGGACGAGTTGGGCTTCGGTGGCGCCTTTGGGATTGTACTCGTCGACGAACGACTTTTCATGTGACCGATATGCAGCGAGATCCTCGTTCGGCATGACGACGATCTGGCCGGTGAGTCCGTGGCGGAGGGCGTTGAGAGAAGCGCGCTGCTTGCCGGCTTCAGTTATGGGGCCGCTGGAGTGCTGGGCATTGGCTCGGTTGGTTGCGGGTGATGTTTTGGATCCTTCCTTCGAGTGAGGGATAGCATGAGGGTCGCGAGGGATGGCGTGGGTGGGAGTCGGATGCGATTGATGGGGCGGGGGTTGTGGGTTGGGAAGATAATTCACGCAAAGGCGCGAAGGCGCAAAGAAGACGGTTCACGCAGAGACGCGGAGGGCGCAGAGTTAACATATGACCGGATTATCGGGAGTGGCGACAGTTGTCACCGGTCCCGAAAAGAGTTAGTTTTGGGACGGGTTTCTGCTTCTTTTTGTCGCGCAGTTTCAGACAGAACGTTATCCTGCTGCGAACTGTGATACAAAGTGGTCGATGCGGAGACGCGACTTTTTGCGAATTCAATCGTTGCTGGCTTTTGGGCATTACAGTGCGGTTGCGCAGGGCGTGGCTGCTGGGCAAACCGACGAGTATGACGGCATGCTGGAAGATGAACTGGTTCCCGAGTTCTCGTTCATGTCCAGTCACGACTTGCCACAGGTACTGGATCATCCTCGCGGATCGGCTATTGTTTTTCCAAGCGATGCGGCGTTATTCGGGGGCGAACTGCCGTTCTTAGAAAAAACCGATCCCTTCCGCGTTTTATTGGTCGAGAGCGCAACCGACGGCGCACAGTTGTGGGTCGATTTGAATCGTGATGGCCAGTTGACAAAGGACGAAGCGTTCCGATTTCGGCCCGTTCCACAACGGCCAAAGGCTATCGGAGATGTAGTCCTAAAAGTGGCTCACCTCGACGGGCCTTTCCGATCATTCCCCATCCGACTTCGTCTGTTTCACAACGCCGACCAGCCTGGGGGGCCGACCGAGACGGGGAAGCGTACGATCTTCTACAGTTTTTATGCTTATGTTACCGGCACGGTAAGAATTGGCCCGAGCCAAAGTGAATTGCGCGTTTGGTGTGCATATGATAGCGCGAGCGGCAAGGTCGACCCTCTGCATGGAAGGGTTGGTATGGATCTAAATGGCGACGGGGTACTTGAGGGGCGGGCGCTATCCGCAGAACAGGGTCTCGCAAAAGGGGAGGAAGTCGTTTTTGATGTAGGGGGAGAATACCTTTCCATCCATCGCGTTGACGTCGCTAACCGGACGGTTGTCTTGCGATCACATCCCAAGGCTGACTTTCTGAGGGTGGAACTCAAGGTGGGGGCCATTTTCCCAGACTTCGAGTTCACAGATTTCGAGGGTCACAAACACACTCTGTCGAACATCGAGGGTAAATATGTACTCCTTGATTTTTGGGGCAGTTGGTGTGGGCCTTGCTTAGGAGAGTTTCCGAGTCTGAAACGTGCCTACGAGGCTTTCAGGACACGAGGCTTTCAAATCCTCGGGATCGATGCCAACGAACCCGCAGCCAATGCTCACGAGTGCATTGTAAAGAACAGTCTCCCCTGGCTCCAAGCGACCTCTGAAAGTACTGCCACACTAGTGGAGAAGAAACTCAACATCACCTTATATCCAACGTTGATCTTGCTCGACCACGAACGCAGAATCGTTTCGGTCGACAGCGACGGCCATAAGCTGAGGGGAGACGATCTGCTTAGAACATTAGATATGCTCTGGTCACCACGCTGACAAGAGCGCATGCGGGGCGCGATTCGTCGTCTCGCACCAGCGTTCCACAACGGGTAAGTACAAGTCAGTCGCGCCGGACGTGCTCAGACGGACGGGGCGGGGTTATCCGGCGTCACTGATTCGCGATGTACACAGCAAAAGGCTGGCTTGTCCCGGAAGGCACTGCTACGGTAATGCCCTGCAGGCCGGCATAGGGAAAAAGATCAGTCTGGCTCGCGGGCGGACCAAGTTTGAAGTTGATCTGGCTGAGGCCCGCGACCTGATAGGGCGCGGGGCCTGCATAAGTCACTTCGAATGGGTTGAAAATCGTCGTGCCGAAGGGCGGTGCCCCCACGGGGAACCCGACGATCACTGGAAAAACGTTCGCCGGCAAGGGAAGGCCCACCAGAGCACCGTCGGCCGGCGGAGGCGTGATTGGACCCAACCCTGTAGCGAACACTGTGACAATCGACCCGAGCGCTGCCGGATTGGTTGAGGAGTTGAGGCTCCCATCCTGATTCAACGCGAGCGCGTGAACGCCATCCGAGGTGAACACCGCCGGAGCTGTTTCGACGACCGGCCAGGTTAGGCAATTCGTATTGACTCCGTTATTGATGACGCAGACCTGGGTGTTCTGCCCCGGCGTCAATGACCACGGCGCGACCACATTGACCTGCGCGTCCTGCACCCACAACAGCGGCGCCGGTGTCCCGTCGAAGGTCACCTCCACGTTTGAGGCTTGCTTAGGAAACGGGGTTTGAAGCGTTGCTTGAGGTTGGACTCCTTGCCCTGGGCCTAGGCCGCTGCCGAATAATGTGACAAACCCTCCCGGTGCGATCGGGCTCGTCTCATAAGTCGCGGCGTTGCCCAAACAGGTTAGCGGAGACGTCTGCGCGTTCGCGTTGGGCGAAAGGCTCCAGAGGTAGGCACCCGTTCCTGCGAGTCCTGCCGGGAAGGGACCGGTTTGCGTCGGCGCGAAGGCCGCTCCGGCTGTGTGCAGTAGGAAGACGGTCGAATTCAGGCCAGTAGCCATAGAAGCTCCTTGGGGAACTGATTCTGCGCCGGACGGGAGATAAGTCGCCTGAAGTAGGGAACCATCGGGGGCGAATATGCTGAGCCAATCCGCTCCGCACGTCAACAAACTGTTCTTGACGGGTACCAGGTATTGCGGGCCAACATCCAGGATAAAAGTGGATCCCGAGACGTACGCGTTCCCGGCTGCGTCGAGAACAAAATTGACGCCAATCCCGTTGGTTGATGTTGAGGTCGGCACACCTGTCGAAACCTGCAGGGCGCCGGTAGCATCGTAGCGTTGAAGCACGATCGACCCGTTGGCGGAGATGGCCGTCAATACGGCATTTCCGTTCGGATCAACGGCAACCGACCCCGGTTTGCTCAAGCTTGGCAGCGATGTGTAGAATCCGGCGGAGCCATCCGGTGCCAGCCGCGCGAGAAACGGGACCATCGCGCCGTTCACGCCGCTCCCCAAGGCAAATACCCCACCCGCTGCATCGACGGCAATGGAAGTCACAGAGCCCGCGACCTGTGTCGTAAAGTCGATTGCTCCGGCTGCGGTCAATCGGATGACGACCGAGCTCTGGTACGCAGGACCAAGCGCGCCGCCCACATACGCCCTGCCCTGCGAGTCGGCTACAAGAGAGGGATACCCTATTGCGACGCCCGTCGCGGTAACCTGCGTCTGCCAAGCAAGGCCCGTCCCGCTGGCACTCAGCTTTGCGACATAAGCGGTTATACTGCCGGCCTGAATTCCAGGAATAACGTAGATGCCTCCGTTAGGGTCGATGGCCGCCACGTTGTCCTCGGGTGTGAATCCGAGATTACTCTGCGAGAGGATCGTTTTTCCGTCCGCTGACAGTTTCGTCACACAACGCGAAGCGGGGGACCCGGCTGCCTGACACCCGGAGGTGAGGAGGTAGAGAGCCCCCGAGCCGTCGGTCCCAATTGCCAAAGTTGCGGGGGGAACCCATTCGCTAAAGGCAGGCCCCAGCAGGAAGCCGGTCGACGAGGCTGTGGCAGCAGCCGCAATCAATAGCACCAAACAAAGGAGCGCCCTATTGCGAGAGGCCGCCTGCCTGAGCCCTGCAAGAAAGAGAGACAAGAAAACGAAGCGCACGAGATCCTCCAACGCGCGGGCTATTGAAAGTATAAAACAGGCTCGAATGAACTTCGGAGAAGAGCGAGTTTTTGTCCTCTGGATATTAGACGATAAAGTATGTTATCGTCTACCACCCGCTCGCGCCGTCACCTTCGCCGACGAAGTGGTTTCGCGAATGCGTTCCCGTCGACCTCGGCCGGGTTCCCGGGAACCGGATGCAAGAAGACGAGATCGAGCTTGACGCTGCTGTGCCGCTAGGCTAGGGTTGTACGAATGTCCACCCTCCAGGAGCAGTTCGGCCAGATCGACATCTATCTTTTCGACCAGCTTCTGAAAGGGCGCATCTTACCCGGAATGCGAATCCTGGATGCGGGATGCGGTTCCGGTCGAAACCTTGTCTACTTTCTGCGGGAAGGTTACGAGGTTTACGCCGCGGACGCGGACCCGGAGATCCTGGAGAGCGTCCGCTCCCTGGCCCGCAAGCTGGCGCCCGCGCTTCCGTCGTCGAACTTTCGAGTCGAAGCCGTGGAGCATATGTCGTTTGACGATGAGTGCGCGGATGTGGCCATCTGCAACACTGTCCTCCATTTCGCCCATGACGACGCGCACTTCGAGTCCATGTTGCAGGGATGCTGGCGTGTTCTTAAGCCCGGCGGGCTCTTCTTCTGCCGGCTCGGATCCTCGATCGGCATGGAGAGCCAGGTGCGGTGTATCCAGGGCCGGCGTCACTGGTCGCCCGATGGTTCGGAGCGGTATCTGGTGGACGAGGCATTGCTCGTCTCGGCCACCGAACGGCTACGAGCCGACCTGGCCGACCCCTTGAAGACCACGATTGTCCAAAATCAACGCGCGATGACCACCTGGGTATTGTGGAAGAAATGACCTTCACCAAGCGGCTTCGCGAAGGCGTTCGGCAAGGACGAATCACTTGCAGCGTCCGCATCTGGAAGAGCCCCCATGTCAAAGCCGGCAACCGGTACCGGATGGAAGAAGGCGAGATTGAGGTGGATTCGATCGAACAGATCGGGTTTCAGGAGATCACTCCTATGCTGGCGCGAGAATCGGGATTCCTGGGCGTCGTTGATCTGCTGAAGGTCGCCAAGCATGGGAAAGGCGAGAATATATATCTGGTTCGGTTCCATTATGTGAGCAAGAAATGAGGCGAATGTGAGACGTATCCAATTTTCGATCCTGGCTGGCCTGGCGATGCTCCTCTCTGCGTGCAGCACCGCGCCGACGGCGGCCCCGCCGAAGCCCAACGCGTTCCCTGGCATCGGGCTCAGCCTGGACCAGTTGAAAGCGCAGTACGAGCATACTTACATGGCGAAGCGCCTGAAGCCGAAGAAGTGGCCGAATGGGGCTCGCGTCGCCGTGGCGTTGAGCTTCGATATCGACAACGCATCGGGCACGCTGGCGCGCGGGACGCCCGGGTCTGAGCCGATGACGCGCGGCCAGTATGGCGCGCTCGACGGGCTGCCGCGCATTCTGCGCGTGTTGGACAAAGACAATGTTCCGGCATCCTTCTTTATTCCGGCGGTGGCCGCGGCCCTGAATCCGGAAATGATTCCGGCGATTCAAGCAAAACAGCGGCACGAGATCGGCATTCACGGCTGGATTCACGAAAACCTGGTGGAGCTGAACGACGAGGCCAAGGAGCAGTAGCTGTTGAACAAAGCCATCGAGCTGCTGACCAAGGCGATGGGCAAGAAGCCCGTCGGCTATCGCGCGCCTTCGTGGGCCATGAGCGTGTACACCATGAAACAGGTTCGCGATGCCGGATTTCTTTACGACAGTAGTCTGATGGCCAGCGACGACGCTTACGAGATCGCGTTGGATGGGAAGGCGACCGGCGTGGTGGAACTGCCGATCGAACGCATCCTGGACGACGCGCCGTATTTCGGAGCGGCCAACGGGTCGCTTCCTGCGCCGGACCTGGTGGACAAGATTTATCGCGACGAATTCGACGTCGCTTATGAAGAGGGCGGGTTGTACGTGCTGACGATGCATCCTTTTTATACCGGGCATCGGTCGCGAGCGCTGTGGCTGGGGAAACTGATCGCTTATATGAAGACCAAGCCGGGAGTCTGGTTCGCCACGCACGAAGAGATCGCCCGGTATGTGAAGACGGCGGAGTAGCAAAATCAACGTTGCCAATTGCGCTGCCGTAGATGTGTGAAATTTACTACTGGCAGCCTCTCCTTCATCAGGGAACCATAGAGGTCCAGGTCGTCGGTGAGCACTGTACACTTCTGCTCGCGCGCCACGATTGAGATGGCGGAATCCACCAGTCCGAGGCGCTCATACGGCGGATTGCCCGCCGCCTGGCGACTTGAGACGTGAGGCTCATGAAGAACAGCGATTTTAGAAGCCAGAATGCGTCTCGCAAGCAACCGCTCTTGTCCGCTCAGATCAGTTAGGTTACTCACTTCGGCCATAACGTGCGCGACGGTGTAGATTTCCTTAAACTCGCCCATCCAGCGAACAAGAAGTTCAAAAGCATCGCGGTCGTATCGGCTGGTTCTCTTGAAGCTGGAAATGCGCGCAGGGTTGACTCTGCCAACCGTGAAGAGTACCAGAAGGTTGGTGTCGATGAGCAGGCCAGTTCCAAAGTTCGGTCCTGGCCAATCGCCCGGGCTCACTGCGAAGCCAGCTCCCGAAGTTTCATCGCCAGAAGTTCCCCTGTCTCGGCGTCTATCAAGAACCTTTTGTACTGCGACATAACGGAGAAGCCGACGAACTTCGGCGGAAACCCGAGGGTAATGCTCCAGACCTCCCGACCTTGGTGTTGGTCTCGCTCAACCTCTTCGAGAGTGCCCGTCTGCTCAAGCATCTCGGCCGCCTTTGCCCTCGCAATCTGCACCGCCTCTCTTACGTCGATCATGTTGTTACCCCACTCTAGCTATAGTGACACGAACGGCGTGCATCATACTCCTTCTTCTTTGCTACCCTCAAATCAGCCATGCCAAACACCGGCATTCAGGATTCGCTGCGCGAACGAGGCGTGCGGTTGACTCGCCAGCGGCGGATTCTGCTCGACCTGATCGACCACTCCGGGCTGCATCTGGACGCGGAGAGTCTCTATCAGCTGGCCAAGGAAAAAGACCCGAAGCTCAATCGCGTTACGGTTTATCGATCGCTTAAATTATTCAAGGAGGGCGGGCTGGTGGACGAGCTCGACCTGATGCATCACTCGGGCGATCAGCATTATTACGAAACGCGGCTCAAGGAAGAGCACGCGCACGTCATCTGCCTGCGCTGCGGAAAAATCGAAGAATATTTCGGCGAGCCTCTCCAGGAAATGCGCAAGCAAGTGGAGTCGCATTTCGGGTTTGAAGTGGCGCTGACGCGCACGGAGATCGGCGGATACTGCTCGCATTGCCGCGCGCTGCGGGCCCAAGAAAGTGTGGCCGGAGCGCACTAAATGTCCGCCGCCGCCGAGCCCGAATCGCGTACCGGTCTGCCTCCGGCCGCGTTGCTGGTGCTGTCGCCCTCCGGCCAGCGCACGCGCGTTCCTCTGGAACCGCTGCCCTTCATGCTCGGCCGCCAGCCGGATAACAATCTGGTGCTGCGCGACAACCGGGCCTCGCGGCAGCACTCGCGCATCGTTTCGGAAAACGGCTCTTACGTGATCGAGGATCTCAGCAGCCGCCACGGCACGTGGGTCAATGGCGAGCGCATCGCACGGCACGTGCTGCGAAACTCCGATCGCATCGAATTCGGCGTGCGCGATTCGTTTCAGCTCACCTTTTCGCTGGATCATGGCGAGATCAATCGAATCCTGGGTCAATTGGTGGAACCGGTGGGCTCCGGGTCGCATTCGAGCGCGCTGGGTCCGAACAATCTGGCCAAGCTGCGTTCGCTGGTGGAAGTCGCGCGAGCATTGCAGAATTCTTTGTCGACGCAAGAGGTGCTGACCGCAGTGGTCGATGCGGCGCTGGCCGTTACCGGCTGCGAGCGGGGGTTCCTGCTGTTGCGCAAGGAAGCGGAGCTCGAAGTATCGGTGGCGCGGGACCGCGTGGGCAAGCCTCTCGAAGCTCACGAACTGCGCGTCCCGACGTCGGTGATCCAGCGCGCGCTCAATTCGCGGCGCGATCTACTCTCCATGTCGTTCGATCCTCTGGAGCAGCAGGGGGTGCGACCGGAAATGTCGGTGGCGGCGCTGGAGCTGCGCTCGGTGGTCTGCCTGCCGCTGGTGCAGATTCGCAGCGGATCGTCCGAGGAGACGCACATTACCTCTACGGCGGAGAACACCGTCGGGCTGCTGTACATGGATTCGCGATTGAACCCGGCGGATTTATCGTCGGGAAATCGCGAGTTGCTGCAAACGCTGGCGATTGAGGCGTCGACAATCATTGAAAACGCTCGATTACTGGAAGAAACGCGCGATAAGGTAAAGATGGAAAGCGAACTGAAGATCGCGCGCGACATTCAGCAGGGGCTGCTGCCCGCTTCGCTTCCTAAAGAGGGATGGTTTCGCGCGGCCGGGTCCAGCATTCCATCGACGCAGGTGGGCGGCGATTATTTCGACGTGCGGCCACTGGCGCACGACGCGTGGGCCGCGGTGGTGGCCGACGTTTCGGGGAAAGGCGTCAGTTCGGCGCTGCTGGCCAGCCTGTTGCAGGGCGCGTTCCTGATGGGGCAGGGAGGGCCGCCGAACATCGAGCCGATGATGCTGCGGGTCAACGATTTTTTGCTGGAGCGCACGCGCGGGGAAAAGTACGCGACAGTTTTTTATTGCGAGCTCGATTCGAACGGGTTCCTGAGTTACGCCAATGCCGGGCACTGCGCGCCGTTTTTGGTCGGCACCGACGGGCGCATTCGCAAGCTGCACACGTCCGGAATGCCGGTGGGGATGATTGAGGGCGCGCCGATCACGATGATTCAGACGCAGCTTGCGGCGGGTGATAAACTCGTCATTTATAGCGACGGGCTGACGGAAGCGGAGGACGCCAACGGCCAGTTTTTCGATACCGAGCGGCTGCGCCTGTGCCTCCGCGATAACGCCAAGACGGATGCCATCGGGCTGCACTCGGCTCTGCTGGACGCCGTCGACCGATTTACGGAGGGCGGCGTGATCCGCGACGACATCACCGCGCTCGTGCTTGAATACTTACCGGCGTGATCCTCTACACGGCCGCGCATGGCGGCTTCCGCGAATCCGTTCCTTTAGGTGGTGGAGCGACTATCTGCAATCGTCTGGTGGAGGAATGGTCGCGGACGAAACCCTTCGGGTTTCGCCTGATCCATCCGAGGGCCGAAGGGGGCGAGATTGTTCACATGAACGAGCGCGACTATGCCCGGTTCTCCCGCGAGTTTGAGCGTTATTCCACCGAAGAGATTCTAAAGCACGATCCTAAAGATACGGTCGTACTGGCGAACGATGTGTCCGAGGGCCCCAATTTCGCGGCTCTGCGCGACTTATCGTATTTTCACGATTTACCATGTCGATGTTGTTGCGTACGTCGCGGACATTTATTTCAGCGGCCTGGTTCGTCCGGAGACCACGGTGAAATGGTACCGCCGGCTGCACTGGGCGCTGCCGTCGATATCGAAACTGGTGTGGGAGAAACAGGAAGCCAGTGTTCTTTATTCAAAGGGCCTGATCATGCCGTCGGAGGGCATGAAAGAGGTTATGTTGCGCTCCTATCCGGAGTGTCCGCCGGAGAAAATCCACGTGTTACCGTGGGGCGTTTCCGATCCTTCTTATGCGGGCGACGCGGTGCCGCTTCGACATGAGTTCAATGTGCCGGACAACGCGCGGGTGCTACTCACGCTGAGCCGCATATCGCCCGAAAAAGGGCAGGATCTGCTGCTCGACAAACTGATCGATTGGGAGCGGCAGGCCGATTATCCCAGTGAGCCGCTGTGGTTGTTCATCTGCGGCGAAGCGGCGTTCATGCAGGGATTCGCGTACCTGGAAAAACTGCGGTCGCTGGCGGCGAAGCTGAAAAAGACTCGAGTCGTATTCCCTGGCTACGTCACCGGCGACCGGAAGAAAGCGTTCTTCGCGCTGGCCGATTTATACGTGTTCCCGTCGCGTCATGAAAGCTACGGACTGACGCTGCTGGAGGCTTTGGCGGCGGGGGTTCCGGCGGTGTGCCTGGACCACCATGGAGCGCGCAGCGTCATGAGGGAGGAATTTGGGGCGATCGTCCATCCGTCGGGGCTGATTCCGGCGATCAAGCGGCTCTTAAACGACCCAAATCTGTCAAAGATGCGGGTGGCCGCGCGGTTGTTTGCGCTTGAGAATCGATTTTCGGATCAGGCGGCGGTGTTGGCTAACCTTATTCACGCAAAGGCGCAAAGTCGCAAAGGCTGACACTAAACACTTTGCGACTTGGCGTCTTGGCGTGAAATGTGTTTTTCTTCGGTCAGTCCGTTCGCCACTCTCGAAATTCCGTCTTTGATCAAATTGACGTTGAAGTTGATCAGTAGCCCAAGCCGCCGGTCGGTGAGACGCAGGTAGGTCAACTGCTGTTTCTTGTGCACAGGATGAATCGTTTCTACCGACTTGATCTCTACGATCACGGTATCCTCCACGATCATATCTGCTCGAAAGCCGATCTCAAATTCCAACCCTCGGTAAAGGATTGGGATTGGTCGTTGCAGCTCCACTTGTAGACCGCGTTCAGCTAGCTCGGCGGCTAGGATGTGCTGGTAGACGGATTCCAGTAGCCCTGGGCCTAACGCTACATGGATTCGATAGGCGGCGTCTACGATTTGGGTGGCTATAGAGTTGGCGGTCAAACAATATAGTTCACGCAAAGGCGCAAAGCTCGCAAGGTTTTTTGGACTATCTTTCGGCAATGCGGCGGTTGGCGAGGTCGATCAGCTTATTGCAGCAGGCGCTCATTTGGATGTTGATTGTCCGCAGGGACGAGCCTTCGAACTTCAGGCGCGGGGGTTGATGATGGTCGGGGCAGCGGAGGTCGCGGAGTTTGGAGGCGGTGCGTTCCTTGAACTCGTCCACCGTAATCTGCACAAAAGCATTTTAGCATGGAAATGTTTTTTCTCCGCATGCGATAATTTTCCCCATGTCGCGAGCTAACGAGTATCTGCCGGAGAAAATTTACGACTATATGAACTCGGTCTCCATCCGCGAGCCCGCGATCCTGCGCAAACTGCGCGAGGAGACCGCATCGCATCCGATGGGAGGCATGCAGATTCCGCCGGAGCACGGGCAGTTTTTGGCGCTGCTGATGCAGTTGACGGGCGCGCGGCGGACGCTTGAAGTGGGCGTGTTCACGGGCTACAGTTCGCTGGCGGTCGCGCTGGCGCTGCCGGACGACGGGAAGATTTTGGCCTGCGATGTGAGCGAGGAGTACACGTCGGTGGCGCGGCGGTATTGGAAGGAAGCGGGGGTCGATCACATGATCGACCTGCGGCTCAAGCCGGCACTGGAGACGCTGCACGAGCTGATTGCGCAGCGCCAACACAGCCGATTCGATTTCGCGTTCATCGACGCCGATAAGGCAAATTACGAGGGCTATTATGAATGCGCGCTCGAGCTGGTCCGGCCGGGAGGGCTGATCGCGATCGACAACGTATTGTGGCACGGAAGAGTGATCGATCCCAACGCGAACGACGCGGATACGCTGGCCATTCGCGCGATTAACAAGAAACTTCTGGGCGATTCGCGGGTAGCGATCAGCATGCTGCCGGTGAGCGACGGACTGACGCTGGCCTGCAAGAGGTAGGATCGAAGTAGATGGATTTTAAGGAGCAGGTAAAATCGTCCATCGACATCGTCAAGGTGATTGGCGAATACGTGCGCCTGAAGCGCGTGGGCGCCGCCGGCCGCTACGTGGGGCTGTGCCCGTTCCACCAGGAAAAGACGGGATCGTTCAACGTCAACCAGTCGCGGCAGTTCTACAAATGTTTCGGCTGCGGCGTGGGCGGCGACGTTTTGAAGTTCGTCCAGGAGATCGAAGGTTTTACTTTTCCAGAAGCGTTGAAGATGCTGGCCGAGCGCAACGGCATCCCGATGCCGACGCGCAGCGAATACGCCGACGCCGATTCGAAGCTGCGCGCGGCGCTGTTTGAGATTTACTCAATGGCGGCGCAGATGTTTCGAGAGAATCTTCGCGGGGCGCACGGAGCGGAGGCAAGGAACTATCTGCTCAAGCGCGGGATCGGGCCGGAATCGATTGAGACGTTTGAGCTTGGTTATTCAGAAGCATCGGGGCAGGCGCTGGTGCGGGCGCTCGGCGAAAAGCAGTTTTCCCAGGAACAAGTGGATGCGTCAGGGATTGTTCGGCGGCGCGAGGACGGCTCGGGATATTTCGATTTTTTCCGCGGACGGCTGATGTTCCCGATTCATAATGAATCGGGGAAGGTGATTGCGTTCGGCGGACGGGCGATGCGCGGCGAGGATCAGCCGAAATATTTGAATTCGAGTGAAACGCCGATCTATAAAAAAACATCCGTACTGTATAACCTGCACCGGGCTCGTGAAACGATGCGGCGTTCGAATCGCACGGTGCTGGTGGAAGGATACATGGACGTGATTGGGGTATATTCGGCGGGAGTGAAAGATGTCGTGGCGAGTTGCGGAACCAGCCTCACCCCTCAACAGGCCGGCGTGATGCGGCGGCACTCCGATCTTGTGGTGGTGAATTACGATCCGGACAGGGCGGGTGCGAACGCGTCGGAGAAGGCGATTCAGATTCTGCTCGACGAAGGGTTGCACGTGCGGGTGCTGGCGCTTGATGGAGGGCTTGACCCTGACGAGTACGTGAAGCAGAACGGCGCGGACGTGTATCGCGCGAAGCTGGACGCGGCGTCGACTTATTTTCACTGGCTGGCCGATAGGGCGCGGCAGAAGTTCGACATGCGTAGCTCGGACGGCCGCATGGAGGCGTTCAAATTTCTGTTGCCTTCGGTACAAAAGATCGGCGACAAGCTGGAGCGCGCGGCCATCGCCAACGATCTGGCGGGATATCTGGGAGTGGATGCAGGGCTGGTGTTGGACCAATTCAAGAAAGCGGCGACGGATCGACGGGCGCCTGTCGCGCCGCTTGCGAAGCAAGTGCCGGCGGTGCCTCCCGTGGAGAGTATTCTGCTGAGCGCAATGGTGGCTAGCGCGGAGGTTCGGGCGGAGGTGCTGCCCCAGCTGACTCCGGACCTGATTGCGGATTTCGCGACGCGCGAAATTTTCGAGGCGCTGCGGCAGATGACCGAGGCGGGGGCGGGCGAGATGTTTTCCGAGCTCGACGCGCGACTTTCCCCGCCCCTGCAAAACCTATTGCACCGCGTGATTGCAGCCGATGATATAAGTGACGAGGCCTTACTGCTCAAAGACGCGCGGGGCTGCTTGCGAGCATTGGAGAGCGCCCGGTTGAAACGCGGCGTCGACGAGCTGCGGGCGCGGATAAAAGCGGCGGAACGCGAGGGGCGGTTCACGGAAGCTTTGGAATTGATGGCGGAGCTTGGGGCTCTGGAGAAAGAAGTCAAGCGCAATGGCGGCGAATTGCGCATGGCTGGTGTTGTACACTGAATGAATTCAGCCTTGGCAGCCGCGAAAAAATGCCAGGGAACGAAAACGGCTTGGGGTATCGGGGTAGAGTGGCACTGGAAGAAAAATTCGGCCGGCTGAAACAGCTCATGGACACCGGAAAAGAGAAGGGCTACGTTCTCTACGACGAGGTCAATGAACTGCTGACGGAAGGTTATCCGGGTGGACGCGAACTCGAGGAGATCCTCACCGAGTTCGACGGCGCTGGCGTCGAGATTCTTGAAGAGCCGAAAATCGACTTCGACAAGAAGCTGGAAGAGGGCGAAGAGCCCGGCGACCTGGAGCTGGCCCAGGAATTCATCGATAAAACCAACGATCCCGTGCGCATGTATCTGCGCGAAATGGGAACGGTTCCGCTGCTGACGCGCGAGGGCGAGATCGAGCTCGCCAAGCGAATCGAGCGGGGCCAGACGGCGGTGCGCAAGGCGCTGTCGCGATCGCCGCTGGTGATCCGCGAGATTCTGACGTTGTCGGAAACGCTGCGCAAGGATTCGTTCCTGGTGCGCGAGATGCTCATCATGCCGGACCTGGTGGTGACCGACGAAAATGTCGCGGAGCAGGCGGAAGAACTTTCGAATACCATCGCCGAAATCGAAAAGCATTATCGTAAAGCGCAACAATTCAAACAAAAATTGCAGGCGATTTCGCGGGGAATGAAGCCGAAGATGCACCGGTCGTTGCGCTGGAGTATGGCGCGCACCATGGTGAACATTTCGCGGCTGATCCGGGGGATTCATTTCAGCTCGCTGACCAGGCGCGCGCTGGCCAGCCGGTTGCGCAGCGCGGTGGATGAACTGAAGCCGATGGAGCGCGAGATCGCGAAAATCCAGCGCAAGCTGGAAGCTCCGGCCAACGGGTCGCATGGAAACTCGAGCGTGCTGCGCAAGGAACTGCGGGCGCAGAGTCAGCGCATCCAGCAACTGGAAGAGGATTCGGGCGCGGGCGCTACGGAGCTGCGGCGGACCTTGCAGATTGTCGAACGGGGCGAGCTGGAAGCGGAGATCGCCAAGAAGCAGTTGATCGAGGCGAACCTGCGCTTAGTGGTTTCGATCGCCAAGCGGTACACCAATCGCGGGCTGCAATTCCTGGACCTGATTCAGGAAGGCAACATCGGCCTGATGAAGGCGGTGGATAAATTCGATTATCTGCGCGGGTATAAATTCTCGACTTACGCGACGTGGTGGGTGCGGCAGGCGATTACGCGTGCGATTGCGGACCAAGCCAGGACGATTCGCATTCCGGTGCACATGATCGAGACCATCAACAAGCTGGTGCGCATGCAGCGCCAGTTGCAGCAGGACCTGGGACGCGAACCAACCACCGAAGAGCTTTCGGTGAAGATGGAACTGCCGGTGGGCAAAGTTCGCAAGGTGCTGAGAATCGCGCAGGAGCCGATTTCGCTGGAGACTCCGGTGGGCGAAGAGGAAGAGTCGCACCTGGGGGATTTCATCATCGACCGTCGCGTGGTTTCGCCTTCGGAAGCGGTGATCAACTTAAATTTGCGCGAGCAGACGGCGGAGGTTCTGAAGACGCTGAGCCCGCGCGAAGAGAAGATTATTCGCATGCGGTTTGGGTTGCAGGACGGCAGCGAGCATACGCTGGAAGAGGTCGGCCAGCATTTTGCGGTTACGCGGGAGCGGATTCGGCAGATTGAGGCAAAGGCGCTGCGGAAGCTAAGGCATCCTTCGCGGAGTCATCGGTTGCGGGCGTTTTTGGATACTACGCTGCACGATTAGCGCGTTGTGGGGCAGCGCCATGCGCTGCCAAAAAGAAAATATTGGCGGCAGCGCATGGCGCTGCCCCACGAGGGCCTTTTCAACGCGGGCGGGGGCCGAATTGTTGCACTAGATAGTTCAGAATTGAATCGCGATTTTCGGGCTTTACTGGGGCGCCCCAGTTGGTCATTTTCGTGATTTCGCGATCCCATTGGGCTCGAGTCAGACGCTGCTGGCGGATTACGTCTTCTTCGTGGCAGCCCAGGCAGGTGCTGCTGTACGATTCGGGGATTCCGCCGAAGAGCTTGTTCGTGGCCATGCCGCCATCCGCGGCGACTTGCGGATTTTCGACAACGTTGAGGCCGACGCGCTGCACTACGTTCCAGCCGTAGCCCGACGGATTGTATTCCTGGACGAAGGGCTGCGTGTCTCCGCTCGCGTCTTTGGCGCGGGCCATCACGTTGTAGTAACTTTCGCGGTCGGGACGGAACGAAAGCGCCCACTGGCGCCAGCCGAATTGCGATTTATCGGGACCGAGGGCGGCGGCTGACCAAGAACGTCCGCCGTCGGTGGAGACGTCGACCGAGGAAACCGGTCCTTTATCGCCCGACCAGGCCACGCCTTTCACCATGACGGTATCGCCGAGACGCACGGTGGATCCGTCGGTCGGCGTCGCGATGACGCTTTTCACGCGCAAGCTGGTCACGGGAACCATTTTTTCGGGCGCCATCGCCGAACCGGGCGCGATCGGATGATCGGGCTTGCGATACGCGTTCTTCATCCAGAAGCCGTCGAATTCCTTGTCCAGCACGGTGATGTTGGTCAGCCATTTCACCCACGAATCGCTGGCCCAGCCGGGTGCGACGACGCGTAGAGGGAAGCCATGCTTGACGGGCAGCGGGACGCCGTTCATCTCATAAGCGAGCAGCGTGTTCGAATCGAGAGCCTTCTTCACGGTGATAGTGCGGCGGAAATCCTGCATCGTTCCGATGGGCACGTCGGCTCCGTTAAACAGAATTTCCGTTCCCGAATCCTTGATGCCGGCGCGCTTGAGAACGTCGGCAAGGCGGACTCCGCGCCATCGACCATTGCCGACGCTGCCATTGCTCCATTGCAGGCCGGGCACGGGAGGATCGGTGAAAGCCCGTCCGTTGCCGGCGCATTCGACGACGCTGACCATCTCGACTGAAGGGAGTTTTTTCAGCTCGTCCATGGTCAGGGTGAGAGGCGACGCGACTTCGCCATCGACGGCCAAGCGCCAGTCGGCTAGCTTCACGGTGGGCACGTAGACGTGCGTGCGAACGAAGAAATGCTCGATCGGCGTGATGTAGTCGCTGAAACCGGCAAGAGGCATTTCCAGATCCTCGGGACGCTTGGAGAGGACGTTCATGCCGGTTTTTATTGGGTCCTGAGCGAACAGAGTGCCGCCAGCGGCGAGCGCGAAAAAATTTCGTCGGGAAAAAGTCATTGTGTCCATTCTATGAATTTTGAACTGAGCAGGCCGTCCTTGATGTCGACGGTAAACTCCTGCTTGTCCGTGCCTTTCATTACTTGCACACGATGCGTGCCGATGCCGAGCGTGAGGTTGGCGGGCGTTTTCTGCACCTGCACGTTGCCGTCGACGATCACCGTCAGGCCGGGCGGATTGGTGATCAGGCTGAGCGATCCCATCTGTTTGGCGAGGTCGACGATGAGTCCGGCGTCGCGTGGCACGTCGATGATGCGATGGGCTTCGCGATATCCGGCGTGCTGGACGAGGAAGGTGTGCCGGCCCGCGGTCAGCGAAACGGTGCAGGGGGATTGGCAGCGCGTGGCAGGATCGCCGTCGAAGGTGACGTTGGCGCCGGCGGGCGAGGTGGTGACCTGAAATTCGGCTTGCGCGGCGGACTTTGGCGGCGCGGTGGTGCGACGAGGCGGGGCCGACGCCACGGGCTTGGGTTTTTCAGGCTTCGGGGGCGGCTCCTTCTTCGTGGCTTCCTCTTTTTTCGGCTCTTCCTTGACTGGCGCCGGCGCTTCTACTGGCGTATCCGGAGGCGGCGGAGCTGCTTCCCGCGGAGCGGGCGTGGCTTGCGCAACCGATGTGCGCGGCGGCGCCGGGCGAGCCGTGAATTTTTGGATCACGAAGAAAATTCCGATCAGCAGAAGCGCCACGGCCGCGGCGGAGAGCAGCATGTTGCGGATCACGTTCCTCGACTGGTCGCCGGCTTCGCGGCGTGCGCGGGGCTCGAACAGCGGCGGAGCTTCCACCGGAGCGGCCACCGGTGGCGGGAGCGGGGGCGGAGTGGGAGGCAACTTCAGGTTGACGGTGGTACGGTTGGCTGCATGTCTATCGTCACGCCTGTCGTCATGCCTATCGTCACGTCTGTCATCCACCGTCTCGCTCATGCCGTCCTGCGAACCGACCGTCGGCATATTGAGGCTCGCGCCGCGCGGCAGAGGCATCCATCCATGCGTCGCGTTGCAGGCGGTCGAGAGCGCGTTGATGAATTCGGTGCACGTGTCGTAGCGGTCGGCGGCGTTTTTCGAGAGAGCCTTATGCAGCACGGAGCCCACGTTCGGCCCCAGCGTCGGATTCAAGCGCTGCGGCAGCAGAGGCTCCTCGCGGACGATCTTGAACAGAAGCGTGGGCAGATATTCGGCGACGAACGGTTTCTCTCCGGTCAGCACTTCATAGGCGATGACGGCAAGCGAAAACTGGTCGGCGCGCCCGCTGACGGCCGTGCCCTGCACCTGCTCCGGCGACATGTAGCTGGGCGTGCCCATCATGGTGCCGGCCAGCGTCATCTGCTGCGAGACGATTTTCGCCACGCCGAAGTCGGTGACCTTGGCGGTGCCGTCCTCATGGATCATGATATTGGCGGGCTTGATATCGCGATGGACGATTCCCTTCTTGTGCGCGTAGTCGAGCGCCGCGGCGGTCTGGCGGAAAATGCTGAGGATGGTTTCCTTATCCGGCGTCTGCTCATGCAGCAGCATTTTTTCGAGCGGGGGGCCGTTGACGAACTCCATGAAGATATACGCCATGCCGTTTTCCTCGGCGATGTCGTAAATGGTCACAATGCCGGGATGCGATAAGATGCCGGCCGATTGCGCTTCGCGCACCAGGCGCTCCCGCAGGCGCTCGCGTTCGGCGGTATCGGTGAGGTCCTGAAGGCGGATGCTCTTGATGGCAATCGTGCGCCCGATGGTCGGGTCCAGGGCCTGATACACGACGCCCATTGCGCCCCGTCCCAATTCGGCAATAATTTGGTAGCGCCCGACCTGTTGCACGTGGATATTCTCATTCTAGCCTGCGGTACAATCGGCGCGGAGGAGTATCCACAAAAATGACAATGAGCCAGGCACTGTTGCCGGAGTTCGATAACGAGATGAAGTTGACGCGAAAGGCGCTTGAAAGAGTGCCGGACGACAAGTTCGACTGGAAGCCTCACGCCAAGTCGATGACCATGGGAAGGCTGGCCGGGCACCTGGCGGAGCTCCCGGCGTTCGGAACCGCGATCATTATGACCGACGGGATCAATTTCGACAAGGGCGAATACAAAGCCGCGGTGGTTGCGAATCGCGCCGAGGTTCTGGAGGTATTCGACAAGAACGTCGCGGCCACGCGGGAGGCCATCGCGGGCGCTACCGACGACCATCTGCGCCAGCCCTGGCACCTGATCTACAAAGAGAAAAAACTGTTCGAAGCCCCCCGCGGCGCGGCGCTGAGGGGCATGGCGATGAACCACATTATTCATCATCGCGGGCAGTTGACGGTGTATCTGCGATTGAACGATATTGCCGTGCCGTCGGTGTACGGGCCGTCGGCGGATGAGATGTAAAGCATTTTCACGCAGAGTCGCCAAGACGCCAAGGACTGATACGATTTTGTTGGCGTCTCTGCGCCTTTGCGTGAACCTGTTCTTCTACTCGTCTAGCTCCGGAATCTGTTGGACGCGAGGCTCGGCGCGCAGCATCTCTTCGACGACTTTAGCCAGCTGAATAAGCTCGCCGGAAGGCGCAGCTCGAAACCAGGAACCAACCCTGTTCAGCGGCTTCTCAAATGCGATGCCAACACGCCATTCCGAGGGGCACTTACCAATCGATTCATCGATGATCCCGACGGACAGAGTGAACTTGTGGCCTTGGAAGGGAACGAGGACCGCCCAGCCCCAGTCCTCTTGAATTGGCGGGGACGGCTTCAGGCCGCGCCGCTCAAGTCGCTCCTTCAACAAAGCGGCGAAGTCTTCGCCGAAGCATCTTTCATTGATGAAGTGAGCGCCCGGGGTCACGCCCTCGAACAGGTCCGTTTGTAATGTAAAGCTGCGCTCGATCATTTTACGCCTGATATAATCCGTGGTCCCGAATGTAGTCCGCCACCGCTGGCGGCAGCTCATCCGGAGTTTCGCCTCGCCCGAGAGCCTGCCGCGTTTCCGACGACGATACGGGCAGCGCGACGGTCTCCAGGCGATGGACGCGCGCGCCGGGCGGAATCGAATAGGTGTGGCCGGGGCGCGAGACGACGATGAACTCGGTTTCGCGCACGACATCTTCCCAGCGATGCCAGGAGCGGATTTCGGCGAAGGCGTCGGAGCCGATGACGAAGAAGACTTCACCCGCATCGGGCTGCGCCTTCGCGCGCTCGATGGTGTGGATGGAATAACTCTTTTCGCGGCCTGCTTCGAGACGCGAGGGGATGAACCGAGGCTCACCCGCGCAGGCCAGCTCCACCATTTTGTACCGGTCCTCGAAGCCGGCGCCTGCTTCTTTATGCGGGGGATTCGCGGCCGGAATGAATAAAACGCGGTCGAGCGAAAATGTATCGGCCGCCTCGCGGGCCACGATCAAATGCGCGCGGTGGATGGGATCGAAGGTGCCTCCAAAAATCGCCGTCTTCACCGTTTTCATAAGATGTGCTGGAGAAATTCCTCTTCGCCGTCGATTTCGAGCCCGATTTTCAGCCACAGCAGTTTGTGGGGCGCGACGATCGTCACCGCATTCTCGCAAAAATTCATGACGTCCTTTTCGGTGGTCACCAGCGCCTCGGCGCCGCCGTCGGCGGCTTGTCCGGCCAGCCGTTCCAGCTCCGTAGGCTTGTAATGATGATGATCGCCGAACTCCCACCGGAATGCGACATCGATCTCCAGTTCCTCCAGTGTTCGCCAGAACGCGCGCGGATTGCCGAGCCCGCAAAACGCCGCGACACGGCCGAATTTTACTTCCGTCACAGGGCGCATGGCATGCGATTCGTAGTCCGTCCAAGAACGCGGAGCAACGCGCGCGGTATAGATGGGCGCGTCGGGGTTGAAGTTTCGCAGCGCCCGCTTTAACCCGGCAATGTCCTGCTCCGGGTCGACGCGGGTGACGACGATCGCCGACGCCCGGGCCAAGCTGGTGCACGGCTCGCGGCGGCGCCCCAGGGGAAACATTCCGCCTCCGAACGGATCGAGCGCGTCGATCATCACAACATCATGAGTCCGCGCGAGGCGGATATGTTGGAAGCCGTCGTCGAGGAGAAAAACATCCGGCGAGAGCGTTTCTTCCATGCGGACGCCCGTATCGTAACGGTCCGCACCGACGCCGACATGCGCGTCGCCCGCGCGAACGTAAATCTGCGCTTCATCGCCGGTCAGTTCCGTGGACGCCTTTTCGCCGCGCGGCACGATGACCATCTGGTCGTGCGATTTGCGATGATAGCCGCGGGTCAGGATTGCCGGATTGCGACCTTGTTCGCGAAGCAGGTGGGCGAGATGCGCCACCATCGGCGATTTTCCCGTGCCACCCATGGTCAAGCCGCCGATGCTGATCACGGGAGTCGCCAGAGAGCGCCGCCGCACTAGCTGGCGCGCAACATTGGCGCGATGGCCGACGACCCAAACCCACGAAAGGGGCCTCAAAACGGCCTGCGCGAGCAGGGTTCGAGGAGGGTCGGGCACGCCATTGGCCGCCGCGGCGAAAACTTCCTGCGCAATGCGATTCACCACGCCCCGTTTGGACATGGCGAGATCGCGGGCGCGCGCGCCGAGCTTGTCTGGATCGTCGAGAAGACGCGAGACGGCGGCGCCCAGTTCATCGCCGGTGGCGATGCTTTCCAATGCCCCGGCGGCGTGAAACTCCTTGGCGATGGCCGCGAAATTCTCCATGTGCGGACCCACGATTACCGGTTTCGCGAAGTACGCCGGCTCCAGAATATTGTGGCCTCCGCGCCGCGCCAGCGTGCCGCCCATGAACACGACGTCGGCCAGCTCAAAGATAGCCGCCAGTTCGCCGATGGAATCGAGGAGCAGCACGCCGGGCAACTCGATCCGCGCCACCTTCGTCCGCCGCACGAAGTTCACGCCGGCGCGGTTCAGCTTTTCCGCAACCGCGTCGAACCGTTCCGGGCGGCGAGGCGCGAGGATCAGCAACAACCCGCGGTGGGAAGCGGCAAGCTGCGCGAACGCGCGCAGCACTACATCATCTTCATCGACATCGGTGGAATCAGCGGGAGGCATGGTGCTGGCCGCGATCCAGATTTTTTTTGGATCCGTCCGATGAATAAATCCGGCAATGGTAGGCGCGACCCCTTCCGATGGCGGCGTGAAATCGTATTTTAAATTCCCCGCAACCTTCACCTGGTCGAGCCGCGCGCCCGAGACGACGAAGCGCCTCTTGTCTTCGATGCTTTGCGCGAAAATCGTATCGGCGAAGCTGAGGGCGTAGCGGAAAAACCAGCTCGAGCGCTGGTAGCGCGGCAGGGCGCGATCGGAGATGCGTCCATTCACGACGATCAGGGACGCTCCGGCGCGCTTCGATTCGCGATAAAGGTTCGGCCAGATCTCGGTCTCGAGCACCACGACCGCGGCGGGGCGCAGACGGCGCAACACGCGCCTGACCACGGACCGGTAATCGAGCGGCGCGAAGAACACGCCGTCGGCCAGTCCATCCAGTTTCTGATCGGCGGTCTCGCGCCCGGCGAGCGTCGTGGTGGATACGTACATCCGGGTGTGCGGGTGCGCGGCGCGCATGGCACGGATCAGTTCCACCGAGGAAAACACCTCGCCTACCGATACCGCGTGAAACCAAATGGCTCCGCTGCCCGTCGAGTGAATGGTGGCGGGCAGGAATCCCAGCCGCTCCGCAAGTCCGGCGAAATAGCGCCGGTCGCGAATTCCCCGGTACAGTAGATATAGGGCCACCGCCGGTGTGAGGGCGAGTTGGAGCAGTTGATAAAGGAAATAGATGAGACGCGTAGCAGTTTTCTCGGGCGTGTGGATAGTTCTTTTGAGTATAGCGGCGCAAGCAGGCGACGACAAGGACAAAGATCGTTTCGCGCCCGGCGCGGCGTCGTCCTATAAAGGCAGCCTGACCACGGAAAAGATGACCATCGCCGCGGTGCCGTTTATCGGCGATGAGCAGATGCGCGCCGCCTTCGGCAAAGTGAATCCCAACAAATACGGCGTTCTGCCGGTGCTGGTGATCATAGAAAACGGCACGGGCAAGGCGCTACGGCTCAATCTGGAGGCGGATTTTGTCGGGCCGGACGGCAAACATATGGAAGCCACGCCCGCTTCCGATGTGACCTTTATCGGAGGATCGGGCAAAGCTCCGCCGATGCCCGGCGCGAGTCCCTTTCCAAGGAAGGCGAAAAAGGGGCCGCTCAATATCTGGGAAATCGAAGGGCGCGCGTTTACCGCGAAACTGGCGCCGCTGGGCGAGAAGGTTTACGGATTCGTTTATTATCAGACCGATTACAGGCCCGGCTCGAAGCTCTACATATCGGGCATTTCAGACGCGACGACGGGGAAAGAGTATTTGTATTTTGAAGTGCCGATGGAGAAGCAGTAAGGTCACGCAGAGAACGCAGAGGGTTTCTTTGCGAACTCTGCGTCTCTGCGTGATATGTTTTTGGATTAGACCAGTCCCTCTTCTTCGATAAACTTGTCAATACTTTCAACCGTCATCAACGGCGTACCCGGCCGGACATCGAACACCGGAAACCGCCTTGGCAGCCCGTTACGGGCGAGCCTCGAAATTACTTTTCCGAGCCGCACGCCGGACTTGCGGGAGATCTTGAGTGCAGCCTCGTACACATCGTCATCGAGCGTGAGAGTTGTCCGCATCATCTCAGCTTTCCGGTTTGTGAGGTTCCGTGTCAAGCGGATCGAGCTGTGGTTCCATATTGATATGCGCCTGATTCTCGCTTTCTGTGTCGCCATCTCAACCGGATCAGCGTGCGAGTGCTTCCCCGCCGGCGTTAAGGCTGACCTTGACAGCTCCAGGGTCGTCTTCCGAGGAGTCGTGACGAATGTGCGAGAACTTCCGACGCGGCCAGACGTAGACCGCCCGAGATACGCGGTCACATTTCTCGTCTCCGAATACTGGAAGGGGGCCGCTGAGCGACAGGTCACGCTTCATGTTATGCGGCCGGGAACGGACTGCATTGGTGCGCGTTTTGATCTGCGAACGGAATACGTTGTCTTCGCTACATCGCAAAAGGCTGACGACTATCGACTCGAAGGTCGTATCTTGCTTGGTTGGCTCGATTTAATGCCAGCCGGTACCGAATTCCTAACCGTCAACAACTATTGCGACTCGACGGCGCCGGCCAAGGACGCCAGAAAAACTCTACGGGCGCTCGGCAAGGGCAAGAGGCCCTGACGTTACTTCGTCCCCAGCAATCCGTCGATACTCTTCAAGTTCTGCCGCGCGTACTTTGCTTCTTCCAGATCCGGATTCAAATCGAGCATCGTTCGAAAATGAATCCCCGCGCTGGCCAGCGTTTCCAGGCTCTGCGATTGCTGCGCCTGGTGCATGTAGCAAAGCGCCAAGGCGTAGTGCGTATAGGGATCTTTCGCGTCATAAGCCAGCGATTTTTGACAATACCCGACCGCTGCCTCGAAGTGCGATTGCTTCCGCTCCGCGTCGCACAGGCCGAAGTACGCCAGGCTGCGGAGGTCGCGCCAGGTGTCGGTCTGGGCGGCGCGCTTCTTTTTTCCGATGCCCGCGATGTAGCCCAGGACGTAATAATTCAAGCGGCCAGCCAGCTTGCTGTCGAAATCGCTTAGCTTGAGGTACGACACGTACTCGCCCGTCGATTCCTGCAACGCGCCGCTCATGCGAAGACTGTCGGCCAACCAGAGATGCGCCTCGGCATTGGCCGGAGTGAGCTTGATCGCCGTTCGCGCCGCTTCAATGGCTTGGGGATACGCTTCCTTCAACCGATACGCTTCCGCTTCCAGATAAAACGCCATGGCGTTGGAGGAATCGTGTTGGGTGACGGTGTTCAACTGGCGGATCGCCTCGTCGACCGCGCCGGTATCGAGCAGAGATCCGGCGAGGCTGACGCGCGCTTCCAGATAATCCGGGTCGATCTCAATCGCCCGGCGGAACGCCGCCTGCGATTTCTGCTCGTCGAATTGGGAATTGTACGAGCGGCCCATATATAGGTAGGCCTGACTGAAATTTGCGTCGAGCGAAATCGCCTTCTCGAAATGCGCGATGGCTTTTTTATAATTTTCGGCGAATCCTTTGTTGTAGAACTCGATGCCGTGGTTCAATTCGTCGAGCGCAGCCTTGGGCCTGCGGCGCGCGATGAGAATTTTGATCGAAACGGTCGAATCGCGGCCTGGATAAACGATCTCTTCGCGAGGCCCGTCCGGCTCGTAGCCCATTTTGACACCCTGCACCGTATGATTGCCAGGCTTCAAGCCCGGCAGCCGCAGGGGCGTTCCTTTATTAATGACGCCCTGTGAGACGCCGTCGACGAACACTTCCACACCGTCCATGTTCGCTTCGAAAATCAAGGTGCCGTCCTTGGGAGCGGGGGCCTTCCCTGCCCGCAGGGCGCCGGGGATGTAAGCGAGAATCATGTTCGGATCGAAGCTGCCTCGATCGGACGTGGGATTCTGCTGGCCGTTCGTCACTTCGCGAACATTGCGGCGGACGTATTCGGCAAGCTCGTCCGCGGTGACGATTCCGTCGCCCGATTCATCGGCCTCGCCTTCGAGGCCTTTTACAACGTAATAAGTAAAGATGCCGTGGCCGTCGCCCCAGTTCTTGCTCTCGAACGACCTTTCGCGATCGCGGCTCGCTGTCAGCGAAAACATGGAGCGCGACAGATCCAGCAGGCTCTTGTTCACCTGCGCCAGTTCGGCGTCCGGCGAAATCGCGCCGGAATGGCAGGAATCCGTCAGCAGCACTTTCCACTTTGCCTTGATCCTGGAGCCAGCCACTGCGCCGAGCGTGTCCATCGAATAGCCTGTCGCGCCGATGTTCGCGGGATCGAGATCGTAGGGCGCCAGGTATCCTCGGCCGGCGTTGATGAATCCGTGGCCGGCGAAATAAATCACCACGCGATCGGATTCTTTGGCCACCGACGGCAGCCAGACTTCCAGTTCCTGCTTCAAGTTCGCGAGCGTCGCCTTCGGCCCAATCAATCGATGCACGTTCTCGGCGCGGAAATTCCCGCCCTCGGGATTGATGAGCACGGAGTATACCGACTCCGCGTCGCGTTCGGCGAAATCGAGCTGCGCCTTGGCGGGGAGATTTTTGTATTTCGCGATCCCAACCACCAGCGCATAGCCGCGCGGGATCGTTACAGGCGCCTGCGTGGGCCGGTCTTCTTCATATTTCAGATCACGTGGCTTTTGCTGAGGCTGTTGCGCGATCAGCGCCGTACTCGGCTGTAGCGCGATCAGCGCCGTATTCGGCTGTTGCGCGATCAGCGCCGTATTAACGATGAGCCAGGCGTAATTCATACACCACCGGTCCGGTCAAAGGCGCCGGCGACGACACTACCGTCGCGCCTTTTTCCTGAATAAAGAGTAACTCGCGCGGCGTCGGCGTCGCGATCGAACCGAGATTTTTCGGCACCGCCTCGCCTTCTTTGAGAGGTTTTACGCCCGCCGAAGTATCCACGCAATCGCCGCGGGATTTGAAGATCGTATCGTCGCAGCGGGGCTTGAAGCTCAACGGCAAATCCGGGTGGGGAGGAGGAGGGGGCAAAGGACGGTATTCGTTGCCGAGCTTCACCGGGCTGATCACCCAATAGACGATGTCGTGACCGGCCGGCCCCGTTACTTTGAACCATCCCTGGGTGACCGGCACGACGTACTCCTTCTGGGCCTCGATGCGATTGTCCGCTCCCGTATCCGACCTAGGAAACAGCAGATCGTAGGCGCCCGACGTCCCGTGATTCATCACGTACAGATACCCCGCGAACGTCGCCGATATTTTGAAGCGCAGCTTGTCGCCCGCCGCAAACACCAGCGCCGAATCGACGGGTTTCCAGGCGGAGCCGTCCTGACGCTCCACGGCAAGCTTGATTCGCTGCACGTCGTCGGCGCGGAGCAGCGGCACGAGAAGCGCGAGGCCCAGAAGCGTGAGACTAAGACGTGTTCGCATAAAAAAGCTACTTGCCGTGCTTCAGCGCGACGTCCACCACCAGCCTTGCGTCATCGGTGCGGCTGGGATTCACCACGTACGTCGCTTTCTCGGACTTCACTTCGCCGCCGTTCTGCTGGATGCTCATCTCGTCGATCTTCTCGAACACCAGGTCGCGCGATTTCACTTCATCGCGCAGACGGTTCACTACGTCGTCGCCCACCGTTGCCTTGGCCATCAGCGTCTTGTCTCCAGACGACCCTCCGCCGGTGATCGAATAAATCAGCTTGTCCAGATCCGCCTCCGGCTTCCGCGACAACACCAGAAACAGTTTCTCCGTACCCGACTGCTCATCGAAGAGGAACTGCCCTTTATCGCCCGAAGGAATCTGCTGCGACGCGCCTTTTTCGATCCGGTTATTGCCGCCTTCCACTTCGGTGGACGGAAACAGCAGCCTCCAGTTGCCGCTCGACCCTTGCATCACCACGTACAGAAATCCGGGCGTGTTGGTATCGACGTTCAGCCGGATCCGGTCGCCGGAACGGAACGTCGCATCGGGATCCACTTCGACAAATTTCCCCGACCCGTCGCGCTTCCGGACGCTATAGCGCAGCCCGAGCGGAACGTTTGCGACATTCGCTACGGGCGTGGCACGTGGAGACGAGGCTGGAGACGAACCAGGAACGCCGCCGGGGGTCGGCCGGGTCTGAGGGATCCGCGCGGGCAGGGACTTCTTCACCGCGGGCGGCGGCGTCGAATCCGGCGGGGGCGAATAGAACAGCTCCCTGGCCTTCAACCCCGCGTCCTGCGCCCACATAGCGGAAGATAAAACCGCCATCGCCATCAGTGGTTTCATAATGACTCCTATACTCAGTCTATTCCGCGCGAACGCCGTCAGTTCGGGCTCAAAATATATCCAGGTCGCGCACGGGTCTTTGCCCCCGGAATGGAGACCTCCACCGAAATGGTGTGCTTGCCTGCATCCGCGGAGCTGGGATAGTAACTCAGCAGGTACGCGCTGCGCAGCTCCACGCCCAGCGCGCCGATCGCGTTCTCCAGTTCCGGCTGATGATGGAAGTGCAGTTCCGTGCCGCCTGTCGCCGCGATCAGGGGCGATAAGGGATCGGGCTTCGCGTCGGACGAGATCAATCCGTAAATCGAGACATTCTCGCGATCGGCCTCCTGTTCGAGCGTGGCCCAGTTCGCCTTGCTCCCGCGATCCATCGCCTGTCCGATATAGAGCAGCACGCGCGCCTGCGTCCGTGGACGCTCCTTCAGCATTGCAATCGCCTCCATCCCCGCGTCGATTGCGTGCGCTTCCATGCCGCCGGCTCTTACGGCTCGAAACGCCCAGCGCACATCGCCCGAGCCGAACGCTTTCAGGACCTTCGCATCGCTGTTGTAAGCGAGGACCGCAGCCCTCCCGGTAGCGCCCACCAGGTGTGCTTCCATAACGCTGCCGACTTTCGCGATGAAAGGAACCGTCTCGCGCGCGTCTCGATTTGCCTGAATGGCGATCACGACGGAAACTGGCGCGTCGTCGGTATCCAGGTCGACCTTTTGCGGAACACCGTTGTCGAGGACCCGAAAATCGGCCTTCTTGAGCCCCGGAACAAGCTGATTGTCGCGCGAATAAACCAGCGTCGGGACGGCCACAAGGCGGACGGGAACGCGAATTACTGTTGAGTCCTGCGCGATCAGAACAGCAACGGTGAGGGCGGCAACCGCGTATCGCACGTCTCAATCATGCCACGTTAGCCCCATGCGTCAGCTTGGGGTTAGTTCACTCACCGAAATAGCCCCAAGCTGACGCATGGGGCTGGAATGCCGACGCTGGCCACTAACTTGCTCCTCTTGATACCAAATGCTGGAAGCAATGACGGGAAACCTCGAAAAGTACCTGGATCTGCTCAGCGCGCGCCAAAAACTTGCCGCATCCAACATCGCGAATGCCGATACGCCCGGGTATCAGACCAAAGACATTGATTTTCAAGAGGAATTCATGAGCATGGTGAACGGACAGCAGCCTCTGACCATCGAAGCCGAGGGCCTGCCGAACAAGCCCGATGGCAATAATGTCAACGTCGACCGCGAAGCTCGCATGCTGGCCGAAAATGCCATGCGTTTCAATGTGGCTTCCGTTTTGCTACGCAGCCAGATCAACCAGGTTAAGGAAGCTATCACGGGAGGCACCAGCTCATGAGTCTATTTGCCGCTCTCCAGGTCAGTGCCTCCGGCATGCAGGCAGAGCGCACGCGCGCCGAAACATTGGTCGAAAACATGGCCAATGCCGAGACCACGCGCACTCCCGACGGCGGCCCATATAAAAGGAAGGACGTCGTTTTTTCCAGCGAACTCCAGGAATCGCCCTTTTCCGCCGTGTTCCAGAATGAACTCGCCACCGGCGTCACCGTCTCAGACATCACTGAGGACAATAGTCCTCCTGAAATGCGCTACTTACCGAATCATCCCGACGCGAACGCCCAGGGCTACGTCGCATTTCCCAAAATGAACCCCGCCGAGGATATGGCGGATCTGCTGAATACCACCCGTTCCTATCAAGCCAATATCGCCGCGATGACCGCCGTTAAGGACATGATTACGCACTCTATCGATCTTCTGAGATAAGCCATGGCACCGATTACTCCGCTCAACATTTCGATCCCGCCGCTCCAGGGCATACAATCGCCTGGAGCCTCCTCTCCCGGTTCGGGATTCTCTTCCGTCCTCACCGACGCCATTTCCAAAGTGGAAAGCTTCCAAAACAACGCAACCGACTCAGTGAATAAATTTCTATCCGGCGAAGGAGAGGAGTTGCACAAGGTCGCCCTCGCTACCCAGCAGGCCGACCTTTCCCTCCAACTTTTCATGCAGGTGCGCAACAAAGTGGTCACCGCCTACAACCAGGTGATGCAGATGCAGGTCTGATATATGAATTTCTTTGCCAAGAAACAGTTCGATGGAAAAGCTAGTATCCCCTCCATTACTGTCGGGGTTCCGTACCAGATCTATGGAACCCCGACAGTGATGGAGGGGATGAGCCCTCTGCTTGGACCCGAAGGTTGGCGGCAATGGACCATCTTCGTGCAACCAGTCAAGCAGATTTCCGGCTTCGACGCTGTTCGACAACTCGGCCGGCACGTTTAGCGAATGAATCAGCTCAAGCAAATCTTCGATCGTTTGTCCTGGTCCCAGCGGATCTGGATCGCGGTTGCCGTAGTCGCGGTCATCGGCGGTCTCACTTACGCCAACCATTGGAACGACGAACGGGATTTCAAGCCCCTGTTTTCCGGCCTCGCCGACGAAGACGCGGGAGCCCTGGTGGCGAAACTTCACGAAGGGGGCATCGAATACCGGCTCGCCGCGAATGGCTCGACGATTCTGGTTCCTTCCGACAAGGTGGCCGAAGCACGCTTGCAGATGGCCTCCGCCGGACTCCCCAAATCCGGCCGCATCGGATTTGAGCTGTTCGACAGAGCCAACTTCGGAGCCAGCGAGTTTACCGAACAGGTCAACTATCATCGCGCCATCGAAGGCGAGCTGGAACGCTCCGTCATGTCGATCCGCGAAGTGGAAACCGCGCGCGTCCATCTCACGCTGGCCAAGGATTCTCTCTATTCGGAAGCCCGCCAGCCGGCCAAAGCCAGCGTGCTGGTGAAGCTCCGGCACGCGGCCGCACTTTCGCCGCAGAACATCGCCGCCATCTGCCAGTTAACCGCCAGCGCCGTTCCGGGCCTCGCGGCCGACCAGGTTTCCCTGGTGGATACCAGCGGCAATCTGTTGAACCGGCCGCGCCCCAATGCAACGGGCGACGAAATGGGCGGTTCCGAAGCGACGCTCGACTATCGCAAAGCCGTCGAACTGAGTCTGCAAAATAAAATCGCTTCCACGCTGGAGCCGTTGCTCGGACCCGACCATTTTCGGATTGGCGTCTCGGCCGACGTCGACATCACCAGCGGAGAGCAAAGCGAAGAAGTATTCGACCCCACCAAATCCGTGATGGTTTCTTCGCAGAACACCTCCGATGGCCCCGCGCTGGCAAGCGCCTCGGGCGTTCCCGGCACCGCGTCGAATCTGCCGCGCCCCACATCGAAACCTTCCACCGGGGCCAGCAATTACTCCCGGCATACCGAAAACATCAGTTATCAGACCAGCCGGCTGGTGAAGCATACCCGCCTGCCGCAGGGCGCGGTGAAGAAACTCTCGCTGTCGATTCTGGTGGATCATTCGCTGCGCTGGGACGGCGCGAAGCGCATTGTCGAAGCGCCTTCGGCCGAGAAACTCAAAGTGATTCACGATCTGGTGGCCGCCGCCACGGGCCTCGATCCCGCGCGCGGGGATCAACTGGTGGTGAACGCATTTCCCTTCGAATCGACACTGAATGCCGAGCCCACAACCGCGGTCAACGCGGCGCCGCCTGCCGCAGCCACTCCTCTGCCGCCGTGGCTCCAGAAATTGATGGGACAGAAAAATTTCGCGATCATCGCAGGCGTCGGGGCCGCGGCCATGCTGGCGCTGGTCGTCGGATTCCTGGTCGTGGTTTCGAAGATGCGCAAGAAGAAGCGGGTCGCGGCCGAACTTGCCCAAGCCGCGGTGGAAGGCGCCAAACCCAAGGGGTCCTCGGTTTTGGATGCGCAGAAAGACCTGGAAGCCCGGATGGCCGGCCAGGTGGGCGAACAGGCGCGCAAGGACGCGGAAGCGATGTTGCAGCTGAAGCTGCCCGAAGTGCAGACCAAGAAGACCGAAGTCATCAAGAAACATATCGTCGCCGAAGCCAAGAAGGATCCAACTGCGATGGCCCAGGTAGTAAGGACGTGGCTCAATGGTGAATACCAGCGGTAACGAACCGGAAAAAATCCCCGGCCTCCGCAAAGCGGCAATTCTGATGGTGATGCTGGGCGACGAAGCCTCCGGCATCATCATGCGCAACCTCGACGAAGACGAAGTGGAGGAGATCAGCCGGGAGATCGCCCGCGTCGGCTCCCTGACCGCCGAAGAAGCCGAGGACGTTCTCGAAGAGTTTTACCAGATGGCGGTCGCCCACGATTACGTGGTGAAGGGCGGTATCGACTACGCGAAAAAAATCCTGATCAGCGCCTTCGGACCGGAATCCGCCAAGAAGATGCTGGACCGCCTGATGAAGACGCTCGGCAACGAAACGCTCAGCTTCGACGCGCTGCAAAAAACCGATCCAGGCCAGCTGGCCAAGTTCATTCACAGCGAGCATCCGCAAACCATCGCCCTGATTCTTTCGCATCTCAACCCGTCGCAGGCCGCCGGGCTGTTGTTCTCGCTCCCCGCCGAAATGCGTTCCGATATCGCCCTGCGCATGGCCAGCCTGGATCAGATTTCGCCGGAGATCATCTCCAAGATCGCGAAAGTGATCGGATCGAAATTAAAGTCTCTGGGAGAGATGAGCCGTGAATCCACCGGAGGCGTTCACGCCGTGGCGGAAATGTTTAACCGGCTGGATTCCAACAGCGCCAAAGAGATTCTGGAAAATATCGAACAGGTGAATCCCAACCTGGTGGAGACGATCCGGCACCTGATGTTCGTCTTCGAGGATCTGCTGCTGCTGGACGTCAACTCCGTTAAAGAAGTCCTGGCCAAAGTGGACCGCAAGATTCTGACGATCGCGCTGAAGGGCACCAGCGAGCAGATGAAGAATCACATGCTGCAAGCCATGAGCCAGCGCGGCTCTGAGATGCTGCGCGAAGATATGGACGCCTTGGGGCCCATCAAGATCAAGGAAGTCGAGGCCTCGCAGCAGCAGATCATCGCGGTGGTCCGGCAACTGGAAACCGAAGGCGTGATCAGCTTGAAGGGCACCGCCGGGGAGCAATATGTCCTCTAGGGTTCTCCGTCCTGAAGACGGCGCCGTCAGCGTGCCCATCGCGTGGCGGCAGGCCTCCGGACCAACCGCGCAGAACAACCGTCCCCGCCCCGCGGAATCCGCCGCCGTCTCCGAAGCCCGATTATCGGAGCAGGAAGCCGAAGCCCGCACCCGCGCCGCCTATAACCAGGGCCTTGCCGCTGGAGAAGTTGCCGCGTTGCAGCGGATGCAGCTGAAACTGGACCCGGTGTTGAGCGGCCTAAACAGCATGATCGCGGAACTGGCATCCGCCCGGAAGCGGGTCCGCGGCGAAGCTGAGGACGACGCCGTGAAACTGGCCATCGCCATCGCCCGCCGCGTTCTCTATCGCGAACTTTCGACCGATCCCGAAGCCATCCTTGGCCTCGTGAAAGCGGCGTTCGGCAAATTGAACGCCCGCGAAACGCACCGCCTGCGCGTTTCTCCGTCCGACGCCGCCGCGATTCAGGAACATCGCGCGAAGTTGCAGCTTCCACCCGCCCTCGAAATCGCTCCCGATGGTTCGCTCACCCCGGGCAGCGCGATTTTCGAAACGACGCGCGGCGATCTCGACGCATCGGTGGAAACGCAGCTCTTAGAAATCGATCGCGGGCTGACCGACGTCATGAAACGACGCAAATAAAATGATCTTAAACGACCTGATTTCTGCCCTCGCAAGTATGGAGACCGTGCAATGGGCCGGACGCGTGAGCGAAATTGTGGGCCTGTTGATCGCCTCCGACGGCCCCGCCACGGCGGTCGGCGATTTCTGCGAAATTCGTGGCCAAAGCCGCACGGTGCGCGCGCAAGTGGTCGGCTTCAGGGATGGGAAAGTCCTGCTGATGCCGCTCGAAGAAACCGGCGGATTGCAACTGGGCGATACCGTCATTGCCCGGCCCGAGGCCGCGCGCGTCGAGGTCGGACCGCAACTGCTCGGCCGGGTATTAGATGGCTTCGGCCGCCCGATGGATGGCGGTCCATCTATCGATCCTGAAGCGCTGTACGATCTTTACGCCACCGCTCCCGGCCCCATGGAACGCGAGCACATCACCGAACCTCTGGTCACAGGCGTCCGCGCCATCGACAGCCTGCTGCCGTTCGGAAAGGGGCAGCGTATCGGAATTTTCGGCGGCTCAGGTGTTGGCAAAAGCACGCTGCTGGGCGCGATGGCCCGCCAGAACTCGGCTGACGTCAGCGTGATCGCGCTGATCGGAGAGCGCAATCGCGAAGTGCGCGACTTCCTGGAGAAAGAGTTGAGCACGGAAGGCATGAAGCGCAGCGTGGTGGTGTGCGCGACCTCCGACATGCCCGCTCCGTTGCGTATTCGCGCCTGTTTCGTCGCGCTGGCAGTGGCCGAATATTTTCGCGATTGCGGAAAAAGCGTCTTATTAGTGATGGATTCCGTCACCCGCCTGGCCATGGCCCAGCGTGAAATCGGCCTGGCCGCCGGCGAGCCTCCGGGCCAGAAAGGCTATACCCCCAGCGTTTTTAACCTGCTGCCGAAAATCTTCGAGCGCGCGGGAAATTTTCGCAAAGGCTCCATCACCGGCTTCTTCACGGTTCTTGTGGAAGGCGACGATTTCAACGAACCCATTTGCGACGCAGTGCGCGCCATCCTCGACGGCCATATCGTGCTGTCGCGCGAACTCGGCGCAATGGGCCACTATCCGGCCATCGATATCCTGAATTCCGTCAGCCGTTTGGCGAGTAAAGTCGCGACACCCGAGCAGCGCGAAGCCGCGCGCAAAATCCGCGAGGCGCTGGCGAATTATCGACAATCGGAAGATCTGATCAACCTGGGCGCGTACGCCTCCGGATCGAATGAGCGGCTCGATTCGGCGATCCGCCTGCGTCCGAATTTGATGCAGTTCCTGCGCCAGGAGCACGATGTGTCCGCGCCCATCCAAGATACGATGAAACAGCTTTACGCGCTGGCATCGAATGTATGAAAAAGTTCGACTTCCCGCTGGCCCGCGTGATGGATTTCCGCCGCATCGAGGCGCGGGTGGAAGAAATCAAGCTGGAAGCCCTGTACGCCGAACTGCGCGCGATCGATGCGCGCGAAGCTGCGTCGATCCAGGAAAGGATAGAGTCTGAAAAAATACTGAAGTCCGCGAAATCGGTTAGCGGCTTCGATTTGGAGATGTTCGAGACCTACCGGCTGGCGATGAAAGAGGATCAAAAGCGCACGGATAAAGCGCGAGCCGATTGCCGCAAGCGCATCGACGCGCAGCTAGCGGCGCTGATGGTAAAGCGCCGGGACGTGAAACTGCTGGAGCATCTGAAGGAACAACGCTTCAAGACGTGGGAGAAAGAGATGTTCAAAGAGATCGACCAGCAGGCGGATGAGGCGTACCTGGCGAAGTGGGGCACCCGTTAAGAAACACATATTGGCCGCTGATGAACACGGATGAACGCAGATGAAACCAATTTCTTATCCGCGTTTATCTGCGTTCATCAGCGGCCATTATCGTCTTTGCTTCGCTGAGTAGCGCGATAGTTTCCCTTGCGTTGACAACGGCAGTTCGACGATGCGGATGTGCCGCCCTCTTCGCTTCGATGGCCGAGGGATCTCCTCTCGCCGGCGCATGTATTCTCCGAGGATCAGTTCGATGGCGTCGATGCCGTACTCAGTAGCCTCTGCGATGGAGTCTCCTTCGGTGACGACTTCCGGAATGTCGGGGACAGTCACGACGAATCCTTTTCCCTCGGGAGTGAAGTGCGCTGGGTAGGAGTGCATAAAGATAATCACGCAAAGGCGCAGAGCTCGCAAAGAACACAAAACTTCTTGGCGACTTTGCGTGAAATCATCCGGTGTATCGGCGGGCTATCAATTCGCGTATCGCTTCATGCTCGACGAATTCGCCGCGGTCGGCAGCAGCCAAGCCCTTGTCCACTTCTTGCAGGAACCACTCGTCGTAATCGACGAGGCGTTCGACGGTCCTGCACCAGCGTTTCCGCGTCGCGGCCCTGATGTGCGGCCAAACGGGACAGCTTGGCTTCCAGGTCCGGTTTGAAACGCACTTCCATGCCGTCAGTTTAACAAGGAGCGAATACGTCTGCACTTCGTGTGCACTGTGGGGACGGTCTCGTCCGTCCCGAAGTCCCCTTATTTCCGGCGCACTACACTAGTTTCATGGGCTTTCGCGACCCAATTAGCGGGCAGGATCATCCTTAACCGGCTTCGCCACGAGAAATCTCGCGAGAGCGAAGCGATTATTTTTCCAGTCGAAGTAGTAGGTGCCGCAGGTCAATCTGTTCTTAAAGTCCTTGCACGCGTCCCGAAGAACAAAAAGGTCGCTATTTAGCCGGAAGTCAACCTCCATATTACTCAAGTTGTCCAGTGGTACGTATAACGAGCCAAGGTTCGAGAGAGGCGGCTCGTAGACGCTTCCGGTCGGCGCGTCGACGATTGCCATCATCACGCACTGTGACCCGCAGCCCCAACGGATGACTACATAGTGCCCCGCAAAGTTTGGACCGGGTGTACTCGTGAATTTCGGCCAACGTCCGTTCCATACCCCCGCGCCTTTTGAAACTCCCTCTCGTATCTCGGTCCCATATTTCCGTTGCTCGGGCGTGGCTAGCATGGGTTGGGCCATCGCACCCTTGAACATTGTCGTTGCAGGGTAGTCCTGAAATCGAGGCAGAGTCGTGGGATCCTGAGCGCAACACGCAACGGCTAGGACGGTTGCTCCCATCAACACCATCGTTAGGACGTTATACATCTTGACCTCCAGGACGATGCGGGACGGACGGGAGCGTCCCACCTTCGCGTTATTACGTTTCTGGCCTACTTCTCCGGCGACCCCGCGCCCGTCGCCGCGACCACTGGAGCCTTCGTGATCTCCTTGGTCCGCTCCTCGATATGATCCTTCATCTTTAGCAGCGGCACGCCTTCAATCAACCACTTGGGCGGCTCTTTGTCGGTTAGGCGGTAGTCGAAGAATTCTTTCATGCGGACAGTGTAGTCCTTCATGTTTTCCGGTTTTCGCAGGCCGTGATTTTCGCCTTTATATTGCAGCATCACGACCGGCTTGCCCATGCGACGCAGGGTGTTGAAGTATTCGATGCCTTGGGTCCAATCGACGGCGCCGTCTTTGTCGTTATGCAGGATGATCAAGGGCGTCGTCACGTTCTTGGCGTGATAGACGGGGCTGTTGCGGACGTAGGCTTCCATGTTGTCCGTTGGGCTGCCGGTGAAGCGGCCTTGGCTGCTTTCGAAGATCGGCTGGTTCGCCGTGCCGGTGTTCCAATAGATCGCGTTATACATGGCGATCATGTCCGTAAGCGGCGCGCCGGCGATGGCGGCGGCGAACATGTTGGTTTGCGTGACCAGGAACGCAGTCTGATAACCACCCCAGGAATGGCCGTGGATGCCGACTCGTTTCGCGTCGACGATTCCGGTGGCGATGGCGGCCTTCACCGCCGGGATCACGCACCACACGGCGGACATGCCGGGGTCGTTTACCTTATAGACGATATCCGGCGTCAGCACCGCGTAGCCGTTGCTGGTATAGGCGGCGATGTTGAAGCCGTTATAGGTAGGATGCGGATACATGTTGGTGGACTGCGTGAGCTTCTCGTAGATATAGGTGATGGTCGGGTAGCTCTTGCCTTGTTCGTAATTCGCGGGTAGATAGAGAGTGCCTTGCAGCTTGTCGCCTTTATCGCTGGTGTACTGGATCAGGCGCGAGCCCTTGGTCCACAGGAAATCTTTCTGCTGCGGATTGGCGTCGGTGATTTTCGGGCCCGGGCCGCCGTTCACCGCGATGTGATAGTCGGGATATTCGCTGACCGTCTCGCGGGTGTACAGATACACGTTGGCCCGCTTGGCTTTCATGAGCGTCCCGTAGGACGCGTCGTCGAAGACCAGCATTTGCGCGGTCGCGCCGGGTGCGATGACCGCGACGCCGGCTTTCTTGGACCATTCACCATAAGCGTTCACGTACATGGGCTGCGCGAGGTCGATCCCTTTTTCGTCGGGGTCGAGGCGATAGCGCAGGCGGTAGCGGATTTTATCCTTCTTGCCGTTGACAGTGAGATTCACGCCGGGACCGCCGTGCGAGGGGGCTTTCCAGATGTCCCAGCCGTCGCTAAGAAGCACGGCGCTTGAATCTTTCGACCAGCCGATGGGGCGATGCGGAGGCTTCACGACGTTGTGATCGTCCTCCTCATCCCAGAAGGTCGCCGGAATCTGCTTGGTGATGTTGGACACCTGGCCGGTGGCCGCTTCGTAGGTGTAGTAAACGCCGGCGTCGTAATAAAGGAAGTGCGAGCCGTCGGGCGATGGACCCATCACGTAGCGGGCCTTCTTCACTGCCAGCGTGCGGGTGCCAGTTTTCAGGTCGATGGCGTAGACGTCCTCGAAGCTCTGGCCGCTCAGGTGCGAGTCCAGTTCGTAATTGCGAATATCGATGCCGTAGGCGAACTTCGAATCGGGAGTGGCCTGCACCACGCGAACATCGTCGTCGGCGAGGCGCAGAAACTTCTTTTCCATCGGGCGATACGCGCACAGAAAGCTGAAGTTTTTGTCGGCGTTCTCCTGCACCTGCTGCATGGGCTGGAGCCGGGAATCCTTGTAATGCCAGATGACCATGTCGGGCAGGTCGGGAGTGTCGTCGGCGGGCTTGGGCTTGGCGTCCGGGTCGTCGCTCTTGGCGTCGGCGCCTTTCTTTTTGGGGCGCAGTTCGTGGATGCCGAACGTTACTTCCGAAAGGTCCGCCATCCACATCGCGTTGCGATTCGGGCTGATCGACATTCCCTTCGGGAACGACTCATCCTTCGCCGGATCGAAGATGGTTTTCTCGAAGCCGGTCGAGGTTTTCTTAAAGGCGACCAGAGTGTAAACCTTGTCCTCCCACGCCTTATCCTCCACACCGCGCACGGTGGCGAGACCGTCGCCATTCTCGGTCCAGGTCAATCCTTTATAAGACGCCTTCGCGCTATCGAGAGGCATCACCATGCCGGTGGCCATGTCGCCGACTACGACTCCGTTGCCGATTTTGTCCTGCGCGTCGATGATCCAGGCGAGGGAGTTGCCCTTCTTGTCAAAGGAGAAATCGGAGACGTTGCCGACGTTCATCTCGTTGCCGGAGGCCATATCGTAGAGGATCATGTCGGAGCCGGTGGGACGGTCGTCGGGCGGTGCGCCCCCAGCAGGAGACGCCGCTGGCGGCGCTGCGGGAGGGCCGGCGGGCGTCGGCGCGTAGCGATGCATGGCGATCATGGTTGCGCGCTCGCCTGAAAACGCGAAGCGGCGGATTTTTTCAAACTCCGTCTTCTTGCCGGTAGCGAGTTCCACCACGACGACGCGGCTCTGGACCGGCTTCTTCGTTTTCTTGAGCACCTTTGCTTCCTTGGCCGACGGATAGGCGAGGAACGCGGCATACTTGCCGTCGTCGGAAATGGCCAGATCGCGCACGGCGATCATCAGTTGCGGGGGCCCGCCGGCGGGCGGATCGACGCGGGGGATTGCGCCGATGGGGAAATGCTGATCCTTGCCGTCCTTCAGATTCCGGATGACGACTTCGCTGTTTCCCTCGGCGGGAGAGACGCGATAGGCGAACCAGATTCCGTCGGGCGACAGGGATTGCGACGCGATCCGCTTCCAGGCGAGGATATCGTTGAGTTGAATCGGCTTCTGCGCTGTGTCGGCGGGAGCCAACATAGCAGCGAAGACAAAAATGGCGAGGAATCGGCAAAGCTTCATACGTTGGATCGTATCACTGAAACGCCCGTCAGGGTGGTACGATGAAGTTTCCTACTTTTGGTAATACCCGAAGGACATACCATGAAGACCGCCATTTCGATTGCCGCACCCCTGCTGGAGGAAACAGACCGCGCTGCCCGGAAAATGGGGTTGAATCGCAGCCGCCTGGTGGCTCTCGCCCTGACCGATTATCTGCGGCAACGCCGGAGTCGGGAAATGTTGGAGCAACTGAACTCGGTCTACGGCGAAGCGCCTTCCGCAGTGGAACAGCCCACCGCCGCTCAGAGGAAGGCGAAGCTGGGTTCGATGATTAAGGATCGCTGGTGAGCGCGATTCGGCAGGGAGAAGTGTACTGGATCGATTTTGGCCCCGCGAACCGGCATCCATGCGTGGTGGTGCAGAGCGACGTCTTCAATCGAAGCGCGATCTCGACGACGGTGGTCTGCGTGATCACGTCGAATCTGCGGCGCGCGATGGCGCCGGGGAATGTCGCTTTGCGGAAGGGCGAGGCGAATCTGGCGAAAGCCAGCGTGGTGAATGTGTCGCAGGTGGCGACGGTGGACAAACTCGATCTCGCCGAGAGGATCGGAAAACTGGCGCCCGCGACCGTCGACGCTGTTCGAAGCGGGCTGCAACTTTTGTTCGATCGCGTTTAGCAAAACGTTGCTGGGGCCAATCAGATTTATTTCACGATGAGCATGGCGCGGAACATGCCATGCCGCAGGAGAAGGTCAGCTCGCTTTTCGGCTGCGCGGGGACTTCGACGAGCACCGTTTCCCCGAACGGAATCGCGCGACGTAACCCTAGTGAAGGAAACACGACTTCCGCGCCGCAGCTGGGAGATTCCTCGCGCGTGAATGCGAGCATCACGGAACGATCCGCGGGAATTTCCAGCCTCGCCGGTTCGTAGCCGCGTTGGGTGATGCGGATGCGCAGGGCGTCGGACGGAATCTTCCTGGGCGCGGGCTTCGGCGCGCCCTCTTCCACATTCAACGGGAACGGCAGCGTCACGACTTTACCCGATTGCTGGAATGCGCCCACAGCTTATAAAGGCCGGGCTTAGGAAAACTCGTCACGATGTTTATTTCGGATGGCGTGGGGCCGAGGACGTGGCTGTGAACCATTGCCGGAGTATTATCCGCTGGGTGCGCGTGGGCGAAGCTCGAAAGGCCCTGGTTGACGATGATGACGTGCGCCCAGGCGCCTAAGTACGGCTCCAGTTTTTCATCCGCGCCTTCGAGCTTAAGCTTGATGGGAATGTCCACTCCGGCTCGTAATGGTGTGCTGACGATCAGTTCCGCGTGCAGGGACGACGCGGCTTCCGGAGATCGGCGCCGCGACGTCCTGCGACAACCACGTCCCACTGTTCGATGCGCGGGACTTCGCCGGGCAGCGAGAAATCGGCCCACATGCGGTAGGCTCCGCCGCGCGCGAACGTGTAGGCGACTTCATAGCGGTCGCCTGCCACGAGTTCGGGATGGATGTGATCGAAATCGGTAAGATCCGGGGAGATGAGAAACATTTGAATCGGGCGTTCGTGAATATATTCGAAGTGGCGCGTGCCGGGAACTTCCAGGCGGAAGCGAACCTGTGTTCCCGCCGTGAATTTCGGCGTCTGTCCGCCGTGCCGATCCCGGTGCCGTAGAGGATTAGGTAAGTTTGCCCGTTTTCGTCGTCGCGGGCGACGGGCCGCGCGGAAACTTCGAGACGCCCGGTTGCGAATTGGGCCAGTTCATGAAGAAGCCTCCGGCCATGGTCGCTTCGAACCACGGCCCCATGGTGTAGCTGGGCAGGTTGTTCGAGTTCACATAAACCGCGCTGGCATCGTAGCGGACCGCGTTGCGCATCGCCGAGCGCGGGCGTCGACTGCCCTCCGCTCACCATCACCCCCGAGGGCTGGGTCGTAGGCCAGGTGGTGGAGGGTCCGGCGGAAGGATCGAATCCGGTGATCGCTTGGGCGTCCTTGAGCGATCCCTTGGTGAACCAACTGGCGAGGGTCGGATCGGTGGACGCCGCGCCGACCACCGCGCCGTTCGTGAAATAATCGACCGCATCGCTCGCGACGGTCTGCGTGCTGCCTCCGGCCGCGGTCCCATAGAACTGAAGGTTGATGATGTACGGAAACGTGGGCGCGCCCGTGCTGTCGATGGTCACGAAATAGGCGTAGGTGCCGTTCGGATAATCTGGCGTCACGGTGAAGCGGCCGTTGTATTGATCGAGGTCGCCGGAGCCCGCGACGTAATCGTAATCGTCGACGTAGCGGCCGAGGGGATAGGTCGTGCTGACGTCGGGGCCGTACTGCGTGCTCGTCAACGTTGCCGAATCGTTCGGAAGATACGGCAGGATCCAAGTCGGCAACGTGTGGCGCTGCGTGATGCTGCGGAGCTGGAAGCTCGACTGGATCCGCTTGATCGCACTCTTCGCGCTGGTCGGGTCCGCATAGCCGTAGGGGCCGTACACCGGATAGCCGTCGTTGGCCCAGCCCAGGATCGGCGAATGCATCCAGCCGGAGGTTTTTTCCGCATAGAGCGTGCCGAGGCGGCCTGTGGAGACGACGGTCACGTTATCGTTCAACTGCGCGCGCAGGCAGATGGGATTGATGTGGTGATGATACGTCCCGCTGCCGGGCTGGTGGCCGTTGCGGGCCATGGGGACAGTTCTGGCTGTCCCTTTTGGCCCGCTAGTTTGCGGTGGGCTTCTCGATGTGATCGATTACGAAAACTTCAACGGGACCCTTGGTTGCTCTGAGGACCAACCCGAGTTTTTCCTCCAGCGCTGAAGAGAGCGAAGGGCCGGCGGTGTCGGCAGGCTTGATCGAGTCATCCGTCCCGGCAAGACTCGGGCTGAACGCCGCGTCAGGCGCCCAGTCCACACTGAAATTGAATTTTTCTTCGTATCCTGTCTTGTCGATCACCGTGCGGTGCGCTGCAGCCGAGAGCCAATAACGGATCAAATCCTTCGTCGTAACTCCAGCTCCGGTCGTGATCATGTTGGCTCCGTTTTTGAGGCTCTGGAGGCTGCCGCAAATGGCGGCTGGCGGCGGGCGCGAGGCGGGCGACGATCCTGGGCTCGCTAGATCGACGGCCACGCAAGTCGGCGGCTGCACCTTGAGCCCATTCTTTGCAATCGTCAGCGCGAAGACGGAGAGTTCCCTGGTCTCACGATGAAATTTCAACTTGCACCTGTCTTCGAGAAGCGTTTGAAGTCTCAGGAGCATATCGGCCCAAATCGTATCGAACGACTCCTTTTCGGTCCGGGGCCCCTTCGGATTTACCTCCCGCTTGGCGTCGATGTTGTAGGTGTCGGAGTCCAACCAGCCCGGGCCTCCGTAGATCTCGAACGTTTGGACTGCGTAGGCGTTCGCGATGAGACGCCGCAGAGACGCCTCCTTGGCTCTGAAATCGATGGATCTATTCATCCCAATGAAGGTCTTATCGCCAAAGGTCGGCTTTATCGACGCGACCTCGAATTCCGGTCGTCCTGGAGACTGCGCCACATTGACGCCGATTAGTCCCGTTGCCGACAGTAAGAACACGAATCGATTCAAGCGCATCCTACGAGGACAGTACTACGAGTTCTATCGTATGTCAAGACCCTGCACCTGCATCGCTAAAGTCCCCGCCATTCAGCGCATGCGGCGCACTTCCCCAAGTGATATCCTGAACCCAGAAACTGGCCAGGAGGCCCCATGAACCGACGAAACTTTCTTATGACGACCGCGGCTGTCGCCACTACTTCCTCTTCCATGCTCGCAAGCGCCAACAACACGGTCCGCATCGCCGTCGTGGGCTGCGGCGGACGGGGCATGAGCCATGTCAACGCCTGGACGTCGCTCCCCAACGTGGAACTGGTAGCACTGTGCGATCCCGACCAATCCCATCTCGACAGGTACGTGAAAGCCATCGAGGGCAAGGGCAAGAAGAAGCCCGAGACCTTCGCCGACGTGCGCAAGCTTCTCGAAGACAAGAATATCGACGCGATCTCCATCGCCTCGCCCAACCACTGGCACGCCCTGATGACTATCTGGGGCACGCAGGCCGGCAAGGACGTGTACGTCGAGAAGCCGTGCTCGCACAATATTTTTGAAGCGCAGCAAATGGTGCACGCGGCGCGCAAGTACGACAAAATCGTGCAGATGGGCAGCCAGAGCCGCTCTTCGGTCGCGCTGAAGGAAGCGGTCCAGAAGATGAACGAAGGCGAGCTGGGCGAGGTCTACATGGCTCGCGCGCTGTGCTTCAAGTGGCGCGACACCATCGGTAAAACGCCTGTTTCGGACGTCCCCGCCGGCGTCGATTACGACCTGTGGACCGGTCCTGCGCCGAAGCGCCAGTTCACCAAGAATCGTTTCCATTACAACTGGCACTGGTTCTGGGACACAGGCAACGGCGACCTGGGCAATCAGGGCATTCATGAAGTGGACATCGCGCGGTGGGGACTGGGCGTGAAGTATCCGACCAAGGTCGCGGCCATGGGCGGCAAGTATATGTTCGACGACGATCAGGAAACGCCGAACACCATCAACGCGCTGCTGGAATTCGACGTCGCCGGCAAGAAGAAGCTGATGGCGTTCGACGTGCGCCACTGGGAGAGCAATCACGAAGCGGGCATCGGCGAGGAAAAGAGGACGGGGGCTCGCCCGGCCACTCGCGAGCCCGATACGATCGGCAACACGTTCTTCGGCTCGAAGGGTTATCTCGCGATCGATGGCTATACGAAGTATCAAACGTGGATGGGTCCGAAGCACGAGAAGGGCCCGGCCGCGTCGAAGGGCGGCGACCATTTCCTGAACTTCATTGAAGCGGTCCGCAGCCGCAAGCGCTCAGATTTGAACGCGGAGATTGAAGAAGGCGCCGCGTCGACCATTTGCATGCACCTGGCGAACATCGCCTATCGCGTCGGCCGCACGCTGCACTTCGACGAAAAGACCATGACGGTAGTGGGCGATCACGAAGCCAACAGGATGTTCACTCGCGACTATCGCAAACCGTTCGTAGTGCCGAAGATCGGCGGGTCATCGACCGGCGTCACTGGCTAGAATTCTTTCGATCACCGCCATATTCTTGAGCGCGTCCTCGAGTGGCACCGGAACTTCGGTGTTCTCGAGGATGGCGCGAGAGAACAGCTCGCCCTGAATCGTGTACTGATCGCAGACCGGAAATTCTTCCACTACCTCGTTCACGAAAATGCGTGTCGGCTTGTCCGGCGGTGCGTTGAACGGAATTTCTATCTCGATGCGGCCCGTGGTGCCGAAAATGTGCATTTTCTGATAGGGAACCAGTTGCGTCGAACAGGTGAAGCTCGCGTGGCCCGCCGGGTATTCGAGGATCACCGATGCCAGGCGGTCGGTCTTAAATTCTGGATCGCGATCGAGAAACGCATGGACGCGCAAAGGCTCGGCCGCGAAGATCATACGCGAGAGAGTGATGGGGTAGCAGCCGATATCCATAATCCCTCCGCCGCCGATGTCCGCGATGTTGCGGACATTTTTGGGGTCGCGATTAAAGTAGCTGAAATAACCGGACACCACGCGCAATTCGCCGATGCGTCCTTCACGGACGAGTTCCGCGGCGCGCAGCCATTGCGGATGAGTGCGCGCCATGAACGCCTCGCCGATTTTCACCCCGGCGTTATCGCGGACGGCGAGCAATTCCCGCGTCTCGGCAACGGACAGCCCGATGGGTTTTTCACACAGCACGTGCTTGCCCGCCTCGGCCGCGCGGATCGACCAGGGCACATGCAAATGATTCGGAAGAGGATTGTAAATCGCGTCGATGGAGGGGTCCGCCAGCAGTTCTTCATAAGATCCATAGGCCTTCGGGATGCCTAGCTGTTCGGCCGCCGTTCGCGCCCTGCTCAAATCGCGCGACGCGATTGCGGCGACCTCAAGATTGGAGGCGCGCTGCATCGCCGGAATCACCTTCGTCGTGGCGATTTTGGCAACGCCGAGCACGCCCCACCGGATTTTCGTCATGAGATAATTCTACTCATGTTCGGTGGCGCGAGCGTCACGTTAGCCATAAAGAAGGGCAATAATTATTCCGGCGTCTCCACCGATAACTCACCCTGCAAATGCTGCAAGTGCGCGATGGCTTCCTTGATTTTCTCGAATTGTTTTTCCACCAGCGTCCGGCTTTCGCCCGAAATTTGCGAGTCGGTAGCTTCTTTGTAATGGGTCCAGGCGGAACTTTCTCCGGTTTCGCAGGCGGCCAGAATCGCCGATCCATCGCCCAGCGTCGCGACTGCTTTGAATTCCATCCAGCCCCGATGCAGGGCCGCGCCCAGCGTGCCGGATTCCGACGGCGTGCCGCCCAGCTTCCTGACGTCCGCTTGCAGAGCCTTCACGAACCCGGCGCGTTCCTTCGAATATCCTTCAAGGATGCTTTGGAGCCGCGTGTCATCCACCAGCCGGGCCGCTTCGGCGTAACCGAGCTCGCCGTTCCTGGACGTTTCAATCAAAGCGTTCAAGTGCCAAACGGTCTCTTCGGAAGTCATCGTTAGTCCTCAAGTTTCTGGGGCGGTTCCGGCAGGAAGAACGTCAGCACGTTCCCGAGCATATAGATCCCCAGCGCTACCGCCGCGGCAGCGTAAGCCAGTTTCGTGGCCGGGGCGCCTCCCGGCATCGAGCCTTGCAAGTGCGTCGTCACATATGCCGCCGAGGTGCCCAACATGCGCCCGCCGACGTTGGCCGCGAATCCTTCGCCCGTCCCCCGCAAGTGTACAGGATACACGCGAGGCAGATAATTCCCCCAGAAGCTCAATTGCGAAACGGTGCAAAACCCCGCGAAAAACATGCCGTATTTGAACAATTCCACGCTTTGCGTCGCTGGCCCATAGAAAACGTAGGGCACGATGAATAAGCCCGGGATCAGGAACACGCGAAGCAGGGCGCGCCGGCTGAGGATCACCAGCGCGAGGCCGGCCAGCGCGATTCGTCCGGCCAATCCGCCGAACTCCTGCGCTCCCTGGACTGTCGCAACGACTTGTCCGACCACCCCCGCGCGTTCCTTGGCAGGAACCTTCGCGGCATCCCTCTGCACTTCCGCCAATCCGGGAGTGATCTGCGGAGCCTGTTGAATCGCGCCGAACGCCGCGCCATACGCGCAGGCAAACAGCAGCGACGTGACGATCGTCGTCTTGCGATACGCCGGCGCGAACAACTCCGCGAAGCTGGGGCGCTTCAGCGTGCCCTCCGCGTGCTTCTTCGCCCACACCGGCGACTCCGGCAGGAAATAACGAACGATCCCCAGCGGAATCGCCGGAAGCATCGCCGAGAGCAGCGTATAGCGCCACGCCGCGTGGCCGCCGTAAATCGCAGGCAGCGACAGCGCGTAGTGGTTCGCCATATAATTCATGCCCGAAACCGCAATGCCGCCCAAAGACGAAAATGCCTGCGTCCAGCCGAGCACGGCTTCCTTCGCCTTGGGCTCCGGGAACAATTCCGCCAGCCACGCCACGGCCGCGACAAACTCCACGCAGACGCCTATGAAACTCATCGTTCGCCAGAACAACAGAGATTGTAGCGACGCCGCATTGCCCGCCGCGAACGCCGAGATCGTGTATAAGATGATGGTCCAAACCAGAATGCGCCGGCGTCCGAACAGATCGGTCAGGTAGCCGCCGATGAGACCGAAAAATCCTCCGCACAATGGCGGAATCCAGAACAGATACCCAGCCCAGTCGACGTAGGCGGGCGTACCAGGCGTCAATTTGAAGTCCAGCAGCGCGGGACGGAGGATGAGAGGACCAACAAGAATGGCGTAAATATCGACTAAAAACCCAATCGCGGCGGCTGCGCAGATGGTCCATTTCACCGCGTTCGAGATACGGAAATTCAAGGAATCGGAGGCGGGCATAGAATTTTCGAGCGTATCACACCTCGAACAAACCAGCACCGTATACGAGTCGCGACTGCGCCAGTTTCCGCAGCGTCGCCGGCGGCGTGCGGTAGCCCGGCTGCTCCTCAATCCTTCGCTCCTCGCGTGATAAAAGGGGCCAGAGGCCTCTCGATTCCGGCACAAAACCCAGCTTCCGGTAGAACCAGAACGCTCCGGATTCGATGGCTTCATCGTTTTCATGCCCGATCTGATACGGGTCCACCGAAAACGTCTTCACGCCGCCGCGTTCTTGCAGCAGTTTCAGAAGCACTGCGTACAGCCACGCCGTCTCGCCGTCCCGGAACGTGTAATAAAGATTGAAGCCGGCCTCCATATTCGCGTCGCGGATCAGACCTTCGATGTAGCCGATGGGCACGCCGTTTTTGAAGAACATTCCGCAAAGATAGTCGCGCACCGGCAGTTGGTGGTTCAGCGACGGGCCAAAGAGAAACACGTCGATGCCCCTCCCTGGGGAGGCGTATTCGATCCTCGCAAGATCGGGATGGAGGAAGCCGTACAGCTCGCGATACCGCACCGCCGAGGCATCGACAATCGTGTCGGCGATTTTGCACGCCCACGCGCTGCCGAGAATCTCCCGCGGCATTGGAGGCGCAGCCAGCATCTTCGCGATGAGATTTGGCTCCCTCTTCAGAAACGGCCCGTCATGATAATAGATTGCCCGCCGCGGAATGCGCAGATGGGATCGCGACGCGTCGCCCGGTTCCCATCGCAGTGGAATTTCCAGCAGATCGTAAATCTCCGGGGTCAGGTGTTCCAGCAGCCACTTCACCGTGCCGCGACCTTTTTCGAACCAAGCTCTCCAGTCCGGATACGCCTCCACCGCCCAATCGTCGCGCGATTCCGGGATCAGCCTCGTCAGCGCGGGCGCCAACCTCTCCAGGTGCTCGAAATTCTCCCAGTCGATCGATACCGCGCGCCCGTGCCGCGCCACCAGACTGCGCGCGAACGCATAGCTGAAGTTCGTCGAGATTACCGTACCCGCGATGCCGGAGATGTCGGGATCGGCAAACGGCTCATGGTCGCCCGGAAGGCGGTCTGCAAACGAAAATAGAATTTCGTCGGCCAAGCGCATCACTTGCGGGCTCTGCGGATACGCGCGCAGGAACAACGCCGTCTCGTGCAGCCGGATCAGATCGGCCGGGTCCCGCAACCGGGTCTTCTTGAGCGTTTCGAGCAACGCCACCGTCCCTTCCGCGGCGTCGGACCCGAATTGTCCTTTCATTGCGGCGAGTCTGTCGAGCGTTCGCACTCGCATCAGTGTATCGGAACGATCGCTCCCTGCGGCACAGGCGTTCAAAAAAATATGTTAGCCGCCGATGAACGCAGATGAACGCGGATAAAACCCCGTCCGAACCGCCATGCGTCAGCATGCGGACGAGCAACCACGGGAAGCGATCTTGCGATGTTACCCTTAATAAAGTGATGCAAAAGACCAGTAATCCGGCCGAACTTGCGGCCATCGCCAAGCAAATGCGGCGCGAAGTGATCGAAATGATCACCGAAGCGAAGTCCGGCCATCCCGGTGGATCGCTCTCCGCGACCGAAATCGTGGTCACGCTGTTCATGGACGTCCTGCGGCACGACCCCGCGAATCCGAAGTGGAAAGATCGCGACCGTTTCATCCTTTCAAAAGGCCACTGCTGCCCGATTCTTTACGCCGTGATGGCCGAATGCGGCTACACGCCCAAGGATCAACTCAACACGCTGCGCAAGCTGGGGTCGATTTATCAGAGCCATCCCGATGTGCGGTTCATTCCCGCGCTTGAGGCGTCGACCGGATCCCTGGGCGAGGGCCTTTCGCTCGGCCTGGGCATGGCGCTGGCGGCCAAGCTCGATAAGCGCCCTTCGCGCACTTACGTGGTCCTGGGCGACGGCGAGATTCAGGAAGGGCAGGTGTGGGAATCGGCCATGTTCGGCGGGTTCCATCACGTGGACAACATCGTGGCGATCGTCGATCACAATAAAATCCAGCTCGACGGGTTCGTGGCAGATATCATGTCGGTCGAGCCGTTGGCCGATAAATGGCGCAGCTTCGGATGGCACGTGATCGACATCGACGGGAACGACATCGAGGAGCTCCAAAAAGCCTTCGCCGAAGCGGCGGCGACCAAGAACATGCCGACGTGCATCATCGCCGAAACCATCAAAGGTAAGGGCGTATCTTTCATGGAAAATAACCCGAAATTTCACGGCACCGCGCCCACCAAAGACGAATGCGCGCTGGCCCTCAAGGAGCTTGCATAATGCCGGCAAAGACGAAGTACGAGCTGAAGCCGGGTCCGGCGACGCGCGAGTCGTTCGGGAAGGCGCTGGTGGCGTTAGGCGACGCAAATCCCGACGTCGTGGTGCTGGACGCCGACCTCTCGAAATCCACCTACACCGCCGAGTTCGGCAAGAAATTTCCCGACCGCTTTTTCGAATGCGGCATCGCCGAAGCCAACATGGTGGCCATCGGCGCCGGTCTCGCGTCGTCGGGAAAAATTCCGTTCGTCTCCAGCTTCTCCGTGTTCGTCATCAACAAGGGCTTCGAGCAGCTGCGCGTCACCGCTGCGTTTCCCAACGTAAATCTGAAAGCCGTCGGCACGCACAGCGGCATCTCCATCGGCGAAGACGGGCCTTCACAGATGAGCATTGAGGATCTGAGTCTGGCCTGCTCGCTGGCCGGCTTCGTCGTGTTGAGTCCCGCCGACGATGTCTCGATGACCAAACTGGTTCACGCCGCGGCCAAGCACGTCGGCCCGCTGTTCATCCGCGCCGGCCGCGCCAAATGCCCGGTGATTTACACTCCCGATCAGAATTTCGAAATCGGAAAGGCGGTGGAACTGGTGGAGGGCTCGGACGTGACGCTGATTGCGACCGGTCTTCTGGTCGCCGAAGCGATCCGAGCCTCGGAAACGCTCGAAGCGGAAGGAATTTCGGCGCGCGTGCTGGACTTCCACACGATCAAGCCGCTGGACCGCGACGCCATCGCCAAGGCGGCTAAGGAAACAGGAGCCATCGTGGTGGCTGAAGAGCATTTGATCGATTGCGGCCTCGGCGTGCGCGTGGCGCAAGTGGTGGCCGAAACGGATCCGGCGATCATGGAGTTCCTCGGCATGCATAATACCTACGCCGAATCGGGCTCGCCCGACGAGCTTCTCGATAAGTACGGATTCCGCGCCACGAACGTCGCGGCGGCGGCACGCAAAGCGGTCGCGCGCAAGAAAAAATAGCCAGATTGCTCTCTGGCTCTACCGAGCCGCGACCCGCAGGGAGCGATCTCCGACCATGAAGCGCAAGCCCACCAACGACGCACTCCACCAGGCCGGCCAAATCCTTCACGACGACGTCGCGCCTCTGCTGGCCGGCGCCGGATTGCAGCTGCAAATCCTGCGTATGGACCACCCCGAAGCCGCCGAGCAGATCAACGAAACGCTCGCCACCCTCGAAGACGCCATGGACCGCGTTCGCAAGTTAAGCCAGCAGCTCGCTCCCTCTCCATTCACACCGCCCGGCGCATAAGAGTAAACTTATCTCGATATGCCCTTTGACGTACTCCTCGTGGATGATCACAAAATCATGCGCGACGGTATTAAGGCGATTCTTGGCCGCGCGGAAGATTTTCGCGTGACGGGAGAAGCAGAAACGGGCACCGACGCCGTGCAGTTCGTGAAAGCCCACAAGCCGGATATGGTCCTGATGGACATCGGCCTGCCGGGCCTCAACGGCGTCGAGACCACCGCCGAAATTCTGCGCCACCACCCCGATTGCCGCATCGTGATCCTTTCCATGTACGACGATGAGCATTCCGTGGTCAGCGCCGTTCGCGCCGGCGCCCGCGCCTTCATTCTGAAACGAGCCTCCGACACCGATCTGCTGGACGCCCTGCGCATCGTCGCGCGCGGCGGCTCCTATTTGAGTCCCCAGGTTTCCGACCGCCTGCTCACTCGCATCCAGAAAGGAGATTTGGAATCGAAGCCCGCCACCGCCGCGCTCGATATTCTGTCGCCGCGCGAATTGCAGGTGCTGCGCATGGTAGCCGAGGGCAAAACCAGCAAGGAAATCGCCGTGATGCTCGACTTGCGCGAGCAGACCGTCCGCAGTTATCGCAAAACGATGATGAAGAAACTGGGCGTGAACAACGTCGCCGGGCTGACGCAGCTCGCGCTCTCCACAGGACTCACCCAACTGCCGCGCGGCGCCGTCGCAGAATGATTCTCCGTCCATCTCCGTGGGGCTCAGCGATCGCTATCGCCGACGCGCACGTTCATTTTTTCTCGCATCGATTCTTCGAACTGCTCGCAACCCAAAAGCCAGGACTGACGTTTGAATCGCTCCACTGGCAGATGCCTCCCGAACGTCCCGAGGATCTGGCCAACATCTGGGCTCACGAAATGGACCGCCACGGCGTCGCGCGCGCCGCGATTATTTCCAGCATCCCCGGCGACGAAGAATCGGTCATCAACGCCGTCGCTGCCTTCCCCGAACGCTTCTTCGCCTACGCCATGGTGAACCCCTTAAAATGGCAGCCGGCGAACCTTGACGCCGCGTGCCTGTTTCCCGCCATGCATCGCTACTCCGTCCAATCGGAAGAAGCCGCGCGCGTTTTTCATTGGGCCGAGGAAAATCGCAAAACTGTGTTTGTCCACTGCGGCGTGCTGAGCGTCGGCATCCGAAAAAAACTTGGCCTGGAGTCGCACTTCGACATGCGATTCTCCAATCCCATCGATCTGCACGCCGTCGCCATGCGCTATCCCACGGTGCCGATCGTGGTGCCGCACTTCGGCGCCGGATACTTTCGCGAAGCGCTCATGCTGGCCGATCTCTGCCCGAATGTTTATCTCGACACCTCCAGCTCAAACAACTGGATTCGATACGAGCACCTCGATCTGCGCCAAGTTTTTCGCCGCGCGCTCGACGTCGTCGGTCCCCACCGTCTGCTGTTCGGAACCGACTCCTCCTTCTTCCCGCGCGGCTGGCATCACCAGATTTTCGACGAACAGGCCCGTGTCCTTTATGAGCTCAACCTGAGCGTCGAGGACGCCCGCGCCATCTTCAGTGAAAATCTCCTGAGAATTCTGACTCATTAAACCAACGATTTATACGTGCAAGTCAGAAATACCTGGCGGAAACGGCCGGTTCTGGTCTATCCGATCCCTCCCGCGCCGCCCACCGCGATCCTGATCGGTGGTTTTCGCGCGTCCGGCAACACGCGCGTCTTTGAAAAAGGTTGGAATGAGGAGGCAGCCAGTTTCGCCCCCGCCGCCATCGCCGCCGCCCCGGCGCAACTGGACGCCCTGCGCGGAACGCCCATCCCGTCGTTGAGAAACGCCGTCATCGCCCTGGTGCGACCGCACGAGCCGCGCCTCACCGAGGAGGATCGCGAACGCTTCTGGCGCGCCTTCCGGGTACCCGTTTTCGAACAAAGGATCGACGAATCAGGCTGCCTGCTGGCATCGGAATGCGAAGCGCACGACGGCCTTCATATCGAAACCCGCGAGCTGCCTCCTCGCCCCGGCGAAGTGCTGGAAACATCCCCTTGCGGCTGCGGCCGAACCACCCCTCGCCTGATCGCCCCGGAGCGGGTAGAGAACCTCCGCAAAGTCGCGGCCTACGCAAGATAGGCCGTACATACGCTCGACGGCACAAGCGATACACTGTAAGTGAAGGCGCAACAAGATGCCCATAGAATCGATGAACCCGCCGCCGACGCTCCGGAGCGAAGTAATGGAGCATCTTTTCACGGATCTTCAGGTTGCGCGATTCAATCAACTCTACTACCAGACAATGGCGGACAAGCAGAAGCGCTTTATTAAGATAACGAACATCGTTGCCGCCCTTGCAGCTAGTACCGCATTTGCTGGCATGCTGAGGAATGGTGGAGGAGCAGGCCTTCTGATCTTCCAGATCTTAATGGCAATCGCAGCCGTCTCCGCCGCCGTGAGTCCGGTCCTAGGTCTTGAAGACAAGTACTCCCAATTCTCTCGCGCGGCAATGGGACACGCAATCACGAAGGATCGCATCTGGGCACTATTGAGGGATCTGAAGCTATCCGATTTCGATGAGAGTCACGCGGCCAGGGAGCGGGAGATCAATGCCTACCGGGATGCCTTGGTGGTGCTGGATGAGCGGGCAAATCGCTCAGTGAAGAAGGCCTGTTGGGAGCAGGCGGAGCGTGAACTCCCCGCCGACAAGGCCTGGACCATCATATGAGCGCTTACCCGCTTGAAAAGCGGGGTGAGCAACCACCGTCCCCTCCGAAGAGACCCCCACCCCCTCCTCCACCGCCGAAGAAGGCACTTAAGTAGTTGCGAGCGCACGGAGACAATCGACGGTTCTGGCGGCCAGACCCGCTATAATCAAGTCAACTGCGGATGTGGCGAAACTGGCAGACGCGCCAGATTTAGGTTCTGGTTCTCGAAAGGGAGTGAAGGTTCAAGTCCTTTCATCCGCACCACAAGAAACAAAAAGACTTAATAAACTTAATCACGCTTCAAAAAAACAGCCGGATTATCCAAGAGTAGCGCCAGAGTAGCGGAAATAGGGGCTAATCGGGGGCACTAAGGGGCTCGACAGTAGTGTGATCCACGCAGCAAGCGCGAGATTTAGGCCGTCGAGGCTCCTGCTCGGCGCAATCCTCTTCGCGAGTCGTCTATACGTGCTTACCGCAGCAACGCGGAACGTACAACGAGCGACGCGGGCTGGACGGCGCTGGGTCGCCAACAAGCATAAACATTTCGTCGTCCGACTGTTTCGTCACTGTCTTCATCACTTTAGCGTCCCGCTGCGGCTTTAGTTACCGCCAGCCTGTTTGCCAATCGCAACATTCAGCAACAGTTTGGCGGAGGCGGAATCAGACCTTGTATTCTTTGTTTTCCATGCTTTAGCGTTTGGTCTGGGCTTCAGTCCAGCCAACCTGCTGCAAACCGCAACATTCAGCAACGCACCAATTTGTCCGTCATTGCCACCCTCCGCCGAGCGACTTATAAAGCTGTACCACGCTCAGCAACTCATTCAGCCTGATTTGCGCCAAATCCAATTGGGCCTGGAACAAATCCCGATCCGCGTCGAGCGCGTTGAGCTGGGTGTCGACTCCTCCGCGATAGCGCACATAGGCGAGCCGCAACCGGTCCTGCAACACCACCACCAATGCCTCTTGCTTCATCCGGCTCTCGCGCACCCGCTGATGCGCAATCAGCGCGTTGGATACGTCGGTGAACGCCGTTTGAATCGTTTTCTCGTACTGGATCAAGGCTTGGTCGCGTTGGGCCTCCGCGAGCCGGACGTTGTTCTTCAGCCGCCCCGCCGTGAAGATCGGCTGCGTGACCTGCGGAATCAGGCTCCATGTGCTGCTCGGGCCGCTGAACAGACTTGCGAGCTGCGTGCTCTGTCCACCCAGCGCGCCGCTGAGGCTGATCTCGGGAAAATACGCCGCGCGCGCGATTCCAATCTCGGCGTTCGCCGCAATCAGCGCCTGCTCCGCCGCGCGAATATCCGGCCGCCGCTCCAGAAGCGTCGAGGGCAGCCCCGCCGGCACCTCCGGCGGCAGCTTTTGCTCTGTCAATTCGCGCCCACGCTCGATCTGATGCGGCGTTTCGCCCAGCAGCAGAGTGATTTGATTCTCCGTCTGCTCGATCTGCTGCGAGATCGCCGGGATTGTCTCATCAGCAGTCAGGACAAGCTGCTCGGCTTGCCGCAGGTCCAGCAGTGTGGCGACGCCGCCAGTCCGCCGCGATTTCGTCAGCTCCAGCGACTCCTCCCGAGTCTGGAGCGTTCTCCGCGAAATCTGAAGTGTATAGTCAAGCTCTCTCAGGGTGAAGTATGCCGTGGTCACATCGCTCACCAATGTCGTGACCACGGCCTTGCGATTCTCGTCGGCTCCCAGCAGATTCGCTCGCGCTGCTTCCGTCGCGCGCCGCAAGCGGCCCCAAATATCCACTTCGAACGAAAGCAACTGTAGCGCCGCAGCTCCGAAGTTGCGGTTCTGCGACGGCAGCAAAGCCTGAGGGACCGGAGTCGCGCCGTTGCGAGAGAGCCGGTTGAAGTCCAGGTCGCCCGACGCGCCGAAGTTCGGGAACTGATTCGACCGCGTGATCCCCAAACTCGCCCGCGCTTCCTCGACGCGAGCGACCGCGTCGCGCAGATCGTAATTGTGCTCCAGCGCCGTGCGGATCAACTTCTGAAGCTGGGGATCCTGGAACACCTCGAACCATTTGAGATCGGCAAACGATTCCGCCTGGGCCGGCGGCAGCGGATCCGGAGCGCGGAAATTCGGGGGTACAGGCACTGCCGGCCGCTGGTAGTTCGGACCAACGGTGCACCCGGCGAGCGCACAAACAATCAGGGGCGCAAATGTTCTAAGCCTCACCTGCTTAGTCCCCCTGCCCGGCCAGAGGCCGCTCGGCGCCAAGCGCCGGCCTCTGGATCTTACCGGCCCCGGACAGCCTCTCCACCACGTAGAAGATCGCCGGCACCAGGAATATTCCCAGGAAGCTCGCCGCGACCATCCCGCCGATCACCGTGGTCCCGATAATTTGCCGCGAGACCGCGCCCGCGCCGCTCGCCGTCCAGAGCGGCACACACCCCAGGATGAACGCAAGCGACGTCATCAGGATCGGCCGCAGGCGCAGCCGCGCGCCCTGCATTGCGGCGTCCGCCAGCGGCGTGCCCTTCTCCAGTTCGTCTTTCGCGAACTCCACGATCAGGATCGCGTTCTTCGCCGCAAGCCCGATCAGCATCACGAGGCCTATTTGCGAGTACACGTCGTTTTCGATCTGCACCATGTAGGGAGGCAGATACAAACCCAACAGCGTGCGCCGCAGCCACAGGGCTCCGAACGCCCCGAACACCGCCACTGGAGTGCTCAGCAGGACGCTGAACGGAAGCGTCCAGCTCTCATACAGTGCCGCCAGAATCAGAAATACGAACAGCAGCGAGAATCCGAAAATCACGCCTGAGGACACACCCTCCTGCGCCTTCTTCTCCTGAAACGACATGCCGGAGTAGTCGAACCCCATCTCCGTCGGCATGGTCTGCGCGAAGGTTTCTTCGAGCGCCTTCATCGCCTGGTCGGTCGAATATCCCGGCGCCGCCGCGCCGTTCAATTGCGCCGATCGATACTCGTTGAACCGCATGGTGAACTCCGGCCCTGTGAGCGACTCGAACCTGGTAAGAGCCGATAGCGGCACCATCGCGCCGCTCGCATTGCGCACGTAGAACAGCCCCACGTTGCCTGGCTGCGTTCGATAGTCGCCTTCCGCTTCGATGTACACCTGCCACTGCCTGCCGAAGCGGTTGAAGTAGTTGATGAACAGTCCGCCCATGAATGCCTGAATAGTGCGGTACACGTCGTTAATCGCGACTCCCTGCTTGATCACTTTGTCGCGATCCACGGTGACGAACTGCTGCGGCACGCTCGGCAGGAACGTGGTCGTCAGGTTCGCGATCTCCGGACGCTGCCGGGCCGCCGTCACAAACTTGTTCAGGTTATCCGACAGGAACTGCACGTCGCCTCCCGACCTGTCCTCCAGCACAAATGTGAATCCGCCCGAGGTGCCCACTCCTGGAATCGCCGGCGGAGAGAAGCCGAACGCCACCGCCTCGGGCAGGCGGCTCAGTTCCTGATTCAAGTGGGCCTTAATCGCCTGGAACTGCTTCTCGCGCGTCGTGCGATCGTCCCACGGATCCATGGTCACGAACATGAACGCGTTATAGCTGGTGCGCACCAGGCTCAGCAGGCTGAAGCCTAGAACGCTGGTCGTGTACTTCACGCCGGGTGTCTTGGCGAGAATATTCTCGACTTCTGTGGCGACCTCGCGCGTCCTCTGCAATGAGGATGCGTTCGGAAGTTGGATATTCAGGTAAAAGAAGCCCTGGTCTTCGTCCGGCACGAAGCTGGTCGGGAGCTTCACGCCGATCATCAACCCCGCGGCGCCGAACCCTGCCAGCAGCAACAGAGCGATCGCGCTCTTCCTCAGCAGCGTTCCCGAGACTTGGATATAGCCGTCCGTTGCGCGTCCGAACATCCGGTTGAACCAATTGAAGAAACGCCGCAACAAGCCGCGGCTTTCCGCCTTAGGTTTCAGGAGCAGCGCGGCGAGCGCCGGACTGAGCGACAGCGCGTTGAACGCCGATAACACCACCGAGATCGCGATGGTGAGCGCGAACTGCTGGTACAGCTTGCCGGTAATTCCCGGGATGAACGCCGTCGGGAGGAAGACGGCCGAGAGCACCAGCGCGATGCCCACCACCGGTCCCGAAATCTCCTCCATCGCCTTGAAGGCCGCGTCCTTGGGGGTCATCCCGTCTTCTATGTGCCGCTCGACTGCCTCTACCACCACGATCGCGTCATCGACCACGAGGCCGATCGCCAGCACCAGCCCGAACAGAGACAGGGTGTTGATCGAGAATCCGAACAGCGGGAAGAACACGAACGTTCCGACCAGCGCGACCGGCACCGCCAGCAAGGGGATCAGCGTCGCCCGCCAACCTTGCAGGAAAAGATACACCACCGCGATCACCAGAACGATCGCGATCGCCAAGGTCACCAGGATCTCCTTGATGCCCTGGTTCACTGCCAGCGTCGTATCCACCGGAACCACGAATTCGATGTCGTCCGGGAAGCGCCGCTTCGCCTCGGCCATCATCTTCTTGACGCCTTCTGCCGTGTCCACGGCGTTCGATCCCGGCAATTGGTACACAGCGATGATTGCGCTCGCCGTGCCGTTCAACCGGCCCTCGACGCTGTAATCCTGCGCGCCCAGCTCGACGCGCGCCACATCGCGCACCCGCACAATACCCGTCTCCGGCGTCTCGCGCACCACGATGTTCTCAAATTCTTCCGGAGACGTCAGCCGTCCCTGCGCCCTCACCGAGTAGGTGAATTCTTGCCCTTGCGGAATCGGCTCGCTGCCGACCTGGCCCGCCGGGTTCACTGTGTTCTGCGTCTGAATCGCGCTCACGATTTCCGGCACAGTGATCTCAAGCTTCGCCAGTTGATCCGGCTTCACCCAGAGCCTCATCGCGTACTGCCCGGCGCCGAACACCTGCACGCTGCCGACGCCCTTCAGCCGCGTGAGCTGATCGTCCAGGTTGATGTAGGCGTAGTTCGCCAGAAAACGAGCGTCATGAGTTCCCTTCGGCGAATACAGCGCGATGAGCATCAGCGGCGCCAGCAACGACTTTTGCACCGTCACGCCGTAGTTGGTCACGTCCGCCGGCAATTGCGCAGCCGCCTGCGTCTCGCGGCTCTGCGCCAGGATCAGGTCTGTGTTCGGATCCGTGCTTAAGTCAAAGTCCACGATCAGCCGCATCTGCCCGTTGGCCGTCGCATTGAGCGAATACATGTAGTTCATGTTGTCCACGCCGCTCATCTGCTGCTCGATCGGGGTCGCGACAGACTGCTCGATGGTCTGTGCGTCGGCGCCCACGTAGGTAGCGACCACCTGAACCTCCGGCGGCGCGATCTGCGGGAACTGCGCCACCGGCAGGCTCACGATCGCCACCGACCCCACGATCACCGTGAGGATCGCGATTACCATGGCCACGATCGGGCGGTTAATGAAGAACCGGGACATGGCCGCTACTTCGCTCCCTCAACTTGAGCCGCCGGAGGTTTCAGCTCCGCGAACTTGCCGTCCACCGCCTTCGGGTTCACCACCATTCCCTGGCGCACCTTCTGCAAGCCCTCCACGATCACCCGATCGCCCGGATGCAACCCTTCGGTGATGATCCGCTGATTACCGGCCGCCTCGCCGACTTTGACCGCCCGTATGTTCACTTTGTTCGACGCGTCCACGAAGGCGATCTGGTAGCTCCCTTGCAGCTCCGTAACCGCGCGCTGCGGCACCAGAATCGCGCCAGCCTGCGTCCGTAACGACGCTCGAATCCGGGCGTATTGGCCCGGCCTCAAAAAGTTTCCAGGATTCGGAAACAGAGTCGCCACCCGAATCGCGCCGGTTCTCACGTCGACGCTGCGGTCGGCGAAGGAAATCCGGCCGCTTTGCGGATATACGCTCCCATCGGCCAAAATCAGTTGCAGCGGAGTCTGGGTTCGCTCGGCTCGCACGGATTCTTCGGTCGGAAACCGCCGGTGGAAATCCAGGTACTCCTGCTCGCTCGCCGTGAAGTACACCTTGATCGGATCAAGCGTGGATACCGTCGTCATGGCCCCACTCGCCGGGCTCACCAGCGCGCCCACCTGCAATTGCGCGATGCCCGGTATCCCGTCGATCGGTGAGGTGATGTGGGTGAACCCCAGGCTGATCTCGGCGGTTTGCACCGCGGCCTTCGCCGATTGCACCGCGGCGTTGGCCGCGACGATCTGCGCCTCCGCCGTCTCCACCTGCGCGTGGGCCGCCTGGAGCTGCGCGCGAGCCGCCATGTTGTTCTGCGTCGCGTTATCCAGATCCTGCTGCGTGATCGCCTGCTGTTGCGCGAGCGGCGTGTACCGGTCCACGTCCAGTTGGGTGCGTCTCTGGTTCGCTTCCGAGACCGCCACTTGTGCTACAGCCAGCGTCAGCTGCGCCTTGGCCTGCGCCAGTTGCCCTTCCGTCTGCGCGAGCTGCCCGCGCGCCTGATCGAGCACCGCCTCAAACGGCCGCGGATCGATTTGGAACAGGAGTTGCCCAGTCTTAACGAAGCTGCCTTCGGTATAAGCCTGCCGGGTGAGGTAGCCGGATACCTGTGCTTTGATGTCGGCGTTGACGAGTCCGTCGAGCGTCCCGATCCACTCCGTGTAAATCGGCACGTCTTTCTGTTCGACGCTCACCACCTGCACGTCCAGCGGAGCGGGAGCCGTCGCGCCATTCGTCGGCCGGGTGCATCCTGCCAGCCACAATGCTCCCGTCAATACCAAGGCAATGCGAAACGCCGGGATTTTGGCTCTGCCCATCGTTTTACCTTCCTTTCACATAAAGCCCGCCGGCAACTGTTTCAACCAGCATTCCACCCGGCGGTTGCCGATACGGCCCGGTTGCCCGTGCGCATCCCGATCTCCGCATCTTACAACACAGCGTTGTCCTCGACGCGGTTCATCGGAATAGCGCATCACCACGTCGGCGAGCTTTCGCTTCTGATCCAAGGTCCGGAGGATGCCGATCATGAGGGTGACGATGATCGCGCGTTCCGTCGAAATTTCGCGCGAGTCGAAGCGTCATTGGTTTCCCGGCCGTCCGGCTGGCATAACGCGCCCGCTTTGCCTGAAGCTGGGCCCACTGAAATCGGTATCTTCACGGTTTCCGGCTTGTTGGCCCTGTCATCCTTCCACGCTTCAAGGACATTCTGCCCAAGGATCAGCCTCAGTAAAACTCGATCGCGGCAGCATGACGCGTCGGACGCTACATTCAGGAGGGGCTGCTCGCCGGAACCGTTCTTCACGGTATCGGCCGGTGCAGCCAGCAGGCAGCCGGAAGCCAGCACGGTAGTGAAGATCAACTTGGAATCCATTGCGCTACAGAATCTGACCGGGAGGGGGCTGCGTCAACCACCGCGTATATATAAGATAAGATCATCTTAATGCGAAGCGTTCCGTTCCCGGTGATTTTGGCGCTTGCGTGTGTGCCGCTGGCAGCCGAGTCTCGCGACGTCTTCACGTTCGTTCAAAAAAATTGCAGCGGGTGTCATAACGCGTCCACCAGGGCCGGCGACCTCGATCTGACCTCTCTAAAAGCCCAAAACACGTTCGAAACCGATCGCGAGATCTGGGAACGCGTCGTCGAAAAACTGAAACTCGGCCAGATGCCTCCCGCAGGCGTCCCACATCCGCAATCCGAAGCCACCGCGGCGATCACCGGCTGGCTGGAAAACGAATTCGCGCGCCAGGACGCTCTGCTCAAACCGCAGGCCGGACGGGTCGCGGCCCGCCGCCTGAACCGCGCCGAATACAACAACACGATCCGCGACCTGTTGGGCGTGGATATCCGTCCCGCCGACAATTTTCCCGCCGATAACGCCGCCTATGGGTTCGATAACAACAGCGACGCCCTGCATCTGTCGCCCGAGCTGCTCGAGAACTATCTGGATGCCGCCGAACACTCGGTACGGTCGGCTTTGTTCGGTCCATCTCTCATCAAGCCTTCGGCCGTCCATTACCCCGCGCCGGTTAGGATCAACGATACCCGCGGCAGTTCTTCCCTTCCGAAGGACCTGTTCCACTACGATGAGACGGGCTTAAGCCTGCGTTACTCGGCCCACTTTATCCACCGCTTCCCGGTGGACGCCGAATACAATTTCCGGATCGTGCTCAACGGCCATCGCCCGAACCAGTCCGAACCCGTCCATCCCGCATTATTCATCGACGGCAAATTGATTCACCAGTTCGAGGTCGATGCCACCGACCTGGAGGGCCAGATAGTGGAATGCCGGACCAAGATATCGGCGGGCGAGCATTTGCTCTCGGCATCCTATCTGCACGCGTTCGAAGGTTTGCCGCCCAGCTACGGTGGACCGAAGCCGTCCCAGCGCCCCGAAGTCGCATTGCTCTCGAGCGCCCGCGGCGAGCTCACCGAGAAGGACATCGAAACTCTTCGTAAATACGGGACCCGCATCAAGACAGACGCAATCGAGAAACGCGTCGACAACCGTTTTGAATCGATCGACGTGGGCGGTCCGTTCAACCAGGGTACCGCGCCTTCGCCGGAGAGTCTGGGTAAAGTCTATGTTTGCAGCCAGCACACCGACGCCTGCGCGCGCGCGATCCTGACCCGCTTCGCGAGCCGGGCTTTCCGGCGACCTGCTACGACTGCCGAAGTCGAGGAGTACCTCGGATACGTGAACCTGGCGCGAAAGCAGGGCGATTCGTTCCAGGAAGGCGTCGCCACCGCGCTCGAAGCCGTTCTGGTTTCGCCCAAGTTCCTTTATCGCATCGAATATGGTATCGGCCGCGACCGGCCCGTTGCCGTGGGTCCGTACGAGATGGCTTCGCGCCTCTCCTATTTCCTCTGGAGCAGCATGCCGGATGAGGAATTGCTGAGTTCGGCACGGCTTGGCAAACTCTGTCAGCCGACGGAGCTGAACGCCCAGGTGACGAGGATGCTGCGCGATCCCAAGGCCTCCGCGCTGGTCGAGAATTTCGCGGGGCAATGGCTCCAGTTCAAAAACATCGATGTCGTGAGGCCCGACCTGGAGCGCTTCCCGGTATTCGACGAGGGCCTCCGGCAGGCCATGCGCCGCGAAACGGAGCTGTTTATCGAGGACATCGTTCGCAACGACCGCAGTATCCTGGATCTTCTGGACGCGAAATACACCTTCGTCAACGAGCGCCTGGCGCGTTTCTACGGCATCCCCGGCGTGACGGGTCCAGAGTTCCGCCGCGTGGATGTGAGCGGGATGGAACGCGGCGGCGGAATTCTGTCCCAGGCGAGCATACTGACCATCTCTTCGTACTCGACTCGCACGTCGCCGGTCCTGCGAGGCAAGTGGATTCTAGAAAATCTGCTGAACGCGCCGCCTCCCGCTCCTCCGCCGGGAGTGCCGACGCTCGATGAGTCAAAGTCGGGCCAGACCGCCTCTCTGCGCATGCAAATGGAGGAGCATCGGACGAACGCCACGTGCGCATCCTGTCATTCCCGTATGGATCCGCTGGGTTTCGGACTCGAAAACTTCAACGCGATCGGCGCCTGGCGGAAAGAGGACGGGAAATTCCCGGTGGACGCCTCGGGCATCCTGCCCGATGGCCGGACATTCCGCACGCCCGCCGAATTGAAGGTGCTGCTCCGGCAGGATCGAGATGTCTTCGCCCGCGCTCTCACCGAGAAGCTGCTCATTTACGCGCTGGGCCGCGGCCTGGAGCGCTACGATCGGCCTACTGTAGCCGAAATTGCCGCCAAATTACCGGCTCAGGATTACCGATTTTCTACCCTGGTTTCAGGAATCGTGAACAGCCTACCCTTCCAGATGAGGAGCGCCACCCAGTGAATTTTCTTACCGGCAAACACGTGGACCGCCGCAGCATGCTGAGAGGACTCGGCGTCGCGATTGCGCTTCCCGCATTGGACGCGATGTTCCCGGCTTTCGCCGCCAAGCAGAGCGCGGGCTCAGCTCGCCGCCTGGCCGTCGTCTATGTTCCCAACGGCGTGATCATGAAAGACTGGAAACCGGCGGCCACCGGCCAAGACTTTGCCTTCACGCGCATCCTCAAGCCTCTCGAACCCTTTCGCCAGGACATCACGCTGCTGTCCGGTCTCGCCAACCACGCTCCGGACAAGGCTCGCGGCGGAGGTCATGCCAAGGCGTCCGGCAGTTTCCTCTCCGGCGCACCGCCCAAATATACGGCCGGTCCCGACGTGCATGCTGGAGTGACCTTCGACCAGGTGATCGCGGCGCACTGGGGATCGGAGTGCCGCGTCTCGTCACTTCAGATCGGCTGCGAAGATTCCCGCATGGTGGGCAATTGCGACACCGGGTCGAGCTGCGCCTACACCAACACGCTTTCGTGGAGAAATCCTGATACGCCGCTGGCTGTGGAGGTAAATCCCCGCTCGGTCTTTGAGCGGCTGTTTGGCACGGTCGATCCCAGCCTGCCGGCGGACGTTCGCGCCCGCCGCGCCCTGTATAGGAAGAGCATTCTCGATCACACTCGCGACGATGCCCGGCGGCTGATGGCTGAACTCGGTCCCGCCGATCGCCGCCACATGGATGACTACCTGGCGGATATTCGCGAGGTGGAAGCGCGCATTGAGGCCTCCGAAAAGGACCCGCTGACGCCGCCGTCGGAAAAGCCCTCCGGCATTCCATTCGAATACCGGGATTACGTCAAGCTGATGTTCGATCTGCAGGCGATCGCGTTTCAGGCCGACCTGACGCGGGTTTCGACGATGATGCTAGGCCGCGAGGGAAGCGTCCGGACATATCCGGAAATCGGCGTGCCCGATCCTCACCATCCACTCACGCACCATCGGGGACACCCCGATTTCATCGAGAAGGTCACTAAGATTAATTGCTATCACGTAGAGCTTTTCGCCGGATTCGTCGAGCGCCTGAAAACGACGCAGGACGGAGACGGCACGCTGCTCGATCACTCGGCAATACTTTACGGTGGCGCCCTGAGCGACGGAAACACTCACTCGAATTCCGATTTGCCGCTGTTGGTGGCCGGTCACGCGGGAGGATGGAAGGGCGGCCGGCATGTCGCATCGGAGGCCGGTACGCCTGTCTCCAACCTCTTTGTGCGGTTGATGAGTTCGGTGGGTCTGGAGGCCGAAAAATTCGCCGACAGTACCGGCCGCCTGGACTGCTGACGATCGCTCAAAAGCGGCTCTGGGCCAGGTTCAGAGAAATAGTACTGCGGCGCTGCTTCGCGCGGAATCGCTCGCCTGCCAAAGACTTACCATTCCGCACGCCAAGAGGGATGACTGTGTTCACGGCAGAAAGTGGTCGAAACACAAAGCATGCAGATGGAAACGTTGCCAGCGGCGTGGAAATATGCGCAGCGCTTCCAACCGCTTCAGATCAACCAGCACCTGCTCGAAGTCTCAGATGGTTCCACTACGGGGAACCCAGTGCTGCTCACAAGGCTGATGTTGCGCCGGAGCAGCATGTTATTGGCGATAGACAGCGCGAGCGCGGCGCTTTCTGAAGCCGGTAAACACAACTATCCCCGCAGTCAGGTAGTTGAACAATTCAGGAAGCTGGTTGACTCCGCCAGCGGTGGGTACCTTTTTCCAGAGCAGCAAGTAGGCCGCGAACTTTTTGAATCGATCATCGGGAAGCTCAAGAACTTGCCGCAAGGGGAATTAGGGGCGCCTTTCCCGCCGTCGGCGTTTATAGAGGACGAAACAGCGAGGTTGAAGCATATGTGGGTCGCTCTCTGGGAGTCGCAGCCCTCATTGGCGGACGGCGGCGCGCTCGCTCTCAAATTGAAATAGCCAGCCAGTCTGTCGGCTTACATTGACTCTCTTTTTGTAAATCCGTGTCAGCGGCCAAGGGGTCACTTCCGTGATGTTTCGGATGGACGAGTGACGCCGATTGCGACCGGCTTGTCCAGCGTCGTGATACGCAGCTTATGATGTTTTGCCAACGCCGCCAGATCCGTAGGGTCGAGGCATTCCGAGCCCTCTAAGTCGAGAAAGTACATGACTGACATCGCGCTCGCGCTATGCTGCAATCCCAGCATATGGCCGATCTCGTGAACCGATATCCGGTAGTAGTCGGTTTCACTGAGCCGCTGCGCCGGATTGAACGCAATCCAGCCCTGGAAATCGTGCCGGTCGGGCAATTGTGATCTTGCAGCGACGTAGGCGGGCTGGAAAAGCTCGCGCTCCCCATCGAACAGCTGAATCGAACAACTCTGGGTGTCGTCTTCGTGCCAGTTCAGGTCGAGGATCTTGGCCCAGGAATCCATGGCGCGCCGAAACTGTTCGGCAAGTACCGGATTCTCCGTAGCTACGCGCACGCCGAGATCCATATGCCCCTGTTTCAGCAACTCCGAGTGCCGGTCGCAGGGAGGCCGGTTCGCGCTCCAATTGGCCGGAGTCTCCGCTTCCGCCACGCAGAAAGTTGCGAGCAGCCAAAGAGACATCAGGCGCATACTGGTCTTTCTTTTCGACTGGGGGACAGGTAAACATTATACAGATCTGCAAACTTTCCCGAGCCGGGCGTCCGCCGCCGATTGGGCAACGTCGTACGTAAGGCCGCTGCGGCGCTTCTAGGAAGCCTTCGGGGCGCAGTGCGTGAGAAGAGTAGGAGTGGTCGATGACGACTCGCAACCTTCAAAATGGCAGATTGGAGTGCTCCGACGGCAGCAGCGCCGACCGAATTAGGTAAGGAGGCGGTCGACTGGTTTTCGGGCAGTGGTGCGCCGTTTGATGCCTGTGGAATGAATAACGCCTGCGCTGACGTTGACGTGGGACGAGCGGAATCTATGCGGATTTCAGGAAGTTCTCAGCGCGTTTCTCGCGCCATCTCGTTGCTTTCTGCTTGGCTTCCTCCGGCGTATAGCCGAGGAGCCGTGTGCAAGTGCTTTCCCCCTGCGCCACAATACAGACCCACATCATGTCCACGGCGGTGAAAATTTCCAGGCTGCCGCGCCGCATTGCGCCACGCGCTCGGATCCCGACCTCTACACTACGCCGTCAGCGGCGCGACGGGTCGGGCGGTCCCAACTCCCGGCCCTGGGTCCCGGGCTGGTCGCCATTTGCAAAGGCCTGCTTCCATTGCCAATCTAAAACGGAATCGGGTAATCTGGGAAAGTCGCGCTAAGGACGCCTCGGCATACATTTTGCCCAAAGGGCAATGCC